>PJEL010000010.1_pt1 | contig 193549 bp, 170 predicted proteins | sample 1853271 | NCBI WGS metagenome assembly PJEL01 (sample SAMN08108733, study PRJNA415343) | Invertebrate metagenome, whole genome shotgun sequencing project. | host: Globobulimina | place: Sweden: Gullmar Fjord | collected 2015-08 | reverse complement strand
GCTGGCGCGCGAGAAGCCGACCGAGGAGCTGCTGGCTGTTGTCGTCCTCGGGCGAATAGGCCACCACCGACAGCGTTGCATTCGCTCTCACGAAGCCGGGGTTGACCACCGAGAGGGCCTCGGAGACGGAGTCGAAGGATCGCTGGTCACTCGAGACATCGGAGCCGTTGATGTTGTCGGTGAGCTGCTGCCCGGGATTCGGTGTTGTTCCGGTAATAATCGGCACCGTGCCGACGAACAGCCCCGGCCCGGTCGTCATGTCCATGTTCACCACGGCGAGCTGAAAGTCGAACCCAAGGCCCGCAAAGGCCGCCGCCAAGGTGCCGATCTCGTTGGTGAAGGCCCCTAGCCAGTCGTCGGCGTCGCGGTCGAGGACCAAGACCACGTCGAGGGGATCGACATCGACCTGCACAAAGTCCTCGGTCTTCACCGGATCGGCCGCGACAGCGCCGTCCAGGGGCACGAGGATCTCCCACTCGTCAGCGTCGTCGCTGTGAATGTAGAGCTCGCCCTCGAAGGTCGTGTAGTCGTCCGGCGTGAAGCCCACATCGACCTGGATCACGTCCGCGGGCGCCAGGGACTGGACCTCACCCGAGACGATGGAGAAGACCCCGGCGGCGTCCTCTCTGATCTCCAGCGCGTCGACATCCAGCGGGTAGGTGCCGAGATTCGAGACCGTTACCCGACCGGTCCCGAGGCAGTCCTTGCCCACCTCTCCGAAGGAGATGGAGAGCGGCACCACATCGATCTCCGGTACGTGGGGACCGGTGTAAGTGTCGGTGTCACCTGTGTCCTTGTCACGCTGACCCTCCGGAAGTGGCTTCTGGCAAGCCATGAGGAGGATCGGAACCAGGGAGAGTAGCAGTCGCATCGGTGGCCTCTGGAGGCCAGCATTATCACACTAGTACTCATCTGCAGAAGAAGCGACAGCGACTTCTGCCGAAGAGTATTGGGAGCGCAGCCCGGAGCCCGGCAGCGAAAGGATCCCACCGGAAAACCCTTGATCAATGCGGCCCATCCTTCGCTGCCAGACTGCCGGAGCGCGGAGCGGAGGCTCTCGCTGACAATCGAGACCTGCCCAGTTCTAGCGCTTGATCTTGAGCTGCTGACCCGGCTGGATGACCGTCGACCTCAGCCCATTCCAGGACTGAATCTGCTTCACGCTGCAGCCATGCCGCTGCGCGATCTTGCCCAAGCTGTCGCCGGAGACCACTTTGTAGCTCTTGTAGGAGCTGGTGCTGCTGGCGCTGCCGCCCTTGATCTTCAGCACCTGGCCGACCTGAATGCTGGACGCGTTCGAGATGCCGTTCCAGCGCTGCAGATCGCTCGTCCTCACCCCGTAGCGGCTGGCGATCTTCGACAGGGAATCCCCGGATCTCACCGTGTATTTGGTAGATGAGGTCGCCTTGGCCGCCGACCCGCTGAGCCTGAGTCTCTGACCGACGACGATCTTCGAGCCGCTGATCGAGTTCCGTCGCTGGATATCGGCAACGCTGGTCCCGTATCTCGACGCGATGCCAGACAGCGTGTCCCCGCCGCGAACCGTGTGGGTCGTCGGAACCGCGCGGGCATCGGTACGGGTGTTGCTGGAGATGGCTGCGACGTGGGTCGAAGATCCGCTGCGTCCTGGGATCAGCAGGCTCTGACCCACATAGACGCGATTGGCGTTCTTGAGACCGTTGGCCCGGGTGATGTCGCTGACGGCAACGCCGTACTTGGAGGCGATGGCTCCGACCGTCTCTCCCCGCCGCACCTTGTGGTGAGCCACGGTGACTCGCTTCGACTTCGGAACCTTGGCAAGCGCCGCTACAAACTGATCCTTGCTCCCGGTCGGAAGGCGCATCTCATAGCCCTCTGGAGGAGTTGCAAAACGGCGAAGAGCGGGATTCAACGCCTTGATCTCCTTGGCGCTCACCCCGGCACACCTGGCGAGGACCTCGATCTCCACCGAGCCCGACACCTCTGCCGTGTCGTAGAGGAGCTCGTCCTGGAACTCGATGTCGGTGAAACCGTAGCGCTCGGGATGTTTGCCGATGATGGCGGCAGCCATGATCTTCGGCACGTAGTTCTCGGTCTCCGGATGCAGGTAGTTGCCGTTCTCGATGGTCCAGAAGTCATCCGTTCCAGACTTCTTCATGGCGCGGCGAACGCGGCCGGGACCCGTGTTGTAGGCGGCCCAAGCCAGCTCCCACTTCCCGAACATCTGATGCAACTCTCCGAGGAAAGCCATGGCGGCGTCCAGGGAGGCCTCTGGATCGCGACGGTCGTCTACCCACCAGTCGACGCGCATCTTGTAGAGCCGCGCGGTGCTGGGGATGAACTGCCACAAACCGGCAGCAGCGGCGTGACTATAGGCGTGGGCGTTGTAGCCGGACTCGATCATCGAGAGGTAGACCAGATCTGCAGGAAGTCCCTTCTCGGCAAGCTTGGCGTGCATCATCGGGCGGTAGCGAGTCGAGCGCCCCAGCCACTTCTTGTAGTACTTGCGACCGTTGCCGGTGAAGTACTTCACCCAGCGCTCGACGTCGGGGTTGACGACGATGGGGATGTCGAACTCACTCGGGTCCACGTCATCGAGGAAGAGTGGATCCGCGGACAGGACGGCCACCGGATCGTTGTAGTACTCCATGGGTGGCTCGCCGTTGGAGAGCTCGTCGATGAGCGCCTTCTCCGACAGCTCGGCCGCCGCTCGCTCCTCGATCGCGTCTACCTGATCGTCGGTAGGCGCCTCTCCCATCTGATCGACAAAGTCCCAGACCCCGTCGGTTGACGGCTCCACAGCAACGATGCGCTCAACGGAGCCCTCCGCGGCTGCATTGATCTGTTCGTCCGCTGCCGGTGGGGCCTCGGACTCCTCGGTGGCGGCGGTTTCCAGCTCCTGGCGCTTCCGTTCGGCGTTCGCCTTCTTGCCGATCCGCGGTGGGAACAGCAGGGGCCGCCGCGCCGGTTGCTCGACGCTGCTTTCCACTTTGGGCTGCACGGCGGCCGCGGTCGGCGCGATGAGGAGAGCCAGTGCGAGGGCGGTGCCAGCCAAAAGGGTCGGCATCGAGATAGAACGCGGCGACAGTCGCTGCAGCGGCATGGTTTTCTTCGGGGATGAGGGGGGAGGAGTCGTGCACACAGGGGATCGCGCGCAGCGAGGGAGAAGTGCCGCCATCTTGACACGCCAATGGGGGTGTTGTCCATGAACGCGAGGTCCGAAGTTCGCGTGCGCGTGCGCGGCCTCTACGGCATCGCCGATTCCTCGGGGGATCCAGAGCGCCTCGCCGCGCAGCTCCTGGAGGGTGGCTGTCGGCTTGTCCAGCTCCGCTGCAAGGACTGGCAACACGACGACATCCATCGGCTGGCCTCGGAGCTCTCTCGGCGCAGCCGAGCTGTGGGCGCCACGTTCATCGTCAACGACCACCCTGAAATCGCCGCGGCGGTTGGTGCTGACGGAGTGCACCTCGGACAGACCGACGCCGACACCGCCGAGGTTCGCAAGATCGTCGGACCGGACTCCATAATCGGCCGTTCGACCAACGCCCCAGGCGAGATAGAGAACACCCTGAAAGGAGCTGACTACCTGGCCTTTGGTCCGATGTTTCCCACGGGGAACATCTCTCGCCCCAAGGCCGTTCAGGGGGTCGAGGTGTTTCGCTCGGTGCGGCGCCAGGTCGCCATTCCCCTCGTCGCGATTGGGGGCATCGACGCCGGCGCGTTGCCGCTGGTCCGCGGCGCGGGAGCAGATGCCTGGGCCGTCATTGGCGCAATCGCCAACGCAGAGGACCCAGTCACCGCAACCCGAATGCTGTGCGGATGACTCCCGAAGAAGTCTTCGCGAAGATCGCCCACCGTCGTGGTTCGGTTTGGCTCGATGGGGGCTCCGCACCCACAGGCTGGTCGATCCTCACCTGGGACCCCACGGAGGTCCGGACCGACGGCGAAAGATGGCCCGATGCCGGTCGCAGCAGGGTGCGAAGCGGGGCATCTGACGCGCCCTTCTCCGGCGGGTGCATCGGCTACATCGGCTACGGCGCCGGCCATCGGGTCGACCTCGTTCCACCAGAGGCGACGACAACCGAGCCGGAGATCTGGCTGGGGCGCTATCGAGGCGGTCTGTGCTACCGACACCGCGACCGCACCTGGCATCCTGCCGGAGAGCCGTCCTTCGTGGCCGAAGCCCGAGATCTACTCGAAGCTGCCGGTCCTCTGGCGGAGCCACTGCCAGCACCGCCAGGTCCCGCGCCCATCACGACGCCCCGAGATCGCTACGAGGCCGCTGTCGGCCAGCTCCTGGAGCTCATCGCCGCCGGTGACTGCTATCAGGTGAATCTCAGTCGACCAGTGCAACTGACCGGCGCCGGCGCACCTTGGCCCGCCTACCGACGCCTGCGTGCTCTCTCCTCCCCCGCTTATGGCGCCTTTCTGCGACTGGACGACCGGACCTGTGTGCTCTCCAACTCCCCGGAGCTCTTCCTGTCGGTTCGCGGCGATCGAGTCGTGTCCGAGCCGGTGAAGGGAACCCGCCCTCGGGGCGACGATCCCAGACTGGACGAGGCCCTCGCTGCCGAGCTCCGCCGAAGCGCCAAGGATCGCGCCGAACTCACGATGATCGTCGATTTGGTCCGCAACGACCTCGGCCGTATCGCAGTGGCCGGGACCGTCGCCGCCGATCGTCGCCGGATCGACGCTCACGCCAACGTGTTTCACGCTTCCTGGCGGGTCTCCGCGACCCTGAAGCCGGAGCTAGATGCCTGGGACGCGCTGGCCGCCTCCTTCCCTCCCGGATCGGTCACGGGTGCCCCGAAGATCAGGGCATGTGAGCGGATCCATGAACTCGAGCAGGCTCCCAGGGGCGTGTACTGCGGCGCCATCGGCTACGTCGCCGATGGCGGAGACGCCACTTGGTCCGTAGCGATCCGGACCGCGGTCTGGAGTGGTGAGGACGTGCGCTACCACGTCGGCGGCGGGATCGTCGCCGCTTCCGTGCCGGCCGATGAATGGGAGGAGACGGTTTCCAAGGGGACTGCATTGGCGGCGGCCCTTCGCGGCTATTCGTCGAACTCCTCGTCGGCCTCTCCCTCGTAGTCGTCGTCGTCCCCCTCGAAGTCGTCGTCGTCCCCTTCGATGTCGTCGTCGTCGCCCTCGTAGTCGTCGTCGTCGCCCTCGTCGTCCCTTCGTTCACTCTTGGTGGGACGCTCTGAGCTTCCGCTGCTTCCCTCGCGACGCTGGCGCAGACGCTCGCGAATCTCCTCGCGACGTTTCTCCCGATCTTCAGCGGAGGTCTCGGCACGAGCACCCCCAGACTGGCGACGTGAGTTTCCACTCGCGGCCGGCGTGCTGCGCCTCGTGCCGCCGTCACGCCGGCCGACCCGCTGACCAGAACAGCGCGGCATCCGTGACAGCGTTCCCGCGCACTTGTAGTGGAACTTCTCGTCGGCACCCTTGGCATCGTTGAGGAAGGACTTGAACATCGCCAGCTCTTCCCCGAGCTCGACGACCAGACCGATGTTCATGGTCGAACGCGTCAGGTCGTCCCGAAGAGTGAGGGCGCCATCGAGGTCGATATTGGCCATCTGACTGCGGATCTTTCCGCGCGTAAACTCAGCTTTGCCCTGGGTTATGTCGAGCACGATGTCAATGTCGTCCAGGGGGATCTCCATGCCGAGGTCCATGCCCCCCATGGCCGCCGGGTCGAGCTTGGTGATCAGGATGTCCCCGCCATGGATCTCGATCTTCCCCTCGGCCTGGCGCATGCCGTCCGGCGCCGAGATCTCGACCTCGATGTCGATGGTTCCGGTGCCTTCCATGGCCGTACCGGCGAGGCTCGCCAGGTCGATGATCGGGAAGTCCTGGGCCTCGATCGTCAGATCGCTCACCCCTAGCCGGTCCTTCTTGTCCATCTGGGTCGCGACCGTGAAGTCCACATCGCCACCGCCGATGGTCATGCCACCCGCCACGGACGGCGTCCGCCGCAGCAAGCTCAGGGGGCTGACCCGGAGACGAGCAGCCTCGGCGGCAAAGACGAGCTCGGAAACGGGATCTCCTCCGCCGCGCGGCGTGGTGTTCGAATACAGCTGGACCATCTCACCGGACACACCCACCCACCAGGGGCTCAACGAGTCGAGCTGGAGCTGGTAGTCGCCACCCGAGCCGTCGTAAACCTCGTACTTGAGGCGCTCGGCCAGGGTGTCCGATGGGAAGGTCAGCCAAAAGGTCAGGCTGAAGACAAGTCCAAACCACAGGATTCCACCGACAACGAGTAAGGCATTCTTCATGGATCAGCCCTCCGCCAGCGAGAAGACGACGAGCTCGAGGTTGACATTGAGCTTCTTCTCTTTCTTCACGAACGTCCTCTTGAAGTCCGCCACCTCGATGTGCACCGGGTAGCCCGAGGTCTCGAGCTCGTACATGAAGCCGTAGGCGGCCGCGTAGTCGAGCCCCTTGAGGTCGACCTTGTACGTGGTCTGCTTGATGTTCCCCACTTGCTCGGCTCCGACTTCGTTCACTGCGCGGAGCAGGTCCTGAACGTCGCGCTTCTGGGCGACCTCTTCGATGTGAGCGCTCACGCGCTTGCCCTTGTACTGGGCTAGCCGGCTCTCGGCGGCCTCGAGCTTGGCGGCCGCGGCGGCGTGCTCGACTTCCAAGCTCCGAACGATCTCCAGCTGAGACTTCGCGTCGCGGAGTCGCGACGCCTTGTCATCGAGCACCGTGTACAGGGAGTACCAGAGCACGGACACAAAGGCGAGCCCCATGAAGGACACCAACCCGACCAGGAGCTTGCGGTCGCGGGGGGTGAGGGACTCGAGCTGGCGCTCGATGAAAGCGGCGGGTCCACGGGCGATAGGTGCGGTTGCCATTGACTAGCCCTCCTCTGCTGGAACGGCTTCGTCGTCGACGCCGAGGGGAATGTTGATCGGGAATCGGATGCGGCCGTTGGGCAGCTTCTTTTCCTCTCCCTTGGTGGCGTGCTTGAACTCTGGATAGGCCTGCAGGTCCGTCTCGACCCGCGCGGACGAAGCGTATCCATCCGTCTCGGCATCGAACTTGATCATCGACGAGGAGATCGTGAGCGAGCTGACCTCGACCTTGGTGGTCTCGTTGGGCGGGAAGGCCTCGGTGAGCTTGGCGAGCATGTTGACCATCGGCGGGACACCGCCACCCTTGTCGCTGAGCATCTCCGAGCGCTGCACCGTGTCCTCGGTGGACTCGGCCATCAGGGCGACCGCGGTGGCTCCGTCGGTGATCATGTCCGCTGGGACCTCGGGCACCGCGGTCGTGACGACCTCTACCAGCGCGGCCGAGGCGGTGTTGTGCTCCACCCACAGGCTCCGGTACTGCACCACGAACGTCACGATCGCGGCCATGGAGAAGAAGGCCAAACCGACCGTGCCATAGGTGAGGACCGCCCGGAGTACGTCGGTTCCGCCGCGGAAGGCCAGATCGCCGATGCGCAGATCGATCGCATCCACCGGCGACTGACCCGCAACCTCCATGGCAACGGCGTGGGTCATGGCAAACGTAGCCGGCACCACCTCGCCGTCGGGATCCTGGGCTCGGACCACCGAAATTCCAAGGTCCGAGGCCAGATAGTCCCAGATCTCCGGGATGCGAGAACCGCCGCCCACGAGCCGGATCTCGCTGATGTCCAGGTTCAGGGTGTCCTCGCTCTTGATGAGCGTCGACCGGATCTCGGCGAGGAGAAGCCCGATCGCCCCGTCCATCGCCTGGCGAGCCGGAAGCGGCAGCTTGCTGTACCCAGAGGCACCACGGCGCGGGCGCCCTGGATCGGTTTCGTCGTCGTCCAAGGAGTTCTCGAAGGCGCCGTGTTTCCGCGCCTCCGCCTCGTTCCAGTCACACTTGAGCGCCTGCTGGATCGCCCTGGTGAATGCGTATCCCCCGACATTGATGGTCCTGCAGTGCTGCACAGCGTCCTCGGCAACGATGCCGATGACCGTGTGGGCGTGGCCGATGTCCACCACCGCAACCGCTGGACGAACCTCGCCTTCTGGCACCGGCCCACCCCCCGAGCCCCAGTGCCCGAGGATCTCGCCGTCCACATAGACACCGCCGGGATCGAGGCCCCGGTCTGCGAGATGGCCGATCCAGGAGAGCAGCGCGTCGTGCCGTACCAGACAGGTCAGGACCTCGGTCTGGTCAGTCACCTTCAGGGTGCGGCGGCCCATCACCATGTCGTCGAGATCGAATGGAACCTCTGCCTCCACAGCGAAGGACAGGGTCTTCTCGACCTGAGCGCGGTCGGTGAACGGCAGCGAGATCCTATGAAAGGTGGCGTACTCACCAGGCAATACCGCGGCCGTCACATCGCTTCCACGGGCTGTGAGCGTCGGGTGTTGCTCGAGCAGATCGTCGAGCGCACCCAGGCGAGCTTCGAGGATAGGCGGTGATCCATCCTGGAGGACACGCTGGCTATAGCGCTCCTCGAAGACATAGGAACGACCTACGCTTCGATAGGCAGTCACCTTGACGGAGTGGGAACCGAGGTCAATTGCAATTAGTCTAGGCATTCTTGGCTTCCCTACTCTACTTTCCAGTAAACGATCTGACCGATTGGGTTTCGGCTGTAGTCGATGATGGCCTTGATCTCGACGCGAGAGTCACCGACCTCGCCGGCGGCCTCGACGCGAAAGACCTCGGACTCGGTGGTGACCGCCTGCAGGACGGTGTCCTTGAGGGTGACCCCGAGCTCTCTCTCCACCCAGCCCTTGAAGGACTGCGCGCTCGAGAAGTGAACGCCACCCTCCGACAGCGGGGTTCCACGGGCCGCCATGAGCAGATCGAGGATGGTGTCGATGTACTGCTCTGACGTGTAGCCATCGATGAAGGCGGCGAGGATGGCCCGCATCACCGGCCGATGGGCGGTGTTCACATTGATCTTGCCCTGGCCATAGATGGTGAGGTGGCGGCCCAGGCGCTCCCAGACGCCGTCGAGGTGCCAGCCGTCCACGAGGCGGATCTCTTGGATGCTGTCAAAGGGGGCGTTCTTTGGTTTGTACGGGCTGTCGAGGTTCGCGTACAGCGTCTCTTCGTCACCGCCCTCGTACAGGCGCATGTCGTCGGCATCGGTCCAGTCGACCAGGTTGCCGATGATCTCCATCTTGTCGATGTTCTCTCGGTAGAAGTAGTCGTTGACCTCTTCCTTGGCCATCAGGCCTTGAATCTCCTGGGCGGCGGGCAGCTCGAGCAGGTCGGCAAAGGAGGCCGCCTGGAGCTTGCCGACGTAGATGAACCGCGACTCGTCCTGGATGCTCGCCGAGAAGTCACCGTCAAAGTCCAGGAAGTTCCTACGACCCTCGCGGCTGTCGTCTCGCTCCTCTTCGGACAGACCCGCCAAGGCCATGCGCGCCGCATCGTCCTCGTCCATGTCGCCGCCGGACACAAAGACCATGCGCATGAGGCCGGTGTTGATGAACGGGACCATCTGCCAGAGCGTGTCGGCGTTGACCCCCATCATGGCGCCGTACTCCATGATCATCGGGTTTCGCCCAAGTTGTTTGCTCGCCATCAGGATCAGCCGGTAGAGCTGAATCCCGGTCTCGGCCAGCATCTCGGCGCGCACTTCGTCGCGGTGATGGGCGGCGAGCTTGATGCGCACGGTGGCGCTGTGGGCGATCTCGGTGACGAGGATCGTGAGCAGCATGATCGCCGACAACACCATCAGCAGCGCCACGCCGGCCCGCGACGAGCGCCCAACCCGATAGAAACGGTGGCGCACGTGGCCGCGGGGTCGAACCAGCTCGTGCCAGATCTTGCCGAGGAAGGTCATCGCTTGCTCCCCGAGGATCCGCGTCCGCCTCGGAGCACGTTGTTGCTGTTGATCTTTCCGTCCTTGGGTCTCAGAGGAGTGCTGCCGGGGGTTCGATTGCGCCTAGGGTTGCTGCCGCCTGTCGGGCCAGAAGCGTAGCCACCCGTCGCCAAGAGGTTGGTTCCCATCAGTCCCTTGCCACCAAAGGGCCCGGGATTGCCGTTCAGCTTCGGGTTGTTCTTGTTCACTAGCTTGTCGGCGAAGTGCAGGTTCACCGTGGTCATGAACGGAACTTCGAGGCTGCGGTCCCGATCGTCGGGATCCGGGGTCAGCAACACCAGCCCGATCTCCACCGAGCGCGGCATCCGGTAGTTGGTGTCGCTGTTCCGGGTATCCCACTCGTCCTTCCACTCGTTGTCGAGGGGATCGAGGTAGCGGAGGTTGAAGGAGCGCACGTTGTACGCCAGCGGGTAGACCTTGCCCTGCTCGTCGGGCAGCTCATCCACGCGCGGGGACTCCCGGTGGTAGAGCACGTAGCCAGAGCCCAGCTCTGACGGGCCTTTTTCCGCCCACACCGAGATCTCGGTCTGGTCACACTCGCGGCTGTCCCGATAGATTCGCCGGTGGGCGAGGCTGGCGAAGTACAGGGTGTCCGGCTCGTCGTCCATGCCCACAAAGACGGTCTGCACGGTCTCGATGGAGGTCCACGCCGGTGTCAGATAGGCCAGCGCAATGTCGCGGCGGAGCTTGGACAGGGCCACTCGAGCCTGCCGTGTCACGCTGTCGCGGTCGTCGAGCAGGTCCTTGAACTCCACGGAGCCCTGCAGCGTCTGCATGATCATCAGAGACATCGCGACGAGCACCGTCACCGCGATCATCACTTCGAACAGCGTCATGCCGCGTCGAGAGCGCTGGCGGAGGGCGATCATTGTTCCGCCCCCTCGTCTTCTGCGCCGGCGAAGACCGTGCCCGTGGGATTCACGAGGTGGGTGACCACCACGATCTCGTCGCCACGCTCTTCGGCGTCGTCGCTTTTCTCGCCCCACCACACACGCACCCGCACCTCGCGGATGTACGGCGTGAGCATCTCCGTGATCATCTCGCTGCTGATCCCGAGGCTCTCCAGCGGGCTGCCTCCGCCCTCGCCGCCAAGGGGAGACGCCGCGGCATCGCCACCACCGCCACCGATCACGCCCGACGAGTTCAGCTCCGACGCCATGCCCGCGATGTCCCCAGCAAGCGCAAGATCGATCTCAGAGACCCAGTATTCCCAGTGATAGGACGATAGCTCCTCACCAAAGGCAAGGTCGAAGGCATCGTCTCCGAACTCATCAAAGTCGCCCGTCTCGTGGATGTCGCTGTTCGTGAACCCCTCCTCCTCCACAAAGAGCAACGCCTCGTTCATCTTTGCGTTCGCCAGGTCCGTCGCCGTGATCACCCGCTCAGCTTCCAGCGTGATCAGCGCCGCCGAGCTCTGCGTCTCGACCAGCACCACCATGCTCACCACCAGGATCGCCAGCGCCACCATCACCTCGAGCAGGCTGAAGCCGCGACGAGAACGCCGACCGCTCTGCCCGACTCGGGCGTGGGCGGTGGGGGGCTTGCAACTGGTCCCGACCCGACCGACTCGGGGGTGGGCGGGCGGGGGAGGCGGGCGGGGCGGGGGGGCGGAGGTGGGTGGTGTGGCAATCATGTCGGCAGATCCGGGCCTTCATCGGGAACCCACTCGAAGGAGTCCTCGAAGCCAACAAGCTCACCGTGGATGTGGACCTTTCCGGACAGGGGCTCGACCTCGACCGTGTACCCGTCCTCGGGGTCCTCGACGTCGTCGGTGATCCAGATCAGAGTGTGCTCGGTGAAGCCGGTCGAGAACACATAGGAGAACATCTCCTTGTCCTGTTCCTCGTCGAGCTCCTCGAGCTCCTCCAGGGTCATCATCTTGCCGTATTGCGGAGTGTAGACCGCGTAGATCTGGGTTCCCCGTGGCATGTCGAAGTCGGTCTGAAACTTGGTCTGCAGCTTCTTGAACGGCCTGTGGGCGGCAAGGAACTTCTTGCGTTCTTCGTCGTTCATGAGCGCCAGTCGCCGCTGGTGCTCCTCTTCGTATTTCTCGCGCTGCTCGGGACTACTGTAGATGACCGCCCGTGTCTCGCCCACATCGACCTTGTAGGTGTTGGCGTGCAGATCGTAGCGAACCCGGAAGGTCGCGTTGTAGAGCACCGCTTCGTCGTGGAGCTGGTTGTAGAGCAGCGCGAGATCCGTCGCAGCCTTGCGCTGACGGAGCTGCAGGATCGACATCACCGAAGGCACCAGCACCGCCAGCAGGAACAGCAGGATCGCGATCACCACCATGACCTCCATCAAGGAGATCCCCCGGCGACTCTTCCTGATATTGGTGCTAGCGGGCCAGTTTTTCATATCAGCGGTTGCCGACCTCGGACCACTTCAGGTCTTCGTTGTTGTTGCTGCCACCGTCGTTGCCGTCGGCACCGAGGCTGATGATGTCGAAGTCGAGGTTGCCCGGACCCGGCGAGATGTACTTGAACTCGTTGCCCCAGCTGTCCTTGGGCACGTCTTCGTCGGCGTAGACCGCGTTCAGTCCGTCGGAGGTCGAGGGCGGCGCTTTCTTGCGGAGCATGTAGATCTGAACCCGCTGGTTGACCTTGCCCATCGTCAGGATGGTCGTGTCGACCTTGCTGTTGTTGAAGACCTGCATGACGCCAACCCCGATGACACTCATCAGGGTGAGGATGATGGCGATGACCACCATGACCTCGACCAGGGACATGCCGCGTCGACGGTTTCGCAACAGCCCCGAGCGAGTTCGGGCGACGTGATTTCGGTTCATGAAGGCATGGAGTGCTTTCAACATGGCTTCCTCCTAGGGATTGTCCAGTTTTATCGAATCATTTGGGAAAGGTTCATCATGGGCATGAGCAGACCGAGCGCCACCAGGAAGACAATGCCTCCCATCAACATGATCATTAGGGGCCCGAGCAGGCTGGTCAACGCTGAAATTGTCGCTTCCACCTCGTCTTCGTAAGCATCTGCAACGGATGTCAACATTCGTTCCAGCTCGCCAGTTCGCTCACCGATAGCGATCATGTGCGTGACCAGTGGAGGGAACTGTCCAGACGCCTTCAGCGGTGCCGCGATGGACTGTCCTTCGGTGATGTTGATGGTGGCTTGGTTGATGGCGCGAGCGAGCACGGTGTTGCCCACGACCTTCTCGACGATCTGGAGCGCCGAGATGATCGGCACGCCCGACATCAGCAGAGTCGAGAGTGTGCGGCAGAAGCGGCTCACGGCCACCAGGCGGTTCATCTTGCCGAAGACCGGGAAGGTCAGCTTGATGACATCCCACCGCTCGCGGCCACGATCGGTGCGAACCCAGCGTCGGAAGCCCCAGATCACGCCAAAGAGCACGATCGGAGCCAACCACCAGTAGCCGACGAGCATGTCGCCGAAGAAGAAGACCGCGCGGGTGATGAACGGCAAGGCAGCCTCGCCACCCAGCGAATCGAAGAGCCCGCGGATCCGAGGGATGACACCCAGAAACAGGCCCATCAGGATCAGGCAGCCGATCAGGCCCATCAAGATCGGGTAGGCCATGGCGCCGAAGATCTGGCCTTGGAGCTTGACCTGGCTCTCTCCGAACTTGGCGAGACGTTGGAGAACTTCGCCCAGTGCACCTGACTTTTCGCCAGCTCTCACCATGTGGATGTAGAGGTTGTCGAACACGGTCGGGTGGTCGCCGAGGGCATCGGCCAGGGTCGCGCCCTCGTTCACGCGCTCCTTGACCTTGGAGAGCACGACCTTGAGCTTCTGCTTCTCGGTCTGATCGACCAGGGCCGCCAGCGTCTCGCCCATGGGGATGTGGGCGCCGACCAGGGTCGCCATCTGGGTGGTGACGATGCTGATGTCGCGAGTGGTGATGAACTGAAAGTACTTGGCGACATCGATCTCGACGTTCAGGCCCGAACCTCGGGTTCCACCCTCTTCCTGCTCGTGGATGTCGGTCGGGAAGACGCCCTGCTTGCGCAGTCGGCTGCGAGCGATCTTCGCGGTGTCGGCGTCGATGATGCCGGCGACGCCAGCCCCTGCAGTGTCCAGTCCTTTGTACTCGAAAACAGGCATTCCCTATGCCTCCGAATCTTCTTGGGTGACGCGCATCACTTCGTCGAAAGAGGTGATCCCTTGCAGGACCTTGGTGACGCCGTCGTCTCGCAGGGTGAGCATGCCGTCCTCGACCGCGGCTTTCTTGACCTTGGTGGCGTCGGAGTTGGCGATGACGAGTCGACGCACTTCTTCGGTCGCGGCTAGGAACTCGTAGATGCCGGTTCGTCCGGAATACCCCGTGTGGTTGCACTCTTCGCAGCTAGTGGAGCGCCAGATCTTGCCCGGCACATCGGCGCGGGTGAGCTGCAGATCCATGAGCTCTTCGTTGGATGGGGTGTACTGCTCGCGGCAGTGCAGGCACAGGCAGCGGACCAGGCGCTGGGCGACGACTCCGAGCAGGGACGACGAGACCAGGAATGGCTCGACGCCCATCTCGACGAGGCGGGCAAAGGCGCCGGCGGCGTCGTTGGTGTGGATGGTGGAGAAGACGAGGTGACCGGTGAGCGAGGCCTGCACCGCGTTGTTGGCGGTCTCGCTATCTCGGATCTCACCGACGAGGATGACATCGGGATCCTGCCGGAGGAAAGCGCGAAGTGCCGACGCAAAAGTCAGGTTGATCTTGTGATTCACCTGGACCTGACCGATGCCGGCGACCTCGTACTCGACCGGATCCTCGATGGTGAGGATGTTCTTGTCGGGATCGTTGATCTCGGTGATCGCCGAGTACAGGGTCGTCGACTTTCCAGAGCCGGTGGGACCGCTGACGAGGAGGATGCCGTGGGGCCTGCGGATGAGCTTGCGGAAGATCTGCAGGGTCTCTCCGCCCATGCCGATCTTGTCGAGGGAGAAGACAGTGCCCTTCTCGAGGATACGCATGACGACCCGCTCGCCATGGCGAACTGGAACGGTCGAGACACGAAGATCGATCTCGCGACCGCCCATCTTCCTGCGGATGCGACCGTCTTGGGGGAGGCGCTTCTCGGCGATGTTCAGGCCCGACATGATCTTGATTCGAGCGACGATGGTGTTCTTGAACTTGTAGGAAGGTCGGATCGTCTCTTTGAGCACGCCATCGACGCGGTAGCGCACGATGAGATCCTTCTCGAAGGGCTCGATGTGGATGTCCGAGGCGCGCTCTTTGATGGCCTGAGACAGCACTGCGTTCACGAAGCGGATGATCGGCGCCTGGTTCGGATCGTCGAGGAGCTCGGCGTCGTCGAGGAAGAGATCGTTGTCGTCTTCGACCGCATCATCGACGTCTTCGAGCACCGCCGAGGCGCTGGAGCTGGCCTTGTCGTAGGCCTTGTGAGTGGTCTCTTCCAGCACGTCGGCGGGAAGCAGGACTGGGCGGACCGGGTAGCCGTGCAGGACGCGCAGATCGTCGAGCGCGGTCATCGCCGACAGATCGGCCATCCCGACCACAAGCTCTCCATCAGCCACATAGAGTGGGAGGATCCCGGCTTCTCGCGCGATATGTAGCGGGAAGGGCCGGATGATCTCAGGCTCGATCGAGTCGATGTCCACCGCGGTCAGCACCGGCAGCCCCGAGAGTCGCGACAGCGCCGTGGCCACCTTGCCCGGGTCCACACCATCGACCTTGAGAACCGCCTGCCGGAGCGGCACTTCGTGTTTGTCTGAGTACGACCTGACCTTGTCCAGCACATCGTCGGTTACGCCGAACTCGCGGAGGGACTCTGCAACGGCAACTCGACGGATCGCCATCTATCTGGCCTCGCAGCTAGAGGGGTTGTCCAGGAGGGAGGACTCCGCAACGGCAACTCGACGGATCGCCATCAGTTTTCCTCTGACGGGGGGGCGTCGGGAAGTGGGCCGTCAACGGTCGTTTCGGGGAGGGTGTCGTCGTCGAAGATCACCAGCTCGTCGTCCTCGGGCAGCTCGCCTGCGCCGACCCCTGGATCTTCGACACCGGCACTCTCGAGCTCGGCGTTGATGGCGGCGCGGGTCTCGTCACTGATGGGGATGTCGTCGATGGTGACGTGATCCTGCATCTCCGATGGGCCCCGGAAGAACGACGGCTCGCCGACGTAGTTCTTGGAGTACCGCAGCAGCGACCGCATCTCTTCCATGTAGGTGTCGCGTGACTTGCCATAGAAGCGCCGCAGGAACTCTTGGCGCTGGGCCTCTTTCACCTGCTGCACTTCGAGCATGTCGGTGTCGTCGTCGATGATGTGCGGAGTGAGGAAGATCATGAGGTTGGTCTTGCGCGAGCCGGTGCGCCGACCGCGGAAGAGTGCGCCGAGGATGGGCACATCGCCGAGGATCGGGAACTTGGTCTCGACCTCGGTGTCGGTGGCGCCAACCAGGCCGCCGAGCACCACCGTCTGGTTGTCCTTGATGAGCACCGTGGTCTTCTCTTCGCGCTTGGACGTGATGAAGCCGGACTGCTGCACGTTGAGGCCCTGATCGTCCTCTTCGATCTCCTGGACCTCGAGCTCGACCTCGAGGGTGACGAAGTTCGAGGAGTTCACGCGGGGCGTGATCTTCAGGGTGATCGCGACATCTTCGCGCTGAAAGCTGGTGACTGGCTGGCCGAGGTTGTTGAGGCCGGCGGTGGTCGGGAACGGGATCCGCCGACCGACGACGATCTCAGCCTCTTCGTTGTCGACGGTGAGGATGTTCGGGTTGCTGACGATGTTCACCGAGCTGTTGGTCTTCAGCGCGTTGAGGACCACGCCAAAAGCGGGAACGGAGAGGTTGCTGACGCCTCCTTGACCATCGCTGAACGGGACTTCGACGGACTCGCCAAAGACGCCGACCGCCAGCCCGGAGAGCAGATCCTGGGTGAGGCCGAGGGAGTTGGTGCCGAACTGGGTGCCTATGATGCCAGTCGCCTCGGCCGAGGGCTTGGTCGGAAGGTGAGCGGCCAGTCCGAGGTCGAAGCTGTCATCGCTGGAGAGCTCGATGATGACGGCGTCGACGAAGACCTGCTTGCGGATGATGTCGAGCTTCTTGATGACGCTGTTGATGACCGCAAAGTCATCGGCATTGGCGATGATGATCAGCGAGTTGGTGTTCTCGTCGGCGGCGATCCGCATCCCGGAGTCGAAGACCGCGGCGGCGCTCTTCTCGCCATCACCACTGGCAGCGGCGGCAGCCTCACGGCCCCGTGCAGCGGGAGTGCGCGGATTGGCACGCGGATTTCGGTTGTTGGAGCGATCCTGCGCGAGCTCGGACAGCACCTGGGAGACCTCTTCGGCCTTGGCGTGCTCGAGATAGACCACGTGGATCTGTCCACGGGCGTCGACGTCGACATCGATGTCGCCGATGAGCTTGATGACGGCATCGTGGCCCTTGTCGTTGGCGAGCACGATGAGACTGTTGGTGCGCTCGTCGTCGATCACCTTGGAGATGTACTTGGCCTCGGCACCGGCGGTGACCGGCTCGGAGGACGTGGCCTCGGAGGAGCGAGAGGGGCGGCGCGAGGAGCGAGACGAGCGAGACGAGCGAGAGCTGGACCGGGTGTTGGTAGTCTCCTCGGCGGCCGTTCCGTAGAGCTCCTCGATAATGCGCTTCACCTCGGCGGCTTCGGCGAAGGCGATCGGGTAGATGACCAGAGAGCTCTTTGGCGCCGCGATGTCGAGATCCTGCAGGACCTTGTAGATCTTTCGCAGGTTGGACCCGGTGTCGGTGATGATCAGGGTGTTGGTGGGTGCATAGGCGACGACCTGGGCCTCGGCCGACGTCATGGTCGTGACGACCTTGTTCACGTCGTTGACGCTGACGTTGGAGAGCTGGATCAGCTGGGTGACAAACCCATCGCTGGCCCCCGGTGCCCCAGCCTCGACGCCGCGTACCTGTATTGGCGTCTTGCTCGCACCCTGTGCCTTGATGACCTTGGTGACGTTCCCGCTGGTCGTGGTGGTGTAGCCGCTGACCTGAAGCGCCGAGAGAAACGCCTCGTAGGCCTCTCTCACCGTGACCTCGTGGTGAGAGATGATGTGAACCTTCTTGCCCTGCAGCTCTTTCACGTCCGACAGGATGAAGTTCTGCTCCATGAGATCGGCGAAGAAGGTCACCATCGCGTAGAGGTCGGTGTCCATGAAGTCGAGCTTGAGCTTCGCCCCGTCCGCACCGCTGAGCACGGGTGGACGCTGTCGGCCGGGCTCACCGGGGCGGATCACGACCTCACCGGGCTCGGGGGTGATCGACGCGCCGGGTGGAGGCGGAGCCGGGGTATCTCCGGTCGCAGCTGGAGGAGGCGGGGCCTCGGATCCCGGCGTCAGATCGCGAGTCGGGGTTGCCGGCGAGGATGTCGTCGACTGGGCGAAGGCCGGTGCGCCCATGATCAGGAGCGCCAGGGCGGCAAGGTATCTCGGATTCACTATGCGTCTCGTCTCTAGAAAGTTGATTTCCAACGCCGGTTTAGCGGACCTCGTATTCGAGGGTCACGCGCTGACCGCGCCGGGTGACTTCAAAGGAAAAATTGGAATCGCTCATCATGCCTTGGTAGGCGCCCATCGCCCCCTGGACCGAGTTGAGCGCCTCGCCGTTCACGGAATGAACAACATCGCCGTTCTTGATCCCGAGCTGGTCGGCGAGGGTGTTTCTGCGGATCGCGGAGAGCCGATAGCCGTCGAACTCGCCGTCGGGACCGCGATGCAGCAGCGCCCGACCCATGCGAGAGATGCTCTCGATGTCGCCGATGTACTTGTCGAGCATCGAGCGATCGACGGCGTATTTGTTCTCGCCGAGCTTGGTGACGCCGCCCTCCTCGGACGATTCGGTGCCGGCCGTGGTGCCGCCCGAAGGAGGCGGCGGACCCTCGTCCATCGTCAGCGTCTCGATCCGCCCATCGCCGCGCTTGATGGTGACGACCTTGGCCTCGATCTTGATGATCTCGGCGTCGTGCAGCTTGTCGCCAATGCCGTAGCCGATGGCCTTGGCTTCCTTGTCGTCCTCGGCGATCAGAGCCGAGCTGTAGATCGCGGGCCTGGCGACCACGGTGCCCTTGAGCACGACCTTGAGATCGGTGATGGGCTCGGCGGCGTCACCACCGGCCGCCGCTGCAGGATTATAGGCTTCAATCGCCTCGATATCGAAGATGTTCCGACTCAAGATGGTGTCGAGATACTCCCGCTCAGACTTGTTCCGTGTCGTCCGGTTGACAGCACTGGAGGCTGCGCGGGCGGGATCGCCCTCTTGTGTCGCCTCGATGTCGCCGATGTCCTCGGGTGGAGCGACGGCGATTCCGATTCCAGTGTTCAGTCCAAACGCCAACAACACGGCGAGAAGTGTGGTGGCGAGAATGGCGATGAGGGGGGCTGCCCGCTGCAAGGTAGTCGACTCCAAAACGGATTCCGTTGCCCTCTATCAGGCAAGGATCGTGCCAGCACAAACCGGGCGATGTTGGCGTTTTTACCGTGGACTGCCGATCATGCGCCGCGACAACCTGTCACCCGCCCCGGCTCGCCCCCACGAGGCGTGACAGGTTGTCATTCAGAATCGTCGTCGGACAGGGGCTCGAGTTCGAGCGCGGCGCGAACCCGCGAATCGGACTCACCCGCGAGGATCTCGCCGACCATGGTGAACCGCTTGGAGTGAGGGGGATCAGCCTCCCAGGCCTCGATGGTCTGAGCGAGGGCTGCCGGCTCGTTCTTGGCCCAGTACCGGATTAATCGCCCGTTCAACCCGAGGGTGTCGCGAAAAAGGCTGTCGGCCCAGTCCCTCCGGAACGGTACGTGCTCCCGCCATGCACTCCACACATTCCAGGTTCTCTCGGTGTGAAAGTGGAATGTGAGCTGCACTGCCTCGGCGGGCTTGACGGTCTTCGACGGCTCGAGGTCCTTGGCCAGGAAGGCCAGAGTGTTCGCAGCCGCCCGGCCAGGGGGTCCGCTGCTGGCCACGCGCACGATCGCCTTGGACCAGGTGAACTCTCCTGGAAGTGTCTCGTGCTCCGACGCGATCTTCATCGACGCCATCGCCGCACGCTGCACGCCGGAACGCGAATCGGTCACGAGCCGCAGCAGCGCCTCTCTAGACTCGTCGGCGAGCGGACGTCCCGGCGCGTTGACCTCCCGGAGCGAGGCGGCCAAGCGGCGCCGAACGCGATGGTCCGAGTCGGTAGACAGCCGCTCGATGAGCCCGGCGGAGAGTACGGCCGGCGCCTCGAGGGCGAAAGGATCCGAGCTCGTACGACGCCAATACGGCACCAACCCATCGAGGGCGGCGCGGCGGACCAGCGGGTTCGGGTGCCGCACCAATCGCTCCAGGTCCTCGAGCATTCCGGGGCTCGGAGGCGGCGGGTGGCTCTCTCCAGTACGCACGAAGAGCGCCCGCACCTTCTCCGGCGTCACCGCGAAGGAAAGCTGTGCGCGCGCATCTTTGCGGGACTCTTCGGTCGCGAGTACGAACGCCGTCCCAGTCGCACCGGGCTCCAGCACGTCGTTGCCGAACAGCTCCCAGTCCCCTCCCGAGCCGAACCGGAAGGTCACCGGACCGCTCGCCGGACAACTCAGGCGCGCCGGACCGACGCTGCACTGGCCATCCGCGCCATCCGCGGCGATGTCATAGACCGCGCCGGCCTCGCGGTGTACGCCCACATGTAGGGTGACAGTGCCGGCCCAGGCCGTTCCGAGCAGGATTGCAAACACGCCACAGTATGGCATGCTTGCTGCGATGCTGACCCTCCCAGAAATCCTGATGTTGTTTGCGCTGCACGACGACAAGGGCACCGTGCATCCCTCGGCCTTCCTCGCCATCGATCACGGCCTTCGCGGCGCCTGCCTCTGCGAGCTTCGGCTGCGCAAGATTGTCCAGACTCGCAAGAACGGCGGCGTCCGTCGACATCCAGAGGCCTTCAAGCCCGTTGGGTGGCCTATCCTCGACAAGGTCATCGCGGTGCTTTCGGAAGCCGAGTCTCCAGGCAAGGTCGAGGACTGGATGCAGCTGCTCGGGGACAAGCTCCCGAACATCCGGGCGGACATCACCGAGGGTCTCGAAGCCCACGGGATCCTCGGCGAAACCGACAAGGAGCGCGTGCTGCTTCCCGGCTCCGTGACCCATCCGATGCAGGACGGAACCGTAGAGCACGAGATGCTGGCGCGAATCCGCGAGGGCGTGCACGCCGGAGAGAAGGTGACGCCGCGCATCGGCACGCTCATCAGCCTCGTGGCCGCGTGCAACCTGATCAACGTGCTGTACGACAAAGAGGACCGCGCCGCCGCGAGGAAGATGGCTGACTGGGTGGCCGAGCGCGACGCCATCAGCCGCGCCGTGAAGGAGGCCGTAGCAAAGGCCGAGGGCACCTGGTAGGACAGCGCATGCCCCTCTCCTACACCGACCACCGCGCGGACCCGAGCGCCTGGGCCAGCAAGCTCGATGTGTCCGTCGAGGCCTGCGAGCTGCTCCTCGACGCCCACTTCATCGACTTGCACTGCGACATGGAAGTGCCGATCCGGGTGATGCGGTACAACCCGAACAGACACCACGGTGAGCGCACCCGCACCACTCCGCTCATGTACCACACCGACTATCCGCGGATCCGTGAGGCCTCGATGTCCGGGGTGGTCTACGACATCGCGACCAACCCCTTCCGCCCGAAGAGCAATCGGCAACAGACCACCCTCGCCAACATGCGGAGCGCCATCGCCCGGATCGAGGGGCACCCGGACGAGCAGGCATTCTGTCGCACACGCGGCGACTATGACGCCGCACACGAAGCGGGAAAGACGGCCTATTGGCTGTCTCTTCAGGGAGGGAACGCGCTCTCCGACGACTGCTCGGTGCTGGACGAGATCGGAGCTGACCTGCACCGGATCACGCTAGTTCACCTCACGACCTCGGATCTCGGAGGCACGAACAGCCCCGCGGGCGGCGACATCGGAGCGACCGATCTCGGGCGACGGTTCGTGGAGTGCTGCAACGCCAACCGCGTCATCGTGGATCTGGCCCACGCTGGCAAGAAGACGTTCTGGGACGCCCTCGAGGTCCACGCCGCCGACATCCCGCCCATCGTCTCGCACACCGGCGTCGAGGGTGTGCACCCCCACTGGCGCAACGTCGACGACGACCAGCTCAGGGCGATCGCCGATCGGGGTGGGGTGGTCGGGGTCATGTACCAGAGCAACTTTCTCGCTCCGGTCTGGTACAGCTGCCACCGTGCCCGGATCGTGGACCACCTGGCACACATCATCGACGTAGTGGGCGACGACTACGCGGCGATCGGAACGGACTACGATGGATGGATCGTGCCGCCCCACGATCTGACCGACGTCACCCACCACCCGAAGCTGGTTCAGGACATGCTGGACCGCGGGTGGACCGAGGCCCGAATCCGAAAGATCCTAGGCGAAAACTACCTTCGCGTCGTCAAGGACGTACGCCCCTGAGCCGCGATCAGTGCGCCCGCTTGAAGTACAGCTGCGCGGTGCCGGTCTCTTCCGGATCGAGGGCCACGAGATCCCACCCCTGGGCGCCCGCCTCTTCGAGATAGGAGAACAGGCTCGGACAGCTCTCGGCATCGCCTTCCTCACCGCGCTCGACCATGCCTTGCCAGTGCCCATTTGCGGTGAGAACGCGGTCGTTTTCCATGTAGACGACGAGGTATTCGAAGCGGGTCATTGAGGCCTCCGCAGCGGGCTTAGCCCGACACGACACGACGGTCCACTTCACCTGCCTGGGAGCGTCGCCCCCCGGGAACGTCCTACGGCGGCCCGAAACGCCGCGATCGTCCAGAATGGAAATGCAAATGCCCTCCAAGGTGTAGAACAATGCAGCCGCTATCCGAGGGACACCTAGTTGTTGGACATCCGTTACCCTACCCTGTTGGCCGTCTTTGCCCTCTTGGTTTGTCTGGTTCCCAGCAAGTCAGCCCAGGCACAACACGTCTCCGAGGCGCATCGACTGGCGCTGGTAGCGCTCAATCTCGAGTTCAACCGCGAGCAAATCACTGGCTCCGAAGAAGAGCTGCAGGCCGCTTTCAAGCTGGCTTGTGATGCCGGCTACAACCTGGCTTGCCAGCGCGGCGCGTGGCTGGTCTACGGCCAGGCCGACCTGCAGGTTGCCGAGAGCGTATTCGAGTACGGCTGCGAGACCGGCGACCCGGTTGCCTGCCTCGTGGTGGGCTGGTCCCTGGACGAGCGGGCACCGCGCAGCGAGGAGCGAGGCCGCACCTGGAAGCGCGCCGCCCGCATCTTCAACAACCAGTGCAAGGAAGGATTCACGCCAGGTTGTCACGAATACGGATGGTTCCTGTTCGAGAACAAGGGTCTCAAGGCCGACCCCCGAGCGGCACTCCTTCGCTGGAAGCCAGCGTGTGAAGCCGAATACCAGCCCTCCTGCACCGTGCTCGGCACCCTGAGTCTCGAAGGGGCACCCGGCGTGCGCAAAGACGTGCGTGCCGCAGAGAAACTGTATGATGGCGCCTGTGAGGCCGGATACGCAGAGGCGTGCTTCCAAGTCGCAAAGCTCCGGAGTTCGGACTGGGACGTACCGGAGTGGGACGCCTACTACGGCCCCTTGTGCGAACAAGGCCACGCCGACTCGTGCTGGCGCTTGGGTTCCCAATACATCAACGGGTCGATGAAGCCTCCGTCCGAAGGCCGTGCATATGAACTGCTGGCCCGAGGCTGCGATCTGCGAAACGCAAAGGCCTGTCGCGAAGCTGGGCGCATCCATCAACACGCCAACCCGCCCCGCGACGTCGATGCCGGGAGCTACTTTGGCCGCGCCTGCCTCCTCGGCGATATCGGCGGGTGCACCTCGCAAGCAGAGATGATCCTCGCCGACCGCATCGACGGCTCGGTGAAGGACTCGACGTCAGCATTCGAATTCGCCTGCCTGAAGCGCAGCCTCCCCGGAGCATGTACCGCGCTGGCCATCGAGCTCATGCGCGGTGTGGACCTGCCCCGTGATCCGGTCCGGGCACGCGCCCTCCTCCACCGTTCCTGCGTGAACGAGAACAGCACCGTCGCCGCGTGCGCCGCCCTCGCATCTTCCTACGAAGAGGGCCAAGGCGGCGATCGCGACCGCACAACCGCCGCAAAATACTATCGATGGGCGTGCAACGCCGGTCACGTGGAGAGCTGCCTCAAGCGTGGCGATCTCCTGCTCAAGGGACGGGGGATCGAGCGCGACGATCACGAAGCGCTGTCCATGTACCGCCGAGCCTGCGACGGGAACCTGCCCAACGCCTGCTTCCAAGGGGCGCGAATCCTCGATCTCGGGACCTTCGTCAGCCGCGACGTCGCCCAAGCAATCGAGCTCTATCAGACGTCATGCGCTGGCGGTATCGGCGACGCCTGCGCCGGCCAGGGGCGCCTGAAAGAGGAGGGTCTACACGGACAACCCGATTTCGAGGCCGCCCGAGCCGCCTATGAAGAGGGCATCATGCTGACGTCCATCGAGGCGAAACGCCGCATGGCCCGCCTCCTCTGGAACGGGCTGGGTGGCAAAAAGCAGAAACGCCGCGCCGCCAAGCTCGCAGCCGAGGCGTGCCAAGCGGGAGACGCGGTTGCCTGTCGAGGAGCGGCCTTCCTGTAGGTCTCGTCTCCTGTTCGGAGAGATTCTCAGCTCGTCCGATAGTCGCAGCCGGCTCGCCACTGATCACAACCGAGGGCAGTCCGTCCGCGGATGATCCTGCCCTTGCCGCACTTGGGGCAGGCATCCCCTACCCTCGGGCGGTCCTCGAACCAGAAGCCAACCCGCTGCTTGGCGGGGTCCCAGAGCAGGCCGGCGCTGAAGTCGGCACCCTTCTTGGACTTGAAGCCCTTTACCAGGGACGACCGGCCCTCTTTGAGGAGCTGGCGCACCATTCGGGCGCTGATCGAGCGCTTGGACATCGTCCGAAAGACGATGAACGGGCAGGCCTTTCCGCTGTCGCAGCCAAAGACCTTGCCGCGCTCGCGCACCGGCTTGCCGCACGCTGGACAGTCTCCGAGGCTCTTTCCGTGCGCTTCGTGGTTCACCTTCGGCGCGTCGGACGAAGCAATGGCAGCCACGATCGCGGTGACGTGGTCGGCCACGTCCGACATGAACTGAAGCCTGGGGACCTTCGCTTCGGCCATGTTGGCGAGGCGCCCCTCCCAGCGACCCGTGAGCTCGGCGCTCTTCAGCTCCTGCACCGGAACCGCGTCGATCACCGCGCAACCGCGTTCGGTGGCCTGCAGATCCTTCTTGACCCTCCGCACATACTTTCGAACCACCAACGTCTTCAGGATCGCGGCGCGTGTTGCCGGAGTACCGAGGCCGTTCTTTCGCATCGCTCGCTTCAGCTCTGCGTCATCGAGGCTTCTTCCTGCGGTCTCCATCGCCTTGAGGATGCTCGCGTCGTTGTGGGGCCGGGGCGGACGGGTCTTGCCCTCCACGGCCTTCGCGTCGTCGGTCTGAACGACATCGTCGACATCGACGGGTGGGAGGTCGACGTCCTTGGACTTGCCTGGTGGGTCAACTGCCCTCCACCCCTCTTGCCTGCAGACGCGACCCCTGGCGCGGAATCGAAGGGGGCTCCCGACGCCGTCGGGTAGCGGGGCCCCGGGCTGGACATCGACCACGAGGCGGGTGACGTCGAAGATCGCGTTCTTGGACAGCGCAGCGAGGAAGCGACGCGCGATGAGGTCGAAGATCCGCTTCGCGTCGGGCTCCAAGCGGGTGCTAGGTGTCTTGCCCGTCGGCAGGAGCGCGTGGTGATCGCCGACCTCTTTGGCGTTCACGACCCGAGATCCGGGTTTGATCGTGCGAGAGAGCACGTCGGTGCAGAACGGCGCGTACACCGAAACGGGCTGCAGACCACGCACGATGTCGGGGAGCCCAGGCACCTGATCGGGCGTCAAGTAGCGCGCGTCGGTTCGCGGATAGGTGATGAGCTTGTGCTTCTCGTAGAGATCCTGGGCGATCGTGAGTGTCTTGTCGGCAGGATAACCATAGCGCTGGTTTGCTCGGCGCTGGAGGGCGGTCAGGTCGTAGAGCAGTGGGGGCTTCTCAGTCGTCTGCTTTCGGGCGGCCACCGACACCGTGCCTGGCTGTTCCTTTGCAGCAGAGGCAATAGCTTCGGCGACCAGTTTATCGGCAATGCGCTCGGCCTTGGGCACCTGTTCACCCTTGACCTTCTTGGCACTGTCCTTCCCGCGAAACCAGGTCGCTTTCCAGGACAGCCCACCTGCGGAAAAGGTGGCTTTTACCTGCCAATACGTCTCGGGGACGAAGTTCGCAATCTCCCGGTCGCGTCCAACGATCATCGCAAGAGTCGGGGTCTGAACTCGACCGACGGAGAACAGCTCGCCACCACCGGCGTCGCGGGCGAGACAGGTCAGGGCGCGGGTCGCATTCAGACCCACGAGCCAGTCGGATTCCGCTCGGCAGCGGGCCGCATCGGCGAGGGCATCGAAGTCGGACCCCGGTCGGAGGCTGCTCCAGCCCTTCTGGATGGCGGCATCGGTGAGGGACGACACCCAGAGCCGCTGCACGGGTTTGTCACACGCGGTGAGCTGGTACACATACCGGAAGATCAACTCCCCTTCTCGACCGGCATCACAGGCGTTCACGACCCCCTCGACGTCACCACCAAGAAGCAGCGCTCGGAGGACCCTCATCTGGTCGTCGGCACCCTTGCGGACCCGGATATCGAACTGCCGCGGGAGCATGGGCAGCGTCTCGAGGGACCACCTCTTCCACTGCTCGTCGTAGTGCGCTGGCTCCTCGAGCTCCGCCATGTGCCCAAAGCACCAGGAGATCCTGAGCCCCGATCCCTCGATGTACCCGTTCCTCTTGTTCGTCGCTCCCAACACCCGGGCGAGATCCCGGGCGACGGACGGCTTCTCGGCAACCACAACGCGCATCTGGCCCGGCTAACCGATGCTCACCCGGCGCGGGCAACTACGGCCCGCAGATTTCCGGGTTAGAGGTGTGGACTCTCGCTGCGGGTGGGCCGTCGGAATGAGCCGTCGGACCTGAGAACACACCGCGGACCCGATCCGGATCGTACCGGCGTGGGAAAGCGCGAGTTTTGGAGGCAGGCAATGAGTGGCTACAAGCTATTCAACGGTGGAATCAGCAAGAAGATCGAGGTCGGCGAGCTGAACGTGCCCTTCCGGGAGATCCCGGTCACGACCGGCGAGAAACTTCGGATCTACGACACGAGCGGGCCCCAGGGCTGCACGCCCGAGAAGGGACTTCCCAAGCGCCGTGGTGAGTGGATCGCCGCCCGTCGAGAGCGGGGCGACACGAACTTCTCGCAGATGCACTACGCGCGCAAGGGCATCATCACCGAGGAGATGCAGTTCATCGCCATCCGCGAGGACGTCACCCCCGAGTTCGTCCGCTCCGAGGTCGCTCAAGGACGGGCCATCATCCCAGCGAACATCTGCCATCCCGAGATCGAGCCGATGATCATCGGGCGAAACTTCCGGGTGAAGGTGAACGCAAACATCGGCAATTCCCGCGTTTCCTCCTCGATCGCCGAAGAAGTCGACAAGCTTCGATGGTCTGTGCAGTGGGGCGCTGACACGGTGATGGATCTGTCCACCGGCGACGACCTCACCGAGACCCGGGAGGCGATCATCCGAAACAGCCCGGTGCCGATCGGAACGGTCCCAATCTACGAGGCCCTCGAGCTGGTGAAGGGTCGGGTCGAGGATCTGAACATCGACGTGTTCTTGGAGATCCTCGAGCGCCAGGCCAAGCAGGGCGTCGACTACTTCACGATCCACTCCGGTATTCTGCTGCGGCACATCCCGCTCACGGCGAAGCGCATCACCGGGATCGTCAGCCGCGGCGGTTCGATCATGGCAAAGTGGTGCTTGCACCATCATAAAGAGAACTTCCTCTACACCGAGTTCGAGAAGATCTGCGAGCTCATGAAGCGCTACGACGTGGCCTTCAGCCTGGGCGACGGACTGCGGCCAGGCTGCATCGCCGACGCCAACGACGAGGCCCAGTTCGGCGAGCTGCACGCCCTCGGCGAGCTCACAAAGATCGCGTGGAAGCACGATGTCCAGGTGATGATCGAGGGTCCGGGCCACGTGCCCATGCACCTCATCAAAGAGAACATGGACGAGCAGCTCGAGCACTGTCACGAGGCGCCGTTCTATACGCTCGGACCCCTGACGACCGACATCGCGCCCGGCTACGACCACATCACCTCGTGCATCGGTGCAGCGATGATCGGCTCGTTCGGCTGCGCAATGCTCTGCTATGTCACCCCCAAGGAGCACCTCGGTCTTCCCAACAAGGAAGACGTCAAAGAGGGCCTCATCGCCTACCGAATCGCCGCCCATGCCGCAGACCTCGCAAAAGGCCACAAGGGCGCAATAGACCGAGACAATCTGCTGTCAAAGGCGCGCTTCGAGTTCCGTTGGGAGGACCAGTTCAACCTCTCCCTCGATCCGGCGACCGCCCGCGAGTTCCACGACGAGACCATGCCCAACGAAGCGGCCAAGACGGCACACTTCTGCTCCATGTGCGGCCCCCGATTCTGCTCCATGCAGATCTCCCAAGAGGTCCGCGACTTTGCTGCGGAGCAGGGCTACGGCGACGACCAAGCGGTCGAGGAAGGCCTGGCGGCCAAGGCACGGGAGTTCGGCGAGTCTGGTGGCGAGGTCTACCTCAGCACCAAGTGATTCTCCTGTCGCCGGTCAAGTCCCTCGTCTGGCACCCAGACCTCCGGACTCAACCTGTGACCCAGGCTATTCGGGGCTTCGAACCCCGATGACCGTGGTTCCGGCGACGATCATGTCGTTCAGCTCGAGGCTGACGACACGGTCGGCGCGGGTCACGCCCTGCACACCTTCGCGCAACACATAGGTCGGGCAGCGCGGGTGCAGCGGAGTGAGCTGGATGGAGTCGGCGACCATCTGCACCGCTGCCTGTCGACGACCGGCGAGCGCTCGGTCTAGCGTGAAGCCGCCAGCTCGGGCACGGGCGGCCCGCGGTCCCGGGCACCACCGAATGTTGTCCTGCCCACGGCGATCGGGGAAGGCGAGGCCAGGATGATTTGGCTCTCTACCGAGCTCGGCTGTCTGTCCGCTCACCACGCCGAGGCGCATCTCGGTGTCGGAGAGAATCACGCCGATGTAGCCCTGGTCGATCTCCCTGAACGTCAGGGTGCCCGTGGAGGTCGTGATCTTCGCGCCGTCTGCGAGTGGCACCGAGTCACCGCTGGCGACGCCGCGTCCCGCAACCTGCACACCCGGGCCGAGAGCCTGAAGGCGCGCGCCTCCGGGATTCACTTCGACCCGGAGCACGGATCTGTCGGAGCGATTGACCCATCGCCCGTCTGGGAGCAGGTCGTAGAAGTAGCTGGACACAACATCGGAGAGCGGAACCGAGGGCAGCGCCAAGCCGCACATCACCAGCTCGAGATCGGCGTGCAGCCCCACGTCGAGCACGATGGTGTCCGAGCCCGACGTGCGGGTGACGACCTTGAGGGCGTCCTGGATAGCAGCCTCGATGGCATCGGGCATGCCGATGATCAGGCCGCGCCCAGCATCGACCCACACGTTGCGGTCTTCGGAAGCGATGTTGTAGGTCGCCAGCCACAGGGACGCCGGATTGAGGACTGGCAGCGAGTCCACAGCCTCCATCAGTGCCGGAGAACCAGGGATGAAACCCTCGAGCAGGACCACAGGCTCGGGCGGGAGCAGGGGCGGACGTGCGCCGCGGCGCAGACGAACGAGGTTCCCCATCTTCACCGATGCGCTCACGGGCTCTGGTAGCCACGCGCGCTGCTTGGGCACCGCTCGGAAGACCTCTTTTTCCCCCGGGATCCCCTTGAGGCGGAAGCGGCCGACACTCTCCCACGGGATCTCAGCAGCGTTCATGCAGACCCGCGTGCCCGGGCCGAACCAGACCTCGCCAGCGGGCGTCTTGGAGAGGATTCGAGCCGCGAGGTTGGCGGACTCACCGAAGGCGTCGCCCTCGATCTCTTCGACGTCGCCGGTGGTCATGGCCAGTCGGATGGAAATCCCACCCGAGCCCTCCACCACGTCTTGCACGTCGAGAGCGGCGCGCAGGGCATCGGTCGCTGCGTTGAACAGACACATGAAGGAGTCGCCGAGGTTCTTGACGATCCGGCCGCCATTCTTCTCCACGATCGGCGTCACCAGCTCTTCGTGCTCCTGCAGGATCTGCCGAAGACCTTCGCGATCCGTTCGCGACACCTTTGCTGTGTAGTTCGCCAAGTCAGTGAAGACGACGGTACGCGTGAAGGTCCCCAAGTCTGTTTCGCCCTCTAATGCTCTGTTTCTGTCCGCAAAACGCGTCGGGGAGGACGCCCTGCAAACCTCCATAGCGCGCCTAGGCTACCCCGGATGTGGGGTGCTCGTCGACCCTCTAGAAGCGGTTGGTTAGAGGGTCTGTCCCGCAGGCGGTGATTCGTGGCAACAAAGGGCCACTTGCGGCGACCATGTGCGGCACTGAACCGTGCGATTCGGAGGGATCTTGGAGCCAGCAAGGCTATCGGTGAACATCAACAAGTACGCGCTCCTGCGAAATTCGAGGGGCGCGTCGACCCCGAGCCTGGGTGACGCCATCGATGTTTGCGTCGCGTCGGGTGCCCATGGCATCACGGTTCATCCTCGGATGGATCAGCGCCACATCCGCTTCGACGATGTTCCCTTCGTGGCCGAGTGGCTCTCGAAGCACCATCCACACATCGAGTACAACATCGAGTGCGAGGACCACCCCGACCGCATCGCCCAGGTCCTCGAGATCCGGCCGACGCAGTGCACGCTGGTGCCGGTCACCCCTGGCGAGGTCACGTCCGACCACGGCTGGGACGTTCCCGCTCAGACCGAGCGTCTGAAGCCAACTATTGCACGCCTCAAAGCGGCTGGCATCCGCGTGAGCTGCTTCGCCGACATGTCGCCCGACGCGCTCCACCACTTCACGGACACGGGCACCGATCGCGTCGAGCTGTACACGGGGCCCTACGCCTGGGGCTGGAATTCCGCAGAGCGCAACGACTGGATCGCGTCCCTAGCTGCCAGCGTGGCGGCGGCGCGCAAGGCCGGACTCGGCGTGAACGCGGGCCACGATCTCGACCGCCACAACCTCGCAGGCCTCGCGGGTCTCGCTGTGGACGAGGTCAGCATCGGGCACGCCCAGATCTGTCGCGCCCTGGAGGTCGGAACCCACCAATCCGTGGGTGAGCTGCTCACGGCGCTGGGTTGGTGAGCCTCAGCGGGACGGCACCGCCCAAGACGATTCGCTCCATCCCGATCTGAGTCCGATAGGCGATGACCTCTACGCCCCGCCCAACCACCTCGCGCAGGGTCCGGGCGTACTCGGGATCGATGTCCTCGGCGGGCTCGACCCACTCGCCCCCCTCGTGCCCGACGTGGAAGAACAAGACCGCCCGGGTCCGTGGGCCGACAACCTCCCCGAGCTCGCGCAGATGGCGCGTTCCCCGGGTAGTCACCGCATCGGGAAAGCGCAGCGCCCTACCCTCGAGCAGAGTGGCGCTCTTCACCTCGACCCAGGCCCGTCGGTCGCCGTCCTCTAGGAGGATATCGACGCGGCTGGCGCCCAGCCTCTGTTCGCGCTTCAGGCTGGGATAGCCGGCCAACTCCACCACCTTTCCCGCCGCGATGCCCTCGGCGACCACGGCATTGGGTCGAGCCGTGTTCACGACGATCCAATGGCCGCCGACCTGAATCTGCTCTACGGACCAAGCGAGCTTGCGCTTCGGGTTGTCGCTCTTCGAAAGGCGAACGGGGGCGCGGGGTGCCGTGCAGGCCCTCATCGAGCCGGTGTTGGCGATGTGGGCGGTGATCGGCTCGCCGTCGATCTCGACATCGGCGAAGAAGCGCTTGTAGCGACGCAGGAAGACACCCTCGACCAGCGGGTGTGGATAGTCCATCAGTTGGGCGCGTCGATTCGGTGGATGGCCACCTTCAGGTAGCGCCCCTCGGGAAACCAGCTCGCTGCTGGAAAATCCGGAGCCTGTCCAACCCACCACAGGAGCTGCGAACGGCGCTTGGCTCGGGCCACCCCATCGGCGACAAAACCCGAGAAGTCCCGCGGAGAGACCTCGCCCTGGTTTGACGCGGCGATCAGCCACCCGTCTGGGGTCAACACCCGACACGCCGCCGCGACCAGGCGCGGGTAGTCCTTCTTGGCGGACCAGACTCCAGCCGAGCTCCGCGAGAAGCTGGGAGGATCAAGGATCACCCTGTCAAAGCTCCGACCCGTACGCCGTAGACGATCGAGGGCCTTGAAAGTGTCTTCGGCGAGGAACTCGTGATGGCCCGGGTCGAGGTCGTTGGCGCGGAAGTTGGCCTCGGCACGATCGAGGACTCGGCGCGACAGATCGACCGAGACGACCTCGCTCGCACCGTTGTATGCGGCGGCCACCGAGAAGGCGCCGGTATAGGCAAAGGTGTTCAGCACCGAGGTCCCCCCCCAGTAGGGCTCGAGCCGCGCACGCACCTCGCGCATATCGGCATACATCCCCACATCCGGCCCTTCGAGGGGGTAAACGTTCAGGTTCAGCCCGCGCTCCTGCACAACCACCGGACCCGTGGGAGGTCGGCCGGCAATCAGCCCTGGAGGCGGGTCCACTTCTGAAAAGTCACGCTCGTCCCTGGGATCCTGTCGGTAACACAACACCACGCCCCGAGGAGACCGCGCGGCCTGGAGCCAGGTGGCGATGCGGTTTGCGATGGCAGCCAGGGAGGGGCTATCGATGACGATGGTGGCGAAGTGATGCCACCAGTCGACGCGAATCCCGGGCAGCCCATCGTTCTCTCCATGAACGAGTCGGTATCCAGTGGTCTGTGGGCCGATGATGCCCTCGCGCAGGGCCACGGCTCGCTCGAGGGTGTCACTCAGCCAGCCAGCGTCCAGGGGTCCGCCGTCGTGGCGAAAGACCCGAGCACCGATCCAACCGTCGTCGAGGATCCCGCGCCCCAGGAGATCGCCCTTGAGTGAGCGAATCTCCCTCTCGGTCCCCGGCTTGCCGCCACCGGACTGGATTTCCTTCTTGTACACCCACGGGAAGCCTCTCCGCAGCCAGCGCTCGGAGTAGCCGTTGACAACGAGCCCCTTGCGACTCACTCCTCGAGTCCCAGGGTTCCCACGACGCCGCGCGCGTCGACCCAGCCCGCCTCGAGCCAGGAGATCGCGACCCCTTCGGCCGGCGCGATGACCTCTTCGACTACGGAGCCGTCCAGGGCCACCACGCTGCCGAGGACCTGGTCGGCCTCGAACCGCTCTCCCGGTCGAACCGCCGCCACGAAGATCCCAGCGTGCCCGACTCGGGGCGCAGACGTCCTCCGAAAAGCTCCAGCGACCCGGGTGGGGTGTTCAGTGGCCGCGCCATCCACGGATCCGATGCTCGCCAGGGCGCCGCGAACCGCGTTCACCATGGTCTGCACCGCGTCGGCCACCACGGCGCGCCGCGGACCACACTCGATGGTGAGCGCCGCAGTCAGCCCGTGATTGACCATTGCACCGGCCAGGGATTTATCCAGCGAGAACCGACGATACTTCTCGTCTGGGTACTCGTTGAGGACCGTCAGACCAGTGGCCCGGGCCAGCGCCAGCAATCGATCGCGCATCTCCCTGCGCGGTGCCCCTTCCAGCGCTACGGCACGGTCGACGATCGTGTAGGGGATCGCGCTCGCGCTGTCCGAGTGGAGATCGAGGAGAAGGTCGAGCTTTCGAGACTGAAGATCGGTCCAGATCGCCGCCGCCGCGCGATTGGCGCGATCCCCACGGGCGCTGCCCGGGAAGCTGCGGTTGAGGTCGACACCTCCGGGGGAGAAGGCACGGTGACAGCCCTCGAGCCCAGCTGGGTTCAGCGATGCGTACAGGAAGATCGCACCGTCCAGCTGGTGTTCGACGAGCCATCGGTCGAGCTCGAGCACTGCCGCGACTCCGGTGGTTTCGTCGCCGTGCACATTGGCGGTGATGGCCACGCGAGGGCCGCCGCGACCTCTCTCGTGAGCGATGACCTTGACGACCCGCTCTCCCCTCCCGGGATCCAGCGGGATGGTATGAACGGATCTCATCAACTCCCTAGGCCTCTACTACCACGCTGCGGGAGTCGACACTGTGTACCAGCCGCTGGAGGCGCCTTGCCGCCCAATCCGTCTGACATCGCCATCAAGAATCTCGGGGAGTTGATAGCCAAAGACCCATTGCTCCGAGACATCGTCAACCCGATCTTTCCCACCCCCAAGGGTGCAAAGCGACTCAACCCCGATGTGGATGTGTTCGAAACGGCGGAAGGCTGGACGGTCATCCTCGATGTTCCCGGCATTCCACGCGACCAACTCAGCGTCGAGCTCGACGGATCGCGCCTGGTGGTCAGCGGAAGCCGCACCCTCACAGCGCCGACGGGCAAAGTGGCGGTATCAGAGCGGCAATCCGGCAAGTTCGAACGGGAGTTCCTCATCCCCGCTCAGGTCGAGCACGCCAAGATTCGCGCGCACCTCGAGCACGGCGTTCTCACCGTTTCGCTGCCGAGAACCGGCGTAGAGGACCGGCGTTCTGTCGCAATCGACTGACCCTCGCGGTGAGAGGTCGTTGAAATCTTCTTGACGGAGGCTCCCTAGCTGGTGACACCAATGAGTGGGATTCCGGTACGGGAGTACGAGATGAAGGTTCTGGCAAGCTTGTTGGCTGCCGCCATGATCTCTGCGCCAGCATTCGCGAGCGCGGGTGCAGACGCAGGTATGGCTGTCGCGGTGGTTGGTCCGGTGCTGACGAAACCTGGCACGGGTGGCAAAGCGCTCCCCCTGCCCCCGTTCTCAAAGATCCGAGATGGCGACAGGCTCACCCTCGAAGAGGGCGGGAGCGTGCAGATCCTGTTCTACGACACTGGCCGCCGCGAGACCTGGGAAGGACCGTCCACCATCGTCGTCGGCGAAAAGGAAGCCAAGCTCCTCAAGGGAACCGTCGATCCAGTGGTCGAAGACATGGGCGACAACGTCGGCGAGAGCATGAGCTCGCTGTCCGTCATCCTCACCCAGGCCGAGAAAGAGCGCGGGGGAATGACTCTCATACGCGGTCCACAGGGCGCACGGGTGGAGCTCGACGACTTCGAGCGCAAGGAAATCGCCGACGCGAAGGCCAACTACGAGCGGCTCAGCGTCAAAGAGGACAACGGCATCATGGCCGAGCTGTACCTGGCATCGGTGCTCCTCACTTATGACCAACGCGACGAGGCCAAGACCATCCTCAACACCGCGGTGGAGAAGTGCGCGGAGTGCGAGGTCCCCAAGCTGCTCCTCGACTGGGCAAACCGCCCCTAGCTAGCGTGCCTGCGGAGGGAGGATGCCCAGAGCGCTCGGCTGGCTGAAGCGACTGGCCCAGGCGGTGCTGGTGGCCGTCGTCGTGGCGGGCGTGGTCGACACGCTGTGGCGGTTCGGGCTGCTGTCCTGGGCGGACAACTACGTCTCGGACACCTGGCACTTTGTCAGGCCGGCCGAGGATCCCGCCGATCTGCCCGTGGTGCTGATCGCCATCGATGACGAGACCCTCAAAAAAATCGACGACCCGCTGGTGTTCTGGAGTCCACACCTCGCCGTCGGCATCCAGAACCTGCACGCGGCGGGCGCCTCGGTGGTCGGGCTGGACGTGCTGTTCACAGTGAGTGGCGAGGACTGGCTCAGTCGAAACATGGTCACCGAGGATTTCCTGCGGGCGACCGAACATGTGGAGGACGTTCCCGAGCTCGACGACATCTCGATGAAGGCGCGGAACTGGGACGGCCCGATGCGCATGGTCATCGCCATGGGAAAGGTCGTGTTGGTCGGCTTTGTCGCCCCCGACCCAACGCCCAAGCAACTATGTGAGTCGAAGATGAAGGAGTTCTCCGCGCTGCTGCCGAGCCAGCAGTCACACAGCGGGTACTCCAACCTCAGCGAAGATACCGATGGCGTGGTGCGGCGGGCCCGGCCGGTGATATTCCCGGAGACCGAGGCGCTCACACCGGAGACGCGCAAGCAGTTCCACTGCCCCGCCCTGCAGTTTGGGCTGGTGATGGTGCTGCACCACCTGCAGCAGGACTTGCTCGCCGACGGGTGGAATCTGCCGGGTCGGGCCATCACCCGCGCCGATCGGTACCGCGTCCCCATCCATTTCGCGGGGCCGCGAGGCACCTTTCCGTCGGTGCCCTTCTGGAAGGTGGCGGCGGGGGAGCTCAGCGACGAGGAGAGAGCGCTCATTGCAGGCCGCGTCGCGATCATTGGAACCAGCCACACCGGAGATCAGGACATCTGGATGACGCCCTACGACCGCATCGCAGGCGAGGAACGAAGGCGCATGCCGGGAATGGAAGTGCAGGCCAACGTCGTGAACACGCTGATCAGCGGCACCGTCGTGCGCGAGCTGAACGGACTGGTACGCGGCGCACTCTTCCTCGGGCTGGGCCTGGGGCTGGCCATCGTGTTCTCCTTCGCGTCATTGCGGGTCAGCGGACTGATCGTCGTACTGCAGGCCATCTGTTGGCCAAGCATCGGGTATTTCCTGTTCTCCTACGTGCATGTGATCCTGCCCGCGGCGAGCATGGGCTTCCTGGGACTGGCCGTGTTTGGCGCTGTCTACGCCGCGCGATTCTCGGGAGAGGAGCAGGAGCGACGGCACCTCCGACAGGTGTTCTCCCGCTATGTGTCCGACGACGTGGTTGGCGAGATCCTGTCCTCTCCAGAGAAGCTCGGTCTCGGCGGCGTAAGTCGAGAGATCACGATCCTCTTCAGCGACATCCGAAACTTCACCACCATCTCCGAACAGCTGGAGCCCGAAGAAGTGGTGGAGATGCTCAACGAGTACTTCGCCCGGGCCTGCCCACACATCCTCGAGAACCGCGGCCGAGTCGACAAGTTCATCGGCGACGCGGTCATGGCCGTGTTCGGCGCCCCGGTGCATCAAGAGGATCACGCCCGACAAGCACTCCGAGCCGCCACCGGCATGTCCAAGGAGTGCGACGCCTTCAAGACCTGGATGAAGGAGCGTTTCCCGGACCGCGATCTGCCGGAGTTCGACATCGGCATCGGCATCCACACAGGACCCGCGGTCGCCGGAAACATCGGCTTCGACCGCGTGACTGAGTACGCCGTCATCGGCGACGCCGTGAACACTGCATCCCGACTCGAGGGCCTCACCAAGCAGCTCGGTGTACGCACGGTGCTCTCTCGGCAGACGCTAGAAGCGGCGGGACGAGGGATTCAGACCGGCGAGAAGATGGAGGTGCCCGTGAAGGGCCGCGTCGAGCCGGTCGAGGTGCTGGAGTTCATCAGCATGAGCACCATCACCCTCCCAGAGAGGGCCTGAACACGAGCGCTCCGAGCATCATCGCCACCACCATCACCACCCCGGGGTGGACTTTGGCGATGAGGGCCGCAAAGGCGACGATTGCGACAACAGCGGTGGTGTATCCCGTGACGCCAGTCGGACCGAGATCCCAGACCACGAAGGCGAGCATGCCCACGACAGCGGGTTTGACACCTTTGAGAGCCCCGGCGACGTAGGGGTTGTCGCGGTAGCGGAGAACGAGGCCGGTCAGCACACTCATCAGGATCATCGACGGTGCCATCACACCGACGATAGCTGCCACGGCGCCGATGAATCCGCCCTCGGTGTAGCCCACGAAGAGGGCCATCTTGGTCGCGATGGGCCCAGGCAGGGCGTTTCCCAGCGCGAGCCCCTCGAGGAACTGGTCGTCGGTGACCCAGCCAGCCTTCACACACTCGGCCTGCATGAGGGGGATCATCGCCGGCCCGCCCCCGAATCCGAAGGTGCCAACTCGGGCAAAACCGACAAAGAGCGCGAGCGCACTCATCGGGCCACCTTGTACCCGATGAGTCGATTCACCGCGGTTGCAGCCATGGTCAGGCCGAAGATCGCCGGCATCCACGGCACCGACCCCTGGACCTGCAGCCTGCGGTCACAGTGGTGCTTGTCGTTGTCGTCCTGGCCCGGACAGATGCAGCGGAAGTTGACCATCGCTTCGGCGTCGAGCGTGTTCGGTGGCTCGTCGGTCCACACGCACTCGATCCCACCATCGATCCCCTTCTGGCGCAGGTTCTGGCGCACCAGTCTCGCGAAGGGGTCCGTGTGGGTCTTGCTGATGTCGGTGACTTGCACCCGGAGTGGATCGAGCCGCCCACCGGCCCCCAACGCCGAGATCACGGGTATTCCCCGGCCAACGCAGGCCTCCAGCAGATGCAGCTTCGCCTTCATGTTGTCGATGCAGTCGAACACGTAGTCGTAGCCTTCGCCGAGGATCTCGTCGGAGTTCTCGGCCTCGTAGAAGGCGACGAGGGAGCGAACCTCGGCGTGGGGGTTGATGTGCTGGCAGCGCTCCTGCATCAGGGTGGCTTTGCGCTTGCCAACCGTCTTTCGCGTCGCGTGGATCTGTCGGTTCAGGTTCGTGATGCACACGGTGTCGAAGTCGACGAGGGTGACGTGCCCGACCCCAGAGCGGACCACGGCCTCGGCTGCGTGACCGCCGACCCCGCCGAGCCCGATGATGCAGATCCGCGCCTCGGAGAGCCGATCGTAGCCGGCACCGCCCACCAGGAGTTCGGTGCGATGGAAGGGATGCATGCTTCGCATCGGTGCTGCCTCCGCGAGCCCTCTAACGTCGGGACAGAACCCAGCACGTCGTCACCGCCCAGAGTGCCCTCGCCACTTGCGCCATCGGCAGATCGTCCGCGGCCGGCAGCACTCCGAGGTCCACCACCTCGACCGTCTCGGTCCTCTCCTCTTTGGGCTCTGGGAACCTGGAAGCGGCGATGGACAGTCCCCTCGCTCCGGGAGGCATGTGCTGTCTGTCTAGCCACTGCAGAGACAGGTAGGACGTGATCCGGACGACCTCCGTGTCGAGGTGCTGGTGGCTGAACCAGGCCTGCATCCAGTCTTCTCGAGCGACGATACCCAGAGGCCCATCCTCACCCTCGAGCCCGCCGATGATCCCGCCGACGGAGACAACAGCGAGAATCTTGTCTCGCAGATCGGCCCGATCTCGCAGGGCGTTCAGGATCCCCACGATCCCCGCCTCCTCTCCGACGAGGATGCCGCGGGCCTCGACTCTCTCCAGGCGATCCTCGATCGTCTTGGCCAGGTCCTCGTCGCCGCCGGGAACGCGGATGGCCCGATCGCCCAGGAGCTTCGCCAGCTCCGGGATGACCGTGAAACCGCCGCGACCCTCGACCAGAAACCACGAGGCCTCGAGCCGCGACGAGAGTCGCTCCCCAAAGCCGCCCTCTCCTGCTCCCCATGCCGCGAGCTCTTCCCAACCCGCTCCGGCGCCCAGACGCTCGGTCGGGTCGTAGTCGGGGCCGAGCTCGAGGGGATCGTCGAGACGACTGGCCAGCGCCGCCTCGTCTTCGTCGTACATGCGCGCCCACCGCTCCGGCACGGTCTGGAGCTTGGTCAGGCCCTCCAGCAGCGCGCGCTCGCCCTCGAGCAACGCACCCGGGAGCCTTGCCGCAAGGGGATTAAGCACTTTTCGCTCTGGAAACCGCCCGGCCGGATGGTACGGAACCCAGGCTTTGACCGCGACCTCCCAGTCCTCGAAGGTCCGTTCTGAGGCGTCTAGCTCACCGCGCAGGAGCGTTGCCAGCATCGTCTTGAACCACCGTTCTCCGTCGAGATCTGGCGGCCGGGGCCACTGCAGATAGCCGATCGCGACCGCCGCACCGGCAGCGCCGACCGCGATGCCGAGCGAGAGCGGATCAAACACTCTATTGTTGGGGCATCTTGCGCTTGCGACCTGGCTTTACTGGCACGGGCACCAGCTCAGGCGGAGGCCGAAGGGCGTCTTCGATCGCCGAGGCAAGCTCTTCGAGCCGCCTCCGTAGACCACTCAACGCTTCAGACCACTTGCCGGCTGCCATTGACGCTCCCCAGTAGAAGTCTAGGCCACGGGACAGATGCCCGCCAGTACTCCTTCCATCGTCACCAGAGCGCGTCCGTCAAGGACAGAACTCAGACATCCGTGGACAGGGTCGCTCGGAGCCTGGCAACCTCGGCCTGGAAGGCGGAGAGCTGGCCGTCGGAGAGGTTGCGCCTCGTCACGCCATGGTAGTCGACCGGATCGACGACCTTGCCGGCCTTCTCCAGTTCGTAGTGGAGGTGTGGAGCCGTGGAACGTCCGGTGTTTCCAGAGAGGCCCACGACGGAGCCTGCCGCGAGCTGCTGGCCGGCCTTCACTCGGGTGTCGGAGAGGTGGAGGAACCGAGCCAGTGTGCCGTCGCTGTAGCGGACCTCCACACAGTTACCGTTGTAGGCCAGGTTCCAGTCAGCGCGCACGACCGTGCCCGTCTTTGGCGAGATAACCTCGGTTCCAACTGGCGCTTTGAAATCCATGCCCTTGTGCTTGGGCCGATCTTTGAGCAGAGAGGTGACCTGCTCGTACTCCTGCAGGGGGCCATTCACGAGGCGGCGGGGGACCTCGACGCCCGTCTCGTCCCACCACGATGCAAAGTCGTCGCCTTCGGCCTTGAACTGGTAGGCATTCAGGGTCTTGCCGAGCTTTCCAGAGCGATAGGAAGCCACCGGAATGTGGGCAAGCTCACCATCCCACGTGTATGCGGCCTTGACTTGATCGCCTTTCTGAAGGTCGCGGCGCAAATCGAGATCCCAGACGAACAGGCGCGCATAGACTGCGGAGACCACGTCGGCGTGCTCGGGGACCGCCTTCTGGAACGTCCTCGCCAGGGAATGGGAGACTTCGGCGTTCACGATATGCACCCCATCGATACCGGCCACTGGGACTTCGGGGGCGACTTCGATCACCGTCCCGGACGCCTCGGCATCGGCAACAATCTTCGCTTCGGCGGCGACGGCAGCATGCTCCGGCGGCGCATCGACAGCCACAATCGGCGCCGGAGTCATAGCGATCTTGCCGATCAGGATCGCGTTGAGAAGGAGGCTCGCTCCGCACAGACCGAAGAGGGCCCATGGACGTCCATCGGGAGGATTGATCAGTTGCATTGGATCTCGGTGGTTTTTGGGGGCGGGATGGCTCGGGAGAGCCGGAGGGAATCAGTGGGAACTAGCGGGGCATGCCTTGCTCGAGCCAGCCGAGGACCAGGGATATGTCCTCATCGGAGAGCGGTGGTAGTCCCAAAGGCATGCCAGGTTTTTCGGGGCGTGTCAAGGTTGCTGGCTTTTGTCCAGGATCGATCGCGTCCCGGTGGGCCTCCTCTCTCCGACGCAAGAGCGATGGGCCGATCTTGTCGGCGACGGCAACAACGCCTTCGTACGTCTCGAGCTCGATTCCCGTCTCCGGCCACCCGAATCCGCCGGCATTGCCCGGTCCACGGCGACCCTCGTTGGCCTCGGGGTCCATGTGACAGTGAACGCAGATCATCCCGATCACACGGGACTGCACGTCGGTCCAGGTGACCGGCTTTTTGGTCGGCTTCGGCGCCCGGCCCAGTGGTTTGGCCGCTTGCCAGCCCGGGTCGGCGAGCAACACATAGTCGCGGACCGCGAGCACTTCCTCATCGGTCAGGCCCAGCGTCGGCATCGTCGCCTCCAGAGAGACCGACTGTGGACTCCTGATCCACGCCGCGACGTGATCGGCATCCATCCGGTCGCGGGTGTGGGCGAGCTCCGGGGCGGTCGGAAGGGCGCCGGTGACGTGGCGGGTACCGAAGGTGTGACAAGCCACACACCCCTTCCGAATGAAGATCACCTCTCCGGCGGCGACACGGCTCGCTTCGGGAGGTGGAGTTGGCTTCGCGGGGACCTGGTATTTGGCGAAAGCACCGACGATAGCTGCGATCTGCTCCGCGGATAGATCGAAGCGAGGCATCGTCTCGTTCAGGTGTGGCCGAGAGTCGTAGGGATCCGCCAGGTATGTGCCAATCCACTCCGGGTCCAGGCGGGCCATTCCGGCCTCCAAGCTCGGAGTTCCCAGGTACGTAGCGACGTTTCGCTCATACCTCTCCCAGAGCGGGAAGATCTCCATGGCCTTGGCGCGCTTGGCGGGATGGGCAGCAATGGCGCGAATCCACTCGTGACAGACCGAGCAAGACTCGACGCGTCCGGTCTTCTCCCAGCCGGGAACGTCGTGGCAGCGGTGGCAGTCCCCTGCCCTGAACGCCTCGTCAGCGGGGCTGGCAAGGGCCGCCGCCGCAACGAGGACCATCAGTGTCATGCCGCAGTCTACCTGTTGGCTTTCCGAAGCTGGCGCCTGGCGCGACGGGTGAGCTTGATCGTCTTGACCTCCACCTCGACATCGGCCTCGGCATCGGCATCGGCCAGCGCGTCGCCGGCTTCGGTCTCAATCGCTTCCTGGACGATCAGCTCGTCGACCGGCACCACATCTTCGACTTCGACAATCTCGATGCTGTCGATCTCTTCGAGGGCGTCGACCAGGAGCACCTCTTCGGGGATGTACATGCCGCAGGCGAGGGCGGCGGGGCTGAGGGCGAGAGAGAGGAGGGCGACGGTGAGAATGCGTGTCATGGGGGAACTCCAGGTAGCTGTTGCTGGGACAACGGACGGCAGGCGGGGTTCCTTACACGCGAGTTGAATTATCCGCCCCCGGCACCCGCTGGAATATCGGCAAACACGGTAAAGACCTCTTCGTAATCCACATCTCCGGCCGACGCGCGAACCGTGAAGGTGTTCTCGAATGTCGTGAGTGGGTTGCAGTTGAACACCACGTTGACCGTCAGTGCCGTCTCGGCGGGGATCTCCAGCTGCAGGCTCGGCACGTAGTCAGTGGTCTGCTGGCGGGCGAACTCGAAAGGCATGAAGCCGCCCGGATCCAACGTCTCACAGCTGCTCTCGAAGGTGCCGGCTTCGGTCGTGTGATTGGTGAAGACCATGGTCCCGATGAACTGCGGGCAGTAGGTCGGACCGACGATGTGTGTGAAGTCGAAGGTCGGTGGAAGCTCGATCTCGAGATCCGGCGGAGGCGGCACATAGGTGTCGGTATCGCCGGTATCAGTGTCGGTCTCAACGGGATCGGTATCGACGAGGTCGTCCCCACCACAACCAACCAACAAACCAAGGATGACCCAGCGCATTCTTCCTCCGAAGCCCCAATGTACCGAGGACCCCCATCCAGCGCACCCAGGTGACGACGACTTGACCGTTAGCCGCCCACGCTGGTCATGACGCCATCAAAGGCGCGAAAGTCGTCGAGGTGAGCCTCGTGGCCCGCGACCTTCATCCAGACGCGCTGGCGGATAGCCGTCACCAGTTCCTCGTCCGTGGCGCCGCCTCGCAAGACGTCGCGCAGGCTCTCGCTGCCATCACGGGACAGGCACGTGCGCAGATGACCGTCGGCCTGAAGGCGGAGGCGGTTGCAGGACTCACAGAAGTGCTCGGTGATTGGGGAGATGAAGCCCACGATCTGGCCGGTCTCGGCGATGCGGTAGTTCCGGGCCGGACCGACACCGACGCGGCGATCGGCGGGCTCCAGCGTCCATCGGCGCGCCAGACGATCGCGAATCTCGCTGGCCGGGATGTGCTTGTTGCGGGACTCGTTGCCGCCGAAGGGCATGTACTCGATGAAGCGCACGATGACATCGGCGTCGAAGTGCTCGACCATGGCCTCGATCTGATCTTCGTTCAGTCCGCCGACGACCACGCAGTTGAGCTTGATGGGTCCGAGGCCAGCGGCTCTCGCAGCGTCGATGGCGGCGAAGACCTTGTGCACGTCGCCGCCGCGGGTGATCGCCTTGAACTGGGCGGGATCTACCGAGTCAATCGAGACATTGATTCGCTTCAGACCCGCGTCCGCGAACTCTTGGGCGCGGGTGCCGAACATGTGGCCGTTGGTGGTCATCGCGATCTCTTCGATGCCGTCGATGCTGTTGATCTGCGCCACAAGATCCGGGAGCCCGTTGCGGATGGTCGGCTCTCCCCCGGTGATTCGAACAGCGCGGACCCCCATGCTCGCAAACGCGCGCACGATGCGGGTCGTCTCCTCGAAGCTGAGGATCTCGGCGCGCTTCAACCAGGTGAGCCCGGTGGCGGGCATGCAGTAGGTGCACCGATAGTTGCAGCGATCCGTCACGCTGACCCGCAGATAGGTGTGGGGGCGCGCGAAGCTGTCCACGAGAGGCCCCGTCTCTGGGCGGGACATGCCTGAGACTGGATCGGGTAGGCTCAAGGTAGCTTCTCGGCGATCCGCGCCGCCAGAGCACCAAAGGCGTCGGCCAGGGGACCATCGCCAGCTGCAGCGGGAGTGCCGGCGTCTCCACTCTCGCGGAGGGCCGTCTGGAGCGGGATCTGTCCGAGGAGCTCGGTCTCGAAGCGCGCCGCCGTGTCCTTGCCGCCGTCTGCGCCGAAGACATAGTCGCGAGTGCCGTCGGGGAGCTCGTACCAGGCCATGTTCTCCACCAGGCCGAGGAGCGGGACCTCGAGCTTCTGGAACATGCTGACCCCGCGCACTGCGTCGGCTAGCGCGACCTTTTGAGGGGTGGTGACGATGACGACCCCAGACAGCTCTACAGCCTGGATCAAGGTGAGCTGGGCGTCGCCAGTACCTGGAGGGAGATCGATGATCAGGTAGTCGCAACCGGCCCAATCAGCCTGCTGCAAGAACTGCCGAACTGCGCTCATCACCATCGGGCCGCGCCAGATCATCGCCTGCTCTGGATCATTGAGCATGCCCATGGAGAGGCACCGCACGCCGTGGGCAACGACCGGGATGATCCGCTGGTGCTCGTGATCGGCCATGGGGCGATCCCAGACGTTCATCATCGTCGGCACACTGGGGCCGTAGATGTCGGCGTCCAGCAGACCGACGGTGTGGCCGGCCCGCGCCAGGGCGACTGCGAGGTTGGTGGAGACCGTGGACTTGCCCACTCCGCCCTTGCCAGATGCCACAGCGACGATGTGGCGCACGCCGTCCAGGCGCCTCATCTCGATGGGCCCGCCGTGGGGACCCATTCCGGGCCCGGACATGCCCGGAACGGGATCGGAACTGGCCGGCGCCGCAGCTTCCTCGCTCGGCGGGTCGTCGGGGCGTGCCGGGAGAGCCCCCGCATGCAGGCCATGTGCGCGCCCCTCGAAGCCCAATCCCTCCAGCATGGCGACCAGCGCCGCAGCGATTCCCTCGCGATCGGCGGGGGTGTGTTCGGCCTGGAAGACGAGGTCGTAGTGCAGATCGTCGCCCTTGAGCCTGGGGTTCTTCACCATTCCTGCTAGCCATACACTTCGCCCACTGAGCGGGTCGCGAACGCGTGTGGCGGCGGGCTGAAGCATCGAAATCGGGTCCATGTCGCCCATTTGCTCGGGACTCCTGGTCTGGAACAACCCCACTATCATGGGTATTCGCATTGTCACCGGATGCCTTTATCCGCTACGCTCCACGGGATTGATCGGAGCCGCCTTGTCGAGGACAGTCCTTGCCGCCCTCATACTCCTGCCGCTACCGGCCCTCGGTGCCTATCCCGAGGATGTGACGCCATCGGCGATGGTCGAGTACGACGGCCAGCTCGTCCTCGACAGCAAGCGCCTCGGGCGCGACTACGAGCAGCTCATCAAAGAGCTCGGCACCGTCGTGGCCAACAAACCCATGGCCCCCGCAGAGACCCTCGGTGAGGCAGGCTGGGACTTCGCCTACTACATGCAGTTCGTGTTCAACGAGGCCCGCGATCGCGGTGACGATCCAAGCCCATGGGCGCGCGCGCACCAACAAGCCGATCCCCTGCCCTACCAGTGGATTCCCACCTTCGCCGCCCGCAAAGGCCTGCCGATGTCGACCGAGGTCGGCTTCAACGTCGGCTGGGTCGGCATGTCGAACACCGGAGTGGTCGGTGGCTTCGGGCGATTTGGTCTGGTCGAAGGCTACAAACCCTGGCCCGACGTCTCCGTGAGCATCGGCTACAGCGGCTATGTCAACAACAAAGAGATCGATCTCGGCGTCCTAGACATGGGCGTAACCATCGGTTCTACCTGGGCTACCGGCCACACCGTCGGGGTGAATAGCGCTCAGATCTCACCGTGGGCGAACTTCACCACCCTGCGGATCAGCTCCGCCCCGAACATCGACGAGGACGTGGCTGGCGAGATCGGTGCGACCACCTACAAAGGCGGGAACAATCCAGATTTTGCGGATGCCGTCAAGCCCCTGGTCGTGCCCCAGGCCGACATCGGCTTCCAGATCGTGAGCCGCAACATCCACACCCGCGTCAGCCTGGCATGGGCTCCCTCGACGATCCCATCTCTGAACACCGGCATGGGAATGACCTTCTAAGCAGGTGACTCCTCTCCTTTGGGCAGCCGCGGCACTGGCGGCTACGATTGAGATCCAGGCGACCGTCGCAGAAGATCTGCGCACGCTGGAGGGCACCATCACGCTCTCCGAGGATCTCGACGCCCACCTGATCGATCCTCTGGCCCTGTTGCCGGAGCCGAGCGATGACCGGAACCTCTTCCGGACCTATCCTGGGGCGCCCGATCACGGAATCGTGGCCTTCGAGCCGATCGATGACGGAAGATGGTCCTTCCGAACCCGCCTTCCCCGCAGGTATGGGGCGACCGGAGCGACGGGCAAGGGCCTCTTCGCCAACGGAGCCTGGTATCCACAGCCATACGTCGCCGACGGCGTTCCCGTTGTGAGCTGGGACGTGAGCGTCGAGCTGCCCGAAAAGACTGCCGGCGCCCTCGGCGATCAGGTGGGCACCGGCACCCTCACCTGGACCGGGGAGGCCGAGCGGGTGGCACTCGCCGTAGTGCGACGACCGATCGTCACTCCACTGGCCGGCGCCCACTACCAGGTCACGCTGCTCACGCGGGGGAAACCAAGGAAGATCCTAATCAAGGAGATCCAAACCCAGCTCGAGCTGGCCACTGGAGCAGAGCTGGAGATCGCTGCGGCGGTGGTCGAAGCTCCACTGCGCCGACGCCTGGTTCGACCGGGTCCGGGGCTCGCCTTCATCAGCGATCGCGCCTATCGGTTGACGCCTCCCCTGCAGCGATTTCACCGAGTCGCCGTCACCCGGGGAATCGTGCAGGCGGCGCTGCCAGAGCCCGACCCCTTCGAGCGAGAGCTCCAGGCCGCAGAGCACTCCCTGGATCATGCCCAGCGCCTCAAGGGCATGGACGCCGACGCGTTGTTGCACAAGCTGCAGTGGCTGCCGTCCATCAACTGGCTCCTCTCCAGCAGGCGCATGCCATTCTACAGTGAGACCCTGGAACTTCCCCACCCTGGAGACACGGTTCGGGACGACCTGTTGGAGATCCTCGATCCCCACGCCGCAGGCACCATCGTAGTCGCCCAGATCTCGGACACCTTTGGCCCCGATGCCGCCCGCGAGGACATCCCGGACGGATGGCTGGATGCCTGGAGAGTCGCCTATCCCGAGCAGGACTACCGGCTCTCCGTCGACAAGAAGGCTCGGACCGCGACAGTAGAGCGCATTGCGTCCGAGGATGCCGCCACCGAAACCGTAGTGCTCTCTGTGGACGGAGAGCGGTACAGCTACACCGCCGAAACTGGAGATCACACCTTCACTTTGCCCGAGCAGCCGCGTCGGGTTCTCCTCGACCCCGACCGCCACCTCGGCCAGCTCTCCAGAGTCGGAGACGCCTGGCCGCAGCGCTATCAGATCACACTGGCCGCCGGCATCAACACCATCAACCTCACCCAGCTCCGCCTCCTCGGGGCGGGAATCATGACCCTCCGAAAGCAGGACGACACCCACAACCTGTGGATCGGCTCCCTGTCCAACAGCTTCAACGATCTGGTCGGCGCGCGGGTCCGCTACCTCCGCAAAGAAGGACCCCTCAAAGACGGCTACACGCGCCCACACATCTTCGGCATCTCCGCGGCGAGCTCGATCCTCAACCCGCGATTCGCCGACACTGATGGGTTGAAGATTGCCGTCGAAGGTGGACTTTCATATGCCTGGGACACTCGCGTCTCCAGTGACTTCCCGCTGCGTGGACGTCGCCTCTCCGTCTTTGGAGGCGGCGGCTACGTGCCCGGGACCGACGAGTACTGGACCGACGCAGGTCTGCGCGCAGTCGGGGTGGTCTCGCCCCACCCGCGACACGCGTTGGCCGCCGAGACGTCGGTGTCCGTCGCCGAGTCCTCGGTGCCACACCGGTTGCTCTCCATGGGAGGAGGGGGCTCGATGACCTCGTTCCCAGCACTGCCGGCTTGTCCGAACCTCGACGAGGACGGAAACCGCCAGCCCTGTCAGGATCTGGCCACACAACGGGCGCTCTTCGCTACCGAATACCGGTGGGCGCCCCTCCGAAATGCGAGCATCCCACTGCCGCTGCTGTGGGGAACCGAGCTCCAGCTCACCGGTGGGTTGGAGGCCGTTGCGGCGCGGGTGGATGGCGCACCGGCCTATGGGGCGGGCGTCACCGCAGGGGTCACAGGGATGGGTGATATCCTCGGTGCGGAGTCGATGATGATGGGCCTCACCATGGGCTGGCCGCTCTGGTGGCAGGGGATCCGGGACCCCGATCGCACGACTCTGCCCGGAACGGAGATCCGGATCCCCGAGATCTATCTGCGCTGGAGGCAGGCTTTCTAGCCCAATCTATTACTCCAGCGTCTGCGTTAGGATGCCCACCCCCATGACTCGACGCGCGCTCATCACTGCCGCCATGATCCTCGCTGCGCCCGCGGCCTACGGTGAACCAGCCCCGCCCGGAAAGGCCCGCCTGGCGCTGATCGGAGCAGGTGCTGGAAGTCTCGCCGCGGGAAGCGCATGGTTCTTCGTAGCCGGCGACTCCCTGGGAGCGGGAGATCCGGCGAGTCTGCTCATGGCGGCCGGCGCGATCGGAGCCCTCGGCGCGACGGCCGGCGCCGCAGCCACGACCGGCAACGAGACCGGCTTCGACGATCGGGCCTCCACCCCGCCAGTCTCGATCTCCCTCGGCACAGGCGGAACCTACTACTACGAGGAGTCCGCCCCCTATCCCGCGTCCCTCTCCGTTCAGCCGAGGTTCTGGTTCTCCGATCGGGTGCGACTGACCCTTGGCGGCGCCGCCCACACCGACATCGGGTCCGCCATCGATGTGGACTGGCGCCCGCAGAAGTCGTTTGGAACTGCACTCACAGCCGACCACAACGGTCTGGACCTGGACTCGGAGATCCGCATCTTCCCGGCGGGCGATCTCCCGCTGGACTTCGCACTGCGGCCCATCGTGCATCAACGCTGGGACCACTACACCTATGCCAATGGCGATGAGCGAGCTGTGAGGCGGACCCAGCTCGTGCCGGCCGCGGTGGGGATCCGCTGGTTTCTCTCCGGTCGACAATGCTTCGAGAACTTCATCGGGCCCCGCTGGGATGCACTGTCATGGTCGAACCAGAACGGGAGCGAGTCCGCGCCCCTATTGTCCGGGCCCATCTTCTTGGACACGCGTTACACCCTGGACTTTCCCCACACCAAACCGCTCTTTGGTCTGAACGCCACCAGCCGCGCCCGCCTGGGCTACGTGCACTCCAACTTCGACGGGAGTGGCCTCGACGTCACGGCTGCGATCGGCTTCATGGGCCCCTTCCAAGCCAGCTACGACCTGCGACTCCGACGAGATCTGGAGCGCTGGGGTGTCCAGTTCAGCGCTGACGCAACCATCGGGACAGGCGGCGGAATGGCCGTAGCCGTCGGAGCCATCCCACCTCTGAAGCGAGCTTCCCGATGAGGTGGATCATCGCTGTCGGGCTTCTCAGCCTCCCAGGGTGCTCGCGACCGCAGTGCACGCCCGCGAGCTATCGACAGCCGGAGTGCAGAGTAATCGCCGAGAATGAGCTCGCGCAGCTCAAGAGCTCCGATGGGATCGAGGTCCGTTTCCAGGACGCCGGGACCGAAAGAGTCGACAGCTGGGAGGCCAAGGGGCTGGTGCAGCTCGCTGCCGACGGCACCTTCCACACCCGAGTGGCAGGTCTCGGCGACTTCCGGATCTCCATCCACCGAGGCACAGACGGCCCGACCACCGCAACCCTGGCCATCGACAATGTGCACCCCGAGATCCCAGCCCTCACGGGAGAGGTCGAGAGGGTCGGTCTCCTCCGAAAACTCGAGGTCCCGCTCACGGACGAGATCACACAGATCCGTGGCGAGCTTCCAGATTCGCTTTGTGATGGGCCCTACCGGATTGCAGCGGTGGCCGACATCCAGACCAATCCGCTTCAGTTCGCGAGAATCGTCGAGGAGTTCCACAACGAGGCCGCCGGCGAGACACGGCTGCTCGGGGTCCTCCTGATTGGAGACATCGCCGAGCTTGGCACCCGCGACGAGATGGAGCACGTCGCCCAGCTGATGGCTGCCTCGCCGGTGCCGCTTGCACTGACCGCCGGAAACCACGATATCTATGCCAACTTCGACGCAGTCTACAACCAGACCTTCGGGCCAGGCAACCACGTCTTCGACATCTGTGACACCCACGTCGTGCTCCTGGACACCGGCAGCGGCTACCTCGCCGAATCCGTGCGGGGCCGCCTCAACGAGCTCATGGAGACCGACCGGGAGTTCCTCGTCACCGCCGTGCACCACCCACCCTTCCCGGGCCACTCCAGCTCCGGCTGGACCAAGGAAGATCAGGCCCAGCACCTGGTCGCCGAGCTCGCCGCTCAGGGCGGAGATCTGCTCCTCGCCGGGCACCGTCATCTCCGAGATCAGGCCACAAATACCATCGTGCCCCAGATCACGGTCGGTACTGGCGGAGCGACCCAGTACGCAGTCGATCCAGACTACGGCTTCCTTCGCATGACGTTTGCCGACAAGAAGCTAGATAGCTGCTTCGTCTCGGTTCCAGCCCCGGGAAGTCCCGGTATCGAGCCGCCGAAACGCGGCCCCGAGTCGTGCAGAGGATCCTAGGGGAACCAGACGAGCAGGAAGGCGTCGTTGCCGCCCACCGTCGCCCCGTTCGCTCTGAGCACTTGCTGGAGCTGACTCCACATCTGGGTCTTGGTCCACGTTCCCTGCTGGAACTTCAGGATCTGGGGCGTCTGAACCCCGCCGTAGTAGACGAGCACCGGTCGGTCGACGAGGCCGGACACCGCCTGGATGACGGCCCCTGGGGGTGCCTGGATCTGCTTCACGGCCAGCTTCGCCTTGTCGTAGACGATTGGCGGATCACCGGGTTCTCCATTCGTTTTGCCGCCAATGGTGGTGGAGCCCTTCTTGTTGGTCGAGGTTGCAAAGCCGGCGCCGTTCAGGAGCGCATAAGACGCCACAGCGAGCTTTTCGGGGGCCACCTCGGACTTGATGAAGATGTCGACCGTAGCGAAAGCGGGCAGCCCCTTGCCCTGATGGCTGCGCGCGGTCCAGGCCTCCAGCAGTCCGGGCAGCTCCGCGACGGCGACGGCGGACCGCTCCACCATCACTGCACCGGGCGCCGGGTCGGACGCAGCGAGAGCAGCTGGGGCTAGAGCGAGGAGGATAGCGAAGACGACGCGCTTCATGGAGGGCTCCCGAGGACCGACAATACCAGGTGATCGTCCGCGTTCAGACCGATCATCGAGGTCTGCCCACCTCCGCTCGCTACCAGCGCGTCGACGAGATCTTCGGCCACCGCTTCCTCCTCCCAGGTCACACCGCCATCGGCGCTATGGAAGAGACGCGTACGAAGCCAGATTTCTTCCACCGTCATCCATACATCCTCTCCGTCAGCTGCGAGCGAGGGCCACGCCTGAGACCGTTCGCTCTCGGGCAAGATGAGGTCCGCATCATCCCAGGTCACGCCTCCATCTTCGCTGCGGGAGACCCAGGCACGAGCATCGCCGAGTGTCGCGTCGACCCAAGTCGCGATCAGCCTGCCGCTCCCAGTGCGCGTCGTCGCTGGGCCGTCATAGGGGCAGCCGGCCACGATCCAGTCGTTCTTCGAAACCCGATACACCTCTGCGGCTCCATCCGTCGCCACGAATCCGAGGTAGATCTCCCGCAGATTGAGCTCGTTGCCCCGCTGGACCACCACGACGTCCGAGCCCGAGATGGTGAGCTCGTGGGGACAGCACTCGCACGGCTGACCGGGAAACCCAGTCACCACGGTGGGCGACCAGCCCTCGGACTCCCGACCGAGCGCCAGGCCGTACTCGTGGTCCTTCCCGAACTTCCAGGCGACCCAGACCTCGCCGTCTCCAAAGGCCACAGTGGGCTGATCGAGGGTGTCGTTGACGCCAGTCTGCCCGAGGAGGTGGCCGGTGAAGTCCAGGGTGTCGCGGTCTGCGAGATAGAGCCAGACCTCGGCGTCGGGCGTCACACCGTCCGAGAAGGTCACGGCGACACGAGATTCGTCCACGGCCAGGTGGGGGCGTCGGGCCGTACCGACTGTGGGCCCGTGCCCGCCGGTAGTGACCTGGAAGCCTTCGGACAGCGTCCCCCCCTCCGACCGTGCGACGAAGACATCGTCGTCAGAGACCCAGCTCACCCAAGTGGTCCCCTCGGCGTCGACCGCGACATCGATCCCGGCAACCTCCACCGGCTCGGCGGGCTCCGGCGTCGGACGCTCATCGGGCTCCGAGGCGCAGGCGCCGACTAAAACCAGCAATGGGGCGAGCTTCATCCGCCACTATTACCTGCTGTTCGCGGCGCTGACTACTGCCGCTCGAACTTGAGCCGAAGAGCGCCGTTGCAGCCCGGCGCCGCGTAGGTCGCGAGGAAGGTGAAGTCCAGCACGCCAGGTTGGTTGTCGTTGACCTGAACCTCCTGGTCGCTGTCGCGCCCACCGATCTCGCAGGGCGCGTCCGCAGCGGCGAAAGTACACGCCTGTGGATCGCACTCGCTGATGCCTCTGGAGTCGATAGTCCAGGTCGCGGCACCCGGATCCTCCAGGATGTACCAGGTCTCGGTCTCTTTGCAAGAGCCGATCTTGTCGAAGGTGAAGGTCACGTCGCAGCCGCGGGTGACGTTGTGTTCCATCACCATGGTGGTGGTGTCGTAGCTTTCGAACCAGCTCGGGAAGGGGCTCGCGTCGCAGCGGGGCTGGGTCATCACCCAAGTACCGACCCAGTCGCAGTCTTGGGCACCGATGAATGTGGGGTCGGTGTCGGAGTCGCTATCAGAGCCGGTCGTGACCACCGTATCGGAGTCGCTGTCGCTGTCGGCAGGCTCCGGAATCGGACCGCAACCGGCCAGAATCAGGACGGCGAACACTCTCTTCATGGCAAGTTCCTCCAACCTCGATTTGGAACACAATCAGACGCGCGCGTCAACTTCAACAGGTTACGGACAGGCGCCTTTGCTGGACCCATGGAGCTGAACCCTCATGAACCGCGCCGTTCCCCAGAACGTCGAGCAGGTCGTAATCCGTTTCGCTGGTGACTCCGGTGACGGCATGCAGCTGCTAGGCACGCAATTCACAAAGACCACCGCGCTCGCTGGCAACGACATCGCCACCTTCCCCGACTACCCCGCCGAGATCCGCGCCCCGGCCGGCACCCGCGAGGGAGTCTCCGGCTTCCAACTTCAGTTTGCCGGGCACGACATCTTCACTCCTGGCGACGAGACGGATGTCCTGGTAGCGATGAACCCCGCTGCCCTGGTGACCAACCTGCTGACCCTGAAGCGGAACGGGCTCATCATCGTCAACACCGACAAATTCAAGCGGGCCGACCTCGCCAAAGCGCGCCTGGGAAGCGACCCCTTGGAAGACGGCACCATCGACGACTACCGCGTCGTGCGCGCACCCATCAGCGACCTGACCAAAGCCGCAGTCAAAGCGCACGGCCTGAACACAAAACAGGCGGAGCGCTGCAAGAACTTCTTTGCCCTGGGCATGATGTACTGGCTCTATAGCCGCGATACGGCGATCACCGAGCAGTGGATCGAGGGCAAGTTCAAGTCCCCCTTCAAAGAGGCGAACCTCTCGGCACTGCACGCCGGACACGCCTATGCCGAGACCGTCGAGCTATTCCAGGCCCAATATGAGGTCCCGGTCGCCGAGTTTCCATCTGGCAAATACCGGAACATCACCGGCAACACGGCCATAGCGGTCGGGCTCGCAACCGCAGCCAACAAAGCCGACTGCACGCTGTTCTATGGCACATACCCAATCACGCCCGCGACCGACATCCTGCACGCCCTGGCGCGGTTCAAGAACTACGGGGTCGTGACCTATCAGGCCGAGGACGAGATCGCCGCAGTATGCGCTTCGATCGGTGCTTCCTACGGTGGGGCCATCGGTGTGACGGGGACCTCTGGACCCGGCATAGCGCTCAAGGGCGAGGCCATGGGACTGGCCGTAATTGTCGAACTCCCGCTGGTGATCGTCAACGTGCAGCGGGGCGGCCCGTCGACCGGATTACCGACAAAGACTGAACAATCCGACCTGCTTATGGCTATGTATGGACGTAATGGCGAGTCCCCTTGCATCATCATCGCTCCTTCCAGTCCGAGTGACTGTTTCGACGTCGCGTTCGAAGCGGTCCGCCTCACGACCAAATACATGGTGCCCGTCATGGTGATGTCTGACGGCTACATCGCCAACGGTGCGGAGCCCTGGCCGATCCCCGAGATCGACACCCTTCCAGACATCCGGCCCAGCTTCCGTACCGAACCCGAGGGATACCAGCCCTATATGCGCGATCCAGATACCCTGGCTCGCCCGTGGGTGAAACCCGGCACTCCAGGACTCCAACACCGGGTCGGCGGCCTCGAGAAGCAGCATCTTACTGGAAACGTGTCCTACGATCCCGCCAATCATCAGTTGATGTGTGAGGCTCGAGCCGCCAAGGTCCAGAGAGTCCAGCAAGAGATCCCGGCGATCGAGGTCTTCGGCGACGACGGCGGCTTGCTCGTCTTGGGCTGGGGGTCCACCTTCGGCGCCATCCGTAGCGGTGTGGAGACCTGCCGCACCGAGGGTCACAGAGTCGGCCATCTACATCTGCGCTTCATCAATCCCCTTCCCGCAGATCTCGGCTCGGTGCTGGCTCGCTACGACAAGGTGATCTGCCCCGAGCTCAACCTCGGACAGCTCTCCAAGCTCATACGCGCCGAGTTCCTCATCGATGTGATCGGCCTCAACAAGATCCAGGGCCAGCCCTTCCTTACCCGCGAGATCGCGGCCGGCATTCGCACACACTCCCAGGAGCAGTGAGTTGACCAACCATCCAGAAGTGCCCCTGAAGAAGAAGGACTTCGTCTCCGATCAGATGGTTCGCTGGTGTCCGGGGTGCGGAGACTACGCGATCCTGTCCCAGGTTCAACGGGTCATGGCGGAGCTCGGCAAGCCAAGAGAGGAGTACGCGGTGATCGCCGGGATCGGCTGCTCGAGCCGCTTCCCCTACTACATGGAGACCTACGGATTCCACACCATCCACGGCCGCGGTCCTGCGTTTGTCTCCGGGCTCAAGTCGACTCGTCCCGACCTCTCGGTGTGGATGGTGACCGGCGACGGCGATGGGCTCTCCATTGGTGGCAACCACCTGATCCACATCTGGCGTCGAAACATCGACACCAACATCCTCATGTTCAACAACCGGATCTACGGGCTCACCAAGGGCCAGTACTCCCCGACATCCAAGTCGGGAACCCGGACCAAGTCATCGCCGATGGGCTCCATCGAAGAGCCCTTTGATCCGCTGACCCTGGCTCTCGGGGCCGGAGCGGCTTGGGTCGCGCGCTCCGTCGACGTCTTTGCTGCGCACCTCCGCGAGACGCTCAAAGAAGCCGACGCCCACCGTGGCACCTCATTCCTCGAGATCTATCAGAACTGCGTCATCTTCAACGACCAGCCCTTCGGCGACGTCGTCGACAAGAAGGTGCGGGGCAAGCGGGTCCTCTATCTACAGGACGGAGAGCCGCTCGTCTGGGGCGAAGAAGGCGAGCGAAGCGGTCTTGTCCTGAACGGCTTCGAGCTCCAGATCATCGACGCGAACACAGACGAAGACGTCGCCCGCTGCGTGGTCCACGACACCTCGAACCTGATCCTCGCCCAGCTCCTCGCCCAGCTCGAAGAGGGCACCGAATACCCGCTTCCGGTCGGCGTCTTCTACAACAAACCCCGGCCGACGTACGACGAGCAGTTCTCCGCTCAGGTCGCCGCATCTCGCAAGAGGCTCGGGCCGGGCGACATCGAGAAGCTCCTCCAGGGCGGCGACACCTGGACGGTTTGAGTGAGGCCCGTAGCCGAGCTCCCCGCCGACACGTGCCGGGATCTGGTAGGTGTCTTCTGCGATATCGACGACACCCTCACCTGGGATGGTGAGCTCGTACCCGAGGCGATGACCGCGCTTTTCGCCGCAAGAGAGGCCGGTCTGCGAGTCGTTCCAACCACTGGACGGCCCGCCGGCTGGGTCGACCACATCGCCAGAATGTGGCCTGTCGACGGCGTTGTCGGCGAGAACGGCGGCTTGTGGTTCTTCATGCAGGACGGGGGGATGCAGCGCTGCTTCTGCCAGTCCGCCCAAGACAGAATGCGGAACCGAGAACGGCTCCAGGAGCTCGCCGAAAAGATCCTGCGCGAAGTGCCAGGCACCGCACTCGCCAGCGATCAGCCCTACCGAGAGCTCGATCTGGCCATCGACTTCTGCGAGGACGTACCCCGCCTTCCGCCGCGAGACATCGACGCCATCCAGTCCCAGTTCCGAGCCGCGGGGGCGACGAGCAAGGTCTCGTCCATCCACGTCAACGGCTGGTACGGCGACTTCGACAAGCTCGCCGGGTGCCGCCACTTCGTCCACGATCGATGGAAAGAGGAGCTAGATCCTGATAAGTGGGCCTATTTCGGGGACAGTGCCAACGACGAGCCGATGTTCGCGGCCTTTGGCACGTCGATCGGGGTCGCCAACGTGCGCGACTTCCTCGACCGGATGACGGACCATCCCAGCTGGATCTGCACGGGCAATGGCGGTCACGGGTTCGCCGAGGGGATCCGACACATCCTCGAGCGCAGATAGAAAAACCCTCTAGCGGGCGTCGATTTCCAGAGCGGACTTCCTGGCGGTCGCCAACCCAGTTTACTCCTCGGGATTGGTCCGAGGTTGGCAGCTGGTGCACACACGGGAATCGCCGGACATCGGGTCCTGCGCTACTTCACGCCACGCTCTTCTCCCCGGACGTCCCGTGGCCAGACCCAAGACCATCCATACCTGCCAGAACTGCAGCTACACGACGCACAAATGGATGGGCCGATGCCCCGAATGCAAAGAATGGAACACCTTTGTCGAGGAGTCAGCAACAAAGCGCAAGAGCGGCACATCCTCGGCCGTCACTCCAACACCTCTGCTAGAGGTTCGCACCGATCGCGGCGGCGAGATCCGAATGCGAACCGGGCTGAGCGAGCTCGACAACCCGCTGGGCGGTGGACTCGTGGCCGGCAGCCTGGTCCTGATCGGCGGCGATCCAGGCGTCGGGAAGTCGACGCTGCTGCTCATGGCTGCCGACCGCTTTGCCCGCCGTGGTCTGCCGATCCTCTATGTGACGGGTGAGGAGTCCCTCGCTCAGATCAAGCTACGCGCCAATCGGCTCGGGGTCGCCGGCGAGAGTGTGCTCCTCCTCGCGAGCACCGAGTGGGACCAGATCGAAGCGGCGATCCGCCAGGTCAAACCCACCGCAGTCATCCTCGACTCGGTTCAGACGGTGGCGGTTCCCGAGCTCGACGGCATCCCGGGGTCGGTCGCCCAGGTCCGCGAGGTCGCCCACCGCGCCATGAAGCTCGCCAAGTCCGGCACTACGGCCGTGATCCTCGTCGGACACATCACCAAGTCGGGCAGCCTCGCCGGGCCCAAGGTCCTCGAGCACTTCGTCGACACAGTGTTGTACTTCGAGGGCGACGGACGCACCCAGCTGCGGATCCTGCGATCGGTGAAGAACCGTTTTGGCGCCGCCGGCGAGCTCGGACTCTTCGAAATGGCCGACGACGGACTGCGAGAGGTGCCCGACGCTTCAGCCCGCCTCCTCGAGGAGCGACAGGCCGACGCCCCGGGCACCGCGGTGATCGCCACCCTCGAGGGCAACCGACCACTGTTGATCGAGGTCCAGGCCCTCGTGGGCAGGCCGTCCCCGGCGATTCCCGCCCGAACGTGCGTCGGCATCGACCGAAACCGGGTCCTGATGCTGGCCGCGGTCCTGGAAAAGGCTGGTATGTCACTGCATGATCGCGATCTCTTCGTCAACGCCGCAGGGGGAGTCCGCCTCACCGAACCGGCCGCCGACCTCGGAGCTGTCGCCGCCATCCACAGCTCGTTTGCCGAGCGGCCGATCGCCGCAGACACGATGCTCTTCGGAGAGGTTGGCCTTGTCGGCGAAGTTCGCGCCGTATCGCACCCGGTTCCCCGCCTGAAGGAGGCTGCCCGCCATGGATTCCGCCGAGTGTTCGCCCCGCGGAGCTGCGTCGCGGACGCGCCTCCAGGATTGGAAGTCATCGGCATTCGATCCGTCCGAGAGTTGTTGCAGAGGCTGTGATCACGCCATAAAATGAATGGCCATTCATTCCCACAGGAGCCTCCATGGGCGCCCTCGACTACAGCGTAGATCTCGAAGACATCTCCTTTGTGCTTTTCGACCAGCTCGACATCGATGTCGAACTCTCCACGATCGAGAAATATGCGGAGTTCGACGCCGAACTCTACACAGCCACCATGGAGGAAGCGGCCCGCGTCGCTACCGAGGTGGTCGCCCCGCTCAACGCCTCTGGTGACCGCGAGGGCTGCAAGCTCGACAAAGACGGCAACGTCACCACAGCCGAGGGATTCAAAGACGCCTGGAACACCATCCGCGAGGGCGGTTGGCTCAGCGTGACGGCCCCCCCCGAGCTCGGCGGCGTCGGGCTCCCCGCGACAGTCGGCATGGCGGTCGCCGAGATCTTCACGGGCGCCAACATGGCGTTCTGGATGTACCCAGGCCTCACCGCGGCAGCTGCTCGAGTCATCGCTGACCACGGTCCCGACGGCATGAACACAAACTGGGCCGAGAAGATGTTCGCCGGCGACTGGGCCGGCACCATGTGCTTGACCGAGGCCGGAGCAGGCTCGGATGTCGGCGAGAATCGCTGCAAGGCATCACTGGTCGAAGACGGCTCCGGGGCCTACCTCCTCGAGGGCGAGAAGCTCTTCATCACCAGTGGCGACCACGACCTCACCGAGAACATCATCCACCTCGTGCTCGCTCGCACGCCTGGCGCCCTTCCCGGGACCAAGGGCCTCAGCCTGTTCGTGGTGCCAAAGTTCCTCGTCAATGACGACCTGAGCTGTGGCGAGCGAAACGGCGCTTTTGTCGTGGGAATCGAAGAGAAGCTAGGCATCCACGGATCGTCGACCTGCACCATCGCGCTGGGCGACCGCATGCCCTGCAAGGCCTGGCTGATCGGCGAAGAGGGGCGTGGCATCAACATCATGTTCCTGATGATGAACGAGGCCCGCATCGGTGTGGGCGCCCAGGGTGTGGCCATGGCCTCGACCGCCTACCAGTTCGCGCTCGCCTACGCCAAGGAGCGCACCCAGGGCTCGAGCATCCAGAACTTCAAGGACCCGTCGGCTCCCCGGGTGCAGATCACTGCGCATCCCGACGTACGGCGAATGCTGATGACCATGAAGGTCTACGCCGAGACGACCCGGTCGATGCTCTACCGCATTGGCCAGCGCTACGACATCGCCGAGAACGTTCCCGAGAAGCACGACCGCCTCATCGGGCGGGTCGATCTGCTCACGCCGATCCTCAAGGCCTACTGCTCCGACATCGGATTCAACATGTCCGCCGTCGGCCTGCAGGTCCTCGGTGGCTACGGCTACATCGGCGAGTACCCGATGGAGCAGCTGCTACGCGACGCCAAGATCTGCTCGATCTACGAGGGAACAAACGGCATTCAAGCGCTTGATCTGCTCGGTCGCAAGCTCCGTCAAAAGGGCGGCGCGCTGCTCATGGAGTACCTCCAGGACGCCCAGAAGGAGTGCGCCCTGGGCACCGAGGCCGGCTTCGGCGCCGAGGCCGCTTCCATCGGCAAAGCGCTCAATCACCTCGGGGCGACCGCGATGCACCTCGGCGGACAGAGCGCCGGCGGCGGCCTCGACGGCGCGCTGACCAACGCCTACCCCTTCCTCGAGATGTTCGGCACGATCCACCTCGCCCTCGAGGCCCTCCAGCAGGCCCGGGTCGCAGCCCGAGTCATCGCCGAGCGCGGGGAGACCCCCCACCTCAAGGGCAAGGCGCTGAACCTGAAGTTCTTCGTTGCCAACCTGCTCCCGATGTCCATCGCCCAGGGCAAGGCCATCCAGGCCAGCGACGTCAGCTGTCTCGACGAGTCGCTCTTCGCATAAGCAGCAGGCCCAGCAGGACAAACCAGCCGCTCGGCGACCCCGAGGTCGTCGAGCAGCCCAGCTGCGCGCCAGAGCCCGCACGCTCCCCGAGGAACGGGTTGCCGTCCAGATCCCTGGCCACTCCGAGTCCGAGGCCTCCGTCGCCGCCGAGATCCGGCTCGGGCGGCTCGAAGTTCGGCGTCACGTGCTCGGTGACGAAGTCCAGGAAGGCCGCGACGTTCGTGGCCGCATTGCTGCCACCCACGCACCCGGGTGTCACATAAGCATTGATTCCCGAGACTTCCCAGCCATCGGGAGTCTTCTCGAGCGCCGCCCCGCCGCTGTCGCCGTTGCAGACGTTGGTGCCCGGGCTGTAGCTGTAGATGTATTGGTCGTCGGAATCGGTCACGGTGATCTTCGTCTTCCGCTTGGTGCCCGAATCCCCGCCATTGTCGGTGGTGATGCCGAAGCCAACGAAGGTCAGGTCAGTGTCCACCCAGGTCTCGTCGGGCATCTCGTCGTTCACGACCATCGGCTCGATATCGGGCATCGACCCAGCGAGCTTGATCAGGCCGATGTCGTTGGCGAAGACATTGCTCTGATAGGACGGATGGATGAAGTAATCCTCCCAGTAGACCAGCCTGGTGTCGCCGCTGGTAACTGCGCCGCCAAACGCGACCTGGAGCTTCGAGACCGGACCAAACGTGCCCTCGACGTTGTCCAGGCAGTGGGCCGCGGTGAGGATCCAGCGCGGGTGGATGAGCGTTCCCGAGCAGAAGACCTCAAAACCACCGTACACATCCGTGCCCAGTGCAACGACCTGGGGAAAGTCGAGGGTGGTCTCTCCGTTGACGATGAAGTTCGGCACGTCACCGCGCTCACGCAGCTCGAGCAGCTCCTCGAAGTACGGGTTGGTCCCCTCATCCGCCTCGTCCATTCGCCCGGGATCCGCCCATGCTGTCGCCGACAGGTGCAAGACAAGGAAAGTTGTGAGAGCGCCCATTGTGCCTCCTCCTCCACAAATAGGATGACAGACGCCAAGTCAGGACGACGTGAGGAACCGTCAACAGGCGGTCAGACGGCGGATTGTGCCCCCCCGACCCGGTAGGCTGGTGCCTGCCCCACAGGAGTTCGCACATGCGCGCCAAGATCGCTGGACTGGCCGCCCTGGCCCTTCTGCAGACCGCCTGCTTCGGAGTCAACGAAGACAACTGGCCCGACCGCTGGGCAAAGAACCGGTGCCAGTTCGCGAAAAGTTGCGAAAAAGCGACGTTTTTCTTCAACTATGAGGACGTCGACGAATGCACTGAGGACCAGCTCGACCTCTACGAGGAGGTTGACGACCAGTACTCTGGGTGCACCTTCGACAAAAAGATGGCCAAGGAGTGTCTCAGCGCTCTGAATACGCGATGCAAAGCGGCTGGCGCTGACTACGAGGAGCTCTTCTCGCCCTGCTTCGAGGTCTGGGACTGCGGGTCGGACGAGCCAGAGGACACCGCGGACTAGGTCAGTTGACCGGCACCTGTAGAGAGCAGAAGCCACAAAACGCCTCTGCCATACACGATTCGTGGAGTCCGAAGGCCCCGTGAACGATTGAACCATCGTTTTCGGTTGGCACATCGATTGCTTGAGATGGGAGTACCTCCCGGCGAAACATCGCGTTCGCCGAACCCCTCCTCCCGCAGTCCTCCCCGCCGGTTAAAGTCGGCGGCGGAGGAACCCCTGCCCGACCCGCGCCCAGCTATCGCCGCTCTCCTGCTCGTCGCCTGCGCGAACACCGAGGACGACGAGCCCTGTCGCGCCGGATTCGAGATCGCCAGCGACCAGCACTGCTACCCGCCGCCCACGCCCTGGCCCGAGCCCGACATCCACGACGCCCTGGACACCCTGCCCCCTTGCGAGTCCGACTCGCCCGATGGCGCCATCGACGTCGAGAACGGCTGCGCGAGTGGAGCCTGTGTGCACATGCCGGAGTCGGAGATGTCCGCAGCTCTGGGAATGGACCCCGAGTGCACACCCGCATCGTGGTCGAACACCAACGTGTACTGCCTGTGGCCGTCGGGAATCGAGGGACTCTTCGAGGACAACGACCAGAACGGCTGGCCCGACGAAGACGCTCCAAACGACCGCATCCACCTGATCCCGCCCTACACCGGCCAGACCCCGGACGGGAGCGGCGTCGCCGTCAATGTCTCCTGCTTCATCGAAGACTTCGGCTATCCGGAGATCGTCGTGTACTACGACGTGGGCGGTACGCTGATGGTGCAAGATCTGATCTACGACCAGTACGGGCTGCGGGCCTACGACTGGGGCACGGACAACGAGACCGACAGCCCCGACGGCCGAATCGACAACGTCTATCTGTACGGGGCGCCTTGATTCTGTACCTGGACCACAACGCCACGACACCGGTGGATCCCGCTGTCGTCGATGCCATGCTGCCTTTTCTTCGCGAACACTTCGGCAATCCTTCCAGCGCCCATCCGAGCGGGCGCGCAGCCAAGGCAGGAGTGGACGAAGCCCGACGGCAAGTCGCCCTTCTCCTCGGTGCCTCGCCGACAGAGATCGTGTTCACGTCGGGAGGGACCGAGTCCAACAACCTCGCGATTCGCGGGGTTGCGGCCTCCGCGCCCAGGGGTCGCCACGTCGTCACAAGCACCGTCGAGCACCCCGCCGTGCGCGAGCCGATCGCCGCGCTGGTTGCCAATGGGTGGACCGCCGACGCCGTCGATGTCGATGACCTGGGGAGCGTCAGTGCCGGAGCGCTCCTCGACCGGGTCGACAACCGCACCGCACTCATCACCGTGATCCACGCCAACAACGAAGTCGGAACCGTGCAAGCAATCGCTGAGATTGCCGCTGGATCCGGTGAGACCTTGGTGCATACCGACGCGGCCCAGTCCGTCGGGAAGATCCCCATCGACGTCGAGACACTCGGGGTCGACCTCCTCACAGTCGCTGGGCACAAGCTGTACGCCCCCAAAGGCGTCGGTGCGCTCTATGTCCGCAACGGAACGCCTATCTCGCCGTTTGTCCGCGGGGCTGGACACGAGAGCGGACTGCGTCCCGGCACCGAGAACGTCGCCAGCATCGTCGGGCTCGGAGAAGCTTGCCGCCTCGCCCGCGTCGGCCTGGACGAAGAACTCGTGCGCGTCCAAGAGCTCCGCGACGAGCTCTGGCGGCTCCTCGCGGCCGGCGTCCCTGGGATCGCTCGGAACGGGCACCCGACGGACTGCCTCCCCAACACCCTGAATGTGAGATTCCCAGACGCTCTGGGCTCCGCAGTGTTGGCCGGAGCAGACATCCTCGCCGCTTCGACTGGGTCGGCCTGCCACGACCACGGCGAGACCGCCTCACCCGTGTTGCTCGCCATGGGGATCCCCGCCGAAAAGGCGCTTGGAGCCGTGCGGCTCTCCCTGGGCCACGGCACCGGGCCCGAAGACGTGAAGCGGGCGGCGAAGGCCCTCATCCAGTCCTGGCAACGGCAGTGATCGCTGTCCTCCTCGCTCTCGTCGCATGCGGCGCAGCTCACGGCGGCAAGAGACGTCCGGTGACGTGGCAGGAGATCGCCCTTCCCACCACGATGGATCCGCTTCGACCCGCCTCGCCGGTGGATGTTCGCGTTCAGTCGCTCATCTATGACCAGCTCTTCTACTTTGAAGATGACGCCTGGAGAAGCCACATCCTCAAGGACTCGACCGTGGCGGAGGACGGTCAGTTGCACGCCGTGTTGGCCCCCCAGATCCGCTGGCACGACGGGCAGCGCCTTCGCCCCGAGGACATCTGTCACAGCATCGCCGCCCTTCGCGCAGCGACGGACTCGCGGGTCCACAAGCGCCATCCCAGCCTCCCGACCCGATGTGAAGTAGACGAGGGCAAGACCGGAGTGCGGATCGCTTTTGCCGAGCACCCCTTGCCCGATCCCCGAGCTGCCCTGACGATCCCCCTGGTTCCAGGTCACCTCGAGGACGGGCACGATCTAGCGACTGTGCCCGTCGGAACTGGGCCCATGCGCGCGACCTACGACAATCAGGGCTGGCTCTTCGAGGCGTTCGAAGGAGGGAGCCGCCCGGTGGCAATACCGGCCATGCGTCTGGTCGTGGCCCAGGACCGCGACGAGCAGGTCAGAGCACTCATCAAGGGCTCGGTGGACGGGATAATCGGCGTGCCACCAGCGCTACTGCCCGAGGTCCGCGAGGCGGGCATGGTCTTGCGACACTATGACCAACAGACCTGGTGGTATCTGGCCCTCAACACCAACCGCGAGCCCCTGAGCGACCCCAGCGCCCGCGCCCTCCTCGACCTGAGCCTGGACCGGGACGCCTTGCGAGAGGCGCTCGTGACGACGGACCCCGATCGCGACAACCAGCCTTGTACCCTCATCTCTGGCCCTTGGATCAAGGACTCCCCCCGGTACAATCAAGGGGTTCCGCTGCCCACGCCGGCCACCGTGGAGGCGACGCCCCTCGAGCCGAGAATCGCGGTGCCGGACTATCTTGACCTCCCAGCGCGGGCGATCCTGGACGAGCTGATGGCGCAGTGGCACGATCTCGGAGCAACCGGAGCGATCGTTGGAAGCGAAGCCGACCTGTCCGAGTTCGATGTCGTAGTTGGAACCTGGACAGAGGGCGACGACATCTCGGCGCTCTACCACACTCCAACGGCACATCGCGGCCTCGCCAACGTCTTCTCATACAGCAATCCGGACGTAGATCGCCTGTTCCGCGAGCTCGATCACGCGGAGACTCAGATGCAGACCAACCAGCTCTCGCGCGAGCTGCACGCGCTGCTTGCCGATGATCGCACCCACCTGTTCCTGTGGGAGCTGGACTGGTGGAGTGCGTGGAAGCCCGGGATCGAACGGCAGGTCATCGCGCCGCACGACTACTTCAGTCGGCTAGACCGGTGGACCGTCCCGTAGAGGGAGCAGGTCGTCATCGCTCATCACCGCGTACTCGACGCCAGCGCGAATGTGATCGGGAAAGGCCTGGCGGATCCGGGAGAACAACTCCCGGGCCTCCTCGAGTTCGCCGAGCTTGAGCAGCGACGACAGCACATTGCTTAGATTCTCCGCCGACCGTTCGCGCTCCAGGGCGCGCGCGAAGCACTCCAGCGCGACCTCGTACCGGCCCATGAGGAATGCGACCACCCCTCGGTGGCGATCCACACTCGCGAGCCGGGCGTCGAGATCGGGCCCCCCGATCTCCAGAGCCGCCATCTCCTGCAGCGAAGCACATTGGGCGGCGCGACGGTAGTCTCGGACCTTGGGGCTGGCAGCGATGACGCCGAGCGCGGAATACATCATCGATGGATCAATGCGGCCCTCGAGATGCCAGCGCTCGACTTGCTCCCGAGCTTCATCCGCCTCGAAGCCCGGGGTTCCGATCAGCGCCGCGAGCTCGTCGAGCACGGTTCGCTGTGAGGGCTCCAGGTGCCCTGTGGGCACTAGGTAAGCGCCGTGATTCAAGGAGTTTCTGATGCGCTCGATGATCGCGTGGTAACTCATGTGGGCCTCGTTCAATCAGTACGGCGAAGCCCGCAATCGTTAACTTATCGCTCCAGAATCCCCCGCTCGAGGACGTCTCTGGCGGCCTGGTTCATCCACACCTCGTGAGCCATGCGCTCCTGGGTGGCCAGGGCGTCGATCCGGGCGCGGATCCGTTGCACGCGCTGGGTCACCGCAGCGCGGCTGACACCGGCCGTGCGAGCGAACTCGGCCTTGCTCCCGGCAGTGAGCAGGGACTTCAGGTATTCCTGGTCGCCATCGGAAAGCGGACTTTCGGCCATCACTTCGATGTGCTCATCGGGGGCGGAGGGCCTGTGGTTCCAGCGCCGGATCTCTTCGGATCCTACACCATTCAGCGCGGAGCGCTCCTTTTCGGCCTTTTGGATCACACGCCAGGTGCAGCGATCCGAGATCACACGCACAAACGCCAGGAGTTCGGGGAGGCTATCGCCTCGGAAACGGGCCAGGCTGCCCTGCATCAGCTGCAGGAGGACGTCGGCGACGATCTCTTCGCGCCGGGTCGGCGACACGCGACCTCCACAGCGTCGGGTGATGGTCATCACGCGCTTGTGGATGTACTTCATCAAGGTCTGGAACATCGCGGCCGCTTCGGGCGAACCTCGATTTGCCAACAGATGGCGCAGCTGTCGCCGGAAGGCTCCAGGCTCCACCACGATCGGCTCGGTAAGGGGTCGGCTTGCCATGATCAGAATCCGTTGCTGATAGCGCGCGTGTTCGGAACGGCGACGGCGGCCGGCGGCGGTGGGGCTGGTGCAGAAGTCTCGATGCAGATCCCCACGGACACGCCGCGAACGGGCTCACAGTTCGAAACTCCAAAGAGGGACATCAGCCAAATCAGAAAGACGGCAAAAGCGTGGGTCATGAGGCCTCCGAACGCAGCAGCGCGAGATCAGGGTCGGTTTCGATTGCACGGTCGATTTCGTCGACCAGCTCAGGTGGGAAGGAACGGCGAATCTGGGACAGGAGCGCGGTGGCCTCTTCTTCTTCGCCGAGCTTTAGAAGAGTGCAGAGAATGTTCTGTAGGTTCTCGGCGGAACGTTGGCGCTCGAGAGTTCGGGAGAAATAGTCCAGGGCGACGCCATAGTGGCCGCGCAGGAACGCGAGGACGCCGCGATGCCGGTCGACCGACGCGAGATTGTCTTGGAGCCGGGGCCCTCCCATCTCGAGGGCTGCGTATTCCTGCTCGCCGACGAGGCGGGCGGCCTCTTCCCAGTCTGCAACGCGGGGATGACACGCGATGACATGGAGCGCCGACAGCATCATTACTCGGTCGATCCGGCCTTCCCGGAAGTATCGAGCCGCCGTTTCACGGGCTGTATGGGGGTCGAAGTCCGCAGTCTGGAGGGTGCGTTCAATCTCTTGCATAGAAGCGCGCTGCGCGGCATCGACCTGCATTGTCGGCGTGAGGTATGCCCTCTGATCGACCGTCTGCAGTATTCGCGCGTATATCGCCTGATAGTCCATGCCAGAACACCCTCTGCTGACCTTTTGTGACAGCCTACCCCCCGTCGTTAACGGCCGCGCCAAAATAAAGACATAGCAAGGTACACAGAACGCGGCCGATGACGTCTCATGACTGTGAGTTCTGACCGTCTGCAGGCACCGTGGTTCCATTGTCTCGGTTGTGTTGCTCGCGCTCCTCGTGGCACAATCAACTCGGACACGCAGACCCCTGGGGAGAGGCCATGAGCGTGATCCTTGATCTCCAAATAACCATACAAGAAGGCCAACTTGCGCGCATGGCGCCCGGCCTGCACGAGGCGTCTGCCCGAGGGGATCTAGACGCCGTTTCGGCACTGCTCGAGGGCGCTGTCGAGGTGAACTGTTTCAGTCCTGGCGGCTGGGCACCGCTGCACCTTGCCGCGTTCTTCGGACACCACCGAGCCACCGAACTTTTACTTCAGAGCGGTGCCAATCCGAACATCCGATCCCGGCAGCCTGGAACCTGCGATGGTTGCACCCCACTCCACGCCGCAGTCATCTCTGGACACAGCGCGGTCGCCCAGCGACTCATGGCCGCTGGCGCCCGAGTCAATGACCGAGATGAGGCCGGCTACACGCCCCTGCACCTTGCAACCTCCATCGGTCACCTGAGCCTGGTGAAGCACCTCCTGATGGCCCGAGCCGACATCAACCCCCTCGTCGGAGACGAGACGCCCCTGGGCCTCGCAGTCCGCTCCCGCCAGATGGAGATCGCCGCCCTGCTGCGCCAATGCGGAGCTCAGTCATAGGTCAAGTCCGGAGTCAAACCCATGGGCTGCGGCAACTGTAGAGGGAGAGGCGGCTCATCAAGCGACGGTGTATCCGCCATCCACGTAGAACGTCTGCCCCGTAACGAACGAGGACTCCTCCGAGGCGAGGAAGACCGCCATTCCAGCGATCTCGTCGGGCTGCGCCACCCGTGCGAGGGGCGTGTGGTCGAGGACCATCTTCTGCATGGGCGGACTGGAGGTGATCGCGGACGAGAGCTTGGTGTCCACAAAGCCCGGGGCGATGGCATTGACCCGGATCCCGGTCTGGCCGAGCTCGAGGGCCAGCGTCTGGGTCAGCGAGATGAGCGCGGCCTTGGTCATCCCGTAGATGCCCTGGAAGTTTGCAGCTCTCGAGCCGAGAATGCTCGAGACGTTGATCAGAGAACCGGGGCCGCCCGCTGCGAACCGGGCCTGGCAGAAGTGCCGAGCCAGCTCGAAGGGGCCTTTTAGGTTCACCTCGAATGTCTTGTCCCAGGCAGACCACTGCGCGCCGAGCAGCGGACCAAAGTATGGGTTCGTACCCGCATTATTGACGAGAATGTCCGGCGCGCCGACAGTCTCGACGACCTCTTCCCAGAACGCGGCGATGGTCTCGACCTTGCCCACGTGAAGGACGCGCCCAACCACTCGAGCGTCTGGAACGGCCGCGGAGATTCGGCCGACCGCACCCTCGACGCCGTCTACTTTGCGTGAGCAGACCACGACAGTGGCCCCTTCCCTGGCGAAGGCGGTGGCGACCGCCTCACCGATACCGCGAGTTCCTCCGGTTACAACTGCAATTCTGCCCTTGAGCCTTCCCATCGTCACTCCGGTGGTTTGCGGTATTTACAGATCGATCGATCCTCGTCGCCGTCCGACAGCTCGATCTGCAGGCCGGCCTCGGCATCCGTCCACACGTACACCTTGTTGCCCTTCGCGTCCTTTTTCGTCCCGGTGGACGGACCAAATGCGTCGGTGAGGGCAGACAGGGACTGACCCTGGGGCATCGATAGGTCGAGCTGATCGAGGGTTCGCGACTCGGCGTGGAAGATGAGCGTGTAGCCCACTACTTCCCAGCCCTTGAGCGATGCACCGACGATCCGGTACTCGCGGATGACCTGTTCTCCCGGATCCGTGAAGCGAGGGTCGCGAATTCGAGCGTGCTCGGCGCGGGCCTCGTCCTCTGACATGCCGACCCTCAACGCTCCCAGCGCCTCGGGATAAGACAGTTTTCCAGTCTGGAAGAAGCCGACCAACAACTGTGGCTCTGGCGGTGTCACATCGTCGAACTCTATCGACGGTTCGGCGGGTTGCGAGATCTGTGGGCCGCTCTCACCACACCCGAGCAGGGCGGCGACGATCACCGGGACGTACAGAGCCATTATCGTTGCCTCCATGGGACGCTTCACATACCCCGGCTATCGGATCCAGCTCCGACCGATCCGTGTCGATGACGTCGATGCCATCATGGAGTGGATCAACGATGCGGCAGTCACCCGCAACTTTGCAGCAATGAGCACCGAGATCACCCGCGAGCAAGAGATCGCCTTCCTCGAACAAACCATCGCCAGCGACACCGACCGCCTCTTCGCCATCGAGGATCTGGATGGCAGCTACATCGGCAACGCCGGAATCCACAAGATCTACTGGCCGGCGCGGAACGGCCGCCTCGGCATCGTCATCGGCCGATCGGATGCACGGGGAAAGGGCATCGGGCAGGAAGCGCTCCGCCTGACCACCGCGCTCGGCTTCTGCGAGCTCAATCTCCACAAGATCTGGTTGGTCCACTTCGCCACCAACGAGCGCATGTTGCACATTGCAACAAAGCTCGGTTTCACCGAGGAGGGCACGCTACGGGAGGAGTATTTCCACAACGACGGCTTCCACGACATGCTGCGACACTCAATGCTGGAGCAAGAATTTGCCGCGCTGCGCGTAGAATGGGGCATAGGACCGTGACAGCCACTTCGCCCACGCTACAGCTCACCGACCGGGTCGTCGATCTGGCCCGGCTGATGGTGCACCACACGGACGGCAAGAAGACCTCGCTCACCACCCGCGAGGCGCAGCTGCTGCAGTATCTGTCCGAGCGCGCCGAACAGGACGTGAGCCGCGACGAACTCCTGGAGACCATCTGGGAGTACAAGGCCCACTACGCGACTCGAGCGGTGGACGTCGCCATGCGGAGGTTACGGTCGAAAATCGAGCCCGATCCGTCGCATCCCGTGCATCTGATCTCCGTTCACGGCGTTGGGTATCGCTTCGTGCCCTCACTGGCGCCAGTCCCCGTGCAGGCGCCCGAGCAGGTGGTGAGCACCCTCGATCGACTCACGAACCTGGCTCCAGATCACACGACCTTCGTGGGCCGCGAAGACGATCTGGCCACCATAGCCTCGCTGTTCCGGAGCGCGCGGCTGGTGACCGTGCTCGGGCCTGGAGGCATCGGAAAGACACGGTTGGCCCAACGTTTCGGAGCCCGAGTCCTCGACCAGGCATCGCCGACCGGAGGGGTCTGGTTCTGCGATCTGACCGAGAGCGTCGGGATTTCCGGGATCCTCGGCACTGTCGCCGCGGCGCTCGATGTTCCGCTCACCGGAGGCCACACCACCGAGGATCTCACCGAACAGCTCGGGAGCGCCCTGGCCGGCCGCGGAAGAACCCTGCTCATCCTCGACAATTTCGAGCAGATCGTCTCCCATGCGGCGGCCACCGTCGGGAGCTGGCTCGCTGCGGCCCCTGACCTCCGTGTCTTGGTCGCCACCCGAGAGCGGCTGCGGATTCCGGGCGAAGCCACCTACGAGCTGCCTCCGCTGGGAGACGAGGAAGCGCTGTCGCTGTTCTTGGACCGCGCCCGATCCGCTGGAGCGCAGCTCGACGACGGGGCCATGGACGCGGTTCGCCAGATCATCCGCCGCCTCGACGGCCTGCCGCTGGCCATCGAGCTCGCCGCCCCTCGAACCCGCGTACTGTCGCCGGAGCAGATCCTGGAGCGGCTCGCAAAACGATTCGAACTGCTTCGAGGAAGCGGACGCGGGGGTCAGGCGCGCCAGGCCACACTGCGCAGCGCGATCGACTGGTCCTGGGACCTCCTCAACTCCTGGGAAAAGGACGCCCTGGCCCAGTGCGCGATCTTCTCCGGCGGCTTCACACTCGATGCCGTCGAAGAGATCGTCGATCTCGACCACCACACCACCGCGCCCTGGGCACTCGACATCATCGAAGCCCTCCGCGACAAGTCCCTGCTCCACGTCTACGAGCCCCCAGACCTACCGGGAGAGCTTCGTTTCTCGATGTTCGAGAGCATTCGCGCCTACGCTGCCGAGAGACTGGACGAGACCGATCTGCGAGCCGACACCGAGGCACGCCACGCGGCCTACTACGTCACCCTCGGTGAGCGTCTCTCCGAGAGCGCCGATGGCCACGGCGGCATCCAGTTCTTCAGCCGTCTCACCCTGGAGATGGACAACATCCTCGCCGTGCACCGCCGCCGCGCCGACTCCGACCCCGTGCAGGCGGTTCGCGCGGTCCTGCTCCTCGAGCCGATCTTCCACACCCGTGGTCCGTACGATACCCACGCCGAGCTGGTTGATTCTGCCGTTCTCATCGCCGCAAATCGAGTGCCAGAGCTCTATCCACGAGCCCTTGCCATCCGTGGCACGGTGTACGGGATTCGCGGAATGATGGGGCCAGCCCGACGGGATCTGGAGACCGCCCTGCCCCTCGTACGGGGAAAAGGCGGCCTGGACGAAGTTCGAGTCGTGACGGCAATGGCCTTGATCGAGGCGGATCAATCCCGGGTGGAGGTCGCGACGAAGCTGTGCCAGGAGGCCGTCCAGATCTGTCGCAGTGACGGGCTCGCCCGCCGGGAGGGAGTCATCACCGGCATGCTCGGGGCCTTGAAGATGATGTCCGAAGATCTGGTAGAGGCCGAGCGTCTGCTGACTCGCTCTCTGGAGATCCACGAGCGAGAAGGCAATGCCCGCTTCAAAGCTCTAGATCTGTCAAATCTGGGGATCATCCTGCTCGATCTGGGCCGAGTCGATGAAGCCGAGCAGATGATGCAGCGCTCTCTGCGGATCCACCGCGAGATGAGGAACCGGCGCCGGGTGGCCACTGCGCTCCTGAACCTGTCGAGTGTCCGGGCCGAGCAGTGGCGGCTGGCCGAGGCCGAAGAGCTGGCGAGAGAGGCGCTCCGTCTCTACAAAGCGGTCGGATACCCTAGATTTTCGGCAGTCTGCCTCATGAGCCTGGGCACGATTCTCCTCGCGCTCCGGCGCCCAGGTCTCGCGACGCAGTCATTCAAGGAGTCCGTCTCCATCGCCAACAGCGTCGGCGACGTGATCACCAAGGGCCTCTCCGGCGCCATGCTGGGAGCAACGTTGGCGGAGAAGGACCAGATCCCCCAGGCCGAGCGCTATCTTCAAGCCTCAGCCGCCGCCCTGGAGCCCCAGGGATATGCCCAAGGGCTCGGGATCAACAAGCTGGCGGAGGGCTTCTTGTTCCTCGCCAAGGCCAGGGAATCCCACCAGCTGGGGGATCCCTCCGCCGCAAAGGCCTACCGTGACAGCGCTCGGACCTGCCGCGAAGAGGCCACGCCACCCAACCAGGTCTCCAGCGGCTTCCGGTTCTTCGCAATCCTGCTCGACAAGGCACTCGAGCGCGAGGTCTCGCTCCCGCCAAAGGGACCTTGGTAGGTCCTCATCGGCAGAAGCGGACTGCCGGAGGGCGAAGCGTCAACAGGAGTCTAGAGATTCAACCGGGCGACGTTTCCAGTGATCTGGGCCCCCGGAAGGAAAGCACCGAGAATGGCGGCCGCCTCTTCGCCCTCGCACGGCAATGGCTGATAGGCGATCTTGCGATTGTCGGTGCGGATGCACGAGGCCTCGACAGCCTGAAAACCCGCGGCACCGAGCTCGGTTCGCAGCACGATTCCATAGCCGGGAAACTCGTCGGTGAAGCGACCTTCGGTACCAAAGACCAGGTTGCCAATCGAGAAGGCGACGGGAGCACCGCAGGACACCGTCAGGGTCTGCTGAACGTGTGGCCCGTGACCGATCACCAGGTCGTAACCGGCGTCCACCAGCCACTTCGCCTTCTCGCGCTGGCTGTCTAGAATGGCGGTGTAGTTCTTGCCCCAGTGTACAAAGGCGACGAGGTGATCGACGCCGGCCTCGCGGGCTCGCGCCGCCGTCTTCCCAGCGCGATTCTCGGTGAGGCCGACCACTCCACCGTGCATGCGACCCGCCATCATTGGCTCGACATATCGATCCGCAAACCCGACAATTCCTACCTTTCCATGCGGCGTATCGATTATCGCAGGCCGAAGGGCGACCCCACTCGAGGGGCCAGCCCCGAAGGTCTTGATACCGGCGGCGCCGAGATGGTCAATGGTGTCCTTGAGGCCAATGGGTCCGCGGTCCATGGCGTGGTTGTTCGCCAACCCAGCCAACGTGAAGCCGGCCCCGGCCAGCGCTTTGGCTGCAGTGGGATTGACGTTGTAGTGGTACGTCTGGTCGGCCACGTGCTTCTTTCTGCGCTTGGTCAGTGGAGCCTCGGCGTTGAAGATCCGGACATCGGCGTCGGCGAGCAGCGGCTGTATGTGCTCAAAAGGCCAGTCAAAGCCCTGGACCACCAGGTCCCCGCGCGCAGCAGCTCCAAGGAGAGTATCCCCACCCCAGAGCAAGACATAGGGATCGTCGGACTGGGCGACGGGCTGGGTCGGGCACACTCGCGCCACCACAGGTTTCGGCTCCGGTTCGGGCGCCGGAGTCGAGCAGGAAAGCAGCAAACCGAGGAGGATCATTGTATCGCCTGTGCAATCTTTAGAAGGTCGCCGAGCACCCCGGCCGCAGTGACCTCGGCGCCGGCGCCGGGTCCACGAATCACGAGGGGATAAGCGTCGTAACGCCGCGTCTTGAACACGAGGATGTTGTCCGGTCCCTGCAGGGAGCCGATAGGTCCCGCCGCGACAACCTCCTTCAGACCGACCTCGACGCCGGACTCGCGGATCTCGGCGACGTAGCGAAGGACCCCTCCCCGCTCGGCTGCGGCGGTGATCCGCTCGGCCAGCACAGGCGCAAAGTCCGCGATCGCGGTGTCGAGTCCCGCGTCTAGACCGGGAACGAGTGGGTGCAGGACGACCTCCGAGGGCTCGAGCTGTCGGCCCATGGCACGGGCAATGATGAGCGCCTTGCGAGCGACATCGCGGCCCGAGAGATCCTCGCGCGGATCGGGCTCCGTGTATCCGAGGGCGCTCGCTTCGGAGACCGCCTCAGCCAGGGAAACGCCCTCCCCGAGGCGGGTGCAGACGAAGCCGAGGGTGCCCGAGAAACAGCCCGCCACAGAGACAACCGTATCTCCAGTGTGAACCAACTCTTTCAGCGTGTGCAGGACCGGCAGACCCGCTCCGAAGGTGGTCTCGTATTCGTAGCGATTGCCGCGGGCATTCCGGGCCTCCACCATGTCGCGATAGTCGGTGAACTTCCCCGAGAGTGGCACCTTGTTCGCCGTCACGACATGGAAGCCAGCGCGCAGACAGGCCAGGTGCAGCGGCGCCAGGTCACTCGCGGTCACATCGACGACCACGAGATCGGTGAAGCGCTCCCTCACCAGCGTGGACACCAGGTCGTCGTCGCTGGGCCGCTCGACCTCGGGCTGCGGAGTGCCTTGGCGGCTCATCCACCAGGTCTTGCTTCGAGCCACGCCGATGATCCGCAGCTCCAGGTCCCGTTCGGCCATCGCTGGCCGCGTCTGCTCGATCATCTGCACCAGGCTCTTTCCAACCCGACCACAGCCAATCAGCATCACGTGCACGATCCGCGTCAGGCCAAAGGCGGTGTGCACAGCTCGCACGGCCCGCGACGCTTCGCCGTCGTCGATGGCGACCGAGATGGAGAGCTCCGAGGCACCTTGGGCGATGGCGCCGACATTGACTCCAGCTGCACCCAACGCATTGAAGAGCTTGCCGCTGATGCCGGTTGTTCCCGCCATTCCCTGACCGATGATCGACAGAATGGCTACGTCCGGACGAACACCGATGCGCTCGATCCAACCCGCATTGAGCTCCAGTTCGAAGGCACTGCGGAGCGCGCTCACCAGATCCGGGACCGCGTCGGCACCGACGACCAGGGAAACGGTCTGCTCCGAGGAGGCCTGAGAGATCATGACCACGTTGGCCCCCGAAGACTCGGTCGCCTGGAAGATGCGGCGGGCTACGCCGACAATCCCGACCATTCCTCGGCCGTCCAGGGTCACGAGCGCCATGTCACGAATGGCGGTGACCGTCTTGACCCCCATCGGGAGAAGCTCGGTCTCCTCCGACACCAGCGTGCCCTGGGCCTGGGAATCGAAGGTGCTTCGGATGCGGATCGGCACCCCGGCGGCCATGCACGGGAGCATGGTGCGGGGATGCAGGACCCGAGCGCCGAAGTACGACATCTCGGCCGCCTCGCGGAACGAAACCCTGGACAGCGTGCGCGCCTCGCTCACCAGCCGCGGATCGGCAGTGAGGATGCCGTCGACATCCGTCCAGATCCAGACCTCGTCGGCGTTCATCAGCCCACCGAGGAGGGCCGCTGTGTAGTCTGATCCACCGCGGCCGAGGGTCGTCGTGATCCCGTCTGGAGTCGCGGCGATGAAGCCCGTGATCACCGGGATGACGCCCTCGTCCAGGAGCGGCCTGAGGCAGCTCTCGGCGCCCTGACGGGTCAGGTCCATATCGACCGCGGCTTCGTCGTAGTGGGCGTTGGTAACGATGAAGTCCCGAGCGTCGATGTCGGAGGCCCGACGACCCGTCGCACCCAGGTAGCGGGCGGCGATTGGAGCGGAGAGTCTCTCGCCGAAGGATACGAGCAGCGCCCGTGAGCGAGGAGAGATCTCACGCACCAGGTAGATCCCGTGCAACAAGCTGGCGAGCTCGTCGCAGCGGGCGTCGATCACCGGCAGATCCCCGGCCGTCTTGCTCGCCGCGTGGTGCCGCGTCCGAATGGCTTCGACGACGTCCGCGGTTTCGTCCCAGCGACCCGCCTCGGCGTGGGCCCCCGCCTCCAGGAGCTGGTCGGTGGTTCCTCCCATCGCCGAGACCACAACCGCAATCGGGCCAGACACGGCGGCAACCAGGCTCGCCATCCGCTGGTATCGCTCACGACTCCCCACCGAAGTGCCGCCGAACTTCATGACAATCACAGCCGAGCTCCCTCTTCCCGCCCATGTCGGGAGATCACCGGCCGCCGGTAACACTCCTCGCCCGAGAGGCCAGCACCTCGACGTCCCGAGCGATCTGTCTCACGATCTCCCGGGAGTCGTCGGCGAGCTCCGTAGACGCCAGGCGCTGCAGATTCCAGCGAAGATCTTCGATGGGCGTGAGCAGATCGCGGCCCGTCAGCCCCCGACGCACGCCATCGCGAATCTGTACGAGCGTCACCGGCATCCTCATGGCCTCCGCCACGACTCCACGGGCCGCTAGCTCCGCCCCTTCTCGCGCCGTCGCCTCGTCGGTGACGAGCACCACCGCGATCGCCGGCCAGTGCGCTCTGACAGCCTCGATGAACTCCACGCGGGAACGTCCGCGACTCGCCATCGAGGTGAGCATCAGCTCGACGTCGTCTTCATCCAGGATCTTCCTAGCATTCGTCACGCCCCCTGCCGCGCGGACCTCGTGCCCTGCACCTTCGAGGAAACGAATGACGGTGGCGTCGAGGACGCCGTCTTCCAGGACGAGAACCGTCGCCATCAGGGGTTCACCACATACTCGAGAGGACCGCCGCGGATCAGGGCAAAAAAAGTTGGCAGACCCAGTCGGGCGACGCCCAGATCGAGGTAGGAGTAGCCGATCAGCAGCTCATTACTGCCGGCGTTGACAGCCCGGAGTGGGTCCTTGATCAGCCGCTGGGGATCGAAGCCGCCTCCAGCGAGCCCATAGTCGATCATCAGTCCCTTCTCGACCTCGTAGACACCGTAGTGCCCCCAGGTCAGTCGCTCCTCGCCTGCAAACCGGTCCTCCCAGGGCTGCTCCAGCGGCGTCTGCACACACCGCACATTCCAGCCACGCAGCTTGCCGGTCTCCTTGTCGCGATGAAAGACCTTCTTGAACTTCAGCCAGGTGAGCCACTGAACAAACCGAGGTTGACCCAAGCTTATTCCGTGGTACTCGCGTTCGTCCAGAGCGTTGATGTCCAATGGGTGGGAATCGGCGAGGACTCTGGCGAGTGCGCCCGGCCACAGCGGGAGCAGCTGGTCGACGTTCATCGATCCTCGCGAAGCTGCTGATCGGCCTCGTGAAACCTCTCGGCGAGAGCGGTCACGAAAGCGCCCATCCAAGAGTTCAGGCCGAGCCCGTCAGAGAGTGCGGCCTTGGTGACCTCGATGAGCTGCACTTCGCTCATCGCCTCGACCGTGGCACTGCGGGCGTGGGCCGTGAAGACCGCCATCTCTCCGAAGACATCGCCAGGTCCGAGCGTTCGAAGGACCTTCCGCTCGCCCTTTTTGGTGATGTAGACCTCGAGGGTGCCACTGACGACGACAAAGGCAGTCTCCCCTTCGTCTCCCTCGTCGACGATGTGGGCCCCCTTGGGCCACTTCTTCTGGGGAAGAGTCGAGGTGCCACGAAGGAAGCGCTCGAGCTCATTGCCGAGCTCGGCAACAGTCTGGTGGCGGTCTCGAGACTGCTTCGACATCGCTTTCATGGCGATACGAAGCAGCGCCGTCGGGAGCGGTCGACCACACTCCCAGCTCTCCGCGGGCACGATCTCGCCCATCTGGGCCATCCAGATCTGCTGCGGCAGTGCGTGGCCCTGGTAGGGCGTGTGGGCGGTGAGGATGAAGTACAACATGGCCCCGATCGCGAAGATGTCGGTGCGCTCGTCCACTGCTTCGTGGTCGGCGATAGCCTGCTCTGGCGCCATCCACGCCGGGGTTCCGATGAGCTGATCGGTGCGGTCCAGAGAGTCCTCGAGATCGCGCGCGAGGCGAACGCCCCCGTCCTCGGTGCCGACGACCTTGGCCACTCCCCAGTCCAGCACTGTGACCTGCCCATATTCGCCGACCATGATGTTCGACGGCTTCAGATCGCGATGGATCACGCCGCGGTTGTGAGCGTAGGCAATGGCCTGACAGATCTTGATCAGGACCTGGATCAGGTCCCCCAGTCTCTCCGGGTCGAGGCGTTCCTCGCCCATTTGATGCACGATCTCCCAGAGCGTCCACCCTCGAATGAGCTTCAGGCTCATGTACAGCTGTCCGTCGTCGTCGACGCCGAACTCGTGGACCGGAACGATGTTGGCGTGCTCGAGCTGACCGGTGACCTGCGCCTCTTCGATGAACCTCTGCACCAGGTCTCGGGACGAGCGGTACGGATCGAGCTGCTTCATGGCCGTCCGGCGCAGCAGCCGCGGGTCGTACACGCGCCGAACCGCGCCCATCCCACCTTGACCAAGCTCACCCTCGTCGACGAAGAGGCGGTCTCCAGCCAGGTCGCCCAGTTTCTTGCCCTTCGCGTCTGCGATCGTCTGGAGAGTAGGCTTGTCGGTCTTCATGCCCACCATCCTATGATTAATCGGTGGCGACACCAATCCAACTCGGAGCCTTCGAACTCGATGGGCCCATCGCGAAGGGAGGGATGGGCCGGGTCTGGTACGGGACGCACCAACCGACCGGCGAGTCTGTGGCGTTGAAAGTGCTGGATGCGGCGCGCGCCGAGCGGGAGGCGGCGGTGACTGCGCTTCGAAACGAGGTCCGAGCGATGGCCGGCCTCACCCACCCCAACGTGATCTGGGTCCACGATCAGGGCACCGTCTCCCAGTCGGCGGCGCGCCAGTCGGGAGGAGAGGTGCCGGAGGGGGCGCCCTGGTTCGCGATGGAGCTGGCGGAGCACGGCACCCTCAAGGACCGTTTCGCCTTCATGGACTGGCCGATTCTGCAGAGCGCTCTGGCGGATCTGCTGAGTGCGCTCTCTCACGCACACGCCAACGGTGTGATCCATCGCGACATCAAGCCGGCGAATGTGCTCTTTGGAGGCTCAAATCCCGGTCTCAAGCTCACAGACTTCGGCCTGGCCTATGCGCTGCAGCGCGATGCGGTGCCCGGATCCCGCTCCAGGGCCCACGGCGGCACCCCTGCCTACATGGCGCCCGAGCAGTGCCTGTCTGAAGGCGCCGATATCGGCCCCTGGACCGATCTCTACTCCGTGGGTTGCCTCGCGTGGAGAGCGGTCAGCGGCGAACATCCCTATCGCGGCAAGTCGGTGATCAAGGTCATCGACGGTCACGTAAACAGGCCCATACCTCGCCTGAAACCACGATTTCCAGTACCAGCCGGTCTCGAGCAATGGATCCGGGAGCTTATGCACAAGGACCCGTCGTGGCGGTTCCAGTGGGCGGCGGAGGCCCGTCATGCGCTCCTCGCGCTCGGGGACCCCACCGAGGAACTGCCACCGTTCCCAAAGGCGATGGGCTTCGACCCTGACGCTTTCCGAGATCCCACCAGCTATGACGCCGCCCGCCCAAAACCCATGGATGACCGGACCTCGGTCCCAATCCCCGAAGGGTGGGACGATCCGGTGCACCCCCAGCACGCGGCGGGCCTCGCGCTGTTTGGACTACGCGAGATTCCCCTAGTTGGAAGGGACGAAGAACGGAGGCACCTCTGGGAGGAACTCGTCGATGTGCACCGGACCGGGCAGGCGCGGGCGGTGATCCTGCGCGGCGCAGCGGGCTGCGGGAAGAGCCGTCTCGCGGAATGGATCTACCGTCGCGCCCACGCGGTCGGCGCCGCCACGGTCTTCCGCGCCCTGCACAACCCCGAGGGAGGCCCCGGTGATGGACTGGTTGGCATGCTCAACCGAGGCCTGTCCATTGCCGGGCTGCCGCGAGAGAGGGCCATAAGCCAGATCACGAGGCTCTTGCGCCGGCTTGGGCACGCTGGTGAGTCCGAGGTCGATCGCCTCACCGAGCTTCTCTGCCCGGCCTCGCGAGAGGGAAACACCACCGGAAGTGCCCGGCCCGTACGCTTTCGCAGTGACGCGGAACGCCACGAAGTCGCTCGCCGTCTGCTCTCTTGGATGGCGCAGCGCCGACCGCTGGTGCTCTGGCTCGACGATGTTCAGTGGGGGCTCGAGACCATCGAGTTCGCGACCCGCCTCATGAGAGGTGCCCCGCTGCCTGTTCTGTGCGTCCTGACCGTTCGAGACGACGCCATCTCGACGCGGGATCTGGAAGTCGCCGCACTTCGGGAGCTCGGTGTCCTCGTTGGATCGACGTCGATCGCGGTCGGCCCCATCCGGCCAGAGAACAGGACCCGCTTGGTCCAAGCGATCCTGGGCGTAGAGCGGCGTCTCGCGGAACAGGTGGGAGCCCGCACCGACGGCAATCCCCTATTCGCCGTACATCTCCTCGGGGACTGGGTGGAACGCGGAGCCCTCGAGCCAGGACGAGATGGCTATCGATTGGCAGATGGCGCCGTGAACGCGCTGCCAGAGAGCTTGCGGGCGATGTGGACCGATCGGGTGAGTCGGGCGATCGGCGACCGTGGGGATCGCTGGCTTCGACCGCTGGAAATCGCCGCGGTGCTCGGTCGAGTGGTGGACGAAGGGGAGTGGATCGTCGCGTGCGGCTACGCCGGTGTCACCCCCCGCGTGGATGCGGTCGGCGCCCTCATCACCGAGCGACTGGCGGTGCAGACGGAGACGGGGTGGGCCTTCGTGCACGGCATGCTTCGGGAGGCGATCGCCGAACAGGCGCGCGCCCAGGGACGCTGGCAAGACCTGCATCGAGCCTGTGCACAGATGCTCACGACACGCACTGGACCGGGCGTGCAGGCTCGCCTGGGTCTGCATCGGCTGGACGCGGGGGATCCCGCTGGGGCCCTCGATCCAATCATGACAGGGATCCGAGCGCACTTCGTCGCCGGAGCCTACGGACTCGCCGATCGCCTGCTGGACACGTGGTTCACCGCCCTGAAGAGACTCGACCCGGCGCCTTCGGACCCACGCTGGGGCGTCGGAGCGCTACGCCGGCAGGGCCTCCACTACAGCCAGGGGCGGTTCGCCGCATCTCGAGACGCCACCCGAACCATCATCGCCGAGTCCCGGCGCTACGGATGGGTGGAGTGCGAGATCCGCGGTCTGGTGCAGGCGGCGAAAGCGCAGACCACCTGGGGGCCCGAGACCGACGAGAGCCACGGACTCGAGCGCGCCCTGGAGCTGGCAACCGAGCTCGGAGATCCCACCCTCGTCGCCTTCGTTCGCTACCAATTGGGCGTCGAGGCGGCGAACAAGGGCGCAAACGAGACCGCGCGAACGCTGTTGAAGGAAGCCGTGGAAGCCTATGAGGAACAAGGGCAGCACGCCCCGGCCATGATGGGCTGGATCCACATCGCCCACATCCTGCTCCAAGACGCGCGCTACGACGAGGCGCTTCGACTCCTGGCCCGTGCCGAGGCGGCCGCGAAGCAGCTGGGATCCGCCTATGGACTCGGCCAGACCTATGCCGGACTGGGCGAGGTCTACCGGTTGGCTGGCGATCTGAATGCAGCCGAGGACTACTACGAAAAGAGCTACCAAATCCAACGTGACATCGGCAACGTCGGTGCCCAGCTCGCCCGCATCAACGTCGGCCTGACCCTCATCGAACGCGGAGAGCGAGACAGCGCCCGGCTGCTGCTCGAAAAGGCTCTCACCCGAACCCGAAAGAGACTCTACGTGGTCGCTGCCCACCTCGGACTGCTCGTCTGCGCCGCGGAGGACACCGATCCCTCTGCCTGGCGGGAGAGCATGGACGTCCTGTTGGAATGGGGCTCTCACGGTCGAGCCGACATCGACTTCGCCCACATGAGCGAGCTGGCGGCACAGACGGCTGTCGCAGCTGGACACGTGGACAGGGCGCGAGAAGCGTTGGGCTTTGCCGCTGAGCAGATGCGGCTGCTCGGTCGCCACCACGATGTGTCCCGAATCGGCGAAGCGCTAGCCGCGCTGTGACCCGCTGACCTCACACAACGGACCTCAGACCGGATATCCTCCCACACGGATTCTGGAGGCCCTCGACATATGGCAGAGCGCGACACCCTCCTCTCCACACTTCCCCCCGACGTCGTCGACGATGCAGAGAAGCTCTACGACGACCTGGGCGGCGTTCCCGATCCACGCGACATCGTCGCCGAGCTCCACAAGCGAGGGCTCCTCGACGCCGGTCAGCTCAAAGACGCGGTGATGAGCCTGGAGGCCTCTCTCCAGATCCGCCACTTCCAGAAGAAACCACCCGGCGGCGAAGAGCCCCACTCTGTGCTCGGCCTCCTCGGAGCCGGGGCAATGGGCGAAGTGCTCATCGCCAAAGATCCAGGTCTCAACAGGATCGTCGCGGTCAAGCGCCTCCACAAGGAAGCCTCCAAGCGCCAGAGCATGCTGCGGCGTTTCTATACAGAAGCCCAGGTCACGGCGCAGCTCGACCACCCGAGCATCGTGCCCATCCACGGCATCGTGGACATCGGCGACGAGACGCTGGCCTACGCCATGAAGCTGGTGCGCGGCCGCACCCTCGAGGACTACATCGACGAGACCAAGGCGATGTGGACCGCTGGTCGCATCGACGAGACCCACAACCTCACCGCCCGACTCGAGCGGTTTCTGCACGTCTGCGACGCGATGGCCTATGCCCACGAGCGGGGCATCTTGCACCGAGATCTGAAGCCCGAGAACATCATGGTCGGCGCCTTCGGCGAGGTGATGGTCATGGACTGGGGCATCGCAAAGGTGCTCGCGAACTCCGCAATCGAAGAGCTAGACGACACGAGCATCCCGATGCCAAAGGGCGCCAAGGGCACCAAGGTCGGCACTGTGATGGGCACCCCTCGGTACATGTCGCCAGAGCAGGCCGAGGGCGCCATCGATACCATGGACAGCCGCAGCGACCAGTACTCCATGGGTCTGATCCTCCAGGAGCTCGTTAGCCTGAGCCCCGCGATCAAGGAGAACCTCGAGCTCGAACAGGCGCTGCATTGGGCCAGGACCGCGAAGCGGCTTCCCATCAAGCACTTCCACCGCAAGGGCCGGATCCCCCGCGAGATCGCCGCCGCCATCGACAAGGCGACCAACAAGAAGCCCAAGGACAGGTACAAGGACGTCTCTGCCTTCGCAGAAGACATCCGACGGTATGCCAGGGACGAGGCCCCGCTAGCCAAGCCCGACAACATCTTCCAGCGAACGCAGCGGTTCATCTCCCGCCACCGCACCGCGACCATCGTCATGCTGATGACGCTCATGATGGGCATCGTCTTCGTCGCCGGCCTCGGACTGATCGGCGGCCTCGGCGCCGTCGAATATCGTCGCTACCAAGCTCAAATTCACGAGGAGGCTCTGACTGGAGTTCTGCAATACGCGGTTCACAAGGGGCAGGGCGTGGACATGGAGCTCAAGCGGATCGAGAGCCTCACCGCTGGCGTCGCTTCGGCAGCCCAGCAAGCGCTGTCGACGCCACCGGCGAAGCGAGGGTGGGATCCGTCGCGCCAGGCTCCTCCAAGCCGATCGTCGTCGAAACGCTACGGGGGCGAGGTCTCGGTGGTCTATCCGGAGTTCGCCACCGCCAAGGGAGTAAATCCGGCAAGGAGCAAGCTCGCGCTGAATCAGCTCGCCGGGATCGGCGACCGCATGGGCGGGGCGATGAGCGCCAGCCATCCAAAGGGTCAGAAATCCAAGGCCGTGTGGCACAAGCAGATCGCCCAGATGGGTGTTCCGATCATCTGGATGCGAGTCGCCACCACAGACGGCATCCAGGCCACCATGCCGGGAACCCGCTCCCTCAAGAGTGGCATCTCGGATCCCCGCAAGACCGACTGGTATAGCGACGCCAAGCAACGGGGCCGGGCTACGTGGTCGGATCCTCACGGTACTACCAACAACCTCGGGCTCGCCATGAACTGCTCGGTCCCCTGGCTCGACGGCGACGGCAAGGTGGGCGGCGTGGTCAGCGTGGATGTCTCGGTGGCCCACATCGCCAAGAAGATGCGCCCGCCCAAGGGGGCCGAGGGCCTGCTCGTCGACAGCGAAGGCCGGCTGCTCGCCCGCTTCGGCGACAGCAAGAAGAAGAAGTGGGAGCAGGAGCCCTTCCCTCGCCAGGACATCTGGGACGCCATCCAGAGCAAGCCGATGCAGGGGTTCTTCGAAAAGAAAGGTGTGCTGGCGCTCTGGACCCCCATCAAGACACTCGGCGCGACCTATGTCGTGATCGGTGACGCCTCGGATCTCCTCGCCCGGAAGGCAGAGAAAGACTAGAACGAGTCTAAAGAGCGGCCAGCACCGCTTCGGTGTGCTCCCCCAGTCCTGGCGAGGGGCCGTCCAGGTGCGCCGCTCCTGGCAACGGTGAGCGGATCTGCCCATGAGCGCCCACCATGCCCCGCGCGAGGAACTGCGGCTCGCTAGCTGCCTCCGCCGGGGTCAGGCACGGCGTCGCCGGCACTCCAGCCTCGATCATTCGCGCCATCCAGTCGTCCAAGGTGCGAGTCCGCAGCTTGAGCGAGATGACCTTGCGCAGGATCGGTCCTGTCGCGGTGCGCATGTGCAGCGGCATGCTGGCGAGAGAGCCCAGACCGAGGACCCCGCAGAACGCCTTCCAGAAGTGCTTCTCGTCGACGATGCCCAGGGCGATGTGTCGGCCATCCCGACAGCGGTACACACTGTAGTGCGGCATCGCGTAGAGCTTGAGGCGGTCCAGCCCGGCGAGGATGGTGCGCTTGGCGACTCCGGCGGCAACCCGCGCTCCAGTTCCCTTTTCGCCGATCTTCCGAACCGGCGCACCCAGGTCGATTCCGCATCCCCAGATGTGTGCCCAAGATAGCGCGGCGTCGGCCATCGCCACGTCGAGGACGGTGCCCTCCCCCTTGGAGACCGCGGCACAAATGGAGGCAACGGCGACCAGCGACGTCGACAGGTCAGCGACCGGAAGCATCGATCCACGTGGAGTTTCGCTCTCGTCGCGCTCGAGGTAGCAGACCCCTGTCAGAGCCTGGAGGTTCAGATCGTGACCCGGCTCGGAACGACGGGGGCCCTCCTGGCCAAAGGCGCTGATCGAGCAGTAGATGAGCTTCTTGTTGAGGGCCATCGCGGCTTCGGAGTCGCAGCCGAGCCGGCTCATGACGCCAGGACGGAACCCTTCGAGGAGGACGTCAGCGGACTTCACCAGCGCCTCGAGCACGTCCGCGTTTGCGCCGTCGCGGAGATCGAGGACGATGCTCTTCTTGCCGCGGTTGACAAGATCGAAGAACGGCCCGATGTTGCGACCCGGATCGCCTCGCGGAGGTTCGATCTTGATGACCTCGGCACCCAGCGAAGCGAGCATGAAGCTCGCATACGGCCCCGGTAGGTTCTGGGTGAAGTCCAGTACCCGCAATCCGGACAAAGGCAGTCCGTCAGCCACGATCCCTCCGCGTTGTTATACGCCGGGGCGAAGGGTACTCCATGCGCTACGCAATCGCCGCCATCTTGCTGCTCTCCTGCGCGAAGCAGCGCGAGCTGTCCGACTGCGAGGAGATGTGTGCCGAGCTCATCGGGACTTGTGACTACGCGGCTTTCCCCAGCGTCGAGAGCTGCGTGCAGGGCTGCACCTACAACGGCGATCAGGGTGCCGACGTGGCCAGCGAACTGGAATGCATCCTGGACGCCGCATGCGACACCTTCGCGATCGTCGAGTGCGAACACACCTATGGGGTGGAGTAGCTAGTAGCCAGCCCTACTACTCGCCGCCGAGGTACTCGACTGCGCCGTAAAGCGCCGCTCTATCCTCCTGGGTCTCGATGACCGACATGTCTTCGTTCAAGAGAATGAGGGACGGCCAGAAGCCCAGATCGACGAAGTCTACGAGCACTCGGTCGGTGTCGGCAAGGACGGCGATGTTCTCATGAGGGTACTCAGCCTCCCACTCCTTGCAGACCTTCTTGGTGGCGTCGCTATAGTCCTGGGCCTCTCCCATGATGGTGACCCAGAACAACTCGCGGTTGTCCACCGCGTCGCGAACGCCCGGGTACTCATCGTCGTACTGCTGGTTGAGGGCCTCGTCTTGCCCGCTCAGCCAGAGCGAGATGCTCTGGCAAGGCCCGCACCACTGGGCCGAGATGTCGATGACGATCGGAACCCCCTGATAGGCGTAGTCGAAGAGATCGACCGTGTCACCGTTCTGATCCTTGAAGGAGTCCCTGGCGAAAGGCTTGCCGAGAACCATGCCCTTGCTGGCCTTGCGAGCCGCGACGTCGTCTTTGTAGCGCTGAAACGGCCACCCACCCTCGTAGATGCGGTCGTCATCGTCCAGCGGGTTGTGCCCGGTCGAGATCTCGTCGTAGTCCTCGTAGCCGTCGCCGTCGGTGTCGACGCTCATGGGATCTGTGGCGTAGAGCTGCACCTCTTGGCCGTCGGTGAGAAGATCATCGTCCATGTCGGCGTCGAGCGGATCGGTGCCGAGCTCGTCCTCCTCGGAATCGGACAGGCCATCACCGTCGGTGTCGGCGGCGTCGGGGTTGGTCCCGGCCTTGATCTCGGCGCGGTTGCGGAGGCCGTCACCGTCCGCGTCGGCACAAGCGACGATGGCGAGGGGAACAAACAGGAGAACGAGGGAACGAAGGGACATTGCAGCTCCAGTGGCTCTCAGTTGGCGGTGTCGCCGGTATCAGTGTAGCCGGTATCGAGACCTCCGGTGTCCGAAGTGTCGGCGGTATCGGCAGTATCGCCAGTGTCGGCGCCGGTGTCTTCAGGCATGTAGATCGTGATCTCGTGGGAGATGCGGGGGTCGTAGGGACCGTGAGCGGCGTCGTTCCGCCACAGCACGAGCTCGAGGGTGTGCATGCCGGGACTGAGCCCCTCTCCGGTCTCGAGGACCTGAAGCGGGTTCGGGTCATAGGCGGCATCGGGGAAGCCATCGCCGTCCAGATCGGGGAAGTTGTTTTCGGATCCGTCGAGGATCAGGTGGATGTGGCAGCCCTGGTCGTTTTCGTCCGACAGAACCAGCTCGCAGGCCCCGGTGAACTCGAACTCGATGTCGAAGGGAATAGTCACCACGTCCTGATCCTCGGGACTCGTGATGGTGACGGTCGCCGGACCCGTCACGTCGACCGTGACGGTTCCCTTGGCCGAACCGCCCTTTCCATCCTCGACCGTGTACTTGAAAGTGTCCACGCCCTCGAAGCTGTTGTTGGGCGTGTAGGTGATGGTGCCGTCTTCGTTCAGCTCGGCGTCACCGCCGTCGGGGCTGGCCACATTGGTGATGGACAGCGAGTCGAAGTCCGGGTCGGTGTCGTTCGCGAGCACATTGATGATCGTGTGGTAGCCATCGAACGTGTGGGCCGAGTCGTCGTTGGCAACAGGATCCGAGTTCTCGTCGTCGTCGTTGAGCCAGGGCGGGCCGGGATCTCCCCCTCGGTCAACACTGCTCTCGTCGAACTCGCCTCTGCCACAGCTGACAACGAGGAAGAGGAAGGGAAGCATGCTTCGGAACTGCAAGTGGTCTCTCCAGATCAACACACGGAAGCTTCCCCTCACATTGCGCCGCTGTCAAGGGGCGAACAGGGGTAATTGGAGATGCCCGACCAGGTCTCGGCGCCGATTTCCCGAGAAATGCCTCTGCGGTGTGTACATCGAGTCGCGAGCGCGCACTGGAAAGGCTGACCGAACGAAGGGGTGAAGTCATGTTCAGAGGCGCACTTTGCGTGATGGGATCGGTGTGGGCGGCGACGGCGACAGCCCAGGATCCCGGCATCGTCAACGGCACCGAGGCGACCTGGAGCGACTATGTCGAGACCGTCTCGCTGGCCCATGGCGACGACAGCTTCTGCACCGGCTCCCTGATCCACCCGGAGTGGGTGCTGACCGCGGCGCATTGCCTCACCGATACAGACGCTTTCACGGTCGTGTGGGGTATCGATGTGCAGCGGCCCGACGATCGAATCACCGCTGGCGAGTGGTTCGTCCACCCCGACTACACAGGGGCCGTCACCTCACCCGCCGACATCGCCCTGGTCCATCTCGACGAGGCAAAGTGGGACGGCGGGATCATGGCGCTGAACAGCGAACCCGTGAACTCTGACTGGATCGGCGTGGGACTCACCTTCAGCGGCTTCGGCATCACAGAGTTCGAGGGCTCGGGCTCCGGCACGAAGCGCTACGCCAACGTACGAATCGTCGATGTGCAAGGAGATACCGTATTATCAGACGATCTGCTCGCCTCGACCTGCCAGGGCGACTCCGGTGGTCCAGGCGTGGTCTGGAAGGGTGACAGCTACACCCAGGTTGCCGTCACCTCCTGGGGAGTGGGCTGTGGAGAGGAGCCGAGCGGCTCGATCCGCGTCGACAGCTACCTCGATTGGATCCGGAGCCACGGCGTCGACATCCGTACCAAGGCCGCCGCACCGCCGACCCTCGCCTGCTCACACGAACTCGAGCCCAGCGACCCGATGACCCAGGCAGTCGGCACGATCCCGTTTGTCCTGAACTGCGTGCTCGACGTAGCCGAGCCGGCTGAAGTCCAAGAGATCACCTGGACCTTCGGAGACGGCGGCACCGGGACAGGAAGCGCGATCAGCCACACCTACACCGAGCCGGGGACCTATGGCCTGGTCGCGTGCGTCGATGGCGTCGGCGAAGAGGGGGCGTGGCGATCCTGCGTCCACAGACAGGGCTTCGTCCGGGCCTGCGGCGTGCCCAATGTGGCCTTCGGCGTCTCCTCCGCAGGCCTGGACTTCGCCTTCGCAAACAAGACCGATGTGAGCGTGTATGGCTGCATCGACGACATCGCCTGGGACGTGTTTGAGGGCACCTCTGCGAACGGCGAGCCCGTTGCCTCAGTAAAGGCCTGGAACCTCGACTACACCTTCGTCGACCCCGGCACCTACACCATCGTCCTCAACGTTGGTGGACAGGCGGGCACCGGAGCGGCCAGCGCGACGATTCAAGCACTTCGTCCGCTGGGCTGTCAGACCGCTCCGGCCGCCACCTGGCTCTGGATGCTCGCTCTGTTTGGAGTCAGGAGGCCTCGGCGAGGGGCTCGACAGTGAGCACCAGTGGGTGGCCGGCTTTCTCGGCGTCTTTGAGCGCCTCTTCAACCCGCTTGTTGGCACCCTCTGGGTCAAAGACCCCAACGACCGCGCTGCCGTCGGTGTGCGCCTGCAGCATCAATCGGACCGCGCCCATGGTCCGGTAGGAGAACCGCGCCTCGAGTACACCCACCACGAAGTCCATCGTCGTGCGGCTGTCGTCGTGGACTACGACGCGATGGGTGCCTTGCACCAACAGGAGGCGGGTGGGCGGCCCCACAGGGGTCAGCAGTCGATCCCCTTTTGAGAGCCACTCCCGCACGGCTCGAAGCGTCACACCGTGCCAGGACATGACCTCGCCGGCGGAGGGTTTGCCGAACCCGGCGAGATCCATCAGCGCGCGACCGAGATCGGGCAGCCCCCAGCCGAGATCCCCCTGGAGCAGGGCCAGGAGTAGGTCTGGACCCGTCACCGCAGCCTCGACGGTCGGATCCCGCGCCATGATCGCGCGACGATGAGCTCGGGCGCGGCGCAGTGCCCAGGCCAGCTCAGTCGACATCGGCGGAACACTGCGTTCACCGCGATAATCTCGCAGGTCTCCGGGTGCAAAGTGCAGCTGGAGGTCGCGCTCCAGATCGCGGAGGTTGGCACCGCATGCAGCCAGCACAGCGGCCGCCTCCGGCTCGAGCAACATGGAGTAGTAGCCGTGCTCGACCTGGACCAAGCGGTGTCGGTTTGCCCCCGCAGCGGCCATGACAACTCCGAGTGCGACTCGAAGGGTCTCGGTGAGCGGCAGCGGCATACTCATACTAGAAACGTACCCGGGCATCTGGGATCCGAATCGTCACCATCTGTCTCAACTGAAGGCGACATGGGCCGGCCTCGGGAACCGCGACAGAATATGACCCCGCCCATGGCAAGCAGCCCGATGACCAAGATGCCACCGCAGCTACTCGTGTGGACCTGTCTGGGCGCCTCGCTGGGCACGATGGGCTTCTTCTCTGCCCTCGCATCGTGCGGCACCTTCGCCTTTCCTCCCCTGTTCGACCTCATGCCGACTGCGGGCATGCCCCCCGCACAGGAGGTGCTCTATCGGCAGTTCCTATACGACTCGGTGAAGTGGGCCCCCCTCGGCGTGATCGTCGGCATCTTCAAGCTGCCGCTGGCCATCGGTCTGATGCTCGGCGGCGGCAAGAGTTTGATGGGCCAGCCCGGCGGCGACACCTGGCTGCAGAGGGCGTATCGCTACGGGATCGGCTTCGAGCCCATAGGCCTGATCATCGGTGTCTCAATCGGATTTCTCACCGTCTATGCGATGGACATCGGCGCTTTCTTGGGGGGCATGGGCGGAACCGGGCCCGGCGCCCCCCCGCCGGAGTTCAACCAGGGCATGACCATTGTGATGTGGGCCGCCATGGCCGCGCAGTGCGCGATCGCCGGAGCCTGGACACTCGGAAAGATGGGGTTCTATTGGTGGGGGATTCGCGTTCTCGAAACGGATGAATCGAAGGCCTTCTACGACGAATTGACGGGGTAGTGGATCCTTTTGGCGCTCCCGGAACACTGCTCCCTCAATGGTCGGATTCGTCCTGACTACAACTGAGGAAGACCCTCTCCACGACCTGATCCCGGTGGTGCTGGGGTGGTGCAAGCGCCTTGGAGGGCCCCGTGTCGTTGCCGAAGACGCCGCGGCCGATGTGCTGGAGATCGCCCTTCGAAAGCAAGAAACCATCCGCAACCCCGACGCGTTGCAGAGCTGGCTCTTCGGCGTCACCCGCCGGGTTCTCGCCGCCCACCGCCGCCGAGGCTGGGTCACGCGCTGGATCCCGGGAATGTCCGTCGAGCGCGCCGACCACAGGCCCGATGCCCTCGCCGAGGTGCAAGCCACCGAGTTGGCAAGAGCAGTCCGAGCGGCCATCGACAGCCTGCCCGTCCATCACCGCGAAGTCGTCGTGCTCTGCGACCTGGAGGAGCGCTCCGACACCGAGGTGGCCGGGATCCTGGGGATCCCGAAGAACACCGTGAAGAGCCGTCTTCGCCGCGCACGAACAACCCTGAAGACCGAGCTGGCCCAGACCGCCCGAGATCAGATCAACTGGCCCGAGGAGAGCTCATGAGCGATCGCCACAGCTATGCCGACGTGGTCTCCGGGATCGCCGACCAGACCGCCCCGACCTCGGCCGAGATCCGCGAGCTCAGGCTCCGCCTCCAGCCGGCACCAGTGAGATCCCGCACCCAGCCTCGTCCATGGTGGGAGCTGCCCGCCATCATGGCCATCGCCAGCGCCTGCGTGCTCGCCGTCATCGTCCTGTCCAGTCCGTGGATCGAGCGACACCGCTCCACCGATGCGTCTATGGCACTCGCCTCGTCCAGCCCCACCGAGCTCGAGGTGAGCTCGCTGGTGTCCCTGGTTCACAATGGCACTGGCCTGATGGAGGGCACCATCGACGACCTCTCCATCCTCTGGGAGCAGGGTCTCATCGACATCGACGTGGTGCCAAAGCGAGGAGTCGCGGTCGCCATAGAGACAAGCGAAGCCTATGTGCACGTGATCGGCACCCACCTCACGATCGCCCGATTCGACCTGGCGACCTCCGTCTCAGTAGAGCACGGTCTGGTCGCCGTGCAGTGCCTCGATCACCTCGGCGCGAGCGCTCCGATCGTGCAGATTGGCCCCCGAGAGGAGCTGACCTGCGAAGGCACAGATCCGTCCAAAGTGCTGCGCCACGCCGTGAGCCTGCGCTCCGAGGGCGCCGACCCCGCGCGGATCCTCGCCCTGCTCGAGCGGGGGTTGACCCGGAGCGAGGACGGGCCGTTGCACTTCGAGCTGGTCGCCGCCAGCATCGGTCCACTGATCGATCTGGGTCGAACAGAAGAAGCCCTCGCCGCCATCGACCGATATCTAACCGCCGGAGATCTCCCTCGATCCGACAGATTTCGAGCCCTGGCAGAAAAATTGCGCGCGGACGGATCTCTTCCGGAATGACGAAGCACTGGGTGGGCATCGGAGATTCCCATGCGCGCCCCTCGACTCTTCCTCGGATTCCTCGCTCTATTTGCGGTTGGCTGGTACAGCCACTCGATCGTGCTTCCCCAGTGGGAGATCGCGCGCTCCCAGCAGCTGGCCAACGCCCTGCCCGGACAGCTCGTTCGCCATGGTGGGACTGGTGGGCTGGAGTCGCTGGGTGACCGTCGCGCGCGTGGAAGTCGACATGGAGGAGGAAGAAGCGCTGCCCACCTTCCGTCACGCTCGCTTCGGCCACGGATTCGAACAGACGTGCGTAGAGCTGTCGGAGTCTGATGAAACCAGGCTCTATGGGGACGTCACCGCCACCGACGAGACGCCAGATCAATCTCATCCAACTCTGCCCGACTGAGTTCGAAGGCCAAGGCGCCGACATTGCTCTCGGCGTGGGCTAGCCGCGTCGCTCCCGGAATCGCCACGACGGTGTCCCCATGGAAGCTCACCAACCAGTTCAGCGCCACCTGAGCGGCGGTCGCCTCATAGTTGGCCCCGATCCTGCGGAGTGTTTCGATGAGAGGCCGGCTCTTCGCCATGCTGCGCGGCCAGAACGCCCTTCGATACTGGCGAACGCCGCGTCTGCCCTTGATGAGATCGGGATCGTCGTGGAACTTCCCCGACAGAAGGCCCTGGGCGAGCGGAGAATAGGCGATCACAGTGACGCCGAGGTCTTTCGCAGCGTCGAGCACGCCGTTGGACTCGATGCGGCGGTTCAGGAGGCTGTACTCCATCTGATTCGAAACCAGCGGTACTTCCTTCTCGGCGAGATAGCGGTGGCAGTTCCGCATCATCCGAGCGGTGAAGTTGCTGATCCCAACGGTCTTGATCTTGTTCTGCCGGACCAACTCGGCCATGGCAAACATCTGCTGCCGGTGGGTCGCGAGCGCTCCAACCGGCATGTGGATCTGGTGCAGATCGATGTGGAATCCGCGCAGGTTCTTGAGCCGATAGTTGGCCGTCTTGATGATCGATCGCGCAGTTCGCATCGGTAGCGGCGCCCACTTGGTGGCGACGACGACGTCCCCGTTCTTCTGACCGCAAGCCCGCAGCGCGGCTGAGAGCATCTGCTCGCTGCGCCCATCTCCATAGGCTTCGGCGGTGTCGAACCAGTTCATGCCAGCGTCCAGCCACGCCTGCACGATGTGCTCGACTGTCGCGACCGGAAGCGCCTCCCAGTATGCGCCACCGAGACCCTGACCCTCCGAAAACTGCCAACAGCCTAGGCCCAAGGGGGAGATCCGTAGGTCCGAGGTGCCAAGTCGACGCAACTTCATTTGTGGAACATAACGGATGCCCACGTTGACAGCGCTGCCCGCAAAGTCGTAAACCCGGCCTTCACTCGAGACACCGGATCCCACCATGAGCGACCTCATCCTGGCCATCGATCAGGGCACGACCGGCAGCACCGCGCTCCTCGTCGACAGCAGCATCAACGTGGTTGCGAGCCACAATGTCGAGTTCCCGAACCACTACCCGCAGCCAGGTCACGTAGAGCACGACGTAGACGAGATCTGGATCTCCATCGGCAAGGCCGTCGAGGGCGCCCTCGCCAAAGCCGGCGCCAGTGCGGATCGCATCGCCGCGATCGGCGTCACGAACCAGCGGGAGACCTCGCTGTTCTGGGATCGGAAGTCGGGTGAGGCCGTGCACCGCGCCTTGGTCTGGCAGGACCGGCGCACCGCAGACACCTGTGCGGCCATGAAGGCGGCTGGCCAGGAAGAGACGTTCAAGGCCAAGACCGGGCTGGTGCTCGACCCCTACTTCTCCGGCACGAAAGCCAAGTGGCTCCTCGACAATGTCGACGGCGCTCGCGGCCGGGCCGCCGCCGGAGACCTGGCCTTTGGCACCATCGACACCTGGCTCACCTCCCGCCTCACCGGCGCCCACGTCACCGATCCGTCCAATGCGTCGCGCACCCTGCTCTTCAACCTGCACACCATGGACTGGGACGACGAGCTCCTGGGGCTCCTCGACGTGCCCCGCGCCGCCCTCCCCCGCGTCGGCGAATCCTCGGAGATCTACGGCACCACTCGCGGGGTCGGCTTCCTCCCGGATGGGATCCCGGTTGGCGGACTCATCGGAGATCAGCAAGGCGCGCTCTTCGGACAGGCATGCTTCGCGCCCGGAACGGCGAAGTGCACCTATGGAACCGGCGCCTTCATCCTTCTCAATACCGGGGAACACGCCGTGCCCTCCAACAACGGCATGCTCACCACGGTGGGATGGAGACTAGGGGGAAAGACCACCTACGCCCTCGAAGGCAGCGCTTTCATCGCTGGTGCCGCGGTGCAGTGGCTTCGGGACGGACTCGAGCTCTTCGCCGACGCGGCCGAGATCGAGGCGCTGGCCGCCTCCGTCTCCGATACCCACGGCGTCACCTTCGTACCTGCCCTCGCCGGCCTCGGAGCCCCACACTGGCGTCCCAATGCCCGCGGCATCATCACCGGCATCACCGGCGGCACGACCAAGGCCCACCTCGCCCGAGCCACACTCGACGGGATCGCCCTCCAGATCGACGAGATCTTGAAGGCGATGACCGCCGATCTGGGCGCACCGCTGGCGCAGCTTCGAGTAGACGGTGGCGCTGCCAGGAACAACCTCCTCATGCAGCGTCAGGCCGATCTCCTCGGGGTGGCGTGCATCCGTCCGCAGGTCCTCGAGACCACCGGCCTCGGATCGGCGCTGCTCGCCGGGATCGCCGCCGGGATCTGGGCCGACGCTGGGCAGGTCGCCGAGGCTTGGAGCGAGGACCGCCGCTTCGATCCCAGCGGAGACCCCGCCGAGCTGACCGAGACCCGCGCTCGCTGGGCAGAGGCCGTGAAGCGCGCCTGATCAGCGGCCGAGAAGCGCCGCCGCCCTGTCACAGGCCTCCCGATCTCCAAGGTCACACGCCTTGTCGTAGAAGCCGCGCGCCCTCTCCCCGTTCTTCGCCACTCCTCGGCCGAGCTGGTGGGCGGCCGCGAGGTTGAAGCAGCCACTCTTGTCATCGCCCGCACAGCTCTGCCGATACAGCTCGACCGCACCGGCGAGGTCGATGGGCAGCCCGTGCCCCTTCTCCGTCCGATAGCCGAGGCTGGCGCACGCACTGGCATTCTCGAGGTCGCAGGCCCGCCTAAACAGATTGATGGCCCGCGTATCGTCAGCATCCACTCCAAGGCCCGTCGAGTACAGGGTCGCGAGGCGCGCGCAGGCGGTGCCATCCGAGGCTGCGCAGGCGGCACCAAGGAACTCCAGGGCGCGCTCGACGCTCTTCTCGACCCCTACGCCCTCGAGGAAGAGATGGCCGAGATTGCCACATCCAATTGAGTTCCCGAGCTCGCAGCCCCGACGATAGTGGGCCGCCGCCGCCGCGTCGTCCCGAGCCACGCCCTCCCCCAACTCGCACATCACACCCAGGTTCGTGCAGCCGCTGGAACTGCCGAGTTTGCAGGCCTTCTCGTACAGCTCCACTGCTCTGGAATCGTCCCGTTGCACGTGGCTACCGTGGTCGTACATCCTGGCGAGGTTCGTGCATCCGGACCCATCCTCTTTGTCGCAGGCAAGGGCCATGAGCTCGACGGCTCTGGCGAGATCGCGCTCACAGGCCTCGCCGTGTTTGTACATCAAACCCAGGTTTCCGCACGCAAATCCGGATCCCAGATCGCACCCTCGCCTGCTGTAGGCGAACGCCTTCTCCAGATTCTTCTCGACGCCGCGGCCCTTTTTGTAGAGAAAACCGAGGTTCGCACAGCCACTCGAGCTGTCGAGTTCGCACCCCTTACCGTACAGAGACGCCGCCGCGGCATCGTCGAGCTCGACCCCACGACCGTGGTCGTACATGTAGCCGAGGTTGGTACAGCCGAAGCCACTCTCCAGGTCGCAGCCCTTGGTGTACAGGGAGATCGCCTTGGAGATGTCCTGGGGCACACCCTCGCTATCGTCGTACATGCGTCCGAGCTTCGCGCAGCCGCGACCGTTCCCGCCCTCGCAGCCCTCCTCGAAGAACCCGATGGCGCGGCTGAGCTCCCGCGCCCTCCGAGCCAGTTGACCCAGGAAGGTGCAGCCCTCCGGATCCCCAGCCTTGCAGGCGCGCTCGTACAGCACCGCCGCTCGTTCCGCGTCCTGGGGCACGGCCTCCCCCGTCTCGACCATGAAGCCGAGCCCCGTGCAGCCCTTTGCATAGTCGTCGTCGCAAGCGCGTCCGTAGAGCTCGACCGCGCGGACATCATCGAGGTCGACGCCAGAACCCTCGTCGTACATCCGGCCGAGCTTGGCGCACCCGCTCGCGTGACCGGACTCACAGCTCTTCTCGAACAGGGCAACGGCGCGCTCGAGGTCTCTTCCAACGCCATTTCCATACTTGAAGAGGAGGCCGAGGTTGCTGCAGCCACCGGCATCCCCACCCTCACACCCTCGCCCGTAGAACTCTGCGGCCAGGGCCAAATCCTGGGCATTTCCCTGCCCTTTCTCGTGCATATAGCCGAGGTTCGTGCACCCCATCGCGTGGCCGGTCTCACAGCCGAGCTCGTACAGCCGAGTGGCCTCGGTGAAGTCGGGCTCTCCAGCTTTGGGGTACTGCAGGAGGTAGGCGGCGTTGCTACAGCCCCAGGCCGTGCCCCCAGCGCACGCCTTGCCATAGAGCTCGCTGGCGCGCCGGGTGTCCACGGGCACGCCGTTCCCCACGTCGTAGCGATGGCCGAGGCTCGCGCAGGCACCGAAGTCGTCGGAATCACACAGCTGACGCAGCGACACGAGCGAGTCCCTGTCTATCTCCAAGCCGGAGTGTCGGGGTGGTGGATACACGAAGGGCCATTTGCACCCCACCGTCGCCAACACGAACAAGAACCCCCACATCTGCCCTCCGTCCATAGGCTAACGAAATCAGAAAGAAGACTCGCACCAACTTCGAAGGGGAGCCATCAGTCTGTCCTCGATCGCCTGGTTGTCGGGGAGGTCGGAGAGGGAGACCTCGTACGCGATCACAAAACACGAGATCCCGTCCACGGTGTGCTCGCGGATGTCGCCCCACTCGGCGCCGTCGAAGTCCCAGAACCAGTCCTTGCGCTTGTACCAGTCGAGGCGCTCGCTGCCGTGAACCTCGACGAGGATGAGACGAATCACGCTGTCGCCGGCGCTTTTGTTCCAGTCCTCGGGATCGGGTTCTCCCACCGAGGCGCCCTCGTCAAATGCCGTGTCGGTGACGATCTCGACACGCACGTGCCAGCTCCTCGCCCCAGCAGCGCGGCGCCAGTGCGCGTAGGTGGCATAGCCCGGCATCAGCTGCCACGTCTGGTTGCTCCCCTCGAACCAGGCAGACTTCGCTGCGGGCGGTTCTGGGAACAGAGCCGGGCCCCAGGAACGGAAGGCAAAGCGTTTCGTGCTCACTTCGCGGTGCAGGGAGCCGAGGAGATCGCGCACGCGCCGATGGTAGGCGTACAAGAGGTGATAAGCCTGTCGTACCTGCGCGAAGGCAGCGTTGAGATCGTCGGACACTATGGACTCCAGATCTCGAGTGCGACGGGGTCGAAGCCGCCAGGTCGAGTGTACCGACCGAGGTCGCCAAAGAAGGATCGCACCGGGTGTCCCCAGACCTCGAGCGCCGCGATCAGGTCGTTGGCGATGCGCCGCTGGTGCTCGGGCAGCGTGCGGTCACGGAGGAGCCGAACGCAGGCCGCCGTGAGCCCATCCCAGGGAATGTGCGCGCACAGGAATGGCAGTCTATCGGCGTCTATGGGCGGCTTTCCGCCGAGCCCGACCACAAAGGCCGCGTCGGCTTCGCGCGCGCCTCTGCCCCACTCTTCGGCGGTCCGCGAGTCGTCGTGCTTGGCGTCGATCGCGATGCGCAGAGGGCCCACGGTCCACACGACATCGGGCTCTACCGTGAACCTCCAGTTCGAAGACCCCGGCGGTGGGGCCGCCGGCCAGCTCCACCCGGATGTCCAGTCGATGGCGTCCCCCACCAGTGCCCAGGCGACCGCCGTGGGGAGGTACGAGAGCCGCGCCACGACGGATGAGGTGAGCGGATCCCGATCTCGGAGAGCCTCATGCATGCGGGAACTCTACCAGTCACTTCAGTGAGGGCAGATAGGTCTCGAAAGCAGTGAGCTGGTTTGTGCGCTTGATGACGACAGACTGCTCTCCGCCCGGGGAGCGGACCCGCACCAGCCCCGTGCCCATCTCTCGGCGCTCGGCGCGTAGGGAGGGATCCTCGGCGAGCCCATCGACCCACCGCCACAGCTCCGCCGCCTCCTCGGCAGCGAGCTCCGACGTCCAAGGGTCGCCGCCGCTATAGGTACCGCTCGAGCTGTTGGCAGGATCGACCGGATCATAGGTTGCCCGGGCCGGATCAGTCGGCCCCGCACGCTCGAAGCGATAGCTGTTGCCGCTCCCGTCATAGAAGTCGATCCGCCACGGCGTCTCGCGCATCGGCACACTGGCGCCCTCTTCCACTGGACCTCCACAGGCCATCAGAACCATCAGAACAAGACTCATGTGCGGTCCACCCTCCGCCCGGTGGTGACATCCAGTCGTAGCCCATTCTGGATCGTCCAGACCGGGATGCCCACCAGTGCGGAACGAATCACACTCGGTCGATCGCTGGCGACTGCGCTGGGCGCCGTGCAACGGGCGAGCTCTTCGGCTGAATCTCCGACCACGACCAGGAGATCGAGACCGGAGGGTGCCGGCTCGAGGCTGCTGGACGCCAGGAGCAGACGATGCCCGGCCACCTCCACCAGCAGTGCCGCGCCCTCGCCAGCGCCTAGCCACATGCTGCGGCCCTCGGCGCCCACGCTCCTCCAGACCGCCACCGGACCGGTTCTGGGAGTCGAGCCGATGGGCCAGCTGAGTTCCTGCCCGGCGGCGCGGATCAGCACACGGTCTTCGAAAAAGGTCACCGAAAAGGAGCCGGGGATCAGCTCGCGACGCGGCTGCCGCTCAGTCCAGGGAGAGACGGGATCCGAGTCGAGGATTGTCCACATCTCCGGCTCGGTCTGCACGACATACCGCGGCTGTTCGACGTTGGCATGTGGAGCTAGATACCTCATCTTCGACGCGTCCAGGCGCCAACCGTGGAAGCCGCAGATGCTCACGCAGCCAGAGGGCTCGCCGAGCCGGGCCCCAGCGTGCTGACAGCGATTGGGGGCCGCGAGGATCTCACCGCTCTCGGAGACGTGCACGAGGACCTCTCCGTCAGCCACGAGGTGTGTGCCGGACGGAAGCGGCGAAAGTGTACAGATCGTTCTCATCTTCACTGCACCAGGACCGGGTCCTCGCGAAAGACCGCGGTGAAGCTGGGACGTGCCTGCAGACGACCCACATAGGCGTCGAGAGCACCGCGGTCAGCCGTCAGCCGTGGCAAGGCGCCGAGTTCTTCGAGTCGAACCAGCACAGCGCTTGCGCAGGCATCCGCCTTGGACCAGGACTCCCCGACGATGAAGTCACGATTGGCCAAGTGCGCGGCGAGCTCCGCCAGTGCACGCCGCAGGGTGTCGTGGACCGTAGCCATGAAGACCGGGTCGTGCAGTTCCTCGAGAAATCTGGCGAAATACTTCCCTTTTCGCTCGTACTGCCCCTTCAGATCCGGGTACTTGGCCGCACAGGCCCAAGCCATGGAGACCTTCTCCTGCAGACGTGAGAGTGGGTATCGACCCCGGCCGATCCAGGTCTGGTAGCTCATGTGTTTCATCGGCAGCCCACTGAGGCGTTTTGTCCACCGAGCCCCAAGGTCGCCCCCCTGGATCTCCGGGCCACCAAAGTTGGCGAGATAGGTACAGATCTGCACGGAATCCACCACGATTCTGCCCTCGTGGACCAGGGTCGGCACCACGCCACGGGGGTTGATCCGGAGGTACTCGGGTGCGTAGTTGGCGTTGGTCGCGATGTCGATGAAGTGCCGTTCCGGGCGCAGGCCCTTCTCAGCGAGGCACAGCGATACGATCCGCGACCAGTGTGAGGTCGGAGAGTAGTAGTACTCGAGAGAGGCCATCGGTCGCAGTCATCCCACGCGCAGAGGGGATGCGCAAGCTCACACCGCCGAATTCCGAGCATGGTCGACCACAACGTACGGTCTAAACGAAGTATCGTCGATTAGTAGCCTGACCCGCCGGTATACGTTGTCGTGGTGTACATGCCGGAGCCGCCAGTGGTGGTGCCGGAATCGCCGCTACCCGAACCACCGCTGCCGCCAGAACCGCCGGAACCACCGGAACCTCCGCTGCCGCCGGAACCACCGCTGCCGCCGGAACCACCAGAACCACCAGAACCGCCGGAACCACCAGAACCGCCGGAACCACCAGAACCGCCGCCAGAGCCCGAGCCACCGTTCGTGTCGGTGTCGGTGTCAGTGTCCGTATCAGCGTCGGTATCGGCGTCGGTGTCGGTGTCGGTGTCGGTGTCGGTGTCGGTGTCCGCGTCCGAGACGACGCCACCGGTGTCCACTGGCTGTCCCTTGTTGTCCGTGGGGCAGCCCCCCAAAACGAAACCTAGACCGGCAAGAGAAATGATGGTGGAGATGCGCATGTAGGAAACGTACCTTCGAAGTCGATCGGGTTGGATTTCAGGCGATTTCAGCATTGGAAGTCGGCGACGACGAATCAACATACCCGGCAGTATCGGCGGGCGGCAACAAGCGATTGCCCGCGGGGATTGACGGTCAGAATCTGGCACCCGTCCAGACTCGATAGGTATAGAGACCTTCCGGAAGTGCGAGCTGGGAGACAAGCTCGCCCTGTTCGCCAAAAACGGCAATTGTCGGCGCGCGCCGCCCATCACCGTAGGTCTGGATGGAGCCAAAACTGACGACCAGGCGCCCGTCTACCAGGCGCTCGACGGAGCCCGCGAACTCGGCGCCACCGGCTCCAGAGATGTCGTATTCGAAGGTGAGCGTCGCGGTCCCTGCCGCCTCGTCGAGGACGTACTCGACCGCCCGAGCGTCCCCGGTCGCGGGTGAGCCCATGTTTGTCACATTGTCGAACAGCAGGACCCGATCGCCTGCGCCCCAGCGCGCCGAGTGCTGACCGAAAAACCCGTTCCGGGAGTCGCCGACAAACGTGAAGTCGGACTGCGGACCGCCGAGTCTCCACACGATCTCGCCGGTGTCGCGCCGGACTCGCAGCACCTCTCCCGGGGATCGGAGGGAGACCAACCAGCCATCCTCGGTGAGATCGACGCTGTTGATGTGCGCGTACCGCCAAGGTCCTGAGAAGGCCTCCGCCGCTTGAACGTCCGCCGGTAGGAGATCGAGGTCGACGGCGCCCTCGGTAGTCCACTCCGCGGTGAGGCCTCCGGATGGGTCCCGCTCCTGGATGCCGCTGTGATGTACCCGACCGTCTTGGCTCCCGCCGACTGAGGTCAGGTCCATCGCGCCGGTTCCAGCGATGCTCTGGAGTGTCGAGCCGTCGGCCATCACCAACAGCTCATGAGGATCGGTCAGCACCTCATCCCAGCCATCGGGCAGGAGGGGCTGCCAGCGATCCACCACCGACCCGGTCACGGGATCGAGGCGAACCGCTTCGAGCTCCGCAGCATCATCGAGCTTGGCGTTCGCGGTCCAAGTCCCGTCGGCGGCAGGTCGAAAATCATAGGCCAGCCCCTGTCGCTCCCTCCACCAGATGGGGATCCCGCGGCCGTCGACCACCATCAGGTAGCCGCCGTACCCGGATGCCGGGTACTCAGCGGTGTAGTCCCGCGGCGTCAAGAAGAACGAGAGACCGGAGTCGATCCCGCTCGCGGTCAAGGGTGGCAGGTCATCCGGGACGATGGAAACCGACCAGGTCATCACCTCGTCGCCGATCACGTCGACCTCGAGGCGCTGATTGCCGACCAGAGCAAGCGGAGAGGACACGTCGTCGGCGATGAGCTCACCGGTGCTGGTCTCGAGCCGCAGCACCACGCGATCTCGCCGACGTCCCGCCGTAGCCACGACCGTCGTCTCCGCGCTCAAGTTGGAGGCGAGAACTGCGTAGTTTCGCTGATCGGGGTAAAAACCGAGTTCAACCCCCGAGAGTGACAGCTCCGCCAGGCCCTCCTCTCCGGTATGGGAGACGGATTCGGACGGTCCGCACCCCGCCACCAGCCAGAGCAAGATCACTGAATAGAGATGTGCTTCTTGCCGGGAATACCGACGTGGAATTCCCACAGCTGCCCGCCGCTGAGGCCGTAGAGGTGATCCCGCTTGAAGCCACCGACATCGTTGCCAAAGCGCAGGTTCGGGAAGTAGCCGGCACCGGCATCCGCCACAAACCCGGCGTCGGTACCGTCCGCCGTCTTGCGCCGCACCTGTGCCCAGTTCTCCCAGTACACTGTGCCGCATGCGTCCGTGGTCACACTTTGCGGTACACCAGGTTGGTCCTGCCAGACCTGAATGTTGCCCCAGTTGCCCTGTGCGTCCTTCGTCATGGACCAGATCTGGTCGATCCAGTTCGCGGCGATGTACAAGGTCTGCCCGTCCGGCGCGATCACGACCCCGTTGGGCCGGTACATTCCGTCGGCCAGGATCTCCATATCCTGCGGGTTATATGCATTGATCCGCGTGAGTGTCCCGCTGTCGGCGAAGTCGGTGATGTAGATGTTGTCGTCCTTGTCGACGTCGATCCCGTTCGGCCAGTTCCTCGACAGCAGGTTGGTCTTCTGGCCGGTCTGTCGGTCGACCAGAATCAGCGTTCCAGTAGAGACATCGGCCACGGCAACGTCGCCGTTCCTGAGGACACGGGTGCCGGCGGCGTTGCTCGAGACATTCGGAGCAATCAGGTACTGGTCGTCGGCGAGATAGCTGCGGGCGACGAGGTTTCCACCCTCGATGTGCACGAGGTAGCCGTCGTCGGTGATGTCGAAGTCCTCGGAGCTTGCGATGGACGATACGGTGTGCGCCCCCAGCGAGTTCGGCCACGGCGTGCTGCAGTCATAGGTCGTCAGCGGCGGCGTACCAGTGTCGGCAGTCTCCAGGGTGTCGGTGTCGGTATCCGTGTCGGTGTCGGTGTCGGTGTCGATGTTGGTATCCTCGGTATCAACCGGATCGGGAACCCCGACAGGGGTACAACCGACCGCGACGAAGACCAGCAGAAAAAGCCGCACAACAACCTCCCAACCCAGTGGAGGGTAGCGTAAGGACCTGGGCCCTGACAAAAAAACCTGTCAGCGATGGTAAGATCTTCGATGGAGACTCGGCCGGGGGGGAGCACAACATGAGAGCGCGTGCCGGCTGCATCCTCGCGGCTGTCATCCTCACGGGTTGTGGAGCCAGCGACAGGCCAGCAACCGAAGCGTTTGTACTCCCAGTCCAGATCCGAGCCGCCGCGGGTGAGGACATCGAGGACGTCGCTGAGCGCCATGGGGTGCTGGCTGCCGACCTCATCGCCTGGAACGGGCTCGAGGGCGATCGAATCGCAGCTGACCGGTCCCTGCTCATCTGGAATGACCCAGGTCGCGCCAAGCTCATTGCCCTCGTGCAGCTCTGGGAGCGCCCGCCCTGGCCAACGCTCACCTCCTCTCCCACGGCCCCACCGGTGCCGGTTCCGCCATCGGCAACGGCTGCCGCGACTCCACGGGTCTCTCCAACACCGCGCAGGGCACAGCCGACCGCCGTCTCCGCGCCCGCAGCTCGACCCGCGCAGCGGTCCATCGAGGTCCAGTCGCCCGGCATGTTGGCGATGCTAGGCAACCTCTCCAGCGAGGACGGTTCCCTGGCAGGAGCGGCGGCGACAATGGCGCGTCACGAGTCGAATGTCGGGCGCGACGAGTACAAGAGCACTGGAAGTTCCCTGGGTTCGCGTGGGACAGTCGAGAGGAGCGACGCCATCGTGCGCGGACCCATCAAGCGTGCAGGCCCTCCGGCAACGGCGAAGACAACCCACGTTCCAGGGACTGCCGTCGCCCCGCCGCAGATGAGCAGACCGGCGCCGAAGACCTGTCTGCCCCCTCCGCTGGCCAGCGACCTGACCGACGACGAGGGCCAGCTCGCCAGCGCACAGCTCTCCGCCGCCCAGATCAACGGTGTCTTGGGCCGCTTCATGGCGCACACAACGCGGTGTTTCCCCGCCGGGTCCAGAGGGGAGTTCGAGGTCGCCGCAGCGATCACCGTAGGCTGCAACGGCCAGGTCGACGACGCCACCCTGGTCCGCCACCCCAATGTGCCCACCCACGTGGTCTCCTGCATCGAGAAAACCCTGTCCTACGCCAATTTTCCAGCGCACGGCCTCCCCGGCGGCATGCAGTTCACCTCTCCCCTCACCTATCGATTCTGAGAGAGATTTGAAGGTCATCTGCAACAACTGCAACGCAAAATACAAGATGGCGGACGCCAGCCTGCCCAAGTCCGTCAATGCAAAGCTGTGCAAGAAATGCGGGCGCAAGATGCTCGTTCCGCGGCCCGTTCCCGGCAACAAGAAGCCCGTTCGTGTCGGCACTGTGGTCCCGACGCCGCCACCAGTTGCGAAGAGAGTTGACAGACCCAGGCCAGTCCGCTCGCGACCGTCGCCGCCGAAACCAAGACCCGCAAAGGGGCCTGACGACGTAGCCACCGTGCGCCCACTCCCACCAGCGACGGTCAGACCCAAAGCCGCCAAGACTCCAAGGCCAAGACCGCCCAAGCCGCCACTGGCGCTAGTGGCCGAGCCTGCACAGCTGCCGCCGGCCCCAACCCCGCCCTGGAATCGACGGACAGTCTTCAGGGCCGGTGGACTCACTGCTGTCGTAGCCATCACCATCGGAATCCTGGTGGGTACTTCCGGAGGGGGCCGAGGGGACGCGGCACCCGTAGCAAACGCCGTCGCCGTAGATGCGCCCACGACCGAGGCGATAGATCGCGTTCCTCCGGAGACCATCCACCGAACCGTGTTTCTTGATGTCGACGTTCTGAGCTGCTTTCTTCCTCTGATGGAGTCCGGAGACCTCCCGAACCGAGTGGACCTCGAGTTCTCGATCCAACCCTCCGGCCAGGCCAGCGACATCCGGATCTCGGGGCCTCTCGCCGGCTCCGACCTGGAGGACTGCTTGGTAGCCACCGTCGGTGCGCTGTCCTTCCCGGCTATCCGTGGAAATCCGCAGCTCGTGGCATACCCGTTCATCCAAAAGCCAACAATCGACTGAGCGGATCCGTGCAGCAGCGGACAACACTGATAGCCATGTTTCTCTTCGTGTTGTTGCTCGCTTGCAGACCTGAGCCGGATCCCGCACCGGAGAGGGACTCGTCAGTAGACACAGGTCCGACCTCGACCTCGACCCCCACGACTGTGTCCACTGGCTGGGACTGCGAAGACCTCCCCGGAAGGATGCTCGAACAAACTGACTTTCCCGGCCACGCCAACGAAGACATCACCATCGATGCCCAGGGTTTCATCGTCGGTGCAGACCGGTTCAAGAACCTCTGGCGCACCGATGTCGACGGCAGCTCGACCTTGATCCTGCCCGACAGCGGAGTTGATGCCGGCCTGCGGTTGATGTGGTGGAACGGAAAGCTCGCGTCGGCCAGCTACCAGACCGACGCCATCTGGGAGATAGACCCCGAGACCGGCACCCGCGAGCTCCTGGTCGGCGGACTCGCGACTCCGAGCGGTATCGAGATCGGCGCGGATCGGGCCATCTGGTTCGGAGAACTCAACGGCGACCGCGTCCAGCGCTTCGACCCCGAGAGCGGTGAGCTCTCGCTGATCACCGACCAGCTTCTCCGCCCAAACGGACTGACGTTCAACGATGCTTACGATCGCCTCTACGTCGCCGCCACCGAGGAAGGCCACATCTATGCAATCGACATCGATCCGCTGACCAGCGAGGTCCTTGGCGAGCCGTGGATCTTCGTGGCCAACGCCGGAAACGGCATCGATGGGCTCGCGGTCGACGCCTGCGACAACCTGTACGCGGGATGGTGGTCGGCCGCCCGGATCGAGCGCTGGGGCCCGGACGGAGGCGGCTACGAGCTCCTCGTAGACAAACCCGCCCGGGACTTCGCCCTCGGAAATTGGACCTGGGGAAACGCAGAACTCGGGTGGAGCCCGACCTCGATTTTCGCCGTGAAGTTCGGCCAGGCCCAGATCCGCCGCTTCGAACTCGGCGTCGGCGAAAAGAGTCGCCCAGGCCCCGCACCGCTGTGACGACGGCCTGAACATCGAACACAGAACGACAGTGGCGGGGTCCAAAGTGTCGAGCTAGAATTGCCCTCTTGTTCGGGGTAACCAATGAATAGTCGTCTACTTGTGTTCCCATTACTCGCTTCCCTCGCCCTTCTTTCCGCTTGCGGGGGGGGAGGAGAGGTCTGCAAAGAAGCTTTCATCACAACCCATCCAGACGCAGATGGGGATGGCTACGGCGATTCCAGCGCCCCTGAGAACACTTGTGGATTGACCGAGGGGCGCGTCGAGAACTCCGGCGACTGCGACGACACGAACCCTGAATCCCACAACGACGCCGTTGAAATCTGCGATCAGCTAGACAACAACTGCGACGGTCAGACCGACGAGGGGTTGCCCTTCGAGGTCTGGTTCCCAGATGCCGACGGCGACGGACACGGCGCTGGCGAAGGCTCGGTGCAGAGCTGCCTCCCCCCCGACGGTAGCGTCGCCATCGACGACGACTGCGATGACACCAACGCCGCGATCCACCCCGACGCAAACGAGGTCTGCGACGGCACCGACAACGACTGTGACACGCTGGTCGATGACGATGACGACGATGTCGACGTGACGACCATGGAGACCTTCTTCTACGACCAGGACGGCGACACCTACGGCGACTTCCTCAGCACAATGGACGCTTGCGTGATGCCCGCCGCGGGCTCGGTAAACGGTGAGGACTGCGACGACAACAACCGGGACGTCAACCCCGGTGCCGCCGAGGTCTGCAACAACATCGACGACAACTGCGACACGCTGATCGACGAAGACGACCCCACCATCGACCCGGCGCTGCTCACCCAGTTCTTCACCGACGCGGACGGCGACGGCTACGGCGATGTGCTCTTCCCGACGGAGGCCTGCGACGCCGCCCCGGGCGTCGTCGACAACTACGACGACTGCGACGACAACGACTTCTTGCTCGGCCCGCCGGCGGATTGGTATGTAGACGCCGACCTCGATGGTTTCGGCTTCGGAAACCCCGTCGAGTACCAGACCTGCATTCCCCTCGATCCCACGCTGGTTCCGGACGGGCAAGGACTCGACTGCGACGACAACAACGCTGCGATCAACCCGCTCGAGTACGAGATTTGTGGCGACGGCATCGACAGCAACTGCGACACCTTCGACTGCACGGCGTACATCGAAGACTTCGAGGCGGGCGCCCTTGCCGCGTATTGGACTCAAGGTGGCGACGCCGATTGGACCATGCTGGCCAACAACCCGTACGAGGGGGCCTTTGGTGCGAAGTGCGGCAATATCAATGACAACCAGACCTCCAGCATGACCATGACCGTGGAAATGCTCGACGCCGGCACGTTCAGCTTCTGGCACCGCGGAGATACCGAGGCCGGCTGGGACTTCCTGCAGGTCGACGTGGACGGCGCTCTGCTGTTCCAACAGGCTGGGAACTGGGCCTGGACGCAGCGCAACGTCCCCTTGACTGTCGGCCAGCACACGGTCGAGTTCAGATATGACAAGGACGCCAGCTTCAGCTTTGGCGCCGACACCGTCTACATCGACTACATCGAGATCATCGGCGGCACGCCACTCTAGCGGCCTGTACACAACGGCCTCCAGCAGGTCGGCGACGCCTTGGCTCCTGCCCAGAGCCCGTGACACGCCGCTGACACGAAGCGGCTGAGAGCGATGCTACATTCAGCAACCATCGAGGTTGAAATGCGTCTTCTCCCGTTCCTGTTCCTTTGTGCCGCCTGTACGCCCACAACTGGCGTTGATATCCCCAACGACACCAACGATGACGAGACGGACACAGACACGGACACCGACGCGGACGCGGACACAGACACCACCGACTCCGACACCGACACAGACACAGACACGGATCCCACAACCCCGCTGATCGAGTTCGACTGCAGCACGATTCCAGCGCAGCCCATCGCCCAGAGGCAAGTCCCGGGAGCTCGCGGCTACCACGACGTCGCCTTCCACGAGGACGGCACCATCTTCGGCTCCGACGACTGGGACAACAGCGCCGTCGTCAAGGCGGACTTCGCGGGCAACGTCTCGATCTTCGCCCCACCCACCGAGACCATCCAGCAGATCGTGGAGCTCGACGATGGCGACTTCGCGGTCGCCAACAGCCAACGGGGAATCCAGCGCCTCGATCAGACGACCGGTGGCCTCAGCACGATCTACGGCAACGTCTACGCGTACGGATTGATCAAGGACCCCAACGGCATGTTGTGGGCAGCGGACGAAGAGCGCCTCTGGCGAGTGGACCCCAACACGGGCAACGCAACGGAGATCATGGGACGCAACGTCCTCGCGCGCGGTGCTCCACGGGTCATCGCCTTCAACCTGGACTACACCAAGCTCTACATGGGCACCCGCGGAGGCTCTCAGGGGCGGATCTACGCCGTAGACCTCGACGCCAACTACGACCTCGTCGGTCAGCCATACGAGTTCTCCAGCGGGGTCGGCGACGGCGACTACCACGACACCATGGGCGTAGACATCTGCGGCAACCTCTATGTGGCCGACTTCTGGACAGCGAGCATGCACCGCATCGACCGCACCGGAAACCGAACCGGGCTCATCCAGTGGCAGTTCAGCTGGAACGGTCCCTATGGCCACGGCCTCGAGTTCGGCACCGGCGAAGACGGCTGGCTGGTGGACGCCATCTACCTGTCCCAGCCGTACTCCGGGAACACCGTCCTGGAGGTCGATGTCGGCGTTCCGTCGCGAAACTGGACCGAAGGGTACGCCATCAATCTGCCGTAGGAAGGGTGACATTTTGAATGTCTTACCTTAAGGTGAGTATTGACGAAGCAATACTCGCGGAGGACCCAATGCAAAAGGACGATGCCAGGCCGGGCCTGGCGATGGACGTGATCGAGCTCGCCAACCACGGAGATGGCCTCACGACCGACATTGTTGGATTCTTCGACAAGAGTGCCGCGACCCGCGCAGCCAACGAGGTCACCCATATCCGGCCATCAAAGCCCTTCGGCCAGGCCTATGCCGAGGCCGCTCCCACGGAGATCGACGACCTCGACTGAGGGAAGATCAGTCGGGCGCGGTGTGAACCCGGTTTCGCCCGGCGTGTTTCGCGCCGTACAGCGCGGTGTCGGCACGGGAAAGCACGGCGGCAGCATCGGCGCCCCCAGCTGCGGCAGCGACGCCCACTGAGATCGTCACCGAGGGCAGTGCGGCCTCGTCTGGCATGACGAGAGAGGTGGTCGCCAGGGCCTCGCGCACCCGATCCGCCGCCACCACAGCCCCGGCCTTGCCGGTGTTGGGCATGATGATGGTGAACTCCTCGCCGCCATAGCGCGCGATGAGATCTGTGGGCCGGACCGAGGCCTGAAGCACCTTTCCGACGACGAAGAGCACAAAATCCCCCGCCTGGTGCCCATAGGTGTCGTTGAAGTTCTTGAAGTGATCGATGTCGAGCATGGCCACCGAGAGCGGGCGCTTCTCCCGAACAGAGCGATTGAGCTGGCGAGGAAGCAGCTCGTCGAGCCAGCGACGATTGTGCAGGCCAGTCAGGCCATCGACCGAGGCGTGTCGTTTGTACTCGGCCTGCAGCCGTCGGCTGGAGGTCAGGGTGTCGTTTCCACCGCGAAGCCGCGCCGCCAGCAGTTTCATCATGTTCATCGAGACGGGCGAGGACCCCAGCAGGAGGGCGTCGAGGGTGGCCTGATCGATCTCGAGGAGCCGGGCCGGGCCAGCAGCGACCGCAAAAGCCGAGCGATCTGATCCGTCGATCAGCGACAGCTCTCCAACGCATTCACCGGCACCGATCCCAGCGACCGGATCGTCGTCGATGGTCTGCAGATGTACCTTCAGCTCGCCGTCCAGGACGATGAACATGCGGCCGTCGTGGGGTCCAGGTTCGATGAGGAGATCGCCATCGGCGAGCGTCCGCACCGGACACTTCGCCAGTTTCGCTATCGCCTCGGCATCGGCGCCTTCGAGAAGGCGAATCCGGCCGATCTGCTCGGAGGTGAGAGCCACGGGAACTCCCTGCTGTGTGGCAACAAATGGCCTATCGGACGAATTGCACCGCCCTCAAGGTCAGTCAGGACGGCAGCCTCTCCTGACACTGCCAGCACTCCCGAAAGCCAGGCTCCCAGTCGGCACCGCAAGCCGGGCAGCTCGCCGGCCCGCTGCCCTCTTCGCCAACAGCCGTCGCCTCCATCATTGCAATGACCACGCGCGCCTCTTCGACCTCGAGCTTTGGCACAAGCACGCGGCAGGGCACGATGAACGAGGCAATACCGACCGACGACGCCAGGTGCTCGCCCTGAATCGCCGGATGAAGGCCGTGATCCTTCAAGACCGACTGGACCAACTGTGAGACCACGGTGTGTTCGTGCTGAAAGACCTCGACTAGATCCATCACTGCACCCGGGACATGCTGATGCAGGCGTCAACTCTCAGGTCCATGCTCCGACCTCCCAGATCATGCCCGCCCGTCGCAGCCGCTCCAAGAGGACGCCTTCGAAGGCGGTGGCCGGTGTGAGGATACCGCCTCGATCGGGTAGCTCGTCGAGCTGTGTCGCGAGGGCCAGGGCCGACTCGCACAGCATCAAGACCGTCGTCCGGTTGCCGGCGTCACCGTTATATTGCATCTTCCCCCTGACCTTTCGGCCATCCGAGGCCACGCCGACGTAGTGCGTCCGGGTGAAGCCCTCGTCCATCTTCTGCTCGGATGGACCCTCGCCGGGCTTGGGGCCGTAGCGCTTGGCAATGCGGCGCCCGAGGGGTCGGGCCAGCATGCCACCCAAGATGGCCATCGCACCGGTGATGGCCCAGGCCCGTTGACGGGAACCGGCCTCTGTCGCCTCTCGGTAGCGGAAGTCCCCGCCGTATGCGCGGCCCTCCAGCGCGAAAAGAGCGTTGCTGCGCCGAACGACCTGGGTGTTTCCGGGAGCCATCACAAAGGGGCAGATGAAGCGATCCAGATCTTCATCGTACTTGACCGACATGAGGAGTCTGCTGCGCTGTCGCTCGGCCTGGGTGCTTCCCCCGGGGTTGAGTAGCGCAGTATCGTACAGTTTCTTCCCTTGTTTTTCGCTGCCCATGTTCAGAGCGCTCGCCAGGGTGCCGCCGTTCAGGCCTCCTCCGCCGATAGTGAAGGCCGCCAAGACCGACGCCGTCTCGAGATCCCACTGTTGGCGGATGAAGTCGGCAACCATGAAGACACCGAGATCCGAGGGCACGGCGTCGAAGCCACACAGAGGCACGATACGCGTCTTGTTCTCGGCGGCGCGATCGTGGAAACGATCGATGAGTGTCCGGACCCAGGGCGTCTCGCCGGTAATGTCGACGTAGTGCACGCTCTTCGAAACACACACCTCGACCAGCTTGTCGCCGTACAGAGCGAAGGGTCCAGCAGTCGAGAGCACGACGCGCGTCTGGGACACCATCGACTCGAGGGCCGGGACATCGGCACAGTCGGCCACGATCACACCGACGTCCTGCCGACCGATCCCGTCGCGAACCCCCTCGAGCTTCACTTCGTTTCGGCCTGCGATGGCCCACTTCAAGCTGTTCGGTGCGTTCTTGGCGAAGTATGCCGCAGCCTGCTTTCCCGTGAAGCCGGTGGCGCCATAGAGCACCACATCCCATTTAGGTTCTGACAAGAGACCCTCCGACGACTCCCCTATCCTCTACGGTTGCCGAAACTGACCTCGATTCTGCGCCCGGTCGACCACAACGTGCCGTCTAAACGCAGTTTCGACGGTACTTGTGCAGTGAACATGTCGGAATCGTTTCAGATGTGGCGCACGCAGTGCGGCACCCAAAGTGAAGTTTCGACGGGCACAACCGGAGCCTACGACGGCTGGGCGCGTCGATTGGCCTCGTGGATCTGTTCGACGCCGTGGCTCCCCACCATGATCTGCACCTCTTCGCCCGCCGCCAGCACCTGCTGAGGACTCGGTTGCAGAGACCACTCTCCGCCCTCCGGACGCACCGCGAGCACGGTTCCGTCTTGCTCCTGGGCGATGGTCACCACCTTCACCCCGGCAAACCCAGGCAGCACTCGAATCTGCATCACCACGAGCTTGGTGCCACCGACATCATGGGTGCCGACGATGCTGGGATCGAGGGCTGCGCAGGCCAGCAGCGGCGCCGCGAGCTTGGAAGTGGAGACGCTCACCTCGATACCCAATGTCGAGCGGACCTTCTGCGCCAATGCCTGGTCGAACATGCGCATCACGATCGGGATGTTCTTGCGGGCCTCGCGCACGTCCATTGCGATCTCGAGGTTGGCCAGATCGTCATCGGTGGCGATGATCACCGCTCGGGCCTGGGCAATGTTCAGGCTCTCGAGGGTTCCCGGCGTTCGCGGGTCGCCAATCAGGACCTGACAGTCGGTCTTGCGAGCGCTCTCCAGGAATTTCGAGTTCTCGTCCCGCTCGATGGCGAACACGGACAAGCCCATGCCCTGGAGCTCGTCGAGGACGCGATAGCCGACGTTGCCGAGCCCACACAAGATGACGTGGCCGCGAGAAGCTCTAGCCATGAGAGTGACCCATCCTTTGGCGTCCGACTCCTTGTTGAAGACGGTGATGCCGAGATTGATGACCCCTTCCGTGAGCAGGACGATGCCGAACAGCGGCCACACGTAGTACAAGAGCTGCCCGACCGGATGCACCGGAACGGGCTCGACGTGCTCGAGGAAGAGGAGGGTGTAAGAGACAAAGAAGGAGTGATCCCAAGCCGGAAGGGGCGCGCCCTCCGCCTGTCCGAAGTAGTGGTAGAGCACCGCGCCGTCGATGGCGATCAGGACCAACAAGCCGAAGGGTCGCGCCAGTGAGCGCAGCGCACGAAGGTAGAACAGACACTCGGCACGAACGCGCGTCATCCGTCGTTCCCACCGCAGTCGACGGTGAAACTCGTTCACTCGCTATTCCTGTCCGCCGTGCTCGACGATGTCAAAGGCAACCCGGCGATTGTTGGCGCGGCCTTCCTCGGTCTCGTTGGTGTCGATGGGACGCTGCAGCCCGTATCCTCGCGCGGTGAGCATTTCTTGGGAGACACCACGCAGAACCAGGGCTTTCAGCACTGCCTCGGCGCGCTTCTGGGAGAGCGCCTGGTTCTCCGCGACCCCGCCGATGTCATCTGCATGGCCCTGGACCTCGACCTTGATGATGCCGGTGCGCGACAGGAGTGTGTTGGCGACCTCGTCGAGAATCGGATTGGAGTCCGGACGCAGGGTTGCCTTGCCAAAATCGAACTTCACCTTCTCCTTGATGACGACCTTCTCGCCGGCGACGCTCACGCGGGTGGGCGAAATGACGAGTTCGATGGTCGGCGGTTCGGCGGCTCCGGGTGTGATGACCACCTCGGCGCGGCTCGGCCCCAGCGTCGGCGTCGAAGCGATGATCTGCCAGGTTCCAGGCCGGAGAGACAGGTCCTCTTGGCCATCCGCCCCGGCGTTCACTGGTTCCTGATCCGCAGGTCCGACCGCCTGAATCTCGGCATTCACTGCATTGCCCTTGTCGTCCCTCACAATGACCGTCACGACTCCGGGCTTGGGGCTGAGGGTGTAGAAGCGCTCGTTCGGCCCCTCGGTGAGCTTGACCTTCATGGACCCGGTGGCCTGGAAGTCCCTGGACTTGACGGCCAGCGACGACGGGCCCGGCGCCAGGCCTTCAACGAGCAGGGCTCCTCCACTCCCTGTGCTGCCGCGGTCGTCGCCGTCGATGGAGACAGACGCGCCCTGAATGGGTTCCCCATCGAGGTCGAGGATTCGAACCAGAAGAGAGGACATTCCACCACTATCCCCGGCCATGGCGACCACGACTTCGACCAGACCGTCGGCGTCCTCGGCTATCTCGACTGGCGCCTGGGCGAGACCGTGGCTCTCGGACATCACCAGGGCCTGCCACGTCCCGGCGCTCAGTCCGAAGGTGTGCTCGCCATAGGCGCTGACTGGAGCTGGGGGCACCGAGGCCGGCCCGAGCATTCGAATCACCGCGTCGGTGACCGGTAGCCCGTCAACGTCCTCCACCTTGATCCTCGCGGATCCGGCCGCCCAATCCAGCACGATCTCGCGATCTTGATCGCCCTCGAGGAGCCTGACCCGCTCCGAGGTCCCCACGTAGAGGCGCGACGACACTTCGAGCTCACGGCTGCCGACCGAGAGTCCGGTGAGGGAGATCCCACCGGTGTTGGTGGTGCTTCCCAGTGGGATCCCGTCCAGGAACACATCGGCACCGCCGACCGCCTGACTCTCACCGTCGACCACGCGCAAGTTGAGGTTCGCGAGTCCGCCCTCGTCGGGGTTCATGACGACCTCGACGAGGTGCAGTTGGTCGCTGTCCTCCTCCATGACGAGATCGCGCTGCTGCAGGCCGTAGGACTCCGACGTGAACAGCAGCTGCCACTGACCGGCCGAGATGTTGAACATCGCGTCGCCCATGGGGCCCAGCGGCGAGGGAGGCGGGTTCTCGGGGCCGATGAAGCGCACGACGGCGTCGGGGACCGGGGCCTCGGGTGTACGCGTGATCACCTGGACCGAGCCGGGTTTCCAGCGCAGCGTGACCACTTTCTCCTGAAGGCCGTCGATGAGGGTCATCTCGTCCGCCTCTCCCGACCGAAAAGACTCGCCCCCGACCTCGAGGGTCCGCGGACCCGGAAGCAATCCCTGCAGCGACAGGGCACCGCCCGTCGACGTGTTTCCGAAGGACTTGCCGTCGAGGAAGACCTCGGCACCATCCACGGGGGCTCCAGACGTATCGACGACCCGCAAGGTGAGCTCGGCCGCACCAGCCTCGCCGGGCTGGAGCACGACCTCGACCACGATGAGGTCGTAGCTGTCGTCGGGAACAAAGATCTCGCGCTCCTGGAAGCCGAACTCCGTCGAGGTGATGAAGAGGTTCCAGGTGCCGGGTCCGAGGGTCTGAATGCGCTCGCCGCGGTCACCGAGGGGCGCGGGCGCCAGGCGACGCGGGCCGTCGAAGCGAACCACGGCATCGGCGACGACACCACCGAGGGGACCGCGAGCGACGACCTTGACGGATCCAGGCACGCGCTGGAGGCCGAGGGAGACCTCGTTGACGCCTTTGTCGAGGACCAGATCCGAGTCCTCCATCTCCGTGAAGTTCTCGTGCAGGATCTGAAGCCGGTGGGCGCCGACCGGCAGCTTGTCCACCTCGACGAGGCCACCATCCGCGGAGGTGCCCACCGGGTGTCCGTCGACCAACACGCGGGCACCGACGACCGCCCCACCCTCAGGATCGGTAAGACGAAGGACAAAGCTTGCTTCTCCGCCGGCGTCCTCGAGGAGAATGACCTCGGGTTCGGCGGGCGGGTGGCCGTTTGGATCGACGGAGACCTCGCGAGCCTGGCCTCCGAACCCATCGGCGACCACCTCGATTCGCCAGTTTCCAGGCAGGAGATCGACACCATCCGAGTCCCCGTTGACCGGGGCGATGGACTCGTCATCGAGGCTGGTGGCGGTCACCGTCGCCCCGACGGTCGTACCGGTCTGGTCCTGGATTCGCAGCGGCACGGTCGTCGGGCTCCACTGCAACACCACTTCGCTGCTGGTCACGCCGTCAGCGGGCTCTCCGACCTGGGCGTTGACGTGGTTCGGGCCCGCCGCTTCGACGCCACGCCGCCACTTCACACCCTCGATCAAGACCACGCCGTCAGAGGCCGACCTGCCCTTTGTTTCGCCGGCTATCCGTATTTCGCCGCGGGCAATGGGATCTCCGGCGGGGTCCACCAGGCGGAAAGTGAAGGGCATCTTGCCGGCCGGAATCACATCTTCGCTTCCCGGGTCGAAGGAATAGCCGATCCCGGCGTATTCGCGGAATCTCGCCGCCCCTACGCCCGCCGTCATTCCACGCCCCAAGCCGCCGGTTGCCCAGGCCCCAGAGCCGAACTTCCCGCGCGCGGTGAGCATCAACTCGAACGGAGAAGCCGCGCCACTGCCATCATTTGCCCCCGGCGGCGCCACTGTCACGCGATTTTCGACGCCCAGTCCGAGCCCCGCCTTGCCCTCGAGATGCACGCCGAAGCCGCCGGTGGGGATCAGGCCAACCGAGCCTCCAACCAGCAGGGTCGCGCCCCCGACGTTCTGGTTGGCAAAGGCGATGGGATTGCCTACCCCAATGCCCAGGTTGGCGTTGGTGGCGAGGATTCCGACGTTGTACCCCCCAACACCGAGCACACCGACGTTGAGTGCGGTGTCGCCGAGGAAGCGGTCAGAAGCCCCGGTGGGCAGGTCGATGAACGGCACCGCAGACAGACCAAAACCCTCGGCAGTGTCGGGGTCGGTGAGCACGATGCCGACGGGTGCCCAGAGGTGCAGATCGCCGAGTGCCGGACCACCACCCCCGGGATCGCCGCCCGAGACGAACCACACCGGTGCGGTCACGCCGACCCCAAAGCGCCGGACCACGGCGTAGCGCGCCCCCAGGTTCACGCCGAAGACGTTGTTGAGGAGCTTCACCTCGGTGGGATCACCGGGCGCGAGGAGCTGGTACTGCACCAAAGGGGCGTTCACATACTCGATCACACCTCCCGCGGACCATGCGCGCGCCCGATCGTTGTAGGGCGCCCAGATGGTGAGCGGAGACGTGACGGCCGGGTCCGTGGGCGGCGGCACTTCCCCATGCCCGTCTACACCGGCGAGCGTCTGCGCCGACGCAACATCGCCGAGTATCAGGCAGAGTGTGCCGATCCCCAGCCCGATCAGGATCGTACGTGCGCTGGGGTGTGCCCCCTCCAAGCTCTGCTCGCCTCCGATGTTTGGGCCACCCTACTACAGGATCGCCACATCCGCTTCCCTCCGATTAGGCTAGATTCCCCACGGAGGCGGTTTGCTGGAAGCAGGAGACCAGATCGACATCTGGGTGGTTGAGAGGGCGCTCGGCAGCGGCGGCATGGGCTCGGTGTACCGATGCCACAACCGCACCGCTGTGCGCATCCTGGCCGCGGTCAAGGTGTTGGAGGGCAACCTCCGCAAGTACAAAGAGGCCGAGGCCCGCTTCATTCGCGAGGCGGAAATTCTCTTTCAGCTCGATCATCCCAACATCGTCAAGGTCCGGAACATCCGCACGGACATGGACCCGCCCTACCTGGAAATGGAGTTCGTCGAGGGCGACTCCCTCGAAGCCAAGCTGCGCAAAGGGGCTCTCAACTACGACCTCGCCTTGCGATTCGTCGAGCAGATGACGAGTGCGGTGGCCTACCTGCACTCCCGCGGCGTGCGCCACCGCGACATCAAGCCCGCGAACCTTCTCGTGAAAAAGGATGGCAACGTCAAGCTCGTCGACTTTGGCCTGGCGATGGAGGCCGACACCGAGCGAATCACGCAGCAGGGCATGACCTTCGGCACCGTCAGCTACGCGCCGCCGGAATGGATCTCCCCCGACACCCTCGACCCCGAGCAGTGGGACATCTACGCGCTGGGGGTCGTCTGCTTCGAGATGCTCACCGGCAAGCTGGCGTTTCCGGTCTCAGGACAGGGCAGCGCTCGCCAGCAAGCGATGCAGGTGATCGTCGGCAAGCAGGGCCACGAGCCCATGGATCCCGGGTCCGAGTTCCACGACGACGTGCGCGCCCTGGTTCGGGACATGACCCACTCCGATCCCGCCCTGCGCATCAAGAGCGCCGCCGAGGCCCACCGTAGGGCGCGGCTCCTGACCAACAAGCTGAAGCGGGAGTCCGGCCAGACGTTGATGCCGGGTGGCTTCGAGGACGACGAGTCGCCATCGGTAGTGGTCGACGCGCCCCATCCCGGCCAGAAACCCGCCCACAACCCGAGCACCTGGGTCACGGCTGCCGGAGCCCCCGGTCGCGACAGTGCGCCGGCGCTCCCCAAGGAGTTTGGTGGAGCAACGCCCACAACCCCACAGATCGTGCCTGCGCCGCAGGTCGCCCCGCCCGGCGACAGAAGAAGCCGGACCGGAGCCTTCGTCGTCGTCAGCATCGGGGTGGTCCTGATCGCTTGCATCGCGTTGATCGCCGTGATCGCTACCCTCGCGACTCAGCTCGGCGGCAGCCCGACAGAGCGCAGCCTGGAGGTCGTGGTCACCGGCCTTCCTCCGGGCAGTTCGGTCAGTATCATGCTTGGAAACCAGGTTCCGAACAAGAGCGCTGGCTTTGTACACAGCTTCGATAGCGCCCCGTTCGGAGAGCACAAGCTGACCTGGGTACAGGGCGAGCGCTGTAACTTCAGCGACTGTCCTGGCCTCGAATGCCCGGCGTGGTGCTTCACCAAGACCATGGACATCGAGGTCGAGGTGGGCACCGGCACCCACACCTTGACAGTGGATCTGACACCGCCGCCCAAGCGCCGGGTCCGCGTGACGACCGAAGCCCTGGCCAAGGAATGGGATCTCGACTTCAAGCTCGGCGCGACCGCGGGCAAGGTCGTGGGTGGCGGGGTGGTCTTCAACGACATCAAGCCCGGCCAATACGACCTGACCGCGGTCGTTGGCAGCTGTCCCCCGCAGGCGTTGGGCTGCTGGCCCGATGGCGAGTGCCCAGATGGCTGTGGGGCCTTCCGCGGCAAGCTGGTCGTGCCCTGGGGCGCCGACGAGTTCTCTTGGGCTCTCGAGATGCCAGATCCCAAGCCGGGAAAGGTCGCCGTCGCACCCCGCCCAGGCACGCCCCCGACCCCGGCGCCAGCGCCAGCGCCCACGGGAGGCGGAAGCGCAGGACCACCGGTCACAAATGCTCAGTTCTCGGGTTGGCTGTCGAGTCATGCGGACTGGCAGCACGACGAAGCGATCGCGGCCGGACGGGCCGACAAGAACTACTTGCTCGGCTGGGACGGCGCCAACCCGCCTGCCGGTGCTGGCGGAAGCCCAGCGACCAACGTCAGCTGGTATGCAGCTGCGGCCTACTGCAAGGGCCACGGTGGGCTGGCCTCCGCCGATGCAGAACCTCACCGCTGGCAGGAGTCCGCCAGTCAACCCTATGTGGAATGGCGCGTCGAAGGCGGCAAAGCGGCATGGCGTGGCAGCGACGGCCGCTCCAGCTCCAAGGGCATCAGCCTGAAGACCGGCAATGGTGTCACCGGATTCCGCTGTTCGAAGTGATCTTCGCCCTCCTCGGTCTGATCGCCTGTCGACTCCCGGAGCCGCCTCCGGTCGTGCCTGTGGCCAGTCCGCAGACCCAGGTCGTGCTGCTTGGGACCGGGACGCCGGTGCCGGATCCGGAACGATCCGGCCCCTGTGTCGCCATCGTCACTGACGGCCACGCCTACCTCGTCGACATGGGCCCGGGCATCGTCCGCCGCGCCGAGGCGGCTCGCCAAGCCGGCATCGGAGCGCTGGCCCCAGACCTCCTCACCCGAGTCTTCCTCACCCATCTCCACTCCGACCACACGGCCGGGTTCCCGGATTTATGGCTCTCTCCCTGGGTTATTGGCAGACGCGCAGCTCTCGAAGTGTACGGGCCACCCGGCACCGCAAAGATGGCCGAGCACCTCCAGAAGGCCTGGTCTGCCGACTTGAAGGTCCGCATGGAGGGGATCGAGCAACAAGAACCCGAGGGAATCGCGCTTCGCATCACCGAGATCGAAGAGCCCGGCGTCGTCTACTCCGATGAACGCATCGAGATCAGCGCCATCGGTGTCTCCCATGGCAGCTGGGACTACGCGTACGGCTATCGCTTCGAAACCCCGGACCGTGTCATCGTCGTATCCGGCGACACCGCGCCTTCAGAAGCCATTGTCGCCGCATGCAACGGCTGCGATCTACTCGTACACGAGGTCTACTCAGACGCCGCTTGGAAGCAGATCAGGAGCGATGACCGCGACTACCACGGGAGCTTCCACACCTCGACCGTCGAGCTCGCCAAGATCGCCGCGAAGGCCAAACCAAAGCAGCTCCTCCTCTACCACCAGCTCCACATGGGCGCCTCGGACGCCTACCTGGTGCGCGAAATCACTTCACTGTGGGACGGCGAGGTGATCTCTGGCGCCGATCTCGGCGTCTACTGATCTCATCAGTACTTGAACGCGACCTTGATGGACCCGGTGCGCTTGTCCTGCGCCGTCGCGACCGCTGTCCTCCAGTCACTCAGCGAGTACTGGTGCGTGACCAGCCCCTCCGTCGTCAGGCTCCCCTCCTCCATCAGCTTGATGACGACATCGAAAGTGCTCTTCCGCTCGCCTCGGAACTGCTCGGGGCCGTGGGCGTACAGACCGATCAGATCGACCTCCTGAAACCAGACAGGCGTCAGATCGACCTTCAGAGGTGCGAACTTGATGCCGACGAGCACGACCGTGCCGCCTCCCCTCGCCATCCTGAGGCACTCATTCACGGTCTTGGCGCTGCCAACGCAGTCGAAGATGACCTGGTAGCCGCCGAGCAGCATGCGGTTTCCGAGCAGACCCTCGTACAGGCGGGCTCCGGTGATCCGCGCCGCAGCGTCGAAGAGGTCCTCGCGGCGAATGACCTCGTCCGCACCCAAGCGCTTGGCGACCTCGGCCTGGTGATCGTAGCGCGCGACGACGGTGATCCTCGCCTTTGGGGAAATGGCTCGGACGCACTGCAGGGTGTTGATACCGACGATGCCAAATCCCAGGATGAGGCAGTGTTCTCCCTCGGCAGGAGTCCTCAGCAGCGCCGCGCGCATGCCTACCGAGATCGGCTCCACCATCATGGCCTGCTCGTCGTTCAGCGCGTCCGGCACTGGATAGATCTCGGACTCGTGACAGGTGTAGCCGTCGCCCCAGCCGCCGCCGACGCCAGCGGGCCCGTGCTTGCAAGAGCTGTTCTCACACAGGGTGTACACACCGCGCTCGCACTGTGAGCACAGGGTCTCGAGCTCTTGACTGATGCAGTTCGCCCCTTGGAACCGCGTGTCCATGATCACCCGATCACCGACCTCGAAGCGGGTGACGCCCGGCCCGATCTCGATGACCTCGCTGACGCACTCGTGTCCCAGATAGAGTCGATCGATCCCCGGTAATGCAACGGGAGCGATGCTCGGATCGGCGTCGATGTTCAGGATGGAGAGGTCGCTGCCGCAGATCCCGCAGAGTCGGTTCTTCACTCGCACCCAACGCGGCCCAGGCAGCACTGGATCGGGAAGGATTTCGAAGCGCGACGGCGACAGGCCGCTGTACACCACCCCTGGCCACACGCGTTTCAGCGCCTTGACGACCAATGAGCGGGGGATGTTCTTGTCGGTGTAAATCGTACGCATGCACGGTTCTATCCGCGCTTCCTGCGTCAGCCCACCCACATCCTCGCGTTGCGGAACATCCGCATCCAAGGCCCATCCTCGCCCCAGTCGTCTGGATGCCAGGAGTTGGTGACCGTGCGGAACACTCGCTCGGGATGCGGCATCATCAAGGTGACGCGCCCGTCAGTGGTCGTCACCGCAGTGAGGCCCCCCGGAGAGCCATTCGGATTGAGAGGATAGGTCTCGGTGGGCTCACCGTAGTTGTCCACGAACTTCGCGGCGATCACCGCCGTGCTCGAGCCGTCGAAGAGTGCCCTGCCCTCGCCATGTGCGACGGCGACCGGAAGCCGACTACCCGCCATGGACGTGAAGAAGATCGAAGGCGACTCGACGACCTCGACCGTGCACACCCGAGCCTCGAACTGCTCGGACCGGTTGCGCACAAAGCGGGGCCAGCCCTCGGCGCCGGGGATCAGCGGCTGGAGATTGGCGAGCATCTGGCAGCCGTTGCAGATGCCGAGCGCGAAGCTGTCGGGGCGGCTGAAGAAGGCCTCGAAGGCCGCCCGGACCTCGGAGTGGAAGAGCACCGATTTTGCCCAGCCGCCGCCAGCTCCCAGCACGTCACCGTAGGAGAAGCCGCCGCAGGCCACCAACCCCGCGAAGTCCGCCAGATCGGCGCGCCCCTCGAGGAGGTCGGACATGTGCACGTCCACGGAGTCGAATCCCGCCCGATCGAAGGCGGCAGCCATCTCGATCTGCCCATTGACGCCCTGCTCCCGCAGGATTGCCACCCGAGGCCGAGCCACGAACCCCACGGTGCCGTCCTCGGCGAGATCGAAGGTCAGGACCGGGGAGATCCCGGGATCGTCGCGGTCGAGGAGCGCGTCGAACTCTTCGAGGGCGCAGGCCGGATTGTCCCGGAGACTCTGCATGCGGAAGCTCGTCTCGGTCCACGCCCGCTGCCAGTCGATCCGGTCCGCTCCGAGCACCATCTGATCGCCCTCGAAGAAACGAATCACATCGGAAGTGTTCAGGAGTCCCACCCGGTGCACGAGGTGCTGGAGCTCGTGCCTGGCCAGCAGGGCCTCGACGGCGGCTAGATCCGCCTTCCGGACCTGCAGGACGGCCCCCAGCTCTTCGCTGAACAGGTCCGCGACCGCATCGCCTCCGGGCAGCCACACATCTACGCCGCAGTGACCGGTGAAGGCCATCTCGCAAATCGTAGCGAACAACCCACCATCTGAGCGGTCGTGGTACGCGAGGACCTGTCCCGACTCGTGCAGCGCCTGCATCGCAAAGAAGAAGGAGCGCAGGCTCTTGTTGCTCACGACATCCACCGGCCAGCGTCCGAGCTCTCCATAGACCTGCGCCAACGCCGAGCCCCCGAGCCGATTGGCCCCCATCCCCAGATCGATGAGGATGAGTGCCGTCTCGCCGCAGTCGGTGCGCAGCTGTGGGGTCCACGTCCGTCGGGCATCGCGAACAGGTGCGAAAGCGCTCACGATGAGCGAGAGCGGCGCAGTCACGCGCTTCTCGGTGCCATCATCGTCCCAGACGGTACGCATCGACATGGAGTCCTTGCCGACGGGGATGTTAATGCCGAGGGCGGGGCAGATCTCCATTCCGACGGCTTCCACAGTCGCGTAGAGGTTCGCGTCCTCTCCGGCGTGACCCGCAGGTGCCATCCAGTTCGCCGACATGGCGATCTCACCGATGTCGCCGATGTAGGCCGCGGCAATGTTCGTGATCGCCTCGGCGATGGCGATACGGCCGGCAGCGGGCCCGTCGATGAGCGCCAGTGGGGTCCGCTCTCCCATCGCCATGGCCTCGCCGCAGTAGCCGGTGTAGCTCGAGGTCGTCACCGCGACGTCGGCGACGGGCACCTGCCATGGGCCGACGAGCTGATCCCGAGCGATCAAGCCCGTGATGCTGCGGTCCCCGATGTGGATCAGGAACATCTTGTTGGCGACGGTGGGCAGCTTCAGGACCCGCTCGGCCGCGTCGTGGAGATCGACGCCGCTGGTGTCGAACTCCTGCCGCTCGACCTCAGTGCGCCGGACATCGCGGTGCATCTTCGGAGGTTTGCCGAACAAGACCTCGAGGGGAAGATCGATGGGCGAGTCGCCGAAGTGGTCGTCGGCCAGCGAGAGGTGCTCGGCCGCCGACGCGGTCCCAACAACCGCGAAGGGACAGCGCTCACGGACACACAGGGCCTCGAAGGCTTCGAGGGAGGAGGGGTGGATCGCTAGGACATACCTCTCTTGTGCCTCGTTGCACCAGATCTCCATCGGCGACATTCCCGGCTCGGCATTCGGGACCTCGCGAAGCTGGAAGCGGCCGCCGCGATCGCTGTCGTGCACGAGCTCGGGAAGCGCGTTCGAGAGCCCCCCTGCACCGACGTCGTGGATGGACACGATGGGATTGTTCGCACCGAGCTGCCAGCACCGATCGATGACCTCCTGGCAGCGCCTCTCCATCTCTGGATTGGCCCTTTGAACCGATGCAAAATCGAGATCCTCCGAAGAGGCCCCAGAGGCCATCGACGAGGCCGCGCCGCCCCCGAGGCCGATGAGCATTGCCGGGCCGCCGATGACCACGATGAGGTCGCCGTCGCTGATCTCGTTCTTCTGCACGTGCTCGTCGCGGATGTTTCCCAGGCCGCCGGCGATCATGATCGGCTTGTGGTAGCCGCGCACCTCGCGCCCGGTTGGGCCGTCGATCTCTTGCTCGTAGGTACGGAAGAAGCCAGTGAGGTTCGGTCGTCCGAACTCGTTGTTGAAGGCCGCGCCACCGATGGGGCCTTCGAGCATGATGTCGAGAGCCGACGCTATCCGGCCGGGCTTTCCATAGTCGACCTCCCACGGCTGGCCAGCATCGGGAAGGCGTAGGTTGGACACACAGAATCCGGTGAGACCCGCCTTGGGTTTGCCGCCGCGCCCGGTGGCGCCCTCGTCTCGGATCTCTCCGCCATTGCCGGTCGCAGCACCGGGATCGGGCGAGATGGCCGTCGGATGGTTGTGGGTCTCGACCTTCATGAGCACGTTCATGCGCTCGCGAACGGCCCCGTAGACCCGGTTGCTCGGATCGGGGTAGAAGCGGTTGGCCTCCGGACCTCGCATGACTGCGGAGTTGTCCTTGTAGGCCGATAGTCCGCCGTTCTTGTTCGCCGCATAGGTGTTGCGGATCATCGCAAAGAGCGAGCGTTCCTGGCGCTCACCATCGATCGTCCAGTCGGCATTGAAGATCTTGTGCCGGCAGTGCTCGGAGTTCGCCTGCGCAAACATCATGAGCTCGACATCGGTTGGCTTGCGCCCCAGTGCCTCGAAAGAGACCACCAGATAGGCGATCTCGTCGTCGGAGAGCGCCAGCCCGAGTGAGCGGTTGGCGCTGTGCAGGTCCTCCTCTACGATCGTGACGGGTCGCGGAGTCGCAGTGTGAAAAAGGGCCTCGGCCTCGGCCGGATCGCTGAGCACGACCTCGGTCATGCGATCGTGGATCGCGTCGACGGCCAGTTCTCCGCGATAGGCGATGTGACGGCCGCGCTCGACGCGCCTCACCATGCTCAGACCGCAGTTTTGCACGATGTCGGTCGCCTTCGAGGACCACGGCGAGATCGTACCCGGGCGCGGAATGATCCACAGCGACGACCAGCTGGCATCTGGAGGATCGCGCACCGGCTCGGGGCCATAGGTCAGCAAGGCGTCGAGGACCGCCAAGTCGCGACCGCTGAGATCCGCAGATTCGTCGACAAAATGGATCCAGTCGGCTCGGACCGCGGTGACGGCAGGCAGGGCTTCGACCAGCTTTTCGACGCGAAACGCCGACAGTGCGGGACCGCCACGGAGGACTCGCATCGATGCTCCCTTTTCAGCGGCACCACATATCGCCGAGGCAACGGGGGGCAAAGACAATGTTATTGCGCGCCTGTCGGCGTCTGACCAGCTACCATGGCGGGCGTCAAAGTGGAGTCGAATACCGATGCGCACGCCTGTCGCCATTCCCGCTTTCCTCGCCCTCTTCACCCTCAGCGCAACCGCGATCGCCGAAGAACTCGACGAGAAGATCGAGATCTGGACCGTCACCGAGATCGGTGTCGGCGGCGAAGACGGCAACGACGAAGCCCACGGGATCGCCATCGACGACGATGGGAACTACGTCGTCGTCGGGTGGCTCGACGGCGAGGTCGATCACCAGGACGACGCCTACCTCATCCAGTACGACAACGCGGGCGTCTTGGTGTGGGACTCCACCCTCGACGGCGGCGCGATCGACGCCTACATGCTCTCCAGCAACGACCGCTACTACGACGTGGCCATCGACAGCAACGACAACATCTGCCTGGCCGGGGCAGTGAGTAGTGTGGACTACGATCGGGGCTTCCTGGTCCAGTCCTACGACGACAGCGGGGCCTGGCTCTGGGAGGACATCTTCCAGGACAGCGTCGACAGCCCAGTGCAGGACGCCCACGGGGTCGCGGTCGACGCCGCGGACATCGTGTACACCACCGGCTGGTCCTTCCGGTTCCCGGGCGTCGCTGGACAATGGTCGAGCTTCCAACACCTTCCCATCACCGGCGCGCGGGAACAGGGGCCGATCTACTGGAACTTCGGCACCGAAGACTTCGCACCCGACCAGGCCATGGACGTCGCGGTGGCCAGCGACGGCTTCGTGGTCGTCGGAGCGGTCGGCGTGGACGGGGCCACCGACGCCAGTGACGCCAACCTCGACTTCCACGTCCGCAAGTACGGCCCGGCCGGAGGCCTCCTCTGGGAGTACACCTTCGCTGGCGGGCTCCTCGCCGATGTGGCCACCGGGGTTGCGCTCAACGACGACGACGAGGTTTTTGTCGTCGGCTACACCAACACCGGCACCGACAACGTCGGGGGCGCCGACTACGACTGGGTGGTCGTCAAGCTCGAAGCCGACGGCTACGGCGCGGCGGGGGTCCCGATCTGGGAGACGACCTGGGAGAGCGACTACTACCTCTCCGAGCGGGCCTACGACGTGACCATCGACCAGGACGACGAGGTCATCGTCGTCGGCGAGTGGGACGACGCGGGCACCAAGGCCTGGAGGGCGGCGCGGATCGCGACCTACGACGGAATCGAGCTCTCCGAGCTCAGGTGGCCGGCAACCGGAGGGGATTCCGCGCCCATGGCGGTCACCACAGATCGCGATATCGTCGCTGTCTCGGGCTATGTGCACAACGGCAACGACCGCGACTTCCACACCATCGCCGTCGACATAGACGCGGACGGCGACGGCTTCGGCGACTCTGTTGACGAATGTCCGGACGATGAGGACAAGGTCGAAGAGGGCGTGTGCGGTTGCGGCGATCCCGACGACGACACCGACGGAGACAGCGTCGAAGACTGCGACGACGTCTGCCCCGACGACCCCAACAAGACCGACGACGCTGGCGAGTGTGGCTGCAATGAGCCGGAAGACGACACGGATGGAGACGGCGTCGAAGACTGCATAGACAACTGCCCCACCGACCCGAACAAGACCACGCTCGGCGCCTGTGGCTGCGGGCTTCCCGACGACGACTCGGACGGAGACGGCGTGCTCGGCTGCGACGATGCGTGCTCCAACACACCGGCCGGCACCGAGGTGGACGAACACGGCTGCCCGGAGGAGGACAACACCGAAGACACCGGCCCCGATGGCGGCGATGGCACCGACGGCGACAAGGGCTGCGCCTGCAACTCCGGCGCGGTACCGACCGGGGGACTCGTTCTCGCACTGTCAGCACTCGCACTCTTCCGCCGCCGGCAGTAGCGGACCCTAGAACGGAGATCGACTGCGTCGAATGCGCGAACTGGCGATCTCGGCCTACCGAGATCGTGTCGGGTCGCCGAGGACAAGAACGTAGTTATCCCCAGCATTATGGGCGAAACGATCGCTCGCTTGTATCACCTGAAATGGAAGTTGTGATACAACTACGCCGACTTTGGGCGGTTATTGGATGCAGATTCACGATGACAGCACGGACTCGATACCCATCTCCCCCCGTGAAGAGCGGACCATCGGGGCCCCCCTGCTCGTCGTGCTCACCGGACAGTGGCAAGGCCGGGTAGTTCGAGTCGAAGGAGAGCTGCTGATCGGCCGCTCGACCGATGCGACGTTGCCGCTCACCGAAGCATCCATAAGTCGAAAACATGCGATCTTCTTTCGCGATGACGAAGGGCGTCTCCGAGTCCGAGACCTCGGATCCACCAACGGCACCTGGGTCGACAGCGGTCAGGTCTTCGGACAGAGCGAACCGCTGGTGTTTGGCGATCGCATCCGGTTCGGATCCAGCACAGTCCTCAAGTACACCGAGGGCGATCCGGTACAGGCACAGTTCTTCTGCAACCTGTACGAGGCTGCAACCAAGGACTCGCTCACTGGCCTCTACAACAGGCGCGCCTTCTGGGAGCAGCTCGACCACGAGTTCGCCTGGCACCAGCGACACCAGGGACACCTCACCTTGATGTTCGTCGATCTCGACCAGCTCAAAACCATCAACGACACCCACGGCCATCCGGTGGGCGACCAGGTGTTGGCACAGCTCGCCGAGATCTTCCGAAAAGAGCTCCGCGCCGAGGACTACATCTCGCGTTTCGGCGGCGACGAGTTCGCCATCATCCTGCGCCACACACCCGAAAACGCTGGGCTGAAGCTCGCCCGGCGCTTGAAGCGAGCGGTCGCCGCGCATCAGTTCGGAACCGAGTCGAAGCCCGTCCGCGCGACCTGCTCCATCGGTCTGGCGGGCGGAATCGGCCCCGACATTCCATCGCCAGATGTCCTCGCCGAACAGGCGGATCGCTGGGCCTACGTGGCCAAGCAGAACGGCCGCAACCGGGTCGCCTGCTGCCTGACCCACAAGACGCTCCCAGCCGCGTGAGCTGACATGACCTAGCGTGGGGGCAGGTAGCGCTCCATCAACGCCCGCGTCGGGACACGGGCCTTCATGGCGCGAGCGTTGTCGTAGTGCCCGGCGATCATGCGGTCGAGGATCGCGAGTTCGGGCGCGGGCTGCCACCAGGTTGCACGCTTGATCGCCCCGGGAATCAGCTTGATGACGTCCTCGCCGATGTGAGTCGTGCCGAAGTCGTAGGCACCTTCCTGCCACAGCGGTGGTGCCAGCGCGTCCATCCACTTGCCATAGAACTTGGGCGGGACCGGGGCGGCCTCGGGACGAAGCGGGCCCAATGCGATCATTGCGTCATCCAAACCAGGACAATCCTTGATGCGGGCCGCTACCAGCAGATCCCGAATGGCGACGATGATCTCGGGCTTGAGGACCTTGACGCAGCCAAAGTCGTACACCACCAGCCGACCATCGCGACGAAAGGCGAAGTTGGCGGGATTTGGATCCCCGTGGATGGCTCCCAGCTCGAAGATCTGACAGGTGATCATCTCGGCAATGCGACTGCCGATCTGGTCGCGGAGGTCTTGGGGCGTGCCGTCGTCAGCGAGCGCGTCGAAGTGCTCACCAGGTTCATAGGTCAGGGTCAGGACCCGCTGCGAGGAGCGCTCACCCACCACGTCGGGCACGATGAGGCCGTCGTGTTTGCTGTGGAACTCGCGGAACTTTCGGACGTTGTCTGCCTCGTTGCAGTAGTCGAGCTCCTCGTGGAGGCGCTCCCGGAGCTCCTCGAAGAACGAGTCGAGCATGTCCTTTGGCATAGTGACCAACCCGCCAAAGCGAAGCGCGAGCCGAACCTGGTTCAGATCGGAATCCACGGCTCCGTCGACGCCGGGGTACTGCACCTTGACCACCACCTCGCGACCGTCGTCGGTGGTAGCCCGGTGCACCTGGCCCACTGATGCAGCGGCGAAAGGCTCGCGTTCGAAGCGCTGAAAGAGCAACTCTGGCGCGTCGCCGAGTTCCTTGTGGATCTGCTCTTCGATGACCTCGTACTCCATCGGGGGAGCTTCTTTCTGAAGGGTCGAGAGCGCATCGGCAACCTCGGGAGGGAAGAGGTCCTTGGCGGCCGAGGCAAACTGGCCGACCTTCATCGCCGCGCCCTTCAGCTCGCCGAGGGTATCCGCGATTCGCTGGCCACTCTCGGTCCGGAAGCGGCTTGCCTCCGCCTCGGCGTCGTCCTTGTTCGACAGGATGGATCTGACCTTCGAGCGGGCAAACCCACCGGCTACGGACGCCGTCATGGAGGCGAGTTTGAAGAGCCGCTTGCCCTTGATCGGCGGTCTGGCCATGTTTGGTATTCCCCAGTCGTTGCGGTAGCTTCGACACGGAACATATAGGCGGCAAGGTGCACATTGACCAGCTCGCCGCTCTCAGCCCGGACGGACAGCGATGGCCCTAGCCCTAACGTGCCCACACTGCGAGGATCGGCCGGTCGAGACCACCCGGAATGCATGGTTTATCCAGGGTTTCCTAATCATCGCGCGCTACGGCTCCAGATCCTATGTCGGCTGTGTCTCCTGTACTCGAAACAAGGTGCTCGGCAGCCTCCTGCTGTCGTCGCTGCTCGGATGGTGGTGTTTCCCCTGGGGCCTCGGAACGCCGCTGGTCATTCTTCAGAATCTCGTCTCCATCGCCAGCGGTCCCGACCGGCGCGGGCTCGCCACTGCCCTACTGCAGCAGGGCCTCGACATCGACGAACTCGAGCTCGACGACAGTGGGCGTTCTGCCGGTCAGCTCGCACTGGTGGACGGGATCCTCTCCACCCTGCACAGCGTGACCTGGGCCGACGGAAGCGCCGACGAGCGCGAGGTCGAGACTGGGGTGGAGATCGCCACGCAGATGCTCGGCAAGCTGGTGGATCCCGACGAGGTCCGCGCGGTGCTCACCGACGCCAAGAGTCCCGGTGAGCTCGACGCGACCAGTTTCGGAGTGGATTCCCGTCTGATGCTGCTCCGAGCAGCCGGAGAGATCGCCGCCGCCGACGAGGTCATCGAGGACTCCGAAGTGGATGAACTCCGCGCCCTGGGTGAACGGCTAAACCTCCCGCCCGAGCTGGTCGACGCTTTCATCGGAGGTCTGTACGCCGACGAGGACACCCAGGCCGAACAGGACTCCATGCGCCAGATCGCAAGGGACATCCTCGGCATATCAGAAGACACGGCCCTTGCTGCAGTGCAGTCCGCCTACCGCGCCAAGAAGATGGAAGCGATCGCGAATCAAGACGAGGAAGCGAGCGAAGAGCACCTCGAAGAGCTCGAGTGGGCCTATCAGACCCTCCTCAGCTGAGGTCAATGCCAGTACGCGTGTGGTGCGCACCCGTAGTCCATTTGCAGATCACAGACCTGGATCCGCAGCCAGGGAATCGGGCGAGAACCGGGAGGTGCTGCGCCGCGGCGGTGGCTGAGGTTGTCCTCGAGCCGGAGGCACGCCACGGCATCATCCAGATCGCAACCCAACCACAGCATGACGTTGGCGCGATCGAAGTCGCGCGGCACTCCGCGGCCCTTCCCATAGATGTGCCCCAGCAGCGTGCACGCCTCGCCATCTCGGTGATCGCAGGCCTCCAACGTAGCATCCAAGACCGCAGCACAGATCGCGTCGTCGGTCACCAGCGGGCAGGCGCGCTGACAGGCAACGATCTGCCCAGCGGCGCAGGCTTCAGTGTCCGCCGCCACCGCCCTGGTGTCTGCGGCTAGATCGCAGCCCAGATCGCCGGGATCTCCACACGCCGCGTCGTATCGAACCGCCGCCGCCTGGTAGTCGTTCTCGGCCCGGTACAGATCACCCCTCGCAACACAGCTCAGGGCGTGACCGAGCTCACATCCCTCTTCCCAGGCCTCGCTGGCGAGTTCGAGGTCCGGAGACACCATCCGATAGGACGCTTTCACACCGATCTGCCAGCAGGTATCCGCGTCTCCCAATGCGCAGGCCCCGAGCGCATAATCCAGCCAAGCGTCCCCCATCGTGGCGACCATTCCACCCTGACATGCCTCCAGGGAACCCAGATCACATCCCTTCTCCCAGAGCTCCGCGGCAGTGCAAGCTTCAGCCACTTCCCGCTCCCTGCACAGCGCGACATAGGCCTCTTGGGCGCGTTCTTCGTCGCCGGCAGACCGGTGCTGCGCGGCCCCGAGCATCAACTCGGCGGTCGTTGGCTCCCCACAGGCCCAGGCAAACAGCAGAAACAGCGGCACCTCCAGATGGTAACCCCGGTGGACCGGAGAGGTTGACGGAAGGGGTCGAACCCCATACTCACCGGTCAAACAACCGAGGGAACCGAATTGACCTCCACGCAGGCTGAGATCGACGAGAGCTACAGCGTTTCCAACGACTTCTTTCAGCTCTGGCTCGACGAAAACATGCACTACACCAGCGCCGCTTGGGACAATCCCGAGTGGACCCTGGAGCAGGCTCAGGAGCACAAGGCGCGGGTCCTGTACGACTTCGCCGAGATCGACGAGACCAAGACCTTCCTCGACATTGGCTGTGGATGGGGCTCGGCCATCGAGGCCATGACCCGCTTCGGATGCAAGGCGGGCCACGGCATCACGCTGTCGACCGAGCAGGCAAAGTACTGTTGGGACCGAGACATTCCGAACGCCAAGGTCTTCATCCAGGACTACGCCCTCTACGAGCCAAAGACCAAGTACGACGCCCTGATCTCCATCGAGATGATCGACCACCTCTGCTCGCCAGCTCAAGCCCGGCAGGGCAAGGCGATCCAGCTGTATCGGGACTACTTCAACAAGCTGGCCGAGTGGGTCGAGCCCGGCGCCTGCTTTGGCTTCCAGGCAATCCTACGCAACCGCGTGCCACGGAAGCGTGCCGACCTGGCCGATCTCGCCTTTACTGCCGACGTGATCTTCCCCGGAGGCCTCAATCCGCGCATCGAAGAGCTCGTGTGCGCCATCAACCCCAGGTGGGAGCTCGAGACCCTCATCATGCGACGCACCGACTACCGAGAGACCACGGCCGAGTGGCTCCGCCGGATGCGTCTGCACGAGACCACCATTCGCGAGCAGTGGGGCGACAAAGTCTTCGACGACTACGACCGCTACCTGTCCACGTGTGTGCGCGCCTTCGACAACCACTGGTCAGGCGACGTGCAGATGAAGCTCCGCAGGATCTGACAGTCGGCTCAATCGCTAGAGATCGTCGGGAACCACAGAGCGGCGCTTCGCTTTCACCGCCCGCTGATACCGCACCTCCCCCACCATTTCGACTTCGGGCCAGTCCGTACTCCAGGCCACATCGCGGATGCAGTCCACCACATCGTCGGGGAGATCATCGATGACCGTCAGCAGCTCGATGTCGGCGACAGCCCCATCGACGACCACCGCGTTCAGTGCAAACTCCGCCTCTTCCGGTCCGTCGGACTCCAGCCAGGGGTCCACGCATTCGACACGCACCTCGGCAAGCGCGTTCATCGTCGCACCGGCAAACTCGATGGAGACTTCCTTGGGGACTGGCCCGGGTTCGGGCACGACGTCCGGCTCCGGAGCGGCGGCAGGCTCTGGCACCACCGGCCGCGGATTCGGGAGTGGATAGACCTTGCGAACACGGCGTTCGGTCTCTGGCAGGACGTGCTCTGGAGCCGGGTCGGGAGTCGTGTCGGGCCGGAGCGTCCACGCCATGACCGCCACTAGCGCCAGAACGACCATCGCCACGGCCAGCGCCAGTAGCCTACGTCCGTCCATCACACCTCCGAAACGCCCCTAACCGACCAGTCTACCACCCTTCATCGGATTGCAAGATCCGGACCGAGAAGCTCAGACAGGGCCTTGCCGAAGGCATGTCTCGCAACTACAGTAAAAGTGCTGAGAGGTTCGTGCTTGGTAACAGTCAGAAATGTCCCCCTGGTAACTACACCATGGGGTCTCGTCCCTTGTCGTGGAGTGCCTTTGCCCTTCTGGAAGGGTGGCCGGAAGCGATGACATGAGACCCACCCTACTTAACAGTAGGGGGTCAGACTCAAACCACACGGCTTGCCCGGCTTCACTCCCCCCAACCCGGGGGGAGTTCCCCCCCACCCGGGGGGGAACCTCCGGGCTCTCTCGATGTCGAGGAAGCCCATGAGCGCACTCTTCCTGCTTGCCGTCGCAGCCCTCGCCGGCAATCCCGAACCCTTCGCCCACCCCGGCGAGGACGTCGAACCCGACATCGTCGTGGCCTCCCCGAGAGACCTCCTCGACGAGGCCCGCCGTCGCATGCTGATCGGCGACTACGAGGGAGCGCGAATCGTCGCCGAGCAGTCCCTGCAGCGCCCCGGAGACCACGAGCTCGATGCCCAATACCTCATCGGTATGGGCTGGGAATACGACGGAGAGCCCGAGCGTGCCCTCGATATCTACGAGGGACTCCTCGAGGACTGGCCAGAGGGCGAGAGCACCGACGATGTCGTGTTTCGAAAGGCGGAGGCCCTCGGTCGCGACAAGCGCTACGACGAGGCACTCTCCGTGCTCGGCACTCTCGGTGATCCCGCGCAACGGAAAGACAGCGACCGCGTGAAGATGGAGCTTCTCAAGGGCCTTTGGGAGGTCGAACTCGGCGACACCATGGGCGGCGTGGCCCGTCTGGTCGAGACCCTGGACACCGCGACGGTCGTCGACTCGCCCTGGCACCAGGCCATGGCCCGCGGGCGCATATTGACCGTAGGAATCGACCAGGCCGATCTGATCGCCTTCAAGGGCCGCAAGAAGAAGAAGGCCCGCCAGCTCGAGGAGCGCGGCACCTTGGTTGGCCTCGCCGAACAGCAGCTCGTCGCCATCATCGGTCTCGACCGACCGGTGTGGGCCTTGCACGGCTTTGTCGATCTGGCACACGGCTATCTCGCCTTCGGGCAGGCCATGCTCGACGAATCCAAGCCCCGAGTGAAGAAGTCCGCCCGCTCCGAGTACGAGCAGCAGCGCAAGGAGATGGTCACCCAGGTGTGGGTCAAGGCGAGCAAGCGCCTCGACCGCGGCATCCAGTACGCCCACCAGGTCGGCTGGACCACCGAGCCCCTCGACAAGCTGGAGACCGACTACGCCGAGGTGATGGCGGCGATCGAAGCGCTCTAGAACTTCGGCGTGATGGCCATGACGATGGCGGCCCTGTGGTCCTCGGGCTTGACGACCGTGATGTAGCCCTGGTTCTTGGGCAGGGTCACCTCCGTGGTGTGGTGCAGCTCGCCGTCCTTCATCACGCGAAGCCGCAGGTTCGCGTGGGTCGACGTCCTGCCGAGAATGCCCACTCTCAACGAGTAGTCGCCCGGCAGCCAGAATTGCTCGGCGCTCGCGGACGAGATCATCTCATTCCGTACCGAGGCCAGCTGGAAGCCCTTCCAGCCACGCTCGTGCATCGTCTCTTCCATGCCGCGAAGCCGTGGATCGGGTTCCCCCTCTCGACTGGCGCGGACCACGATCAGCTGGATCTTGGCGGTGTCAACGTGCGGCGGTGGGTACGGCCGAACCTCCCCCGAAGCCGGCGGTACTGGAACCCGCATTGCCCCGGCAATCGTCACGGCAGGAACGAGCACAGCTCCCGCGACTAGCCCCACCACCGCGCCCCTGAGCTCCGCCTGCATTGGGTCTCCTAGAACTTCGGCGTGATCACCGTGACTATGGCTGCGCTGCCGTCCTCCGGCTTGACGACCGTGATGTGGCTCTGGTTCTTCGGCAGGGTCAGGTCCACCTTGTGATGAAGCTCGCCGTCCTTCATCACCCGAACTCGAAGCTTCGCGTGGCTGGAGGTTTTGCCGATCAGCCGGACGTGGGTGGCGTATCGCTTGGTGAGTTCGAACCGCTGACTGCTGGAGTTCGAGACCCGCTCCTTACCAACATGAGCGAGCCGGAAACCCCGGAACCCCAGGTTGTGCATCTGCTTCTCCATGGCGCGGAGATTGGGATCCGTCGTGCCCACGCGGGTCGCGCGAACGGTGATCACCTGAACCGAGATCGGCGCCGCAGTCGGATGGCTATGCAGCTGCATCGGCCCCGCGACGGCCACGGTCGGCCCAGACGCAAACCCAATCGAAACGGCAACAATCGCTGCTTGGAGCGCTTTGTACACGATGACCCCCTCGGTCACCAAGACAGACGCCTACCACTGCTAGTCATTCAAAAATAGAGTGGCGGCACCTGGCTCACGTCGGGCCAGATGCCGCCTAGGGGGGGCTCTATGTTGTCTTCAGTCCGCGTTGCGGAAGAAGGTGGGGATGTCGTAGTCCTCGTAGATGGGGTCGATGCCGCTGTGCAGCTCGCGACCCCTCGAGCGGGTAGAGCCAACTTGACGCATGACGCGCTCGTTGACCCGACGCTCGATGGACTGCGGCTGCAGCATCTGACGGGACTCTTCAAAACCGGTTGCAATGACGGTGACGCGGGCTTCGTCTTCCATCGTGTCGTCCACGACCCAGCCCCAGATCACCTCGGCATCTTCGTGTGCCTCTTCCTGGATCAGCGAGGATGCCTCGTGCATTTCGTACATGGTGAGGTTGCTGTTCCCGGTGATGTTGATCAACACCGAGGTCGCACCGACGATGGAGACGTCGTCGAGAAGCGGCGAGCTGATTGCACGCTGCGCGGCCTCGACCGTCTTGTGTTCGCCCGACGCCGTGCCGACGCCCATGAGCGCCACGCCCTTGCTTCCCATGATGGTGCGCACGTCTGCAAAGTCGACGTTCACCATGCCCTGGAAGTTGATGAGATCCGACACGCCCTTCACGGCCTGCAGGAGGACCTCATCCGCCAGGCGGAAGGCCTCTTTCATGCTCGTGCGCTCGGACGCCATCGCCACTAGACGCTGATTGGGGATCGTGATCAGGGTGTCGACGCCCTGCTGGAGGCCCTCGATGCCCTCTTCGGCCTGACGGCGACGACGTTTGCCCTCGAAGAAAAACGGACGGGTGACGACGGCGACGGTGAGTGCACCGACCTCCCGAGCGACCTGGGCGATGACCGGAGCCGCGCCCGTACCCGTTCCGCCACCCATTCCCGCAGTCACGAAGACCATATCGGCCCCGACGACCAGCTCGGCGATGCGATCCTTGTCCTCGAGGGCTGCTTCGCGTCCGACTTCGGGATTGGCGCCAGCGCCGAGACCCTTCGTGAGCTGGCTTCCGAGCTGGAAGCGGCGGGGCGCGAGGGAGCGACGGAGGTCCTGGGAATCGGTGTTCATAGCGATGAACTCAACACCCGTGAGGCCGGCGGAGATCATGGTGTTGATGGCATTGCCACCGCCACCGCCAACGCCGATGACCTTGATCCGAGCACCAGTGGGCACACCTTCTTCTTCTTCAACGATCTCGATCATGGTGTAGGCCTCCGACTAAAAGTCTTCTTGAAAGGGGGAATTTGGGATGGGAGCGGGGGGATTCGTGATGGAGCTGGGGCTAGCCGCCGGCGAGCCGGAACTGGGGCTCGAGGGGCGTGACGATGGCGACAGAAGCTGGCGCGAGGTCGACGAGGTGAGGACGATCGAGATCGAGATCGCCTCGGTCGAGGAGCATGGCCAAGCGATCGACCTGGCGATCGAGTGCTTCGAGGCCAAAAACCAGACGGGTGCCGCGCACGTGCACGGTGAGTCCATGGGTCCTCGAGAACGACACTTCGGAGACCTCGTCCCGGGACACCAGTCCTCGCTCGTCCAGGGAGGTGAGCAACCAGAGTGCGTTCTCGATGGCGAGCGCTGGCAGGCCGGGATGCAGGCTCTCGAGGTGGCCGTCGATTCCCGTCAGGTTTGGATAGTCGAGATCGTCTTGTGCCGCGGCGGCAAATGCCGTGCCGTCGGATGAGACGTAGTGCAGACCGTTGAAGTGCAGGAGCGCGACGGGTTCGTACTCCTCGACCTCGATCGAGACGGTGGCCGGCCACATCCGGGTGGCCCGAGCGCTTCGTACCCACGGATGGCGTTCCACACCACGGGCGGCGTCATCGAGGGCGACGCCGAACATGGTCGTTCCGTTGCTGATATCAGCCAGGTGACGAAGCGCCGCGGGTCCGGCGCGACGAGTCCCGTCGAATACAACCTCCTCGACGAACATCATGTCGGGCCGCACCACCGTGAACGCGCCAACCAGGGGGAGGGTCAGCGTGAGGGCGATGATGGATCGGATCCAGGGGGACCGACTGATGGTCGTTGAGGAGGTCAAGAGACGTGATTTTGTTTGGGGAGGGGGAGTTGGCCAGAGGCCGAGGGGAGGTTTGGTCAGGCTTGAAACCCAACCGGGGGGTACACCTTTTCTACCGAGCCTGGGCCCTCACATCAACACCGATCTTCCCTTTTTCTGATCCGTAGAGATCACGGGTTTTGCCGCGGATCGATCGCCTGGATCTTAATGGCGTTTCGAGGGCCACAATGATCAGGTCAACCCCGGACACGGATGCGGTTCGAAAGTCGAACAAAACGGAGGGAGAAAGCGCATGGAGGAACGGAAGATCCGGGCATCGGTGGCGCGTGGACCGTCGCGCCGTGAGCTGTGGGCCTAGGTGAGCTCGCTCTCCATGCAGGTCGCCGTCATCAGCACCCTCTCCACGAGCTCCTCGAAGCTGATGCCAGCGGCCCCGGCGGCCATCGGGCTCAAGCTCGTCGCCGTCATCCCGGGGATGGTGTTGATCTCGAGGAAGATCGGCTCTCCATCTGGACGAACGATGAAGTCTGCGCGAGCGAGTCCGCGGCAGCCGAGGATCTTGTACGACGCGACCGCCGCCACCTGGGCCAGCTGCCTGGATTCGCCGGAGATCGCGGCGGGAACCTCGTATGTGGTTCTACCTTTGGTGTATTTGGCCTCGTAATCGAAGAATCCGCTATCTGGCAGAATCCGCACCACCGGGAAGGCCTCCCCGTCGAGCACCGCCACCGTGATCTCGTCGCCGCTCACGAACTCCTCGAGCATGACCTCGTGGTGGAGCTCGAGGGCCTCAGTCACGCCATGCTCCAGTTCGCTGGCGTTCTTGCAGACATTCATCCCGATTGTCGAACCGCCCACAGCGGGCTTGGTGATCACCGGAAACCTCACGTCTGCGGGGAGCGGCTCGCCCTTGCGCGCGACCCAGTCACCGGCCATCCTCACGGATTCGACATCGGCCAATGCCGCCTTGGTGGCGATCTTGTCCATGGCAACCGCACTCGCACGCACACCGGAGTCCGTGTACGGAATGCCCATCACTTCGAGGAGTCCCTGCACGCAGCCGTCCTCGCCAAAGCGCCCGTGGAGCGCGATCCAGGCCACTTCCACTCCCTCTTTGATCAACTTCGCGGGCAGTTCTCGGTCGACGATGATCTCGACAACATCCCAGCCGCGGTCGCGTAGGGCCTTGGCTACAGCCTTGCCAGACTTCAGGGAGATCGGGTGTTCGGCAGACAGGCCGCCCATGAGGACGCCGATTCGTTGGTTGCGGTTCATGCGGCTCCGGGGAGGGAGATGGGGATCAGGGGGAAGGTGTTGCAACTCGTGCGCCAACCCACTTCAGTCGCGAGTCGAGGTCGAGTCCTCGGCTCTTCTTCACCCGTTCGGTGGCTGACTTGTGCAGCAAGGCGAGGTCCGCTGCGGTGCCACCGCCGAGGTTGACGAGGGTCTCGGGTGCGGCATCGGGAATAGCGACCCGACGCAGACGGACCAAGGGGAGCTGGACGGAGCGAAAGACCTTGCGGAGGTTCCTCCGCTTTGGAGGGGTGTACCAAGACCCTGGGGGTGAGGCAGACAGTCGTTTTGCCGCGGCCGTTCTGAGCCGCTTTGCCGCCCCTTCGGCAAGCAGGATCCGGGCTCCAAGCAGCACTCGCTGCCGACCCTGGACATCGTCGAGCGCGCCTTCGCGGATCTTCCCCCGGTGCAGAAACCGGACCGAGGTGACCCACTCCCCCCACCCGCTGTCGAGAGCGAGGGAGGCACCGAAGGAACCCTGAACATCGGCGAAGCCCTCGACGCCTGCCAGTCCGGCCTCCCGAGCGGCGGCCACCAGTGCGGGAACCGGGACCCCGGCGCCCACTGAAAACCCGCTTTCTTCGCGCTCTAGAGTGCAGAAGTCGGTGCCGAGGCGCAGCACGACGCCAGCGATGGGGCCGTCCCGAACGATTGTGCGGGTTCCAGCGCCCAGCAGGGTCCACTTCCAACCCACAGCACGGCAGTCGGCGAGCACAGTCGCCAGGGATTCCTCCCGATGAACGACGACCCATGCATCGCAGGAGCCACCGGTTCGCAGCGCAGTATGCCGAGCAATGGGCTCGTTGAACCGGACCGCGAGCCCGTCGCTCACTGCGCCGTTCTCCGGGCTTCGAGGACTCGCTCGCAGACGCTGTTCACGTTTCCAGCGCCGAGGGTGATGACGACATCGCCCGGAGCGACCAGGTTCACAAGGTACTCGACTGCCTCGTCGAGGTCGGCCACAGCGTGTGTTCCACGATGCCCGCGCTCGCGCATCTCGGCGGCGATTCGCTCGTGAGTCACGCCCTCGATGGGCTTCTCTCCGGCTGCGTACACAGGGCAGACGACCACCTCGACGGCGCGATTGAAAGAGCCGCAGAAATCGGTCCAGAGGTCTTCTACGCGCGAGTAGCGATGCGGCTGAAAGACCGCGATTACTCTCTGCTTTGGAAAGGCGCCCTCGGCAGCCTCCAGGGTTGCCTGGATCTCGACGGGGTGGTGTCCATAGTCGTCGATGAGGGTAACGCCGCCCGCCTCGCCGACGACCGTAAAGCGACGCTGCACTCCCGAGAACCCATGAAGTGCTTTTTGGATCCGATGGAATGGGATGTTCAGTTCCATCGCTGTAGCGACGGCGCCAGTCGCGTTGGAGACGTTGTGCTGACCGGGCATCGCCAGGGTGATCTGGCCGAGCTCGTCGTCTCCGGCGTAGACCGTGAACTTCGTCGCCAGACCGTCATAGCTCGGTTGGCTGGCCCGATAGTCCGCCTGACGCGCGAACCCGTAGGTGACGACTCGCCGGCGGACCTGGGTCATCAGCTTCTGCACCCGTGGGTGATCCACGCACAGCGCCGAGAAACCGTAGAAGGGAACCCGGTTTGCGAACTCGACGAAGCACTCCTCCAGGGCCTCGACAGTGCCGTAGTGGTCGAGGTGCTCGGGATCGATGTTGGTGATGATGGTGGCTGTGGGACTGAGCAGCAGGAAGGAACCATCGGACTCGTCGGCTTCAGCGACCATGTACTCGCCGGCCCCGAGCCGTGCGTTCGAACCGCCGAGGTGGTCGAAGCGCCCGCCAATCACCACCGTTGGATCGAGATCTCCGGCAGCAAGGCAGGCCGCTAGCATCGAGGTGGTCGTCGTCTTTCCGTGGGTGCCGGCCACCGCGAGTCCGTGCTTGAGACGCATGAGCTCGGCGAGCATCTCCGCTCTCCGGATCACCGGGATCCCGCGGTCGAGCGCTCCCTTCACCTCTGGATTATCGAGGCCCACCGCCGTTGATCGGACAACCACATCCGCATCGGCGAGGTTGGTGGTGTCGTGCCCGATGTGGATGAGCGCACCCAGCTTTCGGAGCCGCTTCACGCTGGCGCCGGCCTTCAGATCGGACCCGTGGATCTCGAAGCCAAGGGTCAACAGAACCTCGGCGATGCCACTCATTCCGATGCCGCCGATGCCGACGAAGTGGATGACTCGAACCTTTCCCCGGAACATCATGCTGCCGCACCAACCATCTTTGGAGGCGTTGTAGCCTGGGGGATCTCCACACGCGCCTCGGTCTCCATGCTGATCCGCAACAGAACGCCGATGCACAGGGTGTTCAGCATCGCCGCGGACGCGCCATAGGACAGGAACGGAAGCACCAGTCCCTTGGCTGGAAGTACGCCTCCAACGACGCCGATGTTGATGATCGCTTGGGCCGCGAACATCGAGGAGATCCCGACTGCTACCAGCATCCCGAACAGTGAATCCGAGCGCGACGCAATCACCACTCCGCGCCAGATCAATCCGACGAGGAGCAGCACGGTGAAGCTCCAGCCGATGGCGCCAAGCTCCTCGCCGATCACGGCCACGATGAAGTCGGTGTGCGCCTCGGGAAGGAATCCGCGCTGGGCCACACCAGACGCCAGGCCCGCTCCAGAGAGCCCACCTGTTGCCAGCGCGATCCACCCCTGCACTACCTGGTAGCCAGCGCCATCTGGATCAGCAAAGGGGTCCAGGAAGCTCATCAATCTGCGAATGCGAAACGGCTCGATGACGATGAGCATCGCGAGCAATCCAGCCGCCCCACCGCAGAGCGTGAGGATGTAGCGCCACTGCAGGCCCGCCACGAAGAGCAGCACGCCAGCGAGTCCGAGGAGGATCACAGTGGTCCCGAAGTCGCGCTGGAAAACGACCAAGACGAGCAGCGGGATCATGAGAGTCAAACCGGGGAAAACGACCCCAACCACGTCGCGAAGGCGGCCCTCGTTGCACGACAGGTAGTGCGCCATGATCACCACTGTCGCCAGCTTTGCGAACTCCGACGGCTGGAGGTTCACTGGGCCGAGGCTAATCCACCGAGTGGCGCCATTGGCCGAATAGCCGAGGGGCGTCATGACCAAGCACATCAGCAAGATCGTGATCAGATAGGCCGGCCACGCAGCCCGCCGCAGCCAGTTCCAAGGAGCGACGATGACGGCGATGGCACCCGCGACGCCGACACCCATGCCCACGAGCTGGCGCGTCACGTAGTGCATGGCGTTTCCGTAGCGGGCATCCGCGTTCAGGGAGCTCGCCGACAGGATCATCAACAGCCCCAGTCCGGCGAGGATGACGGTGATCCCGAGGAGGGGCCAGTCCCAGCTGCGGCTCGTCTCGGTAGAGTTGTCGTTCATGAGAGGCTCCCGACCAGGTCGCGAAACACGCGTCCTCGGTGCTCGAAGTTGTCGAATTCGTCGAAGCTCGCGCAGCCAGGGCTCAGGAGCACCAGATCCCCTGCCCTGGCCTCATCGGCGCCCATCTGCACGGCATGGGCCATCGAACCAGCGCGGATCACCTCGATTCCCGCGCCCTGGAGCTCGTCGGCGATCACCGGCCCATCGCCGCCAAAAGTGATGACTGCCCGCTGGTCGACCAGCAGCGGCGCGAGGGCATCGAAGCCCGGGCCCTTGGACTTTCCGCCGAGGAGTACGACAGCAGGTCGAGCCAGCCCACTGAGCCCGACCCGGGTTGCATCCACATTGGTGGCTTTCGAATCGTTGATCCACAGCACGTCGTCGCGGTCGGCGACAATCTCCATCCGGTGCTCGAGAGCGCGAAGCTGGGGTAGTGCGGTGGCGATGGCATCCCGATCGCCCCCGAGTGTCAGGGCGATGAGCGCGGCCGTCGCGGCGTTGTCGCGGTTGTGGTCGCCGGGAATCGGGAATCCGCCCAGCCTGAAGACTGTCGATCCGTCGGCCCAGCTGACTTCGATCGTCTCGCCATCCCGCGCCACGCCCGGGGAACCGCCCAACCAAGCCCGAGTCCCGAGCTCACGAGCGTGTCGGCCAAGTCGCTCGTCACCCGCGGGAAGCACTGCCAGCTGTCCCTCACCCATGCGCTCGAACAACCTGCACTTAGCGGCGGCGTAGCCATCCATGTCGCCGTGCCGCTTCAGGTGATCCGGCGTCAGATTCAGGATGACGCCGATGTCTGGATTGAAGTCCCCGGGCCACTCCAACTGGTAGCTGCTCACCTCGACGACCAAGCAGTCGAAGTCTCCATCCACGGCGTTGGAAAGTGGATTTCCGAGGTTCCCACCAACAAAGGGCTTGCGACCGGAGGCCTCGAGGAGCTGGCCGGCAAACCAGGTCACGGTGGACTTGCCGTTTGTTCCGGTGATCCCCGCACAGGGCAGATCGAGGAAGGAATCGGCGAAGGCCATCTCGCCGAGGATCTGGACCCCGGCTTCCCTGGCGGCGACCAGATCCGGTTGGGTCGCGGGAACGCCCGGTGAGACGATGATGCGCGCTGCATTCAGGAAGGTCTCACGACGGTGTGGCCCGAGCTGAAGATCAACGCCGTCGATCCCTTCGACCTCGGTGCGCAGATCGAGCCCGATGACTCGATCCGCGCCCTTCCGGACAGCGAGCTCGGCGGCGGCACGCCCAGAGAGTCCGAGCCCGACAATGACCGTGTTCCCGTCCAGTTTCATCGGAGCTTCAGGGTCGAGAGGGCGACGAGAGCGAGGATCACGCTGATGATCCAGAAACGAACGATGATCTTCGGCTCCGACCAGCCCTTCTTCTCGTAGTGGTGATGGATGGGCGCCATTGCGAAGATGCGGTTGCCTGTGAGCTTGAAGCTGGCGACCTGGAGGATGACCGAGACGGCTTCGAGCACGAAGATCCCGCCAACCAGTGCGAGCAGGATCTCGTGCTTGGTGAGGACCGCGAGGATGGCCAGGGTTCCGCCGAGGGAGAGTGACCCGACGTCCCCCATGAAGACCTGGGCAGGATAGGCGTTATACCAAAGGAATCCGAGCCCAGCGCCGAGGATGGCCATGGCCGGGATCAGGAGTTCACCAGCACCGACGATATAGGGAATACCCAGGTAGCCCGCGAACTTTGCGTTCCCAGCGAGATAGGCGAGGATGCCATAGGTTCCGGCACAGGTCATCACCGGTCCAATCGCGAGGCCGTCGAGGCCGTCGGTGAGGTTCACAGCGTTCGAGGTGCCGACCAGAATGAACAGGGCAAAGGCGACATAGATGAACCCGAGAGCGTCGGGCGCCCCCTCCCAGAGCTCGCTGAAATGGATGATGGTGTCCTTGAAAAAGGGAACCGACAGGTCCGCGCTCAGGGATCCGCTCAGGTACGCCCACACCAACACGCCGCCGCCGATGATGACCTGCCAGAGGATCTTGTACCGGCCCGAGAGCCCGTCGGCGGATTTGTACATGACCTTGCGCCAGTCATCTACAAATCCGATCGCGCCGTAGCCGAGCATCACGATCAGGACCATCCACACCATTGGCTCGCTGAGCCGGCCCCACAGCAGTGTCGAAACACCCACACCGAAGAGGATGCAGATCCCGCCCATTGTCGGCGTTCCGACCTTGTTGAGCATGTGGGACTCGGGCCCGTCGTCGCGGATGATCTGGTTCATCTTCTGCCGCTGCATCCACGCGATGAACGACGGAAAGAGTGTGTACGCGATGAGCAGCGCGGTGATCACCCCCCAAGCGGTCCGGAACGTCAGGTATCGAAAGACATTGGTTCCAGGGATCATGCCGGCGAGAGGCCCCGGATCGATGAAGAGGAAATAGAGCATCAGTGTTCTCCGGCCGGGGTTTCGTCCCGGAGGGCATGCAGGATTCGTTCCATTCGGGCGCCGCGGCTGCCCTTGACGAGCATGCGGTCTCCGTCGCGCAGGGCTGCTCGCAGCGGATCGACAGCGGCCTCCCAATCCTCGAAGTGCAGGGCGTCTGGGGCGTCGGCTGCCGCCATCAGCGATCCCACGAGCACAACCAGATCCAGCCCCAGCGAGCACGCGAGCTTGCCGATCTCGTCGTGCCAGTGGGCCTCGTCACCACCGAGCTCGAGCATGTCGCCGAGGACCGCAATCCGGCGTCCCGGGAGGGAGGCCAGCAGTCGAAGTGAGGCCTCCATGGACTGAGGGTTGGCGTTGTATGCGTCGTTGAGAGCGGTAATGCCGCCGGGGAGTTCTTCGGTCCGAAGCCGCATACCCACCGGCGAATACTGCTCGAGGGCCGCGGCGGAGGACCTCAGATCGAGGCCAAGGGCGAAGGCGACGGCCAGTGCACCGGCCGCGTTGTGGGCGATGTGGGCGCCGGGGGCGGGAATGGTACAGGCCAGCCGACCCTCGGGCGTGTCGAAGACGGCGCGGGTGTGGAGGCTGCGCGGATCCAGGTCAGCGGACACCAAGGCAATGTCACCGCCGACCCCCCAGGCCACGCGACGACCGGGCACCGGAATAGCCGCGACGTGGGGATCATCGGTGTTCAGCACAGCCACGTCACTCGCGGACATCGTAGCGATCAGCTGGCCTTTCTCTCGGGCCACTCCCGACAACCCGCCGAGCTCCAGCAGATGTGCGGGGCCGACGTTCAGCACCATCCGCACGGTCGGTCTGGCGATGTCGGCGAGGAGCGCGATCTCACCGTGGCTCGATGTGCCCATCTCCACCACCAGCGCCGCGGCGTCGTCGGGAGTAGCGAGCAGGGTCATGGGCACCCCGAGGTGGTTGTTCAGGTTTCCCACCGTCTCGTGCACCGGACCGAGCTGCGAGATTGCCAGCGAGATGAGCGTGCGGGTCGTCGTCTTTCCCGAGCTCCCAGTCAGCGCGACCACAGGTACATCGAGCTGATTGCGGACGTGACGGCCCAGATCCTGAATGGCCCGAGTGGTGTCTTGGACCAGAACCGCACCACCCTCGACCTCTTCGACCCGGCTGGAGACGATACAGCCGAGCGCCCCCGCTTCGACTGCCGTATCCAGGTAGTCGTGGCCGTCGAACCGCTCGCCGCTCAGGGCCAGAAACCAGGTTCCCGGCGTCAGCTTTCGTGTGTCCGTGACGATGTTCCCAGGCGCCGATTCCCGCACGAGTGTGCCGCCCGTTGCTGCCGCGATCGTGGCTCCGTCGAACTTCATCGGCCCTCCAGCGCTTCGGCCGCGACGAGTCGGTCGTCGAAAGGACGCTTTGCGGCGCCGATCTGCTGATAGGCCTCGTGGCCCTTGCCGGCGATGAGGACGCCATCACCGGGCTTGGCCCCTTGGACCGCGCGCAGGATGGCCCGTCGCCTGTCCACCACCACAACCGGTGGGCGACCGTCCATCATGCCGACGAGAATGTCGTCGATGATCGCTCGCGGAGCTTCGTGGCGCGGATTGTCGGAGGTCACGACTGCATGATCGGCACCTCGCTGCACGACTCCGCCCATGACCGGGCGTTTGGTCCGATCGCGGTCGCCCCCGCAGCCGAAGACGACCCACAGCTCCCCGGTCACTAGCTCTCGCATCGCAGCGATGGCGTTCTCGAGAGCATCGTCGCTGTGCGCGTAGTCCACCACTACGAGAACATCCTCGGCGGGGATCACCTCGAGCCGCCCTGGCACGCCGGTCACTCCCCCGAGTGCATCGAGGCACATGTCCAGGCTCATGCCGAGGGCTAGACACACTCCCACGGAGCCGGCGAGATTCTGGGCGTTGTGCCTGCCGATCAATGGGCTGGTGAGCACTCCATCGCCCATCGGTGTGCAGAGCTGCAACCGTGTACCTGCTCGGGTGAAGCTCGCGTCGACAATGCGAATGTCGCAGTGACTGCCCTCGCCGTACAGCCACCGATCCTCAGGAGGATCCATCCACTGCCAGCTGGGATCATCGCCGTACAAGAGCGCACGAGGAGCCCCACCAACCGGGCGGAGAAGCTCGCGGAAGAGCCGGGCCTTCGCCTCGGCGTACCGAAGCATGTCGCCGTGGAAGTCGAGGTGGTCCTGAGTCAGGTTGGTGAACATCGCGAGTTCGAAGGCGATCCCGTCGACCCGATGCTGCGCGAGTCCGATGCTGGATACCTCCATGGCGAGAACGCCGACCTGTTCCTCCCGAAGCTCGGCGAGCAAACCCTGCAAGGCCGGAGCCTCCGGCGTCGTGAAAGAGGACGGACGAGCCTCGCCGTTGATGCTGTGGCCCGTTGTGCCGATTCGACCGACCGAGAGGCCCGCTCGAATCATCGCACCCTCCACCAAGGTGGTGATGGTGGTCTTGCCATTGGTCCCGGTCACCCCGACGACCCGAACGGCCTCGCTCGGTCGATCGTGCAGGTTGGAAGCCAATATCGCGAGCGCCCGCTTGGTGCTCTCCACTCGCAACACGGTCACACCATCGGGTGCCTGTACGTCTGCCTCGACGACTACGGCCGCTGCTCTCGTTCCCGGGACGAAGTCGTGTCCGTCCACGCTAGCGCCGACGATAGCTACAAAAACCGTATCCGGGCGCACTTCTCGAGAGTCACGGGTGACGTTCGTGACAGGCCGATCCAATGGGCCGCTGGAGTCCAGGACCGAGAGACCGCGGAGGAGATCCGCTAGGGGCTTTGAGGGGACGGACAGAATTTGACCGCCTGGGGGGTATGATTGGGGAGGAAGAAGAGGAGTGGACCTGATCTGTGATCGCAGAGTACATCGTTGGGAAGGCGAAGGCGGGAGGTTTTCCGGCTTAGCAGGCGCGAATGGTGACGCTGTGGGGGCGTCCACCAAGAGGATTCGCGAGGCAAGCCAGCGCTACCGGTAACCCCATCGTTCTGGGAGGATGATGGTCCGCACGGTGCTCCGCGACCACAGATCAGGTGTGGGGGATGAAAATTCGAGGTTTGAAAGAACGGCAATCGCTGGACGCGATCACTGGAAGACGATGTCCACCGCGGTTCCGGGAGACACAACCGATCCGGGGACCGGTGACTGGGAAACGGCGAGACCGCTTCCCTGGAGATTGAGGGTCAAGCCCGAGCCCTGGAGGCCGACCAAGACATCGCGCATGGGCTGTCCGCGCAGATCTGGCAGCGTCCAGCCGTCCTCGTTCCAGGCGAGACGGAGTTCTTCGGCCTCGGGCACTTCGATCGGAGCCTCGGTGGGCTCCTCGTCGAGCAGCTCGGGGTTCGGCTGGATCCCCATGTAGCGAAGCGCACTCCCCGCGACCTCGGCAAAGGCTGGCGCCGCAACGATGCCGCCATAGCGACTACCCTTGGTTGGCTCATCGACGGTGACGACGATTGCAATCTGCGGATCGTCCGCGGGAACAAAACCGATGAAAGACCCAATGCGAGCAGCGCTATAGCGGCCGTCTTTCACCTTTTGAGCGGTACCGGTCTTGCCCGCTACGAGGTAGCCCGGCACCTGCGCCCGAGTAGCGGTGCCACCGGGCTCGGTGACCGTGACCATCATGCGAGCCACTGCCTCGGCGGTCTCTTTGGAGACGACGCGCTGCGCGATCGCCGGGCGCTGCACGTACTCTGGGATGCCGTGCTGGTCTTCGACGCCAACCACGAGTCGCGGCTTCATGCGCACGCCGCCGTTCGCCAAAGTCGCGGTCGCCATCGCCAGCTGGAGCGAGGTCGAGGTCACTCCCTGTCCGAAAGCTGTCGTAGCGAGCTCGATCTTGCGGATCTTGTTTGGATCCCGGATGACGCCGCGACGCTCTCCTGGGAGCGGAATGCCAGTACGCTCTCCGAAGCCAAACTGGTGCAGGTAGTCGATGAACTTCGTCGCGCCCATCTGCATCGCAAGCTTCGCCGAGCCGATGTTGCTCGAGTACTTGATGACCTCGGAGACGGTGATCAGACGATGGGGATGATCGTCGTGGATCCGGGTCCGGCCGATCCGGTAGACACCACCCTCGCAGTCGATCGGTGTGTGTTCACCGACAATGCCCACCTCCATCGCCGCGGCGATGGTGAACGGCTTGAACACCGATCCGGGCTCGATCGCATCCTGGACTACGTGATTCTTACGGGGCGCGGCCTTGGTGTTCGAGCTGTTGGCGTTGAAGGTCGGGGCGTTTGCCATCGCGAGGATGTCCCCGGTCTCCACGTCGACCACCGTGATGTTCGCGGAGATCGGAGCCGAGCGCTCCATGATCCCTTCCAGTGCGCGCTCGCTCATGCGCTGGATCTGACGATCAACGGTGGTGTGCACGTCCATGCCACGATTCGCGTCACCCGCACGCGAGGGATCGTCCACGGAGAGACCTCGCCGATCACGCCGACGCTGCAGGAGAATCGCACCGCCTCGCAGGTACTCGTCGAGTGTCGACTCCAGCCCCTCTCGTCCGACTCCGGACGCGTCCACGAAACCCATGAGCTGCGAAGCCATAGACTCTTCGGGGTAGTAGCGCCGGGCGTTTCGCTCGATCCAGAGAGCGGGGTGATTGAGGGCCTCTACCTCGGCTGCGGTCGCCGGATGGACCTTGGTGGCCAGGCGCGCGTAGCGGTTCGTACGCCGCATCTTCTCGGCAACTTCGCCAACATCGAGATCGAGGATCTCGGCGACACGAGCCGACAGCAACGGCACGTCGTTGGGGGCCACGCGGACTGGGTCGATGACGACATTTGGCGTGGCGACGGAGGTGGCCAGGCGGCGACCATTGCGGTCCAGGATCGCGCCCCGCCGGGCCTGGATGGTCACCTGATCCCAGCGCTGGACGCTGGCTGCCCTCACCGTGCGATCCGAAGGGGACAAGCACAGCTGCACGCCACGGGCGCCAGTACCGAAGAGCGCGAGCATCAACAGCGCACCAACCACACGCACCCGTCCGACCGCCCGTTGCCGCACGGCATCGGCCGGCTCGACGACGGGGTCGATGGGGGGGAGGTGGACGCGCTTGGTCACTTCGTCTCCAACACCGGCACGATGCGGGCATCGGCGGACATGGCAAGCTGGGCCGCAACCGCCTCCATGGCTACCGCGCGCCGACGGGACGCGACCTCGAGGTGGAGCCGCTCGTTGAGGATGCTCGCCTCCCGCTGAGCGCGGGTGTTGCGATCGAGGTCCTTGCGCATCTGTTGTACGTCGAGACGAACGGCAACAGCGCACGCGAGAACCGCAAAGGTAGCGGCCAGCCACACCCCGTGGCGCCACAGAGGCAGCAGCCGACGAAGGTCGGGCGCGCGCAGTGCGTCACGAACGCCGACGGGGGTGGTCTGGGGAATAGTAGTGACGCGAGGGGAGGTCAGTTCCATGGGAGCCGCCTGGCGGCGCGCAACCGGGCGGAGCGCGCGCGGGGATTGGGGTCGGAGTCGGCGGGGGTTACCGGCTTCGATAGGGAGAGATGCACGGGCCCGATCAGGTTTCCGTAGGCATCACGGGGAAGGTTTTTGCCAGCACTCTCGACCATGAATCGCTTCACGATCCGGTCCTCGAGGCTGTGGAAAGTGATGATCGCCAGCCGACCGTCGGCCGCCAGGCAGTTGATGGAAGCCGCGAGAAGCGTCTCGAGCTCGCCAAGCTCGTCGTTGACGGCGATTCGGATCCCCTGAAACGAGCGAGTCGCGGGATGGATCCGGCCTTTGCCGCGCCCTACGACCTTGGCGATCGCAGCACCGAGCTCGGCGATATCGCTCCACGGGCGACCGGCGACGATTGCGCGAGCGACCCGGCGGGCATGACGCTCCTCTCCGTAGCGCTTGATCACGTCTGCCAGATGGGCCTCGGGCCAGTCATTGACCAGGGTAAAAGCCGACAGGTCGGCATCGGGATCCATCCGCATGTCGATGGGTCCGGACTTCCGAAATGAGAAGCCTCGATCCGCGGTGTCGAGCTGGTGGGAAGACACGCCGATGTCGGCAAGGATCCCGTCGACGCGATCGAGTCCGGCATCGGCGAGGACAGCCGCAAGTTCCGAGAAGCTCGCTCGAACCGCAATGAAGCGATCACCGAACGAAGCGAGGCGAGCACGCGCTGCTTCGAGGGCGGTGGGATCACGGTCGATGCCGATCACCCGACAGTCCGCAGCAGCGAGGATGGCCGCGGAGTGCCCTCCGCCACCCAGCGTGCAGTCGACGAAGACCTGCGAATCGCCGGGCCGCAAGGCGGCTACGACTTCATCGAGGAGGACTGGCATGTGGTCGAACACGATCACTCCTTCCTCCCAGCTGCGCTTCGGCTGCTGCTGGCCAGCGACTCGTTGAAGCGGTTATCCCAAGCTGCGCTGTCCCAGATCTCGATCCGATTCATGACCGAGTTCACAACGACCTCTTTGCCCAGGCCGGCGAGTTCGCGCAGGATCGGGGCAATCCGGATTCGACCGGCCTTGTCGAGGTCTACATCCTGGGCGGTGGAGAAACGCGAGTGGACCGTGTCCATCACCGCGTCGTCGAACTGATCGGCGCCAGCGATGGGTGCCTCCACGACATCTTCGAAGTGCTCTCGGGTCCAGCCCCACACAGCACCGCGATGATAGACCAGCACCAACTGGGTCTTTCCGTCGTCCTGCAAAGCCCGTCTGATGCGCGCAGGGAGGGGCACTCGACCTTTGGCGTCGACCTTGACCTCAGCCTGGCAGCGTACGCGGAGCATGGAGCGTGGACCCACTTCTGGGAGATTGGTATCTCCCACCTTCTCCCACTTTACACCACAACGGTGTTCAGGCCACTCCACGGAGGGTCCAGCCGAAGAACCGACTGAGGGTGAAAGTCGACGCCCGGTGAAGGCCGGCCTCGATTGCGCATTTCCACCCGTAACCGCCACAAATCGATCGACAGATCTTTTTTCTAGATGCTTCCAGGGACCGAAAGACACGCGGGGCGCGCAGCAGCGTCTGGATCCACTTTCTCCCACTTTGCCTGTTCGTAGCACCTGGCCTGCCGAGATAGGGCAACGCCGTGGAACAAACGATCCGAAACCTGATCGAGAACCGCCGTGCCCGGCACGAGTACACGCTCCTCGACAAGTTCGAGGCTGGCCTGGCCCTGCTCGGCAGCGAGGTGAAGAGCCTAAGGATGGGGCGTGGCAACCTGAAGGAGGCGTTCATCCTGATCAAATCGGATGGCGCCTGGCTGATGCAGTGCCACATCTCCCAATACACACACGCAAACCGGCAGAACCACGACCCGATCCGCCCGCGACGCCTGCTCCTGCACCATCACGAGCTGAACAAGCTGCGGAGGAGCACTAACGAGAAGGGAATGACGGTCGTAGCGCTCCGCATGTACCTGAAAGGATCCCGGGTAAAGCTGGAGATTGCGCTAGCGAAGGGCAAGAAGACCCACGACAAGCGCCACGCACTGAAGGAACGGGACGCCAAGCGAGAGATGCGGCGCCATTGACGGGAGGATAGTCACCGCACTCAATGGATGCGCTCAAGCAATACGGTTGGTTCGGACTCGCCGCAGTACTCGTCGCAGCGGGTTTTGTCGCGCCCTTCGCCGGCGGCGACGTCATGGCCTGGATGGGTGCACTTCTCGCAGGATCTGCCGGGATTATCCAGTCATCACCACGAAAGGGCACGTTCGCGACTGCCGCGGTCTGCTTCGGCACAAACGCCTACCTGATGATCCACAAGCTCGAGGGATCCGGCAATTCGGCCTGCAACGTCAACGAGATCATCAACTGCGACCTCGTAAACAGCTCCCCAGCATCGGAGATGTTCGGGATTCCCATCACGCTCTTCGGCATGGGTTTCTATGGGGGGCTCGCCATTGCGACGATGTTCAGCGAGAAGAACACCCCCAAGCTGCACCAGGTAAACGCGCTCTTCGCCATCGTCGCCCTGATCTATTCCGCGTATCTGGGCTACCAGGCCAAGCTCATCGGCGCCGTGTGCGTGATGTGCATCAGCCTCTACATCGGCAACGCGCTGCTGCTATGGGCCGGGATCAAAGGCATACGCGAGGACGGCGTCAGCCTGTTCTCCGATCTGCCCAGCCTGGCGCAGGCCACGTCGGCGCTCGTCATCTCAGGCACCTTCGCTCTGACGGTGTTGCTCGGGTCGGCCATGCTACCCGACACCGGACCCAAAGACATCCGCGACGCGGTGCCACCCGTTCCCGCCAACGCTGACCCAAATTCTGCGGAGTTCCTCTCCCAGCTCTTCAACAAGCCCCGGGGTCAGATCACTCTGGACGGCACTGAGCCGATCCTCGGAGACCCGAACGCCCCCTACCTGTTGGTGGAGTGGGCCGACTACATGTGCCCTCACTGCGCAAGAGCCGCAGTCGAGGTCCGGCAGCTCGTCACCGAGTTTCCGCAGATCCAGGTGCGCTTCAAGACCTTCCCCCTCACCGCCCAGTGCAACCCAGGCATCGAGCACGACGGAGGTCCAGAACGCTGCAAAGCCGCCATGACCGCCAACTGCGCACAGGAACAGGGCAAGTTCTGGGAACTCCAGCATCTGCTCTTCGCCAACCAGGGCCGCTTCTCCGACGACGATCTGGCCTACATGGCCGAGCAGGTCGACCTCGACATGGAAAAGTGGGTAGCGTGCATGGAGAACAAAGAGGTAGTCGACGGGATCGTGGCTGACGCCCGAGCCGGGATGAAGGCGGGGGTGACCGGAACTCCAGCCATGTACCTGAAGGGCACCCACGGAAGCGAATTCGTCGAGGTCATTGGCGCCGGCGCTGCCCTGCGCCTCATCGATGCCCATGCCAACGGCATCGACCTGCCAGAGCCGGGTCCGTACCGCGGGCCCTGAGTTGGGTTGGCTCGAGCTGGTCCTCGCTGATCTTCCCCGTGGAGACTTGGAGATCGTGTCGGCACGCCTATTCGATCTCGGTGCGTCCGGTCTCCAGGAAGATCACCTCCCCGGCGAAGCGCCACCACCACGCCAACCCTGGGACAAGGGTCCCCCTCCACCCGCTACCCCGCGCATGGTGCTGCGGGCGTGGTTCGAGAATCCCGATGTGCAGCGTGTCGCCGCCGAGCTGAGCGACGTGCGCGCGAGGATCGCCTGGGCGGTGGTCCCAGATACCGACTGGCAAATCGCCTGGCGAGCTGGATTTTCACCGATCCACATCAGCGAGCGCCTGGTGATCGCGCCCCCCTGGAACGCACCGGAGGATGCGCTGATCATCGAGCCCGGGCAGGGGTTTGGCACCGGCTCCCATCCGACCACCGTGCAGATGCTGCGGGCGATCGACGAGCTCGCCGATTCCAGCGCGAGTGCACTGGATATCGGCTGCGGCTCTGGGATTCTGGCCCTCGCAGCGGCTAGCCTGGGTCTTAGGGCACGCGGAGTCGATATCGAGACGGCCGCGATCGCTGATGCCAAGGCCAACGCGGCCCGGAACGCCCTTTCGGCCACCTTCAGCACGACGCCAATCGAAGACCTCGAGGGCCGAGCCGATCTAGTGCTTGCAAACCTGCACGCCGAGCTCATCTCGCACTTTGCCGGCAATCTCGAGAGACTGACCGGTGAGTGGCTCATCTTGGCGGGGATCCTGGCGGATCGAGAGCCGATTGCGCGCGCAGCGCTGGACGAGTGCCTGACCCTCACCGAGCGCCACGTCGACGGTGAGTGGGTGTCGCTACGCTACCGTAGGGTCGAATGAGACGCTTTCGAGTTCCACGGATCCCAGCACCGGGCGAACCTCTGACCCTCGACGAGTCCTCCTCGCACCACCTCCTGCGGGTCATTCGGCACCGCCGGGGTGAGCCACTGGTCGTTTTCGACGGCGAGGGACAAGAAGCGATGGCCGAGCTGGTCGATGTACACGGAGATCGCGCCGTGATCGCCATCACCGGCGCGATCACTTCGGCGCGTCCGGCAGTCCCGATGCATCTGGTCATCGGGATCCCCAAAGGGCCCGCGATGGATCTCTCGGTGCGAATGGCGACCGAAGGTGGCGCAACGGATGTACATCCGATCCTCGCCGAGCGATCCGTGGCGCGAGGAGACCGAGGAGATCGCTGGAGGAGGATCGCCGAGTCAGCGGCGCAGCAGTGTGGCCGGGCAGACGTGCCGGTCATCCACTCCCTCACAACACTGGAGAAGGTCTTGGCAGTTCTCCCAACAGACGTGCGGATTGGGATCGCCGGTGCGCCCGAGGCTTCATCCGCCTCCGGTGCGGCAGCGGTCCTCGTGGGGCCAGAAGGCGGCTGGACGAGGGCGGAGATCGCTCACGCCCTGGCCTGCGGAGCCCGGCCCGTCGGCTTTGGCAGCTGGGTGCTGCGCACAGACACCGCCGCAGCGATCGCGGTAGCCCTCACAGCCCCAAGGAACAACAAAGCCGACGCCTAGACGCCGGCCAGTTGCGGTGGAATCCGCGGGGGCGGATTCCACACAGATGTGTCGACCCTTACGGGTTGAGAGCGTTCTTGAGGCCCTTGCCAGCGCGGAACACGGGAATACGGCGGGCGGGAACCTTCATGACCTGGCCGTTCTTCGGGTTGTGACCCGTGAACTCACGACGCTTGGAAACAGTGAACGTGCCGAAGTCAGAGATGGTGACCTTCTCGTCGCGCACGAGGGCTTCCTGGATGGCCTCGGTCAGGATGTTGATGTAGTTCGCGGCGCGGACCTTTGGGATACCGGCACGGGAAGCGAGGACCTCGGTCAAATCAGCTTTATTCATGGTTAGCTCCTGTCGGGGGGATGCGGCTGAACCGCTTGGTTAAGTTTTGTCGTAATTCTCAAAGCTGAGGGGATCACTCAGAGAGGGACGAGCGCGCATGCAGGATTGACCCCTCCTGGCTTTGTTGCGCTCGGTTGACCGGCGGCCCGTTGGGGAACCGGTCGGTCTGACGGATACTTTCTACGTTTTTGCCCTATGTTTGGCAAGGGCTAGAGAGCAACTTTTTTGAGGTGCCTCTTCCGCGTCGACGGCGCAGATGACAGACCCCTTGAGGAATTTCTATTATCCAGCGCACACCGGCAGGATACGCCGCGTTTCAGGCGCTATCCCATAACCCTCTTACAAGCACCGCTTTCGAGAGCACCTTGGCATTAAGGGGCAAGACCCCCGGCTGTTCGCCGTCCACATCTACAAGAACTGGAGCTCCGTTCAGAACCGTCGCTGAGAGCTGGGAAACCGTCGCGCTTGACACTCCTTTGACATTTGAGATCGTCCCTGAGAACAGCCGATGGCCGCCGAAAAGCATCCGTCGGAGGGGCAACTGAGGGATCACCGTCAGGTTTAGGAGGCCGTCGTCCATCCTCGAGCCCTTGCCAACCCACATCCCACCGCCACAAAACTGGCCGTTTGCGAGCATCGCCGAGGACAACATCCCCTCCCAGCCGCGTTCGTCTCCTTCGGCCGTGGTGTAGGTCATCGAAACCTGGCTCGGCGTGAAGCTCACGAGGGCGCGAACGGTGGCAGTCAGGAAGGTCATCCTCCCGCCCATTCGCTTGCTTCCAGCGTTGACCTGCTGCACGACCACACCGTTCATTCCGAAGCCGACTACGTTGAAGCCGATCCGGCGCACTGGGCCACCGGACTCGGGATCCGTGCAGGACACTGCGACCGCATCCGCAGGACGGGCCTTGGCCGTGGCGATCACCCTCAAGGCGGCGTCGTAGTCCCTCGGCATTCCGATGGTCTTGATGAGATCGCTGCCAGTGCCTGCCGGGATCACAGAGAAGACCACTTCTGGGTTGACCGGCCGCTCGTCCTCGAAGAGCCCATTCACGACCTCGTTGGCCGTCCCGTCGCCTCCCACTGCCACCACCACGTCGAATCCGTCGTCGGCCGCCTGACGGGCCAGCAGCGTAGCGTGGCCGCCATACTCCGTGGTGCGTAGCTCCCAGCTGTCGAAAGCAGCGCCAGCGGCCCTCCTAAGCGCGGGCAGATGTCGTCCCGTCGCCCCCGCGGCGGAACTCGGGTTTGCGATTAGGCACAGGCGCTCAGCCCGCACGAACCGCCTCCATGAGCGCATCCAGTGGATCGGTAGGATCGCCACCGCAAGTCCGCAGATGGGAACGGCAGCGGGCATCGCCGACCTTCCACTCGTCGGCGCGCTCCAGCCAGAGTTGTCCGACGCGGCGGGCGTCTTCGGGGTGGTGAGCCGCGAGCGGCCCCGCACCACCGCAGCAGGCCAGTGGTCCCCTGCCCTCCTGGCGACAGCTCGGATCGCCAAGCGGAAGACCGCGTACGACCTGGTGTAGCCACTCGAACGACAGCGATGCGGCAGTCAGTGCCTCGGCCACTCCCCCATCGGCGACGACGAGCGAGTGTGTCGAAGCCTGCCGGCGGAGCTCGGACGCTTGTCTAGTCCAGCTCGGGTGTTCCACGAGCGCGACGCCCAGGCGATCGGAAGTGGGCCAGCGCCCCACGGGCTGCCCGAGGTGCTTGGCCAGGGTCGCCGCAAAGGGTCGTTCGTCCGCCTCGATCGCGACGAGGGCGCCCTCTCCTTCTATGGGAGAGAGCGGCTCGACGGCCGGTTCCGGGATCTCGCTCCCCCGAAATTCGCGGAGAAACCTCGGTAACGGTCGATCGATGTGGCAGATCTCCATGCAGGCTCCGCAGTCCGTGCACAGCGTCGCCGCCTCGATCGCGACAGCTCTTTCGAGGCGTCCGCCCTCGAACGAACGGATCGCCGTGGCCATCAGAGTAGGTACGGCCGCCTCGCGGGCAGACCCCGTGCTCACGGGGCACGCCGTGCGGCACAGCCTCGGGCAGAGCGCGCAGATGTCCCAGTTGCTCATGACTTCTTCCTCCGCAGAGCCCCCTGTGGGAGCACGGCGACGATGTTCCGGGCGCGAAGCGAGCACGACTCCAAGGGGCCGCTCGCCATCGGAATCTCGATCCAGGGCACCTCGCCGAGTCCACCTGGAACCCACTCCGAGGCCAGCTGCCCGAGGGCTGTAGCGGCGGGTCCCCGGAAACCGACCGTCAACACGCCGTCCTCGACGCTGAGCGCTGCCGGTCTCAGGTCGCAGCGGAGCAGCTCGCGCGCGATCCTCCACGGACTCTTCGGCCGCCCCTGCCCCATCCACCGCGGACCGTCGGGAGCGATGGCGAAAGTCGCAGTCGCCTTCGGATCCTCGTGCGCCAGCCAACCGCGCAGATCCGATCCGGCGGCGGATCGCGGGCCCCGCCCGAGGCGGCATCCCATGCCATCGATCTGCCCAGCGACCTCGATCCATCCGACCTGCCAGGGAAGCCGCTGCCACCTGGGTACCACCGGCATGCCCTCCCACGGGAACATGACCGACCCGCCTCGCTCCTTGGCTATGACCTGCCGGTCGGAGCAGGTGCTGTTCGCTGGCGCTCGGATCATGCCGTCGACGTCCTCAACGGGTGGCGGCGAGCCAGGGTGTTTGTGGGGCACCTCTTTATAGAGACGTCCAGCGTTGAGGATGTTCGCTGGATCGAGCTCGCGTTTCAGCGACCTCCAGCCCGCGATGGCCGGTCCAATCTCGGCGCTCGCCGTGGCCGCCTTCAGTTCGCCCACGCCGTGATGGTGAGTGACGGTGCCGCCGGACTTGGCGACTGCAGCCAGGGCATTGTCCCAGGTCTCGAGGTACACGTCGCGATCACCTCGCCCCGCAAAGGAGAAGTAGATGCAGCCCCCCTCCGGGTAGACGTGGCTCATGTGGGCCATCACCACCGCAGTCTTCGAGACAGCCTCCCGAACTGCTTCGTACAGGGCCTCGAGCTCCGACCAACGAGTGGCCACCTCCATCGTGTCGGCGAATCCGCCCCGCTCGAAGATCGGCATCAGCTTGTAGGAGACGGCATGCCGACTGTCGAACCAGCGCTGTCCTGGCGCTTCGCCGAGATCCTCACCGTCTTCGCACAGGATCTCGTGCCCGGCGGCAGAGAGTGCCTCCACCACGGAGGAATTGCCCTCCCAGCCGACGATCACGAGGCAGCCGGATGCGGCGCGCTCGAAGATACGGTTCACGAGGCCCGGAAGCGCCAAGGGCAACACGAGGCTGTGCTTTCGCACCGACTCGAGCTTGTCGACGCGGCGGACAAGGCGCCGGAGGAACCCGCGGTTGCGGCCTGACCCGCCCTTTTTGGGCTTGGTCTTGCCGCCGATGCGCGTATCGACGGGATCGTAGAGTCGGACGACCGCCGGCCAGAGTTCCCCCTGCATGAGGTTGCGCATGGCTCGGAGTGCCGTTCCGACGTCACTGAAGCGATACCCACGGAGCCAGCGCTTCTGTGGCAACGGCCAGATCCGCATACGGACCTGGGTGATCACCGCGAGAGTGCCCTCCGATCCGAGCAGCAGCGGCATCCAGTCGTCTGGAGCGTCGCCGTCCTCGCCGACCGTGAAGGCGCCTCGCCCGGGCGCGACCGCCCGCATCGAGAGCACCATGTCCTCAAACACGCCGTACTTGCTGCTGAACTGACCCGCGCTTCGCGCCGCGGCCCAGCCCCCGACGGTCGAACACCAGATAGACGATGGGGAATGGCCGAGAGTGAACCCGTGGCGATTCAGGTGATCCTCGAGCTGCTGGCCATTTACGCCCGCCCCGGCATCGACTGTCCAGCGCTCCTCGTCGGGACTGCCAATGTGGCTCAGCGCCTTGGTATCGACGACGACGGCCCCAGCGCGGCCACGAGCGCCGCCGCAAACCCCGCTGCCGGCCCCGTAGGGAACGACCTGAGTGCGCGTCTCAGAGGCCCACTCGAGCACCTGGTGCACTTGTTCTTCAGTCTCCGGCCAGCAAACGAGTTCGGGACCCTCGAGTTCGCGGCCATGCCACATGTCGAGCGTTCCGCCAGGCCACAGATCGCGTGCCGCGGCGCTGAGGTCCAAAGGGGCTGTACTACAGCGCACACCACTGGGAAATCCTGCCATTGCATCCATGGCGCGAGTATAAGAAGACCGAGCCGGATTGGCCCCTTCGAAATGGGAACACCCGACCCCAAAGGGGGCCGGGTGCCTCTAGCGGTTCCAGTTCTCCAGCCGGTTCCGCAAAACTCTTGCGTTTCTCCGCTCGTAACTCCTGCACGGTCCGTGCCACCAAGCTGGATACGTCAATTGTGGTGCTTCCAACGTACACCCAACTCGGTCCAACCGCCGGACGAGGAGGCGAGAGGCGAAAACCACGACATCTATGTCACGGTCGCCTCGAAATCGCCGTTCCTACCGGGAGGCCCAAGCTACCCAAAGCGTGGACCGGCGCAGCGCAAATCCGTTAAAGACAGGTTATCAAGTCGCGTTTTAGCGTTCTTGGCCTCCAATGGCCGCCCGCGGAGAGGAGCTCTGGAAGCAAGGCATGGATGTCGCGGTCTCCATGAAGAGTGGCCGAGAAGCCTTCTCAACCACTCACAAGGTTGTCGAGCGGACGATAATCGACTAGATGCCTGCGGTTGAAGATGATGCGTCCGGTGTGAGGACAGCGTCATATGCGAGGATCGACCGTGTACGACTTGATCATTCGGGACGCAACCATCGTTTCGTCCGGCCGCCGTGAGGTGGTCGACGTCGCAATAGCCAAGGGCAAAATTGCCTATGTCGGGCCGCGCCCTCCGCGACGGGCCCATCAGGAAATCCAGGCGATAGGCAAGTTTTTGATGCCTGGCGTCATCGACACCGCCGTGCAGTTTGATCCAAACGGCGATCCCACCATCTGGGAGCGCGAGTCCAAGGCCGCAGTCACGGGCGGGGTGACGACCGTCATCTCCCTTCCCGGCGGCTGCAACGCAGTCATCGACTACCAGAGCGCCAAGCGGCGCGTGGATCACGCCGCCGGTCAGAGCTGGTGCAACTTCGGACTGTGGGGGGCAGCGCGCACAGGCAATGCTTCCGAGATGGCCAAGGCCACCGAAGAAGGCCTCATTGTCGGCACCCTCGCCTATTTCGCGAACAACGGCGCTGACGGAATCAAGCCGTCCGAACTCAAGGGCTTTCTCGGCGGTTCTGCCACAATCGGCGTCCAGCTCGATGTGGCGGAGGAAACCATCGAAGAGAGTGACGCCATCCTGAAAGCGGCGCGCGAGCACCATCGCCCCATCCACCTGGTTCACCTCTCCACAGCGGCAGAGCTCAACCTGATCGACCCGGTTCGCGGCGATCTTCCGGTCACCGCCGGAGTGACCCCTCACCACCTCTTCCTGTCTACGGATGACGTCGACAACCCCGTAAGGACAAACCCACCAGTCCGCGCCGAGCAGGACCGCCGCACCCTGTGGACTGCGGTCAAACGCGGGCGCCTCGACTGCGTCGCTTCGGACCACCACCCGAGCGCCAGCTTCACCGACGACGGCGTGCCGGGCTCCGAGCTCATGTTCCCACTGATGCTCTCCGCCGTGAAATACGGCCGTCTCAGCCTCGAACTCCTCGTGTCGCTGTGCAGCGAATCCCCAGCCCGTATCTTCGGTCTGACGAACAAGGGCCGCATCGCAAAGGGCGCCGACGCCGACCTCGTGCTCTTCTCCGAAGGCGAGATCACCCGCGTCCAGAGCAAGGCGCTGATCAGCGGCGCGGGATGGTCCCCCTACGTCGATCGCGAGGCGGCGCCCAAGCCCGACTTGGTCATCGTCAACGGCCAGATCACCGCCCGCACGGGCGAGCTGGTGGGCGACGCGCCGACGGGCCGACTCGTCACGAGGGAATAATTCCAGGCGTCGGCGAAATAAACCAAGCCAGTTGTGCGTTCCCAGATTGAAGCCAGCCGGCGAAGTGACGTCGGTCCGGATAAACTGTCTCTAGAACGTCATGGCCATGAAACCCGCCACGATTTCCTTGTGCGAACACCTGGACCCAAACCTCATCCTGCGCGTGGCTAGCGCAATGGCAGGTTCAGCGCTGTACCGCGAGCCGCGCTTCCTCGATGGACCCGATGGTCAGGGCGACGAGTGGGACCTCCTCTTCGAGCACCACGACCCCCGCAGTCTCGGGTGGGGCTACTTCTGTCACGACGAAGACGAGCGTCGCTCCCGCCGCCTCGACATGCGCGGCCCCACGGACGTCGACCCCGGGCCAATCGCCATGTCCGAACCCGAGGGTGATGACTCCTGCGTGATCCTGGTGTTCAAGCGCAACTAGCGCGCCGCCGGATCCCCACCACCAGAGCAAGCAGGAGCCAGAGGCCGTGCACCGGCTGACCGGAGTCACAGGCGCAGGTACCCTTCAAGGACTCGTCGCTGTCGGGATCACAGTCCTTCTCGGTGGGAGCGTCACCGTCGCAGTCGTTGTCGATCCCGTTGCACGTCTCCTCCATTCCCGGGTTTGTATTGGGATTGAGGTCGTTACAGTCGTCGCAGGCCGGGTATCCGTCACCATCGCCGTCCAGCTCGTCGTCGGCAAGGTCTCCGGCACAGTCGTTGTCGAAGCCGTCGCAGAGTTCCTCGGCGCCGGGGTAGACAAAATCCAGGCCATCGTCGCAGTCGCCACCCTGTTCCGCCCAGCCGTCGGGAGCGTCGGGATCACAGATGGACTGGGTGTCGTTGTCATCGCCAAAGCCATCGCCGTCGAGATCGGCGTACACATCGCGGTAGACCACATCCTCGTCGATCTCGGTGTCGCAGTCGTTGTCCAGCCCGTCACAGAACTCGTCGGCCCCGGGATAAACAGCGTCGTTGTCGGGATCGCAATCGCCATCGACGTCCGAGTAACCACTCGGCGGAGCACCATCGCAGGTCGCAAGAACGTCCCCGCCGTCGCCAAAGCCGTCTCCATCCGTATCGGCGAACCAGTCCGTCGTCGGCAGGCCATTGTCCGCCACACCGTCGCAGTCTTGGTCGATCCCGTCACAGATCTCCACGGCGCCAGGGTACACGTCGACATCGCCGTCGTCGCAGTCGGAGCCGTCCAGGACGAAGCCCGAAGGCGCACCGTCACAGGTCGTCTGACCCAGGGCGGGATCCCCGAAACCATCGCCGTCGGCATCCTCGAAGTAGTCCGTGTAGACGACGTTATCATCGACATAGCCACTGCAGTCGTTGTCGATTCCGTCGCACAGCTCGAGGGCGCCTGGATACCTCGCGGGATCGGCGTCGTCGCAGTCACCCGAACACTGGGTCACGCCATCGCCATCGTCGTCGGGATTGTTGGAAGTTCCCACATCGCAGTCGTTGTCCAGTCCGTCGCAGATCACCTCCACCATTCCCGGATTGACCTGTGCGTTTGTGTCGTCGCAGTCCCCGGAGCACACGCTGACGCCGTCGCCATCATCGTCCGCGTCGTCGATTGTGCCGGCGTTGCAGTCGTTGTCGATGTTGTCGCAGCTGACCTCGGGATTGCCGGGGAAGGCCAGAGGCTCGTTGTCGTCGCAGTCGGTGAGCTCGTCGACGCCGTCGCCGTCCACATCCTCGGGAAGCGTGACCGTGATCCGCTGGTGATAGAGCGAGTTGGAGTAGTTGCCGCCCCCGAAGATCGGATCTGGAAGGCCAAACCACTCGTCGCCATTCACGGCGTAGTAGGCCTCATCCACCGTGGCCCAGCCGAGATCATGGGGTCCGGTACTCTCCCACCAGTACTCCACGTCATCAGCCGTGAGGTACACGCCGATGGCGTAGGTCACGCCCGGCTGAAGCAGGATGTCGACGTTCGGAGAGGCCTTGAATCCCGCTCCGTTGGTGAGCTGCTGTCGGCCACTGTCCCAAACGAGTTCCCATGCGAACATCGGACTCGGCCCGTACACGGCGTAGATGACCTCGGCGTTGTTGACCTGCGGGTCGAGGTAGACCTCGATCGTGTCGAGCTGTGCCTGGTCGTTCACCTGGTAGAGATCGAGCTTGTAGGCGTAGTTGCCACCGTTGTTGCTGGAGGCCGTTCCGCCAATGGTGTCGATCTGTGGCGCGAACCCGAACGCGGACATCGGCAGCAACAAGATCAGCCAAGCAAAACAATGATAGAAGCCGTGTTTTGTCATGTAATGTGCCCCGCAGCCCGATCGATTCCCCGTATTCTATCCCGCATCTGAGGCGCTGGTGTCGGAAGTCCAGACGTCCGTCACTGACGTTTGTCACCGAGACCGCCCCTTCAGACGCCGATAGTTCGCGACAGGCGGAAATGAACACCGCCCAGACGTCCGTCACTCGACGGCGCGGCGAATCAAAAATAGTTCGCTTAGTTCCTGCACAATAACACAGGAGGCACCCTCGGCACGCCCTTCGCAAAGGGCCGGCCCCCACACCGGAGTCGAGATGCCCTGCATTGTCGTCGGCGGCGCGCTGCAAGGCGTGGATGCCATCCCTATCGAAGTCGAAGTCGATCTCCTGAAGCGCTTGCCGGCAATCTGCATCGTCGGGCTTGCTGCGAGTGCGGTGAAGGAGAGCTCAGAGAGGGTGCGCTCGGCCATTGCAAGTGCGGTGGACGAGTTTCCCAGGCGGCGCATCGTCGTCAATCTGATGCCCGCCGACGTCCGCAAGAACACCACAGCCCTCGATCTTCCCATGGCGCTGGGAATTCTCGCCGCGAACGAGTCAGTCCCTCAAAGCTCAGTCCGCGGTGTCCTCGCCGCCGGAGAGCTATCCCTCGGAGGCAGGCTCAGACCGATTCGTGGGGCCATGTCGCTAGCGGTCCTCGCGCGAGATCTCGGGCTGACCCTGCTGGTTCCCCGCGAATCCGCTGGCCTGGCTTCTCTCGTCCCCGGGGTCGAGGTTGTGGGCGCACGCACCCTCTCCGAGGTCATTGCATGGCTCCGCGGGAACAGAGAGCTGCCGGCCATCCAGCCGTGTGAGCCAGAGCCCCCTGCCCGAGGGCCGGACCTCGTCGACGTCGTCGGCCAGGAGCAGGCGCGTCACGCCCTCGAGGTCGCAGCCGCGGGGGCCCATCACCTCCTGATGGTGGGGCCTCCCGGATGCGGAAAGAGCATGCTCGCACAGCGCCTCCCGTCGATCCTGCCGCCTTTCACGTTTGCTGAGTCCCTCTCCTCGTCCCGCGTCCACCAGGCCGCCGGGCTGCTGCAGAACGAAGGCGGCCTCCTCCGTCGACGCCCATTCCGCGCTCCTCATCACTCGGTCACAGTCGCGGGAATGATCGGCGATCGCACGCTGCGGCCTGGCGAAATCAGCCTGGCCCACAACGGCGTGCTCTTCCTCGACGAGGCGCCGGAGTTCACGCGATCCGTTCTCGAGGTCCTTCGCCAACCTCTCGAGGATGGCCAGGTCCAAGTGACTCGAGCCGCGGGAACCATCACCTACCCCGCAGCAATCACTCTGGTCCTCGCCTGCAATCCCTGCCCTTGTGGAAATCGCGGTCTTCCCGGCGGCTGCAACTGCACCGACACGGCCGTCGACCGCTATCTGCGAAAGCTCTCGGGACCGGTGCTGGACCGCGTCGATCTCCATGTCGGATTGACCGCGGTCCCCTATTCCGATCTGGTGCGGGCGCGTCCCTCCGAGTCTTCAGCGACGGTTCGGGAGCGCGTGGTTCGGGCGCGGCTCCGTCAGCGTGACAGGGGGCAAGACGTTCCAAATGCCCAGTTCGATACCGCTGATCTAGCCAGGCACGCGCCGCTCGGAGCACGCGCCAGGTCTCTGCTGGAGGCGGGTGCAGAACGACACCGGCTCTCGGCGAGGGCGATGACGAGGACGGTCAAGGTTGCGCGCACCCTCGCCGACCTCGACGGCAGCGACGAAGTGCGCCGGGACCACATCGCCGGCGCCCTCGCACTGCGCAGCCCGACGTTGGCCAGAACATGATCCGCCTTCTCGCCGCAGGGCTGGTTCTCCATGGCGTCGTGGACCAGATGGACGCCGGAATCGCCGCCATCGAGTGGGCTTCTGAGGAGATCTCCTACCTCCCGGTCACTGCTCTTCCGCCAGATACCGTCGAGGGCGACGCCATCGTCCTCCGGATCAGGCAGCTACCGCTTCGTCGCATTCGCGGCAAAACCACCGCCGCCCAAAAAAGTGAGCGGCATCAACGCCTCCCTGGGAGGGGGGTTCGGAGAGAGAGATGAGCAAACAAGACAACAAGACAAAAGCGCTGAATGCCGCTGTCGACAGCATGGAGAAGCGTTGGGGCAAGGGCGTAATCATGCGCCTCGGTGAGCGGCCCACCGGAGACTGCGATGCCGTCTCGAGCGGCTCGTTGACCCTCGACAGGGCGTTGGGTATCGGCGGCTATCCGCGCGGCCGAGTGGTCGAGGTCTTTGGACCGGAGGCGTCTGGAAAGACCACCCTCGCGCTGCACGCCATCGCCGAAGTGCAGCGGTCGGGTGGCGTGGCGGCCTTCGTGGACGCCGAGCACGCGCTCGATGTTTCCTACGCTCGCAATCTCGGTGTGAACGCCGATGATCTTCTCGTCTCCCAGCCAGACTGCGGTGAACAGGCGCTCGATATCACCGAGGCCCTGGTGCGGAGCGGCGCGGTAGACCTCGTGGTCGTGGACTCGGTCGCCGCACTGACCCCGAGGGCTGAGCTCGAAGGCGATATGGGCGATCATCATGTTGGGCTACAAGCAAGACTGATGAGTCAGGCGCTGCGGAAGATCACCGCGATCACTTCGCGAACCGGGGCCATCGTACTGTTCATAAACCAGATTCGCCAGAAGATCGGCGTGACCTTCGGGAACGGCGAGGTCACCACAGGCGGGAATGCGCTCAAGTTCTACTGCTCGATTCGGCTGGACATCCGTCGGGTCGGCGCCGTGAAGAACGGGGACGCCTTCGTTGGCAACAAGACCAGGATCAAAGTCGTGAAAAACAAGCTCGCTCCACCGTTCCAGCAGACAGAGGTCGAGATCATCTACGGCCGCGGGATCTGCCGCGCTGGCGAGCTCATGGCGATGGCAGAGAAGAGCGGTGTGCTCACTCGTGCCGGGTCCTGGTACAACCTGGGAGATCAGCGACTCGGGCAGGGTCGAGAAAAGGTCCGGGACCTCCTCAACGGCGATCCAAAGCTGTTCCAGAGCGTGCTCGGGCTGCTCAACCCAGCCGCGGAGGCAGCGGCCGCCAAATGACCGTGCAGGCGCCGCGCTTTGCCAGCCGGCGCCTTCAATCACAGCGAGATCCGCGTGTCGGTCATTCCAACTACTTTGGCGCGCGCAGTCACCAATGGCGCAGGTCGAGGAGCGCGACGGGCCGGCCGCGCAAACCAGATTCGGGCAGCGGGATGGGTTTTCGCCTAAAGTGAGATGTGACTCAGACGATTGGCTGACTCAAGACTGGGACTCGCCTCAAAACTCGGCATACAATGCGTTCGAAGATACTGATCATCGACGACAATCAAGCTTTGCTCCAGGGATACCAGCGGCTTCTCAAGGAGCACTACCACACCACCGGCGTGACGTCCGGCGCCGAGGCGCTCTCGCTTCTGCAGATGGAAGAGTTCGACCTGTGCCTGATCGACCTCGCCATGCCGGGTATGGATGGCCTCGAGGTCCTTCGCCTCGCTCGCGGTACCGGACGGGTCAAGGCCGCAATCATGATGTCCGGTAGCGGGACAATCGAGGCTGCGGTGGACGCGGTCAAGCTCGGAGCGACTGACTTCCTCGTCAAGCCGGTCCCCCCCGAGAGGCTGTTCCTGACCATCGCAAACACACTGCGCTTCGAGCGCCTGGCCGATGCTCACGAGCGGCTCTTGGCGGAGGCGACCTACGAAGACGAGATGATAGGTGAGAGCGCGGCGCTCGAGAGCGTGCGAAAGCTGATCCGGAAGGTGGCGCCTACCGAGGCGACCGTGCTGATCACCGGTGAGAACGGAACGGGCAAGGAACTCGTCGCCCAGTCCCTCCACCGCCAGTCCCGTCGAGCTGCCAACACCTACATCAAGCTGAACTGCGGCGCGATTCCCAAGGACCTGATCGAAAGCGAGCTCTTCGGACACGAGAAAGGGGCCTTCACCGGGGCCAACAGTCGCCGCGCTGGTCGTTTCGAACTCGCCGATGGCGGCACGCTCCTGCTCGACGAGATCGGCGATATGCCGCTTCAGATGCAGACCAAGCTCCTACGCGTCCTCCAAGACGGTGAGTTCGAGCGGGTCGGAGGCAGTGAGACCCTCACCGTCGACGTGCGTGTGCTCGCCGCCACCAACCGAGACCTCAAAGCGATGGTCCAGAGCGGCACCTTCCGCGAGGACTTGTACTACCGCCTACACGTGTTCCCCATCCCAGTCCCAGCACTCCGCGACCGGGTCGGTGACGTCGCACTCATCGCCAAACACTTCGCCGAGAGGTCTGGCCAGCGCAACCGGGGAAAGCCGGTCACCTTCACCGATGACGCACTGCAGCTACTCTCGGATCACACCTTCCCTGGAAACGTGCGGCAGCTCGTCAACCTCGTCGAACAGTTGACGATCCTCATCGAGGGATCGGCCGTCACAGCGGCTGACGTGGCGCTGGCGCTCCCCACTCCGACGCCAGCCGGCATGCGCCTCAGCGGACCCGAAGTCTCGATTGAACCTAGCAACATGACGTCCGTCACCGAAGAGTCGCTCGAGCGCGAGCGCCTGATCAAGGCGATGCGAACCGCTGGCGGCAGGAAGGCTGCCGCCGCCGAGCTCTTGGGTGTGAGCCGATCGACGCTGTGGCGGAAGCTCCGTCAACACGGGATAGCGAACCGCAAAGAAGCCGTCAGCGACGAGCCCAACGACAACACGGCAGCCTGAACGGCGAGATCAGGGGCTACACACCCGGCCACGAACGTCGGCGGGATCCCAGATACCTGTCGACGCAACGCCGATCTGGCCAAGGCCCGCGGCGTCTTCCTCTTCGAAGAAGGCGAGGAATTCAGGTCCAGCCGCCACGAGATCCCAGGACTTCCAACCCGGATCCGGATCGGCCCAGATCTCCAGTGCCGGTGAGAGATACCAGGTCGCTCGGTCATCGGAGACCGCGTAGGCCCAGCCAGCTTCGTTCGGCGAATGGCCACCAAAGTGGAGCACCCAAGGGAACATCGGTCCGTCGATACACGTCAGCGCCGGCGTATTGAGGCCTTCGGAACTCCAGTTCGTGACCCCCCTGGTCAGGATCGCACCGGGGTCGACGACCCAGCTCAGCCCATTGCTCGAGGTCGCCGTGACGATGTCGTCGTTGTCATCGACGCCGATGAGGAACCAGTCGGTGCCACGGATGGCGATGCTGGGATGGTGCACGCCGGCCAGAGTCGGCATGACGCGCTTGCGACGGGCTTCACCGGCCCGGAATGACGCGGCCTTCATGGAACGAACACCGTTGCTGTCGAGGGCTTCGAAGAACAACCGCCACCTGTCGCCGTCCACGACGACAGCCGGAGCCTTCGCGCCACAGGCCTGGGCTCCGCTACCCGATGGTTCCAGGACGAGGGTGCTTCGGAGTGTCCAGTTGATGCCGTCGGGAGATGTCGCGTGACCGACAGCGAAGGCCTCGACGCAGCCCGGCTCGATGACCGGTGTGGAGAAGAACATGCCGAAATCGCCGGTCACCGAGTCGACTCCCACGGTCGGCTCCCCGACACCACCCAGCAGCATCGGATCGGTCGCCGCCGAGAGGACTGATTCGGCTTCAACGGTGAACTGGGCCTGAGCGGCACTCGTGAGCAGCGCGATTGAGAGCAGCATGGCACCTCCCCTACAACCTCTTCGGATCGCACAGTGCTTCGTTTAGGTGGACGCGTCCAACATCTGGCGAACCGCCGCTACCAGCTGATTTGGCAGGAACGGCTTAGGCAGGAAAGCGGTCTTGCTGTCGAGCACCACGTCCGCCATCAGCTGACTCTCCGCGTAGCCGCTGATCATGACGGCCGGCAAATTCTCTCGGATCTCCCTGGCTCTCCGCACGAGCGATGGACCATCGAGGTCAGGCATGACGACGTCGGTGACGATCAAGGCCGGCCGCTCGTCACGGAGGAAGGTCAGCGCCTCTTCGACGTTGTCGGCGGCGTGAACCTGATATCCAAAGGCCTTCAGCATCCGGGTCACGGTCCAGCGCACCAGCACATCGTCCTCCACGAGAAGTACGAGCTCGGTGCCGCCGGCCTCCCGACGCGATGCACCCTCCGGCGTCGGGTCGGTCACTTCGGCAAGAGAATTGGGCAGATAGACGCGGAATGTGGTGCCGGTCTCGGGCGTGCTCTCCACCCAGATATGACCGCCACACTGCTGAATGACCGATTTGATCGCAAAGAGGCCCAGGCCAGCGGACCGCGGTGGTCCATCGTCGGGCTCGAAGATCCTCGAGCGCTCGGCGACGCCGATCACTTGGCCCATGTCTGTGACCTGGAGGACCGAGTAGGTATCGGGAGCGCCGATCCGATGGCGGGCGTAGGGGTCGTCAGCAGCGACAGTCTCGGTAGCGATGGTGACCACGCCCCCCGCGGGGAGCGAATCGCGAGCGTTGAGGAGCAGGTTGACGATGACCTGCTCGATGAGCGACGGATCGACCAGGACGTGCTGGAGGCCCGGCGCGAGGTCGTACTGAATCGCGATGTTCTCCGGGAGCATCTTTCTCATCAGAGAGGCGATGCCCTCGACGATGCCGTTGATGTCCACATCACGTGGGGCGACGAACCGCTGCTGGGAGAAGACGAGGAGGCGCGAAGTGAGCTGCCCGGCCTGTTTGGCGGCGTCGAGTACCTGTTGGGCGTCGTCGAGGGCGGCAGCCGTTAGCTCGTGCTGATTGACGAGGAAGTTGGTGTACACCAGAACGACTTGCAACAGGTTGTTGAAGTCGTGGGCGACACCCGCAGTCAGCCGCCCGACGGCGTCGAGTCTCTCGGCGCGGAGCAGGCGCGCCTCGAGCTGCCGTTGCTCGGACACGTCGCGAAGGACGAACCATGCCCCCGTGAGTTCTTCATCTTCGAATTGCCCTTTCGCCGACACTGACACCGGCAATTTGTCACCGCTGGTGAGGTGGATGTCTAGGTCGGCATGGCGCAGGTTCCCCTCGACGAGCAGCCGTCTCCAGGCCTGTTGGGCGCCAGCCAAGGAGTCCGGATGGAACAGATCCTCCCACTGGAGGCCGACGATTTCGTCAGCGCTGTCCTCCAAGACTTCCGCCAGCGCCTGGTTGCAGTGGGTGATCTCTCCGTCGATTGCTCTGGCTCGAAGGTACATGTCCGGCGAGTCTTCGTGGGCGTCGGGTGTTGGCACCGGTCGAAGATCACCAAGCGGGTCGAGAATCGTCGCGATGCGATCGCCTTCGAGAGGCACGAGCTGAACCGCGAGGTCGATGCCGAGGTCGATTCGGCGGGCAGCACCGCCAGCCAGGGTCTCTTCCCACTGGTTGGGTAGCAGCGCCTCCACCTGGTCGCTATCGATCCGCTCGCTCGCTGCATTTGCGTAGATCTTGTTCCAGCCTTCTCCATCTCTTTGGTGGACGAAGACCCCACTACATGACCTGTCGAGCAATTCGGCGAACATTGAAACCTTGAACCCCCCGCAGATGGGCCGATGGGACCGGTGCGACCCGATACACCCGCGCCCAATGGGGATACCATGATCTCGCTCCTCCTGTTGTCGACTGCTGCGATGGGCTTCGAGACCACGATGTCGGAGACTGGAGAGGAGATCACCTGGGACATATTCCCAGTCGAATGGACGATCTCTCTGGAAGGTGCTCCTGAATCCCTCAGCCAGGATGAGTGGATAGAAGCCATCTCCGCCTCCTTCGACACCTGGGAGGCGGTAGAGGAAACCAAGGTGCGGTTCTCCGAGACGCAGCTGGAGTTCGGGGCGGGCTCAGTGGCGGACGAGGAGAACACGATCTGGTTCGAGACGGACTGGGACGCCGAAGCCGACGTCGGGGCGATCGCCAGCACCTGGGTCGACGGAAACACCATCGTGGGCTTCGACATTCGCATCAACGCCGAGACCGTCAAGTGGTCGACCGACGGGTCGGAGACCGATGCGCAAGCCGCCGTGACTCACGAGATTGGCCATACCGTGGGCGTCGGCCACTCGGACCTGGAACGGGCGACGATGTATTACGAGCTCACCGGCGAGGACACGGTGCGCCGCTATCTGGATCGCGACGACAAACGCGCGATCAGACACCTGTATTCGGACCGGGTCTTGGAAGTGCCGGAGTTCCTCTCTTGCAACAGCGCCCCGAGCGCTGGATGGACGCCGTGGGCACTTGTCGCGCTGTTGATCCTGCGTCGCCAAACACCTCATCGGAGAGAATCATGATCATCGCAGCCCTGGCTCTCCTCTGCATCTCGGCGTATGCTGGCGACGAAAGCGCGGCCTCGCTGTCGGAGCTGGTCGCCGAGAATCCGAACGTGGTCCGAGGCACCGTGCTCCGCACCACGAGCTGGCGCGACGGCGATGCGTACGCCACCAAGTACACGATCGCCATCTTCCACCAACTCCGGGGCCAGGGGCCGGAGATGATCAACACCACTCTGCCCGGTGGCACGATTCGCGGTCGCACCCAGCGCTCCGCCCACATCCCGGTGTGGCAAGAGGGCGACATCGTGGTGCTGTTCCTCGACGACAAGCTCAATGTGGCCATGGACGGCATGTTTACCGTCGACGGCAACCTGCTCGTCGACCCCATCGCCAACCGAGCCGGCAGCTTTCCTGACCTGTACACCGAGCTCACCAGCGACCTGCGCCAAGTGGCCGTGTTCAGCCAGCTACCTCGAGAACGTGCCCTTCGACTGCCGAAAATTCCATTAGAGGCGCCGTAGCGAGGTGGTGGTACTGGATCGTCACACAGAGCTCGTCACGGTTGTCAGCGAAGCTCACGAACTCGACGGTGTGGATGGGGACCCGCCCCGGGCCTCGTAGCTCGCGGGGCAGGTCGATGAACATGCCCGGCTGGACGGGGTGCTGGAGGACATCGCCAGTAAGGACCAAGAGATCCCTGCTGCCGAGGTAGAAGCTCTTCTTCACTTTGAACATGGACATGGACGCCTTGTATTCGACCTGAGCGGGTAGGCGAGGGTGCGTGGCGATTCAGGTATGCTCGTCCAGCATGTCTCGGACCCACTACTGCGCAGCCTGCCTGAACTCCTTCCAGCGCGACGCGGAGGTCTGTCCGAACCTGAGCTGCCAGCAGGCCCGCCCAGAGCGAGGATGGGGCATTCTCCTGGGTAAAGGCGACCACTTCGACCGTCACTACCTCATCGACAAGCGGATCGCGGTCGCCGGGGCCGGCATCTGCTATCGGGCATTCGAAACCGACCACGACGGGAATACCACCGGCCCAGCTCTCGCGATCAAAGTGCTCTATACGTCCCGTGACAGTGGCCCCTATCTGCGTCGCCTCGCCGCCGAGGCCCAGATCCTCCAGGATCTCGCCCACAAGCACATCGTGGAGTGCCGGGGTTTCGTGAACCGCCTGGGCCACAACCCCTACCTGATCACCCGTTTCGAGGAGGGTGGAAGCCTCTACGATCACATCCGACACGTGGGCGCGCTGCCGATCTCGGTGGCCGCAGCCGTCACCCGCCAGGTACTCCTCGCCCTCGACGTGGCCCACCAGCGCGGCGTCGTGCACCGGGATCTGAAACCACAGAACGTGCTGATCCGCACACACGTGAAGCGGGAGGAGACGCCGCACACGCTTGTGGCCGACTTCGGAATAGCCAAGGTAGCAGGGACCTTGCACGAGGGGCTCACCCAGGTCGGAACCTTCGTCGGGACCCCCGAATTCGCCGCCCCCGAGCAGTTCCTGGGAGAGGCTCCCGCAGCAGCGACCGACGTTTTTGCAGCCGGAGGAATGCTGTACTTCATGCTCACCGGTTCGCCTCCGGTGCGCTTCACACACAGATCCGACGCCGGCACCAGCCTGCGAGAACTGCTCCAGCAGACGCCGCCCAAGGTCCCGCGGACGGCTGGCACGGCCACGGACTGCGACCAGATCGACCAGCTGCTCACCGGGATGATGCAGAAGGAGATCGGGGCGAGGTGGACCGTTCAGCAGATCGTCGCTTTCCTGGCCCGCTTCGAAGGCAGCCAACCCCTGCGGGGCGACGGTGACACGCTCCCCCTCACCGGCGACGGCGAGCTCCATACGATGGTGGCCGGCGACTTCGATCTCGAAGATGAACCCGAGCAGCTCCCCGTGGGCGACAACCCGACGATGTCGCCGGCGAACCTCGGTATGGAAGAAGAGGACGATGAGGAGGATGAGCCAATACCTGCGCAGGCGCCTCCCCCGGCGCCTCGACCGACGCGAATGCGCTTGCCTCGCAAGACCGAGGAGCTGAAGATCGCGCAGCCCGAGCCGGCCCGTTCCACAAGTCTCGACGATCTCTTTGGTGGAGGCTCCACAACAACAGAGTCCTCTCAGGCTTCTCGCTCCGATCTCTCCCTGGACGATCTGTTTGCAGAGCCCGCGGCTGCACAGGAGCCCGCCCCACGCGTCCCTCGGGAACCTGCGCCGAAACTCGCGCCAGAACCGGTACATGAGCTCGCACCTCAGCCGAGCGATCGCCCAGCCGAACCAGAGCCCATCTCGCACTGGGAACCAACGGATCCCCAGCCCTCTCCGCCCGATCTACCCGACGACACCGCAGCCCTGTTGCGACTCCTCGGCAGCGTGAGAGCAGAGGAACGAGCTTCAATCTCCACGGCTCTAGAGAGTCGACGAGACCTCTCCACCAAGCTCAACGGCTACCGCGGCGGCGACGCTGCTCTCGGTTGCGGCATCGCGCTGGCCTTCGCCATGCAGGGCTGGACATCCTGCGCCAATGCCGCTCGCCGGATGCTGCAAGACTCCGACCCCGGTGTACGCGCCTGCGCTGCCGAGGCCGTCGGGGTCATCGGTTCGGCCTCCATGCTCACCAGCTTGTCTCGCCTGATTTCGGACTCCGATGTGCAAGTCCGCGCCGCGGCCGCTCGAGCCCTCGCGGTCGCAGGAGTCTCGCAGGGACGCCAATCCCTGGCCAGAGGCTGGATCGCACCGCTGCAGAACGACGCCGACCCGAGCGTCAGGGCAACCTGGAAACGCGCCGATGCAGACCTTGGCTAGACGAGGAGATCGAGCCGACCGCGCAAGAAGTCTCGAGCCACGACCATGGTGTGGACCTCGTCCGGACCGTCGGCGATGCGAGCGGCACGAGCGCCGCGATACCACCTGGCAAACGGCATATCGTCGCTGAAGCCGAGGCCACCGTGCATCTGGATCGCGTCGTCCAGAGTCTTGCAGAGCACTCGCGCGACGTGGTTCTTGGTCATCGACGAGTACGGACGCGCCTCCCGATCTAGCCCTCGCTCGAGCATCGAGGCACAGTGCATCGTCATCAGATTTCCAGCGTGGATGCCGGTGGCCGCTTCGGCGAACATCTGCTGAATGAGCTGGTGGCGGGCCAATATCTTGCCGAAGCTCTGCCGCTCCACGACATAGGGTCGACACAGGTCGAGGGTGCGGGACGCGAGCCCCAACCATCGCATGCAGTGGGTCAGCCGAGCGGGGACCAGGCGATCCTGGGCAAGGCGAAACCCCTTACCCACCCCGTCGAGGATCTGGTCGGAACCGACGCGCACTCCGTGAAACTTGAACTCACCCTCCCGATGGGCGAGCAGGGGCGGGGCCATGACGGGCACGTCCCGGACGTGCTCTACGCCCTCGGCGTGGCGATCGACGAGGAACATCGTGCATCCCAGGCGAGGGTCGTCGCTGGTCCGCGCCATGACGATGAGGAATGCGGAGAGATCTCCACCGGTCGAGAACCATTTGTGCCCGTCGATCACCCAGTCATCGCCATCCTGGACCGCCTTGGTGAGGAGATTGGATGGATCAGCGCCCGCGCCCGGGGCAGGCTCGGTCATGCAGAAGGCGCTGGTGGTCTCGCCATCACAGAGGGGCTGGAGGTAGCGCTCGCGCATGGCCTGGCTGGCGTAGTTGGCGAGCAGATCCATGTTGCCCTGATCCGGAGCATCACAGTTGAAGCAGCGAGCGCCGACCACGGAGCGCCCCATCTCGCGAAAAAGCGCGCACATGCCCATGATCCCCAGCCCTAGTCCACCGAGGGACTCCGGAAGATGCGGCGTCCAGAGGCCGTCGTCCTTCGACAGGCCCTGGATCCGCTTCAGGGTGGTCCAGTCGAGGGCGGCATCCTCGGCGACGATGGCGGCCTCGTTGGGGATGACGTTCTTGTCGACAAAGGTGCGCACGCGGGCGCGGAGATCGGTGAGCTCGGGAGAGAGTGTGAAGTCCATGGGCTACTCGATGATGGGTTTGAGGTCGAAGCTGGGATTCGAGACGGCGAGCTTGCCCGCGAGCACCTCGCGCAAGTGGGCATTCACCGCGTCGAAGTCGACATCTCCAGCGCGGATCCGCTCGGTCAGTCGGCGGTTGGCGGCGGCAATGGCGTCGCGTCGGGCGTCGGATCGACCCGGCAGGTCCGGTTCCTCGCCGAGGAGTGCCTGCAGACCCGCCAGCTGGGCCGCATCCAGATCGTCCTCGGTGGCGATCTCCCGGGCCACTCCAGCGGCGAGGTGAGCGGCGATGAGGACCCGAAACCCCAGCGCTCTGTCGTCGACTGCGGGCCTGACCTCGGTGACGAGAAACTGCGCAATGGCGGCCAGCAACGTGGTCTTGTCGGGTCGGTCCTGCATCAGATGTTCTCCGGACCGGTGGCGATCAGGCGAAGCATCTCGTGCTCCATCTCCGCAGCTCGGCGGCCGATGGCCAATAGCTCGAGATCGAACTCACCACCCGAAAGTACACGTTCGGCCTGATAAACCGCTCCAACGCCCCAGCGGAGGTTACCCATGACTTCCCACCAGTGAACCTCAACGGGATCGACTTGTCGGCCGCTCTGTTTCTCGTATGCAGCAAAGAAGTCGGCCCGCAGGCCAAAGCCGCCGATGGGACGGTTCAGCCGCCCAAAGCGCCAGTCCCGCACCGTGATCCAGGCGAGATCGCAAGCGGGAACGCTCCAGTGGGCAAACTCCCAGTCGAGGACGGCGCTCAGCCCCTCGGGCACGACCATGAAGTTCCCGGTCCGGAAGTCCCCGTGCACCAAGGTTATTTCGGTATTTTCAGTGGCATTCTCAGCGAGCCAGAGCAGCGTGAGTTCCATAGCGGGGTGGGGCTCGGGCAGCTTGTCGAGCATCTCCCGGCAGAAGTGCATTGCGGCAACGACCGGGCTGCGGGCACCGGCGGACTGTGGCGTGGTCAGCGAAAGGTTCGGGTTGGTCTCCGGCGTGATCCGATGGATCGAGGCCAAGGCCGCAGCAAGCTGGTCGACCAGGAGCACCCTGGCCTCCGAGAGAGCGGGATCTCGGAGCACGCGCCGACCGATGGCAACCCCGTCCGCCCAGTCCATCAAGTAGGCACTGGAGCCAACCCGGAGCAGATCGCGCAGGAGCCAGTGCACCGCGGGTGTCGGCACCCCAGCCGAGACCGCGGCCCGGATGACCTCGAACTCATGAGCGCGATCGAGACTACCCGGCAAGGACCCGACCGCATCGCTGCGCAGCACCATGACCCGCGGCTCGCCGTCAAAGGACAGCTCAATCCTGAAGTTCTCCTGGCAGGCCCCACCCGCGAGGGGCTCGGTGGCGCCGACGACAACCTCGCCGCCAACAGACTCCGTGAGGGCCTCCGTCAGCGCTGGCATCCACTCTGGACGAACGCGATCACCCATGAGGTCGGACCTCTCCCTGGCACTCGGGGCTATCAGGATACAGGCGGGACCGCACCAACGGAGCCCCCAATGGACGACACCCTCGAGACCCTCCGCAGCGAGCTCTCCAGCGTTGACCGCCAGCTTCTCGAGCTCGTGGGCCGACGCCTGTCTCTCGCCAAGCAAATCGGTGGAATCAAGCGCGGAATGGACCGGCCCACCCGCGACTTCGCAAGGGAGAAAGTCGTCATCGACGGCGCACGCGAACGCGCCGAAGAGCAAGGATATGACCCCGATATTGCCGACGACCTCATGCACATCCTGATCCGGTCGTCCCTGACCGCCCAGGAGCAGGATCGGGTTGCGGCCCACCGGATCGGCGACGGCCGTCGCGCGCTGGTCATTGGTGGGGCCGGCAAGATGGGTGCCTGGTTCGCCCGCTTCCTGGATTCTCAGGGATACGCGGTGGAGATCAGCGATCCGAAGGTCGGCGCCTACCCACAACTGGACTGGGAATCCGCACCCCTCGACCACGAGATCATCGTCGTCGCAACGCCCCTCCGTCAGACCAACGCCGTCCTCAGAGGCCTCGCCAATCGCAGACCAACCGGGGTGGTCTTCGACCTTGGATCCCTCAAGAGTCCGCTGCACGACGGCCTTGGCGCCCTCGTAGACGCCGGGGTCGCGGTGTGCTCCGTGCATCCGATGTTCGGACCGGACACCGTGCTCCTGTCTGGCCGCCATGTGGTCTTTGTCGACCTCGGACACGCCGGCGCCGTAGAGGCTGCCCGCTCCCTCTTTGCACCGACGATGGCCATCACCGTGGACATGGGTCTCGACGAGCACGACCGCATGATCGCCTACGTTCTCGGCCTCTCCCACGCGCTGAACATCGCCTTCTTCACTGCCCTGGCCGCCAGTGGAGAGCAGAGTCCGAAGCTCGCGGCCCTGTCGTCCACGACCTTCGACGCCCAGCTCGCCATCTCAGCGGCCGTTTCGCGCGAAAACCCCCACCTTTACTACGATATCCAGAAACTTAACCACCACGGGCCCGCGGCTCTCGACGCTCTGTGCGCCGCCACCGAGGCCGTGCGCAGCGCCGTGGCAGCCGGAGACCAAGGGGCATTTGTGTCGCTGATGAAGACGGGCGAGGCCTACCTTTGCGAGCGCTGACGAGAGCCTGACATCCCGACGCGAACCACTCCGAGCAACGACTGTCGGTACAGCCAGGAGAACACCATGAACATCGAACGCCTGCTCTTCATCGTTGCCATCCTCGGCGCCTGCATCCTCTCGGGCTTGACTTGACCGACAACTGAAGCGCTTAATCGCCCTTCGTGACTGCAGACTGGGCGAACTTCAAGGAGCTGCTCGCGGGGGAGACCCTGCCGTGCGCCCTGGTGGATCTCGACGCTCTCGAGGCCAACGCCCACCTCCTCCTTTCGAAGATGGGAAACGTCACGCTGCGGGTGGCCTCGAAGTCCATCCGTCATGTCGGAATCCTGAAGCGGATCGCCGAGATCGGGGGCGACAGGCTCCGTGGTCTGATGTGCTACTCCGCCCGAGAAGCCGCTTTCTTGGCAGATCACGGCTTCGATGATCTGCTCATCGCCTACCCCTTCTCCCAGTCCGAGGAGGCCGACCTGGTGGCTTCGCTGTCCGCGAGAGGCCTCAAGGTCTGGGCAACCATCGACGCTCCCGGACACGTGCAGCTCCTGGCAGATGCGGCCAGACGACACGACACCACGATACACACCTGTCTCGATGTCGACCTGAGCTGGAGGCCCCTGGGCAAGCACCTCGGCGTCCGCCGCAGCCCGATCCGAAGCGCCGATCCGGCCTTGGCTGTGGGCAGGGCCATCGAGGGCAGCGCCGGGGTGGTGTTGTCCGCGGTGCTCGGGTACGAGGCCGCCGTGGCCGGCATGGGAGATATCACACCTGGTTCCAGGCTTCTCGACCCCGTCCGCCAGCTCATCAAGTCGCGGAGCCGGTCGCTGGCCACCCGCCGCCGCATCGAGGTCGTCGCCGCTCTTCGCGCCAGCGGCCACGAGATCGAGGTCGTCAACGGGGGCGGAACGGGCAGCGTGCACTTCACCTCCCACGACGGGTCGGTGACCGAGGTGACGGCGGGATCGGGCTTTCTGTGCCCGCACCTCTTCGACCACTACGCCGATCTCGACCTGAAGCCGGCGGCCTTCTTTGCCTTGAGTGTGGCGCGCGCCTCAGACAGCGATCACATCACCTGTTTCGGAGGAGGATACTCCGCTTCGGGTGAACCGGGGCCAAGCAGATCACCAAGGATCCACCGTCCCGAAGGCCTGATCCCAGTGGACACCGAGGGCTGGGGAGAGGTCCAGACGCCGTTCAGGTGGCAGGGCTCAGGCGACGCACCCCGACTCGGAGATCCAATCATCGCGCGACACGCCAAGGCGGGCGAGCTGTCGGAGCGCTTCGCCGAGATCCTGCTGTTCCGCGACGGGAGGATCGTCGCCCGGGAGCCCACCTATCGCGGCATGGGGCAGTGCTTCGGATGAGCATCCAAGAGCGGTGGTTCGAAGGTCACGGAGGTCGTCCCGTCTTCTATCGCAGGTCGGTCCCCGATAATCTGCGCGGCGGAGTGATCCTGTGCCATGGCTACTCCGAGCACAGTGGCCGCTACGTCGAGGTGATCGAGGCGCTGGGCGCACTCGGACTGGCGGTCTTCGCCGAGGACCACCGCGGCCACGGACGCACCTCCCGCATCCTGGGGGACATCGAGTCGGTGCCGGCCGTGATCGCCGATCTACACCTCCTGAGGCAGAAGATGGACGAACTCATCGGCCCCCTGCCCCTCTTCTTCTTCGGCCACAGCATGGGGGCTCTCCTCACCCTACGCTACCTGCAGAAGCACCGAGGCGGCGCCGGCGCCATCCTCAACGGCCCGGCAATCCGCGTACCGCCGAACATCCCCAGAGTCGCGATGATCGCCGCCCGCTTCCTCGCCGACCACGCCCCCCACGTTGCCATCCAGGGTTTCTTCGACCCGGAACGGGCCAGCCGCGACCCCGAGGTCTGGAAGCAGATGCGTTGCGATCCCCTCCGCTACAAGGGTCGGATTCGGGCTCGAACCGGACGCGAGATCCTGGACGCCCTCGGCAGGACGGTGCCCCGCCTCGCGGAGATCGACCTGCCGGTCCTGATCACCCACGGGACCCACGATCAGACCGTGATGCCGACGATGTCCACCGTGCTCTTCGAAGCGATCTCCTCGACCGACAAGACCCAGCACCTCTTCGAAGGACTGCGCCACGAGGTCCACCAAGAACCCGAGAAGCGCGAAGTCATCGCGATCTGGACTGACTGGATCGCAGAGCGGCTAGCGGGCTAAGGCTTCAAATGCTGATTTTGACCCTCCTCGCCTGCGGCGCCCAGTCCACGCGAACGCCAGCGCCGTCGCAGAGGCCCGACGCGGTTCCCGACACCGCAGTGCATGTCGGGCTCTCCGACGGTCAGCTCACCGTCGATGGGGTCGCCATAGTGGGACTTGCCGATACCGACCTGACAAACGGGATCCACCCGCCGCTCCTCGACAAGCTCTCCGGTGCGGGTACAGCGTGGATCACCGCGCCCGCCGACGCCGAGTGGCTGTACGTGCGGAAGCTGTTCATGTCAGCTCGAGAAGCGGGAGTCGGGGAGCTGTGGCTCGGGCTCGAAGGAGCCGATCAAGCCTTTGGGCAGCCTGGACCGTCGACGGCGAGCATCAACAACACCTGCAAGGACGGTCCTCTGACAATTTCCGATGTTGCTACTGCACTATCACTGAGCATACAGACGGGCTCCGACGGGACATGGGCCATCGGAACCGCCCGCTTCCGGCCCATCGTGCTGAAGGGGGAGGCCGAAGTAGCCATCGTCGACCTGCCCACCAGCTGCTGGGCGCCTACCTCGTGCCAGATCTTCGAGGACGGCACCGCCGCGGCCTGTGAAGAGGCAATCGCCCTCGAGCCGTTGGATGCCCGAGTTCCCATCGGTGGAGAGGTTGGCTGCCTGCTCCCGATCATCAAAGAGCCCGGAGACGCGGCAGCGTGGCGCGGTCAGCTCCGAAAAGTCATGAAGAACCTCCAAATTTCGCCGGACACCGAAACGCTCCTGATGGTCGAGGCCAAGGCCCCGTGGGAGTCGGTCACCTCCATCCTCGGCGCGTTCGCAGACCGCGGCGCCCGCATGCCTAGCCTCGGCACTCCCCTCCTCGAAGGCCACGACGGCCCGCCGATCTGCGACGCACCGATCAGGGACGCGGCATCTCTGCGGAGCGCCCGGGGGATCTGGCTGGGCTCCCAGTTGTACGACGCCGCCGACCCGCCTTAGTGGCTACTCGTAGAACGCCGCGATCTGCGCCGCATACTTGTCGTTCACGACGTTCCGCTTCAGCTTCATCGTCGGCGTCAGCTCCCCGCTCTCGACGGTGAACTCCATCGGGAGAATCTCGAACTTCTTGATGGTCTGGTATTGAGCCACCCGAGCGTTGCAGACCGCTTCGACCTGGCCCTCGACGTAGTCGCGAACCTCGATGTTGACCGACACCGACTCCAACCCGCTGTTGTCGATTCCCACTCGCTTGCAGAGGTCGTCGATGCCCTCGGGATCGAGCGTGAGGAGCGCACACAGATAGGGCTGCCGATCGCCGACCACCACGGCTTGCCCAACGCCGTCAATCTGCTTGAGATAAGACTCCAGCTCCGCGGGAGCCACGTTCTTGCCGCCGGCGGTGATGATGAGATCCTTCTTTCGACCGGTGATCTTGAGGAAGCCATCGTCGTCGAGGGAGCCGAGGTCACCCGTGTGCAGCCAGCCCTGGTCGTCGAGGAGCTCGGCGGTCTTCTCGGGCATGTGGAGGTATCCGTCGGTCATGTTGATCCCCTTGAGGAGGATCTCGCCATCCTCGGCGATGCGGACCTCACAGCAGCTCAGAGCTCTGCCCACGGTACCGAAGCGCGGCTTGCCCTGCTCGGCACAGGTGGCGACTCCCGAGGTCTCGCTCATGCCGAAACCCTCGTAGACGATGATGCCGAGGGATGCGAAGAACTCGAGGGTGGAGGTCGAGATCGGGGCAGCCCCCGTCGCGGCAACGAGCAGCTGGTCGAGGCCGAGGGCCTCCTTGACCTTGTCGATCACGAGCTTGTTGGCCACCGATCGCCCAAAGCTGTTCACGTCCTCGCCCCGGGTGACCGACTCCTGAAAACCGCTAAGCTCGGTGGCTAGCGCCCATTCCGTGAGCCATCTCTTCGGTCCACTCGACTCGGCGAACTTAGCCTGCAGCGCGCCCTGGAACTTCTCCCAGACTCGCGGCACACCCAGGAAGATCGTCGGGCGAACGTGGACGAGAAACTCTTTGATTTGCTTGAGATCCGGGCAGAAATAGACCTGTCCACCGGTCGCGAGGTGGAACAAGTTGGTGAACAGCTGCTCGGCGATATGGCAGAGCGGCAGGTAGCTCACGGTACGGAAGGTCCCGGGCTCGCGCAGGAGCGGGAAACACTCCAGGGTGCTGTCCGCCACCGCGATCATCCCGGCATGATTGAGCTGAACGGCCTTTGGCACGCCCGTGGTCCCCGAGGTGTAGATCAGAAGCGCGGTCTCGGTGTCCGTGACCTCTGCCAGTCGGCGCTCGACCTCCTCGTCGTTGGCCTTGGCACCGAGCTCCATGAGGCCGTCGAGTGAGATGACGCGCGGATCGTCGGAGTCGACGTCGTCCATGGTGATGATGTGCTCGACGTCCATCTCGCCGGCTTCCATACAGCGCTGGTACTTCTCGAGCTGTTCGACCGTGTCGCAGACTGCGATCCTCGCGCGGGAGTGACTCACAATATAGGCAGTTTGTTCGTCAGTATTCGTCGTGTAGATCGGTGCTGGAATCCCGCGAGCAGCCATGATGCCAAACTGCGCAACTACCCAGCCTGGGCGGTTGTTCCCGACAATCGCGACGCACTCCCCCGGCTGATGACCGAGCTGGATGAAGCCCTTCGCCGCCTGGCGAACAGAGCCCCAGTACATCCGCCAGGTCAGCTGCCGCCACTGATCGCCGACCTTGCCATAGATAGCCGGCTCTTCGGCCTTCCGTTCCGCCCAGTCGGCGATGCGGTGGACCAAGGTGTGTCGCTCCGCCAAATGGACGCTCCAAGGGTGGTCCGGAAGGGCATTTTGTCCCTGTCGGCACCGAATCGCAACTGTCCTGTTCCCGAGGAAGCGCTGGACTTGCTAGTAGGGCGGCATGAACCGCACCGACATTCTCATACGCGCACAGGCGTGGATGGCAACCGACCCCGACCCGACGACCCGCGCCGCGACAGCGGCCATGCTCGGCGACCCCGACGTCCTTCGCGACCACTTCTCCACTCAGCTGAAGTTCGGTACAGCCGGCATGCGCGGGCCTCTCGGACCGGGCCCGAACCGCATGAACCGGGCTCTAGTACAGCGGGTTACCGCCGGCGTTGCCACCCACATCATCGAGGTTCTCGGCTGCGACCGGCCGGTGATCATCGGCTATGACGGACGCCACGGATCTCGCATTTTCTCCGAGGACGCCGCCCGAATCCTCGCCGGTCGCGGGCTCGATGTACTGCTCTATGACCGGGTGGCGCCGACACCCGAAGTGGCGCACGCGCTGGTCGATCTGGACTGCTTGGCAGGCATCGTCGTCACTGCCAGCCACAATCCTCCTGCGGACAACGGCTACAAGGTGTTCTGGCGAAATGGCGCCCAGATCATCCCGCCCACGGACGCCGCGATCGCCGCCGCCATCCCCGCCGATCTTCCAGAGGTCGGCGACGGAAACGGCACCATCTCCGGCGTCGATCCCCAGGCGCGCGAGCGCTACCTCGCCGGCGTCGCCGCGCTCCGAGTCCACCAGGTCACCGGCGTTCGCCTCGTCTATTCGGCCATGCACGGCGTCGGGCGCGAGCTGATCGAGATCGTACTAAAGCAGGCTGGACACCTAGATTATCACGTCGTCGAGGCCCAAGGTGATCCCCACCCCGACTTCCCCACTGTCCGCTTCCCAAACCCCGAAGAACCAGGCGCCCTCGAATTGTCCTTCCAGTTGGCCAGGGCGGTCGAGGCCGACATCATCCTCGCCAACGATCCCGACGCCGACCGCCTCGCAGTCGCGGTCCACCACGACGGAGAGTGGCGGAAGCTGACCGGCAATCAGATCGGCATCCTCCTCGCGAACGACCTGCTCGTCCACGGCAGTTTCGAACGCCCGATGATCTCGAACTCCATCGTCTCGACCTCGATGATCCACCGCATCGGTGCGGCCCATGGTGCAAAAGTCGTCGAGACCCTGACCGGGTTCAAGTGGATCGCCAACGCAGCCATCGACTGGGATGCAGCCGGCGGGCAGTTCGTAATGGGCTTCGAGGAGGCCCTCGGCTACTGCGCCGGATCAGTGGTGCGGGACAAGGACGGTATCTCCGCGGCCCTGTTGTTCGCCGACATGGCGAGCGCTTGCAAAGCCGACGGGAGGACCCTCATCGATGCCCTCACCGACATCTACCGGGAGCATGGCGTCTACGTCACCAGCCAGCGATCGAAGGTCATGGCCGGAGCAGCTGGAGCCGCCAAGATCGAGCAGATCATGACCAACCTGCGCACCAACGGCCCAACCGAGATCGCGGGGCTCGCAGTCCATCGCACCCGCGACGTGGCCAGCGGCGTCGCGCGAGAGGTGGCTACCGGCACCGAGTCGCCCATCCACCTGCCGCCGAGCAACGTGCTCGCCTGGGATCTCGGCGATGGAAGCCGGATCCTCGCGCGCCCAAGCGGTACCGAACCGAAGATCAAGTTCTACTTCGAAGTCCGCGAGCCCATGGGAGAGGGTGAGGATCTAAGATCGGCAGAGGCCCGCGCTGATGGACGCCTCAAAGCTCTGGAGGAGTCGTTCTTCGCGGTCACGGGGATTGAGGGATAGCGAGGAAGTAGCCTTCGCAACCCGTCTTTCTCGCCAGCCACAGAGCATCTCGCGCCGCCCGGAGATCTGAGCCGGCGGGCTCGGGGGTCGACCGCCATCGCCACAATGCCTCGGTCACCAGCTCGAGGATGCGGTCCAGCGGGATGTCGAAGCTCCGGCCGATGCCCGCCTCGCGCTCGTCGCCGGTGAGGATCGCCAGCGTCTCCGCCAGCCAGCAGATCTCCGCGGCGTCGGGCAGCGTGGACATCCGCGTCCTGGCCGAGAGCCGCAGCGCGGAGATGTGGGCCTCCATGAAGCCGACAGGGTTCCCGTCCGGGATCTCCAGCCAGGCCAACAGCAGGGCTCTGGAACAGATGTCGGAGATCGAAGCATCGGGGGCAAGCACTGAATAGCGGTGGTCATAGAGGGCGCGAAGCTGCACGAGAAGATCCTCCGTGAGCCGGAAGCGGTGGGCGAGCCAGAGCGCGCCAAAACCACCTTCTTCGGCAAGCAATGCGTGGACAACCTCCTGTGGGATACCGGTCGGCAGTCCCGGTTCGGCCACGGCAGCACGCGCCCATTCCCGGACAAAGCGCTCCTCGATATCAGCCGGGATGAATTGCTCGAGGTCTGCCACGAGGCCCGCATCCGCCTCCCGAGCGAGGGCGGCTCGCAAGCTGAGCGACGGAAGCCCCCCGCCCTTCAAGTCTGCCGCCAGTCGAGTCGGACTCAGGCGGAAGAGCCTCGGATCCTGGACCGGAAAACAAGGTCCTTCCAGCTCATCGTCTACACGCAGGAGCTTCGGCCCGTGCCGACGCTGCACGACCACGGCGTCGAACTCAGCAGAGGCAACTCGGTCCCTCATGAGCAGCTTGAGCGCGTTCGCCCGCAGCGCTGGCGTGACGGCAAGACCTATCGGAATCCCGCCGCGGGTCCGCAGAGCCACTCGATCGCCATTGCGGCTCACGACCAGAGCAAGGCGTCCGGCTCCGACGATCCCGTCGAAATTGGCGGATCCAGCGCCCCGGAGCGGGATCTCCGGCAGCCTCGGCGGCTGATATCCAGCGGCGACCCTCTTGATCGTCGGGCGAGTGGCAAACGCCGGCGCAAAGATGTGGCGGCCGCCGTTGGTGGCGACCGGGTGCTCGTCGAGGAAAATGACGGAACCCAGCACGTCGCGCAGCCTCACCGAGTCCTGAAACAGCCTGCTGATCGCCGGCAGATGCAGGGGATCGGTGTCGGAGCACTCCACCAGCTCGTCGATGAGGACCACCGTGTCGCCACTGTCGAGATCCTGACACCAGAGAACGACGCGCGGACCGGCCAGCTCGATCCCGAACGGAAACACCCGGCGCGACTCGGTCGGATAGGTCGGAGCAGGACGCGAGATTGCGCTTTCTTCGCCGCTCTGGGCCAGGCGGGCAGCCACGACCATGAACGCGTGCTCGGTGCGGAAGATCCGCTGCCAGCACACCAGCCGCTGCAGCTCATCCCACACCTCGACCGCGAGAGCTCGGCGACTGGCCCGATCGCTCTCCGCGACCATGGCCTGCATCCCATCGGCCAGCCGGCGTGTGTACTCCGTCGCGGTCGACAACCCCAGGTTGGCCGCACGCTCGCCGATGTCGCGCAGATCCGATGGCAGATCCGGGTCCGGATATACGAGCCCTCCTACATAGACCGATCCGAGGAGCTCGTCGAGATCCCCCAGCAGACGCGGGATGAGCGCGTTGTCCAGCAGCAGCGACAGATCCTCAGACACGGGACACTTTGGTCAGCGACTCAAGAGTCAGATGGATCTCGTTGACGGTGTGGTCCGACCGCATCTGCAGCTGGACGGACCGATGATAGACCGCTGTATAAGGGAAGAATCGGAGCTCACCATCCGCCACCCATGCTCGCCCGAAGAGCCCATCGGGCTGTAGTCCACCCGCCTTTGACACCAGACGCTCCAGGTTGTCGACCAGGTAGTTGTGGTCTTCGGTCAGCTTCACATCGATCGTCATGCGGGAGCCCACCCGGTCCGTCAGGTGCACGGTCGCGCAGGCCCGCTTGTCGTCGATCCGCACCTTCCCAAAGGACGCTGGCTCCACGTAGACCAGGGAATCAGTCCGCGAAGGTGCAGGGTGTGCCTGGGTTTTTCGCAGACGCTCCACCACGTCCCCGAAGCCCTCCGCACGTACGCCGTCATAGCCCCGCACGCCCAGGGTCGCAGCCGCGGACACGTGCAGATCCCGGTGGACCGACAGACGGCCATCGCGGCTGACTTTGGCGTTCCGGAAGGTGAAGCAGCCGTGGGCCAGGTCATGGATCGTGTACGTAAGATTCTCCGAGATGTCCATGAACAGCATTCGACGGGGATCTTTGCCGAAATACATCGTTGGTCGAGCGCTCGAAACCTGGTAGACCCGATCGGTGCCGATGTGTTGGTAGTACACCGTGATCCCGACGAAGTCGCTATCGGTCACCCACCCCGAGGCGCCGAGTGGCTGCAGGGCCAGAGGATCCGGGACGAGTTCATAGCGACGACGAGCCTCGCCGATCACATCGATCATGTCTGCCGGACCCACCCCCGTCGCGTACAGCTTGCGAGCACCGCGGTTGAGCATCCAGATCCGATTCAGCGTCGCCTGGTAGGCCCCGAGACGAAAGAGCGGATCCCGCCCGAGATAGCGCTGCACGTGGGCGTCGAGGACCTCGATCTCCCGCTTGATCGAGACCAAACCGGCATTATGGGTCGTCTGTGCCAGCGCTTGTAGCTCGACTGCGCTGCTCTCGGTCATGCGCTGCAACCCCGTCTGTCCGAGCCGGAACAGCAGCTGGTCGACCTTGTCGAAGGCCACCGCCATGCGCGCGAGCTTGTCGCGATCGCGCTTGCCCAGAGTGGTTCGATCCGCCGTCATCCGATCTGCTTTGCCACGTACTCCGCCAGTTTTCGCGGCGTGAGGGCGGCCACGAACCATCCAGCGCCAGCCAGCTCCCGGGCGAAGCGCTCCTCGTAAATCGGCGTGTTGTCGGCGTCGAGAGCGCACAATCCGATGCCGTGAACACCGGCTTCGGTGAGCTCCGCGGCGAGCTTCAGGCAGGCCGGCCCGTCGCTCCAGATGTACCAATCGGACAGCACCACCAACAGCGTCTTCTCCGGCTCGGAGACGAGGTTCGCGCAGTACTCCATCGCCGGCAGGAGCTGGGTGCCGCCGCCGAGCTGGACCCCCATGAGGATCTCCAGCGGGTCCTGAGTGAGATCAGAGACGTCCATGATTCGGTGATCCCACAGGACCAACCTCACATCCAGGGCGGGCATGCCGGCGAAGATCGCCGCCATCACACAGCTGTGGATCAGGCTATCCATCATCGAGCCCGACTGGTCGACGGCGATGATCACCCGCCACTCCCCGCGGGCGCGCTGACGGTGTCGGTAGCTGATCCGGTCGACGACGAGACGCTCGTGGTCAGTGTCGTAGCGCTTGAGGTTGTTGCGAATGGTGCGGTGCCAATCGGTGTTCCGGAAGTTCCTCTGGGGCGGCCTCAGAGTGGGTTCGGAGGTGCCGTACAAGGCGGGCTCACAGTCGTTACGCAGCTTCGCGGCCAGCTCTTCGACGACGACTTCGACGACTTCCCGAGCCGCCTCCAACACATCGCCCTTCATCAGGTGCTTGAACTGGAGGATCGCCTTGAGCAGGTCCGTAGTCGGCTCCGACTGCCGGAGGATGTCGGCGTCGGTGACGAGCTCGGTCATGCCGTAGCGGGTGAGGGCATCCTGCTCGATGACGTGCACAGCCTCTTCGGGAAACAGCTGTCGAACCCCGGATAACCAGGCAGGCACCGTGAGGCCTCTCCCACTCCCAGCCCCGACCTGTCTATGGGAGCGGCGGGCGAACTCCCGGTCGTAGATGAACTCGAGGCTGCGATCCATCTGGTTCGCCTCGCCGAGCAGCTCCGAGAGATCGGAAGCCTGTTCTCCAGCAACCGCCGACTCTCCGAGACGATCGTAGCCAAGCCGCTCGTCGGAGAAGCGACCGAGGATGAGCCTCCACCGCATCGCCGACTCGACCTTGGCAGCCTGGTCGGTGCCGGGCTGGTAGGCGAAGTCGAGGTCGTCATCAGCCGGCTTCATCCCCCCCCCCTAACACCGAGTTATGCCAGCCGGATGCGCTGGCTCCTCCCGCTGACCCTCATCGCCTGCCGCCCGCCCGGACCCCTGCCGGGCGACGACTTTGGCGACGATGACGACACACCGACACCCACAGTCACTGGACCCCAGATAGTGCGCGTCGTGACCTGGAATGTCGAAGAGCTCGGCTACCCCGGAACGCCAGAGTACGAGGCCGTTCAGGAGATCCTCGCCCGCCTCGATGCCGACATCGTCGGACTCAATGAGATCGACGAACCCGAGCTCGGCCACATCAAGACCATGGGGACCGATCTGGGCTACGACACGGTCGTCGTGCCAGCAACCAACCCGTTCGGCGACATCCGCAACGCGATCATGACACGTCTGCCCCTGGTCTCCAGCGGGATCCACAAACCTGCGGATCTGTCCGGAGACAACGAGGCCAACGACGTCACTCGCTATCCGGTGTCGGTGACCGTGAACGTCGGGCAGCCCCTGACGGTGATCGTCCAGCACTGGAAGAGCGGCTTCGATGACGGCGACGAGTTCAGGCGAGCCATCGACGGCCACCGCACCGCCCAGGCGATCTCCGACGCCGGTGACTGGGTCGTCGCCATGGGCGACGTGAACCAGGAGATCGACGATCCACCTTGGCCAGATGTCTTCACCGCGATCCCCTCGGGAATGCCGGGCGAGTTCTGGCTCGGCAGCGATCTGTACAACCAGATGAGCGCAGGTGGCATCTCCAACGAAGCCTTCGCCAGCCTGAAGGATCTTGGGCTCGACATCATCGAGGCCCAGCAGCTCGACGGTCGCTACGACACCCGCGACGAATCGGGGCGACGAATCGACTACATCCTCGGGAGTGCCGGCGTGCGAGCCACCGCAGTCGCCGAGATCTACGACTCCAGAGACGACGGCGGCGAAGGGATCCCGAAAGCCGGATCCGCGCTGCCGCGGGAGACCAGTGCCAGTGCGTCCGATCACTTCCCGGTGGTCGCCGAGTTCACGGTTCAGTAGATGACAAAGGTCGAGTTCCTGAAGCGAAAGCGATTCGTCGAGCTCGAGGGCGCAACCGCCGAGCAGATGGCGTCAAATGCCTGGGAGGTCTGCATCCCCAAGGATTGCGCGGTGTTCCGCGACAAGATCACTCCAGAGTTCTTCGACGACACCACCTTCGCAATCGATGAGATCGAGAGCGTGTTTGTGGTCGGAAGCGGAGTTCGAAAGGGCTTTGTCGTGGTCAGCGTGCTGCTGCCCTAGCCGTCAGTCGTCCGCATCCGCGTCATAGGTGACAAAGCCGCCAACGCCGAGCCCGATGGCCACAAAATCCATGAACAGCGCCATGATGTTCAGGTTGCACAGGCTGACGATCAGGCCGAGGAACGGCGAGAACGCGAGCGGGCGCACATTGTGACCAAGCACGACCATGGCCAGACCACAGAAGAACTCCACAACCGCCAAGACCATAGGGACCAACCACCAGGCGCCGACACACACCCAGATCATGGTGATGAACATCAAAAACGAGAAGATGCCGTTCCAGATCGCGGCCAACATCATCACGCCCCCGGATACCCGGGTGAGTACGTCACTCGTCTGCATAGAGCCCTCCCAAGGCGCCAACGCCTTCAACTGTATCCGATCTCGGGGCTCAGGCGCGCAGTCTTACGAAACGAGGGGCACTTTTAGCGGCCCAAGGCGCTCGGTGACTCGATCCTGGGCTCGCCTGGGCTCGAGAAGCCCTCGACAAGAGGCGCCCCGGCCCGATGAACGAGCCGGGGCGCCAACGACTACCAAACCCCCTCGTTGATCACGAGAGAGGTCTGGGAGAAGCGCCCCGCCCGAAGAGCGGGGCGCCAGGGGTGCTACCGAGCCATCTCGGTGCAGTTCTGCACACCATAGTACGCCGTGTCGTCGCCAAAAACGAAGCAATTTCCTGCACTATCTTCGAGATAGTACGTCAGGTGTGGGTCCTTGGCGGCATCAAACAACGTCGACGTGCCGGCCACCACTGAGTTGACAGAGCAGTCGGTGACTTCGTCAAGCGTCGTACTGATGCCGATGCCGTGGCACAGGTCGAAACCCGCGTCCCCGCCGATGCAGTCCTCGCCGAACCATCCGGCCGCAGAGCCGGTCTCGGCCATACCGAAGAACCAGGCTGTCTCGCCCAGGGGGTCGGTGATGGTGATGGTAACGGTGTCGCCGCAACCCGTATCCGGGAAGGTGTCGCCATCGGTGTCGGTTGGCACCTCGCCGTCATCTGTCCAGTCGACGATGACGCTCAGCTCCGGAACGGGATCGGTGTCGGTGTCAGTGTCGGTGTCGGTGTCGGCCTCGGGCCCGGTATCACCTGTATGTTCATCCTTATCTCCACAGCCCATCAATACAAATGCAGCAATGGGGATGAATGCAAAGCTCTTGCGCATGGTTTCCTCCAAAACCCGCGCCCCTGTGCACCTGAGCATAGCCCGACCGATTCCGGATCCGCACCAAAATCGACGCGCCCACCTGTCGCAAGCTCCGGTTATGCCCATCTAAACCTCACTTTAAGCGACGCACTGCGCGCGCCACACCTGAAATGCTTCCGACATGTTCGCTGCACAAGCACCGTCGAAACTGCGTTCCGACGGTACGTTGTGGTCGACCCATGCTCGGAATGTGAGTTGTTACATTGGCTGGATGCACATCCTCGCCGTCGCAGCCGTCATTGCCGTAGTCGCCTATCTGGTCTGGGACCGAAGCAATCGACTGTTCCAGATCGAGGTCACCGATGGCCATGTCGAGGTGGCCTCGGGCCAGGTCTCCCCGCGTTTTGTACAGGCCGTTCGCGAAGTTGTCGCATTCCCGCCCGTCGCCCGCGCAACCATTCGCGGAGTCAAGGCAGCCGATGGCGCGTCCCTGCGCTGCAGTGGCCTCGACGACGGTCGGATCCAGCGACTGCGAAATGTGTACCGACTCATCCCGCAGTCCGCCTTTCGCAGCGGCGAGGCACCCATCAACGAGCGCAACTTCTGGAAGCTGTTCAACCTCGTGTGGCTGATCAACCTGTTTCGACGCTGACCGCGCTCCCTATTCCCAGATGACCTTGTCACCGGAGGCGTACCAGGGCTCGAGCTTGGCCTCGTACATCGCCTCGATGGGAGTGCGCTTGATCTTCATAGTCGGCGTGAGCTGCCCGCTCTCGATGGACCACTGGTCCTTGGCTACGACGAGGAACTGCATCTTCTCGAAGTGCTCGATCTCTCCGTTGACCTTGTCGAGCAGGGCCTCGAGCTCGGCGTGCACGCGATCCTTGACGCCGGCATCACCGAGCTTGGGAACCAGGTCTTCGCCGAGCTGCAAGACCGCATACGTCGCGACCTGACCGCTACCGCTGACCACCGAGAGCTCGACGTTCGGGTTGATGTTGATCTTGTTCTCGATGGGCGCTGGAGCGACATACTTGCCCTTGCTGGTCTTGAAAATCTCCTTCACACGCCCGATAATCCGCAGGCGCCCCTCTTCGTCCACGTCGCCGCGATCGCCGGTCTTCAGGTAGCCGTCGTCGGTGAAGGCGTCCTTGGTCTGCTCGGGATCCTTGTAGTACTCGACCATGTTTCCGGGGCTCTTGATCTGGATCTCTCCGACATCGGAGAGCCGGCAGTCCACGTCGTCGTAGGGGTTGCCGATGTAGCCAGGGCGGCCCTTTCCGGGAACGGTGATGTGGGAGTAGTTGAAGTTCTCCGACATGCCGTAGCCCTCGAGGAGCTCGAGACCGAGGTTGCGATACCACTGGATGAGATCGGCGGGGATCGGCGCCGATCCGGAGCCCGCGAACCGAACGCTGTCGAGGCCGAGCTGGGTGAGCAGCTTCTTCTTCACGATGCCGGACACGATGGGGATCATGAGCAGGAAGTTCAAGCGTCCAGGCGGCATCTTTGCAAACACGCCGAGCTGGAACTTCAGCCACAGACGCGGCACCGAGACAAACAGCGTCGGGCGGGCGCGCTTCAGGTCGTGCACAAACGTCTTCAGGCTCTCGGCAAAGAAAACCTTGGCGCCGGTGGCCAGCGACAGACACTCCGACAGCCAACGGTCCATGGCGTGGGCGGAGGGAAGATAGGAGAGCAGCCGATCTTCCTGGGTCACGTCGAGTGAAGCGATGAGACCGAGGGTCGGAGCCGAGATCGTGCGGAAGCTGTGCACGACACCCTTGGGCCGACCGGTGCTGCCCGACGTATAGATGATCAGGGACTGGCCGTCGGCAGGGCGGGTCGGGTTGTCGTCGAGGGGCTCGTGTTTGGCGACGATGTCGTCCCACTTGTCCACGTCGACGGCCTTTGGAGCCAGGGGCAGGGAGATCTGCGCGAGTCCGGCTGGGACACCGTGCTTGACCTCTTCCCAGGTGTCGAGCTTGCCGACGTAGAGCAGCTTGGCGTCGGAGTGCCCGAGGATGTACTCGACCGTGTCGCGATTCAGCGTCGGGTACAGCGCGACCGAGACGTTTCCGCTCATCCAGATGGCGAGATCGGCCATGAAGAAGTGCGCGCAGTTCTTGCTGATCATCGCGATCTTCGACTCGGGCTCGAGACCGAGGCTGTTCAGATAGGCGGCCATGCGCTTCGCCTGGTCGAGGACCTGGGAGAAGGTGTACTCCACGACGTGATCATCACCGGCGATGGGCTGGGTTAGGTAGACATCGTCGGGGCGATTCTTGCAGTGCTCATAGAAGCGGTTCAGGAGCAGGTCGCCGTCGCGCAGTTCAGACATAGTTCCCTCTCGAAGCTGGAAGCGGGAAGCATTTATACACGAATCGGGGTTCGAGGCATGTTCCCGCAACAAAATGAGTGATCATTCAACGATTCCGAGCATGGCCGACCACAACGTACCGTCTAAACGCAGTTTAGACGGTGCTTGTGCAGCGGACATGTCGGAAGCATTTCAGGTGTGGCGCACGCAGTGCGTCACTT
>PJEL010000009.1_pt1 | contig 194345 bp, 155 predicted proteins | sample 1853271 | NCBI WGS metagenome assembly PJEL01 (sample SAMN08108733, study PRJNA415343) | Invertebrate metagenome, whole genome shotgun sequencing project. | host: Globobulimina | place: Sweden: Gullmar Fjord | collected 2015-08 | reverse complement strand
CTTTCAGGGTTAGCTTAATGTGTTGAATGTTCGACAAAACTTAGCAATGCCCCCGAAGTCTTTCCGGGCTTGACCCGGAATCCAGGAAACTTTGACCAGGCTTAGCCCCTGGATTCCGGCTAAAAACATACCGGAAAGACGAATTGCAGGCTGTTTCTTTGGTGTAATGTTCTGAAAAAACACACAAAGCACCAAGTCGGAAAGTTGACCTGTTTGATAATTCAAATAAGTGAATTTGCTTTCGCTATATTTTATTATCTTGAATTCAGTTGCTTGACAAAGAACATGGTGGTGGCCCTAGGTTTTGAAGGGCACATTCTGGACATTCAGAATCGCAAACATCCCCAATACCATCGCTATTAGAATCTGCCTGATCAATATTTGAAACATCTGGACAATTATCGTTCTTGTCACAAATACCATCTTTATCAGTATCAGTGGAATCCACGCAAAATGCATTATTAGGATATAAAAAGCAATTCGCATCTGCGTTATTATAGTGACAATAATACATATTCCAACCGCTGGTACAATAAAAAGAACCATACCCCACCGAGTTGCCACCTTTGCCGTCAGGAGCGTCTGCACAAAAAGCATCTCTTGCTTGTTCTGCTTCAGCAGCAGTTTGAAATATGCCGCTGACTTTAAGATATCCCGTACTTCCATAACATTTCATCGGCGATTCTAATGCAGATACACTGTTGCTAAAAAGCAGGCAAAAGAAAACTAAAAGACCATTCATCAGTGTAACATATTTAATTTTTTCCTTTACCATTTTCATTTCTCTCAAATCATTCACAACACTGCTGTATTTCACAAAGAGGCGGACCTTGGTTTAGTTCTAGTGACAAAAGTTTACATTTCTCTGGCATTGATCCTATGGAATCTATTGTTGGCAATGTCATTTCATCAGGATTCCATGATCGTAAAGATTCTCTAACAATATATTCCTCACCATGTTCCACACGCCAAACAGCAGAGTTGCTCGCGTTCCATGCTCCATTCATTGGATTTAATTAAAAAGATATTAATGAAAACTTATAACTTCCTCACCAATCATAAGACCAATTAATTCAAGCACAAAACGGATACATCTATACAAAACAGGTGGTTATGTGTCAACAGATTTGTCTGCTCGCATTTGAAAGACACTGCAGGGCAACGGTTTCAAGAGGGAAAAAATTGGTGATGCAGATAATCGGTTTTTAATCTTCAATGTTGGCATAGGATTTAATAGCGGAAGAAATCCCCTGACTGTTCACAGACTTACTATACTGACAAAAACAATGTTTTTCTTGCTTAAAACAAACGAATTTACTGTTATCCTAATGAGTTTGCAGGCATATCCGACATATTTTACTTGCCTTTATAAGCATAGTGAAAATCACAAATTTATTGAAATTCTTTACAATGTTCGCTTTTCATGGAATTTTTTTACAAATGAAAATCTAACTCTGTGGAAAGCAGAAAGACGTAATCCTGATCCATGAAGGCATAACCATTAATATACAAACATTGGATTGATCAACATCATGCTATACAAATTACTATTATTACTGATCCTTATCATCCCTACAGATCTACGCAGTGAAACAATGAAAAAGATTTTTTTGACAGCTGCAAAACAACGAACTCTTAGGACTATTACCTATGACGGGTCATATTTTGCCATTCAATACCCTGGAGGAGATGTGCCTGCAAACCTGGGAGTATGCACTGATGTGGTTATTCGCTCCTATCGGAATATCGGCATTGATCTTCAAAAACTAATTCATGAAGATATGACTCATGCCTTTGAAGCTTATCCCTCTAAACGTATATGGGGCCTCACTGGTACAGATCCAAATATTGATCATAGAAGAGTGCCAAACCTACAAACATTTTTCACCAGACATGGAAGCATCTTGCCAATTAGCCAGAACAAAGCAGATTATTCAGCTGGTGATATCGTTACCTGGACCCTTCCCGGCAATCTTCCTCATATCGGTATTGTCAGCGATCAAATCAATTCTCAAACAGGAAACCCGGTTATTGTCCACAATATTGGTGCTGGGCCCAAACTTGAAGACATGATATTTCACTATCCAATAAGCGGACATTATCGGTATTTACCCAAAAATGATTCCACAGATTAAACTTATCAACAAAGGACACTGCAGACAGATTCACTCTGGAGCAAAAGAAAATTTCAGAGAACCCAATCCTTAGCAGCAAGGCAGGTAATGATGGATTTAATCATAAAATAACTGTATCATTACAGCATCATAAGAGAACCGCTCCGATTCCCTTCAGAACAACAGGGGAAAATCCTCAAAACAATTCTGCCAGAGCCGTTTTAACATTATGCTTACATTTTTTATTTTTTTATTTATCACCATTCTTTCCTTTCTGATTTTCAGTGATGTTACAGGGATTGTTGCAACCAAAACTACTGTCCACAGTGTTGCCCGAACAACCAGCCGGATCACCATAGCTGAATTAAAGCACGCTCACAAACCTTACAACTTAGGTAACAACTCATGACAAAACCCATCCGCTTGTTCTATCTCCCTATTCTTGCTGCATGGTTATTAATCTTCCATGGGCAATGCTTGGCACAAAGACCGGATACATCAACGGATAAACTACCCCTGGTACAAGTTAAAACAGGAAAAGTAACCAAAGATAAGGCTACTTCCCAAACCGAGATTGTCGGTACTGTACAGGCAGTCCAACGGGCAGTTATTGCCGCCAAAATAAGTGGCACAATATCAGACATTTCGGTGGTACTTGGATCCAAGGTGAGTAAAGGCGATCTTCTGATAAAAATTTCAGCTGGGGAGATCTCAGCCCGAGTCCTGCAAGCACAGGCCCAGCTGGAACAGGCAAAAAGAAATCTTGACCGGGAAAAAAAACTGCTAAAAAAACAAGCTGCAACAACAGAAACAGTAAAATCAGTGGAGAACATCTTCAAAGTGAGCCAAGCTACCTACCAGGAAGCGAAAACCATGTTGAATTACACCAGGATCACCGCTCCATTTGATGGCCTCATCACCAGTAAACCAGCCAACACTGGCGACCTTGCAACACCTGGAAACCCTCTTCTTCATCTGGAAAATAATCAAAAAATGCAGATTAATGCTCCTGTTCCAGAGGCTCTGGTACTTGGCATCAAACAAGGAGATAAACTAACAGTACATATCCCGGCTGCCAAAATCAGACTTACCGGCACCGTTGCAGAAGTCGCCCCTTCTACTGATCCACTCTCACGGACTGCACCTATAAAAATTGACATTGAAAAAACCAACCTGCTGCGTTCCGGTCAATTTGCTCGAGTCTTGGTTCCAGGCACACCAATCCAGACTTTATACATACCGTTGACAGCAGTCATCCATCACGGACAAATGAAAAAAGTTTTTGTAATTAACAAAGATACCAGAGCAAGCTTACGCCTGATTCGCACAGGAACACAAACAAATGACAGAATAGAAATTATTGCCGGTCTCGATGAAAATGAAACAATTATAGTGGAAGGCAACAAACACCTTATTGACGGACAGAATGTGGAAATAGTACAATGAGTATGCATCTTAACAGTAATAAAGATAAAGGATTTGCAGGTCACCTGGCCTCTGCTTTTATCAACTCCAAACTTACCCCCATTATCATTATTGCCTCACTTCTTCTTGGCTTCCTTGCCATTAATATCCTTCCCCGGGAAGAAGAACCTCAGATCAAGGTACCAATGATCGATGTCATGGTTGCAATGCCAGGGGCCACTCCAAAAGAAATTGAACAACTGGTCTCAATTCCCATGGAGAAACTTCTCTATGAATTACCTGGCATTGAATATATTTACTCTACATCAATGCCAGGTCAGAGCCACCTGGTTGCCCGTTTTTTTGTTGGAGAAAATCTGGAAAACGCCATTGTCAGTCTCAACCAGAAACTTGCCACCAATTTTGACCGCATTCCCCATGGAGTATCACCACCTCTGATAAAGCCACACACCATTGATGATGTACCCATTCTTGCCTTAACTTTTCACAGCCCGGATTATGACCATTATACATTACGCAGACTGGTCGTCCAGGTTGATGACTCCATCAAGAATATTGGGAATGTAGCTGAAACCACCATTATCGGTGGCACCAGACGACAGGTTTCTATTCATTTTGACCCATTACTACTTGCCTCCAGAAACATCAGCATTGACAATCTTGCCTCAAAGCTGAAACAGGCAAACCGACAAACAAACTCCGGTGTTCTGCTGTCTAAAAACCACGAGATCCAAATCGAAACAGGTGCTTTTCTAAAAAATGCCAAAGAAATTGGCAGAGTTGTTGTAGGTGTATACGGTGGCAAGCCTGTCTACCTTGATGAAGTTGCCACCATCAAAGACGGCCCGGAGCAACCAGACACTTATGTCCTCTTTGGCAGTAAAAATATTCCTGCAGAAGCTGCGGTCACTTTGTCTGTTGCCAAAAGGCCGGGTACCAATGCCATCCAGGTTGTAGACACTGTACTGGAAAAAGTAAATTCGCTTAAAAAATCATTAATTCCACAAAATATTACGGTGAGCATTACCAGAAATTATGGCGAAACTGCTGCCGAAAAATCGAACGAACTCCTTCTTCACATGGGAATTGCTGTCTTTGGTGTAGCCTTGCTCATTTTATTTTTTCTCGGCTGGCGTGAATCATTTGTTGTTATGCTCGCAATTCCATCCACACTTGCCCTGACCCTGCTGCTCTTTTATCTGTACGGTTATACGTTAAACAGAATCACCCTTTTTGCCCTTATTTTCTCCATCGGTATTCTGGTGGATGATGCTATTGTAGTAGTGGAAAATATTGTGCGTCACAAAAAACTTTCTTCCAATAAAGACAGGTCTCTGAGACAAATTGCCATTGATGCGGTAATTGAAGTTGGCAATCCTACAATCCTGGCCACCTGGGCGGTTATTGCAGCCATCCTCCCCATGGCCTTTGTCGGTGGGCTGATGGGACCCTATATGCGCCCGATTCCTATCGGCTCATCAGCTGCCATGGTTTTCTCGCTGCTCATTGCCTTTACAGTCACTCCCTGGGCAGCAATTCACATACTGAAAAAGAACAAAAGTACGGCTACGCAAGACTCAGAAGAGATGCCTGATGACATCTTAACCAGAATCTACCATCGAATCATGGACCCCCTTCTGGCCCATACTCTCTGGCGTCTTATTTTTTTCCTGATTATTATCATCTTGCTGCTTCTTTCCTGCTCCATGATCTATTTCGGAGCTGTCCAAGTAAAAATGCTGCCCTTTGACAATAAAAGTGAATTCCAAGTAATCCTGAATATGCCGGAAGGTTCACCACTTGAACAAACTACCAGAGTAGCTTTGGAAATGGCGGAAGTTATTAGGAAAGATAAAAATGTCACAGATTATCAGATCTACAGCGGCACAGCATCTCCTTATAATTTTAATGGCCTGGTACGTCACTATTTCATGCGCAAAGGCCCAGCAGTGGCCGACATCCAGGTAAATCTGCTCTCAAAACATCACAGAAAACTCCAAAGCCATGAAATAGCAAAGTCAATCAGACCCCAACTCACTGCTATTGCAAAAAAATATAATGCCGCTGTTGCAGTAGCTGAAGTTCCACCGGGTCCACCCGTTTTACAAACCCTGGTTGCAGAAATATACGGTCCCGATGATGCTGCAAGGATCAAACTCGCAACTGCTGTCAAAAACATATTTAAAGAAAACAAAGGAGTCGTGGATGTAGACTGGTACAGAGAAAAAGATCGCAATAAAACAATTATCAGGGTTGATAAAGAAAAAGCCGCCCTTAATCATATATCTGAAGGTCAGATAACTCGTGCCGTTCAGATGGCTCTCAAGGGTGAATCTATTGATCTCTTCCATCAGCCCCTCGATAAAGAAGAAATAAATATCATCCTGGAACTTCCCCAGGAAAAACAAACACAGATTGGTTCCCTGTTAAACATTCATCTCCGCTCGCTCATTAATCCCCAAAGCCCCATGGTCCCACTCCGGGAACTTGTCCAGATTGAGCACAAACCAGTAGACCAGCCAATTTACAGAAAAAACCTTAAACCAGTTATATATGTAACAGGCGATGTAGCTGGAGCAATAGAAAGCCCGGTATATGCTATTATTGCCATGAACAAAAAAATCGCATCTCTTGACAATCGCTTGTTTGGCGGACAAACAAAAAACATTGAGCTGTATAACCTCAAGCAACCATTTTCTACAGCCGAACCTGCTATGAAATGGGATGGAGAATGGCATATTACCCTGGAAGTCTTCCGCGACTTGGGGCTGGCCTTTGCCGTTGTGATGATATTGATTTACATGCTCATGGTAGGCTGGTTTAAAGACTACATCACTCCGCTGGTGGTAATGGCTGCCATTCCTTTTTCGCTGATCGGTATTCTGCCGGCCCACTGGGGATTTAGCGCTTTTTTCACAGCCACATCCATGATTGGCTTCATGGCTGGTGCCGGGATTGTGGTTCGTAATTCTATTATCCTTGTTGATTTTATTGAATTACGCATCAAGGAAGGACAGCAGCTTGCTAAAGCTGTTGTGGAAGCAGGAGCCATTCGCTTTAGACCAATGTTGTTAACAGCGTTAGCCGTTGTGATAGGCGCATCTGTAATTCTAGCTGACCCCATATTCCAGGGTCTGGCTATTTCACTGATGTTTGGTGAAATAGCCTCACTTTTTATCAGCAGAATGGCTGTTCCGGTTCTTTACTTCATGATCAAAAAATAAGTTACTTATAACAGGACCCCGGATGCCCCGCTCACGGTTAAAAAACTACCGACTACAAATACAAAAGATTTTTTCTGAAACTGACATGCTCTTCCTTGTCCTAAGGTTGGGCACGATCCTGGGCAGCAGCATCTGGCTCTTTTTTGCCCCTTTAAGCAAATCTATTGCAATAAATTACAATATTTCACTGGCTATTTTTACCCTGTACAGCCTTGTCTTATACGTTCTCATCTTTTTCAATCCTGACAAAATCCGTCCTATTTATATTTTTTCATTACTCCTGGATCTGATTTTCATCTTTTACCTTGTCCACCTGGAACCCGAATATCACAATAGTTTTTTCCTCTGCTACTACCTGTTGGTTCTGCTACACACTCTTTACTTTGGACATTTTTTTGGACTCTTGGTTGCTTCTATCTCTGCTGGCTTATATTTTGTCAATATCCAACCGTACTTTGAATCAATTCACTGGACAGATCTGGCTATTCGTATCATCTTCTTTTTTCTCATTGGCTTTCCGGCGGGTATCATCCACGGAAAACTCCATAAGGACAAACAAAACATAGAAAAACTAAATAAACAGCTGGCAGAGTCAATCAAAAATATTAAGGCCATGCAGCAAAAACTTGTGGAAAGTGAAAAACTGTCCGCCCTGGGACGCCTCACTCAAGGTGTTGCTCATGAAATCAGAAACCCACTCATGTCACTTGGTGGAATTTCACACAGACTTCTTAAACGCCTTGCAGATAATTCCAAGGAAAAAAAATATGCTCAATTTATAATTACTGAGGTAGACAGACTGGAAACAATCCTTCGCGACGTATTACTCTTCACTTCGGGAAAATCAGGCATCAAACGCCAACACCTGAACCCAATAGTTAAAGATGCGACTGAGTACTTCATGGATCTTCACTCCAACAATAAATCCTATAAAATACTAAACCACCTTAACCCCGATCTTCCCACGATATATATTGACAAAGAGCAACTCAGACAGGCTATCGGCAATCTTATCAGTAACAGCATCGATGCAATGCCTCAGGGCGGAATTATTTCTATAAATACAGATATAATATATTTAAACGAAATGGATTGGGTCTCACTGACCATCAAAGATACAGGATCTGGAATGTCTCAAGACCAAACAAAGCTGATCTTTGAGCCCTTTTATTCAACCAAACAAGTAAGCACAGGACTTGGGCTTACTATTGTCCATGAAATAATGGAAGAACACAGAGGGTTTATCCAGGCAGAATCCACTCTCGATACTGGAACCACCTTTACCCTCTATTTTCCATATCAACCCATTGAAGAAGATGCCCTGACACCATGCTGGGAATGTCTTGGTTGTGGCATAGAATCAGATCCTTCCAAACGCTGTCCGGCCTTTCCCTATTTTGGCAGATCCTGCTGGGCTATTGCTGGCACCATGTGCCAGGGGAAAATAAGGGGCACTTATGCTGAAAAAACAAATAACTGCCACCAATGCCCATTCTTCCTTCGTAGAAAAAATCCCCATCAACCAGACATACCAGTCTGTCCTGCCGGGTAATCAACTTATACCCTGAATAATTATCATCCTTGAACCAAACCATGTCCTTCTGCTACTATAGATTTTATATGAAACTGTCGTTTCTTTATATTAACAATGGCAAAGTAAATCAGAAGCTGTTAGTCATAGCGGGATTTTCAATCCATTAACCACTACAATCAAGGCGGCCCCATTTGTCTCTGTATAAAAAATCTCGTCGTAAAAAGAAAAAGCCTCTTTTATTTACCAGTACCTGCGGCGCAGGACTCGAAGATCTTGTCAGCGCTGAAATTAAAGATTGTGGCGGTTCTGAGATCCAATCATCTCCAGGGGCTGTAAGCTGGCAAGGAGACCTGGAAGCAGGCTACAAGCTCTGCCTCTGGTCCCGATTTTCCTCTAGAATTTTAATGCATCTTTTAGCATTTGAAGCAAAAGACACTGATGCTCTTTACAATAATGCTGGCACCATTGACTGGGATGCTCTTTTTTCTGCTGATACTGATTTTGCAGTATTTTGTACTCTTAGCAAAAGCCCCATAACACATAGCCAGTTTGCAGCTCTCAGAATTAAAGATGCCATTGTTGACCAATTCAGATCCCGAGTTGGCAAACGACCCAATATTAATACTCGAAAACCCAGCATTCGCATCAATCTGCATGTCCAGGAGACATCTGCCATTCTTGCTTTTGACCTTTCCGGTGAAAGTCTTCATCGTCGGGGATACAGAAAAGGAAGTGGTGAAGCACCACTCAAAGAGACTCTGGCCGCCGCTATCGTAAAGATGTGTGACTGGGATATGTCTGTATCAAGTGATTTTACATTACTTGATCCCATGTGCGGCAGCGGAACCTTTCTCATTGAAGCCGCCATGATATATGGTGACATCGCTCCCGGTCTGCAAAGAAAATCATTTGGTTTCATGTCCTGGCTTCGTCATAGCCGAGCAATGTGGGAAAGACTGGTAAACGATGCCCTTGAAAGAGAAGAGCGTGGAATGGAGAAAGATTGGCCACAGATTATTGGCTATGATGCCGACCCAATGGTTATCGGTGCTGCCAGGAAAAACATAATCGAGGCAGGACTTGATGATAAAATAACGGTAAAACAAGCACAACTCGCCACCCTTAAAAGTCCCACCCAAAAGGGACTACTTGTTGTCAATCCTCCCTATGGCGAACGACTTGAGGATATTGACACGGTAAAAAATATTTATCGATGCCTGGGAAGAACTTTTAAAGAAGAATTCCCTCAATGGACTCTTGGATTTTTCACCTCAAATCCAGACCTGATGGATATGCTCCAAGCCCAATGGTTAAAAAGGAATCGTTTATACAACGGCCCCATTAAATGTCGGCTACTCGTTGGTCAATCCAAAAACTACAATAAACCCTCAGAATTTCCCTGGAAAATTCATTCCCTTGCAGACCCTGCACAGGAAAATGATTTTACCAATCGATTAGCAAAAAACTGCAAAGCATTATTCAAATGGGCTGAACAGGAAAAAATTAGCTGCTTTCGTGTATATGACGCTGATATGCCTGAATTCAACCTGACCATAGACCTGTATGAAAACTTTGTCCACGTTCAAGAGTATGCCGCCCCAGACTCAGTAGATCCTCATAAGGCAAAACAACGCTTTGATCTTGCCTTGCAAGGCATTAGAGGACTTCTCGGCGTTCCGCACAGTCAGCTTTACATCAAGACCAGACAAAAACAAAAAGGAAAAGCTCAGTATCAAAAACAATCAACAGCTGGAAAACTCTTTGAAGTCAAAGAAGACCAATGCCGGTTTCTGGTAAACTTTACCGACTACCTTGACACCGGCCTCTTTCTCGATCACCGAATAACCCGCTCTATTATTGCAGAGCATGCGACAAACGTAAAATTTCTCAACTTGTTTGGCTACACAGGAACGGCAACAGTCCAGGCAGCCATTGGTGGTGCAACAGCAACCACCACCGTGGATATTTCTGAAAAATACCTTGCAAGAGCAAAAGCCAACATGGCACTCAATGGTTTCGGCGGACCTCTTCATACCATCGTCTGTCACGACTGCCTCCAGTGGCTGGAAAAATCCAAAGACACCTTTGGACTTATTTTCGTTGATCCACCAACATTTTCTAATTCCAGACACCGCAAACAAACCTTTGACATTCAAAAAGACCATGAAAACCTGTTACGACTTGCCATGGGAAATTTAAGCGATGATGGTCTTCTTATTTTCTCTACTAATTTCAAGAAATTCAAGCTTTCTACGACTTTTGAAAATGATTACAATGTCACAGAAATAAGTAAACAGACTCTACCCAAGGATTTTGCCAACAATCCAAAAATTCATAGGTGCTGGCAGATACGACATTAATCACCAACAGAGATGACATATTAAAATAATACCTGGCACCCTCTTTTTCCTTTATGCAATTAGAAAATGATGAATATGATATCTTCACCAGATGCGATCAAATCTTTTTCCAACCAGGAAGATCTTAACCAGAACCTGGCTTGCATAATTGCAGCGATTCTTGAAACTTCGCTTAAAAAAAGAGAAGAGGCGTGTCTTATTGTTTCAGGAGGCTCAACACCAAAGCCACTGTTTTCCACTCTTTCACAAATAAAAATTGACTGGAATAATGTTTCCACAACACTGGCTGATGAACGATGGGTATCGACATCAGATAAAGACAGTAATGAAAATATGGTCCGTAAATATCTCTTGCAAAATCAGGCGGCAAGTGCCCAATTTACTGGCCTGAAAACAAACGATAAAACTGCCCAGGAAGCTGAGCAACTATGCGAGCAACGATTTCAATCATTGCCAAGAGCAGACCTCCTGATATTGGGTCTTGGCAATGATGGACATACAGCCTCATTATTCCCGGGAGCTCCGCAGCTTTCTACAGCGCTTGATTTAAACTCCAACAGAACCTGCATGGCAATGAGACCAGCCAGCACACCTCAAGAAAGAATGACCCTGACACTCCCGGCACTACTTCTTTCGCGACAGATCATCCTGCATATCACCGGAGATAAAAAACTCGAGGTACTTCACAAAGCGTTTTCAGATGGCCCTGTTCAAGAAATGCCAATTCGAGCAATCCTGCGCAACTCATTAATACCTGTCTCCATATTCTGGGCCCCATAAACGCATAATCAGTTTTTTTTCATTAAGGAAACAACCTGTTACGCCCATTCCCTTTCAAACACTCAGATATGAATGCAAAAGCTCTTGCATTTCAAGTCGTGATGTAATTTAGTGAAAAGAAAGGCTGATCTATTAGTTTGACTCCATTTCAACTTCTTGATTCTGCTATGCAAGGCACCTGCCATGACAACTTCTATCATCTATATCAACCACGATAACAAAGCCACCTTATCCTGCCCGAAATGTTCTAAAGCCAAAATAATAGATGCCAGTAAATTTATAGCAAAAGAAGGCCCTTTAAAACTCACTTATAAGTTCAAATGTTCTTCATGTGATTGCGGCAACAAAGACTGTAGCGGATGTAATTCTAATAACTGCAGCTTTCATAATAAAAACACAGTAGTTCTTGAACGCAGACACCATTTCCGGAAAGAAGTAAACCTCCCGGCAGTTGTAACCACCACGCAAAAACAAAAAAAAATAAATGTTTTTATTCAAGATATATCAAGGACTGGCCTGAATTTCAAAATGGTTCTGAAAACTGAATTAAGCCTGAATGAAATCCTGTTGATAGAATTCCATCTTGATAACAAACCCAAAACTTTCATCAGAAAAAAAGTCCTCGTTAAAAAAATAAATAAATTGATCGTTGGAGTTGAGTATTCAAGCTCTGAAACATATGCAGGCACAGATAAGGCCATTGGTTTTTACCTAACATAATGACATCAAACAGATCAGATACTCATCAGCAGTCTCCATACTTTTCAGTCACATTTCATCTTTTCTACAATCGTTTAACACCTCTCTACTGCATACTATCAAGCCAAATTCCGATTTGACATTTACCCAGGCTTGTCTTATTTTTTGCAACACGACTTATAATCGGCTGTCATTACAAAAAAAAATAAAAATTGCATCCTCCGGTTATAGCCCGGTTCAATTCACTCATAACTGTTTAACTATTCAGCTTATCATAACAAAAGGATTTAACATGGAATTTAAATTAACCCCGCTTCTGGTCGGTGTTAGACGCGTTGACCAGGGCATCATGACTTACCAACGTAGCTATGGACGCCGCATCTGGCTGCCCATGTGGTCATTTCTTGCACAAAATGATCAACAAAATATACTCATAGATACAGGTCTTGATTATTTTGTAGCACCACCTGAATTTCCACAAGAAACAGGCTTGAAAGCTCTCTTAATGGAAGACGCTCTCAGCTCCGTAGGATTAAAAGCTGAAGACATTGACACCGTTATAAACACCCATCTCCATGATGATCATTGCGGCAACAATCTACTTTTCACAAATGCAACCTTTTATATTCAGAAGAAAGAACTTGAAAGCTGCAGAAATCCTCATCCGCTCGACTACCGCTTTGAACCTGACTTCATTGAAGGCCTCAACCTGGCTCAACTTGATGGCGACATGGAACTATCACCAGGAATGGAACTTATTTTCACACCGGGTCACACTCCCGGCAGCCAAACTGTTCGTGTCAACACCCCTAACGGCTGGTACATAATTCCTGGTTATTGCTGCAACAAGGAAAATTTTCCAGAGCATGGCCCCGCTGCCTGCCCTGGAGTGCACAGTGATGCATATCTTGCTTATGATAATGCCCAAAAAGTAAAAGCCATGGAGGGTGAAATTCTCCCACTTCACGAGTTAGACGTCTTTAAGATATCTTGAACAATTAAGTTTTTTTCAAGATCAAGGCATGCTCAAAATTTTACCGTAGGTGTAGAGCTAAAGCTAATATTCCATGGATAAAATTTTGAGCATAACATCAAGATTAGGCAAAAAACAATCCTCTAAGACCCATTAATCTTAGCTGACATTGACTGATAACCTGTAAGATAGTACATTGCCACTCCCTTACAGGCATGTTTCACTCACTGTCTATCTGCAATAGAAGCAAAATAAGCTCTATAGCCGATCATACTTGTCAGGCTTACTTCCGACCAACAAGTGGAAGAAAAAGTAAAAAGTGTAACAAGTCCTGTCACTAAGACAATTGCGTTTTAATCCGACAGCTGCGTATAAACACATTTTTCAATGTATATATTTTTCACAGCTATCGTCGGGCAACTAGACATCACAGATGATGTAATGAGATTTTTTGTATGAAAAAAATAGTTCTAAAAGATCTGCTTATAGACACCGCATTATCATTCAGTGCTAATTTCAGTCAACTACTTCAACTTTCCTTACCATTGTTATTAATAATATCGTTTGCCGATTATTTTTCTGTCCAGAGTGATCAACAGACAAATCTTTTTGCTTACCTCTGGTGGATTATAAGCCTGATAACTTTCTGCCTTCTTTCATCAGCATTAATAATGTTTTTGTCCCAGGTTGAATATGGCCAGACAATTTCAGCAAAAGACAGCATCATTTCCTCCATTGTCTATGTCCCTTCTATTTTTTTCATATACCTTTTAACCTTCTGCTTCTTAATAGCAATGGTCAAATTTATGAATCTTGCTGGACAATCACCATTGAGTGCCTTATTTTTTCCTACCGTCATCGCTCTTGTATATGCTATCCTGAAATCATCATTTGCAATCTACTTTATTGTCCTTGAGGACCTGACACCATTAAAAGCAATCATAAAAAGCTTCAGGTATACAAAAGGCTATATTTCCAGCATCATTGTTGCTTCTTTCTGTTTTGCAATACCAATTGCTATTGCTCAAATCTTTTATAAATTATTGATCAAAAGTTTAGCTGTTTTCAATCCTCTACTTTCTATTGGCGGTGAGGTGTTTTTCAGCTTCTTATTTATCCTTCTTCATATCTGTATTTTTAAAATATTTTGCATAAGTTTTTCTCACTATCCAGGAGAACCGACAGCCAAAGATCTGTCTTAATCACATATTTACTTGGAGACAAACATGTTAAAACGATCCCTATTTTCATTACTGAGCTTTTTCCTGTTTTTTATTTATTTCACCCATTCCGCTGTTGCCGCAATTGAATGGTCTCAACAACAAAGGTTGACATTTAATGATACCCCTTTGGACATGGCACTTTCAGCAAACGGTAAATTTACTTTTGTCTTGCTGGTATCTGGCGAAGTTATCATTTATTCCCCTCAAGGAAAAATTCAAGGCACTATTCAGGCTGGCAAAAATTTCAACCGAATTGAAAGCTCTCCCGGTGGTGATAGAATTTTTCTTATGGACGACAAAAATAACGCTATCCAGGCCTTCACTGTTGAATACATTAAAGAACTCAACACCAGCAATTCCCCCTTTAAAGGACCCGCCCAGGCACCAGTGGTCATAGCTGTTTTCAGCGACTTTCAATGACCTTATTGTGCAAAGGTTCTGCCTTTAATCGAGCAGGTGCTCGAAAAATATCCCAATAATGTTAAGTTAGCCTTCAAACATTTCCCATTACGAAATCATCAACTTGCCAGACCAGCTGCAATCGCAGCACTAGCGGCCGGAGAACAAGGAAAATTCTGGGAATACCATGATGCATTATTTGCTGACTACAGTAAAATCAATGAACAACTTTTTATCACAATTGCCACAAAACTCGAACTGGACATAGATCAATTCAACAAAAGCAGGACCAATCCCAAATTTCAAACTGCAATCAACAGAGATCTGCAAGAAGCTGCCAGTATCGGAGTAAGAGGAACTCCCACCATTTTCATCAACGGTAAACTCCTCAGAAATCGCAGTTTGCAGGGTTTTGAATCCTTGATAGAACAAGAGCTTAAAAAGAAACGCAAACAGTCTAAAAGCAAATGACCAAATAATACCTTCTTCTCTACAAAAAAAATATCTATTCAATCCGTTTAGATTGAATAGATATTTTTTATCAAGATGGCACTTTTTTTGAATCCATCATTTTATTATTATTTACAACAAGAACATATCGAGGACAGCCTGCCGTGTCTCTGCAAACTATCCCTGTGAAAGAAATACTTTCAGAGGGCATTAAACTTCTTAAGCTTTCTGTTGATCAAACTCTTCTCGACGTTCTCTTTCAATATTGTCTTGAGTTGGATAAATGGAATAAAAAGTTCAACCTGATTTCCAAAAACACCCCTCTCGAATCAAGTCTTGAAAAACATTTTCTCGATTCACTGACCCTGTTGCCAATAATCGATAAATATTCGCGTACTAACACATCCCTGCTTGACATCGGCACCGGGGCTGGCTTTCCTGGCCTTGTCCTGAAAGCGGTCAGGCCTCAACTTGAAGTAACTCTGGTTGAACCACGTCTGAAGCGCTGCACATTTTTACGTCACATCATCAGGACTCTACAGTTACCTAAAATAAAAGTGAAAAACTGCAGACTAGAAGAACTCCAAGATGCTGACAAGGAAAAATCATATTCATTCATAACCAGCAGGGCACTGACTGATCCCACAAAATTTCTGCCCATGATATCCCCATTTCTTTCTCCTGATACCGTAATCATATTGATGCAAAGTCAGGCAGATCCTGATCAATGGTACAAAAACAATATACAAAAACAATTCAGAATTCTTGACCACATAAGCCTTAATCTTCCTTTTTCCCAAGGACACAGACAACTCTTCTCCCTGCAGTTAAATTAAAACCAATCACTTTTCAAGCTGCTCTTTGTCAAAGGAAAACTCCAAATCATCCAGTTTCCTGGTGGCATTTCTCCCCTCAACTTGGTACAATAAGAGGTTTTTTATAACATAGGCTGAGATCGCAACACTCCTCAGGTAATTTAACTACAGAAAACATTAAAGGAATGTCTCCATAACTACTTTGGCGACAAATACTTTTAATTCCACGACCTTCAACAAAACCAGTCTAACTGGCTCAGGATAAATGACATGAGTAATAAAATAGCTATTCTCGCAGGTGATGGAATCGGACCAGAAGTAATGGCCGAAGCAATCAAAGTACTGGATAAAATACAAAATAAATTCGATTTTTCTTTGGATTATGAACATGCAGACGTTGGCGGCATTGCCATAGACAACCACGGACATGCCTTGCCCAAATCAACCTTGCAAACCTGCGAAAACAGCGAGGCCATTCTCTTTGGTTCTGTTGGCGGACCAAAATGGGAGAACCTGCCTCCTCAGGAACAACCGGAAAGAGCTGCTTTGTTACCACTGAGAAAGCATTTCGATTTGTTTTGCAACCTACGTCCCGCCCGTGTTTTCGAATCCCTTGCTGCAGCCTGCCCTTTGAGATCCGATATCGTAGGTAAAGGGTTTGACATCATGGTCGTTCGCGAATTGACGTCCGGTATCTATTTCGGTCAACCTAAGGGCAGAGACGGTGAAGGAGCTGATGAGAAAGCTTGGGACACCATGGTATACAGCCGCTCTGAAATCGAACGCATTTCACGCATGGCCTTTGAAACAGCCAGGGTAAGAAGAAATAAAGTTACCTCTGTGGACAAAGCAAATGTCTTGACCACCATGGTACTATGGCGGGAAGTTGTCAATGAAGTTGCAAAGGATTACCCTGATGTAACTCTGGAGCACATATATGTAGATAACGCCACCATGCAGCTTGTAAAAGATCCTCATCAGTTTGACGTTATGCTCTGCGGCAACATGTTTGGCGACATCATCTCTGATGAGGCTGCCATGCTCACAGGTTCCATGGGCATGCTTGCATCAGCAAGCTTGAACAAAAAAAGTTTCGGTCTCTTTGAACCTGCTGGCGGCTCTGCACCTGATATTGCCGGCCAAGGGATTGCCAACCCCATTGCCCAAATCCTTTCTGCTTCCATGATGCTGCGTTATAGCTTGAACCAGAAAGAGGCTGCTGAAGCTATAGACACAGCTGTCAGCACTACTCTAAACAACAATGTCATGACTGCAGACATAGCCATTGATTCCAGTAAAGCTGTTAACACCGTTGCCATGGGCGATGCTATTTGCAATGCCCTATAATATCAGGACAATTCCATGACCAAACATGACAACATACTCCTTATTGCCAACGAAGCATCTCTAAATATTGCAGAAAAAGTCGGTAAAGAACTAAACCTGAAACTCACTGCAATGGAAAAAGAAATTTTCGCTGACGGAGAGGTCTACCACGCCCTGCCTGAAGATATTTCAGGCAAAGACATTATCATTATCGGTTCAACCCATAACGATTCTTCCCACCAGGAACTCATAGACTTGATCGCAGGCTGCCGATACTGGAATGGCAGCTCCATCAATGTTGTCATTCCCTATCTTGGCTACTCTACCATGGAAAGAGCTCGTCCTGAATCTGGTGAAATACCAAAAGGTATCACCCGAACCAGACAAATTTTTCGAGTAAGACCCAATTACGTCTCCTTTGTCGACCTCCACTCTGAAGCTGTTCTTCATGCTCATGCGGGTGAAGTTCGAACCAGACATATCTGGACTGACAAAATGGCTGTAAACAAAATCAGGGAATCAGGGCTCAACGATTATGTTCTGGTCTCACCGGATTACGGCTTCAGCAAGAGAGTCGCCAGACTTGCTGACCAACTTGGCTGTCCACATACTGCTGCTAACAAAGATCGCTATGACAAAGACAAAACCATTGTGAGCCAAATTTCCAGTGCTGTCAGAGGAAAGACAGCAATTATCTGCGACGACATGATCCGCACAGGTGGTTCAATGCTGCAGACCGTTGATCGCTGCATCGAAGCAGGCGCTGTCAAAGTCGCGGTTATGGCAACTCACCTGATCCTTGCCGGTGATGCCAGAAAACGTTTTAAGGAAAAAAATATAGACCGAATTATTGGCTCTGACACATTTCCAGGAGTGGAAAACGATTCCCTGTGCGATGTCTACTCAGTGGCACCACTCATTGCCAAAGAACTAACTAATTACTTACAGATTTCAGATTAATATTTTTATTTTATTTTTTCTTTTTACCACTGCCTAATACATGCAAAAATTATTGACTGTTTTTCAATCTGGGTTCATTTTTCTATTTGTAATTTTCAGACGAGTTGGCTTAAATTTATAAAATCAGGTTCAAAGACACTCAACAGTCAAAACAATACAATCCCTTACGGGTTTATTATCATTTTTGATTCACAACGGAGAACACAATGCTAAAAGTTGGAATAATTGGATGGCGCGGAATGGTAGGCTCCGTCCTCATGGAGCGGATGCGCGAGGAGAATGACTTTCAGGGATACTTACCCAGTTTTTTCTCGACATCACAGGCTGGTCAACAAGGACCTGTTATTGACGGAACTAGCTACGAACTTCTAGACGCCAACAACACTGACCTTCTGGCTGAAATGGATATTATTTTATCCTGCCAGGGAGGTGGATACACCTCTAACATATTCCCACAGCTTAGAAGCAACAACTGGAACGGTTACTGGATCGATGCAGCTTCAACTCTGCGGATGAAGGATAATGCAGTTATCGTCCTGGACCCAGTTAACAGACAGGTCATCGACAAAGCACTCCAAGATGGTGTCAAGAATTTTGTAGGCGGAAACTGTACTGTTTCTCTCATGCTCATGGGTCTAGGTGGCCTCTTTGCAAAAGGATGGGTTGAATGGGTATCATCCATGACCTATCAGGCTGCTTCTGGCGCAGGAGCCAAAAACATGCGCGAATTAGTACTGCAAATGCAGGCTATTGGCAACAATGCTGCCTCAATTTTAGATAACCCCTCAGCAGCAGCCCTTGATCTTGATCAAAATGTTACAACCTCATTATCCAGTACCAACTACCCCACCAGCAATTTTGGTGCACCTCTTGCGGCAAGCCTTATTCCCTGGATAGACAGCCCAATGGAAAACGGCCAAACCAGAGAAGAATGGAAAGCCGGTGCTGAAGCTAACAAAATTCTTGGTCTTGAGCAAAACACTATACCTATAGATGGTTGCTGCGTCCGCATAGGTGCAATGCGCTGCCATAGCCAGGCCTTTACCATAAAGCTTAAGAACGACATCCCCCTTACAGATATTAAAGCTGCAATAGATTCTCATAACCAATGGAGCTTTCTGGTAGACAACAACAAAGAGGATACTCTTAAAGAGCTAACACCTGCAAGAGTAACCGGTACTCTTGACATACCAGTTGGCAGAGTTCGAAAATTAAACATTGGTCCACAATACCTCACCGCTTTCAGCGTTGGTGATCAACTCCTGTGGGGAGCAGCTGAACCTGTTCGCAGGATTCTTAAAATCATCATGGAACGCATTGGCTAACTGTTCATCAAATTTCTTTTCCAATTAACTGGAAACAAAAACCAGCAGTGCTTGCAACCTCGTGCTGCTGGTTTTAAAATTCCCTTCACTTACTTCCTCCCTGTTAAATCAATTCTATTCTTTCCCTCTTCGCTATAAATCACTCTGCACAGCTGCTGCAAATTCCCTTTTCCTTATTTTTTCACAAAATCAACATTACCGACAACTGTCAACTGTTAAATTTCTACCAAAAAACATCTACTTAAGAAACTTGCCACCCCAAAAAATTATAACTGAAATCAATTGAGAATAACTATCAACACCATTGCTTAAGCTCCACAACTTTTCTGATTTTTTCAATATTGACAGTTGACACTGAAAGAAAACCGTCAACTGTCAATATTGAAAAATAGCTTAAGAACAAAGAGATAACCTCGAGGGTATACCCAAACATCCGTACTTGAACCCATAAACTGATAAATTTAATGAGATATTAGTTACATTGGTAATTTTATTGTTTTCTTTTGGGGGAGAGGAGTGGAATATGGTATTTCTTCTTTTCTACATCAATAACCAAAAAGACAGGCTAAAAAAAACGACATATAAGATAAGACAAAGAAATCTATAGACAGAATAGCGACGCAGGATAATTGAATTTTCAAAATTTTTGACTCAGCAAAACAGTCGTTTGATAGAATCAAGATATTTTCCTTGAAAATATCACTTCTACCGGACACAGGTATGATGGTAGCTTTTAATTATTTCAAACCCTCATATTTGTTATTTTTCGCTATTCCCCATAAAAAAGATTATCAGAATTGGTCTTATCAACTGTTACGTCGTTATTATATTTCATGCCGCAATATTATCCGTAATATAAAGTTACTTTGAGAACATCAGACCCTCTCGCAGTCCGGATTTCAAATCGAGTAAACGAATCGAATTCTGCAAGCCCCTTGGTCGCCAATTCATCCATCAATTTATTGAGACTAATGCCTCTTTGTTTTGCCAGGATTTTTAAGCGGCTATTTTGTTCGTCTGGTTATCTAACTGTTAGTGTTGACATTATATCCCCTCCTGTAAAAATTTTTCCGGTTTGATCACTTGTAACAAATGATTGACAGAATATACAATGATGCATATTTATTTAAAATTACATAATTATGACAACAAAGCAAAAGGAGAAATGCTAATGATTTGGAATAATGAAACACTTAAGGAACTCGCGGAATCGCAAGCTACCTGGGTAGTCGATACAAAAGGAGACTGCCTTTGTATCACCAGCGATGACGGCATAAATGCCTTCATTTATGCAGGCGAACAGCAGGTTATCGCTGAGGCAACACTCTTTCCGGCTGATATGGTTGCTAACAAGGCAACACTGAACGACCTTATTCTCCGAACACACAATTTGTTGCCTCTTACCACTGTCTGTATCAATATGATTGGCGATGAAGAGTTTTACGTAGCCTTTGGCTCTCTCTCAATCGACAGTAAGGGGAGTGTAATTGTGGAAGAAATTGAGACTCTCTTTGCCAATGTTGGTGAGTTTCTTGAATTATATAAAGATCACCTCAATGAGGAGGCCGCAGCATGAGTCTAAAAAAACTTTGGAACGCTCTGAAAGGAGCTACCAACGAAGGTCTTGAAGCAGTCGCAGACACGCAGTCTATCAGAATCCTTGATCAGGAACTGCGTGAAGCCCAAAAAGAGCTTCAGGCCTGCGATCAGAATCTGACCAAGATCATGGCCAAACGCAAGCTCGCCGCAAACAAGGTTAATGCCTTGAAAACTGATATTGAGACCTATACCAACCACGCCATTGCCGCCAGTGAAAAAGGCGATGATGCATTAGCAATTGAATGTGCTGAGCGCGTTTCCGATCTAGAGGTTACGCTTGAAACAGAACAAAGCCTGCTTGACAGCTTCCTGTCATCAGAAAAATCCCTGAAATCAAATATTAATAAGGCTAAGACTAATGTTCGCCGCATGGAACAACAGATTGACCAGGTCAAAGCAACTGCATCTGTGCAGAAGGCCCAGGTAGCAGTTTCATCAAGCCACATAGGGGCCAACAGTAAAGTGAAAACAGCTTTGGACAGCCTTGAACGCATTAAAGCCAAGCAGAAGCAACGTGATGCCGAGCTTGCAGCTGCAGATGAGCTTGCTAATGAAGAAAGTGGTTCCGGCCTCGATGCCAAACTGAAAGCTGCAGGCATTCAGCCTAACGGACAGGTAAAAGGTAACGATAAGCTTGCGCAGATTCTTGCTGCCAAAAAAGGTTAACGTCTCTCCATTAACTGTAACTGTTCATCGGAGTAATAAGGCTACTGATGAACAGTAATTTCACTACCAGTTAAGCCATTCATTTTAAGGACACTATGTTCAATAAATTATTTGGTAAAAAACCAAAACCTGACCCACGAGCTGAGACACCAACAATCATGGGGCTTCGATTGGGCTGCAGTTTCGAGATTGATCCTCTCTTACTCAGGTTCACGGTAGCCGATCTGGTTATTGATGCTTGCGCTTCAACTCAGATCATCAAGGCCGCTGGGATTGTTGACCTTGACGGCACCTGGGTATTTAGATTCTACACCGATGATGATGCTTTCTTACAAGTAATTGCCGAAGGTGGAAAATCAGATGAACATGTGGTGGATGTAAAATTGTTTCAATTCTATGACACTCGGGATATCGGTTCTCAAGCTATCTGGGACCAGCTTTTAAATGTGGAAATTGGTGCTCCCACATACAAACTTGAAAATTACACCTATAGTCGTGTCTGGACTTCTGCAAGTGACTATCATAATCCAGTGCATATGGCTGAAAAAACGTATGACGATGAAGGCGACTTCTCGGTGACTGATCAGTTTACAATGCTTTTTGAGAGACCTATCTCAAATGGTCAGACAGAATCGCTGCTACTTGCTGCAGAAGAGAAAATAGAAGAGTCGGGTAATTTGAGTCGCTGTTTTGTTCTCAGCACTGGAATCACCTTAACCCCTACCCAAATAACTATTCACGGATAACCCATGGAAAATACAAATTTACTGACAAGTGTTCTTCATTTCAGTTTATATTTTGGAATGTCACTGATCTTTCTTGTGTTCTTTAAATATGTGTACAAATTTATAACTCCCCACGATGAGTGGAAGCTCATCAAGGAAGATAAAAATATTGCGGCCGCTATCGGATTTGGTGGTGCAATAGTAGGTTTCGCCATCGCTCTAGGCGGTGCCGCCAGTAATTCTGTGTCGCTGATTGATTTTGCCACCTGGGGTATAGTTGCTTTTGTTGCCCAATCACTTGCCTTTGCCCTTGTCCGCTTTGGCTTTATGCGTACCATCATTAAACGCATCGAAGCAAATGAAGTTAGCGCGGGCATCATGTTGGCTGCAACCTCTATTGCTGTCGGCTTGTTAAACGCTGCCTGCATGACCTATTAAAGGGGGGCCAACCATGAAGAGAACCAAACATGTCGACCTGAACATGATGAGGAAAAATTCGAAAAAACGATCTTTCCGAAGCCCCCTGGCATTAGGGATTACTGCTATCGCCCTGGCCTCATGCAGTAGTCAGGAAGAAGTTATGGTTGTTAATTCTCCTGAAGAGTGTGTTACTAGCTCCGAACTTTCCCTAGTGGAATGCCAGGCAGCCTACCAAAAGGCTCAAGAAGAAGCAGAACGTACTGCTCCCAAATACACCTCTAACGTTGATTGTGAATCTGAATTTGGTAGTGGCCAGTGTATACAGAGTCGCAGTGGCGGCGTCTTTATGCCAATGATGACCGGATTTATGATCGGCCAGATGTTATCCGGCAACAGAGGCTACGGGTATAACCCGGTATATCGATACAATCGCCCGAGGTCATTGAACCATAACCGTATTATGACTGCAGATGGTACTGTTATTGGCAAATCGGGGCAAAAATCATACCGCGTAAATAAATCCTCGATGAAAGCCAAGCCAACAGTAACACGAACCGTTTCCCGCGGAGGTTTTGGTTCTATGGCCTCAGCAAAATCCAACTGGGGTGGTGGCCGCTCCAGAGGCTGGGGAGGCTGACGCCTATGCTACGCATGCCTATCAAAGAGCGGCCGGATTGGGAAGTGCGGGCCGATGAATTCGGCTTTAAGTTTCACTCTATGTACGGCGAACGTTACTGGGATGAACGAGCATATTATCAATTCTCGTTGCAGCAAATCGAAGAAGGTCTCGAAGCGCCTACAGAAGATGTTCACCAGATGTGTTTGGCTGTCGTTGAGCAGGTTGTTGCCGATGACCAGCTTATGCGGCGCTTTTGTATTCCGGAGAATCACTGGGATTTCATCCGGAATTCATGGCTAAACGGCGACCCAAGCCTCTATTCACGCCTCGATTTTGCCTACTCTGGTAAAAGCTATGCAAAGCTCTACGAAAATAACGCCGATACTCCCACCAGCATATATGAAACCGGTTTCTGGCAATGGTTATGGCTCAAAGACAATGTAGATGCTGGTGTACTACCACGGCGTTCAGATCAATTCAACAGCCTGCAGGAAAAACTGATTAATCGCTTCAAAGACCTGCAGGTCCTGACACCAGATCGCGAGCTACACTTTGCCAGTTGCAAAGATACCGAAGAAGATCGCGGTACTGTTCAATACCTTGAAGACTGTGCCAAGGCTGCAGGCATCGATACCCATTTTGTCCATATCGAAGATATTGGTCGTGACAAAAACGGAAACTTTAGTGACCTCAAAGATCAGGTAATCAACTGGATGTTCAAACTCTATCCGTGGGAATTCATGTTCCAGGAAGAGTTTGGCGATTTGTTAGGTAAAAACAACATTCGCTGGCTTGAGCCACCCTGGAAAAGCATCATTTCTAATAAAGCATTACTGCCTATGCTATGGAAAATGTTTCCCAATCACCCAAATATTCTTCCGGCTTTTTTTGAAGACGAGCTGCATTTAGCAGATAGCTCAGACTCCATGGTGAAAAAGCCACTTTTTTCCCGTGAAGGCTCCAATATTTCGATCGTTCGAAACAAATCGGAAATCGCTGCATCATCCGGCCCGTATGGTTCAGAAGGCTATATCTATCAGGCAACATATATGCTGCCCCGATTTGGTGATTATTATACGCTGATTGGTAGCTGGCTGGTCGACGATCAAGCCGCAGGAATCTCTGTGCGTGAAGATACCGGACCAATTACCCAAGACATGAGCCGATATCTTCCTCACATCATATTGTAACTCAGAAGTCTGTTAGGCTTCGGAGCGAATCTTCGGCGAAAACGGTACTGAAACGAAAAGCACCGATAAAAGTCACTCTTCCCTCACGATACTTATCGAGACATCCTGAGAAACAAAGCTGGTGTTAATAATTGCAAAGACCTTCGAAGCAAACGTCAGATAGATGAAGTGAAAAGAAAAAGAGGACGAAAAAACTATTTTACGAGCACACCGTCTTGGAGAGTAAGGCATGAATCCATGGAATGGGCCAGCTCCATATTATGCGTGACCATTACCACAGCAAGGGACATGTTTCGGCTCATGTCCTGAAGAAGATCAAAAACCCGCTGCCCGCTTTTTGAATCAAGATTTCCAGTAGGCTCATCTGCCAACAAGATTGCAGGTTTCATCACCAAAGACCTGGCAAGTGCCACCCGCTGCTGCTCGCCACCTGAAAGTTCACCACTACGATGAGCAATACGTTTTTCAAGCCTGACCTTGGTCAAGAGTTCCCTGGAATCATTTTCTAGTTCATCTTTTGGCAGACCGGCAATCAAACCCGGCATCATCACATTTTCAAGTGCAGTGAACTCAGGAAGAAGATGATGAAATTGAAAGATAAACCCAACCTTCGAATTTCTATGATGAAACAGATCTGATTCACTTGCATCGGTAAGTTCACGACCTTCAAAGTACAGCTGTCCACTGGTGGGGGCATCAAGAGTGCCAAGTATCTGCAACAGTGTTGTCTTTCCTGACCCGGACGCTCCTACAATAGCAACCATCTCACCAGACTGGACAGTGATATCCACATCTTGCAAAACCTCAACCTGACCAACACCTGCGCCAAATAGTTTTTTCAGACCCTGTGCCTGCAACAAATTGTTATTTTGATTACTATCAACCATTAAGTACCCACAAGAGTATTTTATTCGTATGTCAATGATTCTGCAGGCTTTATACGTGATGCCTTCCAAGACGGATACAGGGTAGCCAAAAGAGTGATCAGCACAGCTGAAATAACCACAACTATCACATCAATAGGCACAACCTGAACAGGCATTGTGGACATGGGATAGACATTACTGGGCAACTCTATAAATTTATAACGCTTTAAAATCGTGCATAAACCTAAACCACCTATCAAGCCAATTATGGTCCCTGTTATACCAATAACAGCACCCTGATAAAAAAATATGCGCATAATCTGGCCAGTAGAAGCGCCCATAGCCTTAAGAATAGCTATATCCCTGGTCTTTTCCATAACAACCATTACCAGGGCACTGATAATATTTAAAGCAGCCACCATTATGATAAGTGCCAGCGCAATAAAAATACCAGCTTTTTCAAGTTTAAGTGCCGCAAACAGGTTCTCATTTATATGCATCCAGTCACGAACAACATAGCCTGGTCCGAGATGGTCTCTTAACTTTTGCCCAGTCTTGTCAGCATGATCAACAGCGGCGACACGTACTTCCAAACCATGCACACCTCTGGCAAGCCCTGAGAGGCTCCTGGCAGTGTCTAAATTCACATAACCCAGGGTAGAGTCATACTCAAACATTCCAGTCTCAAATAAGCCAACAACTATACATGTACGTATCTTGGGGATCACTCCCATAGGAGTCAAAGGTCCATTTGGTGAAATAAGCTTTACCCTGTCGCCAACAACAACCCTAAGCTGTTTTGCCAGCTGCACCCCTAAAACAATACCAGGAACAGAGCTGGCAGCATCAAGGTCACGAAGACTTCCTTCTTTCATTTCCTGATGAACATTAGTCACATTCATAGCAGACTTAGGTTCAATACCGCGAAGAACAACCCCGCTGGAAAATGCACCTGAAGTGATTAATGCCTGGGAATAAATATTTGGAGATGCGGCAACAATTCCTTCAATTGCCTCAACTTCAGCAATCAGGCTGTCAGGATCATAAATATTAAGGCCAAATCGGCTGACAGACACATGGGCATTGATACCGATAATCTGATCACGTAGCCCTTCAGTAAATCCTGTATAGACAGAGAGAACCACGATAAGAGCAAGCACCCCAACCGCGACTCCAAGCACCGAAATAAGAGATATCAACGATATAAATTTCTGCTTGCGCTTGGCACGAAGATAACGTCGACTGACAAACCATTCAAATGACATATTATAATTTCAGCCAGTTATTTATCATCACCAGCAGAATCAGCATCTTTTCTGGAATCAGAAACCTCTGGTTTTAAGTGAGGGAAAAGAATAACATCCCGAATTGAAGGAGAATTGGTCAGTAGCATTACCAGACGATCAATACCAATACCTTCACCAGCCGCCGGCGGCATTCCATATTCCAGGGCACGAATATAATCAGCATCCAACTCTGGATGAATCTCCTCGTCATCCCCTCGATCAGCAATCTGTTTTTCAAAACGTTCAAGCTGATCCATCGGATCATTGAGCTCAGAAAAAGCATTGGCAATTTCCCGCCCGGTAACAAATAATTCAAAACGATCAGTTACACTTGGATCATCTTCATTTCTCCTGGCTAAAGGGGAAACCTCTGTGGGATAAGATGTGATAAAAGTAGGATCTATAAGTTTTTCTTCAACAAGCAATTCAAAAAGCTCTGTTCTGGCTTTCCCCGGTCCAGCTCCTGGTTGAAGCTCGATACCTTTTTGCTTTGCCAGGATCATGACAGCAGAATCATCTGCTACTTCTTCTGCAGACAAACCTCCGACCTCGACAAGAGCCTCAGTCATGGTCAAACGACGCCAGGGTGGAGTTAAATCAACCTGTTGTCCTTCATATTCAATCTCCATGGACCCAGCAACCTCCTGAGCCAACCAGGATATCATCTCTTCGGTCAAATCCATCAAATCATGATATGTGGCATAAGCCTGGTAGAATTCCAACATGGTGAATTCAGGATTATGACGAGTAGAAAGCCCTTCATTGCGGAAATTTCTATTAATTTCAAAAACCTTCTCAAAGCCGCCAACCAGCAGGCGCTTAAGATAAAGCTCAGGAGCAATACGCAGGAACAGATCCATACCAAGGGCATTATGGTGTGTCTGGAAAGGTTTGGCAGTCGCTCCCCCTGGCACAGGCTGCATCATTGGAGTTTCAACTTCCAAAAAGCCACGATTGGTCAGATATTCACGAATCAATTTAATTATTTCAACACGCATCCGGAAGGTTTCACGGACTTCAGGATTGACGATAAGATCGACATAACGCTGACGATATCTGGTTTCCACGTCAGTGAGGCCATGAAATTTTTCAGGAAGTGGCCGCAAAGATTTAGTAAGCATCACAAGCTGAGCTGCTTCAAGTGACAATTCACCGGTTTTAGTAATAAACAAACGCCCTTCAGTTCCTACGATATCGCCAATATCCCATTTTTTGAAAAGCTTGAATTCTTCGTCACCAAGAATATCGCGGCGAGCATAAACCTGAAGTTTACCTGTTTCATCCTGGATATGAAAAAAAGCAGCCTTACCAAATTTTCGCATGGACATGATACGCCCAGCAACCCGATAACTTTCAGTCTCGCCTTCTTCAGGCTCACGGGTTAGATGTTCTCCCTGGAGAACCACTTCAGTAATGGGCTGTGGCACCTTAAAATCATTTCGAAATAATTTTACTCCGCTTTCTGCCAGCAGCAATGCTTTATCGCGACGTTCCTTGAGAACCTTGCTTTGTTGATCCATAAAAAATATCCGTTTAGGTATTATAATCTTTTTAGTTCAGTATGTTATAAAATAGCTCTCAACGTCATCCAACTTAACATGACAGGTATTAAGAGTTCTGCTGCTCAAAACAACGTCAAAAATTCAGCAGTCAATTAGGCTTATGCAGAAAACACAAATTGCAGATTTGACGATTGGTTAAGATTGAACCGCATTTGCATAATTGATGACAATCAGTTTCCTGACATTTAAAGCACAAAGACAATTATTCAAAGTACCCTGAAAACTATGTCAAGTGAACCTGTCTCAGTGTTGCTGCGACTGATTTTGTTAACTCCAACACCCTGCTTGCAACTTCAGGAGCGAGAGAACCAGTACCGCAACTTGGAGTAATGAGGGTCTGGGAAAGAAGATCAGATTTACTTCGTCCAGGGCCCACGAAAGACTCCATCTGTTCTTCCCACATTGCCACCAGTGATTCTGATGTTTCTTTATTGATATCTTCCGCCTTAGCAGTTGGAATTCCACCCCAGGCAATAATACCACCACGATCAAGATAGCTAAAAACTTCTGATTTCAGCGGTGCAACCCGATCAAAAAATTCATAGGCATCAAAGCTGAGTATATCAATCTTAGATTTAAGAAGCAGTGACCAATCGGTATTTGCGCAGACATGAATCCCAGCGAGCCCACCAACTTTATGAATAGCACCAGCAACCTCATCAAGAACACCTCTCAACTCATCGCTGTCCACGGAAATAAACTGAGAAGACCCAAGCCCTGCCAGTGCTGGTTCGTCAATAAACATAAGCACCGGCTTTGCAGATTTTTGCGCTAGCAGTTGAACCTGCCAGGCAGCTTTCATACTGATAGCTTTAACGACAATATCTCGTATGGTATCATCAAAGTAACCAGCCTTACCATTTGCATCTTTTATGCCGGTAAGCATGGTAAATGGTCCGGTAACCTGGCCTTTCACCGCAGATAGTCCTGTCATGGTGGCAAGCTTTTCGGCAAATAGATATAAACCAGCTGCTCTTTCAGGACTTACCTGAAAACGAGACTGAGAAAGAACTTCAAGATTTTCATTAACTTTGAGGTAATCCTCGTAAAAAGCCAGCATCTCCGACTCAAACTCAGGCCTTAATTTATCAAAACTGATACGGCCTTCAGGATCTTCAGGATTTTCCTCCACAACACAAGGAACACCTTCTACAAACTGTGGCAACATTCTTTCCAAAGGATTTGAAGGCAACTGTGGCCAAAGTGGTATTTCCGGAGTGGCCGCAATTATCCAGTCCATAGCTTCCTGGTGATTTGCAAGCGGCACGCTACCTATAAGTACAGGTAGGCCGTCTGCGCGAAATCGACCATTTTTTTCGGTCGTCATTTTCTCAACCTCAACATATCAATCTTTTATACTCTCTTATTTACAATTCTTAGCTCTGATTTAAAAAGCTCAACACTTCATTGCAACTATTTAAATAATACACCTGGGCTTATCGATCCATGCTGGCAACATTCTCAATACAAAAAAATACTGCAACAGAACCCTTATATTATATCAGTGACCAGACAAAGCCTGTAGTAATTAGTGCGTAGATGAAGCGATGTCAATTTTTTTTCAAAAGAGTCACGGATTCAATGTGGTGTGTCTGGGGAAACATATCTACCGGGGTCACGGAATCTACCCGGTATCCTGCCCCGGATAACACCTTCAAATCACGTACCAAGGTAGCAGAATCACAAGAAACATAGACTACCCTTTCAGGTTCAAGAGCCGCCAATTGGCTGGCGCTCTTTCCCAGCCCGGTTCTGGGTGGATCACAGACAATGCAATCAAATTTATCCTTTTTTTGTTGCAGATCACGCAATAAATCCCGTACATCTCCAGATAAAAAATCCCAGCCCTGCATATTGATCCCGGCCTTAATCATGTTCAGAGAGGCCCAGTGCAGAGACCGGCTATTGAACTCCACTCCAATCCCATGCGCTCCTAACAATGCCAATGGCACCGTAAAATTACCAATTCCACAGTACAAATCCAAAACCCGTTTCCCGGTTAATGGTCCACAAAGTTTACACACCAACTCAACCAACTGTTCATTTTGCTCCCCATTTACCTGGGAAAAACATCCAGCACTCCATGACAGTGTATATGATTCAACATTTGATTTTTTTGTAAACTCCTGCTTTAACACCACAGAAGTTCTATTCTTGTTAACCTGAACTATTTTCTTCCCCGACTGGACCAACAAGTCATCAAGTATTTCTAAACCAGCAAGGTCGTTCAAGCTTGCCCAATCATGCTTTTTCTTATCTAACAGGTGAAGCAGGCCCACAAGTTTTCCATTAGCCGGAGAATATAACAATTCAAATTCATCACAGGATTCTGCAAGTTTCTGCAGCATTTCACGATTTCGAGAAAATTCCCCAATTGCCTTGTTTATACTTGCTGTAGCCACAAGACACGACGCAATGGGCACAACTGTATTACTGCGTACCCTGAAAAATCCTGGACCGCAATTGGTTGACAATTTCAACCTTACACGATTACGATAAGAAGTTGTAATGGATGCTGGTATCATATCCTGAAACACGCTATCCTGACACTCCATTCCAGTTCGCTGCAGCAATTCGCCAATTATTTCCTTTTTTACACTTTGCTGCATAGCATATGAGCAATGTTGCAAATCACAACCACCACAGGTGCCATAATACGGACACAGAGCCTTTTTTCTTTGCTCTGATGGCTGCAGAATCTGAATCACCTCTGCTTCCATATGGCCTGAAAATTTTTTACCGGCAGCGACTTCCATCTCTTCACCCGGCAAAACAAATGGTATCATTACCACCATACCGTTTTCCAGGCGAGCAAGACCCTTACCACCATTTATCAATTTTTCGATAGTGACTAAATATTTCATTCCCTTACAAATCAGTGCTGTCTAAACATTTTTATTAAATTTAACAAAATCAATGTTTCATTTTCGAAACAGTAAAGTGAAATGAAAAATATCTGAAATATCTCCAGCTCATTCAATTCCCGGTATTGCCATAACATATTATATATGTAATAGGTTATTTAATTTAAATTTAAATAAATCAAATTCACCAGTGTCCGGTCACCAATAATGTTTATAAGGATAAGGCGTAAAAAGTAATTACTGCAGATAGATGATTAACACCTGTATATTATTTTTTTTACATAGCATACTAGACCAGGCATTTTTCTAGACACTTAACAGCAATCCAATACATTGACATCCCCTGACAAAACCGCCCACATACTCATTGTTGATGACGAGAAGGTTCACCGCTACATGCTATCATCGATGTTTAGCCAATGGGGCTGGACATCAACTGAAGCAGATGATGGCTCAACAGCTGTGGCTGCTGTAAAAAAAGGACCGTTTGACGCAATTTTAATGGACGTTCGCATGACGACCATGGACGGCATGGAAGCCCTAAAACACATACACTCCATCAATCCTTCCATTCCAGTAGTCATCATGACAGCCTTCTCATCAGTTGCTTCGGCTGTTGAAGCCATTAAGATTGGTGCCCACGACTATCTCACTAAACCACTGGATTTTGACAAACTACGGCAAACCCTTGAAGTAGCAATGGGGCATCGACTATCAGGTGAAGATAAACCCCTGTCGGTATCAGATGATTCTTTCACTACAGATACCAGTATTATCGGGCAATCAGAACCACTTCGCCAACTATGGGACATGCTCCTGCAAGTCGCTCCATCTGAGGCAAATATACTCATCACAGGAGAATCCGGCACTGGCAAAGAACTGGTTGCCTGTGCTTTGCACCAAAAAAGCAAGCGTACTGCAGGCCCTTTTGTAGCTGTTAACTGTGCTGCTCTTTCTGAAAACCTCCTTGAGTCAGAACTTTTTGGTCACGAAAAAGGTGCTTTCACAGGCGCAGACAGACGCCGTGAAGGGAAATTTGTACAGGCTCAAGGCGGCACGCTTTTTCTTGACGAAATTGGTGAAACCACGCCTGCAATGCAGGCAAAGTTATTAAGAGTCATCCAGGAGCATGAACTACAAAGAATAGGTGGTAACGAAACCATTTCTGTTGACGGACGAGTAATTGGTGCTACAAACCGCGATCTGGAACAGGAAGTAAACGAAGGACGATTCAGGGAAGATCTTTATTATCGGCTCAACGTAGTTGTCCTTGAAGTCCCTCCCCTGCGTGAAAGATTCGGTGACATCCCTCTTCTAGCAGATTTCTTTCTGAAAAAATTTGCCAAGAAAAACAATAAAGAGGTAAGAGGAATAACTCCTGAATGCATGGACATACTCAACAGGTACCCATGGCCAGGTAATGTCCGAGAACTGGAAAATTCACTTGAAAGAGGAGTTATTCTCATACGGGGAGAATATCTGGAAACCAGCACACTTCCTCTGACTATCCAGAAATGGGCAGGACAAAATAAACAAAAGCCTTCCGCGGCTCCTGCAACACTCAAAGAAGCTGAACGATTACTTATATTAAAAACACTAGAAGAGACCAGTGGCAATCGAAGCGAGGCAGCACGCAGATTACAAATCACCCGAAAAACATTATTGAACAAACTTAAAAGCTATCAGAGCTGAAAACATATGCCTTTTTTACTAAACCGACTGGGAAAAAGAAATAAAAAGAACTCCCCCATGATATATATTTGATTTTACTTTTATTCCCAAAGAATCATTAGATTTTTCCCAAAAAAGCGTTGTTTGGCAATTGAATTTGAAAATCTCCTCTATTGCATTCTAAGTACGGGATACGGTATAACATTTTACAAACGGTTTAAAATATTCATATTCACACAAAAATTTAACTCAACAATCAACACCTCAATTATATGATTCCCGCTGACCAAAATCGGCATAGCCAACTGATACATATCTTTTCAGATATTTACCGTCATATGCTGGCTGAAGACAACCTACCAAATCTTCTCCAGGGAATCTGTGACAGACTCATTACAAAATCCATAAACAACAGTGCCTGGATTGTCCTTACTGATAAAAACTCAGGCAACATAATTACTGCTGAAGCCGGCCTTGGTGAATATTTCAAGCCAATTATGGCCAAATTAAAAGATGGCATTGTTCCTGATTGCGGCAACAAGGTCTTTGGTCAAAAGTCCGGAGTGGTTAACCTATGCGAAGAATGCACTTGCGACGCCTGCCTCTGTCATGAAAACAAACCTGACGGTATACCTGTTTCGGCTTCCATCAGCTGCAGACCTGACCTTTTCGGATTCCTGGTTTTTCAACCCCCGCAAGGCATCTTTCCTGAAGATAATGAACTTCAGGAAACATCAAAGCTGGCTAAGAGTATCAGTATCGCTCTACACAAACTTATCATTGCTATGGAAAGCAAACAGAACGAAGAAGAGCTCAGCCAACTTGAAGAACGGTTCAACCTGGCACTTCATGCCTCCCAGGCTGGCTTATGGGACTGGAACATCAAGACAGGCAAAATGTATACCAGCCCCAATCGTACCAAATTCCTGGATTATCGAAACAATCGCAAAGAGGAAAGTACTGCCCCATGGGAAGGCCGCATCCATCCCATTGATAAACCAAAGGTACTTGCCATTCTTAACGACCATCTGGCCGGCAACATAAAAGAATACCGGAGCGAATATCGAGTCAAAAACGATAATGGCCAGTGGCGATGGTTCCAAGACAAGGGAAAAGTTGTCGAACGCGACAAGCAAAATATGCCAGTGCGAATGACAGGTACTCATCAGGATATTACCCAGCAAAAAGAAAAAGATGAGTCTCTGAACATGGTACAACAGCAGCTCCATGAAGCGGTAAAAGGAGAAAGAACCTTTCTCCAGTCTGTTATTGACGGGGCCAATGACCCGGTTATAGCCATTGACATGGAATACAATGTCCTGCTTCTCAACTCCACTGCCGCTACTATAATGGGAGTGAATCCGGAAAAAGCAAGACAGAAAAAATGCTTTGAAATATTCCACAACAGCAATAAGCCCTGCACTGATAAACGTTACCCCTGCCCTGTTAAACAAATCAAATCAACGGGAAAACCTTCAACACTACTGCACAATCCACTCCACGGTAACGGCATCAATAATACGTTCGAGCTAGAAGTATCTCCCTTAAGAGATAAGGACAACCAACTTTGCGGCATAATTGAAGTAGCCAGAGACATTTCTGACAGACTTCGCATTGAACAAGAACTCAGGGAAAGCAGATCACGACTTTATAAACTGGCACACCATGACACTCTTACCGGGCTTCCCAACAGATTGTTATTCCGTGACCGTCTTGAACGTGCAGTAACAAAGGCTCAGCGCAACAAGTCTATGGTTGCCATCATGTTTATGGACCTGGACAACTTTAAGCATATAAACGACACTCTGGGCCATGACACAGGTGACGAGCTGCTTATTGAAGTAGCTTCAAGGCTCAAAGCCCTATGTCGTAAAAGTGACACTGTTGCCCGACTGGGTGGTGATGAATTTATTTTCATGCTAGACGACATCAACAACCCTAAAAATGTCGCTGGAATTGCAAAAAAAATTATGGCTTCCATTTCCCTGCCCATTGAAATCGACAACCACCAACTCAACATTTCAACAAGTATCGGTATATCTATTTACCCTATTGATTCTGGCGACATAGATAAAGTTATCAAATGTTCAGACCTAGCTCTCTACCAGGCAAAGGACGAAGGTCGTAATTTATTTTGTTTTTATAAAAGAGACATGTATGTGGATGAGTTCCCTGTACCACTTCTGGAAGTGCAACTGCCAGAAGCGGTACAGCAAGAACAGTTTTTTGTGGAATATCAACCACAGTTTGAACTGCAATCTGAAAAACTGGTGGGCCTTGAAGCTCTAGTTCGCTGGGACCATCCTGACCACGGCGTCATTCCGCCTCGAGAGTTTATTAGTATTGCTGAAGATTCTGGTCTTATGCAGGCCCTTGGCAAATGGATTATTCAAGAAGTATGCGTCCAACTCGACACTTGGGCTCTGGCCGGATTTGAGCCTGTACCCGTTACCATTAATGTGACACCCAATCAAATACTTGACCCTGATTTTGTCCCCCTGATTACCCAATTGATTCAAAATTACAATCTCACTCCAGATTTAATTGAAATTGAACTTGATGAATCCAATGTTTCAGAAGATCTGGAAGAAACCATCTCCTGCCTGACTGAAATTTCCAGATTCGGTATCAAACTGGCAATTGACAACTTTGGCACAGGTGACATCACACTTGACTATATTGATCATTTCCCCCTGGATCGCCTTAAAATTGATCATTCCTTAATACGCAATGTCACTAGTGACAAAAATATGGCGAAAACAGTTTCATTAATCGTTCTTCTGGCCAGCAATCTCGGTATCACAGTGCTTGCCGAAGGGGTGGAGACTGAAGAGCAGCTTACTTTTCTGCAAGGGCTTAACTGTCATCAGGCTCAAGGTTTCCTCTTTGCAAAACCTCAAAGTGCCGCAGATATAGAAATTTTACTCAGCCCCGTCACGTAATCCATCTGCCTATTGACTCGATGCATCGGCTATGTTAATAGCCCTACTTTACAGTGAACAAAAGAAATTAAATACAGCTACTGTTCATAAGTACTCCAACTGGAACCACGCCGCCTCTGTTTACAACAGGCATTTACAGGCCTTCCTTATTTTGGAGCCTGCGCGGCATATGTTTCACCTGCTCAACTTGATGTACTTGCCAACAGATAAACAACTTTTAAATTCTTTTTTTTCATATACCTGGATTAGTTTTAAAAATGGAGTGTCCTGAATGCGTACTGATATAGTCCATATTGGCGCCGGCGAATTGACTTATGAGATTCGTAACATTGTCAATGTCGGCATGAAACTGCAAAATATGGGAATCAAGGTTAACTGGGAAAACATCGGTGACCCTATTGCAAAAGGTGAAAAAATTCCCGACTGGATGAAAGAAATAGTCAGCCAGGCAGTTACAGAAGATGCGACCTATGGGTATTCTCCCACCAAAGGTGTCCTGGAAACCAGGCAGTTCATTGCAAACGAAACAAACGCAATGGGTGGTGTCCAAATTGATCCGGAAGATATTATTTTCTTTAATGGTCTTGGAGATGCTATTTCCAAAATATTTGGCTTTCTCAAGCGCACCGCCAGAGTAGTAGTTCCAACACCCAGTTATACTACCCACTCTTCTGCTGAAGCTGCTCATGCTGGACACAAACCTGTGACATACATCCTGGACCCAAACCATCTTTGGTATCCAGACATCGAAGATATAGAAAATCATATCAAATTCAACCCCGCAGTAGCCGGTATCCTGATTATCAATCCAGACAATCCAACAGGAGCAGTTTACACTGAAGAAATACTTAAAAATATAGTGAATTTAGCTGAAAAAAATGATCTGTTTATTATCTGTGATGAGGTTTACCAGAACATTACCTACAATGGCACCAAATCAGTTCCGCTCTGTACTGTAATAGGTGACAAAGTCCCGGCTATCTCCATGCGTGGTATTTCCAAGGAAATGCCATGGCCAGGCGGCCGTTGTGGTTGGATTGAGGTCTACAATGGACATGTAGATCCTATGTTTGAGAAATACATCAACTCTATTCTCAACGCCAAGATGGTGGAAGTATGCTCCACCACACTGCCACAAATCGTTTTACCTAAAATCGTCAGCCACCCAAAATATCAAAGTTATCTGGAAGAACGAATCAAACGATATGAAAAATTCTCCAACATAGCCTACGATATCCTTAAAGACGTAAAAGGATTACAGGTCAATCGCACAAATGGTGCATTTTACATGAGCGCTGTTTTTCAAGACGGCATGCTGAACTTGAACCAAAGCCTTCCTATTGAGAACAAGGAGGTACGCAAGACTATTGAAAATCTGGTTTCCGGCCCTGATGTCTCAAGTGACAAACGTTTTGTCTATTACCTTCTGGCCTCCACAGGAGTCTGCGTGGTTCCTTTGTCATCTTTTGCTACTGACCTTCAGGGATTTAGAATTACCTTGCTGGAAAGAGATGAACAGGAGTTTATCAAAATTTTTAAGTCCATAGCTAAAGGCGTTTCTCAGTATCTGCAATCTGCTTAGCTAACAGGCTAGAATGAACGGTTTTTCAACCTGACAACACTGAAAAACTATTCATTCTAGCTAGTATTATTCCCACAAACTAATACAAAATTTACCCACCGTTTTTCTCTTTACTCATTATTTCCTTCTCCCCTACCCTTGACATGAATATTTGCCAGACTTATTGTTCGGTTTAATTTTAAACTGATTACAATAATTTTTTTGTTCATAGTATCAGTAATGATTTTTTAACTACAATGCAGTTTCAAAAGCCGTCCTATTCATTTCATATATGCAACAGGTTTTATTCACCGAAGAGCGGTATTACTCCGATAGACGGCATCTACAAATGATTTTTTTAACATTAAGGAGATATTCTCGTGACACAGGAAAAGCAGGAAAGCTCTGAGACTCTTGAAGAGTTAGCTGATATTGAAGGTGTTGACTTGGCCAGTGATGAAAATCAACCGGAGAATGAGACAGAACAAGAGGACCAACCAGAAGATGAACTTGAAAATATGCGTCAGGAACTTACCGATGCAAAAGATCAAATGTTAAGAGTTGCAGCAGAAGCCGACAATTTCAAAAAAAGGATGGAAAGAGATAAAGAGGCTCTTGTAAAATATGCTGGTGAAAATATCCTCAGAGAACTACTGAACTCTCTGGACAACCTTGACCGTGCCCTTGAACAAGGGGGGACTAACACCGAAGATCCTCAGAAAAATCTGGATTCCTTGCTTGAGGGAGTAGAGTTGACAAAGAAAAGCCTACTTACCACTATGGAAAAATTCAATGTCAGTCCTCTTGAAAGCACTGGTGAGGAATTTGACCCTAACAAGCACGAAGCATTAACAATGGAGCATAGTGATGAAATCCCTGAAAATCATATCCTGCAAGAATTTGCAAAAGGATACCAATTCAAAGACAGATTACTCAGGGCTGCCAAAGTTATAGTTTCCAAGGGACCTGCACAAGAATAGATCCCAGCCTTATAAATTTGATTATTGAGAAGATCAAAACCGTCTTGACAAGAACTAATTCATGCGCATTGTAGATAGTGCAGCTCACAAACAACAACAACAGTAAATAATACTGAGAAGATAAAGGAGATACTCATCATGGGTAAAATAATTGGAATCGATCTGGGTACCACAAATTCCTGTGTTGCCATCATGGATGGTGGTGACCCAAAAGTAATAGAAAATTCAGAAGGAAACCGAACCACACCATCCATCGTTGCATTCTCTGACAGTAATGAGCGACTGGTTGGTCAGGTTGCTAAACGCCAGTCAGTTACAAATCCAACAAATACTCTTTTTGCCATCAAACGACTTGTTGGCCGAAAATTTTCAGACGCTGAAGTCAAAAAATCCATAGAGGTCAGCCCATTTGAAATAGTAGAGAGTTCAAATGGTGATGCTGCTGTCGCTGTAGACGGCAAGACCTACAGTCCTGCTGAAATTTCCGCAATGATTCTAGGCAAAATGAAACAGACTGCCGAAGAATACCTTGGAGAATCAGTTACTGATGCAGTTGTAACAGTTCCTGCATATTTTAACGATGCCCAACGCCAGGCCACCAAAGATGCAGGCAAAATTGCCGGCCTGAATGTTCAACGGATAATCAACGAGCCTACCGCTGCTTCTCTTGCATATGGACTGGACAAAAAAGGTGAAGAAAAAATCGCTGTTTTTGATCTCGGCGGCGGAACCTTTGATGTTTCTATTCTTGAAATTGGCGATGGTGTATTTGAAGTAAAATCAACTAACGGTGACACCTTTCTTGGTGGTGAAGATTTTGACATGCGCATCGTCAACTGGCTTGCGGATGAATTCAAACGTGAACATGGCGTTGACCTTCGTACTGACAACATGGCCTTGCAGCGTCTGAAAGAAGAAGCAGAAAAAGCAAAAAAAGAGCTGTCTACTGCTCTGGAAACAGATATTAACCTACCGTTTATTACCGCGGATGCCACTGGGCCCAAACATCTCAACATCAAACTGAGCCGGGCTAAACTTGAAAGCCTGGTAGATGATCTGATTGCCAGAACAGAAGGACCATGCAGAACTGCCCTGAAAGATGCCGGTTTATCTGCATCTGACATTGATGAAGTTATCCTTGTCGGTGGTATGATTAGGATGCCTAAAGTTCAAGAGAAAGTAAAAGAAATTTTCGGCAAGGACCCTCACAAAGGTGTTAATCCCGATGAAGTTGTTGCCATTGGTGCAGCTATCCAGGGTGGTGTTTTAAGAGGTGATGTAAAAGATGTTCTTTTACTCGATGTCACACCACTTTCTCTGGGTATCGAAACCCTTGGTGGCGTTTTCACCAAACTTATCGAGAAAAACACAACCGTACCAACCAAGAAAAGCCAGGTATTCTCCACCGCAGCTGACAACCAGCCTGCTGTGTCGATTCATGTTCTCCAGGGTGAGCGCGAGATGGCCCAGCACAACAAAACCATTGGTCGCTTTGAGCTCTCAGACATCCCACCGTCACCAAGAGGTGTACCACAGATCGAGGTGTCTTTTGATCTGGACGCCAACGGTATTTTACACGTTGGTGCTAAAGATCTTGGAACAGGAAAAGAGCAATCAATCCGAATTACTGCCTCCAGCGGTCTTTCAGAGGAAGAGATTGAGCAGATGAAAAAGGATGCTGAGCTTCACGCCGAAGAAGACAGTAAACGCAAAGATCTGGTTGAAACCAAAAACCAGGCTGACTCCATGATCCATATGACAGAAAAAAGCCTTAAGGAACTTGGCGATAAAGTCGACGAAGCAACAAAAAGTACAATTGATTCTGAAATCAATAACGTCAAGAAGGTTTCTGAAACCGATGATATTGACAGCATCAAGGCTGCAGTTGAAAAACTGACTGAAGCATCACACAAACTTGCGGAAATGATGTATTCCCAAGCATCTCAGGACCAAGCCAATTCGCAGGGTGCAGCAGGTGCTGATCCTAACGCAGATGCGGCCGGCCAAGATAAAAAGGACGATGACGATGTCGTTGATGCTGACTTTGAAGAAGTCAAATAATTAACAACCACGTCCGGTATATAGGGGAGTGCAGAATTCTGCACTCCCCTTTTTTATTTTTTTACGGTATATACTGATCCTCCTATCAACAGACATTGATCAAGTAAGCATACGTCATCTATAAATTTAAAAAAATACTCCATAGGTAATCACGCCACTAACCTTAAACAAAAAAATCGGAACCACAGCAACATGAAACGCATCTTATCAGGAATACAACCTTCAGGTCAGCTCCACATTGGCAACTATTTCGGCATGATGAAAACCATGATTGATTACATGGAAAATTCTGATCTCTATGTGTTTATCGTTGATCTCCATGCTCTCACATCCGTCCAAGACTCCGATCGTCTCAAACAAGGGACCCTAGAGGCAGCTGCCGACTTCCTGGCCTTAGGACTTGATCCTGAAAAATGTACTTTCTGGGTTCAATCAGATGTGCCGGAGGTTTGTGAACTGATGTGGATTCTCTCCAGCCAGACTCCCATGGGACTGCTAGAGAGATGTCATTCCTACAAAGACAAGGTTGCTAAAGGAATTGCCGCCAGCCACGGACTTTTTTCCTATCCCGTACTCATGGCTGCAGACATCCTTCTTTTCCAATCTGACATAGTTCCTGTTGGTAAAGACCAAAAACAACACCTGGAAGTTACCCGAGATATCGCAATTAAATTCAACAACACCTTTGGCGATACATTCACCGTTCCAGAACCTGCAATCAACAAGGCAACAGCTATTGTTCCAGGTCTAGACGGACAGAAAATGTCTAAATCCTATGGCAACACAATTCCAATTTTCCTGGATGACAAACCACTCAGGAAACGTGTCATGGGTATCCAGACAGACGCCACAGCTGTTGAAGACCCCAAGGACCCCGACACCTGTAACCTGTACACACTCTTAAAATTATTTGCCTCCCAACAAAGACTTCAGGAAATCCATGACCTTTACACTGGAGGCGGTGCTGCATATGGATATATTAAGCAAGAACTTTTTGAACTTATCCGCGATTATTTCTCCCAAGCAAGGGAAAAGAAAAACAACTATTTAAAAGATCAGGATTACCTCAGAGATATTCTCCATTCGGGTTCACAAAAAGCAAGGAAAAAAGCAGCCGTGACTTTGGAAATGGTTCGGGAACGAGTCGGAACCACTTATTAATTTTCTTTGAAAGCAAAACCATCACTTTCTTATTCAAAAAGATGCAATCAAGACGTATGGCCCGGGAAACTGCGACCGTTGAAATTATGATTCGACACTTCTGCCATGAAAAACACGGCCAGAATCATACACTCTGTCCAGATTGCCATGCACTGATTGAATATGCACTCAAAAGACTCAAGCAATGCCCCTTTCAGGAGAACAAAACCACATGTGGCAAATGCTCCATCCATTGCTATAAACCAGCAATGAGAAAAAAAATACAAGAAGTCATGCGCACTGTTGGTCCCAAGATGCTTTTTTCCCATCCTATCAAAGGTTTGATGCACTTGATCGATGGATTACGAAAAAAACCCAAAAAATGAGCTTTTGGCACCGATCACATAGGGCTGCAACTTAAAATCTTTGACACTATGGAGCAAATCCCGTAAACTCTTCACCACTAATTAACTGCTCTTTCCCCCTTGATTCTACTTAAAGTAAACTAAAATATGTTTGGCATCGGTCTTCCTGAAATGATAATTATACTGGCAGTGGCCCTGATTGTAGTCGGCCCTGACAAACTGCCAGAACTGGCTCGCTCTCTTGCCAAAGGCATGGTTGAAATGAAAAAAACCATGCATCAGTTAAAAAACAGTCTTGATGAAGAAGGCAACCTTGAGGGAATCAAGTCAGAGCTCAACAAAACTGAAGAAGAGCTCAAAGAGCAATTGATAGATAATGATTTTCAAGTATGGCAACCTGAAAAAACCCCTTATATGAAAAGCGCTGCCGAATCAGACAATCCCAGACCATGGGAGACTGATGGAAAAAAAGATACTCCAGATGAAAAGGCAACAACAGAAGATCAAGAAACTGACTCTGCAGTTGTTGATGACGACAAACAAGATGCCACGCCTGAAGACTCTGAAAAATGATTGCAGCACTTGAGCATTACGCCCCCCATCATCAAGAGCTAAAAAAACGGCTTATCCGCTGTTTTATTGTCATTGCCCTGGCAACAGGCATTTGCTATTTCTTTATCGAAACTATTGCCAGCTTTTGCCTCCAGCCCTTGTTTCTTGCCTACCCCCTCCTGGAACGACTGGTCTACACCAAACTTACAGACGCCTTTGTATCCTATATCAAGCTGTCTTTTTTATGCGGTATCCTAGCGACCTTCCCCATCACTCTCTATCAAATCTGGATGTTCGTATCCCCAGGCCTTCTTGATGATGAAAAAAAGCTTGCACGCTGGATTGTGATCTGGTCATCCTTTCTGTTTCTTGGAGGTGGCTTGTTTTCTTTTTTCATTGTGCTGCCAAAGACACTGGCTTTTTTCATGAGTTATGCCGGCCCGAACCTTGAACCAATGCCAAAACTTGGAGTCTACCTCACTTTTATCGCACGTATGGTCATATCTTTTGGTATAGCATTTGAAATACCATTTTTAATGGTAATGGTTTCCAAAACCGGTCTTATTGACAACAATCATTTCAAGAAAAAACGAAAATATTTTTATATTGCTATTATCATTGTTTCCTTCCTCTTGACTGCCGGGGATTTTGTTGCCACTGCCTTGCTTGCTGTCCCTCTTTTCGGACTCTATGAAGCGGGATTGCTAATTTCAAATTTTTTCAAAAAACCAGAAAATGACAAGCCAGATAAAAACGATACCGACGATGACAAAACAGGAACAGACTCGCCAGATCAAGATATTGAATTATCGGAACAATACGGTCCATGATATCAGGAGTCCAAATCATCATACCTAAGTCGGTCTGTAATATCTGTGTAAACCGTACTCTAACACTACTTGCCGACAAGAAAGGACTTTGTCAGATAATCCTACCCCAGACAAAGCCTGATATTCCTGATTTCTCAGCTCCAAAAAAGGGTTCTGCTGCCTTTGAGATTCTCACAAAGACTTCATTTCAAATATCTCAATACCTGCAAGGCATGCAAGTTACCTTTACAGAATCTCTTTATTTGAAAGGGACAATATTTCAACAAAAGATCTGGAATTTAATCAAAGATATTCCCTATGGAAAAACAAAAAGTTACAAGGATCTCGCCCTGCAACTTGGCGACGCCAACAAGGCCCGGGCCGTCGGAAACTGTGCCAACAAAAATCCATTACCCCTTATCATCCCCTGTCACCGTGTCATAGGTTCCAATGGCTCCCTTACCGGTTTTGCAGGTGGCCTGGATTTAAAAAAGAACCTTCTCCGGTTGGAAGGAATCAAAACGAAATTTAAGCAATAAAAAAATGCCTTATGAAATATTTTACACCTACCGATAAGCATATAGAGAGCACAATATCTAAATCAAGGATTGATTAACTAAATTCAGGGAGGAATTGTCATGGTTGATATCGTAATTGGTTCTGTAACACCACTGGGACCACCATTAAACAAACCCAACTCACCCAACACCCCAATTGAAGCCCAGATACTGAATGTCCGTGATCCACGGAAAACCCGAATTGATCCACATGGCGAAGAACGCCGAAAAGAATTCCGACAGGATCCTGCTAATGGAAGAATTCTTACTATTCTCGTACCAAACGGTATCAATCTCCCAAAAAACCTGGATGGCAGGCAGTATAAAGTATTGTTGCGTTTCATGAAGAAGTAAACTTAAACACTAATTTTTCTTTACGTTTCAATAGCTTACGTACGGGTGAAACATCTTTTTTACTGTTTATTCACAAATGACAATGACTGCCCTTACTAGGCTAACCAAATAATATCTTTCCGCTTTCCACATCACCCTATTATTTCACTATTCCAAACAGGTGACTTTCTCCATCCAAAAAACATCAGCAAAAGGACCACTTCTCCTCTTGACAACTAAATACAGTCGTTGTATTTTCAGCGATTCTGCTTGCTGAAACCTGCTTTTTTTCACCAACTGTGTATTCCACATAAAGACTCGGTGAAACAGCATCTTTTCCATTCCAGCAGTAAAAAAAACAAAATAGTACTGAGGAGTCAACAATGTGCCGCTTAGCACTGAAAACTGCAGTAGAACCGTTTTCGCCTTACGAGGTTCTGACTGCCATGGAGGCGATGCAGGAAGGATACGACGGCAGCGGATTAGGTCTGCTGTTAAGAGGTATTTCACTTTCTGATTTCAATTACAACTCCAAAGATCCAATTCTTTCCGGAATTGCTCACACTGAGGCAGCTCTCCACCGCCTGAATGAATTTATGCAGGATCGTGGTTTTGAATTGAAGTATGATCATGAATTCATGGTAGATCCTAGCCTCATTGAAGCCAAAGATAGACACAAATATTTTTTGAGAGTTTACAAAACACCTGAAGCTCTGGAAAAAATGAGCCCTGCTGACCTGGATGGTCAATACCTTGATACCAGACTTGATCTACGAAAAAACGGGGAGGATCATAACAATGACCTTACTGTTTTCTCCTTCTGGCCCGATGTTGCCACCATCAAGGAAGTAGGCTGGCCTCTAATCGTAGGTAATGCCCTTGGACTCAAAGATGGCAGAGTCAAAGCCCGGGTCTGTATGGCCCAAGGTAGACAAAACACCAACTATGGTATCAATCTCTACGCTTGCCATCCTTTTTTCATCCAAGGCATTGCCACCATGACTAATGGTGAGAATACTGCATTCCTGCCAATCAAGGAATATTTAGAAGGAATGCACCTTCCCGGCTATGTTGGATACCAGAGTGACTCAGAGGTATTTGCTCATATTCTGCATTATGTTATCAAAAAACTCAATTTACCCGTTGAGGCTTACAAGCACGTTATAACACCTTTAAAAACAACCGAACTTGATGTACACCCCCAGGGAGAATTCCTCAAAGGTCTTCGCAATGCCTGCCGTCGTTTTATCATTGATGGCCCCAACTGCGTTATCGGAACCCTGCCGGATGAAACTTGCATCATGGTCCAGGATCATAAAAAACTAAGACCTGGAATCATTGGCGGCAAAGAAGGACAATGGGCAATGGCCTCGGAAATGTGTGGCGTTGATGCCATGATACCCGACCGTGACCGCTCTCTTGACTTTCAGCCCATGCGTGAAAACCTGATTATTGTCCCACCCGACCGAAAGGAGTTTAAGATATGGTCCCAATTCAGTCCATTTCATCTTCCCCAAGCAGCGTAACTCATATAGACCTGCAGTGGATTATTAACCACAGGGAAGACAGATGTACCCTGTGTGGAAAATGTACATCCGTATGTCCAAAGGATGCAATTTACCTTACTTACCGACGTCAAAGAATGCCCAAACTGGACATTCTCAGAAAAAAACGCGGAAGTGAGTACAGAACGTTCACTGGCATTCGCCAAAGAATGGAAAGTGCAAACCGCTGCATTGGCTGTGGAATGTGCGCTTCAGTCTGCCCAAATGAGGCCATAGCTCCTGCTCATAACAGCAACGACCCACGGGTCAGAATGCTGACAGGTGCCAAAGGAGAAGCCTGGAAAAGAGGCGGACGTCGAAATGTGCGCGAATCACTGCTTGATCGCATCACTTTCAATAGAATTTCCATGCTCACCGACCCTGCACTGGATGCCGGACGCCATGAATTCCAGCTTAACACCCTCCTGGGACGAGTACTTCCACCCGATGAATACATCAGGCGGCATGCCACTGGAGAATGGATTCCTCCCACCAGAGAAATCTTTCCCTTTGTAATTGGCTCCATGTCATTTGGTGCCTTATCACCTAACATGTGGCTTGGTTTACTGCAGGGTGTTGCCTACTGTAATGAAGTGTTAGGCATTCCTGTGGTAATGGCTACCGGCGAAGGTGGTTGCCCACCATGGGTTTTGAAAAGCCCATATCTGAAATACATTATTCTTCAGATTGCCTCCGGTTACTTTGGCTGGGATGAAATCATTCGTGCAATTCCCGACATGCAGTGTGACCCTGCTGCCATTGAGATCAAATACGGCCAGGGTGCTAAACCAGGCGATGGCGGGCTTCTCATGTGGTTCAAAGTTAGCAAACTCATTGCTAGACTTCGCGGTGTACCCGAGGGAGTAGACTTACCTTCACCCCCTGTTCACCAAACCTTGTATTCCATAGAAGAGTCTGTCATGAAAATGATCCAGTCTCTTTCCATGGCTTGGGGATTCAGAGTACCTGTATATCCAAAGATTTCCGCTTCAACATCTGCCAAGTCAGTATTGAATAACCTGGTACGAAATCCTTATGCCTCAGCGCTGATGATCGATGGTGTAGATGGAGGAACAGGTGCGGCTTATAATGTCAGTATGGAGGCCACTGGTCACCCCATAGCCTCCTGTCTACGTGAATGTTACCTTGATCTTGTTGCCCAAGGCAAACAAAACGAGATCCCGATTTTTGCAGCAGGCGGAGTCGGCAAAAACGGTAATGTGACACAAAACGGCCTTGCGCTAATCCTGCTTGGTGCATCAGGTGTACACATTGGCAAGTACATCATGCAGGCAGCAGCTGGCTGTCTAGGCAGTGAGCAAAACCGCTGTAATGTTTGTAACGTCGGCATCTGCCCCAAGGGAATCACTAGTCAAAATACAAAGTTATACAGAAGACTTGACCCAGACAAGGTAGCCGAACGCGTAGCAGAAACCTTTATGTCAATCAGCACAGAAATGAAAAAGGTACTGGCTCCGCTTGGACGCTCTCAGAGTCTCCCCATTGGCATGTCCGATGCGATTGGCATCGACGATGCTGATGCTGCAAAACGGTTAAACATTAAATATATTTGCTAGTCTATTACACTGCAATTCACAAAAGGAGTATAGCAGTGACACAAGATACACAACAAGCGATGATCGTAAAAGGTTTAGACAGTGACGGTCAGAGAATAAGCTCTAAGAACTATGACGAGCTGGTGCAGATCGCCTCTAAAACATCTAAGAACCTCATCCTGGAAACCTATGGCCAGCATAATGTCGGCGGTCGACTTATGCCTGCAGACGGTCCATTTGAGCTACGGCTCACCGGCCCTGTTGGCCAGCGGCTTGGCTGCATGGGACAACCCGGCACTTCTATTGTTTCTGAAAATTCAGCATCTGATGATGTGGGTTACCTGAACATTGGTGCGGAAATCGTAGTCTTAGGCGATGCGACCAACGGTGTATGTAATGCCATGGCCGAAGGTAAAGTCATGATCAAGGGCTCCATTGGCTCCCGTGGTCTTACCATGACTAAATGGAATCCAGAATATAGCAAGCCTGAATTATGGGTTTTGGGATCAGTAGGTGACACCTTTGCTGAATTTAACTGCGGCGGTGTCGGCATTATCTGCGGCGTTGAAGCCAAAAACCCTGACAATGTCCTTGGATACCGCCCCTGTGTTGGTATGGTTGGTGGTACGATTTATTATCGCGGTAAAACCGATGATACTTATTCCAGAACCAACGTTCGTTCTTTTGCTCCCGATGATGAACAATGGCAATGGTTACTGGACAGATTACCAGGATATCTGACTTCAATTGAGCGTGAAGATCTTCTAGAGACCTTGTCTGTTCGCGATGAGTGGAACATGCTCATTGCCATCACCCCCCAGGAACGTGCTCTTATCTTTTCCGGCCCTATGCCGATGACAGAATTCAGACACAAGATATGGGACAAAGCTCTTGGAGGAGATCCTTTACGTGATCTCGCACCAGGACTCGATCGTAGTGTCATTGGACTTATCGAATCAGGTGACCTCAGAAGGAAGATTCCTTTTTGGGCAAACCATGAATCAGCTGCCCCCTGTACCTTTTATTGCCCGATTCATATTCCTACTATCGACAGGCTACGACTGATCCGAGACAATGAGCTGGAAAAAGCATACGAACTTGTGCTCAAACGCACACCTTTACCAGGCTCTGTTTGCGGTGCTATCTGTCCCAACCTCTGCATGGAAAACTGCTCTCGCCAGGATGTTGACGAAGCAATTGATGTCGCGATGCTTGGACGTTTTGTCAAAGATTGTCCAGCACCTGATGTTGCTCCAAGCACTGGCAAAAAAGTAGCCATTATTGGTGGTGGTCCTGCTGGTATGAATGCTGCGTGGCAGCTTGCCCAAGAGGGAACTGAAGCCCATATTTTTGAAAAAGACAATATACTAGGCGGCAAACTTGCCCAGGTTATCCCATGGGATCGCCTACCTAAGGCAACCTGGGATGCTGAAATTGACAGGTTTTTGAACATGTCCAACATCAATGTTCATTTCGGCGTCAACATGACCAGTGACCAATTTGATAATCTGCGCAAAGAATACGATTATATCATTGTTGCAGTTGGTACTCATGAACCAAGACGTATTCCTTTTCCTGGACATGAAAAAGTCATCACTGCACTTGACTTCTTGAAATCCGCTAAAAGTGAATTGCCCGTAAAGGTCGGCAAACAAGTGGTTATCATAGGTGCAGGTAATGTTGGCTGTGATGTTGCTTGTGATGCCTATAAACTTGGAGCTGAGCAGGTCACGCTGGTAGATATCCAGAAACCACTGGCCTTTGGTAAAGAAAAAGCCGCAGCTGAAGCTTATGGAGCGACCTTTCGCTGGCCAATTATGACCAAGGAAGTCAATGATCAGGGTCTAATTACATCTGATGGCAACCTGATACCAGCCCAGACTGTAATCATCTCCATCGGTGACATTCCTGCTCTCCAGTTTCTCCCAGACACAGTTGAAACCATTACTGTAGGTGGTGCAAAATGGATCAAAGCAGGTGATGACGGGTTGACTACTGACGAACAAATTTTTGCTGTTGGTGATGTTGAGCGTCCAGGACTTGCAACCAACGCCCTTGGCGGTGGAAAGACTGCCGCAGATTCAATTATTGCCAAGCTGAAAGGTGATCAGTGGAAACCTTTTGACAAAAAAGTCATTCAACTAAACAACCTTACCACTGAGCACTACTGCCCAGAACCTGAAGGTGAACACACGCCTGCATCTGAAGCAGACCGTTGTTTGAGCTGTGGAAAATGCAGAGACTGTCACCTTTGCGAGACAGTTTGCCCAACTCATGCTATCAGCAGGAGAGAAGTTCCTTCAGATGTCGGATACGAATACATTTCTGATGGAGATAAATGTATAGCCTGTGGATTTTGCCGCGATACATGTCCATGTGGTATTTGGGTAATGCAACCAAACTAGATAACTCCTATAATTCGTCAAACGAGTATTAGGTATCCAAAGCAGTAAAAGGGAACAGGGCACATGCCCCTGTTCCCTTTTTTATTTTAACAAAAATTGTCTTATCACTATAATTGGTGTAACAAACAGTTATAGCCTGATAATTTACAGCCCCAGTCACAGGCAAATTTAATAACAGTTGGCTATTACCTGGGGAAACTTCACAGCTACATTAAATCTAACAATGCTCGACAATGACGACTATCAGTGACAAAATAATCTGTATTTACGATTACTTATTCTGTTTCTGGGATAACAAAACAACTCATCGCGTCGTCAGCTCCTTCCTGGTTACCATATTTATAGGCACACTGCTTGCTATAGAACTTAATCGTCAGCAATTTCTTCCAGACTTTATCGCTTCAAAAATACCTCTGTCGCATTACATGGCAATCAACGTTGCCTTTACACTGGTGTTGATTCTGGAGGTCATCAGCCTCATTTTCACTTTACCCTGCTCTCTTTCAAAGTCTTTGGGCAAACAATTTGAGATTCTGGCTCTTATTTATCTGAGAAACTCGTTCAAACAACTTGCAGGATTGCCAGAACCAATCACAATAACCCTGAAAAATGAAGCTTTGCACCATATTCTCGCCTATGGTGGCGGAGCTATAGTAATTTTTGCTCTTTTGGGAATTTATTCACATCTACTGAAAAAAGCTGATGATTCAATCAAAGGTGATGGAGTTTCTCTCTATAATTTCATAGCAGCCAAAAAAGCTGTTGCTCTTTTTCTACTTATCATTTTTTCTGTAATGGGTGCCTCTAATGGCTTGTTGTTGCTAACCCATAAACCTACATTCTATTTTTTTCCCAGTTTTTATACCCTTCTCATCTTCAGTGACATTCTGCTAGTCCTTATTGCTCAGGTATACATGCCTCAATTCCAGGCAGTGTTTCGCAATTCCGGCTATGCACTTGCAACCTTGCTGATACGACTGGCATTAAGTGCCCCTGTATATGAAGATGTTATCATCGGCATAGCTTCAGCATTTTTTGCTGTTCTACTCACCGCACTGTATAATTTCCTCTATCTCCCAAGGGTAAACTGGTCCAAATAAAATCCTCATACTGTACCCTTCAGGTATTGCTGCCGTAAAGCTTCTGGAAATTTTTCAATTGCATAGCGCAACATGGTTCGAGGCATATCTTTATAAAACGCATCGAGAAACTTTCGTTCGGTGTCCATTGATCTCTTACCCACCTCTCTAAGCATCCATCCAACTGCCTTGTGGATTAAATCATGTTCATGTTGTAGTAAAAGTTCTGCTATCACCAAACTGTCAGCATATTTATTTTTTGATATAAAATAAAAAGTACTGATAACGGCAACACGTTGACTCCAAAGATGATCGGTTCTTGCCAGATTAAAAAGAATATCTTTGTCCTTATCAAAAAAATAAGGCCCAAGGATCTTGTGTGCTGAAGAATCAACCAAGTCCCAATTATTTATCCTATCAAGGTGTTGTAAGTAAAAATCGACTATTTCCCGTCGCTGGCTTTCATCCTTATTTCGTTTATATAAATCAACCAAAATGAAAATTGCTGTTAATCTATACTCATGGATATCTTCAGCTAACAAAGAATGAAGATTTTCAAGAGAAAGTCCGGCAAAATCACGTGCAATTTTTCTCTGTATTGGCACTGGAATTCCAAGAAAGCTATCTCCCTCGGCATATTCCCCTTTGCCTGTCTTAAAAAATTTCTGCTGTTTAGCTGCTCGTACTGGATCAGAAACAGCCAACAATTGCGATTGCAAGGCTTGAACAGACATATCTATTTATAAAATTATTTAAATTTTTAATCATTAAATCAGGTATGCAAAAACCGACTTAGTTTTCACGAAACAATGTAATAATGCTTTCAGTTCCTCCGGATTCAAGACGGGTCATCGTCATATTTCCATTGTGCATATCAATAGCCTTTTCAGCTATACTGAGCCCTAGCCCTGTACCATAAACCTTGGTTGTAAAAAAAGGTTCTTTAACTCTGGATTCATGCACAGAAGAAATACCTGATCCTGAATCCTTAATTGCTATCACTACTTTTTCTTCTACTCTATAAATATCAATATTTAGCTTACCACCGTCAAACATTGACTCCACACTATTTTTAACAATATGAACAAGAGCAAGATGCATCTGTTCCCAGTCAAGTGATAGCGAGCCGATATCTTTAGCAATATTTAGCTCAACCTTGATACTTGCCTTATCAAAATCAGAACGAAGCAAACCAAGCACTCCCTTGACCAGATCAACTGGATCAACTGTTGCAAAAGATGGTTCCACTGGTTGAGTAAAACTGAAAAGATTATTTAGTATCTCTTCCAAACGATCTGATTCTTTGACAATGATTTCTATAAAAGGCTGAGAATTTCCATTATTTGATTTTTTAAGAAGTCTTCTTGCCAGACCACCGATTGCAGAAACCGGATTTCTAATCTCATGAAAAACCTTGGCAGATATCTGACCAAGCGCTGCAGAGCGTTCCGCCTCTACCAAAAGACCTTTGTCACGATTAACAAGAACATTAAGTTCACTTACTTGATCTTTTTGTTTCATTTCCATGCTGATATCGGTCATATAACCTGGAGACAAACAAATTCCGTCCTCAAAAAAGGTAGTAACTGTCGCCCAATCTTTCAACCAGACTGTTCTCTTGTCAGGTAAACAAACCTTATACACAGCTTGCATATAGCCAGACTTTGCAGTTTCATTCCTGAGTCGGGGACGCTGGGAATCTATTTCCTTGGGTTGCAGTTTTGTCTCTGAAATGTCAGGATGGGACTTTTCATATTCATATTCACGTCTATCAAGTATTGAATTACTAAAAATACCACATAGACATTCAGCATCCTGACAGGCAAAAAGGTCGAGAAACTGCTGACCAACAAATTCATACCAGATTCCTTTATTGTCTAGCTTCCAGGCAGCAATATAGGTGAAAATATTTAACCCGGTTGCACCATAATCTCTGCTGGCATTTATCTGTTGCAAAAGAGTATTTTTTAATAAATCACTGTAATCACCGCTCAGTATTTGACCGGTATAATCTGTAAATTTTGAAGAACTTGATAGATTAAAATCAGACATTTTTTCTCCTGAAACAAGAGAAATTTGAGAACACAGCCTCTATAACTACGAGTGAATATATGAATTATATAGTATTGATCTAAAGGATTACAAGCAGGAAGGGAGAAAGTCGCAACTTACTCAACAAACACTGAACTGATATTGAGCTAAAATTTTATAACAAATCCTGGCTTTCTCACCACATTGTGATAAAAAAACCAGGATGAAACAAAACACTCCCCATAATAAAACAATGTCACCATGGGGCTTTCAAGCAATTTACCTTTTAATTTCATTAATGATATCAGATCCATAAGCGCCAGACCCTACCACTAATTCTTCACCATCAGGAGTTTTAATAAGCTTAACAAAAGACAACTTCTGTGAAACAACCTTTTCTCCTGGACGTTGCCAGACATAATCAAACCAGCCTGAACCACTTTTTTGTACAATTTTATTCATTCCTGCAAAAACTTCTTTTCCATTTTTATCTTTCAAAAACAAAAGTGACCTACCGTTGGCCATTTTGGGCTTAAGAGGATGAGTACGCATTCTACCTTTAAGATCATGAACCCAAATATAAGTACCGTTATAAAGAAATTGGCTATCCTTACCATGAAACTTGGAAAAGGCTGCTGTCCCCTCGGTTTCCAACAAGGCACAGGCTGTGTTTACTTTTTCCACTATGATAGCTTTTGTTGGTTTTTTAAAAGCAGTTTCCTTACATTTTGCAAGAGACTCCTGAAAAACTTCATCAGAAGGCTTAAAGGTTGCGACACCTGCTGCGCAAGCAATTCCCACCAGTAACATTACCATGGGAATCGGCATTAAAGGTTTAATAAGATGCTTCATACTCACCTCCGTCAATGTAGTTGTTTAAAATGATCCTTTGGCCATAAAAAAAAGCCAAAAAATTCACCCTAGAAACAGCTTGACAACATCAACCTATAACCCATCTTGAACGGTACTAAAAAATTATTTTTGAACGCTCAAAACTGAAATCACATACATTGATTCAAATCAGGCCGTTGTTTGCCACAAAAATTTGTTCCGTTTGGATCTGGATTACCAAGATTATCATAACCGCCAATCAACTGTGCTCCACCATATGTGGCTGTGATAACTTTAAATTTTGTTATATTAAGTCTGGAATTATTACAGGATTTTATTGCCAACTGCCAACACTCCTGAACATTATCGGTATTTCTTAACTTACTACAAGACTGATCACCGCCGCATTTCTTATAGGATATCGCTTCCTGACCCTTGCATGCCGTTCTTGTATAATTGACATTGCACCGCGCATAAACACTTGTCACCATGAGAAACGCCAACATAAATAATCCCAATACCAATATTGTTTTTTTCATCAACTTCCTCCTTATTTATTTATCGTTTGTAACAACCTTTATTCTCTCTTAATCAAACATCACTTTTTCACTACATCCTGACTAATGCAAGCCAGTTTCTACATCCAAAACTTTTTGCATATCAGGTATCACCAGAGTTTCATCGGCAAGTTCCACAATAGCACTTGTCAATTGTCTGTTAATAGTCAGAGCTCGCCTAGAGGCACTGTAAGAAATCGGTAGCTTTAACGCCCGAATATCCACCTGAATCTGCAGGCCGACAAATCCTTCATGCCCTGCTGCCTGCGCTATTAACAATCGAGTCTCCTTATCATTTGTAATCACCTCTTCATCCGTATCCATGCCCAACAATGACTCAAGGGTAATCACTGGTACAGAATTACTGCGCCAGAGAACAAGTCCCAGAAGATGAGACGGTGCCATAGGAACCGGAATAAGCGGCAAAGGACGCAGAATTTCAGTTATCTGGGAAATACTTAACCCAAAAGACACGGGCCTGCCAGGCACACGCAGAGTGAGTGGCGAAAAAACCATGATCCGGCCCAAACTATCGCCCTTAGTCCAAGTGAGAGCCTCCTGGCTATCTTCATCAAGCATAGCCGCATCCTTAGAACCTGTTTCGTCAACGTCCACCGCTACTGAAGGTAACAACTCAACTGTAACACCATCAGATTTCCTTGGATCTATACACTTAGGCCTTAACAACAGATTAATCTTTTCTCCCTGTCTAATAACGCCTTGAAATATATCGATCTCAAATCGGGAAAAAATTGGAGGTAACTTCGAGAGATCTTCATCCAAAATCTGAATAACCGGTGATACTCGATCAACGAGCAAACCCCAGGCATAATCTTCTACTGCAGGATCTTGCAAAACAATAATCCGCATAAAAGTAATGTCATTTTTGTTGTATTCCGTAACAGGTCTTTTTAAGATTTTGGAAAGTCTGAACACTGGGATATTTTTACCGGAAACCATAACCCAGCCAAAAACATCTTTTATGGGAAATGAGGTTCCAAGCTCTGTTGAGTCATAAAATTGATGCTGCCTCATCCTGTCAATTCGTAGAATGCTTTTAATCCAGGACATCTCCAGACAATAAACTTCATCACCGACAGTACAGTTAATAATACGATGAAAATTATGCGAATTACTCTGCTGTGACATGTTTAAGCCTCATTTGCGTCAAGGAGCTCTTTGCCAGACTTGTATTTAAAAACCGACCTATTTCATCAGGCTGCCCAACCCTATCAACCACACCTTTATCTATTGCTCGCTGGGGCATTCCATTTACCACACAACTTTCAGCATCTTGAGCATATGTCTTGCCTTTTTTTGCATGAATAGTGACCATACCTTGAGCTCCGTCATTGCCCATCCCTGTCAGAAGCACACCAGTTGTCCGGGATCCATATACCTGAGCCACAGATTGCATGGTGACATCGATGGAAGGCCTGTGGCCATTAATTGTCGGACCACTGTTAAGCTCAACTTGACCATTAGTTTTCATAAGCAGATGATGATCTCCGGGCGCCACCATTATTCTTCCTGGCTTCAGCTCATCCCCGTCTTTTGCTAAAATTACTTCAAAAGATGTGCTTCGATTCATCTGGGCAACAAGAACGGAGGAAAATGAGGCAGGAATATGCTGAACGATGATAATACTTGCATGAAAATCGGTTGATAAAGTTTCTAAAAGTTCACGAATGGCAACAGGACCCCCTGTAGAAGCTCCGATAACCACAATCTCCCCTGACAAATACGACACAGTGCTATATTCATCAACAGATAATGGTTTCGCTGCCTCTAGAATCTCTGCCATTTCTGGTGTGGCAATATGTTGATTTTGCTTTCCAACACAGTGTCTGATTGAACGGATAACCTTAATTTTAGAAGCAGATTTTACTTTAGAAATAATCTCCTGACGTAATATTTCAGGATCGATATTTGTATCTGGTGAATATTTCAAAATAAAATCAACTGCACCCATGTCAATGGCTTTGAGGGTCGTCATGGCTGCCTGACGGCTGACACCACTGAGCATAATCACAGGAGTTGGGATCTCAGCCATAATAACATCAAGAGCCTCTAACCCATTCATCTCTGGCATATCAATATCCAGAGTCACGGCATCAGGCTTTAATTCACGAACCAACTGCACAGCTCTTCGACCGTTTAATGCCGTACCAACAACCTCAATACCAGAAGATGCTTGTAAATAATTTGTTATTAGCCGGCAGATAAAAGGAGAATCATCAGCCACTACGACACGGATAGACGAAGCCATTCACTAACCTCCCTTGGCTTCCGACACACAGCGCCGAATCATATTAAGCAACACATCATCCTGATAAGGCTTAGTAATATACTCTGTCACTCCGGCCTCAAAACCTTTGCGACGATGTTTTTCACCAGTTCGAGAGGTCAACATTATTATAGGAAGTTTTTTATACTGTGGCAGACTGCGTAATGTTGCTGTTAATTCAAATCCATCCATTCGCGGCATTTCTATATCCACCAGCATCAGATCAGGAGGCCGCGGAGCCTGCTGGACAAGTGACATTGCCTCCAAACCGTCTTTAGCAGTCACTGGCTTCCAACCGGCATTTTTAATCAGGTTGGAAACAACCCGGCGTACACTCACAGAATCATCAACTATCATAATATCCAAAGGACGACGAGCCGTGACCATAGTATCTGTCCGCATTATCCTGCCATGGTCAACAGCCTGAATCTGCTCCTGAATCAATTCTGCAGTATTAATAATCAGGACAACACTACCATCACCCATTAAAGTGGCACCACTAATGCCATGGACATGTTGCAGGTGATCGCCTAAAGGTTTAATAACAATCTCTGTTCCCTGAATAATCTGATCAACTATCAAAGCGATTTGTTTCTCACCTGCCTGAATAATCAACAGTGGTTGCCGCAACTCCGATGTATCAGAAGGTTGTTTCAGATTAAGCACCTCACCCAAACGTAAAATTGGATAAACCTGCCCACCAATGCGAATTATTTTTTCCTGACCAATGTTTTCTATTTCATCTTTTCCAATTCGAAGAATCTGGTTAACAGCACCAAGAGGAAGAGCAAACATCTCATGATTGGACCGCACGAGTAGGGCCTTAGTAACGGCCATAGTCATAGGCAGACGGATGGTAAAGGAAGTTCCTTTACCAGCATTAGATTCTACAGTTACGGTGCCTTTTAGTTTTTGGACATTCTCTTTAACAATGTCCATGCCCACACCACGCCCGGAAATCTGACTTATTTTGTCAGCAGTGCTGAAACCAGGTGCAAAAATCAACGAATGAAGCTCGCTATCTGTTAAATCACCGCTATCAGCCTCTGAAACAAATCCATTGCGAACAGCAGTAGCCCGCAATAATTGAGTATCGAGCCCGGAACCATCATCACTAACGCGAATAACGACCTGATTACCCTCATGATATGCCTGAAGACGCAGCTCGCCTTCTTCACTTTTCCCCATGGCCAGGCGCAGCTCAGGAGGTTCGATTCCATGATCCACGGCATTGCGGATAATATGCAGCAAAGGATCACCCATATCTTCCAGAACCGTTTTATCAAGTTCGATATTCTCCCCTTCAATTACCAGCTTAACCTGCTTACCCTGGGGACGGGCAACAACTCTCACAGCCCTGTGGAAGCGAGTGGTAAGATTGGCCAGGGGAACCATCCTGGCACGCATGAGTTTTTCCTGTAATTCACTAGAGATACGACTCTGACGATTCAAAGTGGAATCAAAATCACCGATCAGATTGGAAAGGTCATTTCCCACCGTTCGAATATCGCTATTTGTTTCGGCAAGTTCCCGGGTAAGAAGATGAAATTCGGTGTAGCGATCAAATTCAAGATCATCAAAATCCTCATGGTTAGTGACATGTTCAGTCAAGGCTATTTGTCCGCTGCCAAGTGCCTCAACTTCGTATTGGGTCTCTAATTTCCCGGACAGACGCTCCAATCTGTTAATGCTGGAATGAAGTTCGTCAACTTCACTGGATAACAGTCCCAGCCGCTGTTCGAAAACAGTTCGGGTAATAACCAACTCACTGACCAATTTGACCAGATCGTCAAGTCGCTCAATTGGTACACGAACCACTTCACCAGGCTTTCTAGGCGTTGCAGGCTCCTCTACAATCTCTGTTTTTGCAAGCTCTTCTTTTTCCTGATATTGCGCTGCAATCTCGGTCAAATCAAATACTTTTTCTTCTCCTAGCGATTCAATATCATCTACTGGAGGTTTTTTCTTAGGAGATAGCGAAGGCTGGCCAAGGAGTTTTTGATAACGTAATTGAAGGCTTTCCAGCAGATTAGAAGATTCTTCATCATTAAGCATATCTTCAAGTGCATCTGATGACTCACAAAGCAGATCCATGGTACTTGAATCCATAGTACGGCGATCATCATATAATTGATCAAGCACATCTTCCATCATATGAGATAGCGTGGAGATGCTCTTTACTCCAATCGTTCCTGCAGCACCTTTTAAAGTATGCACACCACGACGAATATCCTGAAGAACATTCTTATCATTTTCATTGTTACTGAGCTCAGTTAACTGCAGGCTGATATTACGTAAATGATCTTCAGCCTCCAGGTTAAAGGCCTCAAGTAACTCTGGCAGGATATCTTCATCAAGTTCAAAATCCAGATCAAAAAGATCCTTATTGTCAGTACTTTCTGCATCAGTCACAACTTCAACGCTTTCTTCTTCAACAAGATACGATTCAGGATCAGTAATTTCACCAAGAAGATAGCCATAGAGCATCTGCAAATCTTGCAATTGTTGAGGCGGGACTTCATTTTCATCAATTACCAAATCTTCAAGAGTATCTGCAGTTGAGCATAACAGATCAACACAGTCAGCAGTCATTTCAACGCTATTGTCATACAAACGGTCAAGTAGGTCTTCCATCCTGTGGCACAAATCAGCTATCGTCTGCAGACCGATAGTTCCTGCTGCGCCTTTGAGAATATGTATACCGCGTCGAATATCCTGTAGTACTTTTTTATCTTTATTATTTTTTTGCAGTTCACTCAACTGCAGACTGATATTGCGCAGATGATCTTCGGCCTCAAAAGTAAAGGCCTCAATTAACTCTGGAGAAACGCCTTCTTCATCCAAAAAATCATCTTCATCCACTACCTGAACGTCATCTTCAATCTCTGACAAAACAGCTTCAACAGCCTCCTGATCTCCTTCAAGAGGCAAACCACGAAGACGCCTGTATGCTTTGGTGGTATCTTCCAGCAATACCCTTTCATTTATGGAACCTGTGGTTACAGAATCAAGATATATTTCAATTTGGGACAGGGTTTGGAAAACCAGAGAAAAAGTCTGTTTATCCCTGGAAAGATTCTCGGCGACAATATCTTCCAGTGCCTCTTCAAGACAATAGATAATATGGCTGAATGCTGCTAGCCCAACCATGGCTGCAGCACCTTTTATGGTGTGTACAAGACGATAGCTTTTTTCAAGAGGTTCTAGGTTTTCATGATCCTTTTGAAATGTTCCCAAACCTTGTATAATCGTGGGCAGATAACTTTTCGCTTCTTCGACAAATCCGACAAGAAACTCTTTATCAATATTATTCGCCATTATTTACTCCGTAGCTCAAATTCCATTACCTGACGACTTAAAATTTCAGTTCCAATCTATAAAAATTATCCATCTGGAATTCTAAACTCGTTTAATCCTCAAAGAGTATGCAGGCCTCTGACACCTGATAATTGTAATCAAAAAATCTTTTGCACCACTGACAGGCACGACACCAACTACCCACAACTTACTGTTTTCGCTGGTACACCAACACATCCTTCAAGCGAATTAATTGTATATTATCCAGATCCAGACCAACAATTTCGGCAGGCCCCAAAAAAAGATAACCTCCCGGATTCAGGCACTGACAAAGTCTGCTGACAATATCCAGCCTGCTGGCCTGTTCAAAATAAATCAGCACATTCTGACAAAAAATAATATCCTGACCCTGAATCCAGTAATTTTCTAGTTCATGCAAGTGCAAATATCCGTATTGAACTGCGGAACGAATTTGTTTTTTGACTTGATAAACAGTGTTCCCATTTTCCTCAATGACATCCATATATTGTTTCAGATAATACGGGGAAAGGAAACGAAGTTCGTGGGCCTTATATCTGCCACTTTTAGCCTTATCAATGGCCCGGCTGCAAATATCAGAGGCAGAAATTTTCAACCTGCCATCGCCCCAACCTCCTTTATCCAGACATTGCGGAAGTGCTGCCTTTGCTTCAAAAAAAGTCATGGCCAGTGAATAAGCTTCCTGACCTGTAGAGCAACCTGCGCTCCACATGGTAATTACCTTGTTTTGCTGCTTTTGCTTAGCTGAACACAAACGGGGAAGTACATATTCATTTAAGGCACGAAAGGATGGATCATGCCTGAAAAAACTGGTTTCAGTGTTAAGCATTTGCTCCTGCAGGGCTAGCCACTCGGCAGCACCTTTAGGATTAAAAACTATAAATTTGTAGTAATCATAGTAATTATTTATTCCCAGCAGGCACATTCGTTCCCACAACCGTTGCCGCAAAAACCGATGCCTGCTTTGAGAAAAATAATGCCCGCTTCGTTGTTGAATCAAATCCTGCCAGAGTGCAAGCTCAGACTCAGAAATATCCGGCGCAATCTTAGCCCCCGAAGGGGTAACAGATCCTAGCTCAGACAAACTTCTGACCCCATTGATAGCCTTGTTTCCCAAGTGTTGCTCTGGCAGCGCGTTCATTGTCAAACAGCTGCTGAGTCGCCGTTATCTGGAAGCTTAAAGGTACTGATTGAACCACGAAGATCATCCGCCAGATGAGCCAGATTACTAATTGAAACAGCTGCCTGCTTGGTACCAGCTGCTGTCTGCTGCGTCACATCGGCTATCTGGTTCATTGATCCAGCCAAAGCTTCAGAGCCTCGAGCCTGTTGTTTTGCTGACAAAGAAATCGACTGAATCAACTCAGACAGGCGGTTGGAAACACCTTCAATTTCTGTTAGAGCCTGACCTGCTTGATCGGCAACCTGAGATCCTGAAACCACTTCCTGAGTCGTTGTCTCCATCGCAGTAACTGCTTCAGAAACCTCACTCTGAATAGTTTTAATCAGTCCATCAATCTGTTTGGTCGCATTGGTAGAACGTTCAGCCAAACGCTCAACTTCCTCAGCAACTACGGCAAATCCGCGTCCGGCATCACCTGCCATGGCAGCCTGAATAGAGGCATTTAACGCCAGGATACTGGTCCGATCAGCAATGTCACCGATCAGCTGAACAATATCACCAATTTCCTGAGAACTCTCACCAAGACGTTTAATTCGTTTGGCTGTTTCCTGTACCTGGCCGCGAATTTTGTTCATACCGGTAATGGTATCCTGTACAGACTTGGCACCCTGTTGCGAATTCACTTTGGCTTGCTCACCAACAGTGGCTGACAAAGCTGCATTTTCAGATACCTGCTGGATGGAAACCGCCATCTCATCAATAGCTGCTGAAGTATCCAGGATCTGAGAAGCCTGGGATTCACTACCCTGGGCCAGATGCTCTGCAGTTGTCTGAATCTCATTAGCAGAAGAACTAACCTGAATGGTAGCATCCTGAACATTCCTGATAACGCCTCGTAACTGATGAATCATATGGTTAAAAGAATCGGCAATGGACCCGGTAATATCTTCACGAACCTCTGCTTCAATGGTCAAATCACCTTCAGCAATGATGGCCACCTCATCAAGCAACTCTTTAATAGAATCCTGAATAGCATCTCTTTCCTCCTGGGATTGAATCAGAGTCAAAATACTATCCAACATGGTATTTAAAGATTCTGCCATTTCCCCAAGCTCATCCTGACTGGAAACCTCAACACGGGCATCAAAATCACCCATACCAATCATAGCAAATAGTTCACTGATTGCATTAACCTGCATTACCAGACCTCCGGAAACCAAAAAGGAGACAAATACCAGTACAAAAAAAGCTCCGGCAATAACCAGTAATGTAACATTTCTAACCTTATCAACCGCCGCCTTGATTTCCTGTTCTTCAATTTCAACAAGCAGTGACCAGGTTAATTCGGGAGAATCCGGGGTAGCCTGCTGAATAACAATCGGTGACCATACTGAAAGGACATCCGCACCTTTATAGCCTTTAATAATTCCCACACCCTGTTCTTTGGCCATGGCTGCTTTTGTCGCTTCTGTTTCAACCGTGAATTCCTTGTTCATCATGGTTGATTCAGTACCCAACATCTTCAGAAACCTGGAATCATTTCGCCACTGTCCCTCAGGACCGATGAGATACATTTCATCGGTTTTTCCGGCTCTATTTTCAGGAATCATTAATTTATTGATCTTGGATATGGAAAACTCTGTAATCAAAATTAATTCAACTTCATGCTCTACCGTTGATTCAACATCATGGTCATCAGTATGCTCTGCGGCTTCCACATCAACATCCACACTTTCTTCAGTCTTATCGTGAACAGTAGTGGCATAAAAGGCTGTTTGCTCGCCAAAAGTAGAAGAAAGGCTGAAATCCTGAAAAACAATGGTATCAGTTGATTCATTATTCATTTTATTAAAAGCCCGGCCAAGACCTTCTTCCTTGAACTCGCCTGAGATAAGGTTTGTACCATAAGGACCCTTTTTGGTTGCGGTATAAAGTACTGTACCGTCTTTACCCACGATATAAACATCTTTTAGGTCATATATTTCGCGAAGTTCTGCCAAATATGGATGGTATTTTGAATGCATCATACTGTAGGCACTACCATCATCAGCATCCCTTAAATTACCCTGATCAAGATAAATTGAGCGCATCAACTGGGCACCCACTGAAAAGTCACCCGCGCCTTCTTCCTCAGTAGTATTGAGAAAATCAATGGCTGCTTCAACCACGAACGGACTCTCTGCCAAAAGATGAAGATCATTGCTCTGACCCTTCAAAAAGTCCTGCACCTTACTTTTGGTCGCTTCAGCAATCACCTGCATCGAAGCAAATTCTTTTTTATTCAACTCCTTGGATGTCATATAGTAATTAAGTACCGCAACAGACATCAAGGGAACCATGGAAGTAAAAAGAATTGTAGCAAGTAATTTATTCCGAATTTTGGCAAAGATGAATGCAAGCGGACCCGAGCCCGCAAGTTTATTCAAAAAACTTTGTTGTCCTTCCATTCTTACTACCTCCTGACTGAGTAAAAACCAAATATGGCTGTTCTGACTTTTATTTTTAGGTTATTAAACTAACTAGTTACGCTGCTTGAAACTGCTGCATCTCTGAGGACAAAAGCATCTGTTCTATATCCAGTACGATAAGCAGTTGTCCTTCATGCTCATAGACACCTTTCAGATACGAAGTAATCTGATTTTCAATGGGAGCTGTGGGAGCTGTAATACGGTCAGTTGCCAAATACTTGATTGAACTCACCTGATCCACAATCAGACCGATAATCATATTTTCCGGGCCAGCCTGAGTAACCAGCATTCGGCTGCTTTGTTGATACATCATTGGTTCCAGTCCCAAAAATACCCGCAAGTCAACCATGGAAATAATATCACCGCGTAAATTAACAACTCCAGCAAGCCATTCCGGCACATTAGGAACCGGCGTTATCCTTTGAACCTCACCAACTTCCTGTACGTGAGCTGCTGATATTGCATACTGGGAACCAGCAAGGGCAAAAAGGACATGACGTTTTTTGTCTTCTTCACTGTCCTTGCCTTTAACCTCTCCATCAAGTTCATCGCCTGAATATGGTCTAATTTTGCTATCAATATCAGCAATTATTGCTTCCAGATTTACATCAGAATTCACTTCAGAACTATCATCCAAAATTTTCTCTGTATCTTCTGTTGAAGCAGTCTGCAATGAAGACGTCTCAGAGCTTGGTGTTAGCGAATCGACATCAGAGTTGACATCTGATAAACGGGGACTGTTGTCAGACAAATCAAACTGCAGTATACCAATTTCCTTTTTTATCTGATCAATATTTATGGACTTTTCCTGACCAATCAACAAATTATCCAACACTGAGTGAAGGGATTCCAACCTGTCAAGTTTATGCAACAATTCCTGCTTCTTTGCTGCTTTTTCTTTTTTATTTTTCTGGTCTTTTGCCATGAGGGATATTCTCACTTAAAAAATCAAATTCTAAATAAAGTACGCCAAAATATTTTAGGCACGGGATAATATCTTATTTGAAAAAGTCTAAACAAGTGATGCCACAGTAGTCACCAACTCTTTTGCAGCAAAAGGCTTGGTCATATATTCATCAGCACCTTGTTGTAAACCCCAAAAACGATCGGCATCAAGACTTTTACTGCTCAATAGTAATATTTTAATACCCTGTGTATCAGGAGTTGTCCTGAGTTGCCTGCAGACTTGAAAACCATTTTTCTTAGGAAGGATAATATCAAGAATTATGAGATCTGGTTTTTCGCTCAAGGCCTTTTCCAAGGCCTCTTCTCCATCAATGGCAGTGATAATTTCATACTCAAGCTTCTCAAGAGTTTTTACCACAGCAAGTAATTGAGTGGGGCTGTCATCTACAACAAGTATTTTTTTCTCACTCATGTTTCAATTTCCAGACTTTGACGGACGTCAGTAAAAAATTCCTTACCAGCATCACTCCATTGTGGAATATTTTCAGAATCATTGAAGCTTGAGAGCAAATGCTCATAATTTGCACCCATCACATACAGAAGGCTCTCAATGATCTCCTCAACAAATTGCTGTTGAGCGTTTTTGTCATTTTTTAAAACCTTATACAAGGCCATACAGGAATCTGTTGTAATACGATTAGCTCTTACTTTGAGATATCTTGCTGCAGGACAGTTATGCCCAATCAATGTTAAAAAAATACCCAAGGGGTCACTTTCGACAATCAGGTCTTTATATTTTTCCACATTAGCAGCGATCTCATTAACCATTCCTGTCAGCAAATCAACAACTTGCTCAGGTTTCAAGCCTCTACCATGTTCACAAATACGACTTTGGGTATGCTCCAGACTTGAAATCAAAACAATTAAATCATTTTCCAGGGAAGAATCAGTCTCTATTTCCTGCTGAGAAAAATCTTTCTGTTTCAATTTCCCTTTTTCTGCATTTTTTGAGTCAATTCTCTCAAAAGCGTTGGTCAAAAGCTTTGCACAGGTCAATTCGATAGATTTTCTTGGTGAGGGGACACCCTGTTGTAATAGAAAAGTGCCCTTTGACCAGGTAAGGATATGATAAAATGCTTCAGGCCCAACTTTATATTTTGAAGAAAGGGCATGGACCACATTGCCATCTGTAAAATAAATCAGCCCCTGTTCACCTTTCCGGTCCAACTTCAAAACCGCAGTTCGTTTCTCCATGCAGATTATTTGAACCAGATTCTCAAGCTGAATGTCTTCAACACCACCTTGCAGAGCCATACTATTACCCCTTCTTTATCTGTTTGATTAAATATTTATCAACAGCATCAAGTAACTGAGGAGCATCAAAAGGTTTGGTAATATATCCCGATGCACCGGCCATGCGTCCCTTAACTTTATCAAAAAAACCGTCTTTTGCAGTTAGCATAACAATGGGAATCGCCTTGGTCCTTGCTTTACTTCTTATAATTTTACACACTTGATATCCATCCATTCGAGGCATGGTTATATCTAGAAAAATTAAATCGGGCAGCTCGTTGTTCATTTGCGCCAAAGCTTCCATGCCATTTTTTGCAATAGACATTTTAAAACCACGACGAGACAGGATCAGGCTAACTAGCTTTCGGATAGTCGGACTATCATCCACAACCAAAATAGATTGATTCTTAGATGGTGTGCTTTTCATGGCTACCTTCTTTTCTTGGATCACGAAAGAATCTCCAACTGTACTTGAATGTTAGGAAGCAGATGATTAATCAAAACAAATATCAGAAATACCTACTATTGTTTTACGAATTGATCGATGCCTTCTTCACGCCATATCTTCAAGGTCGCTGTATCCTTATCATTAATCTTAACTCCAATTGCATTGACAGGATAGTTGTGTTTTTTCTGAATAGAAATCCAATTTTTTTTGATTTCTGGCTTAATAGGCATGACTTATCTCCTTTAATAAAAATAATACTTACAGCATAAGAATCACACGTTTGAGTTTGACACCTCAACAAATCACTGACTAAATAATTCAGCAAAATGTTTACCCTGCCGGAGAAACAGGGAGAAATAATCCGACAGAGTTAACTGTGTCTCAAAAAAACAGCTTATTTATTAATAAACTTATCGATTCCTTCCTCACGCCAAACCTTCAGTGTTGCTGCATCTTTCTTCTTAATTTTAACGCCAATGGCATTTACAGGTTCTGCATGTTTTTTCTGAATTGAAATCCAGTTTTTTTTGATTTCAGGTTTAATAGGCATGTTCATCCCTCCATATTCAAAATTAATACAACTCTATCGCAAACTGACTAACAGCTCTTCGACAGACTCCCTACTATAATGCTCCGGTGCTTCCGGCCCAACCAACGCAATTGTTGCCTTGGACAAACCCCTCAAGAGCAATTCCTGAGACAAATCGACCAGTGACTGCTCGTCAACTGCTTCAATTTTCCCCAGAATTTCATCTGGTGAAATACTACGTCCAAAATAAAGCTCCTGAGTTGCCAAACGGCTCATACAGGTGCTTGAATCTTCCGAATCAATAAGATGCTGTCCCCGAATATGCATTTTTGCTTTCCAGAGCTCATCACTGTCCACTGGCTTATCTGATGATGCCAACTGCCAAAGTTCGAGCAATACCAACTCCAGAACTGAAAATATATTTTCCGGAATGGTGCTGCCTTCAATTACAAGCATCCCACCTTCCTGATAGGCATGATATTGAGAATCAATGTGATAAACCAACCCCCGTTCATCACGTAAATTTTGATAGAGCCTGGAGCTGATACCGCCGCCCAAAATATTTGTAAGTAAATGCAGGGCATAACGGTTTTGATGAGTATAAGAAAACGCAGGCAGGCCTAAAGAAAAATATGCCTGAGAAACATGAACATGCTCCACAGCAACTCCGGACTGATGTATAACTTCTTTCACAGGCAATGGAGTGCTTTCTCCCTGTAAACGCCAAAACGCGTCCCGAACCTGAGCAACAAAATCGTCATGGTCCAGATTACCGGCAGCTGTGATGATTATTCTGTTTGGCACATAATACTCATGAACAAAATAAATAAGATCTTCCCTGCTCAACTGCTGTACAGTGTCTGGAGTTCCAATGATAGAGTTTCCCAGGCTATGAGAAGACCAGGCAGTTTTTTTCAATAATGAATGAGATCGACTGGAAGGTGAATCGTATTCACTGTCAATTTCACGCAAAATTGATTCTTTCTCAGTCTCCAGGGCCTCGCTTGGAAAAATCGAATTTAAAAGAATATCTCCGAGCAGATCAAGTGCATATGGGTAATATTCATCAAGCACAGTGGCATAATAACAAGTGTAGTCACGGGCCGTAAATGCCCCCATCTGATCACCAGCAGCATCAATAAGCCTGGCTATCTGCGCAGCGTCTCTACTACTTGTCCCCTGAAACAACATATGCTCAGCCAAATGAGCAAGACCACCTTGTGTCGGATCTTCATCCCGTGGACCGGCATGAACCAAAACACCCATAGAAACAGAACGAACGTTTTGCTTTTTTTCAGTAATGACCCGGATGCCGTTTTCAAGGGTAGTTTGACGAATCATAATATTATAAGTTTGAGATTCAGGACTTTAAAATCATCAGGTATCTTTTGACAATTTCGTCTTTACAAGGTGCTTGTTGATTTATGCTAAACAAAAAAAATAAAAAATTTAATTTGACCGACACCTTAACATCGATCTCTAAAAAACATTGCAGCACAATAAATTATTAGCCTGAAACATCTGACTACTTGCAGACTACACTTTGAGGAAGATGAAAGTCAATATGGAATAATATCCACCACAAAGTAACACCTTGCAAATGATACTTTTTATCATTAATTTCAGTTTTCTACTAACATTATTACAATTTAGCAATCCTGCAAAACACCCCCCCCCGATAACAATATCCATTACCAACTTCCAGGTTTACCATTGCGCCACAATAAAATGCAGCAACCATCCAAGCAAACAAGAATTGAAGCTACTTATTGATACAGATATTTACAAACAACCAAAAGCAACGAGAGTAATACATGGTATTAAATGACAACATTCAATATAAAGATGCCACTCCGACCCAGGAGATGACAGGAGATAGGAATGCCTTTGATTTCTACAATCTTAAAAAAGAATAATAACCCAACCCTAAAGGGTAAAAGATTACAGGCATTCTGCTTCTAAACTGGTTTTTTCTAACGTATTGTAAAAACTCTGCAAATATTTAATTCCATATACCCAATTTTCTGGCCCTGGCTGTCTTCTCAATTTTTTTCCAGGCACGACAGTACTTGATTCGACATCTTTTATTTTTAATTTTTGCATAACCTCTTCGTATCAAAGATTCATTTATGTTAAATCCATTTACAGAGATCACGACGTAAGTTTTCCCATAAGAACTACCTACAACACTGACAACATTTATTGTTTTTCCCTCTACCTTGTCCTGGAGGTATTTCTTCACTTCCCTGCCATATGGTTGTTTTTCTCCAGGGCTGTCTATTCCATACAGATAAACTTTAATCTCATTTTTTTGATAATATATCCTCAAAGTATCACCATTAACTACCCTACTCACAGTTGCTTTATACGGTTTTCCTATTACCGCCGACACCTGCAAAGGAATCAAAAATGTTACCCAAAAAACAATTGAAGCAATTACAACAAAAGAAACGCAACTATTGATTATTATATTATTAAAAGTAAATCTCATTTCATCACCCCTCTTACATAAAGTTCACATTATAACTAAAAAATATCTATCAGACAGAAATTGTCCAGAGAGTTAAACGAAAAAAGGCCTCCTGATTGGCTTAAGGAGACCTTTTTTCTGTGTCTTCAGGGAAATGAGACCAGTTCAACATGCTACTTCATTTAGACCAACCAAAAGCTGATCTTATTGCTGTTTGCTTGCTACATCAGCTTCCACCACATAAATAATGTTTGTTTCCTTACCATTTTTCACAACACCTGTAATAGCAACATTTTTCCCTACAATATCATTTAGACTGAGCCCCTTGAGAAGATAATTACTGCCATCTGCAGATTCGAGAATAATACCTGACTCAGTCTCCTTAACTCTACCTGAAAAAAACTGCGGCATTTTGGCAATACTTTTCTCTACTTTGCTCAATTTTGGATCAGTCAATGCTGGTTCAGGGTTGCTTGCAAAGGCAAAATTACCTGCCCCGAAAAAATTCGCCACCAATACCATTGCAATTGTCTTTTTCATTCTCTCTCCTTGTTTTTATGGTGTACACGTTAGGCCAAAGTTCAATTGGCAACAATCATCTTCTCTCCTCATTAAGAGATGAATACATAACGGTATGTATTTTGCTCCTCTTGCTGAGACTATCAACTAAAAGCAAACACCATGCCAAATAAAAAAAGGCTGCATTTTCAAAGAGAAAACAGCTATAACAATAAACTATTAAATAAATTTGTTACGGATTTTGCGCACTCTCTGCGCAAATTTGGGAATCAGCTCATATTGATTATGACATCATTAAACGATAACGCCCTAATAAGGTATCCCAAATGAGGGACTATTAATGAAAATACACGATAAAAAAAGACTGGGGCCTTTAACAAAGCGTCTCGGAATCACGTCAAAACTAGTCATCCTGTTACTACTGTTTCTCCTTATATTCTACGGAACACTGGCAAACATGTTTTTTCATATAAAAAACATGAATTTCATCTCCAACCAGATTGTCACCATCAACAACACAATTTCCTCTGAAATAAAAGTGGTAATCGAAAGCCTGTTTGAAATGGATACCAACGACAAAAAATACCGCTTACTGCAAAAAGATATCTATCGTGAATACTTCCATGCTGCTCAAAAACGGCTTGAGACAAGCCTGGAAATATTAATCAGCCTGGAAGAACATGATTATTCAACGACTCAAGTCCTTACAAATTTTTCTCAGGATTACAAACTGTTAAAAGAAACATTTCAAAAAAACCATCCATCTCCTACATGGATTGATGATCAAACACTCAATTCCTGGATTGACAACCTTATTCAATTGAAAAACAGCAATGAACAACACATAGAAAAATCATTAAAACAAATTCACAAACGAAGCCTACTCACCAGTCGCGACGGAATGACAGGCTTTTGTTTTTCTGTTATTACAGCATGTTTTGGTGTATGGTTTATCTCTAAATCACTTTTAGCTCCACTGAGAGAAATAACACAATGTTTAAAAACCCTTTCCAGGGGTGATTATCACAAAAGCATTACCGTCTCATCAAGTGGTGAGTTTAGAAAACTGGCTACAGCTTTCAATGAAATGAGCAAAGAATTACGGGAACAAGAGAATCTAAGAACTGATTTCATTGCCACTCTCAGCCATGAAATCAGAACTCCACTCTCTTCCATTCAGGAATCTGTTAACATGATAGCAGAAGAGCTCCTCGGAACAGTAAACAAAAAACAACGAAAATTCTTACAAATAGCCAGCACCGAGATAAGCAGAATCACACAACTGCTCAATCAACTCATGCAATCTTCACTACTGGAGACTGGTTCAGTTGAACGAACCCCTGAGCCAATTAACTCCTCTGACATGGTTCTCCATTCAACCGCCAGCCTTGTTGCCAAAGCTGAACCAAAAAATATCAACTTTCACTATGACCTTCCCAAAAACCAGCTCCACGTTCTCGGCGTTAGAGAGGAGTTCCTACAAGTCTTTCATAACCTAATCGAGAATGCAGTGAAATTTTCACCCAAAAATTCCACCATTTCCCTTTCACTGGCCCAAATCACCAAATCAGCTTTTATACAGTTTGAAATATCTGATCAGGGACCAGGTATTCCAAGCGATGAAATTTCATTGGTCTTCAACAGGTATTATCGCAGCAGAACTGTTCGCAACCATATGGATGGAGTCGGACTGGGCTTAAGTATTTCCCAAAAACTTATTGTAACTTCCGGTGGAACCTTGTCTGTACATAACAACAATGGTCCAGGCTGTACTTTTACAATACTTCTGCCACAAGCAACTCCAGACCTGCATCACATTTCAGCCAAGGTGAATTCATGAATTATTTTCCCCTGAATAATCCACCTTTATTGCAACGAAACACACATGATTTTCTTACCCACACACCCCTCCCTGCCCTTACCTTTCTCCTGACACTCTTATTATTGCAATTCTGTGCAGGGTGCACTGTAGTTCAAATCGTCGACATCCTCGGGCCTGACGGCCAGATGCTGCGTGAAGGTGAAAAACAATACGCCAAAGGAAACTACCAAGAAGCAGCGACACTGTTTGAAGAGGTACTTTCCAGCGACACTGGAATTCAAACCCACAATGCTGCCCTCTACAATCTTGCATGTGCTAAAATTGCACTTGCTGAAAATGACCTCCAATTTGTGAATGCAATAACAGAGTTAAAAACATGGCAAAAATCATTTGAAGCCGGACTCTATATTGAAAACCCTGAATTAATAATTACAGCTCTTGATAAACGCCTTGAAATTCTGCACAAAGAAAAAGCCACAACTACAGCCCTTGTGCAAAAAAACCGGATTCAAATTACCAGCCAGCATGATAAAATTTCCCAGCTGAAAAGCAGGTTAAAAATACTGCAGCATCAAATTTCAGAACTTGAGGCAATTGACCACCAAATCCAGAAAAAGAAAAAACCCCTATGAACAGTGACCAAAATATTCTCATTGTGGACGATGATCCTAATATCCTCGAAGTCTTAGATGCCAGATTATCAGCAGCCGGTTTCACGGCCTTTAAGGCTGCAGACGCCCATGCAGCTCTATTGCTGCTGCAAACCAAACGAGTTGATCTAGTCGTCTCTGACGTAAAGATGCCAAATATGTCCGGCATTGAATTATTATCTGAAATTCTCCATATCAAGCCAGGACTTCCTGTTATTTTTCTAACAGCATTTGGATCCATCCCAGAAGCAGTTGCAGCTGTCAAAGCTGGTGCGGTTGACTATCTTTCCAAACCTTTTGATGGCCGCCAGCTCATCAAAAAAATCAGAAAACAGCTCCTCGGTAAAACTAAAAAACCGCATTCTTCCCACCAGCCAGATGCAATCATTAATGATTTTATCTGGGGCAAAAGCAAAGAGATGCTAAACTTATATGAGATGGTAAAAAAAGTTGCATCCAGCAATGTCAATGCCCTGGTTCTTGGAGAAAGTGGTGTTGGCAAAGAATGTATTGCCAAGGCAGTACACAAGCTCAGCCCACGAAATCAGCATCCCTATATAATTGTCGACTGCGGATCTACACCTCCAGGTATACTTGAAAGCGAACTTTTCGGTCATACCAAAGGGGCATTCACAAATGCCATTCAGGATAAAAAAGGACTGATAGAGGCAGCAGATAAAGGATCTCTTTTTTTGGATGAAATAGGTAACATCTCCGCTGAAATGCAAAACAGGCTCCTACGTTTTCTGGAAGACAGAAAAATCAGACGCGTTGGCTCACTGGAAGAAAAGAAGGTCGATTGCAGAGTTATTGCCGCTACCAATGCTAACCTGCAGGCAGACATTGAAGCAGGTTCATTTCGCCAGGATCTTTATTACAGATTACGGGTGGTGACCCTGCAAATTCCTCCTTTGCGGCAACGCAAAAAAGACATTCCTGCCCTGGCACAATTATTTGTCTCCAAATATATTGCCGACCATAATCTACCAACAGTGACAATTCCTGATGAAACAATGAACTGGCTTATGCAATATCACTGGCCTGGTAATGTCCGGGAACTGAAAAACGGACTTGAAGCAGGCGTAGTCTTATGCCACAACAATCGTCTTATGCCTACTGACCTGCAACTTGAACACACTTTTACACCAACCGTGAAGAGCACAGAACCTGATAGTCAAAAACAATTTACTCTGGAAAACAGTGAGAAAGAAGCCGTACTGAGAGCATTGAAAGAAAGTAGAGGAATCCAGAAAGACGCCGCTGAATTGCTTAAAATCAGCAGACGTTCTATTCATTATAAAATTAAAAAATATAACATACAGGCGAAAGATTACAGACCGCTTAAGTAACGCTCTTTTTATTCTTGAAAGTCTGCAAACATAATCAGCTCAAAGATTTCTTATCTGTCTGGCTCAATATTGAGAAGTTTCCTGATCGGATCAAGCATATTCACCACTTTTTTCATGGTAATACTATGATCTTGAAAAATCGTTTCATGGGAACTTAGTGGATCCCGATCCGAATTTCTCAGATAATCCCGGATGGCATGCAGTCGTCTGATTATTTCCGTTTCAGCCTCTTTCCGCAAAGCAGCCTTAAGACGAATGATATGTTCTTTTTCTTCCTCATCTTCAACATTGTCACGATATTTTGCAATTTTAAATTTAATCCGAAGTGAAATAAGCCCCTGAATGATATCTTCAAATTGTGGACTGAGACAAATAATTTCCGGCACCAAATCACCAAAGTGAGTCACCTCAAGAATATCTTTATCCTGGGTCCAGTAATTGACGAGATAATCACTCTCCAAACTGTTGTAGTTCTGTCGTGGCATGTACATCCGCCTAAGATGCTGCAAAACCTTTTCAGTCTTTCTCCGATGCCCGCCAATTATTACAGAACCACCCACTTCCTTTTTTGTTACACCTTTTGTCCAGGGGGCTCCGGTAATACCAAAATCATGATACACCGGCAAATGAAGAATTGCCGAAAGCGTATTAATTGCAAGCGCATAACCTGCAGAAGGTCCGCCAACACTGTAAGAGGCTGAAAGAAGCTGATGATGAATGGTATACTTATCCATAAATTCACCCAGAAGCTTTGCCATGCTAACCCGCGGCTCCAGTGCCTGAAAATAATTTTTGACCAGAGTCAACGCCTCCTGGGCTGACTGTTGGGTCATCTGCACAGCCATATCCATCTGCGCAGTTGCAGATCCTGGCGAGGAAACTGCTCCGGTCACCAATACTTTCTCCGGTGACAATCTATAGGTTAGGCTTGTAGCAATTGGCAGAAGAATTCCATCTATTTCATTGGCACCAACCCCGACCACAAATCCAACCTGAGGTTCCTGGCTGAGCTCTGCCTCAAGAAAATCATCCAATTCCACCTTGCTACGCTTCACCGGACTTTGCGACATCTCTTTACGGGCTGACTGAAGATGAGAATCACACAGGGGATAATCATCTTCCTGTTGAATATAATCAAGGCAATTGACAACCTCCTGAAAACGACGCATAAATTCATCAGGATAAAGCTTTAATTTTTTCTTCAGCCCTGCAGGAATTTTCACTGCTTCAAGGATACCGGTAAGAGTTTTCAGGTTAAATTTTATAAAATTACCTTGGTCTTCTTCTGGCAACTCTGAAAGTGTCCGATATTTATTGAGAACGAGATATTCTGTGCTGCGAAGTGACAATGCTTTTTCTATAAAAGCAGCATAGTCTGCCGGTGTATTACAGATACCTTTGGCCTCTTCCAAAATACTTTGTGCTTTGAAATCTTGAGCCAAAGGAATCTCACGTAATGCCGATTCAATAATATTATTCACATCATTATTGCGTAAATGCCCTGATATCTCCAGAACTTTCAATCGTTTAGAACGGACAAGAGCAGGATCCAGCAGATCAAGCCTGTTAGTGGTCAAAACGGTGAAAACCTTTGAAAGCGGCTTTTCACCGTCAATAATACTTAAAAACTTATTGGTTAGCCTGTCAGAAGGAGAACCGCCAGTGGCGCTTCTTTTAGGAGCAAGAGAATCCCCTTCATCAAAAAAAACTATGGTTGGGGCTATCATCTTTGCGATATCATATACCTTTTCCAGATTATCCACCATGCCATCAATTGGATTTGTACGGTCCTGTAAGGCACTGGGGCTTGTGGAGATATCATGAACATTAAGATTTTCGCTCAACCAGGTACGAGCCAGAAACGTTTTGCCGCTTCCCGGTGGTCCGTTAAGAACAACTCCTTTTTCCTCGCTTACATTATAATGAAGGCAATTATTAGCCATCTCGGAAAACATGTCTTTCACTTCGCCGACATATTCATCCCAGTGGGCATTTCGATCCATACGATCTACCACCTTGGCAAAGAGATCGCCAAAAGCATTTTTAGCTACCAGCTCAAATGCCTGACGAACAAGATTTGAATCTTCCAGATGCTCGGTGGAAAAGCCTCCTTTTATCTGAATAATGGACTGAATCATTTTTCGGGTATAAGCAGGGGTGATCTTCAAAGACCGCTGGGTAAAGATCACATAGAGCTTGTCGACAGCAGATTTCAGATCTTCATCTGAAATACTTCTGATACCTTCTCCATGCTCTGTTTTTCCACCATTACTTACTCGTATATTATTCCTTAGCAACTCAATCCTGACAATCTCCTGCAAATTATCCGGATTCATCCAATACTGAGAAACATCAATGATAAGACCTTTTTCCACAAAACGTCGATATATAGCATTGTCAAACATTTCCGGTTGATCCGATGTTGCAATCAGCAAACAATCTCTGGTACCACTTGCAATCTCATCAAGAATAATATTTGCAGTATCAATGAGCGTTCTCTGCTGTCGCTCCACCCCTGTCCTTTCGTTACTTTCACTCCTGCCAAAAGCACTATGCGCTTCTTCAACATGACGAATACAGGTCTGCATGGATCGGCCAAAGGCCTTGAGAAGGTAATTTCCAGGTTCTCCTGCTAAAGAAGTCTGATAGTCATTGGGAGTTATTTTAGAAAAATCAACTTCCAGACTCTGATCCTCAAGATCAAACAGGTTAGCACTGATTTTTCTCCTCAATATCCGACTGACTATTGGAATTTTCAACAGAAATTGATAAAACCTGAGCTTTCTGCGCCGGGAAATTTCCCGGGACAATTCCGGAGCAACATCTTCCAGGGATTTCCAAAATGGCACACTGGCAAGCAACTTTTCTTTTTTCAGCTTCAAGTCAACTTCAGCACGAACCTCATTGGAGAAAATCACTTTTTCAATAGCAGCAGTAGCTGTGGCACTTTTACCGCTACCGCTGGTGCCGGTAAACAAAATAATAGGAGCTTTAGGCACTTCCGGATCAGTTATGTATTCTTTTCTCAGATGCGCACGATAAATTTTTTCAAAAAGTTCAGCCAGCTCCAATGGGACATGAACATCAGAAAGCTCCTTATCAAGCAAGGCCAGCAAGTATGAATAATCATTTACAGATACTTCACGCTCAAGAATTTTGTTCCATGCTTCCCGAGGAGTTGTCTCTCCTGAAATCTCAAAACGTTTTTGCCAATCGGTTAAGATATCAGGATCTTTTAATATTTTAAATCTTTTTTCTCGATACGGAGCAAGAATCCATTTGAAAAAACTCAGCAAAACCCTTGAAATACCACGAGAAGGCGAATACTGATTGAGACGAGCCCGCATAAAGACCTTGGTCTCATTTGGCCATGAAGCAACAAGTTCCTCTATTTCTCTGATTCTTTTCTCAGGAAGACAGATATTTTGGGTCTTTTTTGTATATCTTCTAGGCATTTTATTTCACGGATTTAGGTATTTGCTGTTTATTTTCTATACCCTGAGGTGCCAGAGGCAAAGTAATTCCAGGAGCATTCTTGGTATTCTGGATAACAACAGTATTTTGGCCTGCCTGATTTTTTTCATAGGCTGATGCCCATTTTTGCTGAACCAAGAATTGCAACAGAGCAATATCTGTTGCCCCGTCCTTACGCCCCAATTCTTTCTGTAAGGCCTTAATACTTTCCAGGTAAGCGGCATAAAGTTTCCGAATTCTGCTCGCTTCCTGATCTGCAGCATAATTCTCACCCTCAGCAATCAGCTCTCTTCTCTTTTTTTCCTCTGATGCTTCTACCAATTTGTCTCCAAAACGAGTCTCCTTGAGGACAAAACTGACTATCTCTATTCCATATTTGCTCTCAAGGGTTGGCCCTCCCTCATTGATAGGCCGCGACTTAAGCGCTTTAAATATTTCCTCTTTAACCTGCTCGCGCTTGCTGATCAAAACACTAACCGATTGAGATTGAAGAATATCCTTAACTATTCCATCAAAATCTCCCTGCAAAAGAATTCCTGGATTTAAATTCTCAATTGCCCAAATTCGCAAATCTCGAATTCGGTAGGTAAGCAAACCGGAAGTCCAGAGAGCCACATCCTCTTTGGATATCATTCGCATGGGTTCAATCTTCCCCCCCAGATACATGTTCTGGTTCATAAGGGAAACCTCCTGCTCAATCCTGGTAAAATAAGGAAGCCTGGCATGCCATCCCACATCAACCACTGCCCGCCTTATACCTCCAAACTCTTCCAGGACAACTGCATAATTCATCTTGACCTTGAAAATAGTTTTTGTTTTGTAAACAATGACAACCAGCCCGTAACTCACCCCGAAAAAAAATATGATTAAAAAAAAGCTGCGTATGAAAAAACTTACAAAAGATCGCTGAAAAATCTTACTTGTCTTGCTGTCTTCCATAAAAACTCCCTACCAGGTACAATCAGTTTTCAATCACCTTCTAACAATGATCATTCACTCATTCTCTTACTCTCATAATACAGTCAAAAAACTCAATTTGTAAAGGAACTACTAAGAGTTGCCACTATTTACCTATAACTCAAAGATACAAATCAACAGCAATGATCAATGTTCAAAACACATACAGAGTCTATGACAATGACTATTTCAGGATCTCCTGAGATTTTGAGCATTTTTTCAATTCAAGATGTGTATTCTCTCCCATAGATTTCATCGTATTTTCCCAGAAAGTTTTTCAAGGAGCCCTCAAGCATAATTCTCCACCAATTATAAAATAAGTTTCAACATACCTCTTTTGCAAAAGCTCTGAATATCCACAGAATTACAATCAATTAAGACATATTGCAGCATACATACAGATGTATTTATATTTTCAAACACAAACTTATCGTGTAGCATTAGCGTCATTTTTTCTTTTTCTTTCTTTACCTTTATTACACTCAAAGCAAATTTCGGAGTAACCATGCAATATATCAGCACGAGGGGAGGTATCAAGCCTGTTGGCTTTCAGGATGCCATCATGATGGGTCTGGCCACAGATGGCGGACTACTCCTACCACAGGACATTCCCCAGCTAAACCAAACCTCCATTGACAGCTGGCAGTCTCTTCCATATCAGTATCTGGCAGTGGAAGTCCTTAGCCTTTTTACCGGAGATCTACCCCGTCTTGATCTTGAACAGATGGTAGAACGCTCCTACGCCCGTTTTTCCCATCCCCAGGTAACACCTGTTGCCCGTCGTGGAGACACATATATACTTGAATTGTTTCATGGGCCTACTTTGGCATTTAAGGATGTTGCCCTGCAACTGCTTGGCAACCTGTTTGAATATGAATTGGAAAAACGTAACACCCATATGAATATTGTGGGCGCCACATCCGGAGACACCGGAAGTGCTGCCATCTATGGAGTACGGGGAAAAAAGAGAATTAACATCTTCATCCTCCACCCTGATGGAAGAACCAGCCCAATTCAGGCACTGCAGATGACCACTGTCCTTGACCCAAATGTCTTCAACATAGCAATCCGCGGTACCTTTGACGATGGCCAGGCCATTGTTAAGGAAATATTTAATGATTTGGAATTCAAAAACAAATTCCAGCTTGGTGCTGTTAACTCCATCAACTGGGCCAGAGTACTTGCCCAGGTGGTTTATTATCTATACGCCTGGTTCAAAATGCGCAGCATCGGCCACGACTCAATTAACTTTTCAGTTCCCACTGGAAACTTCGGAGATATCTTTGCCGGTTACATTGCCAAACGAATGCTGCCCGATGGCGCTATCAACAAACTCATCCTGGCTACAAACGAAAACGACCTGCTGACCCGTTTCGTTAACAAAGGAGACTATTCCAAAGGAAAAGTAGTTTCGACCTCCAGTCCGTCCATGGATATCCAGATTGCCTCTAACTTTGAACGCTATCTCTACTATCTACGCCAGGAGAATCCTCAGCAGGTAACAAAGGACATGCAAACTTTTGAAACCACCGGCACCCTTGACCTCTCCGCACTCAAAAACCACGTCAGTAATGATTTCATCTCCCACAGTGTCAATGAACAACAAACCATTGAAACCATCAAAGCCTTTCACCAGGAACACCAATACCTCCTGGACCCTCATACTGCAATTGGTGTGCGGGCATCACAAAACAGTGACGTAGCAGATAGACCTGTAGTTTGTCTGGCAACTGCTCATCCAGCAAAATTTGGCGCAGCAGTGACCCAGGCTATCGGCAGGGAACCAGCCCTTCCCCCTGCCCTTGCAGACCTGCATAACAAGGAAAACCGCTGCGAACTTCTTGATGCTGATACTGACCAGATACGAGCATTTATTGAAAAAAACGCCAGCACCTGCAATGATTGATATGGAGCTTTATAAAACCCGGGTTGAAGAGGCAAGAGACTTTATCAAGGCCCGTCTGGGCAACTTGCCCGAGATACTGATTCAGCTTGGTACCGGACTTGGAGACCTTGCAAAAGCAATGGAAGTGGAACTAAACATTCCCTATCAAGAGATCCCCCACTTTCCCAAGTCCACGGTTAAAAGTCATGCAGGTAATCTGATATTTGGAAAACTTGCTGGCAGAAACACCGCTATACTGCAAGGTAGATTTCACTATTACGAAGGATACTCATCCTTGGAACTCACCTTCCCGGTACGTGTTCTATCTCTTCTTGGAGTACAAACAGCTATTATCACTAACGCCAGCGGCGGACTAAACAGCGCTTTTTCTCCAGGCTCAATCATGATCTTCAAAGATCACCTCAATATGCTTGGAGACAATCCCCTGCGTGGACCAAATATTGATCAATGGGGGCCTCGCTTTCCTGATCTTTCAGTTGTTTACAATTCTAAATTGAGAGAAATTGCCAAACAGGCTGCCCAAAACCTTGGAATGAACAATGTCCAGGAAGGTACCTATGTCTGTATCCCCGGACCTAGCCTTGAGACCCCTGCAGAGACCAGGTTCTTAAAAAACATTGGTGCAGATGCTGTTGGCATGTCTTCTGTACCAGAAATTCTGGTTGCCCTGCACGGTGGTTTGCAGATTCTTGGCCTGTCTGTAATAGCCAACTGTAATGATCCTGATGACATGCAACCCATTATCCTAGATGATATTATTGAAGCTGCCGAAAAAGCCGGACCCCAACTCCAATCTCTTATATTCGAACTTCTCCCTGAAATTTAAAACATACAAAACAGGACAATAAGCAATGATGAATCCATCAACAGCCGATCTGCTTATCACCGGCAAATACCTGCTTACAATGGACAAACAAAATACTACCATTGAAAACGGTGGCATTGCGATAAAAGATGATACCATTATTTCGCTCGGAGATGCTGCAGAACTGCGTGAGAAATATCCACAGGCAAAACACCTCCACCAAAATCACGGCCTCATCATGCCAGGCCTGATAAATGCCCATACTCACAGTGCCATGAGTTGCTTCAGAGGACTTGCTGACGACCTGCCACTCATGCAATGGCTGCAGGAATACATATTCCCTGCTGAAGCACAGATCACTGGTGAAATTGTTTATCAGGCTACCCTGCTTTCCATTTGCGAAATGATCAAATCCGGTACTACCAGTTTTTGCGACATGTACCTTTTTGCCGCTGATGTGGCAAAAGCTACCGCAACCTCAGGAATGCGAGCCTGGATAGGAGAAGTACTTTACGACTTTCCTTCACCTAATTATGGCGAACTTGAAAACGGATTTACCTACACAGAGGCCCTTTTTAAAAAATATCAAGACAATGAGTTACTCACCATAACTGTAGACCCACACAGCGTATACACCTGCTCACCTGAACTATTGCAAAGACTTGGTTCAGTTGCCAAAGAAAACAACTCTTTATACGTTATACACCTATCTGAAACAAACGATGAAGTTGCCACCTGTAATGAACGTTATGGCCTTTCACCTATCGAACACCTGAAAAACCTTGGCCTACTCAACGAAAGAGTTGTTGCAGATCACTGCGTCATGGTCAGCGAAAAAGATATAGCACTGCTCGCTGATCACGGCGTAAATGTTGTTCACTGCATGGAATCCAACATGAAATTAGCATCAGGAATCGCTCCTGTACCAGAAATGCTGGCAGCAGGTATTCCGGTTGGCCTTGGCACTGACGGTAGTGCCAGCAACAATGATGTAGATATGTTTGGCGAAATGACATCAGTTGCCAAAGTCCATAAAGTTAACAAAATGGACCCCACAATTATGGACAGCCTTACCACATTACATGCTGGCACCATGGGCAGCGCTACAGTACTTGGGGCAGCAAATGCTATCGGTAGTCTGGAACCAGGAAAAAAAGCCGATATCATCGTCCTTGACTGCAATCAACCCCATCTGACCCCTATGTACAATCCAGTTTCCCATCTGGTCTATGCTGCCAGAGGCAGTGATGTTGTTCATTCCATCATCAACGGCAAAATAATAATGCAAAACAGAGCATTAAACACCCTAGACGAACAGGAAATTTTCAAAAATATACAGTCTATTGCATCAGATATTAAGAAAATAATGCGTTGAAAAAATTACTATATTTTCAAAGGAAAACCAATTTTTATAGCTGAGTTCCTTGTTGACAGCTGCGGCTGCAAGGTGCTATGTTCTTTGCTGTAAAATAAAATTTTATACCAACAGTTCAAAGAGGTGATTAAATGTTCGGACTAGGAATGCCTGAACTCATTATTATTCTGGTCATCATCGTCATCATTTTCGGTGCTGGTAAATTACCGGAAATTGGCGGCGGCATTGGTAAAGGTATCAGAAACTTTAAAGATGCCACCAAAAAAGAAGATGAAGCAAAAAGCATTGAGGATGAAGATAAAAGCAGTTAACGCTGACTCTCATTTTTTTAACTTTTCAAAAAAACACTGGGTATATTTATGTTTGGTCTTGGAACTCCTGAACTTGTTGTAATTCTTGGTATAGCATTTCTTGTTTTCGGCGGCAAAAAACTACCGGAAATCGGCTCCGGCCTGGGAAAAGCTATTGGATCTTTTAAAAACGGACTCAGTGATGTTGAGGAGACTGGTATTGATCTAAAAAAAAGCCTGCCAGGAATCAAGGAAGCTAGTGCTATCAAAGAGCAGGTAGATAAAGCCAAAAATATTACCAAGATATTATCCTGATTCAACCCTGAGTTTTTTTTAAAAAAGACACCTGTTTTTTCAACAGCTCATATCGCAAGAAATACTATTTAATAATGTCATGCTTAAGCGTGACATTATTAAACAGATCAGCGGTTTCAACTAAGACTAACAAGAGCCTATTGGCGTTTTGCAGCTGATATATACCTAATCTACACTCTTATTTGCTTTCCTGTAAATAATTGCTCAATTCTCATATTATTCCATTTATCATTCTCAGACTGAATCTTTTTTCTCTGCTCACCTTAACCTTGCCCATAACGACAGCAAGAACACTGGAACCGAGTGGTTTCCCTTGTTAATCTCACAAAAATGAAGTATCCATTGTCTTTTATATTTTGTTCTTTTTTGATATACAAAGACAACCGTTATCAATTCAGGTTGAACCCAATTTTACTGGCGCAATAAACTGCTGATTCATTCAGCGCCCTACAAAACAAGCGTCCGGCGATTTTGGAATCACCTACACTGTCATTGCCATCCAGACAGACGGAAGAATACAATTTTGTTATTCCTGATCAGCTAAAAACTTGTTTAACAAACAAAACAAATTCCACCCTGATTAGATTCAACACAGAGGCCTATTTCACATTCCATTACAGTGCCAGATAATTTTTCCATTTTAGATAAATGGTCATATTTACCTGACACAACCTGCATTACAAAAGGAGCGACTATATGAAAATAGTTGTAATGAAGGAAACTCACGAGGGAGAAAAGAGAATCCCTCTTATTCCACCCACTGCTGACAAACTTGTTAAACTAGGAGCAGAGGTGGAAATCGAATCCGGAATGGGGCTGACTTGTCGCCATGAAGATTCGGATTACGAAAAAATTGGTGCCACCATCAGCACAGACCGTGAGGCCATGCTAAAGAGCGCCGACATTGTTCTCAGACTTCGCAAGCCACCGCTTGAAGAAATCGATCTTATGAAAAAAGGCTGCTTACATGTTAGCTATCTTGACCCTTTCAACGAGCTTGAACTAGTTGAAAAGATGAAACAATGTGGGATCAACGCCGCCAGCCTTGAGATGATCCCCCGTACCACAATTGCTCAAAAGATGGATGTGTTAAGCTCGCAGGCCAATCTTGGTGGCTACGCTGCTGTTACCCTGGCCGCAGAGAAACTTGACAAGATCCTGCCAATGATGACCACACCTGCCGGAACTATTAAACCTTCCCGCGTTTTTATCATCGGTGTCGGTGTCGCTGGCCTTCAGGCTATTGCCACTGCCAGACGACTGGGTGCTCGCGTTGAAGCCTTTGATACCAGAGCAGTTGTGGAAGAACAGGTTAAGTCACTTGGTGCTAAATTTGTCAAGGTGGACCTTGGAGAAACGGGCCAGACCAAAGATGGCTACGCCACTCAACTTACACCAGAACAACTCGAAAAACAAAAAGAAGGCATGGCCAAGGCATGTGCCACTGCCGATGTGGTCATTACCACTGCCCAACTTTTTGGTCGTCCCGCTCCACGGATTATTGATCGAGACATGATTGCCAGAATGCAACCCGGCAGCGTCATTATAGATATGGCAGTGGAGACCGGCGGTAATGTTGAAGGATCTGAAGTTGGAAAAATCACTGAAATAGAAGGTGTTCTGGTTGTTGGCATGGCAAACTTGCCCGGGAACGTCGCAGTCACCGCCAGCCAGATGTATTCCTCAAATCTCGGCAATTTCATTGAACATTTCTGGGACAAAGAAGAAAAGAAATTTAATATGGATCTCGAAGATGATATTCTCAAAGGTGCTCTTGTTACATGCAATGGTGAGATATTCAGCGAAATGTATAAGAGCATTATGAACAAATGAGGTGATTAATGGAAGCTGTATTTCTGACTTTTGTTTTTGTATTAGCAATATTTCTTGGTTTTGAACTTATTTCCAAGGTTCCGTCCACTCTGCACACTCCACTTATGTCCGGGTCCAATGCAATTTCCGGCATTACCCTGATTGGCTCCATTGCATCATTGCAGACCGACAATCAGACAGTAGCTGCCATACTTGGCACCCTTGCTGTCACTTTTGCCACAATTAATGTTGTCGGCGGTTACGCAGTAACTAACCGGATGCTTGAGATGTTCAAGAAAAAAGACAAAGGGGATGCATAATGAATACCATGACAATGGTGATCAACTTTTCGTATGTCATCTCAGCGGTGCTTTTTATTTTTGGTTTGAAAATGCTGAGTTCTCCTGCCACCGCAAGGCGTGGTAACTTAACTTCAGCACTTGGCATGTTACTGGCAATAGTGGTAACCCTGATGACCCAGGGCCTTGACTATAAATGGGTCATCTTAGGCATGGCAATTGGCTCAATTATCGGCATTATAGCTGCCTACAAAGTACAGATGACCTCCATGCCTGAAATGGTTGCACTGTTTAACGGATTTGGTGGTATTGCCAGCATGTTTCTTGCCTGGGGTGAATACCACCAACACCCTGAACTGTCAGTTTTTATTGCGCTGGTGTCTTTTCTTTCTGTTTTCATTGGTGGTATCACCTTTACCGGCAGCATGGTAGCCTTTGGCAAACTCAGTGAAATCCTTCCCGGAAAAGCTGTTGTATTCAAAGGGCAACATATTGTTAATGGTGCTGTCTTATTAATTGCCCTTGTTTCCGGCCTGATGTTTGCACTCAATCCATCTACAAGCTATTCAATTTTTCTTGTTATTATTCTGGTAGCTCTGATTTTTGGAGTAACTTCTGTAATCCCCATTGGCGGCGCAGACATGCCGGTGGTTATTTCATTGCTCAACAGTTATTCCGGCATAGCAGCATGTGCCGCAGGATTTGTTATCAATAATAATATCCTCATTGTGGCCGGTGCCCTTGTTGGTGCTGCTGGCATCATTCTAACCAAAATAATGTGCAAGGCCATGAATCGCTCACTTGGCAATGTGCTGTTCTCCGGATTTGGCTCCACTATCCAGGTAGCCAGTAGTAGCAATGGACCCCAGGGAGAAGTCAGACCAGCCAACGCTGAAGATGTTTACTATATCCTTGAAGCTGCTGATTCCGTTGCATTTGTCCCTGGTTATGGACTTGCTGTTGCCCAGGCGCAACATGTAGTTCGAGAACTTGGTGACCTACTTGAAAAAAACGGCACAGATGTGCAGTATGCAATCCACCCTGTAGCAGGACGTATGCCTGGACACATGAACGTTTTATTAGCTGAAGCCAATGTGTCATATGACCAGCTTGTTGAAATGGATGATATTAATCCAAGTATGGATACTGTTGATGTTGCAGTGGTTATTGGAGCCAATGACGTTGTCAACCCAGCTGCTCTTGATGATGAATCAAGCCCCATCTACGGAATGCCCATCATTGAAACCCACAGGGCAAAAACCGTTATAGTCCTTAAACGTTCCATGAATCCCGGTTTTGCCGGCATCCAGAACGCACTCTTTTTCTACCCCAACTCCAGGATGTATTTTGGTGATGCCAAAGCTTCCATCCAGGCACTTGTTGCTGAATTCAAAGGGGCAGAATAGACAAACCGGCGTTCAATCCTATATTACAACTCAAACATCAGCCCGCTTGAAGTTTAACTTCAGCGGGCTTTTTATTTTCAGCACATATTTTTTATCAATACCATTTTGCATGAGCAAGACTCTCTGTACCTTTCAACCAGCCAAGCACCTAATCCTCTGTAAAATCCATAATCACGATCACCAAAAAGAATCTAAGAAGTTGAAGAAAATACATGCTAAATCATGATATAATCTGGTATTATTTTTAGGTGATATTTACTATAGTTAGAATTACTTTTGAGCTACATTTCAAGCTAATGAGGTTCAGACTCATCTGTTTTTAATTATAAAAAATATCTGCTCTCGCAGAATCTGATTTTTGATATTACATCAACGTTATGAGGAGATGAACACAATGACCATCAAAATACTAATAGCAGATGATCATAAAATTATCCGGGACGGCCTGTGTTCACTTATAGAAAAACAAAAAAACATGAAGGTTATCGCTCAGGCTACCAATGGACGTGAAGCTGTCCAGCTGGCCCATGAAAAAAATCCTGATGTTGTCATTATGGATCTCAGCATGCCTGAACTTAACGGTATTGATGCCACCAGTGAAATAATAGGATCAGTACCTGGATGCAAAGTAATTATTCTTTCCATGCACACCGGAAAAAGTTTCATAATTGGAGCACTTGAAGCAGGAGCTACTGGATACCTGCCCAAAGAAAGCGCTTTTCAGGATCTGATCCAGGCCCTGAATGCTGTATGCTCAGGCCAGACATACCTAAGCCCTCAGGTTGCCCATGTTGTCGTTACTGATTATAAAAAACAGATGTTCAGCTCCAAACCAGACAAAACTCTCACCACCAAAGAAAGAGAGGTAACCCAACTCATCGCAGAAGGTTACAGCACTAAAGAAATAGCTGAACGTCTCTTTATTTCTGTAAAAGCAGTGGAAGCAAGAAGAAGAAGAATTATGGAAAAATTAGAAGTTAATACCGTGGCAGATATAACAAAATATGCCATCCGGGAAGGACTGACTGAATTATAATTTTGCTAGCTGTTTATGCAACTCAGATTCAAGAAAGACTCCCAACCTATTTTTTTCATTAGCAGCCTGTTGCATAGTAGCAAAAATATTGAGGTTATGTTGTCCGATCAGAAATCTTCCTCGACATACTATAAATCGTCTAAGCAGCCTCCCCACCACCAACTTCCTTACAAAATACCAGACCGGATCTTTAGCAAACCCGGCCCAGTTTCTTTTCAAATGAGACAGCTGCCTGCATAAACCAAATTACTGACAGATATCATTCCAGTTGGTTTTACCAGGCTGCAAAGGCTTAATTGGAAGCTTATCTTGTTTTACCTCCACGATCTCACCAGTACTTGTCTGAATAAAAGCAGTAGCATCAGAATCTGAAGAACTACCTACATGAAGACTTGGAGTGGTAGCCAGCCCCTGCCCAAGACTATATTTATCCAAGACAACATCTCTATCACCATCAAGGGCATTAACTCCAAATACATTTTCATACCAAGCTGTTCCTGTCTGAAAATGAACACCATAAAGATCACTAACACCTTCAGCAGTACAAATCTGATCAGATGGCGTATAAGTGGTAAACGTATTCAAACCACCTAACAGGGTGGACTGACCAACATTTCGTTCACGTTCTTCTCTAAAAACCCTATACCAACCATCTATTCCAATTGTTGTATCATCTGCCTGATAACAATGCTCACCTGAAACATATTTAACTATATCATCAAAGGTATAATAAACGTTTGTCGTAGCATCACCAGCCGGAGCTGCAAGAGCTGTTAGACCAAGACCGGCAAGTACACATTCACCTGAAGCAATAGCTGATTGAGTGCAAAAAGCGTACGCCTTGCCCTGTATCATACTGGTAGCAATATCCACAACCTGAACCCAATCTGCCCTGAAAAGTCCTCGACTACCTTTGACTGCACTTGAATTTGTAGCTATAGGTGCCGCCGGAGAACCAAACAACCAATCAACTTCATCCCAGGTCAATATAGGAATGCCGCAATCACCTGCCACATTACTTAATGGTTCCTTGACACCATAAAAGTAATTTTCCTCCCTATCAGTCTTGTCTTCTTTTGCAAAAAAACGTCCTGTACCAAAATAGATCCAGAAATTGTCATTATCCCAGCCAATAGCTGGAGCGGCTGTTATAGCGGCCTGAGCATCCATCATTTTTTTCAAATACCAGTCTGCAGGGGTTGTTGTTGTCTCTTTATCTGCCCCATCCAGCACCTGAGTCACCAACCTAAAAAGCCTGCCATCACCATTCCAGAAAGTATTATCCGGCTCACCTGCGTAGGTTGAAAAACCAGAACCATCTACAGTGCCGAAATACACTACATCGGTCTTATAAAAACTTCCTTTTTCAGCGTCCGCTTGGCTCTCAATATTAAAATCAGCCGAAATCAGATCACCGGTAAAGCTTGTATCAATGTCACTTATTGCAGCATTATCACCATCATCTGGAATTAGATATATTCCACCATAAGGAAAACTAACTCCACCGTAACTGGTTGTAGAAGCAGGTGCTTTATTTGGAATACGAAACGGCCTTTTTGGATCTCCAGCATTCATTGAACTGAGCCAGTTCAATGGCAAGACTGCTACCTTTCCCTGCTTACTATTCTCGCCTTTCAAGGTTTCCGGTCCACTGCCAAACACCAGATACCAATTGGAGTCGCCTCCACTATCACGAATAACAACTCCGGTAGGTACAGGTGTTGTAAAACCAAGGTCTGCAAAATCAAGATTGGTATCACCATCACTGTCATCATTGGTCATGGTCATCTCACCAAGCAGTGTTGGAGGACGTTCAGGATCAGTAATATCCAAAATAAAGTAAGAAGAAATGAATTGTCTGTTATCAGTACCACCAACTTCAACAGGCGCCCCACCAAAACGCATGGACCCAATCAGTATTGTGCCCCAACCTTCGGGATGAATACAGTCTGGAGCAGTGTTAGAACCAAGACAAGCTACCTCAGGTTCAAATATACGAACATCCATGACTCTAGGTTTCTGATCAACAAAGTATTTGTGATCATAATTATCATCTGACAAACACTTGAGATGAGGTTGCAGGTTATAAGGAATATAGGCCCACATTTCATCACCAAGCTCGATATTGCTACTATCATCGTAACCATATTCCTGAGTACCAGCATCATAAGTCTGATTTCTCCAGAATTTGGTGTTATTTTCATCAAAAAAACCACCATTTAAGGCGTGCATCATTCCATCATTGGCACCAAATATGATCACATTTCGACGAAACCTGTATTTTTTGACAAACCAGGCATAAGATGGATCACGATAAATAGTATGATACCCTTCTGCAGGCTGACCAACCAGAGTTGGTGTGGAATGAATAACATCACCAAGACGCCATTCCTGGTTAGCATAAAGCAAGGCATCACTGGAAGAAGGATCAACACAATTTGGATATCGTCGACAACGGTAAACATAATCCTGCTTACCATTACCGTTTATATCGTCAACAGCATCAAATTCACCATCACCACCATCTGTTTCATATAATGAATCCACTCCTCGATACCAATTTACAAATGCATTCATCTCAGTAACAGATGACATATTAAAATCATCCAGAATATTATGATGCGTTGTATCCAAAGCAGCCCAATCGGTACTATCTTCAAATTCAAGCATTTCGTCAGAATCGACTATTCCATCATTATCCAAGTCATTCCAAGTAAATACATATCTACGTCGATCAATTGCAGTACCGGACGTATCCCATTTTCCATTTACCAACGAACGATTTTGCAAAACAGAACTGTAACCCGGATTATCGATCAAATTACCCGGTAACACATCCAGACTCCCCAATTGCTCATTTGCAGACCACAGGTAATCCGTAAAATCCTTAATATCAATTGGCTCGGTATAAGTTCCACAATAATCAGTAAGAGCTGTATCACACACAGGTGGATTAGAAGTCAGCACTGAATCATTGAAACAGATATTAGTAGTGCTGGTACTTTCATTGTAATAAAAAAAGACTCGTCTATCGCCATCTAAACAACCGTTATTATTACTGCTACTGTCTTCGGTACCATCAATCTGACCGTTGCCATTCTTGTCCTCACTCCACAAGCTGCCAGCAATATTATCAGTTGATGTTGACGTTCCATCCCAAGCATTATTATCATCCCACAGAGCACTTCTAGCATCAACAAACAAGGCATGAACATCACCCACCCATGTCAAATTATCCTGCCCAACACTCCTTGGCACTTTGGGCCAGAATACAGCCTGATACGCAGCACCCTGACCACTCCTGGAACTTGAGATAACTGATGCAGCAGAACCCGCAGAAGCACGACTCATGATATCAGACAGCGCTTTCTTCAGATTTGTAGCCAAATCCTCAGGCTTCTCGCCAGAATAAAAAGTACTGGCACTTCCGGCAGCTGCTCCGTTTGCCGCTGCTTCAGTTATGATATTATAAGGATTACACTCATCATTTGTACCATCATCTCTCAAAGAACCTGTGGTGATAATGTGCGTTGTAATGGATTGTTTATAATCAGCCTTATCTGGAGTGTTGGTATCACAGGTTCCAAGGCAGGCATCGGTATAAATATCATCTGGATGACCATGCTGAGCAAAATACGAAAGATCATCCAGATATGTAGATCCTTCCAGTTTGTCAGCAGTACAAGTACCTGTATCAGTATCAGTATCTTTACCAAGAGCACTGGAAGCAAATGCAGCTACAGCAGCATTGCTATCTGCTGTTGATGCCCCTTCTGTTATTATCAAGATATTATTACTCTGACACCAGTATTGGACCGGATCTGGGTCAGGGTCTGTATCTACAAGACCAGTTACTTTTACCCAGGAATTAATATCATCATCGACAACTCTTTGCCAATAATTACCAAAATATTCAACAATTTGTCCGTTTATATACGAAGTCCCTGAAACCCATGAAACTACATCCTGCCCCAAAGAGAAGTCTGTAATATTTATTCGTCTTGTCTGATCTTGTCCATAATAACCAAGCGCATTGTAATAAGCCTCAGCCAAGGGTGTCCAGCTAGTGGCCCTGATACCGTTAACAGAGGTGACAATTGAATTATAATGACCCCAAACTTCTTCATCATCTGAAGGATCACCAGGTGTGTTATTGACATCATTCATGTACATTCCAACAGCAATAGGAGCAAGCAATCTAGATCCATCCTGATCTTCATCCGGGCAAAACTGCTGAATATTATCAACAACTGCATCATTACACTCTGTACTGGAACCGTTATCATTAAAAGCCATCACACCAAGACGCAACTCTTCAGCAACATCAAACAAAACTCCTCGTGGACCATCAGGACGCTGAACCACATCACTTTCCTGCATTGAGGGTAATGTATGCTTCAAATACCCTTTCATGGTTAAAAGTGGCCTGTCTGCATTGAGTTGGATAATCGCTCCCGAATCAATGAGTAATGCCGGCATATTCCAATAATCAGTCGTATTTGACGCAGCATCAGTGGGATCTATAACTTCCGGAACATTCAGGCTATCGCAGAAATCCTCCATAGCCCGGAAAACACAGTACCAGGAATCATCATCCAAAGATACGCTATTGCTTTTCAACGCAAGATCAGCAGCTGAGATAATAATCTCTGGATAAACTGTGGTTAACGGATCACCATCGAGCTCCCGGGTATACCCTGCAGGAGTACCTCCTCCAATAGGAGCAGTCGGATCACACACACCACTGCCATCTGACCAGGCATATTGCTCTTCCCAGGAATTATTATTATTACACACAGTAGCATTATTGTTCCTTACATTTGTACAGACATCATTAAACCCGGCTGCTGTATTTCGAAATAGATTATCATCACCAGAGCCATACTCACATGGATAAGAAGGTCCACAATCAGCCGTTACAGTTACCCTATCACAAGTCGCCCCTCCAACGGATATTGCAGGTTGCCAACATCGACCGATATAACCTTCTCTGTCATCATGCACTACACTGCTGTTAAAAATTCCATAACACATATATGAATTTTCAAAAGAAGAAATCGCAGACGGCTCCAAGGATCCATAAATTCCCTCACAATCATCAATAAGGGTTTTTATATTTCTAGTTCTATTCTCGCGCCTCTGCCAACAATATTGCAAAGAATGATTCAGAGCAGAGCGGGCAGTATTATCTCCGCCGCTCAGGCAATTGTTAATAGCCGTTTGCTTTCCATTAAGGCCACTTGTTGCAATATCTGCAACAACATCCTGACAGGTACCGTTGTCAAAACCACCAACAGTCACACCAAGAATTTCAATTCGATTAGTATCATCGGTAGTGTCTAGCCATTCACCATCCTCAGGCCCCCTTGACCGCAGGGTCAATTTGACGTTATCCGTTGTATCCAAGGTAATTTGTTTAATAAAACCACTGCCTGAACAACCTCGACTTTCAGCAATGAGCCGGTCATCGGCAGTATCTGTTGTTACAGAGTTATCAACTGCTCCTGTTGCATCCTGAACCTCATAACCAGCACTGTATTTACCGCCAGTAAGAATTTTTTTCTGAATATCAAATTTAGAGGCTGAAGCCCAATTTATAAAGTTACCTTTTGCAGCAAAACAATAAACGTCAGTAGGCGGTTCTGGAGCGCCAACTGCTTCATAGTCATCAACGATCTGTTGAACCTTATTCCCGTCTTTATCCATTAAGGTAATCTCAAGAGTATCTATACTTATTCCATTTGCAGTGTAAGCTGTTGAAAAAGTCGGGGTGTGTAAATGAGTAAGATGACTAGCATCACCTGATGAATTACAAGGTGTCCTATCTCCGTCATATTCTTCAAAATACCCTTCATCAAGCCGCTCCCAACGAAAAGCCCCGGTGCCATCACTACCATCGCGATCATCAAAGAGGCCCGTTGAACTGGAGGTAAAAGCTTTCACAGCCCTATAAATCATACCTTTATAAGTAACAATATCACCTGCAACATAAGCATTGGAAGGAAGCCAAAAATGATCAACCGCTTCCCATGAAATCCCTGTATCTGCAGAGGGTTTAGCTCCATTGGCAGTTCCCCCAGTCGCAGCATAATATAGCTGAGATTCATATTTAACATAAGAATCAGCTGCATAAACTTTCCCATTTTGATATGGGTCAAGACCTGCCCCCCCTATCGGAATCCAGTTGATAGCCAAATCTTTATCAATAGATGTAGCACCTACAGTAGAAGTACAGGTTGCATCACCTGAGCAGTCTGCTGTGTAAAAAACACCATGATCAAAGACCATGGCTCCATCATTATATGTATCCTCTGCCCAGCGCGTACTATTTGTTGAGGTTGCATCTACCCAAAGATACCAAGTATCCTTTTCATAATAACCGGCATACTCTTTCTCCAGATCAGTTACATAGGTAGTCGCATCAGTTCGCGAAGATAGAAAGGTGTCATCAAAACATCTATTTTCTGGATCAGTATCTGCATCATTATCATCATAAGGATCAAGATAGGCAGTATCAAGCATACTGCCGGAGTTATCCAGAATCAGCAACAGATTAGGATCAGCCCCGGCACTTAAAAAAGGCGGGATACCTGTACCCTCGGAACAGACAGCATCAGTGATGGCTGCATGAGAAGAAGTTGACAGAAAACCAAAAACAGTCAGAAATAACAAAACTGGCAAAATACAGATCCTGGTTCTTTTTACACTGATCATCTTCTTCTCCTTGCCGCAAAAATTCTAAAAATAAAATAAACTCTCATTTAATTAAATACCATAGGCAAACAACTGTAAAGCCTACAGCATCAATAGATGTTGACAAATTAATAAATACAGTTTCCTGCTGGACTATTGGCAAACTGGTTATCCACCCTGTACTCAATACAAATAGCTGTTTCACTGTTACGCTCCCCAATATATTGGGAGTGTATCTGATAAGACAAAGAAGCACCATCTGCCCCCAAACTCTTACCGCGTCCTTCATAGCCAGCAGTCATCTCCAAAGCCGAACCAACTGTCAGCTTTGTCCGCCCGTTGACACGCACGTTCGAGATCCTCGGACCAGCGGCATTTGCAACCACCCCTATGGGATTATAGTAAAAATCTCGATTATTATTTGAAGCCCGCGGAGTACCTTCTACAATATTATTGGTCATCCACAAATTCCTAGAATCTATTGGCATATCTGCATCAGCAACGGAGTATCCAGATTTATCTGTCCAGGTTGAAGAAAGTGTTATACGTCCATCAAGACCATCTGTGCCAAATCCACTGATACAATTAATATTATGCTTCAATATTGCCAACCCTACCTCTGTGGCGCCATCAGCCTCGTAAAAAGACTGCTTATGCAGAGCTTTGTTCGCTGCCATTTTAGTCTCAAAAATTGATGTATTTATTCCTGAGACACCTAACAATATAACAATAACCATTGCCATTAAGGACGTAACAAGGATATAACCATCTTCCCCGATTTCTATATTCTTCATTTTATGTCCCTCAAAATTCTTCTGTTTTGAAATAATCATGGGTGTAAAGAATCCCATTGCCGATACCAGCATTTTTCATCACAATAATACGGATCTGCTTGACATCCCTGAGAACATCAGTTTCAAGTGCAGTTCCCTGTGCCACATTCCAGAACACTGAATAAAGATCATCGGCAGCAGCTACTGTATTAACTGAACCATCCGGACTTACATAAGCCGCATTGTCTGCATCAGCACCTACCGCATCAAGTCCTGCAATGCCATCTGCTGGAGCATCATTATCATTTAGAAGCGGATCATCATAATCCAGAGCCATCAACCTCTCTAAAGCATAGGTCGCCCATGCAGTAGATGATGAAACCCGATCACTAAGGGCATTAGAAGAGGTCGACTGCAACTGCAATTTATAGCAGGCAAGCACTCCTATGGATACAATGACCATCGCGATCATTGCTTCAAGGATGCCAAAACCTCCCTCACGGGTGCAGCAAAAACTGGAGATATTTTTCATCAACCTGTTCATAACATTACACTCCCTGATTTCTACATTGAACGACTATTGATACCATTCTCCTGCCAAAACCGTCGTCTGCACCTGGAGACCAATCATCCACCACACCGTTCTCCTCAAGGGATGGCACAAATTGCCCTGCATCAACATTTGTAGCTACGGTTCGATTTGTAATCCCGAGAATTATCACCTTCACCGCAATAACTGCATCAGGATCTGCGGGAGAACCTTCCCAAGTTGTCTGATCATCCAGGAGATACTCAAACTGTAACTGTTCAACATTTTCAGCCAGAACTGAAGTGTTGTCCGCTGCTCCCTGCTCAACTCTTCTTTCTATATTGGAACCGTTAAGACTGTAAGTCACCCTTCTGAGATCATCATCTGTGTCAAAATCAGCATCAGAATCACTATCGACCAGATAAGAAAATGTAACACTATTACTGTTTACTGTAGTAAAACCAGCTAATTTACCATCTGTTGGATCAAAAGCAGCATAACGAAGTTCATTTCCCATTAATGATGTTGCGGCACGTATATTCTGTTGCACCTTAGAAATTTCCTGTTGGGTGTTATAACTTTTATTCTGACCGACAAAGGCCATTCCCACAGCACCTGCCACCATGGAGCTTATAACGAGATACACCAGCATTTCTACCATGGTGAAACCTGATTCTCCTGCAACTACTTTGTAAACATCTTGCAATTTGCAAAAAGTCAAATTTCTATTATTTTTTATTGCCATGTGGTTCCTCCATTTTCACTGACCTGAATGCCAACCTGACCAGATAAAGAGAAATTTATACGATACTGTAACTGCGGAAGACCAACGGAAATTATATCGATCGAGCCAAACACTTCATTTTGAGGAAGCCCACGAAAATCATAGCCTGGGTTATTTACGGTAAATGAACTTCCTGCTACATCAAAACTTACCCCTGCCTGTAATGTTTTGGTAAGAAAAGTCAGTTCTCCTGCCTGCTGGACAGCATCATTAGCAATTCCACCAACACCGGTTCCATCATCAACAAAAACGGAATAACTCCCAACAGTGGGACTATCAAAGAGAATAGCAACTCCTCTGTTTCTCTTTACTGCCTCTGATTGTGCAAAAACAAAGACAGATACAATCTCACGTACATCAGCCCTTATTTTTGACTTGTCTCGCATTGACATTAATGGCTGAATTGCTATCGCAGTGATAATTCCTATCACTGCGAGAACTATCAGCACTTCAATCAAAGTGAATCCTTTCTGATCTCTTGATAGCAAATGCATCACATTCTCTTTTCGAATAAAATTTGATTTTGGAAAAAAACCTCAAGGTAAATCTACTCACCTTATTTTCCGATACTATTTTCACAGGCAAATAAAGCATTCTCAGCCAAACCACCAACCTGTGTAAATCCTAATCAGCAGCAAGGAAAACCCTAATTAGTCAAAGGCTTTTCACCCTTTCCAGAGAGGCACAGGCTAAAACGCTCCCCCTCAACACCCTCGACGATATCCTCCTGATTTCACAAGGAAATATCACTATATAAACATGCATTTCCAGTGCCATTATTAAAGAAAAACTTTTTAAATCAATTAGAAATTTGTAAGTATGTGAAAATATATACTCATGGACAAAAACAATTGGGCGGGAAGAATTTCTGTTATTCTTTGACAACAGACAAAACTATTAATTTTTTTTACACTTTCACTAAAATGGAAAAAAAATTTACAATTGATGGCATGCAGCTTAACGTTTCTACAGTCTCATTACAGATCAGTTGGTTTTCCCAAACATTTCTGATATCATTTGAGCCATAATACTTTCTACGAATACTGAACTTTGCCGTTAGCGGATCAGGACATGCAGTGAATTAACTAAAACATCCATTGTTTTTTACTCCCCAACCAAATCAATCAAGCTTCCATAAAAAAATGAAAAACACACATAACCCCCTCTTCATTTTTACAGCGGCAATGCTTGTTGTTTTATTTTTCCTTTGCCAGTGCAGTAACTCAAATGAAATACCTGATCATCTTATAGGTACCTGGACATCTGAGTCGGAAAAATACATGGACAGATACTTACACTTTGACCCCAAAACAATTACCTTTGGAACAGGTGGATATGGTTTTCAGACCTATATTATAGTTAACTTGGAAAAAGAAAAAAATGATAAGGAAAATTTCAGCTATCACATATCCTATGAGGATGCAGAAGGAAATGATTTCAAGGTGGGACTTCTCTATGATTCGGGTAACAACAAAATTATCAGCCTGGGTAACACCCTATCTTCATGGCATAAGACTCAATAATACTGGATGAGAAAATGAAACATCAAAAAAGACTACAGATTTTAACAAAAAGAAAATTCCAAATCAGCCTGATGTGCACCAGTCTTTTCTACGTTTTATCAACGATTGTGATTCTCGGAGCAACTCTTTTTGTCCCTCTGGCAATGGATCTTTATAATCCTCAAGTTGACATTGCCATTACGGCTCAAGTAGCAGAAAAAATTCTTTACATAGATAAAAATTTTTGGTCAGCGATCTTTTTTCTAGTACCTCTAATTTGTTTTCATTCCATCATTACCACCCACAAAATAGCCGGACCATTGCAACGCTATAAAGATGCTATCGACAAACTAATCCGTGGCGATTTGACCCAGGAATTCTCGCTACGAACGGATGACTACCTAAAAGAACTTGAATCTGTCAATGAACTAAAAAAACAATACAGAAGCATTATTGAAGATATTCAAACACGCAACAAAGAGATAAATCAATCACTGGAAACGATTCTGAGTGACCCCAAATTGGATAACAGTGAGAAATATAGACAAGAAATACAAACAACATATTTAAAAAGTACTAAACTTACCGAAAAAATGTCGTTTTTCAAAGTGTAACCGGAGCTTGTCTGAATTCTAATGTTTTCTTACTACATCTCACTGCTATTTAAAAAATATCAAAAACAAGAAAAAACAAAATCTCCGGCACTCTTTTTTTGTACTTTAGCATTTACCCTTATTGAACTCATGATAGTGATTGCTATCCTGGCAACACTCACTAGCATTGCTGTGCCCAACTATTTCAAAATGATTAATAGAGCCAGAATCACATTAACCATAGTTGACCTTAGAAACCTTGGTTTTGCCATTGACATGCACATACTTGATACTGGTAGCCTTCCCGTGTCTCTAAATGACCTTGACATGCAGATTGGTAATGATCCATGGGGTAATCCCTATCAATATACGAATTTTTCGCTCACCCCAAAAGGAAAATGGCGTAAAGACCGATTTTTGGTCCCGATAAACACTACTTACGACCTCTACAGCATGGGACCTGATGGTGACAGCAAGCCCCCCTTCACAGCAAAAGCCAGTCGCGATGACATTGTCAGAGCCAATGACGGAGCTTTCATTGGCCTGGCTCAAGATTATTAATGATATACAAATTAATGACTTTAAAACTATCACACATAAAAATTGAATTTTTACGCAGCAAAGTTGCTCAAAGAATCTTCTTTCTTTTTGTTATTTGCTCACTGCTGCCTGTCTGCATCTTTGCTTTTTTCTCTATCCAGCAGGTTTCCAGTGAATTAAATCGAAAAGCACGCAGCCACTTACGACAGACATCTAAAATAACAGGGCTCAGTATTTATACGCGTTTATTGATATTAGAAAATGAACTCACCTCCCATGCACAACAATATCTTTTGAAAAACCAATCCCCTAGAAGAGAGCTGCTTACCCACACGAACCTGTCGCCTTTTACCAATATTACAATTATTGACAGTGAAGGAAATATAGATATCCAAACAGGCATCCCTATAAAACTGCCTTTATTAAATATCAAAGAACAAAATCAAATAAATAAATCCTCACCTGTATTACTCTCATTTATTGATCAGAGCCAAAATATAACTCGACTATTTATTGCACTTGCTATTGATCAAAATTCAAAAAAACAAAAAATTATTTATGGCCTGATAAACCCTGACTTTCTATGGGGTGTTCAGGGTGAAGATATTTTGCCATCAGAAAACGAAGAAATCGTGATTTTTGATAAAATCGGAAATACATTGTTCTCCACATTACCAGACAGTGTTACCAGTAATATTTTCAACAATGGTACTCATCCCATATCTTGGTCAGGATATACCCAATGGGAACATAACAATTTAAAATATCTTTCCTCATCCTGGTCTCTATTTCTCGAACATCATTTTGCAGCTGGCCAATGGTCAATCATCGCTACAAAATCTTCCAAACAAATATTTACTCCGATTGAACATTCAAAAAAATTCCTTACCCTGCTGCTTTTTCTTACTATTTGCATGGTCAGTCTATTGAGCATAAGAATGATCAGAAATAATATGGTGCCAATAGACCGGCTCAAGGAGATGACCATTAGAATTGCCAATGGAAATTTTACCCAGCCTGTAGTGATCAAAAGTGCAGATGAATTTGAAGATCTGGGAAATTCCTTCAACAATATGGCTGGAGAAATTAACAGGCAACAAGAAATTCTGAAACAGGCAGAACAGAAATCAAAGACTCTTTCTGCCCGACTACTTGATGCTCAGGAAAACGAAAGAAAAAACATCTCTAAGGAACTCCATGACGACCTTGGTCAATTGCTTACTGCTGTTTTATTGGATATCGGCAATGCTCTCAGCATTAGCGAGGAAAAACAAACAGAACTCAAACCAACTCTGGATCGAATCCAGTCTGGAACATTTGAAACTTTAACAAAAATACGCAACATCTCTGCAGCATTACGTCCAGGAGCACTTGATCACCTGGGACTGGAGGCAGCTACAAGAGCTATGCTACTGGACTTTAATGAACGCAGTGAAATCACGTTCAGAGGTTCTTTAGACACAGATGATAGAAAAATTCCAGAAGCCATAGGTATAGCCATTTACCGAATATTGCAGGAAACCATTACCAACATCATCAAACATTCGGGTGCTGATGATGTATATGTTGATCTGAATGTAGATGAAGGAAAAATATCTTTAACGATCAAAGACAACGGCCAAGGCTTTGACATAGATAATCTGCCCCAGGATAAAGGCATTGGCTTGCTGGGCATGGCAGAAAGAATGGAGGCTCTCAGTGGAGAATTCCACATTAACAGTGCTCCAGGCGAGGGCACTGAAATTATAGCCAATTGCCCTTTATGAAAAAAAATTAGACTAAAAAACCGGCTTATAATCAAAGAAATGATTGGTTTCCATATTTCTGTAAGTCCTGGTTTCACTGCGGGCAATAAAGGAACGGGTTATAGCACCGCTGGGAGTAAACCTGACTCCATTTAAAAATTCACCATCAGTAATACCGGTAGCGGCAAAAGATATCTTACTGGAACGAATCAAATCCTCTGCTTTGAATACTTTTTCATGATTAAAAATGTCATGGTGCTGGGCAAGCTTGCAATCTCTATCATTATTATAAGATATTTTGCCCTCAAAATAACCTCCCAGGCAGCCAATAGCCGCTGCAACCATCGCCCCTTCCGGAGCAAATCCATAGCCCATATAAATATCAGCCTTTTCACCAAAAATAGCTGCCAGGCAACCGGAAATTTCACCTTCTTCAATTAATTTTATCCGCGCACCACAACTTCTCACTTCACTGATAAGCTGCTGATGCCGCTCCCGGTTCAAGATACAGACAGTGACATTTTCTGTGTATTTTTTCAAAATCCTGGCAACCCGCTTTACATTAACTGCCGGACTCTTATTAATGTCTATGACTTCACCCACCCGAGGACCCACAACCATTTTATACATTTCCAGGTTGGGAACGGATTGAATGGAACCTTCCTCTGTGAGGGCAATAAAAGAAGTAGAATTATTACCACCGTCAGCGGCTGCATGATGTGCTTCAAGGGCCACAACCATAAGGTTGACATCCGGCCCTCCTTTTCCAAGAGATGTGGGAAAATGAGATATTTCCTCTCGGCCTGCAAAGCGATCATTTACCAAAGTGCCATTTATAAAAATTCGATCAAGGGTTTTAGTTATTGCAGCCCTGGTTTGATTAAGCATCTGGTCATGATTTCCCAAGCCCTGTACCCTGGCAGCAGTGAGCGCAGCAATTTCAGTGGCCCGGACAATTTCCATTCCATAATTTACTTCCATCGTACGTTGCATCATCCTTTCCAATTATTTAACATATCAGATAAAATTGACAGGTTACGCCATACTCCTGATTTTTCCCAAGATCTCAGCACTTTTCTTTTTTAAAACAAGCCCTTCTCGGATATCCTTAATTTTCATTGGCTGACGAAACTCATCAATCAACTCAATATCCAAAGGAGCCGACTCCAATCTGGCTGCTGCATGTTTCATCTCTTCAGGTGTAGGAAGAATTATGCCAAACAGTTGATAGGGAGTGTGAACCAGGGCATGACCACGATTATAATACGCTGCAGCAAAACCACCATCAACATTAATAGCTACCCCATCACTGGAAGCCATTTGCAAGCCTTTGTTATAATCAATCGGCGTATGTCCAAAAATCACCCTTTTCACACCAAATTCATGCAGAAGCTTCTGTTTAAAAGAGGCAGTCTGCAAATTAGCTTTCCAGAAAAGAGTTCTTTCTCCATGACTCTGCTTATCAAGCAAAAAATACCGCTCAAAAGTTTTCATGGCATGCTTGCCAAAAAATGGAGAACGTGGACCGCACCAGAGATAAAAGAAAAATGCTTGATCCTCAGGGTTTTGATCTCCACCTTGCAGATAATTACGGCCAACCCTGTCAACAGTATCTTGTATAAAATCAAGCAGTTTCCTTCCACTTTTACCCAATAACACCTGAAACTCACCGCTTTCATCAGATGGGACAAGAGCATGAATATTCAAGCTGTCGTTATGGACATGATAGGTCTTGCCATGCTGAAAAAAATACCGCAGCAATCTCTTCAACTTTTTATTTGATGTGAATTGAACACTTAAATCATCTATTATTTCCTGTTCCTGTAGAGTAAGTTTTCCCGGATTTTCAAGATCTATTGTGGGGAAATGAGTGTCATTTAGCCCTTCAGTTTCACCTTGAGCTAACATCTGAGCAAGGCTGTCAAGCCACAGTCTTGAAGACATGTCATATTCTGGAAAATCTCGGATAGTTTGTTCTTCCAATTTGAACTGAATAACGGCCAAAGCTTTTTCCATACTCCGCCCTCTATCTGTTTTTGCCTTGAACTTTCCTGTTACCATCTTACTGGGATAAGTTTTCTCTGCAAATTCAGCAAGTCGTGAAGTATCAAACTGCAATCTTTCAATGAGCTCAAAATGATCATAGCGACAAGTAATTCTCATTGCCTCTGCTATTAACGATTTATTTCCGGATACTGCTCCCATCCAAAGAATATCATGATTACCAAACACGTAATCAACCATATCTCTATAAGCTGGAGAAGATAATATCCTGATAATTTTGTCTGGCTGCGAGCCTCTGTCAAAAACATCACCGAGCACCAATATTCGATCCAGCAACACTTGTCGGATTGCATAAGACAGATGAGTGATCAAACGTTTTGAAACAACAGATTCCTCAAAAATCTGATCAGGAACCGGCAATCCAGATAAAAGACGATCAATGGTACTGCGAAACTCTGGTAAAAAAATTTCACGCTGCTTATATCGAATATTGGACAGCCTATACTTCAAAATCTGTACCAGGCAAAAAATCACATCCTGCATATCCATACTGACATCACCGTCAGGCAGGTATTCCTTTTTCCTTATAATTTTGGTTAGATATTGAATCTTATTAACAGTGAAAGTGTTTGGTAAAGCTTCACGGCAGGTTTGATACAACATACCAAAACGACCCCGTAAAATGGACATAAAACGATCGCCCTCACCATGTAGATCGCTGATCCACAATGTTACCGGAATATTTGAGTTCAATTCATTTTCAAGCTGCAATAATTCCTGGGACAGTTTATCCAACTTTGCAGCCCTGACAAACTTTCCTTTTTCCTGTACCATCTCAAATGCCTCTGTAACGATTCTGTTAGCCTTGATACAAAAATATCAAATATATATAGACCTTTTGCCGACCCATTTAAAACCAAGAATATCAGTAATATTTTCCTTATCTATTCTTCAGGACCACACTGGCAACATGTGGATAATTCCCTGAACAAAAAACTAATTTTCCCAGATGCTTTTACATTTAATTAACATTTTGAAGGCTTAATTTCTTCTGCTATTTTCTGACATTATAGTGCCTAGTACTAAAAACATAGTCCCCCCATATTGATTAAAACATTATGCCGATAAAATTCAGTCGTAAAAGCAATGACACCATATCATCAAAACTACATGAATTAATCTGTTTTTTCAATTCCGCTTTTTTAAAAGTCGCCTGACAATCCAGTGACATAGCAATACCATTATCCTCTTGAAATATATTAATTGCAGAATCAAACATATTATATCAAATATAATTGCTAATCATTTGCAAACATCCCAAACCTATCTCTCATGGAGTTACAACTACTATCCAAAATAACTACTGCAACTCCACACAATGATCAAAAATCTATTCATGCATTACAACCAGCAAGGATAAACGACTATTTCACACAGGAAATCAGGAAAAATAGCCACTTACTCTTGCAACAGATCTTTCTTTGTTTTATATCTCCTCAGTCAGGAAAAAAAAATATCAGTTGAAAAAAATCAATCCAATTATTTTAAGATAATGAACATTAATAATATCCAAAAACATTTCCTGATTTTTCGACATTCTTTATCAAGAGCAATATCAAACAATTCAAACTAACCAGATTACCATTATGCCATCAGACATTTCATTTTCCTAGCAAACAAATCACTGCAAGGCAAGAGTATCCGCCGAAACCTTACTTTTTCAAAAAAACACTTTCACCTATGGTATAAATTTGTTTTATCTATTACATAACAGTTTTATATATAATTAATCCACTTACTCTTTTTAATGAAATATGCATCTATATTTCATTATCAAAAGCTGCTTATTAATTTTTTTGGTGAGCAACTTTTTTATAACCATCAATAAATGGAGATTCAGCCATGATCTATACAGCTGAAATTGAAAAAATGTGCTGTGTTGCCCAGGGACCAGACAACGGTTCTTCGCCTATTCCTCAGGAAGGCAAATGGCCAAAAATCAAAGAAGTTACTGATATCAGCGGCCTGACACACGGAGTAGGCTGGTGTGCACCGCAACAGGGAGCCTGTAAACTCACCCTCAATATTAAAAATGGTATTATCGAAGAAGCCCTGATTGAAACAGTCGGCTGTACTGGCATGACCCACTCTGCTGCCATGGCCTCTGAGATATTGCCTGGAAAAACAATTTTGGAAGCGCTCAACACAGACCTTGTCTGTGATGCAATAAATGTTGCCATGCGTGAACTTTTTCTGCAAATTTCCTACGGACGCAGCCAATCTGCATTTTCCGAAGGTGGTCTACCGGTTGGCGCAGCTATGGAGGACCTCGGCAAAGGACTGAAAACAGTTACCGGGTCCATGTATGGTACCAAAATAAAGGGTCCCAGATATCTGGAAATGGCAGAAGGATATGTTATGGAATTAGGTCTTGATAACAATGATGAAGTCATTGGTTATAAATTCGTCCACCTAGGCGTAATGATGGAGGCCATCAAAAAGGGTACTGACCCTGCAGCTGCACTTGAAAAAGCTTCCGGCACTTATGGCCGTTTTTCAGATGCAGTAAAAACAATTGATCCAAGACACGAATAAAGGGGTAGAAAGACAATGGCATTATTTGAAAGTTATGACAGAAGAATCAACCAGATTACCCCTGTTTTAGAAAAATACGGATTTAAAGATTTACATGAGGCACGTAGCAGTTGCGAAGATTTTGGGGTTGACGTGTACTCTCAAGTCAAAAATATTCAACCAATATGCTTTGATAACGCCTGCTGGGCTTATATATTAGGCGCTGCAATAGCTATTAAAAAAGGACAAAAGATTGCTGCTGAAATTGCTGCAACACTTGGTGAAGGACTCCAGGCTTTTTGTATTCCCGGCTCAGTTGCCGCACAGAGAGAGGTTGGAATCGGCCATGGTAATTTGGCATCTATGTTATTACAGGATACGACAGGCTGCTTTGCATTTCTCGCTGGACATGAATCTTTTGCTGCAGCAGAAGGAGCTATCGGAATTGCCCAGTCTGCCAACAGGGTTCGCAACAATCCTCTCAAGGTTATACTCAATGGCCTGGGAAAAGATGCCGCCCACATCATTGCCAGAATGAATGGATTCACCCATGTGGAAACACATTACAACTTCCACACTGGAGAATTACAGGTTATTAAAGAAACATCATATTCCACAGGCGACCGTGGAAAAGTCCGCTGCTTTGGTGCTGATGATGTACGTGAGGGAGTGGCCATCAATCATATGGAAGAAGTTGACGTTTCCATTACCGGAAACTCAACCAATCCCACTCGTTTCCAACATCCTGTGGCAGGTACCTATAAAAAAGAGTGCATGGAACAGGGGAAAAAATATTTCTCTGTCGCCTCAGGTGGTGGAACAGGCAGAACCCTTCATCCAGACAATATGGGAGCAGGTCCTGCATCCTATGGAATGACCGACACCATGGGCAGAATGCATTCAGATGCCCAATTTGCCGGTAGCTCTTCGGTACCAGCCCATGTCGAGATGATGGGCCTCATAGGCATGGGAAACAATCCTATGGTAGGCGCTTCAGTAGCAGTGGCAGTCGCCCTGGAACAGGCAGCAACTTAATTGTTTTTCACTTAATTTACAGCATCAGGTCTTCCCGGCCTGATGCTGTAAATCAAAAACTAAAATATAGCTCAGCCTAAACTTATTTAACCCAACCGCCTTTTGCAATCCACTGATCAAAATCAGACACCGACAAAGGTCTGCAAATATGATATCCCTGAATATAATCACACCCCATTGCAATAAGCTTCTGCATGGTTTGCTGATCTTCAACACCTTCTGCAACAACCTTGCAGCCAATTGAGTGAGCCATCATGATGGTCGACTTTACAATAGCCTCATTATCCTCATCGCTGAGCATATCTATTACAAAAGATTTATCAATTTTTATTTCCTGAACAGGAAACTTACGTAGATAGGCAATGGAGGAATAACCAGTTCCATAGTCATCAACAGAAATAACAACACCCAAGCTTCGCAAATCCTGCAAAACTCTGAGTGCACGTTGTTGATCAACCATCACACAGCTTTCAGTGATTTCCAAAATCAGCCTCTGGGGATTAACAGGGTAAATTTCCAAAAGCCTTCGCACGTCTTTTGGAAAATCCAGATCATGGAGATTTTTTACAGACAGGTTTACGGATATTTCCATCTCAATTCCTGCTAACTCCCATCTGACACACTGCTGCAGAGCCTCGTCAAGCACCCAACTGGTAAAAGACTTACTCAGCCCAGCCTGTTCCACCAAAGGAATAAATTGATCAGGAGAAATACATTTCTGTTCAGGATGAACCCACCTGGCCAAGGCCTCGACACCGGAGAAGCAATTTCCTTGCACTATAATTTTCGGTTGGTAATGCAACTCAAACTGACCTTTGTGAACAGCATCGCGCAACTGACCTATTAAAATAAGGCGATTCCAGGTAGATCGATTATGCTCTGGATCAAACACTGCATAAACAACCTCGTTATGCACTGCAACGTACATGGCTATCTCTGCGTGTTGCATTATTGCTTCGCTGTCGTCACCGTGCTCTGGAAACATCGCAATACCAACATTCACCCTGACACTAAAATCATGCCCTTCAAAGGTAAAAGGTTGTTCAATAACACTAGACAACTTATAACTAATTTTAATGGCATCCTGAAGACTGATTTCTGGAAGTAATATTGCAAATTCATCACCGCCAATCCTGGCCAAAACATCAGTTCCACGCCTGAAAGTTTCGCTTAGCCTGGTTGCTACCTCCTGGAGCACATAATCCCCGTAAAAATGACCCAGAGATTCGTTTACTTCCTTGAAGCTGACCAGATCTACAAACAAAACTGCAAGAGGAACCCGCTGTCTTTTACAGGTAAGCAGGGCATAATCAAGTTTTTCCTGAAAATAAATTCTATTGGGAAGATCGGTCAAACTATCGTGGGAGGCGCGATGCCGTTCCATCCTGGCCAGCTTTTCAATTCTATCGATGGAAATATTGCTGAGAAAAACTACACCAATGACAAAAACAGCTCCCAAAAAAAGGATGACAGAAAAGAAGACTAATTCATAGGAAGGAGGCTGGGTAATAGATACATAGATAAACTGCGCATAACCCAGCACAAAGAGAACAACAAATATCCCCAGAAATTTCCATTTCTGGCAAACTTTATCCTGCTTTCGACATATTTTCCTGATAGGAAACAACGACGCTACAAGTAATACAATACCGAAAAATGCCAGAAATATAGATAACGCTCTCAAAAAAATCCCCCGCAGCAGGCTCAGACAGACGCTTTATCCAGAAGAGTGTTACTCCTGTTACAGCACTCATGTTAGCATTGAATTAGATTTTCCCCCTCCATCTCCCTGGGAGCCGGAATCCCTAAAAGCGCTAAGACAGTGGGAGCAATATCCTTGAGTGCTCCACCTTTTTTCAAAGAGCACGTTCTATATTCATTGTTATTTAACAAAATCAAAGGAACCGGGCTGAGAGTGTGAGCCGTATACGGATCCAGACTACTGCAATCAATCATTACTTCAGCATTTCCATGATCTGCGGTGATCAGGATTGTCCCGTTTTTTTCTTTAAAAAATTCAGCAATCCGTCCAAGACATACATCAACAGTTTCACAGGCTATAGTTGCCGCATCCAACATACCAGTATGCCCAACCATATCACAATTGGCAAAATTCAAAACAATAAACTCGTATGGCTGCCCCTGGTCCTGCTTTTCCTGCAGAGCAGCTATAAGCCTGTCAGTTACTTCTATTGCACTCATTTCAGGCTTTTTGTCATACGTTTCCACATCCCGTGGAGACTCTATCAAAATCCTGTCTTCTTTCGGGAATGGATCTTCCAGGCCTCCGTTAAAAAAATAGGTCACATGGGCATACTTTTCAGTTTCGGCTATTCGTAACTGACGGAGTCCATGACCACTGATCTCTTCTCCGAGGATATGTTGCATAACCGTTGGTGGAAAGGCAACGGGAAGCGCAAAATCACTTTCGTATTCTGTAAAAGTTACCAGTTCTATTATAGCTGGTTTTCTGTTAATTTCAAAACTTGAAAAATCTCTATCAATAAATGCCCGGCATAATTCTCTTGCCCGGTCGGCTCTAAAATTAAAAAAGATAATTGCATCCCCGTCATTTACAGGTGCAATGGGTTTATCCAACGCTGTAGTAATAACAGTGGGAGTTATGAATTCGTCAGTTTCATCTCTCATATAGGCACTTGCTACTGCCTCTTTTCCATTTTTGGCTTTCTTGCCATTACCTTCTACAATTGCCTGCCATGCTTTTTCAACCCTGTCCCATCGGTTATCGCGGTCCATGGCCCAATATCTGCCAGACACTGTAGCCACCTGCCCAACTCCAATCTCTTCAATGGCATTCAGGAGCTGCTGCATATACCTGCCACCACTTTTTGGAGGAGTATCACGCCCATCCATAAAACAGTGAATATAAACATTTTTCAAACCTTTATCCCTGGCCATGGATAAAAGTGCAATGAGATGATCAATATGGGAGTGAACGCCTCCATCAGACAATAAGCCAAAGAGATGAAGACATTTATCCTGAGAAAGCTTATCCATTACGTTGCAGAGAACCGCATTATCCTTAATCTCGCCAGATTCTAGAGATTTATTAATCCTGGTGAAATCCTGATAAACAATTCTTCCGGCGCCAATATTAAGATGACCCACTTCAGAATTCCCCATCTGCCCTTCAGGTAGGCCGACCAAACCATTATGGGCAATCAATGTCGTAGCTGGATACTCCTGCTGCCAACGATCCATATTGGGTGTGTGTGCAATAGATACCGCATTGGTAGCATTGGCTGGGCCATATCCCCATCCATCAAGAATTGCCAATAAAAGAGGGCCTTGACTGCTCACATCTTTCTCCATAAAATTATTCAGCTGCTAGAGCAAATACCACGTAGCTTGATTATGTCATAGCAATGCTCTTGTTGTGTATGGCCTGAACATCAAATATCAAGATCTTCAACACAAACCTTAGGAGCATCATGCCACAGACCATCCAGATTATAGAACCCTCTGCTTTCCTTATAAAATATATGGACAACAACATCATCAAAGTCCAACAGAACCCACAGCCCCTCCGCCAGTCCTTCACTATTTTTTGAATTAACCCTTTTGGACCGAAGCTCACTTTCTATTGTTTCTGCAAGCCCCTGAACATGCCTGGTGGAACGACCGCTCATAATCACAAAATAATCCGTAAAAGAGGCCAGCCCTTGCACATCGAGAATTTTTAAATCTTCTGCTTTAGCATCAAGTGCTATCTTGGCACAGATTTCTGCCAATTTCAGGCCACTCTTGTCTGCGTGTTCTTTTCTTAATTTCTTCATAAATATATTTTTTTAACTGTTTGCCGCTTTTGCCTTCCCCTTCTTCTTGCGAGGAGGGAATTCAAAAGAAAGTTTACCTTTATTATCTAATTTCAGGTATGCATCAAAAGGTCGCTTCTTTTTGGAAATAAAACCATTAATCAATTCAGTCTTGCCGTCACGCAATAACTGTTCCACATAATCCGGATCTATCCGACGCCCCAAAATTATCTTACTTATCCGTAATCCCTTGTCCTTGTCACCATCGAGTGCTGATTCAGATAAAAATGCTGCAGGTGTTTCATATACGTTGGTATTGTCAACTGGAGATACACCTAAGGGCTGAGTTTTCTTTATTTCTTCACAATCCAGCTGATCCACAGAATCGGCAAACAAAAATTCAACTTTGCCGTTATTTAGGTGAATGGATGCAGAAAATGATTTCCCTCTCTTACTGCGAAAATCATCCATGGGACCAATAGTATCTCCCTTAAGCATGGAACAGATTTCCTCTTCTGCCATAACACGGCCACCAAGAATCTTACGCACCATAATCTTTTCATCTTCAGAAATATAGGCTGTTGCAGTTTCATAATAGATAACATCCTCAAGAGGAGAAAAAGACGCCTGCTGCTTCTGTTCTGCCTGAACACCAGAAAAATTCTTAACTTGAGTAACCATTTTATCAGTCATTTCCCTGATCGAAGCCATAAACTGATCGCGTGTCATACCACCTTTGAGAATTTGATTAAGCTTGTATTCCCATTCTCCGGTCAACTCAGGTGATGCCAGGACATCAATTTTCATTGCCTCAAGCAGGTTCAACAACTCAAAAGCCTTACCCGTAGGTATTAACTCCCGGTTTTCCCGGACTATGTATTTCTCATTTATGAGTTTTTCAATAATGGAGGCTCTGGTAGCCGGGGTTCCCAATCCCCTTTCCTTCATAGCTTCAGCTAGCTCTTCATCATCAATGAGTTTTCCGGAATTTTCCATGGCAGAAAGTAAGGTTGCCTCACTGAACCTTGGTGCTGGTTTGGTCTGGTTTTCCTGTTGATCAATCTCTTGACAAAAAACCGGATTACCTTGAGGCAACGCCTGGAGAATAGTGTCACTTTTATCATCTTTTGATGATCCATAAATAGCTTTCCAGCCTGGATCAACCAAGATTTTCCCTTCAGTAAGAAATACCTCATCCTGGACACGGGAAAGCCTTTTGGTGTTATGGTATACAGCGGCTGGAAAAAACACCGCCAAAAAACGCTGGGTAATCATCTGGTACACTTTCATTTCCGGTTCACTCAATTTTCCTGGCAAACCAGAGGTGGGAATAATTGCAAAATGATCGCTCACTTTTGCATTATTGAACACACGTTTATCCATTTTCAGATAATTTTTTTCCAATGCCTCACTGGCAAATTTTCCATACTGCCATTGCTTTTGGCACCCCACGACCTTCTTGACTGTTGGCAGATAATCTTCAGGTAAGTTCCTGCTATCTGTTCGTGGATAAGTGACAAGTTTATGCCTTTCATACAATGCCTGAGCAATCCCCAAAGTGTTCTTTGCCGAGAAACCAAACCTGCTATTGGCTTCGCGCTGCAGAGAGGTGAGATCATAGAGCAATGGTGAGCGCTGAGTTGATTTTTTTGATGTCTCCTCAATCTCCGCTTGCTCACCGGTGCAGCGCTTGACTATATCCTTTGCCAGTTCCTGCTTCCAGATCCGGTTCTGTCGGTTATGAGGTTTTTCAGGATCTTTTTTAAATTTCGGCTCAATCCATACACCTGAATAACTAATTGTATCGCAGGTAAATGTAGCATGAAGTTCCCAGTAAGTTTCTGGAACAAATTTTTTGCGCTCTGTCTCTCGTTTGACGAGCATAGACAAGGTAGGAGTCTGAACTCGACCGCATGGAGTCTTCCTGAACCCTCCGTGGCGAGAATTAAACCCGGTAAGTGCTCGGGTGGCATTAATTCCGATAAGCCAATCAGATTCAGATCGACATAAGGCAGTATCCTCAAGCGGCAACATCTCTGAATTATCACGAAGTTTTTTCAATCCTTCACGAATTGCTCCCATGGTCATGGACTGTAACCAGAGACGTTGTATGGATTTTTTTTCAACTGATTTGGTCGCTGCTTGTTTAAGGATATACTTAAAAATAAGTTCACCTTCACGACCAGCATCACAGCCATTCACGATAACCGATACATCCCGGCGACGAATAAGCTTACTTAACGCATTAAACTGAGTTTTAGTGTTAGGTAACACCGCAAGAGGAAATTCATCAGGCAAGATTGGTAAATTATCAAGCCCCCACTTCTGGAACTTAGGATCAATTTCTTCAGGATAGGCTATAGAGACAAGATGACCAATAGCATAAGAAACAATGTATTGATCACTTTCAAAATGTGTCTTGCTTTTAGTAAATTTGCCAGCTAAGGCTTTTACAATATCAGCAGCAACACTAGGCTTTTCAGCAATAATTAATGTTTTTCCCATTATCAAACAAAAGAAGAGTTAAAGTATTTATGTTTATTTGCCCTGTAAAAATTCGAGCAGTACGGCATGCCAAACAGCTGGCTGATCAAGATAGCAGGGATGTGACGCCCCTTCAACGATTACCTTTTGCGAACCTATTATTGATTCATGCAACAGATCACTATTTACCGGAGATGATATCTGGTCATCACTTCCCCAGACAATCAAGGTAGGAATCTTGATTTTATCCAACCGTTCTCTATTTTCCTCTACTCCCACACATCCGATGAGTATCAGAGCTCCTATCAATTCCTGATTATCGAGAACAAATTCAAGGGCAATCCGCCCCCCCATGGAAGGCCCGACCAAAACCGGTTTATGCAACCCCTTATCTGTAATAAAATTTTTCAGCAGTTCGTCTTGTTGCTGTGAACTTGCAGGTGATTGACCAAACCCAGGCATATCAATCGCCATTGCATGAAAACCATTGTCCGCAACTTTTTGCAGTGTCCCAAGTTTTTGCCAGGTAGAAGCATTAAATTTCATCCCATGTAAAAAAATTACATGCTCTAATTCATGGTTAGTGCTTTCAACAAAATGTATCGGCGTGTCTTTAACCACAGACTTCCGTGCAACAATTTCAACCATTTCATCGACCTAAACGAAAAACCATCAATATTTAATAAAAAATAACATTCCTATTTGAAGAAAAGAAATAAGCGACATCAAGCTCTTTGTCAACGGCCAGAAAAAAACGCGCTTCATTTTTTATAAAAAAAATCAAAAAACACATCAAATAATACAAAATAAAAACCAGACCACCATAACCATGCAGATAATTGATTTAGCTAAAGTTCCCCCGACAAAACCAACAAAACCACCAAATCCTGCCTGCAATGCAGGCTTTAATTGCTCGCCTATCAGTAACTCTCCAATAACAGCACCTGCCAGTGGACCAATGATTATACCAATAGGCCCAATTACAAAAATAAGCAATGTACCAAATACAGCTCCCCAAACTGCAGCACGTGAACCTCCATACATTTTCACGCCAAACCCCGCAGCAACGAACTCAACCAAGTAACTTAGTGCAACCAACATGGCCTGAAAAATAAAAAACACAAGGGAGAGATTTTCAAAACCTGTTATAAATCCATAGATTAAAAATCCGCACATTATTAATACGGTATCAGGAAGGACCGGTAAAACCAAGCCGACAAAACCGGCGGCTATGAAAGGTACACTGGCAATAAATCCCCAAAAATGCGGTGCAGAAATATATTGATTAAACCAGTCAAGCAAAACGCAACACCTTGGCTCCACAGACCGCACCTGCCTTTAAATCACACAGCGCCCGATTAACCTCCAGAAAATGATACTCTTCAACCTCCGGCCTGACATTCATTTCAGCAGCAATCTTCAGACATTGGACAACATCTTTTCTGGTAACATTTGCAACTGATTTTACTTCCTTTTCCTGCCAAAGATGCCTCTCGTAACTAAGATTGAGCAATTTTTTTTGATCCTTTGTCTCTTTTCGAATAGCATTGATTATCAGGCGGCCACCTGAATGGAGGTTTTCAAGAGCAGATATAACTGGCTGCCAGGCTGGAGTGGTATCGATTATTCCATGCATTTTTTCCGGGGCAGTTTCTTGTATACCACCTGCCCAGAATGCACCTAGATCCAAAGCAAACTTTTGTTGCTTTAAATTTCTGGCAAAAACAAAAACTTTACAATCAGGAAAAATATACTGAATCATCTTTAAAACCAGATGCGCTGAGGCACCGAATCCGGTTAATCCAAGATTACAACCATTTTTCATATTGGCAAGTTGCAGGGAGCGAAACCCGATTGCACCGGCACAAAGAAAAGGTGCTGCCTCTGCATCTGTGATTGTTTTTGGAATAAGATAGGCAAAATCTTCTGAAACTACGATATATTCAGCATAGCCACCAGCAGCATCACGTCCTGTTGCGAGAAACTCACTGCATAAATTCTCCAGCCCGCTACAGCAATGAAAACAAGTACCGCAAGCTGAGTAAATCCAAGCTATACCAACTCTGTCACCTTTTTTAAAGATGGATGAATTACTCCCTGTACCCACTACCTGCCCAACAACCTGATGCCCTAAGGTTACGGGCAAAGACACGTCCATCCTTGCCTTCAATCTCATCCAGCTCTGTATGACAGACACCACACACACTGACCCGCACCAAAATTCGAGAATCTCGTGGCACAGGTATTGCTTTATTTACAAGATGAAGAGGCTGACTCCCTGGAGAAATTTCTGCTTGCTGCTGCAGTTCAAAATTTTTCATATCCCAAGCTATATATTTTCACCTCAACCCTGTTCTAGAAATCACCTCACAGGAGATCGCAAAACTTTTTCATTCAAATCTGATATTTGGGCATTTTTATGAGCCAGATTTTTGACAAGTTGCTTTGTTTCACTTTGAAGTTCCTGCAAAGAATTTTGCTGATCTGATATCTTTGCCAGCAGAACATTCATGTTTATTTTAATCCTGTCCAACTCTTTTTGGCGATCCTCAATAAAATCATTTTTCTCTTCAACTATCCTTTCCAAACCAATAACCTGGGCCCTTGCTGAATCCAATTCACGCCCCATCTTTGCCTGCTTTACCAGAATATCAGCATCAGCCGAGGCCAAACGTTTTTGCAGTTTAGAATTTTCCTGTCTACCTGCTTCCAGTTTTTCCTGAAGGTTTTTGACTTTAGCAGTACTTTCTCCCTGTCCGGATGAGCCCAAAGAATTTTTCTGCAAATTTTCAAGACGCTGTTTCTTGGTTTCCAACCATGCTTTCAACTTAGCATTGTTAGTTTCTGCAACTTTTAGCTTGGCCTGACATGCAGCCAAATCATTTCCGCTTGTGGAAGATGCAACCTTTCCCGTTACCTTTTCCTTTTCCTTCAGCTGATTGATCAGTGAAGTCCTTTCCTTTAACAGTTTTGATATTGCAGCTGTTCTTACCGAAAGCTTTGCCTCCAAGCCTTTAATGGATCTACGAAGAGCTACCAACTCCTCCCTCCCCTTTAACAGCTTATTTTCTTTTTCCTGCAAATCTTTTTGCAGATCAGCAGTCTTGGCCAAAACCTGTTCCTGAACCTGATCATTTTGCTTTTGAACAACTTGTAATTCTTGTTGTTTTACTGCAAGCTCATCTTTGAGAAGAATCTTTTTCTTATTGGCGATGGATCCCCAGATTGATCCTATGACTACCAAAACTGCCAAAACAAAAATGACTCTGTTTTTATTCATTTCCAGATACTCCATCTCTATTAATGGTTACTCATTATTAAAATTTATATTAAAGAATTTTTTTTTCTTATTCAGCATTAACCTTGCTAGCAGCACCATCTTTAGCACCAGTCATTTCATCCTGTTGTAAGACTTCACTACTGACATCTTTGGCAACTCCGATATCATTTTTAAAAACCTCATCAGGATCCAGGTTAGATAAAAGCAGATCTGGATCAACAGCCGTAATTTCATCTTCAATTCTGCTTAAATTTCTCTTCACCTTTTCAATTAAGTCAGACTCAGGGTACTTGTTCAACAGATCAAGCAAAAGTTTCCGAGAAGCGACAAGTAACTTTTTTCTACTATCAATATCCTGAGTTCTGTTAGCACGTACAAACAACTCTGCTGCTCTCCGCCTGCCTTCCCTTACAGCTAACTGTATGGTTGATATAATCTGATCTCTAGCCTTCTCAGCATAAGTAGTATCCAACAATTCCCTGAACACTGCAATGGCATTATCATATTCCTTGGCCTCAAGGTGTTCCATAGCCTTATTCCATTTCTTAGGCAAAACCTGAGCCTTCCTTAGTCTTTCCTGTTCAATGATAATTGCCTCAGCGGTTATCAACTCTTCATCTTTAGCCTGCAATATATCCAGTTTCTCTGGAGTAAGAATATCTTTTGGCATACGCTCAATCATAAGCGATGCCTCTTGAAATTTTTCTTCAAAACTTAACAAATCAATTTCACTAAGAATGCTTGTAAACCATTTCTCAGCTAACTCTTTAGATTTGACAAGAAGAGTATCTACACTAGAGGCCACCAATGAATACGGATACTTATCCAGATATTCCTGAGCCTGCATCATAACCTTAAAGCCATCACGCTTAGTATTATAACCAAGATGTGCCAGAAGCAACGCTGCATAAGAGTCAACTTCCTCCTGCTGCCCCTTACCATCTAAAACTTCTAGTTGTTGTCCAGCCCAAGCAACAGTATCACTAAGCGCCACATGGATATCACCTAATTGCTCATATTGAATCCGGGCACTATCATAATTCCCCAGGGCAAATCGCAGATCGCTAACTAATTGCATTAACGCAAAATCCTTTTTTGCGTTATACTGACTGTTGTATTTTTCCAGCTGGTTTTCCAGTAAATCAAGAGCCTCATCCTGACGCTCACTTTTAATAAGCGCCTGGGCATACTGCATTACAGCCTCATAGCTGGCCAGTTCTTTCTGTTTTCCAGGGAGTGTTTCAAAGATCTCAATCAATTGCGGGTAATCCTTTTTAAAAAAGGCATCGTTGATTCGCTTTTCGGCATCTCGCAATGAAGCAGGTTGTTTTCCTGTCATAACTGCAGCTGCAGATTTTTTATCCATGGCTGAAAATCCAGTACACTCACCTTCTAAATAATCAATATCAAGATACTGAATATCCAAAAGAGAATCTCCACCCAATAATTCAACCATTCTTACTGATTTTTTATCCAACAACCGTTCATGGAACTCATTGTATTTTGACAAGATATTTTCTAACTGCCACCCACAATTATTAATTTTGCTTACTTGAGCAGGATCCAGATTCATGGCACTTAAGCTAGATTCAAGTCCACCCCATTGTTTCTTTTTCTCTTCATAAGTGAAAATACGATCATTGATCCGAGTAAGAATTTCCATCAATACATCTGGAGATGATGGAACAACTCCATCATCCAACTGTGGTTGACCTGGAACAGAAGCCGGACGGACAGATCGAATAATCTTGCTGCCAGGAACAGCAGAAGATTCAGGCCCCTGATACTTTTCCCCAATCAGCGCCTTTTGTCTTTCCATTCGCCCCTGATAAGGATCTATTGTTTTTTTAGGAGCAGAACAGCTGCTGAGCAACACAGCCAAAAGAAGATAAATAAAGAGTGCCCGAGCAAAAATACTTTTACAAAGCATTTGATGTAAAAAAAACATTACCAACTCCACATCGGGAAATTGTATCCCGCATTATTTTTCATGTTTGAAAAAAACAGAACTATGACAAGTAAATCCAAACTCGGAAGACCATGATTAACCTGTCATAGTTCTCACTCTATCAAAATACCACAAATTAAGAGAGTTTTATTGACTTATTATTGTACCACGAGTGAATGCATTATCCAGAAAAAAACATCCTCATTTACTGATGAATCCAGAATGGTTGAAAATACCGTTCCGCCTCGAATACACCTTCAGCACCAAGACGCCCAAACGTCAGCACCGATGGAGTCGAAAGTGCCTTATGTCTGCTAATAACGCTTTGAGATGGTAACACATGCCCACCTTTTTTTGGATCAACTGCTGCAAAAACCTGCCCGGCACGAGGATATTGCAAGGTAAGACCGTTAAAACTCATATCTACATCATCTATGCGATCACCTGAATGAGTGCTATCATAAAACCCTTGGGCAACACTGCTCCAAGCTGGCAATGCGCCAACTGAACCGGTAATATGCGTGGTATTATGGGCCATTGGGCTGTTATCATCAAATCCAACATACACCCCTATAGTGCTCCCATCTTCCAGATACAAAAATGATTCATTGTTCTTCCCCAGTCCAGGTGCCATTCCTAAAAAAGATGCGTTCGTAAAATTATTGGCTGTGCCTGTTTTACCCAGCAACGGTACAGGCTGATCCAAAGATTTGAGTCGTTTTTGTTTTTCACTAATCGTACTTGAAAGACGAACAGTCTTTTTTGCATACCTGCCAGTGCCGTATTTTACAATATTTTGCAAAATATTACTAAGAGACAACCTTGTTTTCATGTCAAACACAGTCCCTCCCTCAGTTTTTGCAGAATAAATCACTTCACCCTCGGGTGATTCTATTCTTTCAATAATAGCCAATCCTTCTCCAGGCTCCTCATCGTCAAAATCGTCTTGTTCTTTTTCTAAATGACCAAAACCATATCTCTTTCCGGTAATTAAAGTCTCATACATGCGAACAGAATCAAGCAATGAGATAACATTTGAACCTAAAGGAAAAGATAATACCGGTTTCAAGGAACTGGAGATACCAGATTCATTGCCCAACTGCCGCAGATATTGCAATCCCAGCATAATCCGGTAATCACTCACAGTGCCAAGAACTTCCTCAGTATAGGGAGCCTTGGCAGCCAAACGGTCCAGTTCCAACTTTTTCTGTATCTGTATCTGTTCCATGATATAGACACTTATATGCCCTTCCAGCAACACAGACTCCCAAAACTCAAGCTGCTGGGACGCTGACATCTTCTCAAGCCGAGCCAACAATTCTGCCTTAGAAACCAACCTGTATCTGCCAAAATCCGGTTCAAGAAGAGAATAAACTATTTTTTTGGTTTGAATATTCTCCTTAAAAATCCCATCAAATGAGATGCCGGGGCCCTCATCCTGGAAGAATGAAAACAATTCCTGTTTTCTAAGAATTATCTGCTCAACAGTTTTCTTCGCCTTTATCAGTGACTCATAAACAGAAACCAGAGACAAGTAATTTTTCTGAAGAATCCTCTCCCTGAGTTCTAACTCTTTCCTTTCTCTTGTGCTGCGTGTGAGAGCAAGCTCCTCATCTGCGAGTTCCAGCGAAATATCCTCAGAAAATTTCTTAAAACCAGTGCCGTAAGGTAGCTGTTTTAACTCATTATATTCTTGGACAAGTCCATCAAAAAAGAAATCAGCTTTCAGTGACAATACAGCCTGATCAAAAGCAGCCTGTTCTAAAGCCTCATTGTTCACAACAATTCCGTAAGAATCGCGAATTCTTTGCCGGAAATGAGCATAGCTCTCTGTATTCACGCCATCTGTACGAGGAGCCATATCAAGATGTGATGCCAGCTCTCGAAGCCTTGGCGGAGTTAGATTATCCAACAAATGACACAACAACCACACTGCCGCTACATTTTCAGAATGAACCCCAGCCCAACTCATTGAAACTTCATCATAGGGACTGATATGATCGGGTCGCGGAAAATACGGCAACCCCTGAAAAACAAATACATTTCTCCGATTGTTCAACAAATCGGTACTATTCCAGCCTAGTTGCAATGCAGCAGCGAATAAAAATGGTTTTAAAACCGATCCCATAACTCGTTTAGAATTAATTGCCCGATTAAAATAACGGTTTTCAGCTCCGCCCACCATGGCCTGAATCATTCCTTGTTGCATAACCAGTGCAGCACCCTGAAGCTTGGGGAAACGTTCCAAATCCAGCAAAACCCTTCCCTGTTCATCTACCGCACGAACACTGGTATAAATACTGTCACCTTCCTGCAATTGATTTAACAAAGAAAAAAGATCATACTCATCCGCCTCACTCCATCGCTGTTTGGACCATCTAGCCCTTGCTGTTAAAAGCCTGGTAAGCCCTTTGCGATCTACAACTCCACTAACTTTATTCTTCTTAAATTGCACTTCGACCCGAAGTCCTGCAGGATCATCAGTCACCAGCTTGCTAATTGTGCCAAACAGAAAAGCTCGCGGCTTAACTTCATCATCACCCCTGTATTCCAATGCTGCATATTCCTGCTGCACACTCTGACGCTCATAACCTCGAAGCCGCACGTCCAATCGAGACAAATTCCGACGCAGTGCATAAAGAGATTTCTGCTGCAATTCATGATCTATTGAAGTAATGATCCGCACTCCAGAGGTGGAAACATTACTGATGCCATGTTGCTCAAGCGATTCCGTAATCACAGGTGAGATCAGACCATCTTTAACAAGGTCTATAATAGTATTAAGCGCATAGGACATCTTGCCCCGTCGAAATTCAATTTTACCTCTTTTGGCCTGCTCATAAATTTCCTGCTCAATAAAACCTTCTTCCAGCATCCGTCCCAAAACGTACCCTGTCCGTTTCTCAGCACGTTGCACAGCTTTCAGGGAACCACTTTCACTCTTTTTGGTGAAGGGATTATAATAATTTGGTCGTTTTACACTACCAGCGATAAAAGCATGCTCTATCAGTGTAAGCTCTTTAACATTTTTATCAAAATAATACCGGGCAGCAACTCCCAGCCCATGTCCATTGCCGCTTACAAAAAATTGATTACTATAAAATTCAAGTATTTTTTCCTTAGAATAATGATATTCCAGACGTAGAGCAAAAAGCAGTTCTTTTAGCTTGGCCCGGTAAGTCCGCGATTCTCTCTTAAAGATATTCTTGGCCGTTTGCTGAGTGATGGTACTTCCACCCTGCACAACCCGCCCGGCCTTTACATTGGCAATCATGGCCCTGGATATCCCTTTAATATCTATTCCAAAATGTTCAAAAAACTGATTGTCCTCTGCTGCAACTATTGCGTTGACAAAGTTCTTGGGAATTTGATGATAAGGAAGGTACTGTCGATGGGTATCTTGAAACAATACCCCTATTTTTTCTTTTCCATCCCTGCACAGAACCAGACTTTCACGCCCAAGGATAGATTCGATATAGCTCTCTTCAATCTCAGGTCCCGGCTGGACAACTATCAGGTAATATAACCCTGAACCAAGCAACACACTGAAAACAAGAGAAATAACCAAGAAAAACTTAATCAGAAATTTAAAAAAACGAATCATACAAGTCTACAATATAAACAAACTCAGCTAAAATTTTTTAAAAAATATCTTCTACACCACATATTTTCCACACCGGAACAACTTTACGTTTTTTCTTGTATAAGATCCAGTTTTAATGGTAGGCATAAAGAAAAAATAATTCTTCATCTATATAATAAAAAGAGTTTTTACAACTCTTCTGTGAAAAAAAACTGCAGCTTTACACTTGCACAATAGAAAACTCGCAGGCATACTGACTGCATGTAAACTACTGGTCACCAAGAAATCCCTAAGTCATCACACACTCTTGAACTGACAATTATACTTGATACAGCCACATTGTAAACCTATACACAAAAACCTTCTTTACCAATGAAAATAAAACATTCTACAAAATACCTGTCACTGCTGCTTATTTTGTTTGCCGGTTCCGGTTGTTCGCCACTAACTCAATCAAACTTCACAGATGAACAGACCTACAACCCAGCTGTCCCTGACAAAATATATACAAATAATCCTGGCACTATTGCAGAACCTGAAGAAACCTTAGAGGAAGAACTGGCAGCTCTTGAAAAAACTGGTGAATGGCAGGAAGGAAAACCACTTCCTGAAAATACACTAGTAAATCAGGACAACTCCATTTCCCCTGACCTAAAAAAGAACCCACCTGCCTATGACTTTCCCGTAACCTACAACAAGCAGGTAGACTTCTACCTCAACCTTTTTCAAAATAAACAACGATCATATTTTGAACGCTGGCTTGCCAGATCTTCAAAATATGTACCCTACCTGCGCAACGAATTTAAAAAAGCTGGTCTCCCACAAGATCTGGCTTACCTTGCCATGATAGAATCCGGCTTTAATCCTTCTGCATACTCCAGGGCTCATGCCGCAGGTCTCTGGCAATTTATTAAAAGCACCGGCAAACACTACAACCTGCGCATCGACTCCTGGGTTGACGAAAGACGTGAACCAATTCATGCGACTAAAGCTGCTATTAACTATCTTTCCTTTCTTCATAAAGAGTTTGGTGACTGGTATCTAGCGGTAGCAGCATACAATGCAGGTGAAGGGAAAATGTCCCGAGCAATTCGGAAATATAAAACCCGCGATTTCTGGAAACTGGCAAAACACCGATACCTTAAGCTGGAGACTAAAAGGTACGTCCCCAAACTCATTGCTGCAATAATCATATCTAAAAATCCGGAAAAATACGGCTTCACTAACATCCAATATCAAGATCCCGTCCAGTATGACAAAATCACTGTCCCTGCCCTAACCAGCCTTGTTGCCATTGCAATGACTTGCAATTCCGACCTGAAAACTATACAAAAATTAAACAATAGCCTGCGAAAAAATCTGACTCCACCAAAACCTGCCAGTTTCACCCTGAATATTCCACTTGGCACCCATGACCAGGTAGCAGCAAACCTTCCGTTGGTTCACCCTGTTGTTACCACTGGCTACAAAACCCATGTGGTCAAAAGTGGTGATACGGTCTCCAGTATCTGCCGGAAATACAAACTCAACAAAACCACACTTCTCAAAGCCAATAACCTGCACAGTGCAAAGCTACAATCAGGAAAAAGAATACGGATTCCATTCAAAACTACCAGATATGTTCTCCTGAAAAAGGGCGAGACTCCCGAAAGTCACTTCGCTTCAGCAAGTAACGGCGGACAACTTCTTTTGCATAGTATCAGCCAAGGAGAGACCCTTTCCAAAATCGCAACGCTCTATCAGGTCAGCCCGGAAATCATCATGCAATGGAATGGCCTGGAAAATATACATAAAATTCGAGCAGGACAACAACTTGCACTTTACATCGACAGCAAGGAAACTCATGCAAACAACAGAAATAAGGATATCGCGACCATTGCAATCCAAAAAACTCCTTCCCTGAATCCTGAAAATAACAAAAACAGACCACAAAAACAACAACTTAACACCCAAAAATCAGATATCACCTATTACCGGGTACGCAGTGGTGATTCCCTTTGGTATATAGCCAGAAAGTTTAAAGTGTCCACTGTGCAGATAAAAAGATGGAACAATCTGCATTCCAACACCATCCGCCCGGGAAAACGACTCATAGTCAAGCAAGGATAATCCATATAGCCGCTCTCAATTCTTGCTCAAACTCCTTCCGGATTTTTTTATGATTGGCAGATCACTCTATTATTTTGTTATCCTGTTGCTCCTAGCCTCTCCTGCAAACCTGTTTTCAGCCAGCTTTTCCATTGTCCACTCTGAAACCGAAATCAGCCTTATCGGATTTACCAGACCGGTAACTGTGATGGAAATATCAAGCGAAATCAGCGGACGCTGTATTGAAGTCGATGCAGATGAAGGTGAACCGATTCCACTCACAGGTACCTTTGCCCATATTGACCCCACTTTTATCTCTATGGAGCTGGAAACAAATAGATTAAATATCAAACAAGCAGACAGACAACTTCAATTTGAGCAAAAAGAGGTGGAACGCTTCAGCCATCTTGTCAGTAAAAATTCTCTATCCCAAATCCAACTTGACGAACAACTTCTGCGTCGCGATCAAGCAAGAAACAAATTGGAACTGCTCAAAGTCAAATCAAAATACCTAAAAGAAAATCTTGTCAGACATACTGTTGCCGCCCCTGCCAACTGGCTGACCAGCGAGAGGTTTGTGGAACCAGGTGAATGGGTACAAGCAGGTCAAATTCTTGCTAGAATCGGCGATTTCCGACAACTCATTGTCCCCCTTGCCCTAACCCAAAATGAACTCCGGTCACTTGAAAAAACCAAGTCCAAAATTCCACTGACCCTCGTTGACACCAATGACTCAGGATCAGGTAACTTGCACAGCATTCACCCTGACTTTGACCCCGTAACACGCAAAATCAACGTAGAGGTAAAAATTGATATGAATACCATTCCTGTTGATTATTCTTCCCGGGGAGGTATACCTATACAAGTTTTTATAAAAACTCCAGACCCGACTGGAAGTTTTCTGGTCCCAGAGCAAGCAATCAGCCAACGTTATGAAGAACAGTGGCTCACCAGAGAAGATGGCAAAACCCTGCGAGTCATAGTTCTTGGACCTGAAAATAATGCCCTAAGCCATGATCTCAAACAAATCAGGGTAAGCTCTCCAGAAATCACTGAAGGAGAAATATTTCTTATTCCTGAAAAGCACCCTAATAACAACTAATCACACCTGAAATATAAAATGAACCTATTCAAATTGCTTCCCATCTATATCAGCTCATTAATCCTTGGAGCCCATTTCCTATACAGCAACAACCTGTTACTCGTGGCATTAAGTCTTTTATTTCCGGCAATATTACTGTTTCCGACGCCATGGGCAGCAAGAATCACCCAGGTCGCCCTTACACTTGGAGCCCTGGAATGGGTCCGCACCATGCTCTTCTATATTGCCGAGCGCAAACTCCAAGGTGAGGACTGGCTGAGATTGGCATTTATCCTAAGTATTGTTGCCTTGCTCACATGCCTTTCAGGCCTTGTATTTCGATTTAAATCCATTAAAAAAATCTATAAGTTGAATTAACAACCGGCTACTTACGCACCCATCGAATATTCCTATAGAAACAAGTGGACTCACTTATCCCTATACTTTTGCCAAAAATAATGGTAAATAATTATAAGATGATGTTTTTATAAAGGTGTCAGCTAGCGAGAAGATTATCAATCTTATTTTTTTAAACAAACATGCTGGTTTCACAAGACATCGAAAATCTAAAAATCGGGATTAACAGAAAATGTATGCTGCCGGCGAATCAACACAAAATTTAAAACTTGCAAAATCTTACATAGAAGCATTGAATCAACTTCCAGTTAATGGGAGCGGATGCCCGCAAGAATCCATAACGCAGTATAATGAAATGCTCAGCCTTGCTTACAAACATCTCGATAAAGCCCTTCAACACTTCAAAAACAAACATCTTGAATAAAGATTTTCTTAAGCAACCTGGCCATTCTGTTCCTCATTTCCCGCGACAAACATCATCCAATAACAAACTAGACGTTGCGACTTCTATCTCTTATTGCAAAAAGTTTCTCAAATACATTAAGGCACCACCGGAAATGTCCCTTTTCGAATATTGAAAAATGCCAATTCAGGAAGGCTGAAAACCATACCGCGTAATGATCTATTTAACAATTCCCCATCATCTACAGGAAACCAAACAAACCCTCCCAGGGAACTAAATGCCGCATAAAGCAAATTGATCGTACCGAAAACAGGGCGGAATAAAAAAACATCATCAGTGAAAAACAGAAATGTGGAATCCTTTTTCCAGGAAAGATAAACACTGGAAGTCATTGTATTGGACTCCTTAAAAAGCCTCCACATACCATATTTTTCATACAACTCACTCACTTTTCTTTTCCTGAAAGAAGGTAAAACTTCAACTGATGCAACAGAAAATGAACTTTGCAAAGCAGCAAAAGCGAGAAACGGAACAAAAGAAAGTTGCTCTCCCGGTTCCAAGTAACCACCAAGTTCATGTTCAACTTGTTCAATTGAGCTAAAACCAGAATATACCGTCTCAAAAAGCTCAGTCACACAATTTCTGCCAAAAAGGTTATAATCATACACTTGAAGAAGTTTCCTTTTTAACACCAACTCATTATCAGTTGCTATTTCCGCTGACAGCACAATTTCATCTCGGGACAAACTGTCTGGCACCTGAATCAGACGTGATTTAACAGGCAACTGATTTCCATTTTCAACTCTGATAAAATCTTTAGAGATAAAAGCCCGGTCAACTTCCCCAAGTCTGCCCAAAGAAAATTCAAGCTGATTATATGAGATATCCGTCTGAATCGAATCGGAAAAAAAATTATCTCTAGCCACAACTACATTACTGATCCTTTCATTTCTGAGTTGTTCTAAATAATTTTTTGAAGATGAAAATACATTTCTGGTATCAAAACGCCTATCGCTCTGACTCCCTTCCAGATCTTCCTGTAAAGATAATGACCCAGCAAAGAGCTCACCAACTTCCAACAATTCTGCATCCTCAGAAAAAGGATCAAGAGTTATCAGGTATCCACTCTCCAGGGTCTTCTGAACAGCTTGAAAACGAGCAATCTGTAACAAAAGAGCTCTTCCTCTTCCCGGTCGTGAAGATTCCAGGAGACTCGTTATGGAAAACAATAATTTTTGCCTAAATTGTTTAACTTTTTCAAGCTCACTGGCATCCAGTTGACCGACAGCTGAAGCTGAATGGAATAATGTATCCTCAAGGACTGGTCGGGCATAAATCAATATCTCAAAAGCCTGATACAGCTCAAGTAATTCAAAATATTGCCTGGAGATGCTGGTAAAAGAAAAAGAGGATGAATACACCTCCAACTCAACATCCTTCAAAACATATGGGTGAAGGTTCTCTCCAGCCTTTTCCAATCTGATTTCAATAGACTGAAGCTGCTGCTTAAGATACAAATGACCAAGATTATCTCCAATCACTTCTCTTAAAAACACGCATGCAGGGGCTTCTTCATAATCAAGACTGAAAAAACCAAGACCACGCACCTCAACCTTTTCTTCCCCCAAGACCAATGTCTGAAAAAAGCTCTTTTCCCTTTCCAGTTGTTTCAAATATGCAAATCGCTTTTCCTGAAGCAGATAACGACTCAAAAACTGATTTTTGACTCTTTGATATGTATCAAGAGATAGAGGTATACTGCCAATTGCAAGAGTACGATTTTGCACATCATTGTATTGATGACGAAATTCATCCCAGTTATCTTTGACCAGAAGAAAATATCCTTCAGGATAAAACTGGTAATGAAATACTGTCTGCCCAAAACGCATGGCAGCGTGACCACCAGCTGCTTCATCAACAGAACTGTCAATATATATGAAATCAAGATTATGCTGTGCGGAATAGGCTTTTTCAGCACCTGATAACAACAGAAAAAAAAGGGACAGGCAGAAAACCTGTCCCCGAAACAAATAATATTTTATATTATTTAAAACCTGCAAGGATCTGAGAATAATGATGAGAGTTACTAACTCCCTGAAGAAAAGGTAATGTCTGCAGAGAATCCTTGGAGACCCTGGCACGTTTCAAGCCAACACCAATAGCCTTAAATGTACCGGGATTATTTTCCCAATCAACAATCCCGTGCCTACTGGAAATTTCGCTCAACTCCCGCTGGAAATTCAGAGAAGAATCACTGGATCCCACATAAAGGATCGCCAATGCCGCAACATCTTCCTGATAACTATCAGAGGTCTTTTTTACTTCCTCTTTATCCCCACCACTTGAAGACCTACTAGGAGAAGAAGATGATTTTGAACTGTTCTTGCTGGACTTTGAGAATGAACAACCACTAAGAATAAGGCAAAATGACAAAAATGCAATTAACGCTAAGCTACTTTTCTTCATAAGAAATCACCTTTTTCATTATGTACTGTTAAATTAATAATAACAAACCTGAAGTTTTTTTTTTGCGTTTGCAAAGAAATAAAAGGCCTTAGCCATGCAGGAAAATCAGGGTGACAGACAAGATCTTCCCTCAAGCAAAAGTAACAATTAAATTCTACTTGAACGACAATACTGATGGCAAGATTTTTATAGCAAAATCCAAAAACAGCATTCTACTTTATAACTCTGCCAATCTGTCTCGCTTCAAGTCATCACCACTTTTATATCTGCAAAACAGGTATCCATATAGCATATCATATCCAGGTAATGCCACCATGAAAACACTACCATGCAATAAAAAACAAAGAATCATAAATAATATATTCCAAAGACAGACTCCATTTTTTCCCAAATCTTTTTTTGCATAAGGAAAAAAACTGCTAATTTGGTTATATTCCTACAGAATTATACTGTAAACAATTTATCATCAATATTTCTAATATTATCATAATCTGACATATACTTTTTTTACCCATGACATCATTTATCCGCTTTACCCTTGCACAAAAAGTTCTCCTCAACCTGGTCTTTGTCCTTTTGATGGTTATTGGGGCCTGGGCACTGCTCAGCTCTCCAGTTGAGAGATATCCCAACATCCATTTCGGGAAAGTGATGGTCGACACCTACTACCCTGGAGCCTCTCCCCATGACGTTGAAGCTCTTATCACCAAAGTTATAGAAGATGCCCTGGAAAATCTTGAAAAAGTAGAATATATCAGGTCAAACTCCTACCGGGAACGTTCTCGAATTCTGGTTAAATTTATTGATGATACCGATTACCAACGAGGATACGACGAACTCCGCTTCAAAATCCAATCTATCATCAAAGACCTACCGCCAGAAGCCGACACTCCTTTGTTTAACGAACTGGATGTAAACGACTGGTTTCCAGCTATCAGTGTTAATATCCTGGGAGAACAATCCAATCGTACCTTAACATTGATAGCCGAGGAGATGAAAACAAGATTAAGCCAGATAAAGGATATTCAGGAAATCAAGCTGGTAGGTGAAATGACTAGAGAATTTCACATTCTTCTTGATTCCCAAAAGATGCAGACTCTTGGAGTAACTTTTAGTCAGGCATCCCAAGCACTTGCACAATCAAACATTATAATACCAGCTGGGGACATTTCAACACAAGGCGGAGAATTCATGGTCCGTGTGGATGAAAGATTCAGAAATCGTCTTCAAATTCTAAACACTATCATCAGGAAAGACAGCGACGGTTCCCTGTTACGCATAAGGGATATCTCCGCCGATGCATTTCTTTCCCACAGAGACCCTTTACTCATTTCTTCTGTTAACGGTCAAGACTGCATCAGCTTACAACTCATTAAGACATGGGATGGCAATGCCATTACAATTGCTAAGGCTGCCAGGGAAATTGTTGCACAAAATCAACCCAGATATCAAAAAAATGGTATATCTCTGGTTGTCACTCAGGATTCTACTGTTAAAATTAAAGACTCCATACGTGTACTGGGAGTCAATCTACTGCTGGGCATCACCTTAGTCTGCTTCCTGATTTGGTCAGTAATGGGTTTCAGAAACGCTGCCCTGACCACCATCGGTATTCCTTTTGCATTTCTGGTTACCATGACGATTACCTATCTGACCGGTAATTCTATTAACGAACTTTCACTTTTTTCCTTTGTGCTGGTATCAGGTATTATTGTTGATGATGCCATAATTGTGGTGGAAAATATATTCCGACATGTACAGATGGGCAAAAAACTGGAAACCGCTGTTGTAGATGGAACAGCAGAAGTATTCATACCAGTGATTTCAGCAACAATAACCACAGTTGCAGCTTTCCTGCCCATGCTGATCATGACAGGTTCTATTGGTGAATTCTTTGCCTTAATCCCCAAGGCTGTCTCTTATGCCCTTATAGCCTCACTGATTGAATGCCTGCTAATCCTGCCAATTCATTACCTTGATTTTGGTCCCACAAAAAAACAACTGATTAAAAAAGGATCTGAATACAAAATCAGCTGTGGAAATAATCATTTTCTAGTTAATGACACACCATTTATGGCATTCAACCGTCGGATATTCAACAAGCTCTTGCTACTAGCATTGCGTTTTCGTATATCCTGCCTCGCTATCCTTTTCCTTCTTTTTTTATTTGCGGTTTTTATCAGTGCCATGTCGCTTTCTGGCAAGATGGATCTAATCCATGTCACATTTTTCCCTGATGATTACTCTATTTATTACGTTGAAGTGGATGGCCCTATCGGCACCCCTATTGAAACAACCCACGAGCTGATAAAAAATATTTCTGCCGAAATCATGCAGGGAGGCGGAGGGGAAACCTTATCAGCACAGGGTATCGCCGGTTTTTTCCTGGATGAGGATTATAATCCTGTCTGGGGTAATCACCTTGGCCATGTTGTGGTCACCCTACCAGCATTGCGAGAAAGACATTTCGCTGATTATCCTGAAAATGATATCCTGCAGCATCTGGAAACAATGCGCATCAACCTGTCCCATTTCAAAGACAGTGGCTTTATTTTGCGGATCAGACCTGAAAAAGATGGCCCTCCTGTCGGCAAAGATATCAATATTCGTATTTTAGGCCAGCAAGTAGAACTGGTCCAGGAACTAGCTCAAGACCTCCTTTCTTTCTTGCGTAACGATCCAAAAATCAGCAAAGTTCTCATTGACCTGCGTGACGACCAGGGGCAACCGGGCAGAGTTTTTCGTTTTAAAATTAATAAAGAGCGGGCTGCTGAATACAATCTCACACCAGCCCAAATTGCTGAACTGGCAGCATCTGTGCTCAATGGGAAAAAAGTAGGCGAATATCGCCTCCATGATGAAGAAATTGATTTAAAACTCAAAGTTTCCTGGAATCAAAAAGACGGCCTGGAAAAAATATTGGCCATACCCCTCATTGAACACCCGGAGGGTCCAATCCGCCTCAAAGATCTCTGCAAGACGGAATTCACTGTTGAGCCAGGTTCCCTTAATCGTTTTCAAGGGCAAAGAGCAATAACTCTGACAGCAGACATCCACCAAGGCAATGGCATCTCCGGACAATCTGTGGTTGACAAAATTAATACATATTTCAACTCCATTGCTCACAAATATCCAGGCATCAATCTCAACTTTGCTGGTGAACAGGAATCCACAAAACGCTCATACACCTCACTCTCCTACGCGTTCCTCCTGGCACTGCTCCTGATATATCTCACCCTTGCTACCCAATTTAATTCATACATACAGCCACTTATAATCATATCCGCTGTAATCTTTGCCCTCATCGGCATTATTTACGGAACCTTTATTTCCCGGTCCCTCTTTACTATTAACAGTTTCATGGCTATTGTCGGTGTAACCGGTGTGGTTGTGAATGATTCTCTGGTTCTTATAGAGTTTATCAACAAATCTTTTACCAAAGGCCTATCACGAAAAGAAGCCATTGTCGAAGGAACCAATATCCGCCTACGACCAATAATTCTCACAACCCTGACAACTTCGCTTGGCCTGCTGCCCATGGCTCTGGGCATTCCAGAATACTCCATTGTCTGGGGAACCATGGCAATGACCTTTGTTACCGGACTATGTACAGCCACATTCCTGACTATCATCATCATTCCAGTAGAATGGGATATTGTTCAGGGTTTAAAAGAAAAAATATCAGCCAGTAACACAGCTGTTCAGACTGAAAAAATTCAGACTACAATTCAAATTAAAAAACTAAACACATGACAGAAAACCCATTCCCGGCAAATGAATACCCTGAAGACGTTACCGTCATCCAACAGGACGAAAAAACTATTCTACTGGTCGGCACCGCTCATATTTCCCGGCAATCAGCAGATTTGGTCGAACAAGTCATCCAGCAGGAAAAACCAGACACAGTCTGTATCGAACTTGATGAAAAACGATATGAAGCACTGTCTAAAAGGCAACGATGGGAGAATCTGGATCTCAAAGAAATTATCAAGAAAAAACAACTGGCAACCCTGCTGGTAAACCTGATTTTATCATCATATCAAAAAAAACTTGGCGGAAAGCTTGGTGTAATGCCCGGCACTGAACTTCTCACCGCAGCAAACATTGCCAAAGAAAATAACTGTGCCATTGATCTCTGCGACAGAGATGTTCGGGTAACCATGCGCAGAGCCTGGCACAGTACATCCTTTTTCAAAAAAAGTTATCTGGTAGCCTCTCTGTTGGCAAGTCTTTTTGACAAAACAGAGCTAGACGAAGAAAAACTTGCCGAATTGCGCAAAAAAGACCTCCTCTCGGAATTACTTGAGGAAATAGGTGAAACCCTGCCAAGCGCGAAAAAAGTGCTTATTGATGAACGTGACGTGTACATGGCAGAGAGGATAAAAGCAGCGCCTGGCAAACGACTTGTTGCAGTTGTCGGAGCCGGACACATGCCGGGAATCTGCAAAGTCATCAGCCAAGACAACAGAAACCAGATGGCGGAAATCAACACCATCCCACCGGTATCAAACACCTTGAAAATTATTGGCTGGTCCATACCGATAGCTATAATACTTTCAATTGTCCTCATTGGTATCCAGAAAGGTGCCGGTGAAGCAGGCTCAAGTCTGGCCTACTGGGTGCTGGCTAACGGTATTCCCACCGCTATTGGTGCCATTATCGCATTGGGTCACCCTGTTACCATCATATCAGCCTTTGCTGCAGCACCGGTAACCAGCCTGACACCAGTGATAGGGGCGGGCTACGTAACAGCCTTTGTTCAAGTTATGAACCGGCCTCCTGTAGTTAAAGAATTTGAAGCAGTAGGGCATGACATAGGAACACTGCGCGGTTGGTGGCAAAACAAACTTTTACGTATTTTCCTGGTCTTCATACTAACAGGAATGGGTAGTTTTATCGGCACCTGGGTTGGAGGAATAAAAATTTTCTCAAACCTTTTCAATTAAAAAAATTCACTGTAAGAGGCTGACAAGGTCAAGAAAATTAACCATTCACCTCAAACAACCAAAAACTTTCAATCATTGAATCCAAAAACAATAAAGTTAAAGATATGAGCACTAAATCAGAAAAAAAAGAAAATACACCTATTGAACTCACTGGCAAACAAACCCGTTACCTCAGAGGAATGGGCCACAGTCTTGAACCTAAAGTTATTGTCGGCCGTGAAGGGATATCAGACAACCTGCTTCAATCAGCAAATGATGCCTTGTCTGCACATGAGTTAATTAAAATTAAATTAGGTCAGAATTGCCCACTAAACAAAAATGATGCAGCAAAACAACTTGCCGGGCAAACAGGTGCATCACTTGTCCAGCTCATCGGCAAAACAATTCTACTCTACTTGGCCAACCCGAAACTAAAGAAAAAAGAAAAGATACGAATACCTTCTGCCAAAAAGAAATAAGTGTTGATAGGATTTTCTACCATTACCTGAAACTTTTCAGGTCAATTTTCAAGAATCTTTTGAAATACCGTTTAAGACGCAAACGGCTAATATATGTCCAGGGGCTTTTCACAACCTTGTTCTTGCCCTGCATAGTAACAACCGGATCAAACACCAGATCCAGGATGTGACTTGAAGGATTTACAGCGCTTAAAAAATGCGCGCATCCAGCGCAATAAGTTATAATTCTCAGCCCCTGTGCCTCTTCTTGCCTGCGTTTTCCCCAATTGGAGGCAAAGGTGTCGTTAACATAACAGACTGCACCTCCTTCACCACAGCAAAGGGTCTTCTTTTCAGCAGATTTTGACTCATGAAGAGACAAAGAATGTTCATTTATCAACTTTCTTATGCTCTGGTGAAGGTTGGATTCATTCCGTCCACTGCAAGGATCATGGACCATAACTTTTTCTGGTTTTCCTGAATACTTGGTGCTGGTTGCTCCAATAAGGGATTCATAAATAAACTCAACCTCAAAACAATCACCATATTGTTTAAAAACCTGAAAACAGCTGGGACAGGCAACCAAGACCTTCTTTATCCCTCTAGCACTGAGAGCTTGTTTTAACTCATCAAACTGTGACAAGAAGAATTCCTGCCTACCTAAATCATGAGATGGTTTTGTACAACAATCAAGAACAATACCCAGCTTTGGAAAAAGGTCTTCCAGGTGGCCAAATATTTTTCGAACAAGATGTTCCCTAGACCCGGAAAGTGAGCACCCCGGGAAAAAAACAGTGGTGCAACCAGCAGGCAGCCCATGGTAAGTAAATAATTTTGATTTGCCACGCTTTTCATAATTAAGCAATATTCTGTAACGGGCTAAGTCCAACCTGCCTCTTTCCACAAATTCACGCCGCATCTCCAAAAACATCTTTGCCGGATTAATCTTAACAGGACAAACTGCCGCACAAAGATCACAAAGACTACACTCGTAAGCCATTAAATGCTCATCTTCAGACATTGAGTCATAAGATTGGGCTATTTTTTTGGGAGATCCATACTTTTGCAGAAAAAGGCATTTTTTCCGACAAAGTTTACACTCTATACATTTTTCGGTTTGTATTTTTAACTGGGTACGTAACGCTGGTCTTATCATTTTCTTAACTTACAGTTATTTGAAACTATTTTTTATCGAAATAATTAGCTTGAACAATTGAACCCTTCAGATTCATCTAAAGAGGTAAGCACATTGGAGAGACTTGACAAGCAAAACAATGACAACGCCACAACACATTACAAAAAACCATCCCGACTTTCCAATCTTCTAAAGCTACTTAACAGACAAATCCTAACCAATGTGTACAAAACAAAACATTTTCTAATTACCCACAAAGCTCAGCTCATTTTAAACAGCTTAACTTCCTGTTCCGTTTAACCTGTTGTAAGCAAGGGTAAATATCGTATTCACGGCGAAATAATCAAAAAATCCCGTCACCCCTGCATTCTTTAACCAGGGGTCCAGCGTATAACCAACACCCTGGATTCCGGCTTAAAACATACCGGAATGACGAATTCAAGCAGCCTTAAGCATACAACATACTGTTATCATAAGATAATAATTAACCCGGCAAGTTGAGCCCATAAGGTTAATTTGCCTCAACTTGCTCCTCAAAATGGCCGCGAGCGACAATTTATGCAACAGTTCCATTGCTTCCGGAACCGTAGCTGAAGATTGCGGGTAATCAAAAAACATTTTGAAATCAGGTGGAAAATGTTTATCATAGCATGAATACTTGATCCAATGACACTTATGCTCTCGCCCCCCCAAATAGAGGCAACTATGAAAAGCAACATATACCTCCTGTCCTGCTGGCTCATGACTCTTCTGCTCTTATTGCTCTGGCCTGGTGGCACCCTAACACTCCATGCAAACACCCAGGAGGTCACCATCAACGACAATAACCTAAACAGTAAAATGTGGATGGAACCTGTAACAAAAATGGAATTTATCCAAGTCAAAGGAGGTTGTTACCAGATGGGATGCGGCAACTGGACCTCTGAATGTAAAAATGACGAAATCCCGGTCCATGAAGTCTGCCTTGATACTTACTGGATTGGTAAATTTGAAGTGACCCAGGCTCAATGGCAAAAGATTATGGGTAGAAATCCTGCCTATTTTAAATTGGGTGATGATCATCCAGTGGAAACGATTTCCTGGGAACATGCTCAGCAATTTATTACTCGCTTAAACAAAAAGACGAAACTATCATTCCGCCTTCCAACAGAGGCGGAATGGGAGTATGCTGCCAGAAGCCGAGGTAAAGATGAAAAATACGCTGGCGGCAACAAGATCGCCAATTTTTCATGGTGCAGCTTTAACAGCGGACAGACGACCCAGAAAATCGGGGGCAAAAAACCCAATGGTCTTGGTATATATGACATGTCGGGAAATGTCTCTGAATGGGTACAAGACTATTATCAGCCACAATATTACAGTAAAAGTCCTAAAAATAATCCCAAAGGACCAAAAAACGGAGAAGGCAGAATTCATCGGGGTGGCTGTTGGGGCAATGTCCCAGGTTTTTTACGGGTTGTAGGCAGAGACTGGAATCCAGCAGATATTGGCATTAATACAATCGGCATGAGAATTATTTTACCAAAAATACCGTCAAATAAAGACTGATAGACCTAATTTAAACCGAGCACCCAACAAAGCATATGAAAAAAACATACGACAACCAGGAAAATTACTGCCGGATGCTGGGACATACCCTCTCCTTCCATTATTGCAGGACGACAAATGAAAATTTACCCTGCAGAAAAGTCCTTGACTGTTGGTTTGAATTTTTTCCAGTACAACAATTCATCGATGATAATTATACCAAGGAGGAACAAAAACAAATCTTCGCCCAACCCCAACCAAAAATACTTTCACTTGTGTCAATCCTGGAAAATGTACAAAAACAGTCAAAAAAACAATAAAATTTGAGCAAATCACCACTCCTAGATATCAACGAATGGTTGCCATTGTCTATCAGAACAATCACAATATAAATCAGGATATTATCAGTGCTGGTTGCAGTTGGGTGTATAGGCAATATTGTAGAAAAAATATCTGTGAAAAATGTCTTTGAATCTCAGGCAAAAGATGAAAACACCTGCCTATGGGCAGACAAGAACCCTGTACCACAATGGGAATGGCGGCGTAGAGACAAATCATATTTTGCAAAATCAGTGGATCTTTATAATCAGTTTCACCGGGCAGGTAAAAAAATCTATTCCTTTTATATAACTGTCTCTAAAGTATTTGACGGATAAACAACTGTCCTAATCACTCACGCATTAGTTTTTTCTGTTTTCCCCTGAATTTCAAGCATCTTAAAGTATATCTCCCTGCCAACCCAGGCATCAGTTGCCGCATATTTTACCTGAACAGGTGTCAAAATATTTCGAGCCCAATTTGACCTCTGCGAAGATTTTGAAAGACGCATACCAAGCAATATTGCTGCTAAACCTCTCAGGCCATGATTTTTAATACCCAATTGCTTGGCAAGAACTCCGAGATCCACAAAACCCGCTGGTTTAAATGATGCCAAACCCTGTAATTCTTTCAAATCAAAATCCAAGGCCACACCAGCCTTCACAACATCAGGATCAGAAAAGATAGCTAACAATTTCTTTGAAAGACGAACCTTGTTCAATTGAAAAAGAAAAACTTCTTCAGCGCTGGCCAACTGCAACAATGAAGGTTGAAAATGTTGACCTTTCTTAAAAGCAGGCCTGGTTTCTGTATCAAAACCCAGAAAAGCCTGCTGACTCAATTCGATTACAGCAGCATCCATTTGTTCCTGAGATGCTACTATCCGTACAGGTCCCTCCCATCTCTTAAGAGGAAAGGTATTTATTTCATCTTTACTCATCCGCCGGGAAAAACCAGAACATTTTATCGATGGATGAGAAGATATTCTCAACTGATGCACAGGAACCACCTGTAAAAATTAAAAATAACAAAATCAGGCAACTTATTTCACAGCACCTGATTTAAGTATAAAAGGTCACTAAAACTGAATTAACGATTTAGATTTCCAGAAACAGTAAATCAAAAATCTCAACAAATTTACAACACTGAATCGAGCATACCACTTAATTAGTTAATTTTCATCCCTTCCAACAGACAACTAGACGAAGATAAAGCCAAAAAAGCCTGCACCAGAGGGAACTACAAGATCTTACACTCCAATTAAACATCAACAATAGCAAGCAACACTTCCCATGGAATCCTCATAAATATTTTGTTATAGTATAATTTTTGTTTGATCATTTCACTACAGGAAAAAATATTTCATGAATTCTTTAAATAAACTCCCCTGGAAACCTGGTCACCAACCACTGATGTTGGCACCCATGCAGGGCCTTACCAATCAAGCTCTCAGGGATCTTTTCATATCTCTTTACAAGCCAGATGTAGTCTTTACTGAATATATACGAGTCATCTCCGGACGCAAAAAAAACATTGCAGAAAATGACAGGCAAGAAATCCTCAACAGTAATACTAAAATACCAACTGTTGTGCAGCTCATTGGTGGAAAAACCTGTGCCCTAACTGCAGCTGCGGACACCGTTCAAGAACTAGGTGCAAAGCACATTAATCTAAACCTTGGCTGCCCTTTTGGTCGAATGAACAACAATACCGCTGGTGGCAATCTCTTACATAACCCCAGTGTCCTTACTGGTATTCTTTCAAGCTTAAGAAGTCACATCGACGGCAGCTTTTCGGTTAAAATCCGTTCAGGTTTCGACAATTCCAGACAGATATTTGAATTAATCTCTCTGTTTGAGAGTTGCCAAATCGATTTTATTATTCTCCATCCACGCACTGTGATACAACGCTACACCGGCCACGCAGATCACCAGATAACAACTGAACTGGTGGAAAAAACTTCATTGCCGGTAATAGCCAATGGCGACGTAATTACAACACAAGACGGACACAGAACTCTTGAACAAACAAAAGCTCAAGGGTTAATGATTGGACGCGGGGCAATTTCCGACCCATGGATCTTTGAACGTTTACGTGGAAATATTCCTGCCATCTCATCAAAAGAACAAAGAAAACAAGAACTGAGTGAGTATTTACAACTACTTTTATCTCGATACCAAACACTCTTTTGTGGAGAAACACAGGTACTTCATAAGATGCGGGAAACAATTAATCAAATCCACGACCCCGACCTACAAAAGATTTTTAAAAATTTACGAAAAAGCAAAAACTTAAATGCGTTCACAAAAATATTAGCAACTAATTTCCCAGCAACTATCTGACCATCTATTCCAACATTTTTTATGTTTGTTTTTTGCGGCTGACTCTTTGAGACAACATCACTCTTCAACATAGCTAAACAACAAGACAAAACCACAAACAACATTACGCTCTTTTCCCTTCCCCACGCTGTCAAAATTCACAACAAAATTTAACAATAATACAACAACACCATTTCCAGGGGATCTATGATCTTTCGCCCCTACTTTCAATCCCCCTTTGACTTTGCCTCTACTGCAAAGATATAATTCATTCAACGTTGTTCTAAACCAAAACGACTAAGAATTAGTGGAGCAACAGCTTTTGTGATGGGATCAGGTAAACGAAAATCAAAAGTACATCACGACATAAAAAACAACAGGCTCTACATTACTGTGATCGGCAGTGCCTACAAAAAAAGAACTTGAAAAAACAGCTGTAAATGGTCAGAATTACACACTTATACACTTTTTCCCTATTGAGGGCGCAGAAAAACTGTTAAAAAAACAAACATAAGCTTCACTAAAAATTTACAAATGAGATCATATTCGCCATTTGCAAAGGAAAACAACTCCATGAGTGATGAAATCTACAAAAGCTTATTTGAACACAGTTACTCAATAATGCTCATCATCCACCCGGAATCCGGAAGTATTATTGATGCCAACCAAGCCGCATGCGATTATTACGGTTACCAAAAACAAGAGTTAACAAACCTGCATATCCAGGACATAAATACTCTTTCCCAGGAACAGGTCTTCCAGGAAATGCAAAGTGCTGCGACAGAAAGCAGAAATTATTTTAATTTTCAACATCAACTTGCAAATGGAGAAATAAAGGATGTTGAAGTTTTCAGTGGTCCAATAGTCATTGGACTAAAAAAATATCTCTACTCAATTATCCATGATATATCCAAACGAAAACAAATTGAGAGGCAAATCAAACTCGAACAACACTTTTCAAATTCTCTCATTAACAGCCTGCCTGGAGTCATGTATGTCTTTGACCAACTTGGTAATTTCAAACGTTGGAATAAAAATCTGGAAAGTATTTCCGGGTATAGTTCAAAACAAATAAAGACAATGAACCCTCTTGATTTTATTACAATAAAAGATAGAGCCAGTGTCAGAAAGGCGATTAAACAAGTTTTCCAAAAAGGATACGCCAATATTGAAGCCCGCCTTGCCAGTATAGATGGAAGAATCACGCCATATCTTTTTACAGGATACAAGTTTGCTCAAAAAGAGATTAATTATCTGGTTGGTGTTGGCCTGGACATATCTGAGCGAGTGAAGACTGAAAAGGAAAAGGAAAACCTGATTAAACAATTACAGGAATCATTATCTCAGGTTAAGCAACTTAGTGGTTTTATACCTATTTGCGCAACATGCAAAAATATTCGCGATGACAAAGGATACTGGAATCAAATTGAATCTTACATAAAAGAACGCTCAGAAGCAGAGTTCAGCCATAGCATCTGCCCAGATTGCGCACACAAGCTTTATGCTGAGCTGAAAAAAGACCTGTGACCTTCTTCCTCAAAAAGAGGCCTGTATAAAAAAGATACAGATCACTTACTCTTTAACTAACTGTAACCAAACCTCTAACTTAAAAAAAATGCAATGATCGCTGTTAATGATGACCATAATCCTTGCAAATTAAAAATATTTGAATCTGGAATAAGCCTTCCCCCTTTACCAGGTGCCGGATCTCAACTCCTTGCTTTTTCACAACAACCTATCAACGAAATAGATGTTACCGCTTTTGCTAAACTTGTTGAGTCCGACCCAGCATTATGTGCCAAGGTACTTCAATTAGCTAACTCTTCATACTACGGGACAATCAATAAAATTATCAGTCTTCGTCAGGCTATCATGCACATCGGTCTTGAGGAAATGCTCAATGCTGTCTATTTATTTTTTTGTCAAAATTCTTTACCCAAACTTCCAATCATGGAAGGCTTTTCCGGAAAAGACTATTGGGCTCACTCCTGGGCTTGCGCTATAGCAAACAGAATGCTGGGCCGTCCTGATTTCTTAATTAAAACCCTTCCTGGTGAGCTTTATATTGCCGGCCTTCTCCATGGCATTGGAAAATTAATCCTCGCTATTTATCGTCCAGATGATTTCCTGCAATGTATTAGAAATTCCAGGGAGTTCGGTCAGCCTTTAGCTATTGCTGAAAAAGAAATTTTTGGAACAACAGATTCTCAGATTGCATATGAAATCATGAAATCCTGGAATCTCCCCACCAATATTTGTGCTGCTGCAAAATTCTACCAAACTCCGGAATTAGCCGATCCAGAATTTATAGAGATAGCATCCTTAACTCAATTTGCATATTTTATTGCCAATACATCAGGCATAGGAAACAGCGGCGATGAGTTTTGCTATGATCTCACTCAAACCTGGATCGCTAAGGATGTTAATTCCTCACTTACAGAAGTATTTAGCCAAAAAAATTTAATAAAGGATATTTACTCAACACTACATAAAAAAACCCTTAATATTACAGGTGTGGAACCAGACAAAAACGCTATCCTAACAGAAGAAAAACAAACAGTTGCGAATCAGCATGAAAACAATATTAGCACCTGCCAAAATTCAAAAAAAAACACCTTGTTTAGACGGATAATGTCATTTTTTAAATTCTGAGTTGTTAACAAACAGGCGAATTTTAATGACCTGAAAGTACAAACTCACATCCATTAGCTCTGGACACAGCAACAGGAATGCACAGTAAACGCTCTTACAAAGGAGAATATGTCGAAAACAAAATTACATTTATGGAGCATAGTAATTGTTTTTATAATATTAATTTTGTGTGTTTTTACTATGACAACTTTACCTGAGCTTTGGTTTAAAAACCATCTTAACGAAAACTGGAATATTAGTGAAAAAACAAAATCTAAAAAGCAACAAAACAGATTATGCTTAATCATCGCTTTGGATGGAGTCCCATATGAAATAATCAAAGAACTCTATGCTGAAGGATATTTTAAAGGATTCTATCCACCTGGCAGATTAGTCAGTACATTCCCCTCCTTAACCAGACCAGCATTTTCCAAAATGCTGATTGGAGGGAAGCCCTTTGGCTTTGGACGCCTTCACTTTAATTCCCAACTAAACAGGATGGAAGGATTCCGACTTTCTCAAAAACTCTTTTCAACAAAAAAAGAGCATAAAGATTACAATCCGAAACTACATTTCCTTGGATTCCCAGGCTATATAGCCTATGTCTTCCCTGACAAATTCACCCAAACAGCTTTAAGTACATTTCACAAACGACTTTTAGCTTTTACAGGTGACACATTTATTGCCTATATAGGCCTTTCTGATCCAATTGCCCATGTAGAAGGAAAAGAAGCCCTTATTGAATTCTTAAAAAAAATAAGCATAATGTTGGACACCATTAGAAACGATCTCGGTATTTTGCTTGATGTCGTACTTTTTTCTGACCATGCTAATAATTTAATAACAAATCAACGCGTTAAATTAGGATCGGTACTTGAAAAGCATGGCTATAATGATGTTGAAATGCTTGTAAAAGCAAAAGATTTTGTTTTGCCAAGAAATGGCTTTGTTAGTTTTGCATCACTTTATACCAATTCAAATAATGCTCAACCTATTGCAGAGATTCTTTCAACAATACAAGGCATAGATCTCGCCATTTTTAAATCAGGTGACTCAATCATGGTACGCGGACCAAATGGTTTTGCCCGCATATCCAAAAAAAACAAAAGATATAGATATACTCCGATTGATGGAGATCCTCTTAAACTAAAAAACATCATTGATGATTTAAAGCACTCAGGAGAAATTGACAACCAGGGTTTTATTCAAGACAATATTTGGTGGGAGGCTACCAAAAATCATGTGTATCCAGATCCACTAAGGCGCATTTGGGAAAGCATGAACGACCTGGTTCAGCATCCCGGCACCATTCTTGTCAGCTTTATGAATGGGTACGCTTTTGGCCCCCCTATCTTTAGTCAGACAATTTTGGGTAGTCGTGCAGGAACACATGGCGCGTTGCTCGGAGCACACTCTAATGGGGTTTACATGACAGATTTCATGAAAGTGGCTGCTTTTAACCGTCCCGACACCTTGGTTGAAATTCTTGCCAAATCAAAAGATGCAAAACGCAAGGGAAAAAAGCTCTTTCCTTTTATGCAATGAACTGGTTTCCAATTCACATTATTTATCCAAGTTCTCTATATCATTCTATCGTAAATGGAGTACTATCCAGAAAAATTAATAGATGGGACTGAGCATAAAACTCAAAAATCCTCTTAAAAGTTAGGACTCTTTGACTGCATACTGGAATTTTTAATATGGCTAAGAAAATATTTACTAACAGACAAACTGGCAAAACCTATGATTGTGACAAAGGAGTGAAACTTCTTAACAAGAACAGGCATCATAAACTTGGTACTAAAAGAAACCCAGCTACAGTATATGTCCAAACTGAAGAAAGAAAAAAAGAGCTCGCTGCCGTTTTTCAAGAAAACAATTGGATATCAACAATCATTATAAACCCTGATAAACCTGAAGACGTTTCTGCTTTGAAAACGCTCTTAAACCCGGTACAGGCTAAAATCAATGATCACCACATTGGAAGAAATGATCCATGTCATTGTGGAAGTGGAAAAAAGTATAAAAAATGCTGCCTGAAATAAAATAGGGGACACATATGATGGTTGCCGCCAACCATCATATGTCATATCCATCACCACCGTCATCCACTTAACAAAACACTTCAGGATTTTTATTCCAAGCGATCAGCTTCATCCTCACTTTCCCACTCGCATATTCACTTCACAAATACTTTCATTGCTCTTAAAGCTTTTTATTTACAAGTCCTCTTGTAAAAAAAAACTCCACGTTGCTTCTCAAAATCAAAAAAAATATAATGTTATATAACAGATTAGTTCTATCCAGTTAGCATTCGTTCACTATTTCAATGGTGGAGGTATCCTATGAAAGAACGACGTAGATCCCGCAGAGTTTCAGTGAATTCTTCAATTGCAGATGATCAATCATCTTTCATTTCAAATGGTGAAATCATTGATATCAGTGAGCATGGTATTAGGTATTCACAAATAGCAGGACGGCAAATTACTAATTATGAATTGGACTCATCACTTGTCAGGACAGTATTCTTTTCTTTGCCAGGAAATAAAAAAAACATGTGCTTAACCTGCTCTATTATATCAGAAAGAACTAACGATCAGCACCTTGAAACATCCGGTGATTTTGTATGTTTATCAAATGAAGACAAGCTGACAATTCGGAAATACATCAACAAACAGTATAGTTCCGCCTAATTATTTCAACCTGTTCCCTACTGCCATGTCTTAGTAATTCAAAGGATAGGTGTTTTTGGCATACCATTAAATTTGCTCATCAAAGTATCTTTAATTTTATGATGGTAACCAAAATCTATGTCGTTGAGTACAACCGAGCCTAGTCTCAACAACAAAACTTATTCGTTTTCTACTTTCAAAAATAAACTTTTAATATTTACCATTATCCTAAACAAATTTTCGACATCCATTGAATGTTTATTGCCACAAACATCTTTACGAAACCTACAAAACCATTGCGCTACAACAAACATTAAGAATTCGTAATTTGACAGCCTTTACCTCAAGTGATAGCGTATTAATACAGGATCAAGTTCCATTTTATGGAACACAAATCTTAGCCCCCTTCTCCTCCCCGCCGAAGGGGGTTCCTTTTTTCACATCAAATCAAACATGGCCTCATTTCTTTTCCAATCTAAAAACACTCTTTATTCTCGTATAGGCCTTCACCTAATATCCCCTGCATCCATTGCACCCCAACGAACATTACAATTTCTTAATTTGCATTCTTAGCTATCTTGACTTATCAATACTTCAAGAATAGTTATTAATGCTTTTTGTTTAATAAAACTTCTGTATCGTCCCTCTTCACTACCTCTCCTCCAAAAGAGGGACGATTTTTTCAAACTAAATCACCTCGAGGTGGCATTTGTTTCATATCGATTTACTTACAGATGTTAGCATCATATTTCTTTGCATAATGATTGGAATTACCACCTTCATTATTTTTCAAGAAGTTAAAAATAATGATTTTGAACTTGTTAAATCAGCAACACCAAAAGGACTTAAAAGTTTATACGATAGTAGCCCAATTAAATTCATTTATTGCTACAAAGAGTATTATTCCCGCAATGGTTTTGACTTAATAATGACGCTCAATATCTTATCGTATGCAACTGCAATAACAATATTGATTTCAAAGACTTCCGCATAGAAAAAATCCAGCTAAAATACTCCATCGCAACCAAAATATAGAACCGGGCAAAAAATCGAACAGAACTGCTCATCTCCAATTAAAAATTCTGTTATTATCAAAGGGTTACTAACCAGTTTAAATAACTTCTCAGAAATAAGGGTTAGTTGCAGTTTTTCTAAACTGCTTATGGCTACCAGTTATAAGTTTTACGTTGAACTAAATACGAATGGAAATAAGGAATCAAAACAGAAAATAATGAAACTTTTCTTTATCGTTCAAATTTTCATTTTGATAATGCTTTCAGTATCTGGCTGCGGCCCCCTTGAATCTGGTGTTATTGATACTGGATTTGTAAATACAGGCGGCACAGATGACCCTCGTCGATTAATTGGTGTCGCTTACAATAGGATGTACAAATCGAACAGAATAACTGGTGCAAGAAACGTATTGATGAGAGCTATTGAGCGTTCTCAAAAAGAGAATGACCTTTATGCCCTTGCTGTTAGCTATAATATGATGGGTTATACATATATCCAAAAAGAAAAAGACCCGAATGAAGCAAAACAATACTATGACAAAGCCATTGTACTAATTCAGCAAAACCAATTTGATTGTGAGTACGTTCATTATTTCATCGGCATGGCACTTGCTGAAGAATTGTGGGAAATAAAAGACAACTCATGTAGGTATGAGAATATGGCGCGAGAGAAACTTTCTCGGATTAAGTACAATTATAATAATGGCGAAAAAGCTTGTGAATATGAGCAAAAAGAAATTTTGATTGCCGAAAAAAGGCTAGATGACTTGAGTACTCACTTGGATTGTAAATAGAAATTCAATAAAAGGTCTAAACATCGGGTCAATGTGTAATGCTAAGTCTTATGTAAGTTGTTAAAATTGTCAAATCGAAGGTCTTGCTTCCAAAGCGATCATCAAATTAAAAGTAGCTACTGAAGATAAGCTTTGAAGAGATTAAAAAATACTTATTCTTTTGAAATCTCATCAGCTGATAAGAATCAGGAAACATCTAAAAGTTATAGTTTTGCTAAACTGGTTATGATTGGCAAATGAAAGTTATAAAACGAGATTATATTGCCCTCCTCCATCCATCATTGTTGAACACCAGTGTAACCAGAGTACGCCGCAAGCCGTTCAAGCGTGATCACTCCCTCAAGCTTTTTCCCTCCAATAATCCACGTGGGATATGTATTGATCTTTTCCATTACACAAACTATTGCCTTCGTACCTTTCCGACCATAGGGGGAACATTCCACATATGGGAGCCGATTAACCGATGCCTTAAACAGATCCTTCTGTTTTATGCATGAGGGTCACCAGTAAGCGCCATATAATATGGCTTGATTATCAGTAAGATGTTCTGCCAGTCCCTTCAGGTAGGGATCCTCGGGTCCGACCTTCGGATCAAATACACCGCTATAGTACAGGTGCATTCCCCCGACGATCACAACTGTTATTATGACAGACTGCCTTGCAAAGGCCATAAAATTAAATCCGGACAGCTTCTTTGGCCGCTGAAAGGTCACCACTACGAATATTACAGACATGATAGTAAAGGAAGCGATGCAGTAAGCACAGGCAGCCTCGATCACTAGCATGGATATGGTGATGAGGTAAATACTGTAGCCAAGACCGATCATCGATACTATCCAAGCAGTCTGCCAGTGTGATCTGATATTACGAACCCTGATGCCTATAAAGAACAGCGTAGCGTAAGTCAGAAATCCCCACAAGGCGGTCGGCAGCATCAAAAAAGTGCCCCATCTGCTTTGCTGGACAATATCACATGAGCTCCCCTCATTGCATAGCAGGGGCGCATTATTGTCAAACCAGCCGGTAATAACCAAATACGCAGTAAGAACCATGCCCGCTGCCGCCAACCCTGTAAGTATCCAGTTTGGCTTTTTCATCTTATGCAGCACCAGCTGTTTTTTCTGTTTCTTCGCTTGCTGCTTCCGGACGGGTTGTTCCTTACGGACGACCGGGTCACAGTGTCGCACTGTTTTTTTCTGCGAAGCAGGTTTACGTTTCTTTTTCTTACCCAATGCATTTACCTATTACTATGATAATAAATAACATCTCAGACTATTATAATTTTATCATACAAATGCACTCCAACCAACTAGAGCTTTAAACTTTATCCAGTTCGTACAAATGGCTTATAATCCTGTAAGGATAGGTCTTGGATTGTCGCACAACTGCAATGATATAAATGAGGCAAACAACCTGAAAAACATTAATAGCCATTTCCTCATGCCCCTCAACGACTACTCAGAAGTAAAAGATTTTTCAAAAATTTTCAAACAGAGAAAATCGAGCTGAAGAACTCTGACTCTACCTCCAAAAAGAGTCGAGCAAAAAAATCTACAGAGCTGCTCATCTCAAATTGACTCTGCTGCAATCATTTTCAATACAATAAAATTTGCCGGAAAAACCATGCTTGAAATAACCCCTTAACTCCGGTTTAATGGCTGGATGATACTCAGGAAGAAGTTTAAGTTTAGGAATTTCTTAACTTCTTAGGATTGCCAATTGAAACCTATTAATCGAGATAGAAAGAATCTGCCTATCACAATATTGACTCGTTATAAGTTAAGAGGAAGTGTGAGTGTTCAATAAGTTTTTAAAAAAAGAGAAATCCAACTTGTACCTTGGCAAGCTCACTGTCACTTCCCGTACTGACCTAAAGAGGCACATTGACCAATGGGGCTTAATTCAAAATGAAGAATTAGATAACTGTCTTCGTCATAGTTTGGAGAAGCTGTTTTCTCTGCCTTTAGCCCAAGATGCTGAGGCACCAAATAAGAACGATTTAGTTTTAGAAATTTTGGTCCCCAAATTCCAATCTGGGGATGCTTGGGATATAGATTTGGGGGTATATAGTTTCCCTATTTTTTGGCGACCCAAAGTCACTATTTGCTCACGTATATACTATTTGAAATCAGGAAAAACCAAGGCTTCATTTTTGGTTACAGAAAAAATGAAGTGGCTTCAATTTTTAGATCGTATATTCTCTTTTCGATCATTATTTCGTTTTCGTCCTGTTTTCGACAAGCAAGACATGGAGTCACTCCTTTACCTGGGATGTTTGAAAATCCTACTTAAGACTCAGAAAATACTATGAATATAACAAGGAGCACTGGTGGGTCCCCTGAAGCTATCCGCATTTTTTAAGCCATGATAGACCTGATAGACTTCTGGATCAGCTAAAGATACTGCAGACAACCGAAAGATATACAGTCTCTGTTCAATTGTTTGTTAGATTTAGAAGATAATAAATGAAAAACATCTTAAAATTATTGTTTTTGTTGCTAATTTTTGGTTGTTCTGATTCCAGTAATCCATGGCCAAACTACAATATTAAAGAATATATTCCTGACTCATTATCTATTCCTGAGGAATAATGGGGTCAGGGAATAATGGGGTCAGGAATAATGGGGTCAGAGTAAATTTAAATCTAATTTTACTCTGACCCCATATATTTTTGTCAGGATTAATTATTTCCATTACAGAAAAAGATGTTACATAAATCATCGCTTTTGGAGGCTTTAGCTTGAAATTTTTTTGTTGGCTAATACACACTGTTTTACTCTCAGTAACTATTTCTACAGCCTTTGCAGCTAACAGTGCTCAACCAAGTGTAACATTAGGGATAAGAGCAGGTGAAGATACATTCGAAGGATATTCTGATTTCATAATTCCTATCACTTCCACTGATTCTAATTTGATTTTTCTTAATCCTCGTCTTTCCTTTTCCGATGAACAACAAAATGAAATCAATGTTGGCCTAGGTGTTCGTCAGGTGATTTCCGATTTTGTTTTAGGGGGAAATTTCTATTTTGATTCGCGTGAATCAAGTCATGGCAATCGTTTTAACCAATGGGGATTTGGTTTCGAGCTACTTAGTGAGTGGGGTGATGCTCGCTTCAATTGGTATGACGCTGATAATGATCTAGAATTAATTAGGAGTGCTCAAAGTACAGAAACAATAAAATCATATTATGACGTGACATCTAATTCCGTTTCTTACGGTCAACCATATGCTTCCGATCATGGAATTGCTGCAGACCGTTTCCTTTTTTCAGAAACTATCAGAAAAACAACTACAAAAACAACTACTAGAATATTCAATGAGTATGAATCAGGCATGGATGGATGGGATGCCGAAATTGGCATTAAAATTCCTATACCTCAAGGTCCTGAAGCAAGGATTTTTTGTGGATATTATGATTATGATAATAACTTTGGTGATGATATTAATGGTTTGAAAGGACGTTTTGAAATTCGAACAGGTCCTTTTCTTGCTCTTGATGCTGAGGTGTATGAAAATGATGAATTAAATGATACTAATTTATTTATTGGAGCCAGAATTCAAATCCCATTTACTGGAAAAAATACATTGTCATCTTTTTGGAAAGGTTTAATCAGCTTTAAACATAGCGACACTAGCAAAAGAATGGTTTCTGAAATGGTTATGCGTGATGTACGGATACAGACCACGTCTACAGGTATGATAGAAAATCTATCCAAAAAGCAAGTAGCGCAATCTGAAACATCAGATGTTATTTCCAAGCTTAAGATCAGGAAAAAAACAAACCTTGTTGATGGCATTACCTTTGTTGATAAAGACAATGCAACAGACAAAAAACAGGATGGTAGTGCAAAACATCCTTATGCTGATAATTCAGGTGGAATTCAGAAAGGAATTAACAACGCAGGTAAAAACAAGATTATCTTTGTAGATGAGGCAGATAATGGTGGCACATATAATGAGCACGTTACTCTCAAGGATGGACAAACCTTAACTAGTGAAATTGTCCTTCCCAAAAAATTTGGAATTTACAGAGCCACGTCCAGACCAGTTGTTAAACCTACTAGTGGATCATCACCAGTGATAACAATGGCAGATAATACAATTTTACACCGTATGGAAATAGATGGCACTAGTGTTGATGTTAGTTTATCTGCAGATCCATACTACGGGGCGACACCGGTTGTATATGCTCCACGTGGTTTAGATGGAAGGAAAATTACTATTACGGAAAATATTATAACAACAGCCAATAACTTTGACTCAGGAATTTATATTGATAATAGATTAATAAAGAATTCAACAACACATATTCAATCTAATAAAGTAATTACAAATGGTAAGCGTGCTGATGGTATATTTTTGAACTTTGAAGAATCCAGCAACACAATAACTAAAATTAGCTCAAATACTCTATCTACTTTAGGGGCGGATTCACACGGAATTTTGATATATGATCCCAGATCAACTAATCATAATATTAATGTTAACGATAACAGTATCATGACTTCCAGTGTAGATTCAAATGGAATTTATTTTGAAAGTGGACAGTCAGTTAATTCAAATATAGTTTTTAATAATAATAACATAACAACAGCAGGTACTTCTTCTCATGGACTAGAATTTTATTGTCGAACTTCGAATAATATGAACATACTTATTGATTCAAACACTATATCATCAAATTCGTCTGGAAATGACGACAGCATTTATATGGACAATAAATATTCAAACGACATGTCGATCTCCGTTGTTAACAACAAGTTATCCACAGTGGGATTAGCATCAATAGGTATCTCTTTGATCAATGATAATTCATCAAACACTTCAAGTATTATCGTTAACAATCTTATTGTAACCCAAGGAAACTTCTCTCATGGAATTTCACACTCTCGTATCCTCGTAACGAATGAAAATTATAATGATTTCAATGGAGATAATATCTTCCAACTCAGTGGAGCTAATTCTGAAAATATAAAGACTACTCCTTAACATTGCTATAATTTAGATTACCATTCTAATCTATTGAAGCGGATAAAATTCCAAACTAGAAATGCGTACTGGTGCGCCAGGCCAAGCTTGGTGCTTCTTGCAAGGTGTAAGTCCTTGCTGGGTAAAGTTTAACCTGCAACCCATATCGAGTATTACGCCTGTATGCACCAAAGGAGTAAAAATAAAATTTAACTTATTTGCCTCATAGCAACAGTTAATATTGCCACATCGAAGGTATTAAAATAGCAGAAACTTCGATTCTTTACATTACTACTGTATCTGTCCAATATGATTGAGCCTAACACGACGTCCAAGAAGAAACGTGGTCTGACCACCTTTGCTCGTTCATTAACTAGTTTAAAAATAAAAGAGATTACAGAATGAGGACTTTACCGATAACTATCTGTGATAACTATTCAAAATACAAATTTGTTTTTTTGTTCGTTTCACTATTTTACCTTTGTGGTTGTTCCGCTACAAACATGATATTTAGTAATGCAGAGTATGAAACGAGCATCTTGATCAAATCATATTTATTGGATGATAATAAGCTTCATTCTTTTTTTGAAGGGGATCATGATCAATTTGAATTAATTGATGGTTATCCTGTAGCTGGTAATAGGTATTATTATGTTGTTAGGGTGAAAAATAAAGGAGGTAAAGGGGCTTGGGGGGAGTTATCGTTTCGTATTGATAATAAAGAATTTGCATCAGTAAAAATACCTGTTTTGGGTCCGTATGCTGGTGAGTATATTTGTTTAATTCCTGTTTCCATGTATGGCGGTATTTTAGATAAATCTAGAATAACAACTAAATGGAGCAAGTTATATTCAAAATAAAATTCATTGTTACTTCCCAAAATGTCGTCATACGTTTACAGCCAACTTATTATTCTATGTGAGTAATTTTGAAGAAGATTCAGATTTAACCACTGAAGAATAAGTAAACGAAGCCTCTGATTATTTCGAGTATGTATACAAATACAAGGATCACCCATACTGATAATCATCAAGAACGCTCAAAAAACTTGCAATACTAACTTTATATTGCCATGTCGAGTCTATCATTGTTAATAATAATGCTATGTTACAGGTATCTACTGTCCATTTGAAAAATATTGCAGGCAAATCAGCATTTCGCTTTTAATTGTCGGGCTATATGCCGATTAATCATGCTGAAATTATTGACTTTACATATTCGTTTAACCTTACCAGGATTTTTTTGTGAAACATTAACATAATTTCCGACCTGGCTACTTGTTGGATACTGGTAGATTTGAAGACTTTCTTGATTTTCACTGAATGAAAGATAAAAACCTGATAGATCCCTATTTCTGCTCTGGAAATGTGTAATAATGGTCTTACCTAAATGATTCTCAACAGAACCAAGAGGAGACAATGGTCTGGAAACATCTACAGTTGCAGTTTTCTTTAACTGCTATAGATTGGCGATTGAAACCTATAAATCGAACTAGACAAAATCTGTCTGGCAACATGTTGGCCTATTCTGCCAAATACACTGTTTGAAGATGAAAATCAAAAAATTCATTAAACAACTTTTTCCTTTCATATTATTAATCACTTCTCTTTCAGCCTGTGGAGAGGCGGTTTTTTTCAAACACATAAAATATGATTTTGGACAATCTGATAAGTGTAATTTCATCGAATTAACCAAAAAAACAGCGAATTATCTCGGGTATAAAATATGTGAAAGCGATAGCGACCGACCAAGGTATTGTAATCAAAAAACTAGATATTGGTTCGAAATAGAATATCTCAAACCAAATAAGGCAGAACTGATATTTTATCATTCTTTTGGGAGCTATCCAGGGCCTAAAAATTTGGCTGTAGAGGAGTTTGCACATTATATCCACGAACAATGTGATTCAGCAACAATAGAGACGAAGGAAAGTAGCAAATGGGGCTTTAAAGAAGATAATTTTCAATGGATAAAAATGAACTTTTAACCAGTCGCTCAACTCTGACAATAGGCACAGCCTCGCTGCAGGTTATCTAGCCGTTACTCTGGTTGAGATTGGCATGTCTAAGGTATTATAGTCGCCCTGGATTCCAAACTAAAGGTGGCTACTGTACATCTACTTTCCAGTCTGGAATTTTCTAAGATTAATGTTGCGTGTAGAAAGCTATTGAATGGGCAAAATGGGAAGGCATTAAAAGGTCTTTAAAAACCTGTTTAATTATGTGTTATCTTGGTTCCAAACCTCGCGACGCGCTACAAAACACTAAAATCATGCACGTTAGGCAATAATGCTTGTTTTTTACTCAAAAGTTAAAATTTGAATACAAGCGGGGCTTACCACTGAAACAATAGCTATTTTCTTAGGAATAAAAAGAGACAGGAAATGACAGAAATGGACTCACGATTGTTAGCGTTGGGTTAGCGCAAACAAAAACAGCCACTCAACCCAAAGGGCTAAGTGGCTGTTATTTATGGTGCGCCAGGCAGGATTCGAACCTGCGACCTACGGATTCGTAGTCCGGCACTCTATCCAGCTGAGCTACGGGCGCAAAAATCTAGGATGCTTATACCTTAACTTTTCATTTAACACAAGAATTATATTTCTCTCACCCCTGTGTTTTTCACTTCCTGAAAATCAAATCAACTCTCTGCAGCTAAATCTTTTGATATTCGCAAAAAAAAAATCGACTTGTTCAACTCTTGTAATAAAATCAGTTGGAGTGCCCACCATTTTCGGATAAAAATTCTATTCTGTTTTCCCCAGGCTTCATATTCGGCACAGGAATTATATCTACATGTGCCTCGTGTTTTGTCTCCAATTCAGTAAGCTCAGAGCGTTTCTTATTCAATAAATACTGTGCAACTTCTATGGGTAACGAGCATTTCACAAGACTAGTCTTTTTTCGGGAAATACCAGTCTGAATACGACGTAAATAATACAAAGCTAGGGTTTCAACAGACCGTACAGCTCCCCTTCCCTGACAGTGCTCACAAACCCTGTAACTCCCTTTTTCAATAGGAGCGCCCATTTTCTGCCTGGAAATCTGCATCAGACCAAAACGAGAAATCCTACTCATGTCAGCTTTGGCCTTATCTCGTTTCATACTATTCTTGACTTTTCTTTCAACTTCGCGGATATGCTTTTTATTCCGCATGTCAATGAAGTCTACAACTATCAAACCACCAAGATCACGAAGCCGTAATTGCCTGCACAACTCTGCAGCAGCCTCCATATTAGCTAGAAAAATAGTCTCTTCAAAATTACTGTCTTTGGATGTTCGCCCGGAATTCACATCTATCGCCACCAATGCCTCAGTTGGATTAATAACTATAGAGCCACCTGAAGGCAACTGCACCTGAGGCTGAAAAATAGATTCAATCTGTTCCTCAACGTTGTGCTGATTAAATATTGGCCGCACTCCCCTGTGCAACTTAACATTGATAGTCTTTCTCTGTTTGGTGGGCAAAAGCTCCACAAACTTATTTACATGATCAAATGAAACTTTGGTATCAACTAAAATTTCTTTGATTTCCGGCACAAAATAATCACGCAGAAATCGGATAACCGTATCTTGGTCTTCATAGACCATAGCAGGTACTGCCTTTTCCTGGCCTCGCTTCTTGATCTCTGTCCAGAGACGAAGCAGATAACTCCAGTCCTGCTGTAAAGCGGTCTTGGTAATCTCGATACTTGCTGTTCGAACAATATAACCAATCCCTTCAGGAATATTACAAGTACTCATCATTTCACGCAGCTGAGCACGTCGTTCCTCTCCAGCTATTTTTCTGGAGATACCAGTGCTGTCACTTCCTGGCATTAAAACAAGGTATCTTCCGGGCAATGAAAGATAAGTTGTCATATTGGCACCTTTGTTACCGGTAACCTCTTTGACCACCTGAACAAGCACTTCCTGGCCTTTCTTGACAACATTCTCTATTTTTAGCTTTTTCCACTGATGCTGTGAAATTAACTTACTGCTTCTTTCATCTACATCTTGACGAAAATACTCAGGATGAATATCAGAAAATGGCAAAAAGCCATTTCGACTGGTTCCTATATCAACAAAAGCTGCCTGTAAATTTGCTTCAATGGAAACGATTTTTCCTTTATAGATATTGTTTTTCGTGCGCTCCCGAACAACGGTCTCAACATGAAATGATTCCATGCGACCATTTTCCAGCTGGGCAATCCGACATTCTTCAGGCTCTTCAGCATTAATAAGAAGCTTGACTATCGGTTTTTCCTCATCTATCTCCTCTACCTGACCCTTGATTTCCCCATCAGACTTCTTTTCCTCTTCCTGCTTACTGTCCTTATTGTTTACCCTACTGGTATCCTTTGACTTAAGGGGACTTTTTTGTTTAGCAGATTGCTCTTTCCCCTGAGAATCGTCAGAGCTTGCGCCATCCAATTCTTCTGAATTTTCCTGAACAGTTGAAGAAATATCTTTTTTAGCCTTAGCTTGTTTAAGATTTTCCTTTTCTACATGGGACTTTTTAGGTCTGGCTTTTGGTTTAGGTTTAGGTTTAGGTTTAGCTTTTGGCTTGGCTTTAGGTTTAGGTTCCACAGCAGGTGCTTTAACCTCTACCGCGGTCTTTTCAGGAGCATCAACAACTGTTGGCTTGTCCTTTTCAGCCTTACTTTTCTTTTTCTTTGCTGTCCCGCCAAGGCCTAACGCGGACTTCCACCAAGCTCCGGTTGTTACCTTCTTAACCTTTTTGGACTTTTCTTCTAGTTCTTCTTTTTGATTAGCTTTTTTTTCTGTCATACATATTCCAAATCAATAATATTCTTAATAAACAGTAAATCTTGAAGCGACTTTCTCAATGATAATAATATTTTTTTCCATGCAGACGTAATTCCAGCCTGCCAGAACGTACAAGTGGCTCAAGATACTGTTCAACCTTGTCCGGCCCACCAAGCAGGAAGGTCCGGTTTATATCAGCAGCCGTACAGGGCCGCCTTTTCAACATATTTACAATCTTTTCCAAAGCATCGTCATCAACACCAGTGACAACTGAAACCTGATCTTTTAGATCGGTAGTCGTCTTCTCAACTTCTCCGGTACTTCCTGCAAGAATATCTACAGGTACTGAGGGTAATTTTTGTGACAAGATTGCTGCAAATTCTTCCAGTGTTTCTCTGGAAACAGGTTTAGCATACTTTTCAAGAGGAGGTCTAGCAACGGTATTGAGTTGGATTCGAGTCACTACCATCTGAGACACAACCTCAGATAAGGCCTGCAAATCTTGCTCTGAGTCATTCACTCCCAAGGCAAAAAGTATTTCCAACCATAATTGACCAGAATATTCATGGGAAAACTCAATGAGCCCATCTATAATTTCTTTTAAAGTCAGACACTCAGCAGGACGATTTAACTTTCTAAAACTTTTGGGCATCACTGCATCTAATGACGGGACAACAATATCTGCAAATCTGAGTGCCGAACGAACATCTGGATCTGACAAAGTAGTACCGTTCGTCAAAACCACAACTTTTTTGGTCGAATTCTCTTTCAGGTAAGCTAAAATTTCTCCTAAACCTTCATGAAGAGTGGGTTCCCCACTGGCTGTGACCGTAAAAACATCAATATTATCCAGCAACTGAGAATCCAGACAGACTTGCTTCAACTCAGCAATAATCTGTGATGTCGGCACATAACTATCACGACTGCAGGTCAAGTTTTCTGTGGGGCCAACTTCACAATATATACAATTCAGGTTGCAGATTTTATCTACAAACAGATCAATCCCTAAAGAACGTCCAAGACGCCTGGAGTTGACTGGGCCAAAAACATGATCCATAAAGTTTTGATTAAATTCAGGAATCCTTCCAACAACATGTCAGAAAAGAAGTGATCAGATAAAGACCGGATGTTCGGGGTATTATACTATAAATAACAAACATGATACTTAAACCAATTTCATTGACTTAGCAACCCAAAACTATGAATTTTGCCTTGACACAATTTGCCTCTCTGCGTAAACTCCAGCAATTCGTGTTCAACAAGATTTTTTTTATCCCCTTTTCATAGCACGTCACAGGAGCAGGTCGAGGTGAATCATACGCGCATATCAACCCCGGGCACATTTCTTTTTTCTCTTTTCATTACTTGTCTTATAATTTTTCCAACCAGTATTCAGGCAATTGAAGCAGGTGAAAATCAATGGAAAATTACAGCTGACAAACTTACCCGTTTTGAAGACCCTCCAAGTTTGATAGCCGAAGGCAATGTTGAACTGGTCAAGACAGAAACCATCCAAACAACCAAGAAGGATGATGGACTGAAAACCAAATGGAGCGTTCTTCTTGACGAGGCCCCAGCAAAAGAGAACCAAAAGAATACCACTGAGGAAATAGTAACTGAATCAAAAACCATCACCCATATAAAATCCGACTGGATGGTTTATGACCTCGACTTAGGAACAGTTAAAGCTCGTGGTAACATATATATAAAAATCGGCAGCGATGAGCTGTATGCTGAAACGGGAATAATTAACCTGAGCCGCGAAACCGGTACCTTTCATGACGCGACAATAATCAGAGATGAAAAAGAAGTGCACCTTGAAGGCAAAATTATCGAAAAAACCGGCGAGCTCACTTACAGAATTGAAGATGGCTGGGTCATTACCTGTAAATTAAAAGATGGGGAAACACCACCTTGGAGTTTCAAAGCAGCAAACACTGAAGTAACCATGGATGGCTATGCAGTATTAAAACATGCCACTTTTCGCATTAAAGACATCCCCGTTTTCTATTCCCCCTACTTAATCATTCCAACCAAACAAACACGCCAAACTGGCCTTCTTTTTCCTGAATTTTCCCTTTCAGATCGAGACGGCGTAGGCGTTAACGTTCCTTTTTTCCTAAATATTTCACCCAGCAGTGATTTAACATTGTATCCCAATTACATGGCAAACAGAGGCCTTAATGCTGGCCTGGAATACCGATACATGTTCACTAAAAATGACAAAGCAAGCTTTAGAGCAAACTTTTTAAGTGACGACTTAAGTGATCCTTCTGAGACTGAATACTACGAAGATGGCAACTTCACCCATACCAATAAAGACCGATATTGGTTGCGCGCTAAAGCAGATCATGACATAGGAGACTGGACATCACGACTGGACATTGACATTGTTTCTGATCGCGACTACCTGCTGGAATTCAAATCCGGTCTTACTGGTTTCAAAGATACCAACAGTTCTTTTAGAAAACTATTTGGCCGTGGCATTCAAAACCAGACAACCGATACCAGGAGCAACACCTTCCGAATTCTCAAATCCTGGGACGGCATGTCTGTAATTGGTGAATTACTTGGCATAAACGATGTTCGGATAGCAAAAACCGATCCTACCCCTCTCTGGAAACTCCCAGCACTTGCCTTCACTGGAAGAATGCCTATATACCAACAAACCGTTGATTTGGCATGGGATGTCAACTACGTGAACTACTGGCGTGAAAACGGAGTTGGCGGCCATCGATTTGATATCTTCCCTAAAATTTCCATGCCACTTCCTATCAGTGACTATCTAGAGACCTCAATAGAGGCCGGTTTTCGCAACACTTCATATCTCATTGAAGAAAACGGTGAGTCTGACTGGACAGGGAATGACTCTGAAAACAGATTCCTTGCTACCTTATCAGCAGAAGTAGGTACGACTCTTGTTCGTGATTTTACACTAAACACCGATGAGCTTTATGCCTGGAACCATATTTTTCGACCATTCGTTAAATATACCTATATCTCTGATGTCGAACAGGACGAGCTGCCAAAGTTTGACTCTGTAGATTCCATCGGTGATCGGAATCTCATTACTTATGGTTTCAATAACTTTTTCAACATTTTTGGCTCAGACAACAATGGTGAATATCAGAGAGAATTTGCCTATTTCAAAATCCAGCAAAGCTATGATCTGCGCAACTCTCAATCAGACGAACCATTAACGCCTGTATATATGAAACTTGGCCTTACACCACAAGAACAGCTTGAAGTCATTTTAAAAAGTGAAATTGATGTCTATGGTGATGATGTTATTTTGTTTGGCCTGGAAACAAATTATACTAACAGCCGGGGTGATGCTTTTTCAGCTGATTATCGATACAAGAAACTGGAGAACATCAACTCGATTTCAGCTGAAGCTAAAGTTAACTTCTTCTACAACATTGCTGCTGCCTACAGTATCGAGCGCTCTATTGAAGACGAGAAGACCATTGACCAAATCATTTCTCTCATTTATCAACCAGCCTGTTGGTCTGTGCAACTCAGCTCACATTACACACCCAGCAGTCATAAGATTATGTTGTTATTCACCTTGGCCAATATAGGTGATGACTTGGGTATTAACCTCCTCAAAAATTAACAGTCGGGTCACTACAATGACCTGCTAATCTTATATGGATATCTTCGATGTTTTCAACGGGGATGCTGACGGTATTTGTGCTCTGCATCAATACAGGTTGCATTCCCCTTGCCCGCAGGCAAAACTAATTACTGGTGTAAAAAGAGATATCAAGCTTCTTGCATCAATTCAGGATTGCTTTCATTCAAAAATCAATGTTTTTGATATCTCCCTTGATCGCAACAGAGATGATATCGAAAGATTACTGGATGATAAAAACTCTCTATTTTACGTCGACCACCACTACAGTGGCGACATTCCAGTTTCAAATAATTTCGAAGCCCATATTGATCCCCAAGCACAAACCTGTACATCCCTGATAATAAACAATCTTCTTGAAGATCGACATGTCAAATGGGCTATTGCCGGTGCCTTCGGTGATAATCTTGATGAGACTGCAGAAATCAAAGCGCAAGAAGCGGGACTCAATGAAGATGAGAAAATTATTCTTAAAGAAATAGGAATGTTACTCAATTACAATGGATATGGATCTCAGCCCAAAGACCTTTATTTCCACCCTGCTGAGCTCTATCGTCAGGTTCAACCATATGAGGATCCCATTTCCTTCCATGCCAGATGCTCTGCACTTAAAATCCTGCGCCAAGGATATACTGATGACATGGAGCGGGCTCAAGGATATCAACCTATTATTGAAACAGCTAACTGCCGCATTTACGAGCTACCTCCTGAGTCATGGGCCAGAAGGGTTGCCGGAGTATTTTCTAACAATCTTGCCAGAGAACAAGTCCAGAAAGCACATGGACTTTTGACTGTAAACGATGACGGCTCATACAGAATTAGCGTCAGAGCCCCGTTAAACAACCGTTGCGGAGCTGATGATCTCTGTAGGAAATTCCCTACAGGTGGAGGAAGAACCGCAGCAGCCGGTATTAACCGTTTACCCGCAGCCATGCTTGATACCTTCCTCAAGACTTTTGCTTCACATTTTTCTTCTCATAACGCCTAAAAACAACTTACTGATACTGCTATGTCTCCTAAACCAAATTTATATATACCATCTTGTCTTTTTACCCGCCTGCTCAGTCTTCTCACCATTATTTCTTTTCTAGGTATCTGCGGGGCAGATAATTTTGCCCATGGAGCTGAAAAGAAATTAAAAGCTGCCGATCTTGTTACTGACGGTCAGCTTATTAATCTACAATCAGAAAAGTACGAAATTCTTTTTCAGGAGCTGAAAAAAAAGCACAACTTCAACCAAGATGAACTAAATAAAATCTTCAGCAATTCCGTTATTTCCAAACGGGTCCTTGAGCTTATGGACCGTCAATGGGAAGCAAAACCCTACTATAAATATTTCCCACTCTTTCTTACCAAAAACAATATTGCAAAAGGCAAAAAGAAACTTGTACAGTACAAAGATCTTCTCGATAAGGTAGAACAAAAATTCGGAGTTGATCGCGAAATAATTATGGCTATCTGGGGTATAGAAACCCAATATGGTACCCGTCAAGGATCCTTCAATGTCCTTAAAACACTCAACACCCTCTTTGATGCATATCCAAGACGTTCAAAATTCTTTAGAACCCAGCTTATTCACTTCCTTCTTCTTTGCAGAGAAACCAATGTTGACCCTTCCACAGTACTAGGTTCTTACGCTGGTGCATTTGGTCAGACTCAATTTATTCCATCCAGCTTTCGTGCCTATGCTGTAAGTTTTGATGGAGATAACAAACGTGATGTGTGGCACTCTGTTCCTGATGTACTGGCATCCATTGCCAACTATCTTAAAAACTTCAAATGGACCTTGAATGGTCCCATTTACTCAGAACTTGGTCACGAACTCAAGGATCAGCGCCTTATCTCTGCAAACCTCAAGGGTCGACGTGGCCTAATTGCCTGGGATATAGTTCAGAAAACTCAAGCTCCGAAGATGCCCCCCTCACCTGGAAACAGAAAAATCACAATTGTTAACCTTGATAATGCTCCAGGCTCCAAGAATTCCGTTCGTTATATCGCCGGATATCCCAACTTTATCGCCATTACAAAATGGAATAATTCAAATAAATACGCCATGGCTGTTACCGAGCTTGCCGAAGCTTTTAAGTCCAACAAATAACTAGACAAATTGAAATTTCGAACAAATATCAAAGGGATATCTGTATTAACTCTTATCCTATTTTCTCTATTTTTTTTATTTCAGGCCTGCTCAAAAATACCACTTGTACCTGTCTCAAAAGACGATATACCTTATTTTGACGACGACCTGGATGTAGAATCACTACAAAAAAGTATATCAACCAGTATTCAATATCTTAAGAATCAAAAGCAGGACAAAATACTTTTAATCGGTACCCACTCTTATCCTGTCAGCCATCTATTACAATCACTTTATGTCTTCTCCGATATTTTACAAAAAGACTATTCAACACGTGAACTAAATTCTTTTGTTCGTAAAAATTTTGATGTTTTTCAGGCTGCTGGCACCAGTGGGCTTAATTTTGGACGCACCATGCTGGTCACTGGCTACTACCAGCCAGTTTTCCCAGGTTCTTTATCACGCAAAGCACCTTATCTTTATCCTCTTTATAGAATTCCTTCTGATTTTATCATTAGAAAAAACTCTAATGGCAATAAAAAGAAAATTGGCAGATTCGAAAAAGAACGATTCGTTCCTTACTGGACCAGAAAAGAAATTGAAACTCTCAACAAGGCTAAAGGCCATGAATTGGTCTGGCTGAAAAATCCCATCGACGCATTTGTTATTCATGTTCAGGGATCAGCGCTGATACGCCTGACAGATGGTACAATTAAAGGAATTCATTACGCTCATCGCAATGGTCACCCCTATCGAAGCATTGGTAAATTTATGGTTGATACCAATCGAATGACCTTAGAAGATGCCAGTATGGACTCAATACGCAATTACCTCATTACCCATCCTGAAGAAAGAGATGAAATACTTTATCACAACAAGTCCTTTATCTTCTTCCACTGGACTCAAACTCATGGTGCTATTGGCAGCTTGGGGAAAGTCCTGACTCCCGGCCGTTCCATTGCTGCAGACCAAAGTTGTTTTCCTCCAGGGGGGCTAGGATTTCTTATCAGCAGAAAACCTGTTGTGACAAATGATAGAGTTACAGGTTGGAAACAGCTTAATCGGTTTGTTACAGTTCAGGACAAAGGCTCTGCAATCCGGGGACCTGGTCGCGTTGATCTTTTCTGGGGAGCTGGTAATAATGCCGGCCTCGCTGCAGGTCGGATGAAAGAAGAAGGAACTTTATATTTTCTAATACTTAAACGTTCCTCCTGATAAAAATATACGTCTTTGCCAAAGGTTAAAAGATGGTAACAGCCAATAAGATAATCACTCTTACCACAGATTTTGGCATTACTGATGCCTATGTTGGCGAGATGAAAGGATCGATGCTTAAACAAGCACAAGATCTCATCATCATTGATTTAACCCATTACATTAAGCCACATGATATCAACAAAGCTGCTACAACCATTTTTTCAAGTTATTCTCATTTTCCATCAGGAACAACTCACCTGATAGTAGTTGACCCTGGCGTGGGAAGCGACCGTTCCCTTCTGGTAATTAAGGCTGACAATCATTATTTCTTAGCCCCAGATAACGGAATCCTGACTTTATTTTTCCAGGATCATCAAGTCCAGGACATCCACCGCATTGAGACCAAAAATCTTTCCCTGAAAAATATCAGCTCCACATTTCATGGCCGAGATATCCTGGCGCCCGTTGCTGCAAAGATCGCTTCTGGTTTTGACTTTTCAAAATTAGGCCCCAAGATTCCAATGTCTAGCTGCGTTCACCTTCCCCGAAACAACATTAAAATGAGCCCTCATAACATTGAAGGGAATGTCACTCATATAGATCATTTTGGAAATATTCAAACAGATATTCCTGTTTCACTCTTTGATAATTCCAAACAGGATCGATTTAAAAACATGAAACTAAACAACTGTACTATTAACAACTGGTGTACAATATACTCTCAAGTACAGCCTGGCTCTTTGCTTGCTCTTGTTGATAGCGCTGGTTATGTTGAAATTGCAATTAACCAGGGTAATGCTGCTGAGTATGCAAGCTGTAAATTAAATGACAAGGTTTGCATTTTTCTAAACTAACCAACCTGCCTGACCATGTATTGTTCCCGCCTCATGCGAATCATTATAATACATGACGAATTCTTTTTTCAAAAATCATTTTCATATCTAATTACCCACCAAGCTCCGCTCATTTTAAACAGCTTAACTTCCTGTTCCGCTTAACCTGTTGTAAACATGGGTAAATATCGTATTCACGGCGAAATAATCAAAAAATCCCGTCACCCCTGCATTCTTTAAGCAGGGGCCCAGCGTATAACCAACACCCTGGATTCCGGCTTAAAACATACCGGAATGACGAATTCAATTTATCTTAAGCATACAACATACTGTTATCATATAATAATAATTAACCCGGCAAGTTGAGCCCATAAGGTTAGTTTGCCTCAACTTGCTCCTCAAAATGGCCGCAAGCGACAATTTATGCAACAGTTCCATTGCTTCCGGAACCGTTGCTGAAGATTATGGGTAATCAAATTTTCATATAAACCTGTTAATCCCAACATATTAAATTTTTTCTTGTGTCATTACCAGATTGTCCGTAGAATCAAATTATAAATATTTTCATCCTCATAGACAGATTTTTTTATAATTGCTAACCAAATAAAGGAAGAAATGATGAAAAATCTCACAATCCTAGTTCTTGCAGGTCTCATGATTATCTCCAGCAGTATAACGTTTGCCGCTGGAAAACCTCGCCTAGGTGTTCTTCGATTTACCAATGACACTCGCGCCAGCTGGTGGAACTCATCTATGGCCAGAGATATGCAGGACATGCTCATCGCTGAACTTGCCACAATGGGTACCTTTAAAGTACTGGAACGTAAAGAGCTTGACTCGGTAATCAAAGAACAGGATCTAGGAGCATCAGGCCGTGTATCAAGAAGCACCAGAGCAAAAATGAATAATATCACAGGCGCTGCCTATCTTGTTTCAGGAACAGTATCTGCCTACGAGGAATCCACCAGCGGTAGTGATGGTGGACTTTCCTTTGGTGGTATTTCACTCGGAGGTAAGCAAACCAAAACCTACATGGCTATTGATTTAAAAGTTGTTGATTCCGAAACTGGAGAGATCGCTGATGTTCGTACCGTTGAAGCCAGATCAGATTCAGGCGGGCTTAGCCTAGGACTTAGCCTAGGCGGTTTTTCCGGCAATGTTGGTGGTTTTGAAAAAACACCAGCTGGAAAAGCAATCAGGGCCTGTGTTATGGAAATTGCAGAGTATCTTGACTGTTCTATGAATGAGGGGAAAAACGCTCCCTGCATGGAAGACTATGCAGCAAAGGAATCCAAACGTCGCAAAAAAACAAAAAGTTCCATCAGTCTAGACTAGATTTTTTGATTACTGGCTTATTTCAGATACCAGTCTCAAACAATCTATCGTAACAATATTAAAACTTTCAATATCTGTGTTGCAGAAAACATAGCAACACGGATATTGAAATCAAAAACTAAGCAGCTAGTTTAGCAAAACGTTGCCAAAAATCGGGAAAGGATTTTACGACACACTCTTCACCATGAACCTTTACACCCGCAACACGTAAGCCTGCAACTCCAAAACACATGGCAATACGATGATCATTATATGTCTCGATTGCTGCTCCATGAAGATTTTCACCTCCAGAACTACCATGGATAATCATCCGATCCTGTTCTTCTTCAACAGTGACACCCATTTTACCAAGCTCGGTAACCATAGCGCTGAGGCGATCACACTCTTTAATACGTAAATGTTCAATATTATAAATTATTGATTTTCCTTTAGCAAAAGCCGCCACTACTGCCAGAGTAGGAGCCACGTCAGGCATATTTCCCATATCAACTTCAATACCTGTCAATTGCTCGGGACCCTGAACTGTAATTCCATCTCCTTGTTTAGTAACCTCACAACCCATTCGTGCAAGCAAAGGTACTAAACCGGCATCGCCTTGCAAGGAAGGAACAGGAACATTGGATACAGTTACTCTTCCTCCAGAGATTGCTGCCGCTGCCCAAAAATATGAGGCTCCTGAGGCATCACCTTCAATTTTATACCTTTGACCTTTATAAATGCCTTTAGGAATAAGAAAAGACTTCAAATCCATAGCTGCTTCTACATGTATACCAAAGGAGGACATAACAGCTAAGGTCATTTCCACATAAGGACGAGACAACACGACACCATCAACTTCCAATTCGGCTTCTTTTTTTGCATAAGGGGCAACAAGCAGCAATGAAGACAAATACTGGCTTGATTTACCTTCGGGTAAGGTTGTTTTTCCGCCACTAAGCCCAGAAGCTTTAATAAACAAAGGAGGACAATCTACCACTTTCTCGCAGCTTATAGAGGCATCCCATCCATGAAGAGCTTTCATCAATGGTGCAATGGGACGTTCAGACATACGCTCGTCCCCTGTAATCCGAAAATCTCCATGCCCCAACGCAGCCACTGAAGTTAAAAACCTAGTCGCCGTCCCATTGTTACCCAAAAATATATCTTGCCGAGGCTGGCTCTGACGAATCACACCTCCAGTACCGTTTACAACCCAATGATCGGGATCATGGTCATCAATGTTAATCCCCATAGAACGAAGAGCTGAAATTGTATAATGGGTATCTTCACTGGAAAGAGGCCCTATCAACTCAGATTTTCCGGATGCTAACGCCGCAGCAATTAAAGCACGTTGAGTCAGACTCTTAGACCCAGGTACCTCAATTTGTGCATCAATCGTATTTACTGGTGTAATTTCAATCATGGAAGTTGTTATTTATATATTTTCACGTAATAGTAATTCATGTTCAAGAGCTTCACGCATGACATTCAGAGGAGGTCGCTGGCCTGTCCATATTTCAAATTGAGCAGCCCCCTGATATAACAGCATGGCAAGTCCATCTATAACAATGCAACCTTTTTGACTTGCCTCACGGAGAAGTCGTGTTTGCAAAGGAGCATAGACAATATCCATAACGACTTCAAAATTTCCAAGCAACTCAGGTGGAATTACAGTTTCATCAATATTGGGGACCATGCCAACTGAGGTTGTATTTACTAAAATCTCAGCCTGTATAGAAGCAAGATCTGAATAGGATGCAAAACCACAACCCAGCCAGCTAGCCAACTCTCTGGCTTTGTCCTCAGTCCTATTCACAACCTGAACTTTGACTCCAGCTTCATGAAGGCCATAGGCGACGGCCTTAGCAGCTCCACCGGCTCCAAAAACCAATGCTCTGGCATTTTTTAATGTAACATGGTCGGCAAGTGCCATACGGGCACCAAGCCAATCAGTATTAAAACCATGAGTGGTTACCAGATTGTCTTCTGCATTTTTCTGAAATAACAAGGTGTTTACAGCGCCAATACGCTCGGCAACCGGATCGATCCAATCTAGAAAATCAAAGATAGTTTCTTTGTGGGGAATAGTTATACTAACTCCATTGAACCCAAGTTCCTTCAAACCAGTTACAGCATTTGCCACAGATTCCACATTCATTGGCACATACACACCATTAATAGACAATGCTTTTAAAGCAGCATTATGCATTACTGGACTTAATGAATGGCCTACGGGATTACCAATTATCCCATACAGGGCTGTTTTTCCGTTTATATTCAATTTAATATTTTCTGAATTTCAAGTGACAAATTGCTTTTGACACATATTTAACATTTCTTTGAGATTGGACACAGACAGCTGTCCTGGAGCTGTCGCCTGGGCTTCATTCAACGCTCCGTATGACATAAATCCACCAAAAAACAGGCTGACCAACCGACTGATTCTTCCAGTTTCGCCCATACAGAAGGCAGAAAGTGGAAATTTTTTATCAGCTGCTGTTTCTAATAAATTTAAAACTCTCAAGACATCAAAAGTATCGTGGGCAACGGTGACAATTTTGCCAATATCTGCACCACTGTCTATCTGCTCCAATAAAATATCATTAAGCCGGTCTGCATCAGGAGTATGTTGAAAGTCGTGACAGGAGATAATCATTTTGGTAGTGGAAACAGACATGGCATCAAGTAATTGCCTGCGAAAACGAGATGCAGCATTTAATTCAAAATCTATATATGCAGCCTGATGATTGACAGCCTCAAATAAGGGTTGAAGTCTTTCCTCTTCTGACCCTTGGAATTCACCACCCTCCCAACCTGGACGATGAGTGAACAAAAGAGGTTTAGCAAGTAAATCACAACATTTTTTGACATTTGGATTGTCCATTGCATCCAGGCGAATTTCAACAACATCAACCTCATTTAAAACAGGTTTGACAGCAGCTGCAACACTTGCTGGACTTTTTGCTGCTACAGATACACAGATCAGTCCATCTTCCATATACACCCTCCTACATCTCTTCTATCTGCACTTTGCCTATAATATCGTTTACAGACTTTTCACCATTGGCCTGTAGATAATCCTGGATACCTGCTACAATTTTTCCTGCTACATCAGGTTGATAAAAATTCGCAGTGCCGATCTGTACAGCTGATGCTCCTGCAAGGAGAAACTCCAAAGCATCTTCTGTTGAGGCAATGCCGCCAATACCAATCACAGGAATGGATACTTTACTGGCTACTTGCCATACCATTCGCAAAGCAACAGGCCGGATAGCTGGTCCGGAAAGACCACCGATTATATTTGCAAGTCTGGGTTTTCTGGTTTTGGTGTCAATGGCCATACCTATAAGGGTATTTATAAGAGAAACTGCATCAGCACCCCCATCCTCTACAGCAACAGCAACCTCACTTATATCAGTAACATTAGGGGAAAGCTTGACTATTACCGGAAGATCTGTTGCATCTTTTACAGCTCGAGTTACAGCGGCGGCCATTTTAGGCACAGTACCAAAGGCAACTCCACCTTTTTTAACATTTGGACACGAAATATTTACCTCAAGACCATCAACACCAGCAACTCCGGTAAGCCTGGAGGCAAGTCGAGCATACTCATCTATGCTGTCGCCAAGAATATTTACAATGTTTTTCGAGCCAACTGTACACAGAAAAGGCAACTTTTCACGAATAAAACGTTCCACACCAACGTTTTCCAGACCAATGGCATTGAGCATTCCGCATGCTGTTTCAAAAACTCGAGGTGGTGGATTTCCTGGCCGAGGCTCGTAAGATATCCCTTTAACGATGATACCACCAAGTGTTCCCAGCTCTAACAGGTTCTGGAATTCCTCTCCATAACCAAATGTTCCAGAAGCTGTCATTACAGGATTCTTTAATTGTAAAGAACCTATCTGGGTGGTCATGTCAATTGAACTTGCTGAATTCATTTTTCCCATGCCACCTCTAAACCATTAAAGACTGGACCATGTTTACAAACATGACGATATTTGCCATCACTTCCATGAATAGTACAACCAAGACAGGCACCAAGCCCACAGGCCATATGAGTTTCCAATGAAACCTGACAATTTATATTTTGTTCTTTACAGTAAGCAGCGACAATCTTCATCATGGGAAAAGGTCCACATGCAAAAACCTTTTGTACCGAGGGATCTAAGTCCGAGAGCAACTCAGTTACAAACCCATGATGTCCAAAACTTCCATCATCAGTAGCACATTGAACTTGCATTCCAAGTTCAATGAACTGATCATTAAGGCCAGTCACTTCACAGCCGCGCGCCGCGCCGAGTAGGACAATATCGTTATACTTATGTTTTTCTTGTAATTGTTTAGCTAACAGGTAAAGTGGTGCTATCCCCATACCTCCGCCAAGCAGACAAACAGGACCGCTTCGGCTAAACTCAAAACCCTTTCCTAGCGGCCCAATCAATGATATTGACTGACCAGGCTGAAGCCGGGAAAGAATAGCTGTGCCACGACCAATTATTTTAAATAAAATCTGGATAGTGCCATCAGGTGAGGTATTATGGATGGAGAATGGTCTTCTTAGAAGAGGATCATCTACACTGCTGCATCTTACCATTACAAATTGCCCCGGACGCGCAGTGCTTGCAATTTGAGGGGAGTTGATGGTAAGTAACGCTATATCTTCAGAAACAATATCACATTGTTTAACTGAAGCAATTTCCTGAATCTCAGACATGTAAAGTGTTTAAATTGAATGATTGTTAGGTAAATGACAGATATTTACCTCAAGAGTACTACTACTGTAAACAATAATATTTTATCCTTATGAGCATGATACAACTCCTTTCTGGATTTAGCTTTCTTTTCGGCGCCGTAGTTGGCAGCTTTCTCAACGTTGTCATCTTACGCCTGCCAAACAACAAAGAATCAATAGTTTACCCTCCTTCCCATTGTCCCCTTTGCAAGGCTGACATCCTGTGGTACGACAACATGCCAATAATCAGTTACCTGTTTCTGGGAGGAAAGTGCAGAAAATGTAATGAAAAAATATCATTACAATACCCTTTGGTGGAACTTGGCATGGGCCTTCTTACTCTTGCCCTATTCCATCAGTTTGGTCTATCCATAGAATTTTTCATCTTCTTTCTCTTTTCTGCAGCACTGATGGTGATTATCTTCATAGACCTCCATCATCAAATTATCCCTGATATTATTAGTCTTCCAGGCATTGCCATTGGATTTGCAAGTTCTTTCTTTATCAAAACCGTAAGCTGGCAGGATTCAGGACTTGGCATTCTCATAGGTGGAGGGATTTTATATAGCATCGCTCTTATCTATTATTTAATAACCAAAAAAGATGGCATGGGGGGGGGTGACATCAAATTGCTCGCCATGATAGGCGGTTTTTTAGGGTGGCAAAGTTTACTGTTTGTTGTATTTGCCAGTTCACTTACTGGTTCTGCAGTTGGAATCGTTTCAATGTGTACCCATGGCAAAGGCACAAAAACAAAAATTCCGTTTGGCCCTTTTCTGTCATTGGCAGCACTAACATACCTTTTTTTCGAAAATGATATTCTAAGATGGTGGCACAACTACATATCACTTTAAATCAATCATCGATCAATCATCGGGGTGGATATTGCTTTCATAGCACCACAAATGATATTCTAACGAACCAAATCATGTATGGCAGGATTTATTCCCTAATACCCAAAGTTCTTTTGATTTATTGCTCAAGGCAATGATGTATCAGATTTGAAATCAAGTGATTGAACCTCCTGGCCTTTACATAACGCCTCACCTAGCATTACCCCAAATCTATAAGCCTCTTTTAACTGATTTCTGGTGTGACCATATTTTGTGTAATATTTTTTAAACCAAGATTTTTTTTCTGGATTTCTACCTGCTAATTTCAAAAATACACCCATAGTCCGCCAAGGCTCTGAACTTGGGTGCGAAAATACAATCAAATTAGGAATCACTGCGCCACATTGAGATAAAAGTAATTTCAAGCCGAACCAATGTAAACGCCAATATCCGCGACAAGAAATTAAAGGGACAACCAATTTATCTGAAAATAATTTTTTGCCATCCCTATCAAAAAGTGACAGGATCGGGCCGCTTGGATTATATGACCAAGTCGGTCCGGCAAGAAGAATTAAATCGAATCTATCAAAGCATTTTTCACTGACAGGCTTTATTGGCATCCGTAAACGAAAAAAAGTCAACAACATCATTTTAACGGTCTCATAGATAGTACCTATTGGAAACCGAATTGACTCAACGGGAACCAATCTTTCAAAGGTAACATCAACACCATTTGTTTTTAATCCTTTAATTAATGATAGCAGTATATTCTTTGTCTGACTGCTGAAAGAAAAATAAAGAACAAGTATTCTTTTTTTATCTTCACTCAATTGTTCCATATAGTCTCGACCCACCAGGAAAAAATAATAAACTCCTTGAGGGCTCTATATAGCATACCCTGAACACAAAAAAAAGCCCCCTGTCAATTACGACAAGGGGCTTTAGTAAAACTTTTTAACTGTCAGACGTTAACCTTCTACTTCATGCTCCACATCAACAGCTATTTTGTACAGAATTGTAAGGATAAAAAACCCAGTACACCAGATACCCAGGGTAATCATAATTTCGTTGAGTTTTGGAGAATATTCAACAATCTCCTCCAAAGGGGTTGGTACAAAACCTCCTAGAACAAACCCGATTCCTTTATCTAGCCATAAAGACAGGAAGATAAGCAAGCAACCAAGGCCCAGAGTAAATTCATTTTTCTTGCGGGTATATGGTATGGCAAGCAGCGTTATGCCGGCAATACCAAATACTACAAAGGCCCACATGAAAGGTACCAGTTTGCTATAAGTATGTCCATTATGCTCAAGTCCGAAAAAGAGATACTGCAGGGTATGCATATGCCCAGGAATATTTGAATAAAACCCTACAAAGAATTCAAGCATTACAAAGAAGGCATTCACAATTACTGCATAAATAATAATGGTTACCATTTTATTTAAGGCCTCTTTACCTGCATCAAAATTGGCAACTTTTTTAAGAATTAAAGCAATAAGAACTATCAATGCTGGCCCGGCTGCAAATGCAGAAGCCAAAAATCTTGGTGCAATAATAGCAGACAGCCAGAAATGCCGACCTGGTAAACCACAGTAGAGCATAGCTGTTACGGTATGAATAGAGATGGCAAATGGAATAGAGAGATAGACAAAGAAATATATCCATTTAGGTGGCTTAACCTGCTTCCGTTCTGCTGTCAAAATCACCCAACCGCATAAAATATTGAGGAACAGGTACCCATTGAGGACTATCATGTCCCAGAAAAGCATAGAATTTGGAGTAGGATACAATAATACATTGAGCGCTCGCAGTGGCTGTCCAAGATCAGCGATGATAAACATCAAACACATAATCAAAGCAGCAATTGCCAAGAACTCACCTAAAATAGTAATTCGGCCAAATGCCTTGTAGTTATGTATGTAATAAGGCAGAACAAGCATCACACCTCCAGCTGCAACCCCGACCAGAAATGTAAATTGAGAGATATAAAGCCCCCAAGAAATGTCTCTGCTCATACCTGTGAGAGCTAGACCGGTATTGTACTGAATGAGATAGCATACTCCTCCAATGGCCATAAATGTGCCAAGCAGGGCAAGCCATATCCAGTAGTTTGTATTTCCTTTTAGCGCTTTTTCAAACATGGCTTCCTCATACTATATAGAAAACTGATGGATGGGTTCCAAGAGATGGTTTACGCTGAATAGTGTAATTCTCTTTAAGAACCTTCCTGATTTCTGAGTTAGGATCGTTTAAATTTCCAAACACAATTGCTTTGGTGCCACCAGTAGCTTCTACACATGCAGGAGCTTTGCCTGAAGCAACCCTTTTTGCACAGAAGTTACATTTTTCGACAACTCCACGCATTCTGGTTGGATATTCAGGATTAAGCTTGGCGACATGCTCTCGCGGGTCACGCCAGTTAAAGCTTCTTGAACCGTATGGACATGCTGCCATACAAAACCGGCACCCAATGCATCGATGAAAATCCATGGCAACAATACCATTTTTCATTTTAAAAGTTGCTTTGGTAGGACACGCTCTTACACAGGGTGGGTTATCACAATGGTTACACAGAACCAATACTTTGTTATTCTTTATGTCGTCACTGCGATAATTTTGACTGTGTTCAGGAAAGGCATTTTCATACTGAGTTTGCCATATCCATTTAATCTCATCTTTTTTATCAGGAAAAGTGGGTACATTATGTTCAGAGTGACATGCTGTTACACATTTTCCACCAAGAGCTGGATCCGCATTAAACTTTCTGGTGTCAATGACCATTCCATAACGTGTACCGGATTTAGCTTTTTCCTCTCCGTGCGTTGCTTTTTCGGTCGTTTCCCCAACGTCATGCTTTTCAGGGTCCAAGGCTTTAGCTGCCTGTGCAGACAGTGGGCTAGACCCTGAAACAAGCCGGTCGACAACCGCTGGTGCCCCAAACCCGGCTATAGTGGAAATGCCGGCAACTTTGAGGAATTCTCTTCTTTTTTTATCCATTAGCTACTTTCCTCCTTCCCTGCTTACTCAACTGGAGCAATATGACAATCCCAGCAGTATGGTGACACTGAGGCATATTCATGACATTTATCGCAAAAATTCTTCTTGCTAGTATGGCATTTCATACAGGCATTTTGCAGGCTCTTTTGATATTGTTTACCATCCACTTCAATAAAACCACGATCTCCAGTTCTCAGAACTTCATCTCGCCACTGGTTAAGCAATATCATATGATTAGACCGCATTTCCGATGAGGACTTCACACATTCTTTTGCATTTGTCGGTAGGACCGGCTTTGGTGTCTCCCCCGCATCCAAGTGGTTGTACCAGACTGGAAACGTGATAAACAGGACAAAGATAATCAATCCTGTAATAATCTTACCACTGTCATACATTATTTTTCCTCCATTCCTGCCAGGGAATTAAACCAAGGTCCTGAGACCTTCGTCCAGTTCTTGTCTGTTCTCACCTTCGAGTATCAGTGCATTTCCAACCAGCTCAGTGACACCACATACTCCAACTTCAGGTACCCAGTAATTCATAAGAGCTGAAAGCGTAGCGCGATCAATTGCGCATACACAGGACAGCATATTGACATCATGCTTATCATGTACATACTTGACAGCGTTAGCACGTGGTAAACCGCCTCTCATCCTGAGTTCCATAATCTCATCAGTATTAAGTCCTGTACCTGAACCACAACAAAATGTCTTTTCCCGAATTGTATTTTCAGGCATATCGACAAAGTTATCCAGGACATGCTTGAGAATATAACGAGGTTCCTCAATGAGTCCCATGCCGCGTGAAGTATTACAAGAATCATGAAAAGTGGCTTTTATATTAGCATTTCTGCTTTTATCAAATTTCAGCTTTCCATGTTTTATAAGATCAGCTGTAAATTCACTGATGTGTATCATTTTAGTTGAAGCAGCATTATCAAACACGGTTCCAGTTATAGGTGATTTCGGTACTTCCATAAAATCAGCCGGACCGTTCATGGTATCCATGTATTGATGAATTACTCGCCACATGTGCCCGCATTCTCCACCGATTATATGTTTCACTCCAAGACGTTTTGCCTCGGCATACATTTTGCCGTTAAGCTTCTTCATGGTCTCATTATTGGTGAAAAGACCAAAGTTACCACCTTCAGAAGAATAAGTGGACCAAGTATAATCCAGCCCTATTTCATGAAAAAGCAGTAAGTAACCCATTGCGGTGTAAAGCCCTGGTTCAGCAAAAACATCAGCAGAAGGAGTGATAAAAAGGATCTCAGCACCTTTTCGGTTAAAAGTGGGCTCGATTTTGACACCGGTAAGATTCTCGATATCTTCTGTGAGAAAATCCACATTATCCTTAAAAGTATGAGGTTGCAGCCCCATATGGTTACCCGTTCGATTTGAGTTGGATGCAGGTTCTAAAATCCAGTTGATACCAACCCCTACCAAATGAAGAAGCTCCCGTAACATCATGGTTATTTCGGCAGTATCGATACCATAAGGACAAAACACAGAACACCTTCTGCATTCAGTACACTGATAAGCATACATGAACCATTCTTTCAACACGCCAACGGTCATTTCACGACCACCAGCCATCTTTCCCATCAGCTTACCAGCCAGAGTGAAATCATTACGGTAAACAGAGCGAAGCAGTTCAGCTCGTAAAACCGGCATGTTTTTAGGATCACCAGTGCCAAGAAAGAAATGACATTTGTCGGCACATGCTCCGCAGCGAACGCAGCAATCCATAAAGATTTTCAGAGAGCGAAACTTATCTAGTCTCTCTTTAATGCCATTTAAAATAATCTCCTGCCAGTTTTCCGGCAGCTTCCAGTCATCGTCCTCCGGATTCCATTCACGAGCATTGGGAAAACTTAGTCCCGGCTGTGAATCCATGTATTCAACTTTTTCTTTTTTAGCGGGATAGGCGTAATTACCCGGTTTAAAAACCGCAGGCACTTCCCACCATGGCTTCCTTGAAATGGAACCTGTCATTAACGAAGGCCCTTCGACAACGCTCCGTGCTAATTTATCTACCTTTACAACTGCCATTGCTCTATCCTTATCCTCTCGAAGTTATGCTGCCTTTAGTCCTCTGCCTTTTCGGGCAACTCTTTCTCGACCGGAATATCATTGTCGACCATAAACTGTCTGAATTCATCCTCATATCCAGCATATGAATGTGGCTTGATATCAGGATTCCAAGGATTAATATGACGTCGCATACGGCTGTCATTTGCCATATTACGAGTCGGGCTGAGAAATACACCACCCAGATGCATCAACTTGCTAAAAGGAAAATAAGCAAGCAAGACCGAGACAAGAAAAATATGAATGTAGAAAATGGATCCAATCTCACTACTGATGACAGGCTGAAAAGTCACCAATCCCAGTGCCAGCTGCTTAATAACGGTAATATCAATATTGGTGCGCAAGAAGAAGCGCATCAGAATACCAGTTACGGCAATTGCAAATATAAGGAATAATGGAAAATAATCATTTGCAAGTGAAATGTATCGAACCTGGGGATTTACAAGACGTCGACCAAAGAGTAAGAGAATTCCTACAAGAATTCCAATATTAGTCAAATACATGGTAGGAGCGCCAACCTGAAGAATTGAATCACCATATTCTACAAGCTTTATCAAACCAGGGACAGGTTCCAGAAACAATCTCATGTGTCGCAGAACAATTATCAGAAAACTGTAATGGAAAAGTATTCCAAACAGCCAGAGCCAGCGACTGGATTCGTATGTTAATTGAGGTCCCTGATGTACTTCAGCTTTTGTATTACGCCAAAGTGATCTAAAAAGGACAATCTCAAAAAACATCCTGGCAACCACTTGCGAGGTTGTTGCAGGTGCTTCAAGCTTGTCGTGTTTGATCCAAGGCAGGGAATATCCCTGACCGCAGGTAGTCGGAATTTTAAATGGAACCGGGGACTTGGCCCATTGAACCACCCGGTAACAAAAACCTCCAACAAAAACCGCCATAGCCAAAATAGGTGCAGCAACACCAAATATGTATTCCATACCCGGTATCTGGGACCCAATCCAGGCAATCAGCACTAATGCGATGACTGCCGCTAACGGGAAGGTGTACTTCATTGATCACTCCCTCGCTTCGAATTAAACGATAACTTGTAATAAGTTGCTATAGTAGCCGGACATTCCGACTGCAGCGCCCTTGCCCACAATCTTCCGGCTGTTGTACCAACCGTATTGTTCCCTGACATCTCAGTTAGTTTCAACTGGTCCCTTTTCCTTCCTTGCCAACTTGGAAGAGCATGGGGTGTCTGTCAGGATGTAACTCCCACTTTTTAGTTCTTGAATCCTGGTTTGAAACAGCTTTTCCCGACATGCCATATAGATGTCAAAGGCTTCAAGTGCCGCCCGATCTATTTCACAGTCAAACAAATCAAGCTCATCGAGACTCTGGCGGCCATCTTTTTTCCCGGAAAATACTTGCCGTATCACCCATTTCAGTTCCAAAATCGGCGCGATTGCCTGCGCAGGTGTAAATTCCTGTATAGCGCGAATTCTGATTATCTGATCCAGCGGCTTTGCATATTCTTCCTTATCAACCCCAGCGACGAGCAGGTTAAAAAGCTTGGTAAGACCATCAGCAACATTTGCACCAACTGGATTTGCAAATTTGTCTTTAGCTGTTTTAAAAAATCCAGATGAAGTATAGCTGTCCAATGTCCTGTCGATCCAAATAGACAGGATTTTTTTCTTATTTTCTTTTAAAGCGTCAGCTAACTTCATTTACACTCGAATGTGTTGATTTTTATTTAAGGAAAAAATGAATGACGATTCACGAAAAAAATGAATATCATGATTGGCTGGGGATTTCAAGAGAAAAATTTCATCGTCTCTTTCTGAATGCAGGGTTCTCTCGTGCGAAATTTGCCAAAAGAGCTAGAGAGAGGTGGACATAGGGATCTTCTGATAATTGTTCTCTAAGACCTTTTTTATTTTTTTCTTTATCTTTACCGGGTTCCACATTCAAATGATCTCCAGTTTTCCCAAGAGTTTCACTTTTCGCTCTTGTTTCTGCAAGCTCACGGCGCTCACGATACATCTGCTCGATAAATACCGGTGTCAAGGTTTTCTTGCTCCGTTGTTTTGCCTTTAAGGTTTCCTCTTCAATCTCCTTAAATTTCTCACTGACCTTTACCCACCTGGAACTAATAGCCAAAGCTTTCTTTTTATCCCAGGTAGGCCCTTGCCATGATTGATACTCAAGTGAATCGACCCGATCCCATGGCAGAGAATTATCAAGATGTTTCTCACCTGTTTCAAGGTATTCAAGAAAACTCGGCACCACTATATCTGGCTCAACTCCTTTGTATTGGGTTGACTGCCCATTAACGCGATAAAATTTTTGAATTGTTACCTTTAAAGCGCCCAGGTCATCATATTTTTTCAAATGCAACAGTGGCAAATTTCGATTCATATCCATAAGCGCCTGAACAGTACCTTTACCATGTGTATGACTTCCGCCAATTATCAATGCCCGCCCATAATCCTGCAATGCAGCGGCTAAAATCTCTGAAGCGGATGCACTGAATTTATTTACCAACACAATTACAGGCCCGTTGTATTGAACCGCCGGATCGGTATCTTCAAGTATCCGGATTTTTCCTTGAGAATTCTTTACCTGAAGTACAGGACCGCCTGGCAGAAAGAGTCCCGAAATCTCAACTGAATCAGAAAGTGAGCCCCCCCCATTATTGCGAACATCTATAATCAGGCCTTCTACTCCCTTATCCTTCAAGGTATTAAGTTCATTTTTCAAATCATCCGTTACATTTCTGCTAGATTTTCCGTTTCGGCTGCTTTCAAAATCCCTATAAAAACTTGGAATACTTACATATCCATAATCTTTACCATCCTTTCCCTGCAAGACTTCTGATTTGACGTAAGTTTCATCAATTTGAACCACGTCCCGAATAATAGGAATCTGCAACTTAAGACCATCTGGTTTCTGTACTGTCAAACGCACTTCAGTTCCTTTAGGCCCTCTGATATAACTAACTGCTTCACGAATGCGCATATCAATCATATCAACAGGTTCACCCTTTTTCTCTGAAACAGCGACAATTATATCCTCAGCCTGTAATTGTCCTTGGCGTTCAGCGGCGCTCCCCGGAATAATCCGCACTACTTTTATATAACCTTCATCTTCACGAAGTAGAGCACCAATCCCTTCTAAAGACCCCCTCATATGAATATCAAAATCTTCTTTAAAGGTAGGTGCCATATAACTAGTATGTGGATCAAAAGCCCTGGCAACGACATCAAAATATCTATTGTAATGCTCCTGCCTGGATGACTCTGCCAATCTTTTCAAATATCGATGATTTCGATCGCGGATCTTGGTCATACTTTTCTGCCAAAGTGAGTCATTAAAAGGCACCATTTTCGCTGGCAACCCAGCAAACTCATCCGTATCTATGTTGCTGGTCTTTTTCGTCTCAAGCTCAACAAAATCCAAGTATTGGCTGATAACCTGTAACTTAAGAGAACGCCTCCACCTTTCCCGTAATTCATTTACAGAAGCTGCATATTCCTTTTTCTCCGGATCCAGTTCAAGATAATCTTCTCGATTTGGATCAAATCCAGCGTCCATTAACTGATCAATAATAAGCGAAACATCTCCAACCCTTTCGCTTAAAAAGCTTGCACCAGTATCTGGTAAAACAATTAGCCCCCTACTTAATTCTTCATCTATTTTATCTGTAAAAACATTTAGTTGGCTGACATCTTTTCTTAACAGAAATCGCTTTCGCGGATCAAGAAACTGTAGGTAAAGTTCAAAGGCTGCCTCCGACAAGTCATTATCAAGTGCCTTATGACCAAAATGCTGAGCCGGTAGTTGATGGCTTAACATATAGGCAATAAGCCGGTTTCGGCCAGCATCATATTCAAGAGGTCTTGCCTTGGCACTAGCTGACCCAGCTGAAGAAAACAAACAGAGAAAACAGACAAGATAAACAACTGAAAATCGCATAACAACTCCCAATGGGAACAAATTAAATAACAGCAATAAAGGACATAAACCGATAAATATAAAAATTTAGACAAGAATAATGACATCAATATATTTACCAGAAAAATAAACACACTGAGTTCGGAATGGCAAATTATCAAACGATAATATACTAAAAAAAATTAAATTAATGCACGGAACTATACACTATGGTGGGATGATCTTTTATCAGCAACCATAAGCAAAACTTAAAAATTCTTTAATTTCAACTTCTTAGGCATCACCACCCTGAATGCTTTCAATAAAACCATATTAAGGACATACAACAAACCATGAAAATAACCAAAATCGAAAAGTCCCACCTAACATCCAACTGAAATTACCTGAAAACTTTCTATTTATAAAAAAATCTTAAACAAAGACACGAGTGCAACACATGCAAGATACTAAAAATAGTGGGCGCCACCCTGCTCACTTCATTAAATTCTTAAAATTCTTGATGGCTAAATCTCAATAGTCTTGCCTTCCTTTGCAAAAAATATTTTTTTAATGTGTTGTCCTTTAAAGTTACAATATTTAGCAGTCAATTTATCCAACTCAACATCAGTCCTTTCAGGATCATGGTGAAAAAGCGCTAATTGCTTTACCTTAGCTCTTTCTGCTGCAGCGATAGCGTACTCTATAGTGGTATGGCCCCAGCCAATTTTCCCTTTATTATATTCTTCATCTGTATATTGAGCATCGTAAACAAGAAGATCAGCACCAGCAAAAAAATCCTCAAGCCCTTGATTTTGTTCCTCTGCTACTCTGTCTCCTTCATGTGCCATCAATTCATCATAAGATGGGTCATCTGGATCAGTAACAAATAAATTGCGGAAAGGTTCATTATCATAGGCAGTACAAAAAACACTGCCACGAAAAGAAAATCGATAGCCTAAGGCAGTAATAGGGTGATTGATTATTTTGGTGGACAAAATAATTCCATCACCAAGATCTATATGCGGGTCCTCTTTGAGACGTACATAATCAATTTCTGCAGCAAGCTCACCCATGTTTACAGGAAAATAACGGTATTTCATCTGACCACCGACCACCTCTTCAAGGGTTTCGTCCTCATAAGTAACAGGACCAAAAACCTTAATCTGAGTACCGGGTATGTAGGCAGGTACAAAGAACGGGAATCCCATGATGTGATCCCAGTGGGTGTGGGTTAAATAAATTTGCGTTTTAATGGGACCTTGGGGCAAATCGTTGACAAGCATATGATTAGCCAACTCTCTAATCCCGGATCCGGCATCTATAATGATATGTCTATTCACCTCCGGAAAACGGAGCTCGATGCAGGCAGTATTTCCACCATATTCCATTGTGTCCTTTCCTGGACAAGGTATAGAGCCACGCACACCATAAAATCTGACTTGAATCATACAAAACCCTTATTGACATTAAACTTGTAAAAAAATCTCGGCTTTTTGAATTTCATCTTCAACAATTTGAGCCAGCTTAGAAACATCAGACCATTGCATCTCTGCAAACTCTAATAACTCGGCAAGTCTGTCTGGATCAGGATGCAGATTCCCTGCATAACCAATATCAAACACGCAAGCAAAAAAATCAGCCAGCGCTACCAGTGTAACAAGCATTCTATTTTCCTCATTGGCCTCACGAGGAGAATGGTGACAGCAAATAGCATCTGTAATAGCTTGATTAAGTTTCCATTTATCAGCGATCAACCAACCAGTATCCTGATGATCAAGATCAAGCATTTCTTGTTCAACATTAATAAGCTCCAGCTTTTTAAGCTTAACAGCCTTTAGGACATCAATATATTCGTCACCAAAAGGAATTTTACCCAAATCATGCAGCAATCCAGCTACAAAATACTCTTCTAGTTGGGCTGGCGGTACATCTTTTTCAATAGCAAGCAGTTTGGCAAGCACTCCAACACATATCGAATGAGCCCAAAAATGCTGAACAGGAAGAATCTTGGATTTTTTAGTCTGGCCAACACAACGAATAATAGCCGTGGAAAGGGCAAGGTTTTTAACAGTATTTAGACCAAGCATAATAATAGCTCGAGTAAGTGATGTAACCTTATTTACAAGAGAATAATATGCAGAGTTAATCAGCTTAAGAACCTGTCCGGTCAAGACAGGATCAAGAGAGATAACTTTATTCAAGTCATTTGGAGAGGTATCAGTTCGACTGCAGATTTCCAATACCTTACTCACGGTAGTGGAAAGACTAGGCATCTTGTCGACAAAATTTTTTAATTTTCTTACTCGTTTATCTCTTGCATCCATAGTCATTACATTCAAACAAAACAAAACCAAAATTGGCTGGATATATCACATTCTGAACGAAACTAACCAGCAAAACATTTTTACCAATTGGCTGGTATTTTATCTTCTCTCATAAACAATGAGAAAAACAATTACTTCAACATTAACTTTCAGGAGACACCACACTAAAATAGAATTTTTTTTTGTGGTACAAAAAAGATAAAAAAAAGTCTGCCAAATTTATCTTAGCGGAAGGAATGGGACTGGTCAAGAGAGGTAGATAATAATACTGGAAAATTTATAATCGGCAGCAAGGTAATCAAAATGCCACAAACATACAAAAAACAAAATAGATAAAGAGGACTTTCCAGTAAATAACACTAAAAGAGCGCGAAATAAGAATTTTTTAACAGAGAACATCAACATCCATGTTTCACCAGGAAATCATGAACAGCCTCTTCCATAATCTCCTTACGCTCCCGGCCAGTTTCCTGAACAAGAATCCAGACACATCTTTGAAAAGCACGATACATTTCATCAGATACAAAAAGTTTTAATTCCTGAAATTCCTTCTTATTGGAATTTTCGTTACTTTTTATATCTTCAGGCATAAATAAAGAACTATCTATTCTTTTGTTTATGAAACGCAACCACATCGTCATAGCAGAGTCCCGCTCCGCCAAATATATCCAGAGCACTGCCAACAGTGGCATCCAAAAGCCCTCGGCCAGCAGAATTAATGAGCTCTAGATCATCCATTGTGGCAACTCCACCTGCATAAGTGACAGGTACAGTAACACTTGTAGCAAGCAAATCCAGGAGACGCTGATCAACGCCCATACATTTCCCTTCGACGTCAACAGCATGGACGAGAAACTCATCACAATACCTTGACAAATATTCCATAGTTTCTCTGCTGACACGAAATTCAGTAAATTTTTGCCAACGATCGGTTACTACATAATATCCGTCATTCCTCCAACGACAACTCAGATCAAGTACAAGTTTCTCTGCACCAATCCGATGGCAAATATCCTTCAGGCGGTCCTCATCGAAAAAACCATCACGAAAAACATAGGATGTAATGATTACATGTGAAGCACCCTGGTCAATCCACCATTCTGCATTATCAGAGTTAATACCACCACCAATCTGCAGACCTCCAGGCCATGCCAAAAGAGCCTCTACAGCTACATCCTGGTTCCCTGGACCCAACATTATGACATGACCACCAGAGAGCTTGTCCCGGCAATACATTTGGGCATAATATGACGATGAATGATTCGAGGAATAATTTGTCTCAAGAGACTGGAGATTGTCATCTTGCAAAGTGGAACCCACTATTTGCTTAACACAACCACCATGGAGATCTATACAAGGGCGAAAACGCATATCACGCTTCAATCTGGAGAGAATAATATGCAGAAATAAATATGAAATTCACTTCTGCATATATCTATTTTCTGGTTTACAGCAATTTACCCTTTCTTAACCATCATTGTGGTTGGATCAAGGTTTAGCCTACTGTTGCTGCTATCAAGCTCTACGGAGCTTTTGACGATATCGAGCTGAATGTTATTATTTTCAGGTTTGATCAAGATAACATTTTCAAAAAGATCATCTACTTCATGACATGGAGCAGGAACACCTGCAGCTGAAACACGTTGGTCCTTACGATGACTCACTGCTGAGAACCAAGCCTGTGTATTCATAAGCCCCATTAGTTCTTTGATATCTTCCAGAGCACCCCTATCTGTTGTTTCGAAATCGAATCCATCCACAACAAGACAACAAGGCCTGAAAATATCCTGTTGAACTAAATCATTTAAACGCTCTTCCAGCTTAGGACGACTGAAAGCAGACTCTTTAAAAGTCATAATCATCCGATGTTGTTTCACCATCTCAATCAACTCATGAGGACGACTGACACTATATTCCTGCAGTATAAACTGGATAACATCATCATACCAGGCCCTGGTTTTTTCTATTGACTCACCAACGCTTACATGAATAACACTATTGCCCCGCAAAATGGAATCAAGCGCTATCTGCACCAATAACGCTGTCTTTCCAACACCTGCGCGGGCCATGACCAAACCCATCTGCCTGGAACTCTCAGTCCCCAATTTTAATACACGCAGCGGATTCTGGTTTACCAGAGGCTCATATCCCATTGTACCACCTCAATTAATTTATAATTTAACTCAATCGTGAATAAAGCATTATTTGAGTACAACTATAATAATATCTAAATAAATTATATTTACAAAAAATGCGTCTGCAACACAAAAACGGTATCTATTTAGATTCCTTTTTCTCTGCTTCATACGCTTTGACCAATTCCTCTGACAGAGTTTTTGGTACCGGCTTGTAGCTGGCAAATTCCATTGTAAACTCTGCTTTACCCTGTGTCAAAGAACGAAGTACCGTTGAATAACCAAACATCTCAGATAACGGAACTTCAGCTTCAACCACAGTATAATTTCCTTCCTCAAAAGTACCAACAATTACACCACGACGTTGGTTGATGCTTCCCATGATACCACCCTGGAACTCAGAAGGGCCTTCAACAGCCACTTTCATAATGGGTTCCATAATCACAGGATTTGCCTTCTTATACCCTTCCTTGAATGCACCAATTGAAGCAAGCTGAAAGGCAACATCTGAAGAGTCAACAGCATGATAGCTACCATCATTGATTACCACACGAACACCTGTAATAGGTGAACCTGTCAGCACACCTTTGCTCAGGCTTTTCTTAAAGCCCTTATCACAGGAAGAAATGAATTCCCGCGGGATAACACCACCGACAATCTTATCTACAAATTCATACTCGCCTTCTTCAAGTGGTTCCAAATAACCACCTACACGGCCAAACTGACCAGAGCCACCAGTTTGTTTTTTATGAGTATAATTAAAATCAGCTCGGTTATTGATAGTCTCACGATAAGCAACACGTGGGGCACCAACTTCTACCTCAGCTTTATACTCTCGCTTCATCCTTTCAATGTATACTTCAAGATGTAGCTCACCCATGCCGGAAATAATAGTTTCGTTGGTCTCTGCGTCCACAAAACTCTTGAAGGTAGGATCTTCTTTACCAAAGCGATTAAGAGCCTTTGACATATTTACCTGTGCTTTATTATCAATAGGGCTAATTGCCAGTGATATAACCGGCGCAGGCACATGCATGGAACTCATAGATACATTCAGTTTACCGTCAGTGAACGTATCGCCTGAAGCACAATCAATACCAAACAGAGCTATAATATCACCAGCCTCTGCCTGATCAATCTCTTCCATCTGATCAGCATGCATTCTTACAAGACGGCCAACTTTTACTTTTTTACCTGTCCGGGTATTGACAATTGAATCTCCTTTTTTAAGGAGGCCCTGATAAGTACGAACATATGTCAACTGACCGTAACGCCCATCTTCCAATTTAAAAGCTAATGCTATAAGAGGATCATCAGAGTCATTGGTAACAGGCTGTTCTTTTTCATCATTATCAATATCAAGAGCTATATTCTCAACATCTGTTGGACATGGCAGGAAATCACGTACAGCATCAAGCAGCACCTGAACACCTTTGTTCTTATAAGCAGAACCTACCATAACAGGGGTGAAATCAAGATTAAGAGTACCCTTGCGAATTGCATCATTAATCAGCTCAACACTCGGTATTTCCTCATCCAGCATTTTCTCCATGAGCTCATCGGAGAACATAGAAACTGTATCAAGTAACTCCTCTCGCTTCTCTTCGGCTTCAGCCTGAAGTTCAGCTGGAATCTCTTCAGTACGAATTTCTTCTCCCTGATCACCATCGAAATAATAAGCCTTCATAGTTACCAGATCAACGACACCTTCAAGGTCACTTTCCAGACCAATAGGTATTTGAAGCATAACAGCGTTGAGATTAAGCTTGTCACGTAACTGCTTAGTTACACGCTCAGGATTTGCTCCGGTTCGGTCACACTTGTTAATAAATGCAATTCGAGGCACCTTATAACGAGTCATCTGCCTGTTTACAGTGATACTCTGGGACTGTACACCACCAACAGAACAAAGAATCAATACCGCGCCGTCAAGTACCCGCAGGGCCCGCTCAACTTCAATGGTAAAATCCACATGACCGGGCGTATCGATTATATTAATATCATAATCTTTCCAATTACAATATGTTGCTGCTGACTGAATGGTGATTCCCCGCTCTTTTTCCAGCTCCATGGAATCCATGGTTGCACCGACACCATCCTTTCCACGCACCTCATGGATGGCATGGATTCTTTGAGTGTAAAAAAGAATTCGTTCAGTGAGCGTTGTCTTACCTGAATCAATATGGGCACTGATTCCAATATTGCGTACTATTTCAAGATCTCTTTTCATCACGCGTTCCTCATTTGCTTTCTGCAAAACCGCTTTTCCCCAACTGCCCCTGCTTTTGTCACCAGGTAACCAAGCTGACAATCTTTTGGGAATATTAAACCAAGCAAGCCCTAAAGGCTGATACTGCTTGCATTAATTATGACACAGGGTGTTTATGTATCCAGTGAGAGTTAATTAAGGCCGACAGTGCCGGGGGTAAACGATATATAAAATAAAAAAAGGAGTCACAGAGCGTTCTGCAACTCCTTAAATAAGCATCATGTGGTGCCGAGACCAGGATTCGAACCAGGGACACACGGATTTTCAGTCCGTTGCTCTACCGACTGAGCTATCTCGGCACCTAAGCTAAAAAGAGTATCTATATACAGACCTTGAGACAGTCTGTCAATATTTTTTTAATCGTTTTTTTCAGAAAACAACTCACCGAGATCCAAATCGAAACTATCAAGCGCTGTTCCTGTTTTCAACAACTCCGAAGATGCAGCTTCCGGTTCACCCTTTGATTTCAAGGCAGAACTCGATATTTCAAGCTCCTCCACCTTTAAATCGGCCAGACCTGACCCAGCGGGTGCAGGATTTACCACCACAGCCTCTTCCTCCACAAGATCATCGCCAGCCATACCAGAATCAGACGTTGAGCTTAAAAGGTCTTCATCAGCTAAAGCAAAGTCATCGTCCAGCGAAAGTCCAAAATCCATTTCAATTTCCGCTACCCCGCCTTCATCCTCCAAGGCAACAGGCTCACTAAGTTCAAGGCTCTCGCTATCAGTATTTGTGGGTGGAGCAAGATCAGATAGATCTATTTCGCCAAAATCAAGCTCCAATCCCTTATTTTCAACTTTCTCCACAGCGGATCCACCAGGATCAACTAAACCGTTATCAGCTGCACCCAAATCATCTTCTGCGTCCAGGCTTAATGCTTCATCGGCCCCATCAGCAAGATCGACACCGTCAAAATCAAGCTCATCAGTGTCACCTCCAAGATCAACTCCGTCAAAATCTAACCCTTCCTGGTCATCAGTCAAATCAACGCCATCAAAATCAGGCTCATCCAGTTCCATTTCAGAATGTTCAGCTGCCACCAAACTTTCCTCAAGTGATCCGGCCCCATCCGTTTCCAGATCAAAGCCATCCAGATCCATAGCCATATCTGAATCCTGGTCCAAGGCCTGTTCGCTATGCAACGTGAATTCAACGCTACCATTTTCCTCACCTGGAATTTCAGTTTCCTCACCCAAGGTAACAGTTTTGTCATCTTCATCACTGCTTTCATCAGGAGCATCTACTCGCAAAAATAGTGGAGGAATAACATTTTGAACCATACCGCGAAGCTTACTAGCAGCTTCACCAATATCTTTGCTGCACTTACCGCAAACCTCTACCTGATCAAAAGAGATATATCCGCATTTTGGACAACGCATAACAGGAGCCTTCCTATAAATCTCAAAAAAATTAAAATCTTAGGACAAAAAAATCATCATCAATAACAATAATAGCCAAACTGTATAAAAAATAGATTAAATCATCCTTTATACAACTCATTATACTATTGCATACGAAACACTAAAAAATCAATCCTAAAATTAAGTATTTAACAAATATTCAACTTTCAAAGAAGCATCATTTTATGATTGAATCATATTTTCCAGCGCCAATATCATATATATGGTGTATGAATTTCATTCCGTAGCAAACACATACAAATAGCTTTGCAAGCTATTTGCCTTTCTCATATAATACACAAAGACATAGCTACTCAATATTTTTTATAAATACAACAACATCATGACAAATCAGGATCACAAAAAGACCACAACCTTAACCAATATCGACAAAAGCTTCCTCATCAACCTCTTTCATTTGATCCTCTCCTCTCTCGTTATAAATCTGCTTGCACTTGCCATGCCCATAATGATGTTACAGACCTATGACAGAATCATACCAAAGCACGGACAAGAAACTCTTAAAATCCTGATTTTTGGCGTTTTAATAGCAATTATCCTGGAAATGATACTTAGAATTGCCCGCTCCTTTCTAACAAGCTGGTCAGGCGCAGTCTTTGAACATAAAACTGGTTGTGAAGCTCTAAAACACATCCTCAACTCCTCCATGGAACAATTTGAACAACAAGGCTCAGGTGCTTACCTGCAAAAAATGTCGTCAATCAGCAGGCTTCGCAGTTTCTATAGCGGACAAGCCCTATTGACGATAATTGATCTCCCTTTTATAATCATTTTTCTCTACCTTATCGCATACATAGCTGGAAACCTCGTATACGTACCCCTTACACTTTTTATCTCGTTTTGCCTACTAGCCTGGTTTGTTGGATATCGATTGCGCAAACAAGTCCAGGAACAAGATTTCAGCAACAAAATCAGGTATAATTTTATTATTGAAACCCTTTCTGGTATCCATGCATTAAAAAGCCTTGGTCTGGAAAAATTTTTCATGAGACGTAACGACCGACTTCAAAGCAGAATTTCTCTTGCCCATTACCAAGTTGCTCTCACCAACAATATTGCCCTCAACTGCGGCATGTTATTTTCACAAATCATGACAGTGGCTGTAGTTTCAGCTGGAGCCATAAAAGTTATCAACGGTGAAATGGGAACTGGAGGACTGGCCGCATGCGTACTTTTATCAGGTCGCATCATGCAACCGGTGCAACGCAGCCTCTCCCTCTGGACCAGATTCCAATCTTTTTTCATCGACCAGCAGGAACTCAAGGACATCTTCAAACTTCCAATCCGTAGTTTCAAACTGAATTCCCAATCGCTTGACGCCCTTGAAAGCCTGCGCTTTGAAAATACATCTTTTGGCTTCAGTAAGGACAATCCCCCGTTGATAAAACAGCTTGACCTTGAACTCTACCCTGGCAATTCTTTATCCATCTCTGGCCCTCCCGGGTGCGGCAAAACCTCAATCCTTCACCTGATTACCGGCCTCATTAAACCAACAGAGGGCCAACTCTATATCAACGAGCAAGAACCCCATACCATTAATCCCAATATCCTTAAAAATCAGGTTGGTTACCTACCAGAAAGAGGAACCATATTTTATGGTTCCATCAAAGAGAATCTAACCTTTTTCGGCTCCATCAGTGAAAAAGATGCCATGACAGCAGCTAATCTTCTCGGCATCAATGACGCAGTTTCATTATTACCAGAAGGCTACAACACGTTACTGACAGACAATGTTACCGACCCCATTCCCCCAGGGCTTAAACAAAGAATCTCCATCGCCAGAGTACTTGCCAACAAACCCAAAATAATATTATTTGACAATGCCGACAGAGGGCTCGACAAAAATGGTTACAATCTTGTTTTCCAACTCCTTGGGCGCCTGAAACCCAGAACTGTCCTGATTATTATTTCCGATGACCGAAATATTCTACGCCTAGCTGATCAGGAATATTATATCCACCATTCATACCTTCAAAAAACAGCTCCTCCGGACAGTAAAATACACAACATTCTTCCATTTAGAGAATTCAAAATATGACCAGAACTGAACAAATCATAAAAACTGCTCAAGAGATGGAAGAAAAACTCAGGCCAGCCCGATGGTTGGGCCTTGACAGAATTTCCGTTTATGCTCAAAGCCTGACATATTTGCTTGCATCCCTTGACTGGCAAGGTAACCCTGAACAACTCTGTGAATCCCTGCCACACATGCCTGGAGAGATTAAACAGGTTCACTTAATCTCCACTATGACTAATCTTGGGTTCCAGGTTAATTCCACACATATCAAACTGGATAATCTCGACCAAAGACTCACACCATGTCTCTTTATCTGTGATGACCCAGTTAATAACGAAGACTTTGCCCTAGTGCTTACAACTGACGAAAAGCAAGAAGGACTTACAGTTTTTGCCCCAGCAGAAAACGTTGTCACCACCCTTGAAAATCACAAAAACCTTGTCGGCACTATTTTCTTCTTCCAACCGATCAACAGTGAAATACTGAAAAAAAACAGAATTACAGCCAACGTCTCCCCCAAAAGCATGCACTGGTTCGGACACCTGACAAGCAGATTTAAACCTTTAATATATCAAGCTTTCTTAATAAGCATTATTATAAACCTACTTGCTCTTGCCTCGTCACTCTATATCATGGTCGTTTACGACAAAGTAATTGGCAGCAGATCTCTTGAGACTCTGCAATACTTGGCTTTCGGTGTTATTCTTGCCATTGGCATGGAAGCCACTTTCAGATACCTGAGAGCTCGATCTCTTGCTTTTTTTGGTGTAAGAATAGATGCTATCAGCAGCTCAGCCATATTCGAAAGACTGCTTTTTTTACCACCACGACTTATTGAGGGCTCTTCTATCCCCTCACAGGTTGCACGTATCAAAGACTTTGACTCTATAAGAAGCTTCCTTACCGGATCCACTGGAATCAGAGTGATTGAACTTCCCTTTACAATTATCTTCATAATTACCATCGCAATTATTGGCGGCCCATTAGCACTGATCCCTGTTGTCCTTGGAGGTTGCTATACATTGCTGGCTCTTGTCATGCTCCCCCGCATTCAGGCCCAAACCGAAAAAGGTGCTGCAGCAAGGGTCAAAAAACAGGCCCTACTGGTTGAAACCATGAAAAAAATCAGGTCTATCAAATCCCATGGACTGGCTGATGCATGGTGGCAGCGCTTTCATACTCTTTCCGGCCAGGCAGCTATGACAAGCTTTTCTACATCCTTTATTTCCTCACTGATAGAAGCGTTTGCCCATGGCCTATCAATCATAGCTGGCGTCGCCACTTTATCCATGGGAATCTGGCTGGTATGGAACCATCAAATAACGACAGGGGCATTAATTGCCTGCATGATCCTCGTCTGGCGAGTTCTGACCCCAATGCAGGCAACCTGCAATGCACTTGTACAGATACGATACATATTTCGCAGCATTGCCCAGGTCCACAAACTGATTCGCACACCTCCGGAAAGTGACCCACACATCCTGGACCCGCACCTCACCACTCTCAAAGGAGAAGTCAATTATGAAAATGTCGGATTGCGCTACACAAGTGAAAGAGGGCCTGTGATCTCAGGGCTCACCCTGAGAATCAAACAAGGAGAAATAATTGCAATCACCGGGGCCAGTGGCAGTGGAAAAAGTTCACTTCTGAAACTTACCAATGGACTCTATGCATCACAAATGGGTTCTATCCTCATTGATGGTATAGATATCAGACAACGCGATCCTGTTGAACTGCGAAAAAACATTTCTTATGTTCCCCAGGCTGCGGAATTGTTTCATGGTACTATAGAAAAAAACCTGCGCATGGTTAAACCTGACGCCACTGACCAGGAATTAACCATAGCCTTACAACGGGCAAATGCCTACGATACTGTTCAGTCCCTGAAAAACAAAATCAACACTTTCATCGGTGATTACCGTTCTGAACAACTCTCATCAATTTTCACCTTTCAGCTTAATCTGGCAAGAGGTTACCTTCGTGATGGCGCCATCATGCTCTTTGACGAATTTCCACCTGCTCTACTGAACTCAAAAACCGGGGAATTATTTCTTAACTACCTTGCAAACAACAAGAATAATAAAACAATTTTTTTTGTAACAGACCGCCAAAAAGACATCATGTTCGCAGATAAACTTATTTACCTGCCAGGAACAGGACGTGTTCTTGCTGGTGACCCAAAACAACTACTCGATGCCCTTCAACCTCAAAAGTAAAAAAGCTAAATGAACAGAACAAACAAGGACAAAACCAGACAACTTCAGCTTCTTTCACAATCAGCCATGCTTGAAGAGGCAAGAACGCCTCATTTAATCAGAAGCACCATGTTTATCATATGCTTTTGCTTTATTGTCTTTATGATATGGGCTTCCCAGACCCATATCAAAGAAATGGCAAAAACCACGGGGAAAATTGTCCCATCAGGCTACATCCAATCCATCCAGCACCTGGAAGGAGGAATAATTGAACAAATCCTGGTTCGGGATGACGATACCGTAAAAGAGGGACAAACACTGCTTATCCTAAAAGGAGATAATATAAAAAGCGACTACAGAGGCGCACAATCCAAAATCATAACGACTCAATTACAAGCAAGCCGCCTTGATTCTTTCTTAACGGGAAATTCAACAAATTTTGACAAAAAATGTCAAGAAAACCCGGATATATGCTCAGCGCAAAAAGGCATACTTACTGGCATGCTGGAAGCCCAAGCTCAAGAAAAGCAGGTTATTGCCAAGCAACTCAAACAAAAAATAGGCCATCTCAACCTACTCAAGAAAGAACTAAATATAGCGCGTAACATCCTTAAAATAAACAAACAATCACACAAAACCCAAAAAGAACTTTACCAGGACAAACTTGTAGCAGAAACTACATATCTTTCCTCACTCAAAGATCTGAACGAACAACAAGGCAAAACAGACACATTACAGATCAAAATCACCCAGGCCCAGGACGCCATTCATGAGTATGAATGGCGCCTGCAATCAATTCAATCTACCACCCGTAATCTTGCTCTGGAAAAAATAGGCTCACTAGAAATAGAACTCGCGGAAACAGAAGAACTCGCCAAAAAACTAAAGCAGCAGATTAATCGCCTCTCTATTCGCGCCCCGACTGAAGGAGTAATAAAAGGACTCAATGTCCATACCCTGGGAGGTGTCATCGCTCCTGGTAAACAAATAATGGAGATTGTACCCATGACCGGCAATCTTTTCGGTGAGGTCCAGATTTCACCTAATGATATAGGTCACATCAAGGTGGACTACCCTGTCATTATAAAAGTCACCTCTTACGACTTCTCTCGATACGGTTCAATTAATGGAACAGTCCAAGGTCTGTCTGCCACTACTTTCAGCAATGAACAAAATCCTGAAAAATCCTATTACAAAGGTGTCATTGCCCTTGAAAAAAGTTATATCGGAGACCAGGCCGGAAAAAACCTCCTGTTGCCAGGTATGATAATCAATGCAGATATTATTACAGGAGAGAAAAGCCTGATGAGCTATTTCCTCAAACCAATCCACAAAGCGCTTAATTCTGCTTTCAGTGAACGATAACAATTTGGTAATTAATTTTATAAACTGAGACACACCATGAAACAAACAAAACAACACACCAATAAAGTTACCCTGCAAAAGTCCTGTATACTTGTCGTGGATGACAACCCCACTATCTTACACTTGCTCAACAAAACCCTGGAAAAAGAAGGGTTTTCCACTATCACGGCTATAAACGGCGTTGAGGCAATGGAACAACTGTACGACAAAAAAGATATCATTGACGTCATTCTGCTGGACCGGATTATGCCTGAAATGGATGGCATGGAAGTTACCAGAAAAATTTTACGAGACAATGAACTGCGTCACATCCCAATTGTAATGCAAACCTCAGCAGACAAACCCGAAGAAATCAGCGAAGGTATCAAGGCAGGTGTTTTTTATTATTTAACCAAGCCAATTGAGCGAAAAACTTTATTATCTGTAGTTTCATCCGCCATCAAGGAAATCAAGCAACGTAAAACTCTCCGGGCAGAAATGAGGAGACATAAAATGAGCTTTGGTCTCATTGAAGTTATGAAAAGTAGTTGCCGAGACCTCTATGAAGCTGAAAATCTATCATCTTTTCTTGCCAACTGTTTTCCTGATCCAGAACGCGCCCTCACTGGTATTTCCGAATTATTGATCAACGCTGTAGAACACGGCAACCTTGAAATCAGCTATGAGGACAAGACCAAACTGGTTGAGGAAAACAGGTGGAAAGATGAAGTCAATCGTCGCCTTAATAATCCAGCTTTCAAAGATAAAAGTGTCAGCGTTATATATGAAAAAAAAGGTGATACTTTTTACCTGCAGGTAACCGACCAGGGAAATGGCTTCAACTGGCAGAATTATCTTGAACTTGATCCCTCCAGAGCTTCCGACAATCACGGCAGAGGTGTTGCCATGGCAAACATGTTGTCATTTGACCGCCTGGTTTATAATGAAAAAGGAAACCAAGTTACAGGTATCATGAAATCAAAATCACCAGACCAGGAGACAGATGACTATTGGGGCTAATTTCTTCTATCCCCACATTATGTTAAACACAGATACACTTTTGACAATCAAGCACTTACCGCAGCTAAACTCTTTGTTGATTCTAACAACATACTTAACATCAAATTCCTGGTCATTTTTATTGCTAATGTGATTTCCTCCATGACTAATACAAGTGACGAATTTCTCCTTTCTTGTAACTTGAATTACATTTCAGTCCTCACCTTACATTCTCATTGACCCCAAAGAACCGTAATACAGCACAACGTACTGATACAACACGATATTTCACACAGGTCGCATTTGGTCTATTTTTTGCAGCAATTGAATTAAATATTATTTTTTATTCATATAGTACAGAAAGTTAAAGTCAAATTTTCCCAAAGAGAGCTCTTATGGCCGACCCAAAAAATGTAACCAGCCAAAGCAATGAAACCAACAGCTCGGAAACAAATTCTCCCGATAACAGCTGGACTGAAATCAAGTCTGACTCACAAAACAACGAAACATTGAAAGCCAAGCAATGGCAAACGGAACAGAGGAAAGTCGATGACTCCTCCCCTCACGGTAACCTTCATTACGGTTCTGATGATGACAATCAAGACCAAATTGCAGAATCAAAACTTACCGTCACTGATAATAATTTGCCAAATAAAGATACAATAGATGTAAAAACTGAAATCGATTCAGAGTCGAATAAATCATCCATAACTGAAACGAATGACTTAGAGCCCGAGAGTGAAAAGACTACCCCATCTACCCCAGAAACCTCTTCAATCTACAATTCCGCAACCCCTAAAAATACTCAAAACATTCAACAAGAAAGCAGCTCTGTAACCAGTGACACCGACGCTCTTCAAGAAAATACCGAAAAAACAAACAACACATTATCCTCCCGAGAACCTACTCAAGAGCAACCTACTCAAGAGCAACCCACTCAGGAGCAACCTACTCAAGAGCAACCTACTCAAGAGCAACCAGCTCAAGAGCAACCTACTCAAGAGCAACCTACTCAAGAGCAACCTACTCAAGAGCAAC